>JAABUN010000129.1_pt1 | contig 181786 bp, 182 predicted proteins | sample 5559311 | NCBI WGS metagenome assembly JAABUN01 (sample SAMN10711877, study PRJNA513370) | rock metagenome | isolation source: Antarctica rocks | place: Antarctica: Victoria Land, Siegfried Peak sud
TGCGGGGTGCGGGGTGCGGGGTGCGGGGTGCGGGGTGCGGGGTGCGGGGTGCGGGGTGCGGGGTGCGGGGTGCGGGGTGCGGGGTGCGGGGTGCGGGGTGCCGGGTGCCGGGTGCCGGGTGCCGGGTGCCGGGTGCCGGGTGCCGGGTGCCGGGTGCCGGGCGAGGGCTGGGCGCGGGTGGGCTTGTCAGTCCTCCGGGAGGCGCTTCGCTGTTTGGTGCGGGACGACAGCGGAGGCTCGGCGCCCTCGCGGTGCAGGGCCGCCGGACTCATCTCGACACGGTGCTGCGCGGGAGTCCTGCCGCGGGAGCGTGGTGACCTGGCACCGGGGGCCGACCCGGCTCGGCTGCCGCTGCGCCGCCGGGTGCAGGGCTCGCGCCGACGCCTCAGAAGGGCGGCGGGTCGTCGTCGGCCAGGGCTGTGCCGAGGCTGGCAGACGTCACCATCGGCAGGCCCCGCGGTGCGGGGCGTGCCTGCGGTGAGAGGTCGCGGGTCTTGTCGAGGTCGCGGATCTTGTCGAGGTCGCCGGTCCGGTTGAGGTCGCCGGTCCGGTCGAGCTCGCCGGTGAGGTCTTCCGCCGCGTCCCCGTCCGCGGGCGCGCACCAGCGGGGTGCGTCGTCCCGCGGTGGTGGTGTCGGTCGGTGCTCGTCGGGGCCAGGGGGCGGGTCCCAGGGGGAGGGGCTGGTGTAGCGGCGGCCGGTGGGGCTCGTCCAGGTGCTGCTGCCGTCACTGAGGCGGCGGAGGCCCCAGCTGAGGGTCTTGGCGCGGTGGCAGCGGCGGCTGAGCGGGGCGAGGTTGCCGGCGCTGGTGGGGCCGAGCGGCCAGGGGACGCGGTGGTCGAGGTCGCCGTCGCGGGCGGGGCGCGTGCAGCCCAGGCCGGTGCAGCGCGGGTCGCGGGTGCGCACGAGGCGGTCGAGGGCTGCGGAAGGGCGGTACTGCGGCTCGGGGCTGTCGTCGACCAGCACCGGGCTGTCGGGGACCAGGCTGAGCAGGGCGCGGCGCAGCGGGCCGTCGGGCAGTCCGGCGGGCGCCGGAGGCGGTGTCCTGTCGGTGATGCCCTCCTCGTCGAAGGGCTGGCGTGGCCTGTCGAGGGCGCCGTCGGCCGGCTCGCGCTGCTGCTGGTGCTGCCGCCGCTGCTGAACGCCGGTGGGCTGTGCGGTGCTGGAGGTGGTGCAACCGGCGACGTGCAGCACCTCCCCGGTGCACTCGTCGACGAGCACCCGGCGCAGCTTCGCACCGGGCAGCAGCAGCCGGGCGGTGCCGGCGCTGATCGGCCCGTAGCCCTCCAGCACGCCCGGCGCGTCCGACAGCCCCAGAACGGTGGCCAGCGGCACGTGCACGTCGACGACCACCGCGGGGTGCGACCCGTCCGCGCTCGGGGTCGTGCCGTTAAGGGCGTGCAGCGCCAGCGCGGGCAGCAGCGCGAGCAGGTCAGCCCGCCGCTCGTCGACGGTCCGGTCGACCCCGGCGAGCAGATCGGCCTGCTTCTGCCGGCGGGTCAGCTCGTCCAGCCCCAGCGTGAACGCGCGCAGCTGCTCGGCGGGCAGCAGTGCCCACAGGCTCCCCATCGCATCGGGCTCGGACCGGACCATGACGCGGCGGTCCTGCCGCGCGTCGGCCTCCCGCTGCGCGGTGGCGTCGGGTTCGAGGGCGGCCTCGGCCTGCAGCACCGCCCGCTTCACCCGGCGGGTCAGGTCGCCGGCGAACCACGGGGCCAGCCCGTCCGGGCCCAGGCCCGTGAACACCCGCCGCTCGGCGTCGGCGGCAACTGGCGCGGAGCACGAGCGGGTCTCCCGCAGCAGGATCAGCGCCTGCGGCACCAGCACCGACCCGGACCGCAGACCGGCGAGCGTGCGCGTCAGCACCGCGTGCAGCCGGTGGGCCTCCGCCACGCGCAGCCCGGCGGCGACCTGCCCGACCCGCAACGTCGCCGCGACGTCGAGCTCCGGGCAACGCTCCACCCCGTCGCCGCGCTGCAGCAGCACCGACGCCGCGTGCAGCTCGACCAGGACGTCGACCCGGTCGGCCAGCAGCTGTGCCTCCGCGGCGGCGAGCGCGTCGAGCTGCTCGAGCAGCCGTGCCTCACACCCCGTCGCACCCGTCTGGTCCATGAGCAGAACCTAGCGCCGGCCTCCGACAGAACCGCAGGTCAGCGAGGAGAAGTGGTCGGCTGGGAAGGTTGTGGACGGGGCCCCGGGACTGTCGGACACCGGTGCTCTTTGGGCCGGCGCCAGGCGGGTCGGTCGCGGCTCGGGTCGCGAGCCACCGGGGCGGTGCGCCAGCGGGTCCCGGTGCCCAGCAGCCCGCCACCGGTGCCCACGGCCCTGCCACACGCGGGACGCTGCGGGGCCCGACGGGTGCGGGCCTCGCAGCGGGAACGGTCCCGGTGCCGGCCACCGCGCCCAAGCCCTGCCGGATCCAGGACGCATCGGGACCAGGTGTTGCGGGCCTCCCAGCACGAGCGCGCTCCACTGTCCGCGGCCGTCTCCGCCTCGGCGATGTGGATGTGCGGCGCAGCAGGGTCGACGGCGGGCAGGCCGGCCCCCGCGCTGCGCCGGTGCCCGCCCTGTGCCTGTGCCTGTGCCTGCGCCCGCGCCCCGCGCCCCGCGCTGCGGCCCGCGCCTGCGGCGCGCGCCCCGGCGCCCGCGCCCCCCACCGCTCCCCGCGCACCCCACTGGTTGCATGGACCCGTGCCACCTCCCGTGACCCTGACCGCCGAGCCGCTCGACGGCCCAGCGGCGGCCGGGCTCGTGGAGGACCTGGTCGCGGACCTGTGCCGGCGCTACGACGACCCGGACGGCGCCGGCAAGCCCCTCGACCCGGAGGCGTTCCGCCCGCCGCGGGGGACGTTCCTGGTGGCCCGGCTCGACGGCCGCCCGGCCGCGTGCGGCGGGCTGCGGACCGTGGGCGAGGGCGTCGGCGAGGTCAAGCGCATGTGGGTCGACCCGAGCGCGCGCGGCCGCGGGCTCGCCCGCCAGCTCCTCGCCGGGCTCGAGCAGGCCGGCCGCGAGCTCGGCCACACCCGCCTGCTCCTGGAGACCGGCACGCTGCAGCCCGAGGCGATGGCGCTGTACGCCAGCGCCGGCTGGAGCCGCACCGAGCCGTACGGCGAGTGGCGCGACAGCCCGCTGTCGGTCTGCTACGCCCGGGACCTCTGAGTGCCCGGACCGGCCGGGCGCGCGTCCGGCAGGGCCGGGTGGCTCGCCCGCAGCGGGTTCGGCGACCTGGCCGGCGCCGAGCGCTCGCTGGCCGACCTGGGTCTGTGGCGGGACGGGGTTCCCGCGGACGACCGGGCGGCGGACGTGGTCGCGGCCGTCGCCGACACGGCCGACCCGGACCTCGCCCTGCAGGGGCTGGAGCGGCTCGTCGCCGCCGAGGACGACCCCCGCGAGCTGCTGCAGGCCCTGCGCGACGCCGAGGGCCTGCGCACCCGCCTGCTGCGCGTCGTGGGCGCCAGCGCCGCCCTCGCCGACCACCTGGCCGTGCACCCCGACCAGTGGCGGGTGCTCGTCGACGACGCGGTGACCACCGTGCGCCCGAGCGCGCACGGCCTGCGCTCGCAGCTGCTCGAGGCCGTGGGGGCCGACCCGGCGAGCCCGCCCGACGGGACGGGGGGCGCTGCGGCCCGCGGCGCCGGCCCGGAGGTCGTCGCCGCCCTGCGCACGGCGTACCGGCGGTGCGTGCTCGTCCTGGCCGCCCGCGACCTGTCCGGGGTGGTCGAGGTCGAGGACGTCGCCGGGGAGCTCGCGGACCTCGCCGGCGCCACCGTCACCGCCGCCCTGGCGGTCGCCCGGGCCGGCCTGCCGGAGGGCGCCGCCCCCTGCCGGCTCGCCGTCGTCGGCATGGGCAAGTGCGGTGGCCGCGAGCTCAACTACGTCAGCGACGTCGACGTCGTGTACGTCGCCGAGGCGCGCGACGGCGAGGACGACGGCCCCGCGCTGCGGACGGCCACCCAGCTGGCCACCGCGCTGATGCGGGTCTGCGCGGAGGTCGCCTGGCCCGTCGACGCCGGCCTGCGGCCCGAGGGCGGCGCCGGCCCGCTGGTCCGCACGCTCGCGAGCCACGCCGCCTACTACGGCCGCTGGGCGAAGACCTGGGAGTTCCAGGCGCTGCTCAAGGCCCGCCCGCTGGCCGGCGACCTCGACCTCGGCGCCCGCTACCTCGAGGCCGTCGGCCCGCTCGTCTGGACCGCCGCCGGCCGGCCGGGCTTCGTCGAGGACGTGCAGGCGATGCGCCGCCGGGTGGTCTCGACCCTGAAGTCCGACCGGGCCGACCGCGAGGTCAAGCTCGGGCACGGCGGCCTGCGCGACATCGAGTTCGCCGTGCAGCTCCTGCAGCTCGTCCACGGCCGCACCGACGAGGCGGTCCGCAGCGGCAGCACCCTGCCGGCGCTGGCCGCGCTCGCCGACGAGGGCTACGTCGGCCGCGAGGACGCCCGGCACCTCGCCGAGGCCTACCGCTGGCTGCGCACCGTGGAGCACCGGCTGCAGCTGCACCGGCTGCGCCGCACCCACCTGCTGCCGGCGGACGACGACGTCCCGGCACTGCGCCGCCTCGCCCGGGCGGTGGGCTACCGCACCGACGCGCTGGAGCTGTTCGCCCGCGAGCGGAACGGCTACCGGCGCGAGGTGCGCCGCCTGCACGAGAAGCTGTTCTACCGGCCGCTGCTCGGCGCGGTCGCCCGGCTGCCCGCGGGCGACGCGCGCCTGACGCCGAAGGCCGCCGGCGCCCGGCTGGAGGCGCTGGGCTTCGCCGAGCCCGCCGCCGCCCTGCGCCACCTCGACGCCCTCACCGCGGGGGTGTCCCGGCGCGCGGTCATCCAGCGCACGCTGCTGCCGGTCATGCTCGGCTGGTTCGCGGGCGCCGCCGACCCGGACGCCGGCCTGCTCGGCTACCGGCAGGTCAGCGACGCGCTGGGCTCCACCCCCTGGTACCTGCGCCTGCTGCGCGACGAGGGCGTGGCCGCCGAGCGGCTGGCCGGGCTGCTCGGCACCTCCCGCTACGTCGCCGACCTGCTCGTCCGCGCGCCGGAGGGCGTGCGCCTGCTGGGCAGCGACGAGGAGCTCCGGCCCCGGACCCGCGAGGCGCTCACCGGCGCGTTCGTCTCCTCCGTGCGGCGGCGTGAGGACTGGGAGGGCGCGGTCGGCGCGGCGCGCGGCCTGCGGCGCCAGGAGCTGCTGCGGGTCGCCTGCGCGGACCTGCTCGGGCTCGTCGACCTCGAGCAGGTCGGCGTCGCGCTGTCGGACGTCGCCGCCGCGACCGTGCAGGCGGCGCTGGAGACGGCCAGCCGCAAGGTCGCCACCGAGCGGCGCAGCCCGCTGCCCGTGCGCCTCGCCGTGCTCGCGATGGGCCGGCTCGGGGGCGACGAGCAGAGCTGGGGGAGCGACGCCGACGTGCTGTTCGTGCACGAGGCCGAGCCCGGGGTGCCGGAGCAGGTCGCGGCCAGCGCCGCCCACGACGTCGCCAACGAGACCCGCCGCCTGCTCGCCCTGCCCGCGCCCGACCCGCCCCTGCTCGTCGACGCCGACCTGCGGCCCGAGGGCAAGCAGGGCCCGCTGACCCGCACCCTGGCCTCGTACGCCGCCTACTACGCCCGCTGGTCGCTCGTCTGGGAGGCGCAGGCGCTGCTGCGCGCGGCCCCCCTCGCGGGCGACGCGGAGCTGACCGCGCGCTTCCTCGACCTGGTCGCCCCCGTGCGCTGGCCCGAGGGCGGCCTCACCGACGCGCAGGTCGTCGAGGTGCGCCGCGTCAAGGCCCGGGTCGAGAAGGAGCGGATGCCGCGCGGCGTGGACCCCGGCCTCGCCCTCAAGCTCGGCCGCGGCGGCCTGGCCGACGTGGAGTGGACCGTGCAGCTGCTGCAGCTGCGGCACGCCGGCCAGGTGCCGGGGCTGCGCACCACGAGCACCCGCGCGGCGCTGCGGGCCGCGGTCGAGGCGGACCTGGTGGCGGCCGGCGACGCCGATGTGCTCGACGCCGCCTGGACGATGGCCGCCCGCACCCGCAACGCGCTCGTCCTGGTCCGCGGCAAGCCCGCGGTCGCCCTGCCGTCGAGCGGCCGCGAGCTCGACGCGGTCGCCCGCTGCCTCGGCCACCCGCCGCGGTCGCAGGGCGAGTTCCTCGACGACTACCGGCGGGTGACCCGCCGGGCCCGCACCGTCGTCGAGCGGCTGTTCTACGCCTGACGGCCCGGGCCGTAGCCTGGCCGCTCGCCCGGGGACCGGCCCTGCGCGAAGACCGACCGAGGACGAGGAGGGGCCGTGGACCAGGCGCGCACCGTCGTGGCGTCCGACACCGTGTTCCTGCTGCGCGAGCACGGCGCCGGCGAGGGCGTCCCGCTGGTGCTCCTGCACGGCGTGCCCGAGACCTCGTCCTGCTGGCGGGACGTCGCGCCCGCGCTCGCGGACGGCCGCCGGGTGCTGGCGCCGGACCTGCCCGGCCTCGGCGGGTCGACGTACGGCGGCCCGTACGACGTCCCGGCCCTGGTCGGGCAGCTCGTCGCGCTGCTGGACGCCGAAGGGCTCGAGCAGGTCGACGTCGCCGGCCACGACTGGGGCGGCATCCTCGGGCTCGCGCTCGCCGGGCTCCACCCCGGCCGGGTGCGCCGGCTGGCCGTGCTCGACGCGCCCTACCGCACGCTGCCGCCGCTCCACCGGGCCGTGCACCTGCCCCTGTTCGCGCTGCCGCTGCTGCCGGAGATCGCGTTCCGGCTGTCCGGCCGCCGGCTCGTGGACCTCATGCTGCGGGTCGGCTGGAAGGCGCCGCGCACCCTCGACGCCGCGCGCCGGGCGGAGTACCGCGCGGCGTACGGCGGCGCGGGCCGCTCCCGGGCGATGCTCGGCTACTACCGGGCGGCCGTGCGCCCGCGCGTCGTCGGGCGCCGCAGGCCGGTGCCGCCGGCGCTGGTCGACGGCGCTCTCGTCGTCTGGGGCGCGCTGGACCCGGTGCTGCCGATCTCGACCGGCGAGGCCGTCGTCAAGGACCTCGGGCCGAGCACCCGCCTGACCACGGTGCCGGGCGCCGGGCACTTCGTCGTGGAGGAGGCCCCCGAGGTCGTCACCGAGGTGCTGCAGTCCTTCTTCGCGTGAGCCGGCTGCCGCTCGTCCTGCTGCTCCTGGCGACGGCCTGCGGGGGCGGGGACGGGGGCGGGGACAGCGCCCCGGAGCCCGACCGCACGCGGGTGAGCATCGGCGGGGTCGCGCTCGAGGTGGAGGTGGCCCGCACCGACGAGCAGCGCCGCGCCGGGCTGCGCGACCGCGAGGTGCCGCCCGGCACCGGGATGGCGTTCCCGTACGAGCCCGCCCAGCGCGTGCGCTTCACCATGTCCGAGGTGGAGCTCCCGCTCGTCGCGGTCTTCTCCCGGGCCGGCCGCGCGGTGTCCGTCGAGCAGCTCGAGCCGTGCGCCGGGACGGTGGCGCAGTGCCCGCTGTACGGGCCGGACGAGCCGGTCGACCTCGTCGTCGAGGCCGCCCCGGGCTCGCTGCCCGCCGCGCGGCCCGGCGACCCGGTCGTCCTGGGCTGAGGCGGCGCAGCCTCAGCCGCCGACCAGCTCCGGCGCCGCGAGCACGCCGGCCAGCTCGTCGAGGACGGCGTCGGCCTCGTCGTGGCCGACCTGGCAGGTGCCGGCGTTGCGGTGGCCGCCGCCGCCGTGGGCCAGCATGAGCGCGCCGATGTCCAGGGTCGACGTGCGGTCCAGGATGGACTTGCCGACCGCCAGCACGGTGTTCTGCTGGTTGCGGCCCCAGATGACGTGCGCGGAGACGCGGCACTGCGGGAACAGCGCGTAGACCATGAAGCGGTTGCCCGCGTGGACGACCTCCTCGGAGCGCAGGTCCACGACCACCAGGTCGCCGCGGACCGTGCACACCCGGTGCAGCTGCTCCACGAACAGCGCGGTCTGCTCGCGGAACAGCTGCACGCGCTCGGCGACGTCGGGCAGCGCGAGGACGTCGTCGACGGTGCCGGCCCGCAGCACCTCGTCGATGAGCGCCATCATCAGCTGGTAGTTGGAGATGCGGAAGTCCCGGAACCGCCCGAGGCCGGTGCGGCTGTCCATGAGGAAGTTGAGCAGCGTCCAGCCCTGCGGGTCGAGCACGTCGGGCAGGGCGTAGTCGGCGGAGTCGGCCTGGTCGACGGCCCGCATCAGCTCGTCGGACACCTGCGGGAAGCGCTCCGCGCCGCCGAAGTGGTCGTACACGACCCGGGCGGCGGACGGCGCCGTCGGGACGATGACGTGGTTGGCGGCCAGCCCGTTGCGCTGCGCCTCGCTGGAGTGGTGGTCGAACACCAGGTGCGCCCCGGCGGCGTACGGCAGGTTGGTGAGGATGTCGCGCGACGTGATCTCGACGTTGCCGTCCTGCACGTCCTTGGGGTGCACGAACGTGATCTCGTCGATCATGCCGAGCGCCCTGAGCAGGACGGCGCACACGAGGCCGTCGAAGTCGCTGCGCGTCACGAGCCGGTACGTCGAGTCCGCCACGTCGTCCCCCTGTCCGTGCCGGCGGTCCTCGCCGGGCTACGGAGGGGCTTCGACGCCGGTCGCGCCGTGCTGTGTCACCCGTCCAGGGGAGGCGCCGACGAGGGCGAGCGCGGCGGCCCGCGTGCGCAGCAGCTCGGCGCCGGGCGACGCCGTCCGGGCGACGGCGAGCACCGCCCGGTCGGGACGCACGACGACGGCGGTCGCCCCGGGCACCAGGGCGGCGTCGTCGTCGAGCGCGACGACGCCGTGGACCGGCACGCCGAGGCCGAGCAGCGGCGCCCGCAGCGCCCGGGCCAGGTCCCGCAGCGCGGGGTCGGGCGGGACCCGGGTCAGGACCGCGAAGCCGGTCCCGAGCAGGTCGTCGAGCCGCCGGCCGCGCACGCGCGGCTGGGGGAGCAGCCGGCCGACGGGCGCCCGTCCGGCCAGCGGCCCCGACCGGCGCGGCGGCGTCGCGCTGTCGAGCACGCGGGCGCGCAGGCCCGGGACGAGGGGCAGCACGCGCAGCAGCAGCCGCCGGGGCGGGGCGGAGCGCGGGCCGCCGGCAGTCATCAGCCGGCCGACGAGCACGGCGAGCCGCACGAGGCTGCGCGCGTGGGGCGCGCGCTCCTGCTGGTAGGTGTCCAGCAGCGCCTCCGGGGCGCCGTCGCGCAGCACCCGCACCAGCTTCCAGGACACGTCGTCGGCGTCGCGCAGCCCGGCGCCGAGGCCCTGCCCGGTGAAGGGCGGCGTGAGGTGGGCGGCGTCCCCGAGCAGCAGCACGCGGCCCTGCCGCCAGCGGCGGGCCACCCCGGCGCGGAACACGTACTCGCCGACCCGCAGCACCTCGAGGTCGTCCGGCGGCGGGCTGCCGGTCCACGGCTCGAGCAGGCCCGCGAGGCCGACCTCGGCGAGGCGGTCGTCCGCGGACTCGCCCGCCCGCAGGCGCAGCTCCACCCGGTAGCGCTCCGGACCCACCCGCAGGAACGTTGCGGGCCGCTCCGGGTCGCAGACCTGGTCGACCCCGTCCCAGACCTGCAGCGGGCTCGCCGTCCGCACGTCGACGACCATCCACGGCTGGGCGGGGCCGAGCACCCGCCAGCCGAGGCCGAGCGCCTCGCGGACCGGGCTGGCGGCGCCGTCGCAGGCGAGCACGGCCGCCGCCGCCAGCTCGGTGGTGACGCCGTCCTGCCGGTACGCCACGGTCGGCCCGACGCGCAGCACCTCCGCGCCGCAGCGCACGGGCACGCCCAGCGCGGCGAGCCGGCCGCGCAGCAGCGCCTCGAGGTCGGGCTGGTCGAACAGGTTGGCCTGCGGCCAGCCGTGCACGCCCGCGCCCGGCGCGCGCCGGAACTGCGCGAGCACCCGGTGCGACGCGTCCAGCAGCCGCATCCCGGAGGCCGGCCGGCTCAGCCGCGCGAAGTCGTCCGCGACGCCGAGACGCTGCAGGACGCGGTGCACCTCGTCGTCGAGGTGGACGCCGCGGGGCAGCGGGTACGGCGCGGCGTGCCGCTCGAGCACCACGACGTTCACGCCGTCCTGCGCGAGCAGGACCGCGGCCGCCAGCCCGGTCGGGCCGGCACCGACCACGACGACGGGACCGGTCAGAGCGGCCGCACGTCCTGCGCCTGCGGTCCGCGGTCGCCCTCGACGACGTCGAGCTCGACCCGCTGGCCCTCCTCGAGGCTGCGGTAGCCGCCGTCGTCCGCGATCGCCGAGAAGTGCACGAAGACGTCGGCGCTGCCGTCGGCGGGCGAGATGAAGCCGAAGCCCTTCTCGGCGTTGAACCACAGCACCGTGCCCTCGGTGCGGCCCTGCCCCGAGCTGCCCTCCGGCGCCACGTCGGCGGCCTGCGGCCCGCGGTCGCCCTGCACGACGTCGAACTCCACCCGCTGCCCCTGCTCCAGCGTGCGGAAGCCGCCCTCGTCGACGATGGCGGTCCAGTGCACGAAGACGTCCGCGCCGCCGCCGTCAGGGGACAGGAAGCCGAAGCCCTTCTCGACGTCGAAGCGCTTGACGGCGCCGGCGGTGCGCCCGGCGAGGGGTCCGCCGCGGGGGGCCTCGCGGACGGGCACGATGTCGGCGGCCTGCGGGCCGCGGTCGCCCTCCACGACGTCGAACTCGACGCGCTGGCCCTCCTCCAGGCTGCGGTAGCCGGTGCCCTCCGCGATCTGGGAGAAGTGCGCGAACAGGTCCGGCCCGCCGTCGTACGGGGTGATGAAGCCGAAGCCCTTGCCGGCGTCGAACCAGGAGACCGTGCCCTGCGGGCGACCGGCCGGGCCGCCGCCCTCGAGCGGGCGGACCTGCGCCGCCTGCGGGCCGCGCTCGCCGGGCACGACCTCGTACTCGACCCGGTCGCCCTCGCGCAGGCCGGAGTAGGAGCCGTCCTCGCCGACGAGCGCCGAGGCGTGCACGAACAGGTCGGGGCTGCGGTCGTCGGGGGACAGGAAGCCGAAGCCCTTCTCCCCGCGGAACCACAGCACCGTGCCGGTGTGGACCCCCTCGGTCGGGGTCGGCGGCTGCGGCCGGGCGCCGGCCACCGGCTGCAACTGCGCGGCCTGCGGGCCCCGATCGCCCTGCACGACGTCGAGCTCGACGCGCTGGCCCTCGGTCAGGCTGCGGTGGCCGCCGTCGTCGACGATCGACGAGAAGTGCACGAACAGGTCCGGGCCGCCGTCGTCCGGGGTGACGAACCCGAAGCCCTTCTCGTCGTCGAACCACGCCACCGTCCCGGCCGCCCGGCCGGTGGGCTCCGGCAGGTCCTGCGCCACCGGCCCGCCACCGAGCACCCGCACCTGCTGCGCCTGCGGCCCGCGGGTGCCCGGGGCCACCTCGTACTCGACGGACTGGCCCTCGAGCAGGGCGCCTGCGGGGCCCTCGACGACCGAGGAGGAGTGCACGAACACGTCGGCGCCGCCCTCGTCGGGCGTGAGGAACCCGAAGCCCTTCTCGGCGTTGAACCACGCCACCTGCCCGTGCGCCACGCTGCTGTGCTCCCGTCCTGCCGCCGGGCGGCTCCCGGCACGGGTCCCATCGTCCCAGACGGCGGGCGCGACCGACGACCGCTGCGCAGCGTGACCGCAGGTGCACGGCGGGGATCCGCCGCAGCACCGTGGCCGGTGGAGCGGAGGGTGCACCCGCGACACGCCGCGACGCGCCGGTGGGCCCATCAGTGACCTGGCCCACACGTCGTGGTGTGCTGCCCCGCGCCGGCCACTGCCTGCACCCGCCCCCCCTCAGGACGAGGAGCCCGTCCGTGCTCGAGGTCGACGACCTGAGGGTCACCTACGGCGGCGCCGTCGAGGCGCTGCGCGGGGTGACCCTGTCCGTGCCGGACGGCAAGGTGGTGGCCGTCCTCGGCAGCAACGGCGCCGGCAAGTCCACGCTGCTGCGCACCGTGTCCAGCACGTTGCGGCTGCACAAGGGCCGCATCGAGACGGGCACGGTCACCTTCGACGGGCGGTCGCTGGCAGGCCGGGACGCGTCGGCGATCGTCGCCTCCGGCGTGGTGCAGGTGCCCGAGGGACGCCGCATCTTCAGCCGCCTCACCGTCGAGGAGAACCTGCGGGCCGGCGGGATGGGCAGCCGCGACAAGGCGGCCAAGGCCGCCGCGCAGTCCCGGGTGTACGACCTGTTCCCGGTCCTCGCCGAGCGGCGGACCCAGCGCGGCGGCCTGCTCTCCGGCGGCGAGCAGCAGATGCTGGCGATCGGGCGGGCGCTGATGGCCGGCCCGAAGCTCCTGCTGCTCGACGAGCCGTCGCTGGGGCTCGCGCCGCGCATCATCGAGCAGATCGGGTCCATCGTCCGGGAGATCAACCGGCAGGGGACCTCGGTGCTGCTCGTGGAGCAGAACGCGACGATGGCCCTGGGCGTCGCCGACCTCGCGTTCGTGCTCGACGTCGGCCGGGTGTCGCTGTCGGGCGAGGCCGCCGAGCTCGCCAGGACCGACGCGGTGCAGCGCCTCTACCTCGGCCATGCCGCCGGTGAGGAAGGCGCGGTGCAGGAGGCCGCGGCCCGCAGCACCAAGACGCTCTCGCGGTGGACCGCGTGAGCGCCCCGGCCCGGTCCGGCGGCCCGTCGGCGGCCGAGCGCGGCATCCCGTCGCTGGTCGTCGAGGGCGTCACCGTCCGCTTCGGCGCCCTGGCCGCGCTGTCCGACGTGTCCTTCACCGTCGCGCCCGGCACGGTCCACGCGATCATCGGCCCGAACGGCGCCGGCAAGTCGACGATGTTCAACGTCCTGTCCGGGGTCTACCGGGCGACGGAGGGCTCGGTCCGCTTCGGCGAGCACGTCCTGACGGACCTGCGTCCGCACCGCATCGCCCAGCTGCGGGTCGCCCGCGCCTTCCAGAACATCGCGCTGTCCGGCGGGCAGACCGTCGCCGAGAACCTCATGCTCGGTCGCCACCACCTGACGAGGACGGGCTTCCTCGCCGCCGGCCTGCGGCTGCCCAGCGCCACCCGCGAGGGCGTCCGCCACGGCGCGCGGGTGCGCGAGATCGCCGAGTTCATGGAGCTCGGCGACAAGATCGACGTGCCGGTGGGCGTGCTGTCCTACGGCGACCAGAAGCGCGTCGAGGTGGCCCGGGCGCTGTGCACCGAGCCCGACCTGCTGCTGCTCGACGAGCCGGTGGCCGGGATGAACGCCGAGGAGACCCGCCGGACGGCGGAGGCGGTGCTCGAGATCCGAGACGCCCTCGGGATCACCATCGTCCTCGTCGAGCACGACATGGGCATGGTCATGGGCATCGCCGACCGCGTCACCGTCCTCGACTTCGGCCGCCTCATCGCCGACGGCACGCCGGCGCAGGTGCAGCGCGACCCGGAGGTCATCCGCGCCTACCTCGGGTCGTCCGCGGACGCCGACGACCCGCCGCACGCCCCCGACGCGGGCTCTGTCCGCCTGCCCACCTCGGAGGACCCCGCGTGACCACGTTCTTGACCCTGCTGCTGTCCGGCCTCTCGCTCGGCGCCATCTACGCCCTCGTCGCCCTCGGCTTCGCCATCATCTTCAAGGCGAGCGAGGTGACGAACTTCATGCACGGCTCGCTGCTGCTGTTCGGCGCCTACTCGATCGCCCGGCTGCAGCCGTCGATCGGCTTCCTGCCGGCGGTGCTCGTCGGGATCGTGCTGACCGCCCTCGTCGGCCTGCTCGTCGAGCGGGTGCTCGTCAACCGGCTGCGCGGCGCGCCGGTCATCAGCCTGGCGATCCTCACCATCGGCATCGACATCATGATGGTGACCGAGCTGACCCGGCGGATCGGCTCGGACATCCTCAACGTCGGCCACCCGTGGGGCGGCGACTTCGTCCGCATCGGCAGCGTCGGCATCACCGAGAACCGCCTCTACGCGATGGTCACCGCCACCGTCCTCATCGGGCTGTTCTTCGCCGCGTTCAAGTTCTCCGACTGGGGCGTGGCGATGCGGGCGACCGCGGAGGACGGCGAGACCGCCGCGCTCATGGGGATCAAGCGCGGCCGCGTCACCGCGCTCGCCTGGATCGTCGGCGCCGCCCTCGCCGCCGTCGCCGGGCTGTTCCTCGTCGGCTCCCCGACGCCCGGCGTCACGCCGGGGGTGAGCGCGGTCGCCCTGCGCGCCTTCCCCGCCGCCATCCTCGGCGGCCTGGACTCCACGGGTGGCGCGCTCATCGGCGGGCTGGTCATCGGGATCGCCGAGACGATGGCGGCCGGCTACCAGGAGCAGCTGCTGTTCCTCGGGCGCGGCTTCGGCGACGTCGTCCCGTACGTGGTCATGGTCCTGGTGCTGCTCGTCCGCCCGTCCGGCCTGTTCGGGACCAAGGAGCTGACCCGTGTCTGAGACCGCGACGCGGGACACCGCCTCCCTCGGCGAGGAGCTGCCCGCCGCCCCGACCGGCGGCCCCGGCCGCTCGTACCTGCGCCTCGGGCTGCTCGCCGTCGCGGCCGTCCTGCTGCTCATCGCGCCGATCTACGTCGACGGGTTCTGGCTGCGCACCGGCTTCGCCGCGTGCGGCGCCATCATCGGCGCGATCGGGCTGAACCTGCTGGTCGGCACCACCGGGCAGCTGTCGCTGGCCCACGCGTTCTTCCTCGCGGTCGGCGCCATCACCTACGTCTACGTGAGCGGCGAGCCGGGCGCCGGCGCCGAGAGCTTCGGCGGCCTGGGTCTGCCCCCGCTGCTCGGGATGGTGCTCGGCGTGCTGCTGGCCGGCCTGGCCGGGTTGGTGTTCTCCCCGATCGCGGCCCGGCTGCGCGGCATCTACCTCGGCGTCGCCTCGCTCGGCCTGGTGTTCATCGGCCAGCACGTGCTCAACACCTGGACCACGGTGACCGGCGGCTTCAACGGCCGCGCCGCGCCGCGCTTCGAGCTGTTCGGCTTCTCGTTCGGGAGCACCGACCCCGAGCTGTACGTGCTCGGCGTGCCGTTCCGGGCGCCCGAGCGCCTGTGGTACCTCGGCCTGGTGCTCGCGCTCGCGGCCTACCTGTTCGCGCGCAACCTGCTCCGCAGCCGACCCGGTCGGGCGCTGGTGACCCTGCGCGACAGCGAGGTGGCCGCCGCCGTCATGGGCGTCGACGTGCAGCGCTACAAGGCGCGGGTGTTCCTGGTGTCGTCGATGTACGCCGGGCTGGCCGGCGTGCTGTACGCGCTGTCGATCGGCAGCGTCGCGCCCGAGTCCTTCGCGCTGGACCTGTCCGTCCTCTACCTCGCGATGATCGTGCTCGGCGGGCTCGGCTCCGTCGGGGGAGCGGTGATCGGGGCCGTGTTCGTCAGCTCGCTGCCGATCGTGTTCCAGGAGTACGCCGGCGCGCTGCCGTTCATCTCCGACCCCGGGCAGGGAGGGGTGTCCGCCGGGCAGGCGGCCCGCATCCTCTTCGGCCTCGCCATCGTCCTCGTCGTCGTCTTCGAGCCCGCCGGGCTCGCCGGGCTCGCCTCCCGCCGCCGCCGCACCGCTCGTCCCCGTACCGCCTCCACACCCACACCAGCACCAGGGAGCACCTCATGAAGCTCGTCCACCGCTCGGGCGTCCTGCTCACTGCCGCGGCGCTGCTCGCCGCCTCGGGGTGCAGCACCAAGGCCCCGGAGTCCGTCGGGTCGGGCGGGGGCGCCGCGGAGGGGAGCGGCGGGGTCAAGATCGGCCGCGGGGTCGAGGGCACGGAGATCAACCTCGGGGTCCTGACCGACCTCACCGGCGTCTTCGCCGCGCTCGGCGCCGACCTCACCAACGCCCACACCCTCTACTGGGAGAAGCAGAACGCCGGCGACAAGGTCTGCGGGACCTACACCGTGTCGCTCGACATCAAGGACACCGGCTACGTGCCGGCCCAGGGCGTGCAGTTCTACAGCGGCATGCAGGACGAGGTCCTGGCGATGCAGCAGACGATCGGCTCGCCCATCAACGCCGCGCTGTCGCCGGAGTACCGCGCCGACAACATCGTCAACATCCCGCCGGCCTGGGCGCGCAGCCTGACCGAGCTGCCCGGGACCGCGACCCCCGGCGCCACCTACGACGTCGAGATGGTCAACGGGATCGGCTACGCGCTGGAGGAGGGGCTGATCGAGGACGGCGACACGATCGGGCACATCTACTTCGAGGGCGAGTACGGCGACGGCGGCCTGCAGGGCTCCAAGCACATGGCGGAGGAGCACGACCTGGAGATCGTCGAGGCCAAGATCAAGAGCACCGACCAGGACATGAGCGCGCAGATCACCCAGTTCAAGTCGGCCGACGTCAAGGCGATCGCCCTGACCGTCGCGCCCGGCCAGCTCGCGTCCGCCGCCGGTGTCGCCGCGTCGCAGGGCCTGGACGTGCCGCTGATCGGCAACAACCCGGTCTTCGCGCCCGGCCTGCTCGACGGCCCCGCCGCCGAGGCGCTCAAGGAGCACCTGCTGGTCGCCTCGCCGACCAACTCCTTCGACAACCAGCCGGAGCTGCTGGCGGAGTACACGGCCAAGTTCCCGGACGTGAACCCGAGCCTCGGCGCCGTCGTCGGCACCGGCATGGCCGAGATGATGCACCAGATCCTGGAGAAGGCCTGCGCCGACGGCGACCTCACGCCGGAGGGCATGATCGCGGCCAAGCAGTCGCTGACCGACCTCGACACCGACGACCTGCTCGTGCCGCTCGACCTGTCCAGGACGGGCGCCAGCCCCAGCAACCAGAGCTACATCCTCCAGCCGGCCGACGTCCCCGGCGGCGCCAAGGCGCTGACCGAGGCCTACGAGTCGGAGGACGTCGCCACCCTGGCCGAGTAGCCCGTCCCGCCGGTGCCCCGCGTGCTGCGCACGCGGGGTACCGGCGTGTGCGCGCCCGGCTCAGCGGGGTGGGCGGCCAGGGCAGCGGGCAGGCCCGGTGCACACCCCCCGGAGCGAGGAGATCCCGTGGCACCGTCCGTGGTCGTGTTCGACGTCAACGAGACGCTCTCCGACCTCGCGCCGATGGCCGACCGGTTCGCCGACGTCGGCGCCCCGCCCGGGCTGGCCGCCACCTGGTTCGCCTCGGTGCTGCGCGACGGCTTCGCCCTCGCGGTGCACGGCGAGCAGCAGCCGTTCGCCGAGCTCGCCCGGGACGCCCTGCGCACGCTGCTGCCCGGGACCTCCCTGGAACGCGACCTCGAGGACGCGGTCGAGCACGTCGTGGCCGGGTTCGGCGCGCTGCCCGTCCACGCGGACGTGCCGGAGGGCGTCCGGGCGCTGTCGGACGCCGGCCTGCGGCTGGTCACGCTGTCCAACGGCGCGGCCAGCGTCGCGGAGGGACTGCTGGAGCGCGCCGGGCTGCGCGACCGGTTCGAGCTGCTGATGGGCGTGGAGGACGTGGGCGTCTGGAAGCCGGCCGGCCGCGCGTACGAGCACGCGGCGCAGCAGTGCGGCGTGCCCGCCTCGGAGCTGCTGCTGGTGGCGGTGCACCCGTGGGACCTCGACGGGGCGGCCCGTGCCGGGCTCGGGACGGCTTGGCTCGACCGCGCCGGCACGCCGTACCCCGGCTGCTTCACGCCGCCCACCCACACCGTCCGTGCGCTGCCCGAGCTGGCGGGCGCCCTGGGCCGCCGCTGACGTAGCATCGGCGCATGCCGATGACGACGGTCGACACCGACCTCACCGCTGCGGTGTGCCTGTTCCGCGGGCTCGCCGACCCCGCCCGGCTCGCCATCGTGCGGCACCTGGCGCTGGGCGAGCACCGGGTGGTCGACCTCACCGCCCATCTGGGCCTCGCGCAGTCCACGGTGTCCGGCCACCTGGCCTGCCTGCGCGACTGCGGGCTGGTGGTCGCCCGCGCCGAGGGGCGGTCCTCGCTGTACTCGCTCGCCCGCCCCGAGCTGCTGGACCTGCTGGCGTCCGCGGAGAAGCTGCTCGGCGCGACCGGTGACGCCGTCGCGCTCTGCCCGGTCTACGGGCAGGACACGGGCGCGTGACCGCCGTCGACCACCACCACGCCACCGCCCCGCTCGCGGTGGCCGAGCGCAGCCGGCTCGGCCGGCGCGCGCAGCTGCTGGCCGGTGCGAGCGTCACCTACAACGCGGTCGAGGCCGTGATCGCCCTCGGCGCCGGGGCTGCTGCCGGCTCCGCGGCGCTGGTCGGCTTCGGCCTGGACTCCGTCGTGGAGGTGAGCAGCGGGCTGGTGATCCTGTGGCAGTTCCGGCACGCCCTGCCCGAGAGCCGCGAGGCGCAGGCGCTGCGCCTGATCGCGCTGTCGTTCTTCGCCCTGGCGGCCTACGTCGCCCAGGACTCCGTGCGTGCGCTGCTCACGGGAGCCGAGCCGGACGCCTCGCCCGTGGGGATCGCCCTGGCCGCGACGAGCCTGGCCGTCATGCCGTTCCTGTCCTGGGCGCAGCGCAGGACCGGCCGGGCGCTGCGCTCCGGCGCGGTGGTGGCCGACAGCACGCAGACGCTGCTGTGCAGCTACCTCAGCGCGGTGCTGCTCGGCGGGCTCGTCCTGAACGCCACGCTGGGCTGGACCTGGGCCGACCCCCTCGCCGGCCTGGTCATCGCGGCGGTCGCGCTCAAGGAGGGCCTCGACGCGTGGCGCGGCGACGGCTGCTGCAGCCCTGCGGCGACGGCCGGCGAGCCGGCCTGCGCGGACGGGTGCTGCGGCGGTGGGTGAGCCCGTTCAGCGGCGGGCGCGCTGGCCCCGGGCCAGGTAGTAGCCGACGGCGGCCGCGGCGACCGTGAAGAGGAGCGCGGCCACGACACCGCCCGGGGACGCCTCGCCGGAGACGAAGAACAGGTAGCCGAGCACGGCCCCGAACAGGCCGGCCCAGAGGGCGTAGGTGCGCTCGTCCCGGGTCATGGTCACTCTCCCGTCGTCGGCCACTTCACTGCGTCGCCACCCTGGCACAGCAGGCCGCCGGGCGGCAGTCCCCGCTGCCGACAGGACGGTCCTGCGCCGTGCCCAGAACGGCGCAGCGGGCCGCCGCTGCGTCCCCGGCCAACGGGGGGACGCGGCGGCGGCCCGCTGCGGGCCCTGTCTAGATGTCGTAGTACAGCGCGAACTCGTACGGGTGCGGGCGCAGCCGGATCGCGTCGATCTCGACCTCGCGCTTGTAGGCGATCCAGGTCTCGATGAGGTCCGGGGTGAAGACGCCGCCCTCGAGCAGGAAGTCGTGGTCGGCCTCGAGGGCGTCGAGCACGGCGTCCAGGGAGGCGGGGACCTGCGCGATGTCGTCGGCCTCCTCCGGCGGGAGCTCGTACAGGTCCTTGTCGACCGGCACGGGCGGCTCGATCTTGTTCTTGATGCCGTCGAGGCCGGCCATGAGCATCGCCGAGAACGCGAGGTAGGGGTTGCTGCTCGGGTCGGGGCAGCGGAACTCCAGGCGCTTGGCCTTGGGGTTGGAGCCCGTGATCGGGATGCGGATGCAGGCCGAGCGGTTGCGCTGGCTGTAGACGAGGTTGACCGGCGCCTCGAAGCCCGGCACCAGGCGGTGGTAGCTGTTGATCGTCGGGTTGGTGAAGGCCAGCAGCGACGGCGCGTGGTGCAGCAGCCCGCCGATGTAGTAGCGCGCGGTGTCCGACAGGCCCGCGTAGCCGACCTCGTCGTAGAACAGCGGCGAGCCGTCCTGCCAGAGCGACATGTGGCAGTGCATGCCGGAGCCGTTGTCGCCCATGACCGGCTTCGGCATGAACGTCGCGGTCTTGCCGTACTCGTTGGCGGTGTTCTTGATGATGTACTTGAACAGCATCATCTCGTCGGCGGCGGCCAGCATCGAGTTGAACTTGTAGTTGATCTCGGCCTGGCCCGCGGAGCCCACCTCGTGGTGGCCGCGCTCGACCTGCATGCCGGCCTCCTCGAGCTTGACGGCCATCTCGTCGCGCAGGTCGGCGTAGTGGTCGGTGGGGCTGACCGGGAAGTAGCCGCCCTTGGTGCGCGGCTTGTAGCCGAGGTTGCCGCCCTCCTCCTCGCGCCCGGTGTTCCAGGCCGCCGACTCGGCGTCGAGCTTGTAGAACGACCCCTGCGGGGTGGAGTCGTACTGCACGTTGTCGAAGATGTAGAACTCGGCCTCGGCGCCGAAGAACGCGGTGTCGGCGATGCCGGTGCCCTGCAGGTAGGCCTCGGCCTTCTTGGCCACGTTGCGCGGGTCGCGGGAGTACGCCTCACCGGTCAGCGGGTCGTGGATGAAGAAGTTCATGATGAGGGTCTTGCGCACGCGGAACGGGTCGAGCCGCGCCGACGTCGGGTCCGGCAGCAGCAGCATGTCGGACTCGTGGATCTGCTGGAAACCGCGGATCGACGACCCGTCGAAGCCGAGGCCGTCGCTGAAGACCGACTCGTCGAAGGACCCCACCGGCACCGTGAAGTGCTGCATCACGCCGGGCAGGTCGCAGAACCGGACGTCGACCATCTCGACGCCCTCCGTGCTGAGGTAGCTCAGGACCTCGGCAGCGTCCTTGAACACGAGGGCTCCCCTCCGAGGGTTCAGGCGCGGCCGGCCGGCCGCACGCGTGTCCAGGACCGTACGCGGCGCGTGTGAGGGTCCGGTGTCCCGAGTGTTTCGCCGGCGTTACGCGCCCAGCCGCCCGTCGTACGCGTCCGGCGGAGCGCGGCCGCCGCGGATAGCCTCCGCCCATGGCGAGATGGACCGGCACCTGGCTCACCGGCACCGGCGAGCCGTCCCCGGGGGCGGACGACGGACCGGCCGGCCGGCTCGGCAGGCCCGCGGACGGCCCGGGCTCGGTGGCCTCGTTCGGCTCCCGGGCAGGGGCCTTCGCGCTGGACGCGGTGCTGTCCGGCCTGGTCGCCCGGCTGTTCTTCCCGGTGCGCCAGCTCGAGACCGCCCAGCTGTCGAGCAGCCTCGCCCCGCTCGCGGTGCTGACCGCGGTCTACCTCGTCGGGCTGCTGACGCTCGGGCAGACGCCCGGGATGCGCCTGCTCGGCCTGCGCGTCGTGCCGGTGCAGCGGGCGGCGGGCGAGGCGCTCGGCCTGGTCGCCGCCGCGCTGCGGACCGCGCTGCTGCTGCTGCTCGTCCCGGCCCTGGTCATGGACCGCGACGGCCGGGGGCTGCACGACAAGGCGGCCGGCGCGCTCGTCGTCCGGACCCGCTAGCGCACCTTGCCGCGCGGCATGCGGCCACCGCCGGGCAGGGGGCCCTTGGGCACGGGCAGGCTGCTCACCATCGCCTTGAGCTTGCGGTCCAGGACGTTGACGTCCTTGGGCTTGACGTTCTGCGGCAGCCGGGCGAAGTGCCGGTCGAGCCCGCGCAGCGGCACCTGCCCCTCGCCGTCGCCGACGGTCACGTCGTAGACCGGCACGTCGCCGATGAAGCGGGAGAGCCGCTTCTTCTCCGCCACGAGCAGGCCGCGCGTGCGGCCGGGGGAGCCCTCGGCGACGAGCACGATGCCCGGCTTGCCGAGCACCCGGTGCACCAGGTCCTGCTCGCGGGTGAAGCCGACCGCGGGGGTGACCCGCCAGTCGCCCCGCATGTTCTGCAGGATCGCGGCGGCGGCGCCGACCTGCCCCTCGACCTGGCTGAATGCGTTGCTCTGCACCCGGCGTCCGAACACCACCGTGGTCACCAGCGTCGCGAGCAGCAGGCCGAGGAAGCCCAGCAGGAACGGGTGGCCGACCGCGATGCCGATCAGGAGCAGGAGCACGAACGGCACCAGGAAGGCGATGGCCAGCAGCGGGACCAGCCGCGGGTCGGCCTTGCGGGTGGCCGTGAACGCGTTCTTGATCTGGCCGAACCGCTGGGAGCGGGCGGCCTTGCGCGTCGCCCGGCTCTGCGCGCTCAGGCGGCCGGGGGTCCCGGCGGCACGGGTGCGGGACCAGCGCCGGCCGGCCGGCTCCGCGCCCGAGCCCGGGGACCGCGAGCCGATCCGGCGGCTGCCCGACGCCTTGACGCCGCTCGACGTCCTCGCACCGGTCGTCTGGGGCGCGCTCTTGTCCCTGGCCATGCGTCGAGACTAGTGGGGCGCGGCGGAGGCAGGCGGCGTCAGCGGCCGACGGCGCCGCGCGCCTTGGCCGCCTTGCGCGCGGCCCGCTCCTCGACCCGGCGGGCGTGGATGAGCGCGGCCTGCTCGATCGTCGGCGCCGTGCCGCCGAGCGCGCGCGGGATCCACCAGGTGTCGTCCGGCGTGCGGGGCGTCCCGGTGTACGACGCGCGCGCGTCGTCCAGGAGCACCGCCATGCGCTGCTTGAGCTCGGCGGTGACGGCGACCGGGTCGGAGCCGGCGGCCGGGGTGAAGGCCGGTCCGACGGCAATCCGCACCGGGGTGCCGCGGGTGAGGTCGTGCGGCCGTCCCTTGGTGAAGATGCGCTGGCTGCCCCAGACGACGCAGGGCAGCAGCGGCACGCCCGCCTCCAGCGCCATCCGCGCCGCGCCGGTCTTGAACTCCTTGAGCTCCCAGCTCTCGGAGATCGTCGCCTCCGGGAAGACGCCCACGATCTCGCCGCGGCGCAGGGCCTCGACGGCGGAGCGGTAGGAGTCGGCAGCGGCGCCGAGACGGTCGACGGGGATGTGCTTCATGCCGCGCATCAGCGGCCCGCCGACGCGGTGGTCGAAGACCTCCTTCTTGGCCATGAAGCGCACCAGCCGGCGGGACTTCTGCGCCGCGAGCCCGGCGAACATGAAGTCCAGGTAGCCGACGTGATTGATCGCCATGACCGCGCCGCCGGTCGTCGGGACCTCGTCCTCGCCGGTGATGGTGAAGCGGATGCCCAGGGCGCGGAAGAGCCCCTTCACCGCGGAGACGACAGGCGTGTAGACCGGATCGACCATGGGCGCACGCTAGCGCCCGGACACCCCTGTCCTGCGAGCGGTCGCCCGCGCGCGGACCGGGCCGAGCGTGCCGCGGTGTCGGGCTACCCGTGGACGCGGGGGAGGGAGGCGTCGCTGCTGCGCGCGGCCCAGGCGTTGGACCGCGCCCGGTCCTGACCGCCGCCGGGCAGCACGGTCAGGAAGGCGGCCTGGGCGAGGGTCGTCAGCGATCGGGGCACGGCGGGTGCAGGTGCGTTGGGGTGCGTCACGGGGCCTCCTCGGGGGTGGGTCGGACGCGGAGCCTCGCGCCTGACCGTGACGGTCTGGTGACGGGCGGGTGAAGGACTGGTCTCAGGCGGTGCGCCGCGCCCGTGCCTGCTCGTACAGCCGGCCGGCGCGGTAGGACGAGCGCACGAGCGGTCCGCTCATGACGCCGGCGAAGCCGATCTCGTCGGCCTCCTCGCGCAGCTCCACGAACTCCTCGGGCTTGACCCAGCGGTCCACGGGGTGGTGCCGCGGCGAGGGCCGCAGGTACTGCGTGATGGTGATGAGCTCGCAGCCGGCGTCGTGCAGGTCCTGCAGCGCCTGGCTGATCTCGGCGCGCTCCTCACCCATGCCGAGGATGAGGTTGCTCTTGGTGACCAGGTCGGCGGCGCGGGCCTGCCGGATCACGTCGAGGGAGCGCTCGTACCGGAAGCCGGGGCGGATCCGGCGGAAGATCCGCGGGACGGTCTCCACGTTGTGCGCGAGCACCTCGGGCCGGGAGCTGAACACCTCGGCCAGCTGGGCGGGGTCGGCGTCGAAGTCGGGGATGAGCAGCTCCACGCCCGCGCCCGGCAGGGCGGCGTGCACCTGGCGCACCGTCTCGGCGTACAGCCAGGCGCCGCCGTCCGGCAGGTCGTCACGGGCGACGCCGGTGATGGTGGCGTAGCGCAGGCCCATCGTGGCGACGGACTCCGCGACGCGGCGCGGCTCGTCGGTGTCGTACGCCGCCGGCCGGCCGGTGTCGATGTTGCAGAAGTCGCAGCGCCGCGTGCACTGGTCCCCGCCGATGAGGAACGTCGCCTCGCGGTCCTCCCAGCACTCGTAGATGTTGGGGCAGCCGGCCTCCTCGCAGACCGTGTGCAGCCCCTCGCGCTTCACCAGCTGCTTGAGCTCGGTGTACTCCGGCCCCATGACCGCCCGGGTCTTGATCCAGGACGGCTTCTTCTCGATCGGCGTCTCGGCGTTGCGCACCTCGAGGCGCAGGAGCTTGCGGCCCCCGGGACTCGTCGGGGAGGCAGGCTGGGTGGTGGTCACACCGGACCCCAACGCCGGACAGGCTCCCGGGCTTCCGGGGCGAGCACCGCCTCGAGCGCGTCGTCGGGGGCCGGCTCGTCGCCGCGGACGACCTTGGCCGGGTAGCTGCCGAGCACCTTGAGCGCCAGCGCGGCCCGCCGCAGCTCGTCCAGGACCTCCTGCGTGCGCGGCTCGGCGACGTTGCCCTCGAAGTCGAGGAAGAACAGGTACTCGAACGGGCTGCCCGGCCGGGGCCGCGACTCGAGCTTGGTCAGCGAGTGGCCGCTGCGCGACAGGACCTCCAGGCACCGGGCGAGCGCACCCTCCTCGTGCCGGGTCACCAGCACCAGGCTGGTCTTGCTCGGCACCCGCTCGGGCACGGCGACGGGCGTGCGGGACAGGACGAGGAACCGCGTCCAGTTCTCGGCCTGGTCGGCCAGCCCGCGCCGCAGCACCACCAGCCCGTGCGCCTCGGCGGCCTCGGCCGAGCCGATGCCCGCCCAGGTCGGGTCGCCCTGCTCGGCCACGACGCGCATCGCCTCGGCCGTGTCGAAGACCGTCACCGGGACGGCGCCGGGCAGGCCGCGCAGGAACCGCGCGCACTGCTCCAGCCCCTGCGGGTGCGACAGCACGCGGGTCAACGACGTCACGGGCACGTCGGCGGTGGCGGCCAGGCAGTGGTCGACCCGCCAGGTCTCCTCGCCGACGACGTGGACGGCGCTGCGCTGCAGCAGGTCGTACACCTGGTTGATGCTGCCGGCGGTGGTGTTCTCGATCGGCAGCACCGCCAGGTCGCACTCGCCCTGCTCCAGCGCCGCCACCACGTCGGCGAACCCGACGTGCCCGACGTAGCGCGCGGACCGGCCACGGCCCGCCAGGTGCTTCTGCGCGGCGAGGTGGCTGTAGGCGTGGTCGACGCCCTGGAAGCCCACGACCAGCGGCAGGTCGGAGGTCTCGGTGAGCTCGGCCACCTGGCGGTCGACGGCGTGCCCGATCACCTCGCGGAACACCCGGCGCACCAGGTCGGGGGACACGCCCCGCTCGGTAGCGACGGCCGCGACCCCGTCGAGCACCGCGCGCTCGCGCTCGAGGTCGCGCACGGGGGCGTCCGTCCGGGCCTTCGCCGCCCCGACCTCGGCGACGACCTCGAGCCGGCGGGCGATGAGGTCGACGAGCGAGCGGTCGACCTCGTCGAGCTCGCGGCGCAGGTCGTCGAGGGCGCGGGTCATGGTCGCCATCCTCCCCGGCCGCGGCGGCGCCCTAGCCTCGGGGGGTGAGCACCGGGCGGCAGATGGTCATGGTCTGGCGGCGCACGTCGAGCGACGAGCTCGACCTGCTCGAGCGCGACCCGGACGCCAGCGGCCTGCTGATGGCCGACAGCGAGCCGGAGCAGCTGTTCGAGGTGGGGCGGGCCTGGCACGCCCTGCACATGCTGCTCAACGGCAGTCCGTGGGGCGGCAGCGGCCCGGCGTTCGACGCGGTGCTCGGCGGCACGGTGCTGGGCGACCCCAGCACGTACGAGCCGGTGCGGGCGCTGCTGCCCGAGCGGGTGTCGGCGGTGGCCGTGCTGCTCACGTCGCTGCCGCCGGACGAGCTGCGCCCGCGGTTCACGCACCGGGCGTTCCGCCAGGCCGAGGTCTACCCCGACGTGTGGGACCGGCCGGACGTGCTGACGGGCTTCGTGCTGCCGGCGTACGAGCGGCTGCGCGCGTTCTACGCGGCGGCGGCGGCCGAGCGCGAGGCGGTGCTCATCCAGCTGGGCTGATGGCGCCGGTCAGCTGCGGCAGGGCCCGCTCCAGCAGCGGCAGCGCGTCGCCGGTGGTGACGTCGCGACCGAGCTCGGCGGACAGCGAGGTGACGGTGGCGTCGGCGATGCCGCACGGCACGATCCGGCCGTACGCCGACAGGTCGGGGTCGCAGTTCAGGGCGAAGCCGTGCATGGCCACGCCCTGCGCGACGCGGATGCCGATCGCCGCGACCTTGCGCTCCCCGTCCGCGGTCCAGACGCCGGAGCGGCCCTCCACCCGGCGCGTCTCGAGCCCGAGCTCGGCGCACACCTCGATGAGCACCTGCTCCAGGCGGCGGACGTAGGCCACGACGTCGACCGGGTCGGCGAGCCGGACGATCGGGTAGCCGGTGACCTGGCCGGGACCGTGCCAGGTGATCTTGCCGCCGCGGTCGACGTCGACCACGGGCGTGCCGTCGAGCGGGCGCTCGTGCGGCTCGGTGCGCTTGCCCGCGGTGTAGACCGGCGGGTGCTCCAGCAGCAGCACGACGTCCTCGGCGCCGCCGACGACCTGCGTGTGCACCTCGCGCTGCAGCGCCCAGGCGTCGTCGTACGGGACCCGTCCGAGCCTGCGGAACTCCACCCCGTCAGCCTAGGCGCCGCACGGGCAGCCGCTGCTCGCCGTCCGCGTCGACCCGCCACGCCGCCGCGCCGTCGCGGTCGCTCACGGCCTCGGCGAAGCAGCCGTCGACGTAGTGCAGGCCGACCCCGTCGTCGGCGGCCAGACCGGGCTCGAGCACGCCCTCGGCGACCAGCCGGCGGTACAGCGGCCGGCGCTCGCCCTCGCTGTCGTAGTGGGGGCAGGTCGAGCCCTCGACCAGGCGCAGGCCGTCGGTCCAGGCGCGCAGCCGGGGGCCGAAGGAGTCGGTGGTGCCGCCGCTGGTCCAGCACAGGCTGCCGGCGCTCACGCCCGCCAGCACGACGCCCGCGTCGTGCGCCTCGCGCAGCACCTCGTCGAGCCCGTGCAGCCGCCACAGCGCCATGAGCCCGGCGACCGAGCCGCCCCAGACCCAGACGACGTCCTGGGCGAGCACGTGGGCGCGCAGGTCGTCGACGTTGGGCATCGGCAGCAGGGCCAGGTGGCTGGCCCGCTCCGGCCGGTCGGCGAAGGCGGCGTACCAGTCGGCGATCGTGGCGGCGTCGTCGCCGACCGCGGTGAAGACGCCGCACACGCGCGCGGCCCCGGCGCCGGACAGCCGCAGGGCGTGCTCCAGCAGGGGGCCGGGGCGCAGCCGCCAGCGCTCGTCGCGCGCCATCCCGCCGCCGCCGCAGGCCAGCACGTGGCCGGTCACGCGGCGCGGTCCTGCAGCAGCGCGTCCGCGGCGCGCCGGCCGCTCACCAGGGCGCCCTGGATCGAGCCGGAGTCGCGGTGGTCGCCGCAGACGTACGTGCCGGGCCGCACGCGCACCGGCCGGCGGAACCGGCCCATCGGCGGCGCCTGGCTCGGCAGGGCCTCGGCGATCTCGTACGCCGCGACGTGCTCCCACCCCGTCGGGTCGACGTCGTACAGCCGCGCGAGGTGGGCCCGGACCGCGGGCTCGGAGGCGTCGCCGCTGACCACCGAGCTCGACACGAGGTGGCGGCCCGGGGCGTAGGACGGCGCGGCGTGGGTGAGCACGACGCTGTTGGTGACCGGGCCGCTGCGCTCGCCGTCCAGCACGATCGTCGCGGTGCGCACCGGCGGCTCGGGGGCCAGGTGGTAGTGGGTCGTCACGCCGTTCATCCGCGGCACGGGCAGGCCGGGCAGCAGCTCGCCGGCGGTCACGGGGTCGGTGGCGACCACGACCGGGGCGTGGACGTCGCCCAGGCGCCGCACGGGCGAGCCGAGGCGGACGACGCCCGGGGGCAGCCGGTCGGACAGCTGCTGGGGGATCGCGCCCATGCCGGCGCTCGGGACGCACTGGCTGCCGCGCACGAACGAGCGCCACACGAGGTCGAAGAACCGGCTGGAGGTCTCCAGCTCGTCCTCGAGCAGGACGCCGGACAGGAACGGCCGGAAGAAGCGGTCGACGACGGTGGGGGAGAAGCCGCGGTCGTGCAGCGCCTGCGCGGTGGTGGTCTCGGGCGCGTCGAGCAGCCGTCGCGGCGGGACCAGCCCGGCGCGGACGGCGCTCAGCCCGATGCGCACCTTGTCGGGCAGCGTGCCGATCGGGGCGGCGACGGTGGACGGCGCCCAGCCGGGCACCCGCCGGGGGTCGCCGACGCGGTGCAGCCGGTCGCCCACCCGCACCAGGGCGCCCGACACGAACCGCTGGAGGTCCAGCGCGTCGTGGTCGAGCACCCGCTGCGCCTCGGGGTAGCCGGTGTTGTGCACCTGGAAGCCGCGGTCGAGCAGCATGCCGTCGACGACGTCGGTGCGGACCCGACCGCCGACGGCGTCCCCGGCCTCGTGCACCTCGACCTCGAGCCCTGCCGCGCAGAGACGGCGGGCGCAGGCCAGCCCCGCCAGGCCCGCCCCCACCACGACCGCGTCGACCACGCGCCCACCCTAGGTGTGGACGACGACAGCGGCCGGTCGGCCCGTCGTGCTGTGCTCCGCCCCGTGCAGGAGTGGGCGCTCCCGGGCTTCCGGGTCGAGCAGGTGCTGGGGTCCGGCGCGTCCGGCGAGCTGTGGCGGGCGCGGGAGGAGGCGACCGGCGAGGCCGTCGTGCTCCAGCGGCTGCACGCGCGCTCGCTGCTGGACCGGTCCCGCGCGTGGGCGGCCCTCGACAGCCCGTACGTCGTGGGTGTGCGGGAGGTGCCGGGCGGTGACGCCCCGGTGCTCGTGCTGGACCGGCCGACCGTCGAGCCGCTCGCGGCGGTGCTGCGCCGGCGCGGGCGGCTGACGGCGGGGGAGGTGGTGACGGTCGGCGTGCCGGTCGCGCAGGCCCTGGCCGCGGCGCACGGGGGCGGGCCTGGTGCACGGCTCGCTGGAGCCGTCGTCGGTGCTGCTCACCACCGCCGGGATGCCGCTGCTCGGCGACCTCGGCACGGGGGACGGGACGCCGGGGGAGGACGTGCGCGCGCTGGCCGAGCTGTGCCGGCAGCTGCTCGGGGCCACTCGGCCGCTGGGTGCCCTGGACGGGCCGGCGCAGCTGCCGGACGACGTGCCCGAGGAACTGACCGCGGTGCTCGAGCAGGCGCGGTCGGACCCGCCACCCGCTGCCGAGCTGGCGCAGCGGCTGCAGGCCGCGCACCCGGCGGCCCCGCTGCAGCTGGCCGGCGCCCGGGCCGGTCTCGGGGCGCCGCTGCCGGGCTCGCGCGACTGGGTGGCGCCGGCGACCGTGCCGGCGCCGGTCCCGGCGCGCGCACGCGCGGCCCGGCGCGGCCGCCGGGCCGTCCGGCCGCAGCGGCGGGCGCGCGTGCCGGTGGCCGCCGCGGTGCTGGCCGCCCTCGTGCTGGGGGCGGGCTGGCTCGCGCTCCGGCCCGGGGCGGCGCCGGGGCCCGACTGGGTGGCGGTCGTGCAGGAGCTGGACCGCGGGCGCGAGCGGGCCTGGGCGGCGGCCGACCCGGGGCTGCTGGCGGCGGTGTACGTGCCGGGCAGCGCGCCGGGTCAGGCCGACGCCGCCGCACTCGACGGCCTGCGGCGGCAGGGCCGCACGGCGGTCGGGGTGCGCCACCGGGTCGTTGGCGCGCAGCCCCGCTCGGTGACCGAGGAGCGCGCCGAGCTGCAGGTCGTGGACACGCTCGCGGCGCAGGAGGTCCGGGACGCCCGGGGCCGGCTGGTGGAGCGGCGCGCCGGCCGGGGCGAGCGGGCGTACGACGTCGTCCTGCTCCGGACCCCCGACGGCTGGCGGCTCGCCGAGGTGTCGTAGCCGGTCAGAGGCTGGCGCGGACGGCCTGCTCGACGTCGGTGTGGGCGAAGCGGAACCCGCTGCGCTCGAGCACCGCGGGGGCGAGGCGCTGGCCGATGAGCACGCCCTCGTCGGCGAACGGTCCGAGCAGGGCGCGCAGGACGGGCGCCGGCACCGCGACCGGGAAGGTCGGCCGGTGCACGACCCGGTTGAGCGCCCGGGTGAACTCCAGGTTGGTCACCGCGGCGGGGCCGACGAGGTTGACCGGCCCGGAGACGTCGGCCGTGAGCAGGTGGCGGATCGCGGCGACCTCGTCGTCCAGGCTGATCCAGCTCGTCCACTGCCGGCCGCTGCCGAGCGCGGCGCCGGCGAAGGCCCGGGCGGCGAGGGCCTGCTTCTTGAGCGCGCCGCCCTCGCCGGACAGCACGATGCCGGTGCGCAGGTGGGCGACCCGGACCCCGGCGCGCTCGGCCGGCGCGGTGGCGGCCTCCCACTGCCGGCACACCTCGGCCAGGAACCCCTCGCCGGTCGGGCCGGTCTCGTCGGTCAGCCGGTCGCCGGTGTCGCCGTACCAGCCGATCGCGCTCGCGCTGAGCAGCACCCGGGGGCCCCGCGCCGCGGCCATCGCCTGCGCGACGGCGGTCGTGCCGTCGACACGGCTGTCGAGGATGGTGCGCTTGTACGAGCGGGTCCAGCGGCGGTCGGCGACGCCGGCCCCGGCGAGGTGGACGACGGCGTCGCGGTCGGCCAGGTGCGACGGGTCGAGCCGGTGGTGGGCCGGGTCCCACGGTCGCTCGTCCGGCTCGTACGCCGCTCCCCGCACGAGGCGGACGACGTCGTGGCCCTCCGCGCGCAGGGCCGCGACGAGGGGCGTGCCGATGAGCCCGGACGCACCGGTGACCGCGATCTTCATGGCGCGATCCTGCCCGACCGGCTGCGCCCGCACACGGGCCGGGCCCGAGGGGGCGGTCGGGAGGGCGGCGGGTGGAGGCGGCAGCAGGTGGCGGCACCGGCTCGCCGCAGCGCCGGGGCCCGTGCGCTGATCATGCGGTGTTGTGGCCCCGTCCGGCGTGTCGACCGCAGGGGCGACTTGCTCGGCGACGGTGGGCGGCCCGTGCGCGCTGATCATGCCGGTGTTGTGGCCCCGTCCGGTGTGTCGACCGCAAGGGCGGCTTGATCGGCGGCGGCGGCGGCGGCGGCGGCGGCGCGGCGGCGGCGGCGCGGCGGCGGCGGCGGCGGCGATCGGCGGCGGGGGGCGGCGACGCCGTGCGGGGCCCCGGACGCACAGCGGCCCCGGACCGCTCGGGTCCGGGGCCGCCTGTGCGTGCGGGAGCGCCTACAGGCCGAGCTCCGCGCCGAAGTCGCCCTCCTCAAGGCGCTCCTTCACGGTGACCAGGAAGCGGGCGGCGTCCGCGCCGTCGACGATCCGGTGGTCGTAGGTCAGAGCGAGGTAGACCATCGAGCGGATGGCCACGACCTCGCCGAGCTCGGGGTCCTGCACCACGACGGGGCGCTTGACGACCGAGCCGGTGCCGAGGATGCCGACCTGCGGCTGGTTGATGATCGGGGTGTCGAACAGGGCGCCCCGCGAGCCGGTGTTGGTCAGCGTGAAGGTGCCGCCGCCGAGCTCGTCGGGCGTGACCTTGTTGATCCGGGTGCGCTCCGCCAGGTCGGCGATCTTGCGCGCGGTGCCCGCCAGGTTGAGGTCGCCGGCGCCGTGGATCACGGGCACGAGCAGCCCGCGGTCGGTGTCGACGGCGATGCCCAGGTGCTGGGCCTCGTGGTAGGTCACGGTGCCGGCGGCCTGGTCGATGCTCGCGTTGACGCCCGGGTGGGCCTTGAGCGCCTCGACCGTCGCCAGCGCGAAGAACGGCAGGAAGCTGAGCTTGACGCCCTCGCGGGCCTCGAACGCGCCCTTGGCCTGCGCCCGCAGCCGGGCGATCTTCGTGACGTCGACCTCGACGACGGTCGTCAGCTGCGCGGAGACCTGCAGCGACTCGACCATCCGCTGCGCGATGACCTTGCGCAGGCGGGAGAGGCTCTCGGTCTTGCCGCGGACCGTCGTCTTCGGCGCGGCCTCGACGGCCTGGCTGACGAACGCCGGGGCGGGCGCGCTGGTCTCCTTGGCCGGCACGGGGATCTGCGCCGTGCCGCCGGTGTCGCCCGCGGTCTCCGCCGACGCTTCGGGTGCGGCGGGCGCCGCCGGGGCTGCCGGAGCCGCCGGGGCGGCGGGCTCGGCCGGCGTGCCGCTGCCGGAGGCGGCCGCGTCGAGCACGTCCTGCTTGCGGATGCGCCCGCCGACGCCGGTGCCCTGCAGCGTCGACAGGTCGACGCCGTGCTCGGTGGCGAGCTTGCGGACGAGCGGCGTGACGTACGCGGCCTCGCCGCCCGAGGAGGCCGTCGGGGCGGGTGCGGCGGCGGCAGGCGCCTGCTGGGCCGGGGCCGGTGCCTGGGGCGCGGGGGCGGCTGCCGCCGGAGCGGGCTCGGGCTCGGGCGCGGCGGCCTGCTCCGGCTCCGGGGTGGGCTCCGGCTCCGGGGTGGGCTCCGGCTCCGGGGTGGGCTCGGGCTCCGCGGCCGGCTCCGGGGCCGCCTCCGGCTCGGCGGCCGGGGCATCGCCGTCGCCGATCACGGCCAGCTCGACGCCGACCTCGACGGTCTCGTCCTCCTGGACCTTGATGGACTGCACCGTGCCCGCTGCGGGGGAGGGGATCTCGGTGTCGACCTTGTCGGTCGACACCTCGAGCAGCGGCTCGTCGACCTCGACGCGCTCCCCCTCCTTCTTGAGCCAGCGGGTGACGGTGCCCTCGGTGACGCTCTCGCCGAGGGCGGGCATCGTGACGGAGACGGCCATGGGTGGAGTGCGCTCCTAGGTCTGGACGAGCGGGGCGGTGGGACGGGCGACGAGCAGGTGGGGCGGAGGCGTCAGCTGTGGCTGTGCAGGGGCTTGCCGGCCAGGGCCAGGTGGGCCTCGCCGACCGCCTCCGACATGGTCGGGTGCGGGTGGATCAGCTGGGCGACCTCGCCGGGCAGAGCCTCCCAGTTGGTGATCAGCTGGGCCTCGGCGATGAGCTCGCCGACGCGCTCGCCCACCATGTGGACGCCGATGACCGGGCCGTCCTTGCTGGCGATCACCTTGACGTAGCCGGACGTGCCGAGGATGCGCGCCTTGCCGTTGCCGGCCAGGTCGTACGTCGCCTCGACCACGTCGTAGCCGCGCTCCGTGGCGTCCTTGCTCGTCAGGCCGACCGAGGCGACCTCGGGGTGGCTGTAGGTCACACGGGGGACGCCCTCGTAGAGGATCGGCGCGACGGGCAGGCCCGCGAGGCGCTCGGCCACCAGGATGCCCTCGGCGAAGCCCACGTGGGCCAGCTGCAGGGTCGGGATGAGGTCGCCCACCGCGCTGATCGTCGGGACGCTGGTCCGGCAGTACGCGTCGACCTCGACGAAGCCGCGGTTGAGGGTGACGCCGGCCTGCTCGTACCCGAGGTCCTTGCTGACCGGCCCGCGGCCGATGGCGACGAGCAGCAGCTCGGCCTCGATCGTCTTGCCGCCCTCGAGCGTCACCTGGACGCCGGACTCGGTGGGCGTCGCGCTCTCGAAGCGGCGGCCGAGCTCCTGCTTGATGCCGCGCTTGCGGAACGCGCGCTCGAGCAGCTTGCTGCTGCTCTCCTCCTCCAGGGGCACCAGGTGCGGCAGCGCCTCGACGATCGTGACCTCGGCCCCGAACGAGCGCCAGACCGAGGCGAACTCGCAGCCGATGGCGCCGGCGCCCAGGATCACGACCGACTCCGGGATCCCGTCGAGCCGGAGGGCGTCGTCGCTGGTGATCACGCGCTCGTGGTCGACCTCGAGGCCGGGGATCGAGCGCGGCACGGAGCCGGTGGCCAGCAGCACGTGCCCGGCCTCGATGCGGCGCCCGTCGACCTCGACGGCGGTCGGGGAGACCAGCGTGCCGGTGCCCTGGACGACCTCGATCTTGCGGCTCTTGACCAGGCCGGTCAGACCCTTGAACAGGCCCTCGACGACCTTGTCCTTGTAGCTGTTGACCCCGGGCATGTCGACCTTGTCGAAGGAGCCGACGACGCCGAACTGGCCGGCCTCCTTGATGGTGTCGACGACCTCGGCGGAGTGCAGCAGCGCCTTGGTCGGGATGCACCCGCGGTGGAGGCAGGTGCCGCCCACCTTGTCCTTCTCGACCATCACGACGCTCATGCCGAGCTCGGCGGCGCGCAGCGCGGCCGCGTAGCCCCCGCTGCCGCCTCCCAGGACGACGAGGTCGACGGTCTGCGGCTCTGTCACGGCTGGCTCCTCCACGCTCTGGTCGGCGGGGTCCCGCGCCTGCGCGCGCCGCCTCCCTCATCCTTCCACGCGCCCCCGACAGGAGTCGCGGGACGGCGCCGCGACCCGCGATCAGCCCGTGGCCAGGTCCTCGAGCACCTGCACGAAGGTGCGCACGGCCGCGCCGGTGCCGCCGTGCGGGGTGTAGCCGTACGCGTCGGCCGAGTTGTAGGCCGGCCCGGCGATGTCGACGTGGGCCCACTGCACGCCCTCGGCGACGAACTCCTTGAGGAACAGGCCGGCGGTGAGCATGCCGCCCTCGCGGGGACCGGTGTTGACCAGGTCGGCGACCTCGGAGTCGAGGCCCTTGCGCAGGTCGGCGGGCAGCGGCATGCCCCACATGGCCTCGCCGGCCCGGCCGGCGGCGTCGACGACCGCGCCGCGCAGCGCGTCGTCGCCCATGACGCCCGCGGTGCGGGCACCGAGGGCCACGAGCTGCGCGCCGGTCAGCGTTGCCACGTCGAGCAGCAGCTCGGGGCCGTCCTCGCAGGCGCGGGCGATGGCGTCGCCGAGGATGAGGCGGCCCTCGGCGTCGGTGTTGTTGACCTCGACGCGCGTGCCCCCGCGCAGAGTCAGCACGTCCGACGGCCGGATCGCCGTGCCGCTCGGCATGTTCTCGGCCATCGGGATCCACGCGTCGACGTCGACCGCGAGCCCGAGCTCGGCGGCGGCGAGGGTGCTGGCCAGCACGGCCGCCGCCCCGCCCATGTCGGCCTTCATCTCCTCCATGGAGGCGGACGGCTTGAGCGACAGGCCGCCCGAGTCGAAGGTGATGCCCTTGCCCACCAGCGCGACCCTGCGACCGCCGCCGCGGTAGCTGAGGTGGACGAGCCGGGGCGGGGAGGCCGAGCCCTGGCCGACGCCGAGGATGCCGCCGTAGCCGCCCTCCGCGAGCGCTTGCTCGTCCAGCACCTCGACCTCGAGCCCGAGGCGGGTGCCGTGCTCCTGCGCGGTCGCGGCCAGCTCGGCGGGGTGCAGGTGCGAGGCCGGCGTGTTGACGAGGTCGCGGGCCAGCAGGACCGCCCGGCAGACGACCTCGGCGCGGGTGACGGCCGCCCGCGCCGCGGCGCCGTCGCCGTCGGGCACGACGAGGACGACCTCGGCGACCGGCTCGCGGACGTCCGGGGCGGAGGCTGCGGACCGGAAGGCGGTGAACGCGTACGCGGCGAGCAGCGCGCCCTCGGCCACGGCCCGGGCCTCGACCTCGCCGACCGTCCCGTGCACCTGCGCGAGGGTCGTGGCGACGGTCGCCGTGCCGGCCAGGGCCCGGACCGCGTCGCCGGTCGCGCGGCGCAGCACCTCGGCGTCGTACGCCTCCGCCACCGGGCCGAGCCCGACGGCGACGACGACCGCCGACGTCGTCGCGCCGAGGGAGGCCAGCCGGGTCACCTCGCCGGCCCTGCCGCGGGCACCCAGCCCGACGAGCGCCGGGAGCAGGCCGGCGCCGAAGGCCGCGGCCACGTCGTCCGCGCCGGCCGCGAGCACCAGGCCGCCCCGCCCCTGTGCGACGCCGAGGACGAGGGCGTCGGCCTGGACGGAGGCGGCGGCGGTGGAGGTCACGGAGAGGGAGGTCACGGCCGCGAGGATAGGGGAGGTGCCGCAGCGGCCCGCGGTTGCGGCGGCCGGGGGGCTGGGGGAGGGTCGGCCGTCCTGCGAACCCGTCGCAGTCGGTGGGCGACAGGAGCTCCGGTGCCGCAGGCAGGGCCGTACGAGCACGCGCTGCGCACCCGCGACGACGTGGCGGCACACGTCGCGGCCGCCCTGCCGCCCGCCGCCCCCGGGACCGCGCGCGCCGAGCTCGAGTGGTTCGTCCACGACGGCACCGACCCGCTGGGCGCGCCGCCGGTCGACCGCCTGCGCGGCGCCCTCGCGGACCTGGTCCTGCGCGCGGGCGGGCGGCTGCGCACCGGGCCCGGCGGCCAGCTCGCGCTGCGCTCGGCCCGGCTGCCCGGCCCGGTCGGGACGGTGGCCGCGCTGCGCCGCGACCTGGCGGCCCTGCAGGGCGCCCTCGGCGCGGCCGGCCTGGTGCTGCGCGGCGGCGGGGCCGACCCCGTCCGCCGCCCGGTGCGGCTGGTGCGGGCGCCGTACGAGGACTCCTTGGCCTCCTACTTCGCCGCCGACGGGCCGGCGTCGGCGCAGGCCGCCCGGACCCTGCTGTGCTCGACGGCCGCGGTCCGGGTCGGCGTCGCGACGGGCGGGACCGCCGGGGGCGTGCAGTCCGCGGCCGCGCGCTGGGAGCGGGCGCACGCGCTCGGGCCGGCGCTGGTGGCGGCGTTCGCCTGCTCGCCGGTGCTGCTCGGCGCCCGGACGGGCTGGCGCTCCAGCCGACAGCAGGCCTGGGCCCGCCTCGACGGGGCCCGCGGCCACCTGCCCCGCGCCGGCCTCGGACCGGTCGAGGCCACGACGGAGCAGGCGCTGGCCACCCGCGTGCTGGCCCGGCGCGGCCCGGACGGCGTGTGCCGCCCGCTGCCGCCGACCACCTTCGCCGAGTGGATGGCCGGCGCGCTCGGTGACCCGCCCACCGCCGCCGACCTCGAGCAGCACCTGGGCACGCTGTTCCCCCCGGTCGGCGCGCGCCGCGGCTACGAGCTGCGCTACCTCGACGGCCTGCCGGACCCGCTGTGGGAGGTGGCCGTCGCGGTGGCGACCGTCCTCATGGACGACGACCGCGCCGCGGACGAGGCCCGCGCGGCCTGCGAGCCCGTCGAGGGGCGCTGGTCCGCGGCCGCCCGCGCGGCGGTCCGCGACCCGGAGCTGCGCCGGGCGGCGGTCGGCTGCCTGGCGGCCGCCGAGGCCGGGCTGGGCCGGGCACGGGCCGCGCAGCTGGCCGCGGCCGTGGGCGGCTACGCCGACCGCTTCGCCGCGCGCAGCCGCTGCCCGGCGGACGACGTCGTCGACGCGCTGGTCGAGCTCCCGGCGTGAGACGGCCGGTCCCGTCCGGGGCCTAGGGTCGGGCCGTGGCCGACCTCCTCACCAGCCCGCTGCACGCCCGCCACCTCGCGCTCGGCGCGAGGACCGGCGACTTCGGCGGCTGGGACATGCCGATCCAGTACGCCGGCGTGCTGCAGGAGCACACCGCGGTGCGCGAGGACGTCGGGGTCTTCGACGTCAGCCACCTCGGCAAGGGGGTCGTGCGCGGCTCCTCCCGGGAGGGCGTGACCGCCGTCGACTTCGTCAACGCCCGGCTCACCAACGACCTGCGGCGCGTCGGGGTCGGGCAGGCGCAGTACACGCTGTGCTGCGACGAGGCCACCGGCGGCGTGGTCGACGACCTCATCGCCTACGTGCGCAGCGAGGAGGAGGTGTTCCTCATCCCCAACGCGGCCAACTCCAGCCAGGTCGTCAGCCGCCTGCAGGCCGACGCGCCCGCCGGCATCGAGGTCGAGGACCTCCACACGACGCTGGCGGTGCTGGCCGTGCAGGGCCCGCGCAGCACCGAGGTCGTGCAGGCGCTCGGGCTGCCCACCGACCACGACTACATGAGCTTCGCCGGCGCCGACCGGCAGGGCCGGCCGGTGGTCGTCTGCCGCACCGGCTACACGGGGGAGCGCGGGTACGAGCTGCTGCCCCGGTGGGACGACGCCGGCGAGCTGTGGGACGCGGTGCTCGCGCTCGGGGTCGCGCCCTGCGGGCTCGGGGCCCGCGACACGCTGCGCACCGAGATGGGCTACGCCCTGCACGGCCAGGACCTGTCGCTGGACATCACGCCGGTGCAGGCCCGGGCCGGGTGGGCCGTGGGCTGGTCCAAGCCGCAGTTCTGGGGGCGCGAGGTGCTGCTGCGCGAGCGCGAGCAGGGGCCGGCGCGGCTGCTGCGCGGGCTGGAGTCGCTCGACCGCGGCATCCCGCGCGCGCACATGGCGGTGTCCGCGGGCGATCGGGTCGTCGGCGAGGTCACCAGCGGCACCTTCTCGCCGACGCGCAAGGTCGGCATCGGCCTGGCCCTGCTCGACCGGGCGGTGGAGGTCGGCGACCAGGTGACCGTCGACGTGCGCGGGCGCACCAGCGCGATGCGGGTCGTGTCGCCCCCGTTCGTGCCGAGCCGGGTGCGCTAGGACCGCACCGCTCGCCTCAGGCGCGGGGCTGCACCGCCACCACCACGAGCACCACCGTCGTGGTGACCTCGACGAGGGCGCCCAGCACGTCGCCGTTGACCCCGCCGAGGCGGCGCACCGCGTGCCGGCGCAGGGCCCGGGCCGCGAGCAGGCCGAGCCCCACCGCGAGCAGCGCGCGCCCGGCGTCGAGGACAGCAGCTCCCCGGTCGCCGGCGAGCAGCGCGCCGAGCGCGGCGGCGACGCCGACGGCCACCGCGAGGCCGAGCGCGGTGACGCGCCCGACGGTGCCGGCGACGAGGGCGCCGAGCCCGTCCGGCGAGGCGGCGGGCGTCGACGGGGTGCACGCCAGCGCCACCGCCGTACGGCCCAGGACGACCGCGAGGACCAGGGCGGCCGGCCCGCGGCCGTGCTCGACGCAGGCCGCGAGCGCCGCGGTCTGCACGGCGAGCACCAGCACGACGGTGACCATGCCGAGCGCGCCGACGTCGGGCGCTTTCATCACCGCCCGGGCGCGCTCCGGCGGCAGGTACGACGCCAGCCCGTCGGCGGTGTCGGCCAGCCCGTCGAGGTGCAGCCCCCGGGTGAGGACCGCCAGCGTCGCGACGGCGAGCGCCGCCGGCAGCAGACCCCCGGCGGCGTCGAGGCCGAGCAGCCGGGCGGCGAGCAGCACACCGGCGGCGACCAGCCCGAGCAGCAGGCCCACCAGCGGGGCGAGGGCCATGGCCTGCCCCGCCGTGCGCCGGTCGAGCGCGGCGGGTCCCCGCACGGGGAGCACGGTGAGCGTGGTGAGGGCCAGGCGCAGCCCGTCAGGCACCCGGCTCCTCCAGCAGGTCGACCGCGCCGAGCAGGACGCCCAGGGCGAGGTCGGCGCCCTCGGGCCGGCCGAGCTGCAGGTCGAGCAGCGGCACGAGGCCCAGCTCGGTGAGCGCGAGCGCGGGCGCCCCGGGCGGCGGGCTGCACCCGGCCAGCAGCGCCGAGCGGGTGCCGGCCGCCCGCCGCTCGGTCAGCAGCGCCGCGGCCCAGGCGCCGGGGGCGCCGGAGAGCAGCACCGGCGTGCGCCGCACCGCGCACTGCTGCAGCAGCCCGCTCAGGCCGGCCAGGTGCGGGGCGCCGAGCGCGGTCGGCAGCTCGTCCGGGTCCGCGCGGTGCGGCCGGCCGGCGCGCAGGCCGTCGCGGACCTGCGCGACCAGCGCCGCCCAGCCGGGCACGGCGGCGGTCCCGACGGCGGCGACCGGCTCGAGGTCGAGCAGCACGGCGAGCAGCGCCAGCGCCGGGCCGGCCGGGCCGCCGTCCCCGACCACCACGAGGTCGGCGCCCTCGTCGGCGAGGGCGTCGGCGGCCCGGGCGCCGGCCTCGAGGCCGTCGGCGAGCGGCGCGGGCACCACCCGCTGCGGGCGCCGGGGCGGCCAGGCGCCCTGGACGGCGGAGAGCCGCAGCAGGGCGGGCCCCAGCCGGCCCAGGTGGGCGGGGGCGCTCGCGGGCAGCCCGTCCCCGCCGTCGGGCGCCGGGATCACCGCAGCCGCCGCGGGAGGCCGGCCACGACCTGCACGACCTCGTCGGCGCCGGCGGCCAGCCGGGCCGTCGCCGTGCCGAGCAGGTCGCGGAACACCCGTCCCGACCGGGTCGCCGGCACCACGCCGGCACCGACCTCCGGCGCGACCAGCACCACCGGCACGCGCGCCTCGCGCCAGGCCGCGGCCAGCTCGTCCAGCGCCTGCCCGAACGCCGCTCCCGGCGCCTCCCACGCGCCGGCGTCGTCGAGGACCCGCGTGAGCCACAGCCCGAGGTCGTCCACCAGCACCGGCCCGCGCGCGGCGCGCAGCACCCCGGCGACGTCACCGGTCTCGAGCGTCGTCCACGAGGCGGGTCGCCGGTCGGCGTGCGCGCGGACCCGCTCGGCCCACTCCCCGTCGCCGGGGCGGTCGGGGGCCGTCGCCACGTAGGTCACCTCGCCGGTGAGCAGCCCCTCCGCGTACGCCGACTTGCCCGAGCGGGCCGCGCCCAGCACCAGCACGCGGCGCGGCGCGGGCCCGCCCAGGTCGACCAGCTCGCCGTCGCGGCCCGCCCGCGCGCCCCAGGAGGCGAGCAGCGCGTCGAGGACGTCGGGCGGGGGGTTGCCGTGGCCCAGGTGGACCGCGAGCACCTGCGTGGCGGGGACGACGGCGCCGGCCGCCCGGAGCCTCTCGACCTGCGCGGGCCAGGAGACCAGGTCCAGGTGGGTGTCGAGCGCCATGCTCGACAGCTCGAGCAGGACGGCGTCGTACGCCCGGCCGGCCATGAGCGCGACGGCCTCCTCGGGCAGCACGCCGGTGTCGGTCGCGTAGAGCAGCCGGTGCCCGCCCGGGCCGGTGACGTCGTACAGCACCGCGGGGCCGACCGCCGGGCCGCCGTGCCGCGCGGGCAGCGCGACGACGTCGTACCCGGCGACGGTCAGCCGGTCGCCGGCCCGCACCTCGGTGAGCACGACGGAGGGGTCGGCCCGCGGCGCGGCGGCCGCGACGACGGCGGGCGGGCCGACGAGGTGCAGCGGTGCGGGGGAGGGCTGCCAGCTGCGCCACATGAGGGCAGCCGGGGCGAAGTGGTCCTCGTGGGCGTGGGTGACCAGCACCGCCTCGACCCCGCCCAGGCCCACCCCCTGGCGCAGCGCCGCCCGCGGGAGCTCGGGGCCGAGGTCGAGCAGCAGGCGGTCGTCGACGAGCACGCCGGTCTGCCCGCGGGGCACGCCCTGGGCGACGGCGGCGGCGCAGGACGCGCAGCCGCACCAGGGATCGGGCCAGCCGTTCGACGCGCCGGTGCCGAGCAGTCGCAGGCGCATGGCCCTACCCTGCCGCACAGACCGACCGCCGCTCGAGAGGGAGTGCCCGACATGGCCTGGACCTGGCGCTACGAGGGACCCGACGGCGCCGAGGTGCAGCCCGCCGGGGGCGCCCCGACGGCCGAGTCGTTCCCGAACCAGTCCGACGCCGAGTCGTGGATCGGGGAGACCTGGCGCGAGCTGCTGGACGCCGGGGTGCACCAGGTCGTGCTGTTCGACGGCGACCGCAGGGTCTACGGCCCCATGGGGCTGAACGCGTCCTGACCACTCCCCGCCGCCCGGCCGCAGGCGTCGTGGCGGCGGCCGTCACCCGGCTGGGCGCGGCCCTCGGGCTGTCCCGCCGCTCGCCGCGCCCGCGGGTGGCGGCCGGCACGGTGCGCACCGTCGAGGCGTACGGGCCCGGGCCCCTGCAGCGCGGCGAGTGGTGGCTGCCGCCCGGCGAGGAGGGCGGCGACCGCGCCCTGCCCACCGTCGTGCTGGTCCACGGCGGCTACTGGCGACCCGGCTACGACCGGTCGCTGGAGGACGCCGTCGCCGCCGACCTCGCCGGTCGGGGCCTGCTCGTCTGGAACGTCGACTACGCCGCGGCGGACGGCGGCTGGCCGGCCACCCTGCTCGACGTCGCGGCCGCCCACGACCACCTGGTGCGCGGCGGCCGGGCGGGCCGGGTGGACCCCTCGCGCACCGCCGTCGTCGGCCACAGCGCCGGCGGCCACCTCGCCCTGTGGCTGGGCAGCCGGTCCCGCCTGCCGGCCTCGGCGCCCGGAGCCGGCCCGGTCGCCCCGCCGCCGGCGGTCGTCGTCGCCCAGGCGCCGGTCGCCGCGCTCGTCGAGGGCGCCCGCGAGGGGCTCGGCGGCGGCGCCGTCGTCGACCTGCTGGGCGGCACCCCCGAGCAGGTCCCCGAGCGCTACCGCGTGAGCGACCCGGTCGCGCTGGCGCCCGCGGGGGTCCCCGTCGTGCTGCTGCACGGCCGGGCCGACGCGCTGGTGCCGTACGCGCAGAGCGTGGCGTACGCGGCCGCCGCGCGTGGCGCCGCCGAGCTCGTCGAGGTGCCCGGCGACCACTTCGCCCACCTCGACCCGCGGAGCCCGGCGCTCGAGGAGCTGCGCCGGGCCCTCGCCCGCCTCTAGGGCCGCTGGGCCGGGCTGGCCGTCAGCGCCGGGTCCGTGGTGACCACCGGCGCGAGCACCTCGTCGACGCGGGCCTTGAGCGCCGGGTCGAGCCGCACGCCCGAGGCGGCGACGACGTCCTTCAGCTGCTCGGGGCGGGAGGCCCCGACGATGGCGGCGCTGACGCCCTCCTCCTGCAGCACCCACGCGACGGACAGGCCGGCCATGGTGAGCCCGGCCTCGTCGGCGAGCGGCGCGAGCTGCTGGACGGCCTCGAGCACCTCGTCGCGCATCCAGCGCTTGATCATGTCGGCGCCGCCGCTGGTGTCGGTGGCCCGCGAGCCGGGCGGGGCCTGCTGGCCCGGCAGGTACTTGCCGGTCAGCACGCCCTGCGCCATCGGCGACCACACGATCTGGCCGATGCCCTCGTCCTTGCACAGCGGGAGCACCTCGGCCTCGATGACCCGGTAGAGCGCGCTGTACTGCGGCTGAGAGGACACGATGCGGTCCAGGCCCATCTGCCCGGCGAGCTCGAGCGCCTGCGCGATCTCGGAGGCCTTCCACTCGCTGACGCCGATGTAGTGCACCTTGCCGGCGCGCACGAGGTCGTCGAAGGCCCGCAGGGTCTCCTCGAGCGGCGTCTCGTAGTCGTAGCGGTGGGCCTGGTACAGGTCGATCGTGTCGGTCTGCAGGCGGCGCAGCGACGCCTCGCAGGACTCCACGACGTGCTTGCGGGACAGGCCGCGGTCGTTGGGGCCCTTGCCGGTGGGCCAGTACACCTTGGTGAACAGCTCGTAGGACTCCCGGCGGGTGCCCTTGAGGGCCTCGCCGAGCACCGTCTCGGCCTTGGTCCCGGCGTAGACGTCGGCGGTGTCGAAGGTGGTGATGCCGAGCTCGAGGGCCGCGTGGACGCAGGCGGTGGCCTGGTCGGCCTCGACCTGGGAGCCGTGCGTGAGCCAGTTGCCGTACGCGATCTCGCTGATCTTCAGGCCGCTGCGGCCGAGGCGTCGGAACTCCATGCGGGTCTCCCGTGGTCCTGGGGTGGTGGTGCGGGGGTGGCTACTGGTAGCTGATGAGCATCGGGCGCGGCTTGATCTTCATCGCCTCGGCCGGGGTCAGCAGGTCGGTGTCCTCGTCGTAGAAGAGCTTGAAGCCGTTGACGAACTGCCCGTCGTCGCTGGCGAGGACGCCGTACGTCTGGAACTTCGCCTCCTGCGAGCCGAACCCGTCGACGTGCAGGACCGTGGCCAGGCCCTCCCGGTCGACGATCTTGTCGCGGTCCGGGAGCTGGTAGCTCTTGAACTGGTGCACCAGGAAGATCTTCTCCGGGAGCCCGTTGTCGACGACGAGGTCGGACAGGTACTGCGACACCTCGTTGATCGGGGCCGCCTTGCTCTTACCGATCTGCTGCAGCGGGCGCTCGTCGGCCTCGAGCTTCCACTCGGGGTCGAGCGCGACGCCGACCTCGGGCTGCTTGAGGTACTCCTCGTACTCCTTCACCTGGTCGACGAAGTCGGCCCGGCCGGGCTGGAAGTCCAGGACGACGAGCATGTCGTTCTCGCGGGCGACGTCGATGTACTCCTGCACGGAGTCGCCGTCGAGCATGTCGGAGTAGTCGCCGTCCTCGCCGGCCGCGCTGGAGGCGACCGTGGTGATCAGCTCGAAGGCGGGCAGCACGGGCGTGCCCGCGGCCTTGGCGAACGGCGCCGCGGCCTCCTCCAGCCGGTCGGCGGCCTTCTGCGGGCTGGTCTCGCCGAGCACGCCGAGGGCGGCGGTGCCCGCGGTGCCGTAGAACATGACCACGGTGTGCTGCGGGAAGATCGACGTGCCCCCGCGGGGCAGCTCGGGCGGTGCCGCCGGCGTCGGGGACGCGGTCGGGGACGCGCTGGCCGGCGCGGGCGGCGGGGTCGCCGCGCCGCCGGGGTCGGACGACGACGCAGCGGGGGTGGTCGACGCCGACGGGGTGCCGGTGGAGCTGCACGCGGCGGCTGAGAGGGCGAGCGCGAGGCCCACGAGCAGGCGGGGGCGGGAGGTCCGGGTCACCCCCCCGACGCTAGCCGCCGGGCCGGGGGCCGCCAGCCCGGGGCGGCCGCGCCCCGGCGGGATCAGCGCCAGCGCGGGGGGATCATGCTGCCCGGGCTGACCCGGGGCGGAGGCATCCGGAAGCGCCGCAGCACCGTCGAGCGCAGCAGGGCGTAGCCGACGTGGCCCCGGCCCGGGGCGTCGGGGAACGCGGTGCGCACCCGCCGTCGCACGACGACCGCGAGGACCACGAGGTCGATCGCCACGGCGAGCAGCGTCACCGTCCACAGGCGCACGGCGAGCGCGAGCAGGGCGGCGCTGCCGGCGAGCTGGGCGAGCACGAGCACCAGCGCGACCGGCAGCATGAGCACGGGCAGGTTGCGCCGGCCGTCCACGACGTCGCGCACCGCCGCCCGGACGGGGCCCAGGTCGCGCTTGAGCATGCGGGCCGGGTCCCCGGTCGCGGTGCCCGCCCGGACCGCGCGGCGCTCCTCGGCCCGCTCGGCGCGCAGGCGCTGCGCGGCCTCCTTGCGCGTGGCGGGGGGCGGGGTCACCGGGCCGCTGCGCCGCTTCACGGCCTCGCTGCGCTTGGGAGTGGGGCGGCCCTTGCCCAGGGAGACCTTCGCGTCGTCGCTCACGGCAGGAAGGGTAGGCCGCCGGGTCCGCCCGGGCCCGCGACGGCGCCCGGCCCGGCGCGGCCGCCGCAGGGACCCGGCGCCGCGTGGACCACACTCGCGGCATGCGCCTCGTGATCGCCCCTGACGGCTTCGGCGGGACCCTGTCCCCGGCGGCGGCGGCCCGCGCCGTCGGGGAGGGCTGGTCACGCGCGGCCCCCGCCGACGAGGTCGACCTGTGCCCGCTGTCCGACGGCGGCCCCGGCCTGGTCGAGGTGATGCAGACGGCCCTGCCCGGCAGCACGCTCGTGCCCGTCGTGGTCGAGGACGCGCTGGCGCGGCCGGTCGAGGCGGCCGTCCTGCTCGACGGCCGCACCGCGTACGTCGAGAGCGCGCTGGCCTGCGGGCTGCACCTGCTCGCGCCGGCCGAGCGCGACCCGCGCGCCGCCACGACGTACGGCGTGGGCCAGCTGCTGCTCGCCGCGCTCGACGCGGGGGCGACCCGCATCGTGGTCGGGCTCGGCGGCTCGGCCACCAACGACGGCGGCGCCGGCATGCTCGCCGCCCTCGGGCTTGGCCGCGCCGACGGCGCGGGGGAGCGGCTCGCCCCGGGCGGGGCGGCCCTCGCGGGTGCCGCGTCGCTCACCGGCGCGCTCGACGGGCGGCTCGGGGGCGTCGAGCTGCTCGCCGCGACCGACGTGGACGCGCCGCTGCTCGGCCCGCGGGGTGCCAGCGCCGTGTTCGGGCCGCAGAAGGGCGCCTCGCCGGACGACGTGCGCGAGCTCGACGCCGCGCTCGCCCGGTGGGCGGACCTGCTCGAGGACGCGCTGGGCGTGCAGGTGCGGGACGCGCCCGGGGCCGGGGCGGCCGGCGGGCTGGGCGCGGCGCTGCTCGCCCTGGGCGCGGAGCGCCGGCCCGGGATCGGGCTGGTCCGCGAGGCCGTGGGGCTGGACCGGCGGGTCGCGGGGGCCGACCTCGTGCTCACCGGCGAGGGCACCCTGGACGGCACCTCGCTGACCGGCAAGGTCGTCTCCGGTGTCGCCGAGGCCGCCGGCGCGGCGGGCGTGCCCTGCGTCGTGCTGGCGGGGCAGGTGCAGCTGGGCCGTCGCGAGCAGGCCGCCGCGGGCCTGGCGGGGGCGTACGCCGTCGTCGACCGCGTCGGCCTTGAGGCGTCGCTGGCCGACCCGGCGGGCGAGCTGGCGGCGTTGGCGGCGCAGGTCGCGGGGGAGTGGTCGCGCGGGTAGTCCGGCAGGGAGGGAGGGCGATCGCGACGTACGCTGACGCTGCTCCCCGGACGCCCCGGGCGCCGCGCGGAACACCTCCCGGCGGGGTCGCGTTGCTCCGGGGGAGGGATTACGCGCGGCCGACCTGGACGGCCCGCGGCACGGCACCACGACGAGGCACGACCCGAGCCCCTGGAGAGCCCCATGACCGCCCCGGACACGCAGACCCCCGACCTGACGACCCCCGGCGACGCGGCGGGCACGGCGAACGGCGTCGTCCTCACCGACTCGGCGGCCGCCAAGGTCCGCACCCTGCTCAGCCAGGAGGGTCGCGACGACCTCGCCCTGCGCGTCGCCGTGCAGCCCGGTGGCTGCTCCGGCCTGCGCTACCAGCTGTTCTTCGACGAGCGCTCGCTCGACGGCGACGCCGTGCAGGAGTACGAGGGCGGCGCCGTCAAGGTCGTCGTCGACCGCATGAGCGTCCCCTACCTCACCGGCGCGACGATCGACTTCGTCGACACCATCGAGAAGCAGGGCTTCACCATCGACAACCCGAACGCCGGCAGCTCCTGCGCCTGCGGCGACAGCTTCAGCTAGGTCCGCCCCGCCGACAGCGGCGCCGCACCGGGTGGTGCGGCGCCGCTGTCGTGTCCGGGTCCGGCGCCCGGCGTCGCGCCTCCGGTGGCTGGCTAGGGTGCCCGGATGCGCATCGCCGTCACGGGCTCCGTGGCCACCGACCACCTGATGACCTTCGCCGGACGCTTCAGCGAGCAGGTCCTGCCCGAGCAGATCGGCGCGCTGTCGCTGTCCTTCCTCGCCAGCGACCTGCAGGTCCGGCGCGGCGGGACGGCGGCCAACATCGCCTTCGGCATGGCCGTGCTCGGTGCCCGGCCCGTGCTCGTGGGGAGCGTGGGGCGCGACGCGGCGGACTACCTCGGCGACCTCGCCGCCGCGGGCGTGGACACCTCGGGCGTGCGCACCAGCGAGACGCTGGCGACCGCGCGGTTCACCTGCACCACCGACCTCGACCACAACCAGATCGGCACCTTCTACCCGGGCGCGATGACCGAGGCGGCCGGCATCGAGCTCGCCGGCCTCGGGCCGCTGGACCTCGTCGTGGTCGCCCCCAACGACCCCGGCGCGATGCTGCGCCACACCGACGAGTGCCGCTCCTCGGGCACCGCCTTCGCGGCCGACCCCTCGCAGCAGCTCGCCTTCCTCGACGGCGAGTCGGTCCGGCGCCTGGTCGACGGCGCGGCCTACCTGTTCACCAACGAGTACGAGGCCGGCCTGGTCCGCGACAAGACGGGCTGGAGCGACGAGGAGGTGCTCGGGCGGGTGGGCACCCGCGTGATCACGCACGGCGCGCAGGGCGTCTCGGTCACGCGCCGCGGGGAGCCCGAGGTCCGCGTGCCCGTCGCGCCCGCCCGCGAGGTCGTCGAGCCCACGGGGGTCGGCGACGCCTTCCGGGCCGGCTTCCTCACCGCCACCGCCTGGGGCCTCGGGCTCGAGGGGGCCGCCCAGGTCGGGGCGCTGCTGGCGACCCACGTCGTGGAGACCGTCGGCACCCAGGAGTACGCCCTCACCTTCGAGGGCTTCACCGACCGGCTGGCCGAGGCGTACGGGCCGGCCGCGGCCGACGAGGTCCGGCCCCACCTGGTCGGCGCCTGACCCTGGCCGCCGGCGGCCGCGACGACCCCGGCAGGGCGGCGGGCCGCGGCGCCACGCCGACCCCGGCCGCGTCCGCCCCAGCAGGAGCGGACGACACCGCTGGGATACCCTCGCGGCACCCTGCTGGACCGGCGCGCGAGCGCTCCACCAGCGGGTCCCGTCCCTTGCGAGGAAGGTCCGAGAGGTTGCGTCCCACCTCCTCCCCGGCCCGGCGCCCCGTGCGCCGGACGGGTGCTCGCCTCGCGGTCGGCACCGCTGCCGCGGTGCTGCTCACCGCGGGCTGCGACGTCCGCTCGGCGTACGAGAACAGCCTGAGCCTGGGCTTCCCCGACCCGGTCACCGACCAGGGCCAGCGCATCTACGACCTCTGGCTCGGCACGGCCGCCGCCGGCGCGGTCGTCGCCTTCTTCGTCTGGGGGCTCATCCTGTTCGCGGTCTTCCGCTACCGTAAGCGCTCGGACGAGCTGCCGCGCCAGGTCCGCTACAACCTGCCGGTCGAGGTGCTCTACACCGTCGTCCCGTTCGTGATCATCGCGGTGCTCTTCTACTACACCGCGATCACGCAGAACGAGATCAACGAGACCACCGAGGAGCCCGACGTCACCATCGGCGTCATCGGCTTCCAGTGGAACTGGACGTTCAACTACGACGACAACGACCCGGCCACGGTGGACCCGTCGGTCACCGGGATCCCCGGGCAGCCGGCGCAGCTGATCCTGCCGACCGACCGCACCGTCCGGTTCGTCGAGACCAGCAACGACGTCATCCACTCGTTCTTCGTGCCCAAGTTCCTGTTCAAGCGGGACGTCATCCCGGGGCGCGTCAACCAGTTCGAGGTCACCATCCGCCAGCCCGGCACCTACATCGGCCGCTGCGCCGAGCTGTGCGGCGAGAAGCACGACCGCATGAACTTCGAGGTCAAGGTCGTCCCGGGCGAGGAGTACGACGCCTTCATCGCGTCGCAGCGCACCGGCGCCGCGCCCACCACCACCGTCCCGCAGAGCGACGTCCCCGCGGACGCGCAGAGCGACGAGGCGCCGCAGGCGCTGCGCCGCCCGACTGCCCGTGCCACCGACACCACCGCCCCGAACGCCCTTGCTGGGAGCTCTTCGTGACCCTCATCGCCGGTGCGATGCCTCCTGCCACCGCCAAGCGGGTCAACCCGCCGCTCGGTGCCAAGGTCATCAAGGTCCTCACCACGACGGACCACAAGACCATCGGTCTGCTCTACCTGTGCACGTCCTTCGGCTTCTTCCTCGCCGCTGGCTTCATGGCCATGATCATGCGGGCCGAGCTGGCCCGGCCTGGTCTGCAGGCCATCTCCAACGAGCAGTACAACCAGCTCGTCACCATGCACGGCTCGATCATGATGTTCCTGTTCGCACCGGCCGCCGCGTTCGGCATGGCGAACTTCATCATGCCGCTGCAGATCGGCGCGCCGGACATGAGCTTCCCGCGCCTCAACGCGTTCTCCTACTGGCTGTACCTGTTCGGCGGCCTGACCGTCATGGCGGGCTTCCTCACCCCCGAGGGCGCTGCGGACTTCGGCTGGTACGCCTACGCCCCGCTCAACGACCAGATCCACTCCCCGAGCCTGGGCTCGGACCTGTGGATCATGGGGCTCGCGGTCGCGGGTCTCGGGACCATCCTCGGTGCCGTCAACTTCATCACCACGATCATCACGCTGCGCGCGCCCGGCATGACGATGTTCCGGATGCCGATCTTTACCTGGAACATGCTGATCACGTCGATCCTCGCGATCATGGCGTTCCCCGTGCTGACCGGCGCGTTCATGGCGCTGATGGCCGACCGCCACCTCGGCGCGCACTTCTTCGACGCCGCCAACGGCGGGGCGATCCTGTGGCAGCACCTGTTCTGGTTCTTCGGCCACCCCGAGGTCTACATCATCGCGCTGCCGTTCTTCGGCGTGATCACCGAGATCATCCCGGTCTTCAGCCGCAAGCCGATGTTCGGCTACAAGGGCCTGGTCTTCGCCACGATCGCCATCGGCGCGCTGGCCATGACCGTGTGGGCGCACCACATGTTCGCGACCGGCGCCGTCCTGCTGCCGTTCTTCGCGTTCCTGTCGTTCCTCATCGCGGTGCCGACCGGCGTGAAGTTCTTCAACTGGATCGGCACGATGTGGCGCGGCCAGCTGACGTTCGAGACGCCGATGCTGTTCGCCGTCGGCTTCCTCATCACGTTCCTGCTCGGCGGCATCACCGGCGTCATGCTGGCCAGCCCGCCCATCGACTTCCACGTCCACGACACCTACTTCGTCGTGGCGCACTTCCACTACGTGGTGTTCGGCACCGTGGTGTTCGCCTTCTTCGGCGGCGTCTACTTCTGGTTCCCGAAGTTCACCGGCCGGATGCTCAACGACCGGCTCGGCAAGGTGCACTTCTGGCTGGTATTCGTGGGCTTCCACCTCACCTTCCTGGTGCAGCACTGGCTCGGCGCCGAGGGCATGCCGCGCCGCTACGGCGACTACTACGCCAGCGACGGCTTCACCACGCTCAACATGGTCTCCTCGATCGGCGCGTTCGTGCTCGGCGCCTCGACGCTGCCGTTCATCTACAACGTCATCGTCAGCTTCCGGCGCGGCCAGAAGGCCATCGGCGACGACCCGTGGGGCTTCGGCAACTCCCTCGAGTGGGCGACCTCCTGCCCGCCCCCGCGGCACAACTTCGTGTCGCTGCCCCGCATCCGCTCGGAGCGGCCCGCCTTCGACCTGCACTACCCGCAGGCCGCCGGCCAGGTCGACTTCCACGCCACGCCAGAGCTGAGGTAGCGCCGTGAAGGTCGAAGGTCTGCTGTTCGGCGTCTACGCCGTCTTCCTCGTGTTCGTGACCGCGGTCTACTGGCTGCTGTCGCAGGACCCCACCGGCACCGCGTGCCTGCTGCTGTCGGGGCTGCTGGCCCTCATGGTCGGCTGGTACCTGTGGTTCACCGCGCGGCGCATGGAGGCCCGTCCGGAGGACCGCGGCGACGCCGACATCAGCGAGGGCTCGGGCGAGATGGGGTTCTTCTCGCCGCACTCCTGGTGGCCCATCTACACCGCGGGGGCGACGGCGGTCACCGCGATCGGCCTGATCTTCGGCCCGTGGCTGTTCCTCATCGGTCTGGTGATGGTGCTCGCCACCTCGATGGGCTTCCTGTTCGAGTACTACGTCGGCATCAACCGCTCGCAGAGCCAGACGCTGGCGGCCCTGGACGCCATGGGCGAGTCGCCCACGAGCCCGCACAAGTTCCTCGGCGACTGACGCCGCTGCCCGCCCCGGCCGGTCCTCCCTCGCGGGGGACCGGCCGCGGTCGTCTTCGGCCCCCGTAGGGTCCGCGGCGTGAGCGACGAGGTGCGCGTGGTCAGCCCGCTGCAGGGGCTCGTCGTCGCCGTGCCCCGGCCGGTGGGCGCCCTGGTGCGCGAGGGCGCCGCCCTGGTGGTGCTCGAGGCCATGAAGATGGAGCACGTCGTCGCGGCACCGGCTGCGGGGCGCGTGACGGCCCTGCACGTGGCGGTCGGGGACCCGGTGGCCCTGGACGGCCTGCTGGCGGTCCTGGCCCCACTGCAGGTCCCGGACGAGGGGCGCGAGGCCACGGCGCCGGTGCCGCCGCCGGTGCGCGAGGACCTGCAGGAGCTGCGCGACCGGCAGGCGCTGCTGCGCGACGAGGCACGGCCCGAGGCCGTCGCGCGACGCCACGCCGCCGGCCGGCGGACGGTGCGCGAGGACCTGGCCGACCTGCTCGACCCGGGCACCTGGGTGGAGTACGGCGGGCTCGTGGTGGCCGCCCGGCGGGCCCGGCGCAGCGAGCAGGAGCTGCTGGCCCGTACGCCCGCGGACGGGGTCGTGACCGGCCTGGGGCGGGTCAACGGCCACCTGTTCGAGGAGCAGCGCGCCGCCTGCGCAGTGCTGGCCTACGACGCCACCGTGCTGGCCGGGACGCAGGGCGTGATGGGCCACCTCAAGACCGACCGGCTCCTGCAGGTCGCCGAGCGGCTGCGGGTACCGGTCGTCCTGCTGGCCGAGGGGGGCGGCGGGCGGCCCGGCGACACCGACGTCCCGGTGGTCACCGGGCTGCACACGCCCACCTTCGCGGCCTGGGCCGGCCTGTCCGGCGTGGTGCCGCGGATCGGCGTCGTGCAGGGGCACTGCTTCGCCGGCAACGCCGCGCTGCTCGGTGCCGCCGACCTCGTGGTGGCCACCCGCACGGCCACGCTGGGCATGGGCGGCCCGGCGATGGTCGAGGGCGGCGGCCTCGGGACGTACACGCCGGAGGAGATCGGGCCCGTGGACGTCCACGTGGCAGGCGGGGTCGTGGACGTGCTCGTCGACGACGACGCGGCCGCCATGCAGGCGGTCCGCCGATTGCTCGGCTACTTCCAGGGCCCGCTGCCCGCGACGCCGGCGCCCGGGCAGGCCGCCCTGCGGGACGTCCTGCCGCAGGAGCGCACCCGTGCGTACGACGTGCGCGAGGTCCTCCACGGTGCTCGCCGACCCCGGCACGGTGCTGGAGCTCCGGCCGGCCTTCGCGCCCGGCATGGTCACCGCGCTCGCGCGCCTCGACGGACGGCCCGTCGGCGTCCTGGCCAACGACTCGCGGCACCTCGGCGGCGCGGTGACCAGCGACGGCTCCGACAAGGCGGCGCGCTTCCTGGCGCTGTGCGACGCGTTCGACCTGCCGGTGGTCAGCCTCGTGGACACGCCGGGGTTCATGGTCGGGCCCGAGGCGGAGGCGACGGGGCTGGTGCGGCACAGCAGCCGGCTGTTCGTCACGGCCGCCAGCCTCACGGTCCCGGTGGTGTCGGTCGTGCTGCGGCGCGCGTACGGGCTCGGTGCCCAGGCGATGATGCTGGGCAGCACGCGCTCGCCGCTGCTCACCGTGGCCTGGCCGTCCGCGGAGCTCGGCGCGATGGGCGTGGAGGGGGCGGTGCGCCTCGCGCTGCGGCGCGAGCTGGCGGCGCTGCCCGACGACGAGCAGCGCCAGGCCCTCGTGGACGCGATGGTCGAGCAGGCGCACGCGCGGGGGCGGGCCGTGCCCGTCGCGACGGCCTTCGAGGTCGACGACGTGATCGAGCCGGCCGCCACCCGCGACACGGTGCTCGCGGTCCTCGGCTCCGCGGCGCCCCCCGCCGCGCGGACCGGGCGCAAGCGGGTGCTCGACCCCTGGTAGGCCGTCAGCCCGCCGTGAGCAGCTCGGGCGTCAGGACGACGTCGGGGGAGCGGAGCGCGCTGAGCCCGGCACGCCGACGGCCCCGCCCCCACGAGGGGACGGGGCCGTCTGAGCGGGCCGAAGTGCTAGTCGACCGTGTTCTCCAGCTGGCGCTCCGGGGCGAGCGTCGCCTCGGGGCGGGCACCGGCGGTGTCGTCGTTGCCGCGCTTCTCGAAGAAGAAGCCACGGACCTTCTCGCGCTTGCTGCCGTGCGAGTCGGAGGGAGCGGCCTCGACGACGTGCTGGTCGCCGTAGCCGGGACCCTTGGGCTTGCCCTCTGCGCCGTGGGCCGTGGCACCGGCCAGGGCAGGCGCGTCAGACTCGACGCCGGTCAGAGCGATCCGGTGCGGCACGGGGAGCGGCACCGTCTCCTCGACGAACTCCCCGGACGGCAGCCGCCGGATGGTGCCGGACTCGATGCCGTGGTGGACGAGCTCCTCGTCGCTGCGCTGCAGCCCGTAGCAGATGCGCTTGGTGAGGACGTAGACCAGCGGCGGGATGATGAACAGGCCCGCGCGGCCGGCGTAGGTCGTCATGTTGACGCTCACCTTGAAGATGTGGGCGATGATGTCGTTGCCGCCGGAGATCATCAGGATGATGTAGAAGCTGAGCGACATGGTGCCGATGGCGGTGCGCACCGGGACGTCGCGCGGGCGGTCCAGCAGGTTGTGGTACGCCCGGTCGCCGGTGAGGCGGGCCTCGATCCACGGGTAGACGGTGATGGCCGCGAAGATCAGGCCGGGCAGGACCACGGTCGGCACGAGCACGTTGATCGGGATCGTGTAGCCCAGGCCGCGGAACTCCCAGTTGGGCATGAGCCGCGTGGAGCCGTCGAGGAAGCCGACGTACCAGTCGGGCTGCGAGCCGGCGGAGACCTGCGACGGGTCGTACGGGCCGTACAGCCAGATCGGGTTGATCTGCGCGAGACCGCCGAGGGCGGCGAGCACGGCGAAGACCAGGAAGAAGAAGCCACCGGCCTTGGCGGCGTAGGCCGGGAAGAGCCGGCTGCCGACCACGTTGTCCTCGGTCCGCCCGGGGCCCGCGAACTGGGTGTGCTTCTGGTACCAGATCATCATCATGTGGAAGGTGATCAGGCCCAGGATGGCCAGCGGGATGATGAAGATGTGGGCGACGTACAGGCGCTCGATGATCGCGTCGCCCGGGTACTCGCCGCCGAACATGAGGAACGCGGTCCAGGTGCCGACCACCGGGATCGCCAGGGCGATCGAGTAGGCGATGCGGGCGCCGGTGCCGGAGAGCAGGTCGTCGGGCAGGGAGTAGCCGGCGAAGCCCTCGGCGATGCCCAGGATCAGCAGCAGGCTGCCGATGACCCAGTTGAGCTCGCGGGGCTTGCGGAAGGCGCCGGTGAAGTAGACGCGGGCCAGGTGGACGACGATCGAGGCCATGAACAGCAGGGCCGCCCAGTGGTGGATCTGCCGCATGAGCAGCCCGCCGCGGACGTCGAAGCTGATGTCCAGCGTGGAGGCGTAGGCCTGCGACATCGCGATGCCCTTGAGGGGCACGTAGCTGCCGTTGTAGATGACCTCGCGCACCGAGGCCTCGTAGAACAGGCCGAGGTAGGTGCCGGTCAGCAGCAGGATGATGAACGTGTACAGGGCGATCTCGCCCAGCATGAACGACCAGTGGTCAGGGAAGACCTTGTTCAGGCTGCGCCGGACGAAGTTCGAGGAGCCGAGCCGATCGTCCACCCACTTCGCGGTGTTGTCGGTGGACCTCTCGAGCACTGAGGTCATGTCGTCTCCCCGTTCTCGTAGCTGGGCTTGCGCTCCCAGTAGCTGGGGCCGACCGGCTCGTCGAAGTCACCCTGTGCGATGAAGTATCCCTCTGGATCCACGCTGATCGCCAGTTGAGGCAGCGGTCGCGCCGCGGGGCCGAAGGCGACCTCGCAGCCCCGGTCGGCCTCGAAGGTCGACTGGTGGCAGGGGCAGAGCAGGTGGTGCGTCTGCTGCTCGTACAGCTTGACCGGGCAGCCGAGGTGGGTGCAGATGGCGGAGTAGGCGACGTAGCCGTCGACCGACCAGCTCTCCTTGCCCGGCTGCACCTGGAGCTCCTCCGGGCGCATGCGGATCAGCAGGACGGCGGAGTCGGCGAGCTTGGTGCCGCGCGGCACGTCCGGGAAGACCGACTCGATGCCGCCGATCTCGACGTCGTTGCGGTTGACCGGCGTGCCGTTCTGGCGGATCAGGCGCACGCCCTCGCGCCAGCCGGTCGTGGCCAGCGCGCGCTCCTTGTGGGCGAACGGGCCCATCGAGAACAGCAGCGGCACGGGCAGCAGCGCGAGCGAGCCGGCGCCGAGCAGGAGCGTGTTGCGCATCAGGGTGCGGCGGGGGAGCTGGGTCTGCGCGAAGCCGTCCCGCAGCGCCTGCGCCGTGGCGGCGCGCTCGTCGGGGTCCGAGCCGAACGGGTGGCGCTCCTGCACGGCCTCCTCGTCGGGCATGAGCCGCTTGGCCCAGACCACGGCGCCCGCGCCGATGCCGCCGAGCGCCATGAGCATGAAGATGCCGAGCAGGGGCGTGAAGGCCGCGTTGCCCGCCTCCACGCCGTAGTCGAACGGCGCGAAGACGTAGGTGGCGATGAAGCCGATCACGCCGAGGAAGCTGGTGAAGAACAGCGCGGACACCAGGCGCTCGGCCGCGCGCGCGGCGGCCGGGTCGAGGTCCTCGGGCCGGGTCTGCTGGATCTCGCGGCCCTCAGGCGCCTGGCTGCTGGACAGCTGACGGTCGTCGCGACCCTCGCCCTCGAGCTCGGAGCGGGAGTCGGTCTGCCGGAAGTCGCCCGCCGACAGGTCGGACCCGGAGGTGTCGCCGCCCGACGACTGCGCGCCGGGGGACTTGAGCCGGTCGCGGACCGAGCCGGCGGCGTCGAAGGAGGACTGCCCGCCGCTCGGCTCGGAGGTCGGCGTCTGGCCGCCGGTGGACGACTGTCCCGGTCCGGTCGCCGGCTGGTCGGCGGCGTCGCCGGCGTCCTTGTCGGGGGTGAAGAAGTTGCTCATGCGCGGTTGCCGATCCAGAGGGTGGCGAGGACGAGGACGCCGATGCCGACCAGCCAGGCCACGACGCCCTCGGGCACGGGCCCGAACTTGCCGAGGTCGCTGCCGCCGGGCTGGGCGGCCCGGGTGATGTAGCGCACGTAGCGGGTGACGGCCTTCTTCTCCTCGACCGTCAGCTGGCCGTCGCCGAAGCGGGGCATCGACTCCGGCCCGTGCTGCATCGCGGTGTAGATGACGCGGGCGCTGGCGGGCTCCAGGCGCGGGGCGTACTTGCCGTAGGTCAGCGCGCCGCCGGAGCCGGCGAAGTTGTGGCAGCTGGAGCAGTTGGTGCGGAACAGCTCGCCGCCCTCCTGCAGGTTGCCGTCGGTCAGGCTCCCCTCGGGCAGGGTGGGGCCGCCGCCGTTGGCCTGGACGTACGCGGCGAGCTGGTCGATCTCGGCGACGGTGTAGGACACCTTCTTGCGCGGCGCCTGCACGGTGCCGTACGCCAGCGGCATGCGGCCGCTCTCGACCTGGAACACCACGGCGGCCTCGCCGGAGCCGATGAGCGAAGGACCGCCGGCGCCGCCCTGCAGGTTGAGGCCGTGGCAGGTCGAGCAGCCCTGCAGGTAGAGGTCGCGGCCGGCCTTGACGGCCATCGACTGCGCGCCCTCGGCCGCCGCCTCCTGCGCGTCGCTGCGCGGGGCGAGGAAGGCGGTGTAGAGGCTGCCGATCAGGGCCAGCCCGAGCAGCACCACGAGGTACGGGGACAGCCGCGCCATGCGGCCGGTGGACGTGCTCACGGAGGTTCCCATCACTGGAGGATGTAGATGGTGGCGTAGAGCCCGATCCACACGACGTCGACGAAGTGCCAGTAGTAGGACACGACGATGGCGCTGGTCGCCTTCTCGGGCGAGAAGCGGCCCACCGTAGAGCGCAGCAGCACCACCACGAACGCGACCAGGCCGCCGATGACGTGCAGGCCGTGGAAGCCGGTGGTCAGGTAGAAGACCGAGCCGTAGGGGCTCGACTCGAGGGTCACGCCCTCGTGCAGCAGCTCGCGGTACTCGTTGGCCTGGCCGAGGACGAAGATCGTCCCCATGACGAGGGTCAGGAAGAACCAGCGCCGCAGCTTGTAGACGTCGCCGCGCTCGGCGGCGAACACGCCGATCTGGCAGGTCACCGAGCTGAGCACCAGGATGGTCGTGAAGACCGCGGAGTAGCCCACGGCCAGCTCGACGTCCTCCGGCGGCCAGTTCTCGAGCCCGGTCACCGACCGGATCGTGAAGTACATCGCGAACAGCGACGCGAAGAACATGAGCTCGGACGACAGCCAGACGATGGTCCCGATCGAGACCATGTTCGGTCGCGTGAGGGAGCCGTGCGCCGGCACCTTGTCCAGGACGGATGCGGAGGCCACGCAGGGATAGTGCCAGGCCCGGCGGCCGGTGACCACGCGGGGCCGGTCGGCGCGCCGGGCCCGCCCGCGAGGCCTAGGCTCGACGCCGTGGAGCTCCTCGCGCACGGCGGCCCCGAGGGCGGCCTCCCGCCGTTCGGCCCGCTCACCGTCCTCACCGCCGCCAGCCCGCAGCTGGTGCCCCTGCTGATGGTCCTCGTGCTGGGCGGGCTGTACCTCTACGGCGTGCACCGCCTGCACGCCCGGGGCGACTCCTGGTCGGCCGGGCGCACGATCTCGTTCGTCGCGCTGGGCCTGGGCACCTTCGCGCTGGCGACCATGAGCGGTCTCGGCGCCTACGACGAGGACCTGTTCTCGGTCCACATGGTCCAGCACATGCTGCTGGCGATGGTGGTGCCGGTCTTCCTCGCGCTCGGCGCGCCGGTGACGCTGGCGCTGCGCACCCTGCCTCGAGCGCCGCGCGGCGCCCTGCTCACCCTGCTGCACAGCGCCCCGGTGCGGCTGCTCACCTTCCCGGCCATCGGCTGGCTGCTGTTCGTCGGCAACCCGTTCGCGCTGTACTTCTCCGGCCTGTACGAGGCGACCCTCGACTCGCGCGCGCTGCACGAGCTGCTGCACGTCCACTTCCTGCTCGTCGGCTCGCTGTTCTTCTGGCCGCTGCTCGGCGTCGACCCGGTGCCCGGCAAGGTCGGCCACCCGTTCCGGATGCTGCTCGTCGTGGCGACCCTGCCGTTCCACGCCTTCCTCGGCGTGGCGATCATGGGCGTGGAGCCGGACGGCACCGGTCTGCTGGCCCCGGCCCACTACCTCGGCCTGCACCCCCTCGGCGAGGCCGTGCGCCAGCAGGAGATCGGCGGGGGCCTGCTGTGGGCCTCCGGCGACCTCGTCGGGCTGCTGTTCCTGTTCGTCATGACGTGGCAGTGGATGAAGGCGAGCGAGCGCGAGGCCGCCCGCGAGGACCGCCGCCTGGACCGGATCGAGGCCGCCGGGCCCTCTGTCCCGGCCTGACGTGGGCCTGCTCGACCGCCTCCTGCGGCGCGGCCGGCCCGACCCGCCGCCGGACTACCCCGACGACGGCACGCTGGAGCTGCTGCTGACCGCCGACGACGCCGCCCGCGGCGACTCCGCGGTGCTTGCCGAGGCGCAGGAGCGCGGCGTCGCCCTCGACCGGCCCCTGCTGGTGCGCCACCACCTCGTGCGGCTGCCCGACGAGACCGCCGTCGAGCGGGCCCGCGAGCTGCTCGGCCAGGACGGCTACCGGCTGACGGTGCTCGACGGGCCGCCGTACGCGGTCCGGGCGTGCCGCACGCAGGTGCTGACGGTCCTGTCCGCGTCGCAGGAGCGCTCCCGGATGGCCGGGCTGGCCCAGCGGCTCGGCGGCGACGTGGCGGGCTACGACGTGCTCGGGCCGCGGGACGACACGCCTGATCAGCAGGGCTGATCAGGCGGGCTAGGCTGCCCGGCATGAGCGACGCCCTGCCCTCCGGCTCCTCGGCCGGCTCCGCGCCGCGCACGCACCGCGTGCTCGTCTACAGCGACGACCCCGCCGTCCGCGCGAGCGTCCTGACCGCGATGGGGCGCCGGCCCGCCTCCGACCTCGGCCGGGTCGAGTACGTCGAGCTCGACAGCGCGCCCAAGGTCGTCGCCGCCTTCGACCAGGGCGGCCTCGACCTCGCGATCTTCGACGGGGAGGCGTGGCCCATGGGCGGGCTGGGCCTGTGCAAGCAGCTCAAGGACGAGATCCAGGACTGCCCGCCCGTCCTGGTGCTCATCGCCCGGCGCGACGACGCCTGGCTGTCGACGTGGTCGCTGGCCGACGCGGTCGTGCCGCTGCCGGTCGACCCGGCCGAGCTGACCACGGCCGCGGCCGAGCAGCTGCGCCGGCGGGAGGCCGCGCTGCCCGTCCGCCGCGCGGTCGGCTAGCTCGGCCCCCGGGTGAGCCTGTCCCCACCGGGTCCCGTCGGCTGGGCGCCGCTGCTCGTGCGCCTGCTGGCCGGGCAGGACCTGTCCGCGGCCGAGACGGCCTGGGCGATGCGCGAGGTGATGTCGGGGGAGGCCTCGCCCGCGCAGGTCGCCGGCTTTGTCGTCGCCCTGCGCGCCAAGGGCGAGACGCCGCAGGAGGTGGCGGGCCTCGTCGACGTGATGCTCGAGGAGGCGGCCGAGGTCGCGGTGCCCGGGCGCGTGGTCGACACCTGCGGCACCGGCGGCGACCGCGCGGGCACGGTCAACATCTCGACGATGGCGGCGCTCGTCGTCGCAGGCGCGGGCGTGCCCGTCGTCAAGCACGGCAACCGGGCCGCCTCCTCGGCCTGCGGCTCGGCCGACCTGCTGGAGGAGCTCGGGGTCGTCGTCGACCTCCCGCCGTCCGCCGTCGGGCCGTGCCTGGGCGAGGCGGGCATCGCCTTCTGCTTCGCGCCGGTGTTCCACCCCGGCATGCGCCACGCCGCGGTGGCCCGCCGCGACCTCGGCGTCCCGACGGTGTTCAACGTGCTCGGTCCGCTGAGCAACCCCGCCCGGCCCGCCGCGCAGGCCGTCGGGGTGTCGGACGCGCGCCTCGCCCCGGTGATGGCCGGGGTGCTGGCGGCCCGGGGCACCTCGGCGCTGGTCTTCCGCGGCGACGACGGGCTCGACGAGCTGACCACGACGGGTCCGTCCACGGTGTGGGTGGTGTCCGCGGGCACCGTGGCGCAGGAGCGGTTCGAGCCGGCCCGGCTCGGCATCGCCCGCGCGGAGCTGGACGACCTGCGGGGCGGTGACGCGGCCCACAACGCGGCCGCGGCGCACGACGTGCTGTCCGGCGCCCCGTCCGCCGCGCGCGACGCCGTGCTGCTCAACGCCGCCGCGGCCCTCGCGGCGCACGGCGGCCCGGACGGGTCCCTCGAGCAGCGGCTGCGCGCCGGGCTGGAGCGCGCCACCGCGGCGCTGGACTCCGGCGCTGCCCGGGCCCTGCTCGAGCGCTGGGTGCAGGTCTCGCAGGCACTGCGGGCCTAGCCGCGCCGGGCAGGTCGTTGCCCGGCGCGGCCCGCTCTCAGTGGCTGTGCCGCGGCACGCCGTGGGTCTGCGCCACCCGCTGGTAGGCGACCGCCGGGCGCAGCACCATCCCCTCGGACAGCTGGTCGACCATGCTCCGCTGGATCTCCTGCCAGGGCGTCTGCGAGGCGGGGACCGGGAAGCCACCGGCCGCCTCCAGCGCGGTCCGGCGCTCGGCCAGCTCCTCCTCGCCCACCAGCACGTCCACGGAGCCCGCGCCCAGGTCGATGCGCACCCGGTCCCCGGTCCGCAGCAGCGCCAGGCCACCTCCGGCCGCCGCCTCCGGGGACGCGTTGAGGATGGAGGGCGATCCGGAGGTGCCGGACTGGCGGCCGTCGCCGATGCACGGCAGCTCGTGCACGCCCCTCTTGATCAGCGCGGCGGGCGGCTGCATGTTGACGACCTCGGCACCGCCCGGGAACCCCAGCGGACCGGCGCCGCGGATGAACAGCAGGCAGGTGTCGTCGATCTCGAGCGCGGGGTCGTCGATCCGGTCGTGGTAGTCCTCGGGACCCTCGAACACGATCGCCCTGCCCTCGAAGGCGTCCGGGTCCTCGGGGTCGGACAGGTAGCGCTTGCGGAACTCCGCCGAGATGACGCTGGTCTTCATGATGGCCTTGTCGAACAGGTTCCCGCTCAGCACCAGGAAGCCGGCGTCCTCCACGAGGGCGTCCTCGAACCGCCGGATGACGTCGCGGTCGCTCGCGGTCGCCGCACGGCAGTTCTCGCCGAGGGTGCGGCCGTTCACCGTCCCGGCGTCCTCGTGCACGAGCCCGTGCGCCATCAGCTCGCAGACGACGGCCGGGAGCCCGCCGGCCCGGTGGTACTCCTCACCGAGGTACTTGCCGGCCGGCTGCAGGTCGACCAGCAGCGGCACGCGGTGCCCGATCCGCTCCCAGTCCTCGAGCTCGAGGTCCACCCCGACGTGCCGGGCGATGGCGCCGATGTGCACCGGCGCGTTGGTCGAGCCGCCGATGGCGGAGTTGACCGTGATGGCGTTCTCGAACGCCTCGCGGGTCAGGACGTCGGAGGGCTTGAGGTCCTCGTGGACCATCTCCACGATCCGGCGACCCGTGAGGTAGGCGTTGCGGCCGCGGTCGCGGTGCGGGGCGGGGATCGCGGCCGAGCCGGGCAGGCTCATCCCCAGCGCCTCCGCCAGGGAGTTCATGGTCGACGCGGTGCCCATGGTGTTGCAGTGGCCGGGGGAGGGCGCCGCGGACGCGATCATCTCGACGTAGGCGGCCTCGTCGATCTCGCCCGCGGCGAGCAGCTCCCGGGCCTTCCAGATGATCGTGCCGGAACCGGTCCGCTGGCCGTTGAACCAACCGTTCAGCATCGGCCCGCCGGACAGCACGATGGCGGGGATGTTGACCGTGGCCGCGGCCATCAGGCAGGCCGGCGTGGTCTTGTCGCAGCCGGTGGTGAGCACGACCCCGTCGAGCGGGTAGCCGTGCAGCACCTCGACCAGCCCCAGGTAGGCGAGGTTGCGGTCCAGGGCGGCGGTGGGACGCCGGCCGGTCTCCTGGATGGGGTGGACGGGGAACTCGAAGGCGAGCCCGCCCATCTCGCGGATCCCCTCCCGCACCCGGTCCGCCAGCTGCAGGTGGTGCCGGTTGCACGGCGTCAGGTCGGAGCCGGTCTGGGCGATGCCGATGATGGGCCGACCGGACTGCAGCTCCTCGCGGGTCAGGCCCCAGTTCATGTAGCGCTCGATGTACAGCGCGGTCATCCCCGGGTTGTGGGGGTCGTCGAACCAGTCCTGGCTGCGCAGGCGGCGGGGTGCGGCGGCGTCGGGTGCGGTCACGGCGGACTCCAGGGAGGGGAGGAGGGGCGAGCGGCGGGCGCGCGGGCCAGGGCGGTCAGCTGGTCAGCGAGGGCAGGAACAGGATCAGCTGCGGGAAGGCGATCAGTGCGACGAGGACCGCGAGCATGGCCAGGTAGAAGGGTGGCATGCTGCGCAGCAGGTCCTCCATGCTGACCTTGCCGACCGCGCACCCGACGTACAGCACGGTGCCGACCGGCGGGGTGATGAGCCCGATGCCGAGCACGAAGGACATGAGCACCCCGAAGTACACCGGGTCGACGCCGGCGCTGATGACGATCGGGGCCATGATCGGCGCCAGGATGACCATCGCCGGGGTCAGGTCCATGACGACGCCGACGAGCAGCAGCATCAGGCACATGATCGCCAGGACCAGGTAGGGGTTGGTCGAGATCCCGCTGGTCGCGGACACGAGGTCCTGCGGCACCTGCGCCGTCGTCAGCAGGAACGCCACCGAGGTGGCCAGGGCCAGCAGGAACAGCACCATCCCGGTGAGGCGGCCGGTGCGCACCAGGATCGGCCCCAGGTCGCGGGGCGTGATCTCGCGGTACACGAACATCGAGATCGCCAGCGCGTAGACGACGGCGATGACGGCCGCCTCGGTGGCGGTGAAGATCCCGTACAGGATGCCGCCGACGATGATCACCGGCAGCAGCAGGCCGAGCCAGGCGGCGCGCAGGGACGAGGTCAGCGCGGGCAGCGAGAAGGGCTGGCGCTTGGCCCCCTCGGAGTTGCGGGAGGTGAGGAAGGTCGTGATCATCAGCGCCACGCCGATCAGCAGGCCGGGGACGATGCCGCCGACGAACAGGGCGCTGATCGACGTCTCGGTCACGATGCCGTAGAGGATCATGGGGATCGACGGCGGGATGATGATCCCGATGACGGCGGCCGAGACGGTGATGGCCGTGGCGTGCGCGGCGGTGTAGCCCTCACGCTTCATCGGGGGGATCATGATCCCGCCGATGGCGGAGGCGTCGGCCACGGCCGAGCCGCTGATGCCGCCGAAGAACATCGACGCGGCGACGTTGACCTGGCCGAGCCCGCCGGCGACGAACCCGACCAGGGCCTGCGCGAACGCCACCAGCCGGCGGGCGATGCCGCCGGTGCTCATGATCTCCCCGACCAGCACGAAGAAGGGGATGGCGAGCAGCGGGAAGGAGTTGACCCCGCGGACGGCCTGCTCGAGGAGCAGGGACGTGCTCGCGTCCATGGCCAGCATCATCACGATCGCCGACAGGCCGAGGGCGAACGAGATCGGGATGCCGACGACGATGCCCGAGAACAGCACGGCGAGGAAGACCCAGAGCACGGCTAGACCCTCTCGGCAGGACGACCCGGGCGCAGTGCCAGGCCGATCCGGTGGACGGTGATCAGGAGCATGACGAGAGCGCAGAGCGGCACCGACGCGTCGATCCAGGAGAGCGGGACGCGCAGCAGCGGCGAGACGCCGCTGTCCACCAGGAACACCTGGCGGGCACTGATCAGCAGGGCGACCAGGACGATGCCGATGAGCAGCTCCTGCAGGACCGCGACGGGCCGCGCGAGCGAGGGCGGCAGCCGCTTCACGAACAGGTCCACGGCGATGTGCTCGCGGTGCAGGTGGGCCAGGGCCGCACCCAGGAAGATCACCCAGACGAACAGGAAGCGGGAGAGCTCGTCGGAGCTGGCCAGCGACCGGTTCAGCAGGAAGCGGCCGAACACGTTGGCCGTCACCGCGACGACCAGGACCCCGAGCAGCACGACCATGACGGCCCGCAGCACGTCGTCCAGCAGGCGGAACAGCCGTGGCATGCCCGCCCGGGCGGCTCGCTCGGCCTCTGCCGCGTCGTCCGCCGGCAGGGCCTCCAGGCCGGCGGCCTGGCCCATCCCCGGCACGGAGCCGGGCTCCTTCTGCTCCACGTCGACCTCGACCTCTCTGTTGAAGGGCTGCCCGGGACGGGCCTGCGCTGGGTGGGGCTGCTCCGCCCTCGACGGCGGACGTCGCGAGGACGTCCCGGCGGAGCAGCCCCGGGTAGCACGGGGTCCAGCGACCGCTCAGCCGGCGTCGATCTGGCTCTGCACCTCGGCGACCAGGTCGCTGCCGATCTCCGGCGCCCACTTGTCGTACACCGGCTGCGTGGCCTCCTGGAACGCGGCCTGCTGCTCCGCGGTGAGGTCGTTGACGTTCATGCCACCGGCCTTGAGCTGGGTCTTGGCGTAGTCGGCGAACTCACGGCTGATGGTGCGGTCGTAGTCGCGGGTGGCCTCGGCGGCCTCCTGGACGATCGCCTGGTCCTCGGGGCTGAGCCCGTCGAACATCTGCTGGCTGGCCATGATGATGAACGGCGTGTAGACGTGCCGGGTGTCCGAGCCGTAGTCCTGCACCTCGTTGAACTTGGAGCTGAAGATCGTCGCCCAGGGGTTCTCCTGGCCGTCGACGACGCCCTGCTCGAGGGCGCTGAAGACCTCGCCGAAGGCCATGGAGGTGGGGTTGGCGCCCAGGGTCTTCCAGATGTCGACCTGGATCGGGTTCTCCATGACGCGCAGGCGCAGGCCCTTCACGTCCTCCGGCGTGGTGACGGCCTTGTTGCTGTTGGTCAGCTGCCGGTAGCCGTTCTCGGCCCAGGCCAGCGCCTTGATGCCGGTGCCGTCGAACTTCTTGAGCAGGCTCGTCCCGATCGGCCCGTCCAGCACCTTGTCGGCGTCCTCCGCCTCCGGGAACAGGAACGGCAGGTCGAACAGCCGCAGCTCAGGCACCAGCGCCGTCGCCGGCGAGGTCGACGGGTAGGTCATGTCGAGCGAGCCCGACTGCAGCGCCGACATCATCTGCTTGTCGTCGCCCACCTGGCTGTTGGGGAAGATGTCGACCTTGAGGCGGCCGTTGGTCCGCTGGGCCAGGACGTCGCGGAAGTGCACGACGGACAGGTACTGCGGGGAGGTCTCCGCGAGGCCGATGCCGAACTTGATCGTGCGGCTCTCGCCCTCCGTGACGACGGCGCCCTCGATGGGGGGCGGGGCGGAGAGCTGGGGACCGGACGCGGCGGCGCCCGAGGCGGCGCCCGGCGGAGGGCTGCTGGCGGCCGTGCCGCCGAAGCCGCCGCCCCCGCCGCACGCGGACAGGGCCAGGGCGGCGGCCAGCAGCATGCTGCCCGGCAGCGCGCGTGCCCTTAGGGTGGTGCTGCTCATGCTCTCTCCTCGTGCTCGTCGTTCTGGGCGGGCGCGCCCGGGACGGGAGCGCCCCGGGCGTTGGAGCGGTCGGTGCGTCGACCCGCGGGGGCCAGGCGCTGGTAGGCGGGGACGAGGCAGGCCAGCAGGAGCAGGCCGGCCAGGACCGGCTCCAGCCGGCGGACCACCGCGGCCGGCGGGCCGAGGCGGCGCAGGACGGGGACGTCCGGCCGGCTGGTGTAGACGCCGCCGCCGTTGGTCCCGGCGTACGTGCGGGCGGAGGAGAACGGCAGCGGGAGCGAGGCGGACCCGGGCAGCCCGGCGAGGCGCAGGCGCAGGCGGAGGGCCTCGCGACGCCCCGCCAGGGCGAAGACGTGGGTGTTGCTCAGCTGCCCCTGCTGCCGCTGCCAGGTGCGGCCGCCGTCGTCGCTCGTCTGCGTCCCGGCGTTCCCCGTGCCGTCGGCGATGCCGCTGCCGCCGGCGAGCAGCCGACCGGGCACCCCGGGATCGGGCAGCACGGCGTTGACGGCGGTGAAGCCGAGCCCCTGCGAGCGGGACTGCCAGGTCTGGCCGCCGTCCTCCGAGAGCAGGAGCAGCGGCGCCTCGAACAGGCCCGCCCACAGCCGGGTCGCGCCCTGCTCGGCGATCAGCGACACCACGCGGACGCCGGGCGCGACCAGACGCACCTCGAGGGTCCCCGCGTCCTGGCGGGCCAGGCCGCCGGGCGCGGCGAACAGCACCCCGCCCTCGACCGCGAGCACGGCGGCGACCTCCTGCTCCGGCTCGCCCGGGCTCGGCCAGGTCCGCCGCCACTGGCCGTCCACCCGGCGGTGCAGCCCGGCGGCGGTCCCCGCCCACGTCGTGTCCGCGCCGGCACTCAGGCCGTGGACCACGGTGCCCGTCAGGGCCTCGTCCCGGGGCCGACCACCTGCCGGCAGCACCCGCACCAGGCCGCGGTCCGTCGCGACCAGCAGCGAGCCGGGCTCCTCCACCACGGCGTTGACCCGCGTCCGGACCCCGAGGTCCTGCACGGAGCCGTCCGGCCGCAGGGTCTGCAACCCCTGGGCGCTGCCCACGACCACGCCGTCGGCGGTCGGGTCCACCACGAACACCGCCTGGCCCGGCAGGGCTCCCGGGACCAGGCTGCCCAGGTCGGCGGGCAGCGAGACCCGCAGCGCCGTCAGCACGACGACAACCAGCACGGCGAGACCGAGCAGCGCCCCCGACCGACCGCGGACCGCTGCCTCACGCACAGACCACGGTGATCCGCTCGACCCACTTCAGGCACTTCTCCCCGACGACCCCCGGGGCCATGACGCGGGCCGGGAAGCCGTGCTCCGGGGTGAGGTCGACGCCGTCGGTCTGCAGGGCGACGAGCGTGCGCGGGTCGTCGAGCTGCTTGCGCAGCAGCGCGACCTCGTAGCCGGTGGTGCTCAGGAAGACCGCGCTGAGCAGCTCGCCCGTGGGCTGGGCCCGCTCCAGGAGGTCCCGCAGCGACACCCCGCCCCAGGTGCGCGTGGCCGACCACCCGGTCACGCAGTCGAGGCTGTAGCGGGCCTGGGTCTGGTCGGCAGCGCGCAGGTCGGCCAGGTCGACCACGAAGGGCTGGGCGACGTCGCCGACCACCTCCAGGCGCCAGGTCGCCGCCTGCGGCTGGTCGGAGCCGCCGGCCGTCAGCGTGATGGGGAAGTCGTTGGGCCCCACCTCGCCCACGCCGGCCAGGGCGGTCCCGGTGGTGCGCAGCGAGCCCCAGGCGACCAGTCCGAGGCCACCGGCCACCAGGACGTGCCGCCGGCTCGCGCCCCGGCCGGACGGCGGTGCCGACAGGACGCCGTGGGTCACGACCCTGCCCGCCCGGCCGAGGTGGCGGTACAGGTGCTGCGCCACGAGGGCGACCGCGGCGATGGCCGTGTAGAGGTGCACGGTCTTGTACGTCCCGCCCCCGCCCGGGGTGACGTTGAGGTTGAGCATCGCGCCGCTGCCGAACAGCACGAGCACGTCGACGACCAGCAGGGCGGTGAGCGCGTGCTGGCCCAGGCGCGCCGGGCTGGTGCGCTCGCGGCGGGACCGGCGTCGCCAGGCGGCGGTGCCGACGGCCGTCTTGGCGAGGACGACTCCCAGCCCGAGGAGCCCGACGTAGGCGTGCGCCGTGATCAGGGAGGGCGTCCACGAGGGGCGCACCGCGAGCAGGACCCAGATCGCCGCGCCGCTGAGCGCGCTCAGCACGAGCACCGGGAGGGCGAGCAGGCCGATCACCTCGTTGAGGGAGCGCCAGCCGGTGCGCGGGGACGACAGCACGAGGCTCCTCTCGGGGTCGAGGTGTCGGCGCAGGGACCACCGGGGTACGGACGCGGACAGGTCCGATCATCTGACGGGGACTATCGACCTGCCGGTGCGGTGCGTCAACGACGTGGCCGGACTGTTACCGGCGGTTGTCCGACGACCCTGTCGGGGGCTGGCGGGAGGCGGCGAACCGGGGACGCACGCGGTGCCGGGGCTGGGGCTAGCCTTCGCCCCTCGCTGTCGACTGCGGCCCGCGGAGCGCTCCGTGGCCGCCCCGGCTGGGCGTCGTCCTGCACCAGGCGGGGTCGCGCCCGCGCACCCCAGAGGAGACGTCGTGGACGGTCCGGACCGAGCCCGGCTGCAGCTGCCGCAGGGCGGAGGAGTGGTGGCGATCGTCCGGCTGCGCCGCTGCGAGCCGGCGGACGAGCTGCTGGAGGCGCTGCTGTCCGGCGGTGTCCGGACCGTCGAGGTGACCCTGCCGACGCCCGGGGCGCTGGACGCCGTGCGCCGGTGGTCCAGGGACCCCCGCGTCAGCGCGGGGGTGGGCACGGTGCGGACGGCGCAGGACGTGGTCGTCGCGGCCGAGGCCGGGGCGGAGTTCCTCGTGACGCCGACGACGCGGACCGAGGTGCTCGACGCGGCCGCGCAGCGGGGGCTGCCGGTGGTCAGCGGCGCCCTCACGCCGAGCGAGATCGACCTGGCGTGGGGGCACGGTGCGGCGGCGGTGAAGGTCTTCCCGGTGACCTCGGTCGGCGGGGCCGCGTACCTGCGGGCCGTGCGCGAGCCGCTCGACGACGTGGTCCTGCTGCCGACCGGCGGGGTCGACGTCGCCTCCACGCAGGAGTTCGCCCGGATGGGGTGCGTGGGGGTGGGCGTCGGCAGCGCGCTGGTCTCCGAGGAGCTCGTCGCCGCCGGCGACTGGGAGGCGCTCCGCGAGCGTGCGCAGCGCTTCGTGAGCAGCTGGCACGCGGGTGTGGACCAGCGTGGCTGACGTCCTCACGGTGGACGTCCTCACGGCCGGGGAGGCGATGGGGGCGGTGCGGACGGACGGTCTGGTGCGCCTGGGCGGCCGGGCCTCCGTGAGCATCGCCGGCGCGGAGAGCAACGTCGCGATCGGGCTGGCCCGGCTCGGCCACCGGTCACGGTGGGTCGGCGTCGTGGGGCGCGACCAGATCGGTGCCCTGGTGCTGCGCACCCTGCGCGCGGAGGGCGTCGACGTGTCCCGGGTGCGCACCGAGGACGCGGCGACCGGGATCCTCGTGTCCGAGGAGAGGCTGTCGGGCGTCACCCGCGTCGACTACCACCGGCGCGCGTCCGCGGGCAGCCGCCTGACGGCGCAGGACCTGCTCGTCGCCCTGGACCCCGCTCCGCGGGTGCTGCACCTGACCGGACTGACGATGGCCCTGGGGGACGGGCCGGCCGAGGCGGTGCGCAGCGCGGCCCGGGCGGCCCGGGAGCAGGGGGTGCTCGTGTGCCTGGACGTCAACCACCGGGCCCGCCTCTGGACCAGCGAGCAGGCGAGAGCGGCCCTCGTGCCGCTGGTGCCGTTCCTCGACCTGGTGGTCGCGTCCGACGACGAGCTCCCCCTGATCGCGCCGGACGGGACCGACCTGCCGGGACAGGTGCGGTCGCTGCTGGCCGCCGGGGTCGGTGAGGTCGCCGTCAAGCTCGGCGCCGGTGGCGCCCGCGTGCACACCACGGACGGCGAGCTGCACGTCCCCGTGCGACCGGTGCGGGCCGTCAGCCCGATCGGCGCGGGGGACGCGTTCGTCGCCGGCTACCTGTCCGGTCTGCTCGACGGGCTCGCGGTCCCCGAGCGGCTCGGGCGAGCGGCGGCCGCCGGGGCCTTCGTCGTCGCCACGCACGGCGACTGGGAAGGGATGCCGACGCGCGACGAGCTCGCCCTGCTGGACCTGGCCGGCGGCTCGGTCCTGCGCTGACCGCCCGGAGCCGAGCGGCGGACTAGCGGCGCCGGCTGCCGGTGTCGCGCACGGCCACCGGGTTGCGCAGGCGACCGATGCCGGGGATCTGCACGGTCACGACGTCCCCCGCCCGCAGGGTGAACTCCAGCGGCGGCACGATCGAGGTCCCGGTCAGCAGGACCACGCCGACCGGGAAGTCCTGGCCGCGGAAGAGCCAGTCCACGAGCTCGTCGAGCTGCCGGTGCATCGTCGACACCGACACCTGGTCGGCGTAGAACTCGGCGCCGTCCCGCTCGATGACCAGCCGGATCTCCAGCTCGTCGACCGGGGCCGCGTCGGCGACGGGCAGCAGGCAGGGCCCGACCGCACAGCTGCCCTCGTAGACCTTGGCCTGCGGGAGGTACAGCGGGTTCTCGCCCTCGATGCTGCGCGAGGACATGTCGTTGCCGACGGTGTAGGCCACGATGCGGCCCGCGGCGTCGGCGACGACACCGAGCTCGGGCTCGGGCACGTCCCAGCCGGAGTCGGCACGGATCGCCACCGGCTCCTCGGGCCCGCGGGAGCGGCCGACCGCGGCCTTGCCGAACAGCTCCGGGCGTTCCGCGGCGTAGACGCGGTCGTAGAAGTCGACCTCGCCGGCCTCCTGGTTGCGCGCGGTGCGGCTGCGCTCGAAGGTGACGCCGCTGGCCCACACCTCCTGGCCCTCGAGCGGGCACAGCACGCGGGCGCCGGGCGGCACGAGGTCGTCGCCGGCGTCGGCGAGAGCCGTGCGCAGCGCCTCCCCGCCGCGGGCGAGCAGGTCGTCCAGGGAGGTGGTCGCGGGCAGCAGCCGGGCGGGGCCGTCGTCGGGCGCTCCGGCGGCGAGCCGGACGTCGTCGCCGACCGCGACCCGCCACAGAGCGGGGGCGCTCACGCCGTGCCGCCGATCGCGTCGCGGGTCGACACGCCGTCGACCCGGCGCAGCAGCCCGAGGGGGTTGTCGTCCTGCAGCTCGGCCGGCAGCAGCGCCGGCGGAGCGTCCTGGAAGGCGACCGCGCGCAGGAAGCGCAGGACCGCGGCGGTGCCCACCGAGGTGTGCGCCGGGAAGGTCGTGGCGGGGTAGGGGCCGCCGTGGTGCTGGGCGGCGGTGACCGCGACGCCCGTGGGGAACCCGTTCCAGATCACGCGGCCCGCCTTCTGCACGAGCACGGACTGCAGCTCCTGCAGCCCGGCCGCCTCGTCGGCGGTGCCGTGGACGGTGGCCGTCAGGTTGCCCATCAGGTGCTGGGCCGTCCCGGCGTACTCCGCGGGCGGCAGGCTGACGACGACGGCAGCCGGGCCGAAGTGCTCGTCGAGCAGCTCGGGCGTGGTCCGGAAGACCTCCCCGTCGACGTGCAGGAGGGTCGGCGCCGTGCCGGTGCCACCGGTGGCGGCGTCACCGCCGCCGAGGACGACCTCGACGCCCGGGAGGCCGCCGGCCTTCTCGAGGCGGCGGTGCAGGCCCGCCCGGATCCCCTCGGTGAGCATCGGCGCCTCCGGGACCTCGCGCAGGTGCTCCCGGAGCTGGTCGACGAAGGCGCTGCCCTGCTCGTCGTCGGGCACCAGCACCAGTCCCGGGCTGGTGCAGAACTGGCCGGCGCTCATCGTCATGGAGGCGGCGAAGCCCGAGGCCAGAGCCTCCCCGCGCTCACGGAGGGCGCCGGGGGTGATGAAGACGGGGTTGACGCTGCCCATCTCGGCGTAGACCGGGATCGGCTGCGGCCGGGTCCCGGCCAGGTCGAACAGCGCCCGGCCCACCTCCGTGGAGCCGGTGAAGCCGACGGCCTGCACCTCGGGGGCGAGCACGAGGGCCGAGCCGACCGCGGGCGTGCGGCCCTGCAGCAGGGAGAAGGTCCCGTCCGGAGCGCCCACCGCGCGCACCGCGGCGAGGATCGCGACGCCGGCCAGCTCGGACGTCGCCGGGTGGGCGGGGTGCGCCTTGACCAGGACGGGACAGCCGGCGGCGAGCGCGGCCGCGGTGTCGCCGCCGGGGACGCTGAAGGCGAACGGGAAGTTGCTGGCGCCGAAGACCGCGACGGGGCCGACGGGGACCAGCATGCGGCGCAGGTCCGGTCGGGGCGGGGTCGACGACGGGTCGGCGGCGTCGAGCACGGCGTCGACGTACGAGCCGTCCTCGACCAGCGCGGCGAACGCGCGCAGCTGGCCGCAGGCGCGGGCCAGCTCGCCGGTCAGCCGGGGCACGCCGAGGGCCGTCTCGGTGTCGGCGGCCTCGAGCAGACCCGCGGCGCCGGCCTCGAGCTCGTCGGCGATCCTGCGCAGCAGCTCGCCCCGCCGGCTGCCCGGCCAGGCGCGCAGCACCGGGAAGGCGGCGGCGGCGGCCTGCGCGGCCTGCGCCACCTCGTCGGCGGTCGCCTCCGCGAACGCCGTCCCTCCCGTGGCGCCGGTGCGGGGGTGCAGGGCGCGGAAGGTGTCGGCGCCCTCGGCGGGTCGGCGCACCGACCCCGCGATCAGGTGGCCGCCGGTGACGGTGGCGGCCGGGGTGGGGTCGGTGCTGGTGGGCGTGCTCACGGCGCCTCCTGGGGCTCGGGTCCGGACGATGACGCGGTCGGCCGGGTCAGGGCGCGGAGCGCACCTGCTGGCGCTGGCGACCCAGTCCCTCGATCTCCAGCTCCACGACGTCGCCGTCGCGCAGGAAGACCTTCGGGTCCATCCCCATGCCGACACCGGGCGGGGTGCCCGTGTTGATGACGTCGCCCGGCTCGAGGACCATGAACTGGCTGAGGTACCAGACGACGTGCGCCACGGAGAAGATCATCGTCGAGGTGCTGCCGGTCTGCCGCCGCTCGCCGTTGACGTCGAGCCGCATCGCGAGGGCCTGCGGGTCGGGGACCTCGTCGGCGGTGACGAGCCAGGGGCCCATCGGGTTGAAGGTCTCGCAGGACTTGCCCTTGACCCACTGGCCGCCGCGCTCCAGCTGGAACTCCCGCTCGGAGACGTCGTTGGCGACGGCGTAACCGGCCACCGTCGCCAGCGCCGCCTGCTCGTCCTCGAGGTAGCGGCCGGGCGCGCCGATGACGACCGCCAGCTCGACCTCCCAGTCGGTCTTCTCGCTGCGCCGGGGGATCAGCACGTCGTCGTCGGGCCCGACCACGCTGTTCGTCGCCTTGAAGAACACGATCGGCTCGGCCGGGATCGGCATGCCGGACTCCGCCGCGTGATCGGAGTAGTTGAGCCCGATGCAGATGACCTTGTGGGGCCGGGCGACGCAGGGGCCGGTGCGCTGGCCCGCCAGGTCGACGCGCGGCAGGTCGGCACCGTCCGCGACCACGGCGCGCAGCCGGTCCAGGCCGCCGGTGGCGAAGAAGTCGGGCCCGAAGTCCTCGACGTGCGCCGACACGTCGACGGGGGTCCCGTCCGGCAGCAGCACGCACGGCCGCTCGCTGCCTGGTGCTCCGACTCTGAGCAAGCGCACGGAATCTCCTCGATGCTGAGATCAGACCTCTGATGGCTGGAGTTGCCGGGAAACCTAGGGTGCGAGCACGGGCAGGTCAACGGGCCACGTCGAGGAGGCCGCGATGAGCACGGACACGAGCACGGGCACGGGCACAGGGACGGGCACGGGCACCCCGGCCGGGGGCGACGTCCTGTCCCCGGTGCCGGGGCCGCCGCCGGGTCGCGACGGTCGCCAGTGGCCGCGGTGGTCGGAGCTGCGACCGCTCGTCGGCCCGCCGCCGGCGCTCACCGGCCGACGGGGCCGGCGGCTGGCGCGCGCGGCCAGCATCGAGGACGTGCGGCGGCTGGCCCGGCGCCGGGCACCGCGGGCCGTCTTCGACTACACCGACGGGGGAGCGGCGGCGGAGATCAGCCTGCGGCGGTCGCGCGACGCCTTCGCCCGGGTCGAGCTCCGGCCGAGCGTGCTGCGGGACGTGTCGCAGGTCGACACCTCGACGACGTTCCTCGGTGGCCCCGCGGCGCTGCCGCTCGGCTTCGCACCCACCGGGTTCACGCGGATGATGCACGCGGCCGGGGAGCCCGCCGTCGCCCGCGCCGCCGGCCGGGCGGGGGTGCCGTACGCGCTGTCGACGATGGGCACCACCTCGCTGGAGGCCCTGGCGCAGGCGGCCCCGGACACCCGCCGGTGGTTCCAGCTGTACCTGTGGCGCGACCGCGACGCGAGCCTGGACTTCGTGCGGCGGGCCGCGGCGGCCGGCTACGAGGCGCTGGTGCTCACGGTCGACACCCCGGTGGCGGGGGTGCGGCTGCGCGACGTCCGCAACGGGTTGACGGTCCCGCCCGCGCTGACCCTGCGGACCGTGGCCGACATGTCGCTGCACCCCGCCTGGTGGTTCGACGTGCTGACCACCGCGCCGCTCGAGTTCGCCTCCCTGCGGTCGTGGGGCGGCACCGTCGGTGAGCTCGCGGACCGGGTGTTCGACCCGGCGGCGACGCTGCAGGACGTCCAGCTGCTGCGCGACGCCTGGCCGGGCCGGCTGGTGGTGAAGGGCGTGCAGACCGCCGAGGACGCGCGCACGGTCGTCGACGCCGGCGCGGACGCGGTCGTGGTGTCCAACCACGGCGGCCGGCAGCTGGACCGCTCGCCGACCCCGCTGGAGCAGCTGCCCGCCGTGGTGGCCGCCGTGGGGGAGGACGCCGAGGTGTACCTGGACGGCGGGGTGCTCAACGGCGCGGACGTCGTCGCGGCCGTCGCGCTCGGCGCCCGGGCCTGCCTGGTCGGCCGCGCGTACCTCTACGGGCTGATGGCGGCCGGCGAGCAGGGCGTGGACCGGGTCGCGGAGATCCTGGCCGACGAGGTGCGGCGCACGCTGCAGCTCATGGGCCTGACGTCGATCTCCGAGCTCACCCCCGACCGGGTCAGGCTGCATGAGCCCCGGCGCGGGCGCGTACGGTGCCTGCTCCACCGCCCGGCCGGAGGTGCCGTGAAGATCACGCAGGTCGAGACGATCGTGCTGCAGGTGCCGTTCACCCACAACGGCCCGCCCACCGGCTTCGGCGGGACGATCTGGACCACGATGGACGTGCTGGTCCTGCGCGTCACCACCGACGAGGGCCTCACCGGCTACGGCGAGGCCTTCGGCTACGGCATCCTGCCGGCCGTCCGGAGCGCCCTCGACACCCTGGTCGCGCCGCTGGTGCTCGGCCGCGACAGCTCGCGCACCCGGGCGCTGACCAGCGAGGTCACCCGCACGCTGCACCTGTTCGGGCGCGGCGGCCCGGTGGTCTTCGCGGTGAGCGCGCTCGACCTCGCGCTCTGGGACCTGGCCGGCAAGCGGGCCGGGCTGCCCGTCGCCCAGCTGCTCGGGGGCGGCGAGCGGACCCACGTCCCCGCGTACGCGAGCCTGTTCCGGCTCAGCGACCCGGAGCTGGTGGCCAGCGAGTCGGCCGCGGCGGTGGCGCTGGGCTACCGGGAGGTCAAGCTGCACGAGATCACGACGGCCGGCGTCGCCGCCGCGCGCGCCGCGATCGGCGACGACGTCGGGCTGATGGTCGACGTGAACTGCGCGTGGAGCAGGGGCGAGGCGGTCGAGCAGGCCCGCGCGATGCGCCCGTACGACGTCGCCTGGCTCGAGGAGCCGGTGTGGCCCCCGGAGGACTACGCGTCGCTGCGGGCCGTCCGCGACGAGGGCGGCGTGCCCGTGGCGGCCGGGGAGAACGCCGCGACCCCCGCCGACTTCGCGGCCCTCGCCGGCACGGCCGGCTGCGACTACGTGCAGCCCAGCGTCACCAAGAGCGGCGGCATCAGCGGCTCGGTGCAGGCGGCCGAGCTCGCCGGGAGCCGCGGCTCGCGCTACGCCCCGCACTCGCCGTACTTCGGGCCCGGGCTGCTCGGGACGCTGCAGCTGGCCGCGCTGTTCCCCGAGGTGCGCTCGGTGGAGCACCTGTACGCCCGGCTCGAGGCCCCGCTGTTCGGCGACGTGGGCGTGCCCGGGCCGGACGGCCGGTTCGCGATCCCGACCGCGCCCGGCCTCGGGGCGGACCTGGACCCCGAGGTGCTCCGCCGCTACCGGGTGCCCTGAGCGTCACCGCAGCCCCTGTCCTCCCACCACCCAGACCGAGGAGACCCATGAGCACCGCCCGCGCCGTCGTCCTGCCCGCCCCCCACAGCGACGTGGAGGTGCGCCACCTGCCGCGCTCGGAGCCGGGGCCGGGCGCCCTGGTGGCGACGGTCGAGCTGGCGGGGGTCTGCGGGACCGACATGCACCTGCAGGACGGGCGCCTGGCGATCCCGACCCCGCTGGTCCTCGGTCACGAGGCCGTCGGCCGGGTGCGCAGCCTCGGCGAGGGCGTCACCGCGGACGCGCTGGGCGCGCCGCTGTCCCCGGGGGACCTCATCGGCTGGGCGTCGAACATCCCCTGCGGCCGCTGCTACTACTGCCTGCAGGTCGGGGAGCGGGCGCTCTGCGAGTCCCGCACGGTGTACGGCATCAACCAGCCCGCCGACGACTGGCCGCACCTGTCCGGCGGCTGGGCGGACGAGCTGTACCTCCAGCCCGGCTCGACCGTCGTCAAGCTCCCCGAGGGGACGTCGGCCGAACAGGTCATCGCGCTCGGGTGCGCGGGGCCCACCGTCGTGCACGGCCTGCTCGAGATCACGCCGCCCCGGGTCGGCGAGGTCGTCGTCGTGCAGGGCGCCGGTCCGGTGGGCCTGGCGTCGGCGATGTACGCCAAGCTGGCCGGCGCCGGCAAGGTGGTCCTGGTGGGCGGCCCGCGCGGGCGGCTGGACCTGGCCCTCGAGCTGGGCATCTGCGACGTGGCCGTGGACCTGTTCGGCGTGCCCGACCCGGCCGACCGGCTGGCCCTGGTCCTCGCCGAGACGACCGGCGGCCGCGGCGCGGACCTCGTCGTCGAGGCGACGGGCGCTCCGCAGGCCGTCGCCGAGGGGCTGGACCTGTGCCGCAGGAACGCCCGGTACCTGGTGCTCGGCCAGTACACCGACCACGGCGCGGTGCCGCTCAACCCGCACCTGATCACCCGCAAGCAGCTGCAGGTGTTCGGGTCCTGGGCGATGACCGGGGAGCACTACGTCCGGCACGTGGCGGCGGTGCCGCTGCTCGCCGAGCGCTTCGACCTCGCCCGGCTGGTCACCCGCTACCCGCTGGAGGAGGCCGGCCGGGCGCTGGCCGACATGCGCTCCGGCGACACGCTCAAGCCGGTGCTGGTGCCCTAGCCGCCGGGCGACCCGGTCAGCGCCAGACGACCGGACCGGTGCCCGAGCGCACCGGCTCGAGGTCCAGGGAGTCGAACAGGCTGCCGCCCGCGCGCATGTGGGCGACCAGGGCGTCCTCCCGCTGCTGGATCGCCTCGGCCTGCGGCAGCGCCGCCTCGAGCTCGGCGGCGGAGGCGACGAGCAGCCCGTCGTCGTCGCCGAGCACCAGGTCGCCCGGGCGCACCTCGACGCCCCCGCAGCGCACCGGCTGCTGCAGCTCGCCGACGAGCCCCGCGCCGCCGGCGTTCGGCCGGCTGCCGGTGGCGTAGACCGGCAGGGACAGCCGTCGCAGGCCGGCCACGTCGCGGCACAGCCCGTCGAGCACCATGCCTGCCAGCCCCTTGCGCTCGGCCTCGGTGGCGATGAGCTCGCCGGCCACGGCGGACGGGCTGCCGGAGGCGTCCACGACGAGCACGTCACCGGGCTGCGCCCGCTCGAGGCCGTCGAGGACCGCGAACAGGTCGGTGGTGCACCGGACGGTGAAGGCCGGGCCGAGCAGGGGCCGGCCGGGGGAGACGCGGGCGGGGCCGGCCATCACCCGCAGCTGCTTGTCGGCGTCGGCGATGCTGCTCACGTCGAGCGCGCGGAGCCGTTCCAGGAGGGCGTCGGACACAGTCGTCTCCAGATCAGGAAGGGGCGTGCGGGCACCGTAGTGCCCGGGGTGCGTGCTCAGGACCGGGCGAGGTGCACGGCCAGGGTGAGCCCGCCCGCCGCGATGACCACGCGCAGGGCGTCCGCAGGCACGCGCCGCACCACGGCCGGGCCGAGCCGGCCGCCGGCCAGGAAGCCCAGGCCGAGGGGCAGCGCCGCCGACCACTGCACCGGGCCCAGCACGACGAAGGCGAGGGCGGCCACCGCGTTGGCCCCGCCCATGAGGACGTTCTTGGTGGCGTTGCCCCGCGGCAGGGTCTCGGAGGTCGCGGTCAGCAGCAGGGAGAGCATCAGGACGCCGGCGGCGGCGCCGAAGTAGCCGCCGTACACGGCGACGGCGAACACCGCCACGGGCAGGGCGCGGGGGTCCCCCGCGGCCTGCCGCCGGGCCACCGCCTCCGCCCGCGGCCGGACCAGGACGGCCACCGACCCGGCCGCGATCAGCCACGGGGCGAGCCGCTCGAAGGCGAGCGCGGGGGTGAGCAGCAGCAGGCCGGCACCCGCGAGCCCGCCGGCCGTGCTCGCGGCCGCCAGCCGGCGCAGGCGGTCGCGCTGTCCCCGCAGCTCCGCGCGCGACCCCGCGGCGGAGCCGATGCTGCTGGCCACGAGGGCCACGGTGTTCGTGACGTTCGCCGCCACCGGCGGGAGGCCGGCCGCGAGCAGCGCGGGGTAGCTGATCAGCGAGGCGAGCCCGGCGATGCTGCCGGTCAGGCCGCCACCGACGCCTGCCAGGACGAGCAGGGCCGGGGTGGTGCTCAACGCGCCGGGTCGGCGCGCCCGGGCAGCCAGCCGAGCCCGTCCTCCGTCCGTCCCCGCGGGTGGTACTCGCAGCCCACCCAGCCGTCGTAGCCGAGCTCGTCCACCAGGGCGAACAGCCCCGGGTAGTCGACGTCGCCGACGTCCGGCTCGTGCCGCCCGGGAGCCCCGGCCAGCTGCAGGTGCGCCGTGGACGGCAGGTGGCGCCGGGTGGCGGCGACGACGTCCGGCTCGGTGCGGACGGCGTGGTACCAGTCCAGCTGGATCGCCAGCCCCGGGTCGCCGAGCTCGTCCACGAGCTCCTGCGCCTGGTCCAGCGTGCGCAGGAAGTAGCCGGGCATGTCGTAGCCGTTGATCGGCTCGACGAGCAGGACGACGCCGCTGCCGCGGGCCGTGTCGAGCGCGGCCCGGAGGTTGGACCGGTAGGTGTCGTGGGCCCGCTCCCGGTCCACCTCGGGTCCGAGCACGCCGGCCATGACGTGCACCCGCGGGCAGCCGAGCACGGCGGCGTACTCCAGGGCGGTCTCGATGCCGCGCCGGAACTCGTCCTCCCGCCCGGCCACCGCGGCGAGCCCGCGCTCGCCGCCGTCGGTGTCGCCGGACGGGCTGTTGAACAGGACCTGCTCCAGGCCCGCGTCCGCGAGCCGGCCGGCCAGCACCTCGGCCGGGTGCGCGTACGGCCAGAGGTACTCGACCGCGGTGAAGCCCGCGGCGGCGGCCGCGTCGAAGCGCTCGAGGAAGGGCAGCTCGGTGAACAGCATGCTGAGGTTGGCGGCGAAACGGGGCACGGGGGCTCACTCCCAGGAGGCGCCGAAGACGCGCTCCAGCTCGGCGGTCTGCAGGGGGTCCAGCGGTCGTACGGCGTGCCCGCTCAGCAGCAGGTGCAGGGCGGCCGTCTCCTCGAGCTCCTCGGCGGCCGCGGTGGCGGCGGCCAGGTCGGGCCCGGTCACGACGGGCCCGTGGTTGGCCAGCAGGAGGCACGCGGCGTCCCGGGCGACCTCCTCCACCGCGGCACCGAGTCGGTCGTCGCCCGGCCGGTGGTAGGGCACCAGCGGCAGCCGCCCGACCCGCATGACGAAGTACGGCGTCAGGGCGGGGAGGGTGCTGTGCGGGTCCAGCCCGGCCAGGCAGGAGACCGCGGTGGCGGCGCGCGAGTGCAGGTGCACGACCGCCCCCGCCGAGGGGCGCGCCCGGTAGCAGGCGAGGTGGAAGGACGTCTCCTTGGTGGGCGGCGGGCCGGCGACGTGCCGGCCGGTGCCGTCCAGGACCGACAGCGCGCCCGGGTCCAGGGCGCCCAGGTCGGCGCTGGTCGGGGTGGCCAGGAAGCCGTCGTCCGTGCGGACGCTGAGGTTGCCGCTCGTACCCGGGCTCAGGCCGCGCGCGGCCAGCCGGCGCCCGGCCGCCGCGAGCTGCTCGGCGGCCTCCCGCGCGGCGCCGGTCACGACGTGCTCTCCCAGCACCGCTCGAAGAAGTCGGCCCCGCCGAAGTTGCCGGACTTCAGGGCCAGGTGGAGCCGGGAGCCGTCGGCGGCCGTCCCGGCGGTCCAGGGCACCCCGGGGGCGATGGTCGGTCCGATGCGCAGCGCGGGGACCCCCAGCGCCGCGGTGACCGCGCCGGCGCTCTCGCCGCCCGCGACCACCAGGCGGCGGACCCCGGCCGCGACCAGCCGGACGGCCAGCGCGGCCAGCGCGCGCTCGACGAGCTCCCCGGCGACCCCGCTGCCGAGCTCGGCCTGGACGCGGGCGACCTGCTCGGGGGGCGCGCTGGCGGACACGACCACGGGGCCGTCGGCGAGCCGGGGCGCGGCCCAGGCGGTCACCTGCTCGACGACCGCGGGGAGGTCGGCGGCCAGGGCGCGCGGGTCCAGCTGCCAGCGGGGATAGCGGTCGCGCACGTGCTCCAGCTGCTCGAGCGTCGCGCGTGAGCAGCTGCCGGCGAGGACGGCCTGCAGCCCGCCGGCGGGTGCCAGCGCCGAGGCCGCGCCGGCACCGTTGCCGCGGGGCTGCGGCACCCGCGCGTGCGACTGCAGCGCGCGCCCGAGCCCGCTGCCGCCCGTGAGCAGCGGGAGGTCGGTCGTGGCCTGGGCGAGGACGTCGAGGTCGGCGTCGGTGAGCGCGTCGACGACGACCATCCGGACGCCGTCCGCGCGCAGCCGGGCGAGGCCCTCCCGGACGGCCCCGGGGCCGCCGCGCAGCACGTCGACGTCCAGCGCCCCGACCCGGGAGGGCGTCTGGGCCTGCAGCAGGCGCCGCAGGTCGCTGTCGGTCATCGGCGTCAGCGGGTGGGAGCGCATCCCGGAGTCCGACAGCAGCTGGTCCCCGACGAACAGGTGGGAGCGGTAGACGGTCCGGCCCGTGCCGGGGAAGGCCGGGCAGACGACCGTCAGGTCGGAGCCGGTCTCCGCCATCAGCGCGTCGGTGATCGGGCCGATGTTGCCGGCCGGGGTGGAGTCGAAGGTCGAGCAGTACTTCTCGTACAGCTGCCGGCAGCCGGCCTCGAGCAGCCAGCGCGCGGCCGCCCGGGACTCCTCGACGGCCTGGTCCACCGGCGCCGTCCGGGTCTTGAGCGCGACGACGAGCGCGTCGACCTCGTCGCCCTCCAGCAGCTCGCGTGCCGGCACGGTCGGCAGGCCGAGCGTCTGCACGGTGCGCAGCCCCGCCTGCACGAAGGCGCCGGCGAGGTCCGTGCCGCCGGTGACGTCGTCGGCGACCGCGCCCAGCGTCGGCCCGTCGTCCCCGCTCGACGGCGTTGTCCGAGGCGCCATGCTGCTCCCTGAGGTCCGAGGCGGATCTGCGGCGCGAATGTAGCCCCACCGGTCGGTGGTCTGACCTCAGACGTCGTGACGCGTGCCACACTGCCGGCCTCGCGGGGGAGGTGCTGTGGGGGAGCAGGTCGTGCGGGCGCGGTCCGCGCCGGTCGTGTCCACGAGCCGGAGCGTGACCGACGACGCCATCGCGGCGATCCGGGAGCTGATCGTGAGCGGGCGGCTCGCCCCGGGCGACCGGCTGCCGCCCGGGGAGGAGCTCGCCTCCCAGCTGGGCCTCTCGCGCAGCTCGCTGCGCGAGGCGGTCCGCGCGCTGTCGCTGCTCCGCGTGCTCGACGTGCGGCACGGCGACGGGACCTACGTCAGCAGCCTGCGCCCGGAGCTGCTGGTGGGCGTGCTCGAGTCGGCCCTGGACCTGCTGCAGGGCAGGACCCTGCTCGACGTGTTCGCGCTGCGCCGGATCCTGGAGCCGGCCGCCACGGCGCTCGCCGCCCGGCACATCGGCGAGCAGGCGCTGCTCGAGGTCGAGGCCTGCCTGCGGGAGATGGAGGAGCTCCTGGACCCCGAGGAGTTCGTGCGCAAGGACCTCGAGTTCCACGACCTGCTCGTCCGGGCTAGCGGCAACGAGACCCTGGCCGCGGTGGCCCGCAACTTCTCGCTCCCGACGGTGCGCGTCCGGGTGTGGCGGCTGGCCGCGGTCGAGGGTGTCGGGGACTGGACCCGGCAGCAGCACGCGGCGATCTACCGCGCGGTGGCGGCCCGCGACCCCGAGCTGGCGGCGGCCGTGGCGACGGCCCACGTGGCCGAGGCGGAGCTTTGGCTGCGTCGTCATCTGCAGCTGGATGCATCAGATGTCTGACGAATCTTGACCTGAGGGACGGTCGCCTCTAACTTCCACCCGAACCCTTCCCCGTGACGCAGGTCACGCCGCCTTGAGGATTCCGGTCCCCGCCTGCTGCCGGGACACCTCCGCGAGACCCCCTCGGAGCGCCGCATGTCCCTCCACGACACCCCTTCCTCCTCGTCGCGGCCCGTGTCCGTCGGCGGCGTCTACGTCGCCCTGCTCACCCCGTTCGACGAGACCCGGGCCGTGGACGCGGACGCCCTCACCGCGCTGGTCGAGCACGTCCTCGCCGGCGGGGTCGACGGCGTCGTGGCGCTGGGCACGACGGGCGAGTTCGCCGACCTGGGGCAGGCCGACCGCGACCTCGTCGTGCGCACCACCGTCGCCGCGGTCGCCGGGCGGGTCCCGGTCGTGGCCGGCATCGGCGCGCTGGGCACCGGCGAGGCCTGCCGCGCGGCGGCCCAGGCCGAGCAGGCGGGGGCGGACGTCGTGCTCGCCCTGCCCCCGCTGTTCTGGAAGCTCGACGACGAGGGCCTGTTCGCGCACTTCGCCGCCGTGGCCGCCGCCACGACCCTGCCCGTGCTGCTCTACGACATCCCGATCTTCGTGGGCGCGCGGCTCTCGCCGGCGCTCGTGACCCGGATCGCCCAGGAGCTGCCGCAGGTCATCGGCATCAAGCTCACCGTGCAGGAGTTCGCCTCGGTCTCCGCGGTGCTGGCCGCGGTCAAGCCCGTGCGCCCGGACTTCAGCGTGACCGTCGGCTTCGAGGACCTCACGCTCTCGGCGGTGCTCGCCGGGGGCGACGGCGCCATCAGCGGCATGGCCAACTTCCTGGCGCCGACGCTGGTGGAGCTCGTCTCCGCCGCGCGCCGCGGCGATCTCGGCGCGGCCGCCACGGCCCACCGCGAGGTCATGCGGCTGTTCCCGGTCTACGCCCAGGCGAACCCGCCGGTGCTGGCGCTCAAGCACCTGAGCGTCGCGCACGGCGTCCCCATCGGCACCACGGTCCGGTCCGCCCACCAGGCAGGCCCTGCCGCGGGCCCCCTGGGCGCCTGGGTCGGCGGTGTCTCGCCCGCCGGCGCCGGGACCCCGGCCTCGTCCGTCGCCTGACCTGCTCAGCCCTCCGTCCCCCAGACCCGCCTCCACCCCGACCCGCCACCCGCGAGGAGCACCATGCGCGCCACGAACCGACCCACTGCCCTCAAGACCGGCCTGGCGGCGGTACCGCTGGTGCTGCTCGCCGCCTGCGGCGGTGCGCCGCCGGCCACGACCACCGCGGCGTCCGGCAGCGGCGGCCAGCCGCAGACGGACGCCTCCGGCAACGTCGTCTGCAACGAGGGGCCCGGCGTCACCGCGGACACGATCCGCTTCGGCGTCAGCGCGGAGCTGTCCGGCAAGGCGGCGCTGTCCGGCGCGAACGCCAAGAAGTCGCTGGACATGGCCGTGAAGAACATCAACGACGGCGGCGGCGTCCTCGGCAAGCAGATCGAGGTCGTGTACCAGGACAACCAGTCCACCAACCCCGGCGCGGTCAACGCGCTGAACAAGACCGTCTCGTCGGACAACGTCTTCGCGATCATCGGACCGATCCGGTCCACCCAGATCCTCGCGATGAACGAGACCATCCAGAGCCGGCAGATCCCGATGCTCATCGGCGGCACCAACGAGGCCCTGACCGAGACGGGCAAGGGGCTGCTGTTCCGCTTCCGGCCCTCCGACGAGCTGACCGGCGCCGCGATGGTCTCGTTCGCGCAGGAGAAGTTCTCGCCCCAGAAGGTCGCGATCCTGCACGACTCGGACGCCTTCGGGTCGGGCGGCGCGACGCTGGTGGAGAACGCGGCCAAGGAGGCCGGGATGGAGGTCGCGCAGAAGATCTCCTACACGACCGGCGACAAGGACTACACCGCCCAGCTGTCGGCGATCAAGAGCGCCAACCCGGACGTGCTGTTCACCTACGCGACCAACTCCGAGGACCTGGTCATCTTCGCCCGCCAGATCCAGGAGCTGGGCATCGAGGCCGACATCGTCGGGTCCCCGTCGGTGACCTCCCAGGTGACGTTCGACCTCGGCCAGCAGTACGTCCAGGGCTGGTACGCGATCGTGGACTTCCTGCTCGGCGCGACGGACGCGAACAAGGAGTGGGCCGAGCAGTACGAGGCCACCTACCAGCAGAAGCCCGACCTGTTCGGCGCGTGGCAGAACGACGCCATGGTGTTCTCGAAGGCGGCCCTGGAGAAGTCCGGCTGTGACCGCCAGGCGTTCGTGAACGCCCTGCGCGAGGTCACGGTCGAGGGCGTGCAGGGACCGCTGAAGTCCAACGACAAGGGCGACGTCAACGCGAACCTCTACGCCGTGCAGGTGGAGGGCGAGGGCGCGGAGCTCGTCCAGAAGGTCGAAGCTCAGTAACCGGCCACCCCTCGACGACGACGACAAGGCGACTCGGACATGGACGTACTGCTCCAGCTCGGCGTAGCGGGCCTGGCCATCGGGATGATCTACGCGCTCGTGGCTCTGGGCTTCGTGCTCATCTTCAACGCGGTGAACGTGGTGAACTTCGCGCAGGGTGACTTCGCGATGTTCCCCGCCTTCATCGTCTCCTTCATGCTGGTCTCGGCGGGGCTGCCGATGCCGGTCGCGATCGTCGGGACGCTGCTGTTCGCGGTGGTGTTCGGCCTGGTGTTCAACCGGGTCGTGTACTTCCCGCTGCGCAAGCGCAACTTCGTGCCGGTGATCATCGCCACGATCGGCGTCTCGGTGTTCCTCAGGAACATCGCCCTGGTGCTGTTCGGGGCGGACCCGCGCTCGGTGGAGCCGCTCATCGCCGGCGTGGTGCCGCTGTTCGGCGTCAACGTCAACGCCCAGTACCTCGTCATCATCGGCGTGACGCTGGTGCTGCTCGTGGTGCAGTACCTCGTCTTCGACCGCACGATGGTCGGCAAGCAGCTGCAGGCGACCGCCCAGAACCGCGAGATGGCGTCGCTGCTGGGCATCAAGACCGGCTACATGGTGGCCGGCACCTTCGCCTACAGCGCCGTGCTCGGAGCGGTGGCCGGCATCCTCGTCGCCCCGCTGTTCGGCGTCACCACCGAGCTGGGCGTGCTGATCTCGCTGAAGGCGTTCGCGGCGACGGTCATCGGCGGCTTCGGCTCGGTGCCCGGTGCCGTCATCGGGGCGGTATTCCTCGGACTGGTCGAGATCTACGGCGCTGCCTACATCAGCGCCGACTACAAGGACGCCTTCGCCTTCCTGATCCTCATCGTGGTCCTGCTCGTCCGGCCCCAGGGGTTCTTCGGCGAGAAGGTCCGGCAGAAGGCCTAGCAGGAAGACAGGAGGAGAACACACATGTCCGTCACCATCGACAAGCCCCCGGGCACGTCCCAGCAGGGCTCGGCGGGGCGCCCTGCGGCCAGGGCGGAGAAGCCCTGGGCGCTGCTCGTGGCCCTCGCGCTCATGGCCACGCTGCCGTTCCTGGTCAACCCCTTCTACCTCGGCGTGGTCGTGCTCGGCGCGATCTACGCCGTGGCCGTCCTCGGCCTGCACTTCCTGATGGGGCTGACCGGCCAGCTGTCCCTCGCGCAGGGGGCCTTCTTCGGCCTCGGCGCCTACACCGCGGCGATCCTGTCCACCCGCTTCGACGTGCCGTTCTACGGCACCATGGCGGCGGCCGTCGTCGCCGGCGTGGTCATCGGCCTGGCGCTCGGCTACGCGACGCTGCGCCTCACCGGTCACTACCTGGCGCTGGCGACGATCGGCTTCGCCGTCATCGCGCACATCGTGTTCCTGCAGTGGCGTGAGGTCACCGGAGGACCCGACGGGATCAGCGGCACGGCTGCGCCGGTCATCGGCAACCTGGTCTTCGACCAGGACTTCTACTACTTCTACATCGTCTGGGCCTTCCTGGTCGTGCTGGCCCTGCTCGGGTGGAAGCTCAAGCGCAGCCGGGTCGGCCGGGCCTGGCTGGCCATCCGCGAGGACGAGCTGGCGGCGTCCGCCACCGGCATCAACATCCTCAACTTCAAGGTGCTCGCCTTCACCCTGTCGACGGTCTACGGCTGCATCGCCGGCGGCCTGTACGCGCACGGCCTCACGCACTACATCAGCCCGGACAACTTCCTGTTCGAGCTGTCCGTGACCATGCTGGTGATGCTGCTGCTCGGCGGGCAGGCCAGCGTCATCGGCGCGATCCTCGGGGCGATGCTGGTGACGGCCCTGCCCGAGGGTCTGCGCTTCCTCGACCGCTACTACCTGGTCGTCTACGGCGCGCTGGTGATCCTGCTGGTGATCTACCTGCCGCAGGGGCTGTGGGGGCTGGTGGAGGGCAAGGTCGCCGAGCGGCGCAACCGCCGCCGAGGCGTCCCGATGACCGACCAGCCCGGTCCGGGCAGCCCGGCCGCCGCGGGACCGGGGCAGCAGGCATGAGCACCCCGATCACCTCGACGGCCACCGCTGCCGCGGGGTCGACCACCTCCGACGTCGTGCTCGAGATCGACGGCCTCGCCAAGCACTTCGGCGGCGTCAAGGCCGTCGACGACGTCAGCTTCACGATCCGCGCCGGCCACATCCACTCGCTGATCGGGCCCAACGGGTCCGGCAAGTCGACGATGATCAACGTGTTGACCGGGCTGTACGACGCCACCCGCGGCAGCATCACGCTGCTGGGCAAGGACATCACCCGGACCAAGCCGCACGACCGGGTCAGCGCCGGGCTGGCGCGCACGTTCCAGAACATCCGGCTGTTCAAGGAGCTGCCGGTGCTGGACAACGTGATGATCGGTCAGCACTCCCGCACCACGTCCGGCTTCTTCCGCGTGCTGACCTCGCCGTCCGCCGCGCGGGAGGACCGCGCCACGCGGGAGCGGGCGCTGGACGAGCTGGACTTCGTCGGCATGGGCGGCGCCTCCGAGCTGCTCGCGGGCGGCCTGTCCTACGGCCGGCAGCGGCTGGTGGAGATCGCGCGGGCCCTGGCCACCGACCCGACCCTGCTCCTGCTGGACGAGCCCGCGGCCGGCCTGAACCCGACCGAGACCGAGCAGCTGGACGTGGTCCTGCGCAACATCGTCCGGCGCGACATCACGGTGATGCTCGTGGAGCACGACATGAACCTGGTGATGGGGATCAGCGACCACATCACCGTGCTGAACTTCGGCAAGAAGATCGCGGAGGGACGGCCCGAGCAGGTGCAGGCCGATCCCCACGTCATCTCGGCGTACCTGGGCACGGACGAGGCGGAGGACGACGATGCTCAAGGTTGACGGGCTGGACGTCCGCTACGGCGAGATCCGCGCGCTGCGCGGCGTCTCGTTCGAGGTGCGGGAGGGCGAGGTCGTGAGCCTGCTGGGCGGCAACGGCGCCGGCAAGTCCACGACCCTGCGCACCATCAGCGGGCTGCAGACGCCGCAGGAGGGCACGCTGACGTTCGAGGGCGAGTCCCTCATCGGCAAGTCGCCCGACCAGATCGCGAGGATGGGCATCGTCCACGTGCCCGAGGGCCGGCAGGTCATCCCCGGGCTGAGCGTGCTCGACAACCTGCGGCTGGGCACCTCGAACGGGCGCTTCAAGGGGCAGGACGTGGCCGCCGGCATCGACCGGGTCCACGACACCTTCCCCCGGCTCAAGGACCTGTCGTCCAACCTGGGCTGGAGCCTGTCCGGTGGTGAGCAGCAGATGCTGGCCATCGGCCGCGGGCTGATGGCGCAGCCCAAGCTGCTCATGCTCGACGAGCCGTCGCTGGGCCTGGCCCCGATCATCGTGCGGGAGGTGTTCCGCATCATCCAGCAGGTGCACGACGCCGGCATCACGGTGCTGCTGGTGGAGCAGAACGCCTACCAGGCCCTGAAGGTCGCCGACCGCGGCTACGTGTACGAGACCGGCAAGGTCGTGCTGGAGGGCAAGGCCTCGGACCTGCTGGACGACGAGAAGATGCGGGCCGCCTACCTGGGGTCGTCCTCGGAGGAGACCGCCGGGATGTCCAGCGTGGAGGGTGCCTTCGCCTCCGCGCTGCCCACCACCCCGGCGGCCGAGGGCGGACCCACGGCGTGAGCCGCAGCGACGCCCCGCCCCCCGGGGGAGCCGCCCCGGCGGCTCCCCCGGGGGCGGGCGCCGGCGTCCGCCGCCGGCTGGTCATCGTCGCCGACGACCTGACCGGGGCCGCCGACGCGGCCGCGCCCTTCGCCGCGCGCGGCGCCGCCGTGAGCATCGCGCTGCGCTGGCCCCCGCCGGAGGACGTCGAGGTCCTGGTGCTGGTGGCCGACAGCCGCTGGCGCGCGCCCGACGTGGCGGCCGCCCGGGTGGCCGAGCTCGTCGGAGCCGGTCGCGCCTGGGGCGCGGAGCGGCTGTTCGTCAAGATCGACTCGACGCTGCGCGGCAACGTGCTGTCGGAGGTCACCGCCGCTCTGGCCGCCTGGGTCGCCGGCTCGCCCACCGTGGCCACCCCGGCCTTCCCGGCCCAGGGGCGCACCGTGCGCGAGGGGGTGCTGCACGTCCACGGCGTCCCCCAGGACGTCGAGGTCGGGGCGCGCTTCCCGGCCGGCGTGCAGGTGCGCGACGCCGAGGACGACGCGGCGCTGCTCGAGCTGGCGCAGCAGGCGGAGCGCGACGGAGCGGTGGCCGTGGGCTCGGCCGGCCTGGCGCGTGCGCTCGCCCAGGTCCTGCAGCCCGCCGACGCTCCCTCCCGGCACCGGACGGGGCCCGTCCGCGGCGTCCTCGTGGTCGTCGGCAGCACGTCCCCGGTCAGCCGGGCGCAGTCGGCGGTGCTGCTCGAGGCCGGCAGCTCCTGCCTGGTCGTCCGGCCGGACCTGCCGGCGCAGCTCGCCCAGCCGGGCGAGGAGCTCGCGAGCGGCCGGCGGGTGCTGGTCACGACGGACCCCGTGGACGTGGCGGGGGACAGCCCGCCGGCGCAGGCCATGGCCGCGGAGCTGGCGAGGGTCGTGCGCGCGCTGGTCGCCGCCGCCCCCGCCTGCGCCCTCGTGGTCACCGGCGGGTCGACGGCGCTGGCCGTCGCCGAGGCGCTGGAGGCCGCGTCGCTGCGGCTGCTCGCCGAGGTCGAGCCCGGCGTCGCGCTCGGCGAGCTGCGGCTGGCAGGTCGCGCCGTGCCGACCGTCACCAAGTCCGGCGGCTTCGGGCCGCCGGAGGCGCTGCTGCGCGCCGTGGAGCTCCTGGAGGAATGCGCATGAACCCCCTGCTCGGCATCACCGTCGGCGACCCGGCGGGCATCGGCCCGGAGGTCTGCCTCAAGGCCGTGCAGGACCCGCGCTGCAGCGTCGCGCGGCTGCTCGCGATCGGCAGCCTGCAGGCGCTGGAGCGGGCGCGGGCCTTCGTGCCGGACGCACCGGCGCTGCGGGCGGTCGCGTCGCCCGCCGACGCCCGCTTCGAGCCCGGGGTGCTCGACGTCGTCGTCGTCCCCTCCGACCAGCCGGTCCCGCTCGGGGAGCTGTCGGCGCCGGCCGGCCAGATCGCCTTCGAGGGGATCGCGCAGGCGGTCGACCTCGCGGTGACGGACCAGATCGACGGGATCGTCACGGCACCGCTCAACAAGGAGGCGATCGCGCTCGCCGGTCACCCCTACCCGGGCCACACCGAGATCCTGGCCGACCTCACCGGCACCCAGGACTTCGCGATGATGCTCACCGCCCACCGGCTGCGGGTCGTCCACGTGACCACCCACATCGGGATGCGGCAGGTGCTGGAGCGGGTGACCACCGAGCGCGTCCTCACCACGATCCGGCTCGCGCACCGGGCCCTGGTCGACATGGGCCTGACCGAGCCGTCCGTCGGGGTGGCCGGGCTCAACCCGCACGCCGGGGAGCGGGGGCTGTTCGGCGACGAGGAGGCCACGACCATCACGCCCGCGATCGAGCAGGCGCGGGCCGAGGGCATCGACGCGACGGGCCCCTGGCCTGCGGACACCCTGTTCGGGCGGGCGGTGCACGGCGACTTCGACGTGGCCGTGGCGATGTTCCACGACCAGGGGCACATCGCGGTCAAGGTGCTCGGCTTCGAGACCGGCGTGAACGCCACGATCGGGCTGCCGATCGTGCGCACCAGCGTCGACCACGGGACGGCGTTCGACATCGCCGGGACGGGGACGGCGGGGCACGACAGCCTCGTGGAGGCGGTCCTCGTCGCTGCGAGGATGGCCGACGGCAGGCGACAGGCACGGACGAGCGCGATGGAGGAGACGAGCTGATGTACAGCCGGCGCACGGAACTGGGACCCTTCGAGGCCGTCCGCGACCTCCACTACGACGCGCCCTTCCCGCGGCTGCTCCCGGTGCGCCAGCGCATCGACGCGCCGCAGGTGCAGGACGTCCCGGCGGCCACCGCCGCCGCGCTCGAGCCCCTGCGCAGCCGGATCCGCCCGGGGATGACGGTGGCCCTGACCGCCGGCAGCCGGGGGATCCACGACAAGCCCGCGATCGTGCGGGCGGCCGGCGCCTGGCTGCGGGCGGCGGGGGCCGAGCCGTTCGTCGTCCCGGCCATGGGCAGCCACGGCGGGGCGACCGCCGAGGGCCAGGTCACGATGCTGGCCGAGCTGGGGATGACCGAGGAGAGCCTCGGCATGCCCATCCGCTCGTCGATGGAGACCGTGGAGCTCGGGCGGGTCGAGAACGGCCCCATGGCCCACCTGGACCGCAACGCGGCCGAGGCCGACGGGATCCTGGTCATCAACCGCATCAAGGCGCACACGGACTTCAAGGGCGAGCTCGAGAGCGGCCTGGCGAAGATCACCGCGATCGGCCTGGGCAAGCAGCGCGGCGCCGAGGGCATCCACGTCTACGGCCCCGCCAACCTCGGCACCTGGATCCCGCTGGTGGCCCAGCGCATCATCGACACCGGCAAGGTCCTCGGCGGGCTGGCCATCGTGGAGAACGCCTACGACCGGGCGGCCCGCATCGAGCTCGTGCAGCCGGACGAGATCGGCGGCGAGCACGAGCGCCGCCTGCTCGAGGAGGCCAAGCGGCTCATGGGGCGCCTGCCGTTCGACCGGGTGGACGTCGCCGTCATCGACGTCATGGGCAAGGACAAGTCCGGTGCGGGCATGGACACCAACGTGATCGGCCGGATGATGATCCGCGGGATCGCGGAGTTCCCGCGCCCCCACATCACCAACATCGCCGTGCTGGACGTCAGCGACGCCTCGCACGGCAACGCGATCGGCCTCGGGCTGGCGGACTTCATCCCCTTCCGCATCCTCGAGAAGGTCGACCTGCGCAGCAGCTACATCAACGCCATGACCTCCGGTCTCGGCGGGCCGCAGCGCGGGCAGATCCCGATGGCGATGCCCACCGACCGGGACGCGGTCGCGGCCGCGATCCTCACCTGCGGCCGCGCCGACCTGGACCGCTGCCGGCTCGTCCGGATGCCGGACACGCTGGACCTGCAGGAGTTGCTGGTGTCGGAGTCGATGCGGGCCGACGTCGAGGCCGACTCCACGCTCGAGGTGCTGGGCGACGCGCAGCCGATGGCCTTCGACGCGGACGGGGCGCTGGGCAAGTGGTAGGTGCTGGGGACGTGGCAGACCAGGGCGGGCGGGCCGCGCCCTCGGGCACCGGCTTCATCGGGCTTGGCGCCATGGGTGCCCCGATGGCCGCCCGGCTCGTCGACGGCCCGGCGCCGCTGGCCGTGTACGACCCGGTGCCGGCCCGTCGCCAGGAGCTGGCGACGGCCGGCGCCACCGACGCGGCCACCGCGGCGCAGGTCGCCCGTGGCGCGGGTGCCGTGTTCGTGATGGTGGTCGACGAGGCGCAGTGTCGCCAGGCGCTGCTGGGCGAGGACGGGGCGCTCGCCGAGCTGGCCCCCGGCGCGGTCGTCGTCGTCATGAGCACCATCGGCCCGGACGCCGTGCGACGCCTCGCGGCCGACCTGGGGGAGCGCGGCGTCGACCTGGTCGACGCGCCGGTGAGCGGCGGCGTGGCACGCGCCGGGGCCGGCGATCTGCTGATCATGGCCAGCGGCCGGCCCGCCGCGCTGGAGCGCGTGCGGCCCGACCTGGAGCGCATGGGCTCGACGGTGGTCGTCTGCGGCGAGCGCCCGGGCGACGGCCAGTCCGTCAAGCTCGTCAACCAGCTGCTGTGCGGCGTGCACATCGCCGCGGCGGGCGAGGCTCTGGGCTACGCCCAGGCGCTCGGCCTCGACCCGGGCGTGGTCTACGAGACCATCCGGCACGGCGCTGCCGGCTCGTTCATGTTCGACGACCGCGGCCGCCGGATGGTCGCGCGCGAGTTCGAGGAGGCCAGGAGCGCCCTGGACATCTTCGTCAAGGACCTCGGCCTGGTCACCGCTGCCGCCGCGGCGGAGCGCTTCCCGGCGACGCTCGCGTCGGCGGCCAACGCGCTGTTCCTCATGGGCTCCGCGCTCGGCTTCGGCAAGGAGGACGACTCCGGCATCGTCCGCGTGTTCGAGCAGTGGGCCACGCGCCGTCCCGGCGCCTGACCTCCCTGCCCGCCCCCGACCTGCACACCTGACGCACGGATCTGCTGCCCCCGGCAGCAGGAGGAGGACACATGACGACATCCGCCACGCAGACCGCCGGAGTGCGGCTGCACCCGTCCGACAACGTCCTGGTCGCCACGGCGGACCTGCTGGCGGGCAGCGCCCCGGCCGGCGTCCCGCTGCCGTTGGACGTCCCCCGCGGGCACAAGCTGGCGGTGGAGGCGATCCCCACCGGTCAGCCGATCCGCAAGTACAACCAGATCATCGGCTTCGCGACGACCGACATCGCCCCGGGCGACCACGTGCACACGCACAACACCGAGTTCCGGGCCTTCGAGCGCGACTACGCCGTCGGCGCCGACGTGACGCCGACGCAGTTCGTGCCGGAGGCCGAGCGGGCGACGTTCCAGGGCATCGTGCGGGCCGACGGCCGCGTCGCGACGCGCAACTACATCGGCATCCTCACGTCGGTCAACTGCTCCGCCACGACGGCCAAGTTCATCGCCGAGGCCGTCCGCACCACCGGCCTGCTGGACGACTTCCCGAACGTCGACGGCGTCGTCGCGCTCACCCACGGCACCGGGTGCGGCATGGCCGGCAGCGGCGAGGGCTTCGACGTGCTGCAGCGCACCCTGAGCGGGTACGCCGCGCACCCCAACTTCGCCGGCTTCCTGCTGCTCGGCCTGGGCTGCGAGGTCAACCAGATCCAGAGCCTGACCGCGTCGTGGCAGCTCGACCCGACCAAGATCGTGCACACGATGAACATCCAGGACGAGGGGGGCACGGCGGCGACCGTGCGCCGCGGCCTGCAGCTCATCGGCGAGATGCTGCCCGTGGTCAACCAGGCGGAGCGCACCACGGTGCCGGCGAGCGAGCTGGTCCTCGGCCTGAACTGCGGCGGCTCCGACGCCTACTCGGGCATCACCGCCAACCCCGCCCTCGGCGCGGCCGTGGACCTGCTGGTCCGGCACGGCGGCACCGCCGTGCTCGGCGAGACCCCCGAGATCTACGGCGCCGAGCACCTGCTCACCCGCCGTGCGGTGAGCCCGGAGGCGGGGGACAAGCTCGTCGAGCTGATCCGCTGGTGGGAGAAGTACACCGCCGACAACGACGGGTCGATGGACAACAACCCCTCGCCCGGCAACAAGGCGGGCGGGCTGACGACGATCCTGGAGAAGTCGCTGGGCGCCGTCGCGAAGGGCGGCACGACCAACCTCACCGAGGTCTACCGGTACGCCGAGCCGGTCACGGCGAAGGGCTTCGTCTTCATGGACACGCCCGGCTACGACCCGGTCTCGGTCACCGGCATCGTCGCGGGCGGCGCCACCGTCATGTGCTTCACCACCGGCCGCGGCTCCGTGCTGGGCTGCAAGCCGACGCCGAGCCTGAAGCTGGCCACCAACACCGAGATGTACAGCCGGATGTCCGAGGACATGGACGTCAACGCGGGCGTGATCATGGACGGCCAGGCGAGCGTGCAGGAGGTCGGGCAGCAGCTGTTCGAGCTGATCCTGGCCACCGCGTCGGGGCGCACGACCAAGAGCGAGGAGCTCGGCTTCGGCCAGGAGGAGTTCGTCCCCTGGCAGCTCGGCGCCGTGATGTAGCAGTCCGTCCCCGCCCGTCCGTCGTCCCCCGAGAGGCAGCCCGTGGAGTACCGCACCCCGCCCGGCACAGACCTGGCGGTGCCCCGGCTCGTGCTGGGCACCATGACGTTCGGGGCCCAGGTGGACCGGGCGGGGGCGGCGACCATGGTGGAGCGCTGCCTCGAGGCCGGGGTGACGATGTTCGACACCGCCAACTCCTACACCGGCGGTGCGAGCGAGGAGCTGCTCGGCCAGGCGGTGGCCGGCGTCCGCGGCGAGGTGCTCATCGCCAGCAAGGTGTTCAACCGGACCGGGGAGGGCCCGGACGACCACGGGCTGCGGCGACCGGCCATCGAGCGCGCCCTGGAGGCGACGCTGCGCCGGCTGGGCACCGACCACCTCGACCTGTACTACCTGCACGCGCCCGACCGGGAGACGCCGGTCGAGGAGACGCTGGAGGCGATGGCGTCGGCGGTCGCCGCCGGCAAGGTCCGCGCCGTCGGGATGAGCAACTACGCCGCCTGGCAGCTGGCCGAGGCGCGCTGCCTCACCGAGCGGCACGGCTGGCCGGCGGTGCACGTCTCCCAGCCGCTGTACAACCTGCTGTCCCGGCGCGTCGAGGACGAGTACGCGGAGTTCTCCGCCCGGTACTCGATGCACAACATCGTCTACAACCCGCTGGCGGGCGGGCTGCTCAGCGGCAAGCACCGGGACCCGGAGCAGCCGGAGGCCGGCGGTCGCTTCGCCAGCGACCTGGGCCCGATGTACCGCGAGCGCTACTGGAACCAGGCGCAGTTCGCCGCCGTCGAGGCGCTGGGGACCATCGCCGCCGACGCGGGCCTGACGCTGGTCGAGCTCGCCTTCCGGTGGCTGCTCGGCCGGCCGCTGGTCGACAGCATCCTGCTCGGGGCCTCCCGGGTCGACCAGCTCGAGGCCAACCTCGCCGCCGCCTCCGGTCCGCCGCTCGGGGCGGACGTCCTCGCGGCCTGCGACGGCGTCTGGGCCTCGCTGCGCGGCGCCGCCCCCGCCTACAACCGCTGACCCCCCGCTTCCCCGCACCCACGGCCCGGCTCGGGCCCCCAGGAGGACCGCATGACCGCACCGCTCCCCGCCGGGCAGGACGCCCCGCCGCAGACCTTCGCCGGCCAGAACGTCGTCGTCGTCGGCGCCGCCGACGGCGTGGGCCGGGCGACCGCCACCCTGCTCGCTGCCCGCGGTGCGCGCATCGCCGCCCTGGACCGCAACCTGGAGGGCTGCCACACCACGCTCGCGGGGCTGCCCGAGCAGGCGCCCGAGGGGCTGGCCCTGCAGATGGACGTCACCGACGCGCCGTCGGTGGCCAGTGCGGTGGCGCAGGCCGAGGCGCGGTTCGGCGGCCTGTCGGTGCTGGTCAACTGCGCCGGGATCACCGGGGTGACCAACCGCCTGAGCGAGGACGTGGACCTCGACGACTGGGACCTGGTGCACGCGATCAACCTGCGCGGCGCGTTCCTGCTGTCCCGGGCGACGCTGCCGGGGATGGTCCAGCGCGGCTACGGCCGCATCCTGCACGTCGCCTCCATCGCCGGCAAGGAGGGCAACGCCGGCATGGTCGCGTACTCCGCCTCCAAGGCGGGGCTCATCGGCATGGTCAAGGCCCAGGGCAAGGAGTACGCCACGACCGGGGTCACCGTGAACGCTCTGGCGCCCGCCGTCATCCGCACCGCCATGGTCGACGCGATGCCCGACGAGCAGGTCACCTACATGACCTCGAAGATCCCGATGGCCCGCACGGGCTCCCTCGAGGAGGCGGCCGAGATGATCGCGTGGATCGTGTCGCCGGCCTGCAGCTTCACCACCGGCGCGGTCTTCGACCTCTCCGGAGGGCGCGCGGTCTACTAGCCGCTCGCCGTCCCGTCCCTCCTCCTCACGCCACGGAGCCCGCTGTGCGCCTGTCCCCTCCCGTCCTCCGTCAGCCCCGGGCAGCGTCCCGGTGACCGGCGGCCGCGCCTTCATCACCGGCGCCGCGTCCGGCATCGGCCGGTCCACGGCCCTGCGCCTGGCCGCCGACGGCTACTCCGTGGTCGCCCTGGACGTCGACCCCGCCGGTCTGGAGGCGACCCGGGAGCGCGTGACCGCCGCGGGGGGCACCATCTCGGTGCACGAGATCGACCTGCGCGACGTCGCCTCGATCGAGCAGGTGATTGGCCGGCTGCTGGCCGACGGGCCGCCCGCGGTCCTGGCCAACGTCGCCGGCATCGGCGTCGCGGCGGCGCTCGCGGACACGACACCCGACCAGTGGGACGCCGTGCTCGCCGTGGACCTGACGGCGGTGTTCCACCTGTGCCGGCTGGTGCTGCCCGCCATGCTGGACGCGGGGGGCGGCAGCATCGTCAACGTGGCCTCGGTCGCCGGCCTCGTCGGCATCGGCGGCCGGGCGGCGTACTGCGCGGCGAAGGCCGGCGTGATCGGGCTGACCCGGGCGACCGCCGCCGACTACGCGGCGCGGGGGATCCGGGCCAACGCGATCTGCCCCGGCACCGTGCACTCGGAGTGGATCGGCAAGATCCTCGCCGACGCGCCGGACCCCGAGGCGACCCGCCGGGCGATGGAGGCCCGGCAGCTGGACGGCCGCATGGGCAGCCCGGAGGAGGTGGCCGCCGGCATCGCCTTCCTGTGCAGCCCGGACGCGCGCTTCGTCAACGGCTCGGCCTTCGTCATGGACGGGGGCATGACGGCCGTCTGAGCGCGCTCAGACGGCCACGGGCTCGTCGAGCGGACCGTTCAGCACGGCGCGGTGCGTCTCGTCGATGTGCGCGGCCATGGCCTCGCGCGCCGGCTCGACGAGCCCGGCGGCCACCGCGTCCAGGATGCGGCTGTGCGCGGCGATCGCCTTCTCCCGGAGCAGGGGCTCCTGGGCGGTGGTGACGCGGACCTGGTGCACCAGCGTCCGGATCGGCTCGAACAGCGCGGCGAGGAAGGGGTTCGCGGCCGCGTTCGTCAGCCCCTCGTGGAAGGTCCCGTCGGCCGAGGAGAAGGCCGGGACGTCGCCGGCCTCGTGGCCGCTGCGCATCAGGTCGACCACCGCGCGGAGGCGCTCGACGTCCTGGGTCGTCCGCCGGCCGGCGGCCAGCCCGGCGATGCCGACCTCGACGACGCGGCGGGCCTCCACGAGCTGGCGGCCGAGCAGCCCGGCGCTGCCCCCCTCGAGCGCGGTCCGGCTGGCAAGCAGCTCGGCGTCCAGGGCGGACCACCGGTGCGGCGGGTTCACGAAGGTGCCGCGTCCCTGCTCCACCCGCAGGACGCCCTTGTCGCGCAGCACCTTGACGGCCTCGCGCAGCGTCAGCCGGCTCACGTTGGCACTCGCGGCCAGCTCGGCCTCGGGCGGCAACCGGCTGCCCGGGGGGTGATCGCCCCGCGCGACGGCGCCCAGCAGCTCGCTGACCACCTGGTCGGGCAGGCCCGCGCGGGCGCGCTGGCCGACCGTGTGCGCGTACGGGTGGCCGGTGCCGAGGGCACCGGCCGGGGGACTGCTGCTCACTGCCCGGCCGGGAGCATCTTGGTCGGGTTCAGCAGGCCCTGCGGGTCGAACACGCTCTTGAGCTGCCGGTGCAGGTGCACGCTGACCTCGCCCAGCTCCCGGGTGAGCCAGTCGCGCTTGAGCATGCCGACGCCGTGCTCGCCGGTGATCGTGCCGCCGAGGGCCAGCCCCAGCTCCATGATCGCGCCGAAGGCCGCGACGGCGCGCCGCTCGGCCGCCGGGTCGCCCGGCGGGAAGATGACGGTGGGGTGCATGTTGCCGTCGCCGGCGTGGCCCGGGCAGGCGATGAGGACGTCGTGCTCCTTGGCGAGGGCCTCGATGCCGACGAGCAGGTCCGCCAGCCGCTCCCGCGGGACCGCCACGTCGTCGACGAGCGTGACGCCCAGCTGGTCCATGGCGGGACCGACGAGGCGACGCCCCTCCAGCAGCATCGCGGACTCCTCCGCGTCGCTGGCCTCGGCCACGTCCAGCGCCCCGAGCTCACGGCAGATCTCGGCCATCCGGGCGAGGTCCTCCGGGGCGCGGCTGCCCCGGTCGGACTGGGCCAGGAGCACGGCCTGCGCGTGCTCGGGCAGGCCCATGTCGCGGTACTGCTGGATCGCCCGCAGGGCCGTGCCGTCGAGGAACTCGAGCAGGCAGGGCCCGATGCCGGAGGCCATGATGCGGGCCACCGCGTCGAGCGCGCTGGTCGGCGAGTCGAAGACCGCGGCGAGCGTCAGGGCGCCCTCGGGCTCCGTCCGCAGGGCCAGGGTGATCTCGGTGATCACGCCCAGCGTCCCCTCTGAGCCGACCAGCAGGCGGGTCAGGTCGTACCCCGCCACGCCCTTGGCCGTGCGCCGCCCGGTCCGCAGCACCGTGCCGTCGGCCAGGACGACCTCCAGGGCACGCACGAAGTCCGCGGTGACGCCGTACTTGACGCAGCACAGCCCACCCGCGTTGGTGGCGACGTTGCCGCCGATGGTGGACCAGTCCCAGGACGAGGGGTCCGGCGGGTAGAACAGGCCGCGCTCGAGCACCGCCCGGGACAGCACCGCGTTGACGACGCCGGGCTGCACGACGGCCAGCTGCTCGCCCTCGTGGATCTCCAGGACCTGGTCCATCCGGGTCAGGGACAGCACGATGCAGCCGTCCAGGGCGTTCGCCCCGCCGGACAACCCGGAGCGCGCCCCCTGCGGGACGACGGGCACGGCGTGCTCGGAGGCGACCCGCATCACGTGCTGGACCTGCTCAGTGGACCGGGGGCGGACGACCACGCCCGGCTGCCCGGCGTCGCAGAACTTGGCCATGTCGAAGCGGTAGGCCTGCGTGCTCGCCTCCTCGACGAGCAGGGCGTCGTCGTCGAGCCCCTCGCGCAGCTGCTCGATGATCTTCGGGTCCAGCTGCACCACGGCGCTCTCCTCCGTCACGACGAGGGTGGAGCGGCGAGCCGCCCCCCATACATCTGATGAATGTACGGCTCGATGTGACTCCTGGCGACACGAGCCGGACGGTCAGTCCAGCTCGGCCGTCCAGTCCCGGGTCATCGTGGGCAGGACGGTGAGCAGCTCGACGGTCGCCCGCGCCGGCAGGGCAGCCACCATCAGCAGGATCTCCGCCAGGTCCTCGGGCTGCAGCATCGTGGCCCGGGCCTCGGCGGTCGGCGGGTGGGGGCGGGTGTCCAGGATCGGCGTGGCCACCTCGCCCGGGCAGATGGCGCACGAGCGGATGCCGTGCACCCGCTCGGTGACGTTGAGCATCTCGGTGAACGAGTTCACCCCGGCCTTGGCGGCGCTGTACGCCGGCCCGGTCAGGGCCATCGGGCGGTGGCCCGCGATGGAGGAGACGTTGAGCACCGTGCCGGCGCCGCGCTCCCGCATGCTGGGCAGGACGCGCTGGGTGACGACGAACGTGCCGGTGAGGTTGATCTCGATCACCCGGGCCCAGTCCTCCCCGGTGATCTGCGCGAGGTCGCGCCGGGGGACGTTCGCCCCGGCGTTGTTCACCAGGACGTCGATGCGCCCCCACCGCTCCAGCACCCGGTCGACGACCTCGGTCATGCGCGCCGCGTCGGACACGTCCGCCGGCAGGGCGAGGCAGTCGACGCCGGAGGCCTGCAGCTCGCGCGCGGCCTGCTCCAGCGGCTCCGGGCGACGCCCGACCAGGGCCACGGCGCTGCCCTCGCGCCCGAACGCCTCGGCGGTCGCCCTGCCGATGCCCGTCGCCCCGCCGGTGACGAGCGCCACCTGACCGTCCAGCCTGCCCATGAGAACTCCTGTCCGTCGGCCGGGCGCCCGTGCGTCCCGTCGCCGCATCCTGGCCCCTGCCCCTCGCGTCGCCGCGGGCGCCCTCGCCCGCCGGCCCGGGACCGGCGGCCGGCAGGCCGCGCCGGTCGCGGTCAGCCGCGCCGGAGCGCCTCGCGCCCGTGCGGGGCGTCCCAGCCCGCCAGGTCGGGGCCCTTCGGGACGATGCCGGTGGGGTTGATCGTGGCGTGCGTGCCGTAGTAGTGGGTCTTGACGTGGGCGAAGTCGGTCGTGTCGCCGAACCCGGGCGTCGCGTACAGGTCCCGCGCGTACGCCCACAGGTGCTCGTACTCGGTGAGCCTGTGCAGGTTGGTCTTGAAGTGGCCGTGGTAGACGGCGTCGAACCGGGCGAGCGTCGTGTACAGCCGGACGTCGGCCTCGGTGAGCTGCCCGCCGACGAGGTAGCGCCGGCCGGCCAGCAGCGTCTCGAGCTCGTCGAGCCGGGCGAACAGGGCGTCGAACGCCTGCTCGTACGCCTCCTGCGTGGTGGCGAACCCGGCGCGGTAGACGCCGTTGTTGACCGCCTGGAAGTTCGCCTCCGCGACCGCGTCGATCTCGGCCCGCAGGTGCTCGGGGTAGAGGTCGGGGGCGCCCGGCGCGTGCAGGGCGGTCCACTCCGTCGACAGGTCCAGGGTGATCTGCGGGTAGTCGTTGGTGACGATCCGCTCCTCGCGGGTGTCCCACAGGAACGGCACCGTGGCCCGGCCGTCGAACGCCGGGTCGCTGCGGCGGTAGAGCTCCATCACGAAGCCCGCCCCGGTCACCGGGTCGACGCCGCCCTCGTCGAGGGTGAAGCGCCAGCCGCGCTCGTCGCGCAGCGGGTCCACCACGCGCAGGGCGAGGGCGTCCTCGAGCCCGAGCAGGCGCCGCACGATGATCGAGCGGTGGGCCCACGGGCACGCGAGGCAGACGTAGAGGACGTAGCGGCCGGCCTCGACCGGGTGCTCGCCGCCCGCCGTGATGCGGTCGGTGAAGCGGTTGGGTTGGCGGACGAACTCGCCCCGGGTACCGGCCTCGCGGGCGAACGGCGCGGCCGTCACGGCTCGATGCCCAGGGAGAAGGTCGCCTCGAGGTCGTGGCGCGAGTAGGCCTGGAAGGCGATGTGGGTCTGCGTCTCGCGCACGCCCTCCACCTTGTTCAGCCGCCCGGCGATGACGTCGGCCAGCTCCTCGTGGCGGCGGACCCGCACCAGGGCGACGAGGTCGACGTCACCGGCGACCGAGTAGACCTCGCTGACGCCGTCCAGGTCGGCGATGGCCTGCGCGACCTCGGGGATGCGGTCGACGGCGGCCCGGACCATGACGATGGCAGTGATCACCTCCGGAGCGTAACGGCGTCGGCTGCCCCCGCACGCGGCTGCCGACGGTCGGTCGTGCTGCCCGGGCTCAGGCACTGGCCCGGGCGGGGCGGGCGAGCGGCCGCAGCCCCCGGGCGTCGGCGAAGGGCGCCGCCGCGGACCGGGCGGCGTCGGCCGCGTCGAGGAAGCCGCGGTGGCCCCCGGCGCCGCGGACGGGCGAGGCCCACGTGCCGTCCAGGCGCGCGAGCCGGGTGTCGGGCGCGTCCAGCCAGCGCAGGACGCACTCCACCTCCTCGGCCGTCGCGGCCGGGAGCGGCCCGGGCCCGGGCAGCACGGGCTCGGCGGTGGCGACCAGCGCGTCGACGTAGGGCGCCGCGTGGGCGCCGCGCGGCACGGTGCCGGCGGCCACCAGGCGGCCGTGCCGCACCACGGCCAGCTCCCAGCCCAGGTCGGCGGTCCGCCGGCCGGCCACCAGCTGGGGGACGGCGGTGAGGGCGGACAGCCGCTGCACCCGGGCGGCCGCCCGGACGAACGCCGCCAGCCGGTCGCGCTGGGCGGCCGCGTCCTCGAAGCGCTCGGCGTGCGCCAGCGTGGCAGAGCGTGCCGTCAGCACCTGCACGACGTCGCCGGGGTCGGCCAGCGCCGCCCGGCGGAAGGCCTCGGCGTGGGCGGCGTAGGACTCGCGGCTCTCCCCGCCCGCCCGCTCGCCGAGGCACGGCGCCCCGCAGCGGCCCATCTCGGCGAGGATGCAGGCGCTCGAGGGCGTCCGGACGCTCAGCCGCCGGGTGCACTGGCGCAGCGGCACGGCCTCGTGGGCCGCGGCCATCGCCAGCTCGGCGGCCCGCGCGGAGGCGAACGGCCCCAGGTAGGTGGCCTCGTCGTCGAGCACCTTGCGGACCAGGGACAGCCGGGGGAACGCCTCGTCGGTGAGCTTGAGCCACACCGAGCGCTCCGGGAAGCGGCTGCGGCGGTTGTACTTCGGTGCGTGCTCGGCGATGAGCCGCAGCTCGCGCACCTCGGCCTCCAGCGCGGTCGAGCACACCACCGGGTCGACGCGCTCCGCGCACGCGACCATCTCGGCCATCCGCGTGCGGTTCTCCGACGCCGTGAAGTACTGCCGCACGCGGTTGCGCAGGTCGACGCTCTTGCCGACGTAGAGCACCCGGTCCTGGGCGTCGCGGAACAGGTAGACGCCGGGCAGGCGCGGCAGCGCGTCGGCGAGGTGGCGCTTGCGGCGCAGGGCGGGGCTGACCTGGGAGGAGAAGGTGCGCAGCTCCTCCAGGCTGTGCACGCCCAGGCCGCCGAGCCGGGCGATGAGGCCGTGCAGGACGTCCACGGTCGCCCGGGCATCGGCCAGCGCGCGGTGGCAGGGCTCGGTGTCGGCCCGGAACAGCCGGGCGAGGGTGGCGAGCTTGCAGTTGGGCGCCTCGTCGCGGGTCAGCACGCGGCGGGCGAGCCGGGCCGTGTCGAGGCTGTCGGGCGCCGGCCACTCCAGCCCCAGCTTGGCGCAGCCCGCGCGCAGGAAGCCCAGGTCGAAGGGTGCGTTGTGGGCGACGAGCACGGTGCCCCGGCTGAACTCGAGGAAGGCCGGCAGCGCCGTCGACAGGTCGGGCGCGCCCGCGACCATCGCGTCGGTGATGCCGGTCAGGACGGCGATGAAGGGCGGGATGGCGCTCGCCGGGTTGACCAGCGTCTGGAACTCCCCGAGCACCTCGCCGCCGCGGACCTTGACCGCGCCGATCTCGGTGATCTCGCAGGCGTGCGCCGAGCCGCCGGTGGTCTCGAGGTCGACGACCACGAACGTCGTCTCGCGCAGCGGCGTGCCGAGCTCGTCGAACGTCGCCTGCACCGGGACGCCGGAGCCGGGGGCCCGCAGGGGGGCGGGACCGGCGGACCGGGGGAGCAGGGACGGCGGACGGGGCGCGCTGGCGAGCATGACGCGGACGGTAGGCGTGGGCACCGACAGGACCGGTGCGGCGCGCGGGGGACGCGGCGGGCGCCGGGGGCCCGGCCCGGACCTGCGCTGGCTAGCCTGGGCGGGCCCCGCTGCTGCTGCCCCCCACCCCGCCGAGGTCCGCCGTGCCCGTCGCCCAGCCCGGTCCCGACACGCGGTGGCGCTGCGCCCCGTGCGGCAACCTCACGCGGTTCGACGTCACGAGGTCGGTGCGCGCGCCCAGGAGTACGTCCACGTGGACCTGTCGGGCGAGCAGGTGGTGGAGGAGCGCGAGGTGCTCGTGGACGACGCCGAGCACGTCCGGTGCCGCTGGTGCGGCGCCGTCGACCAGGTCGAGGTCGTCCCGCGCCCGTGAGCGAGGACGCGCCGGGCGCCGAGCTGCCGGACGCGGCGGGGAGCCGCGCCGCCGCGGCGGGGCCCGCCGGCGCCGCGGTCGCCCTGCCCGCCTCCGTGCGGGTCCGCGTGGCGGCGCTGGCCGCCGACGCGCTGACCGGGCTGCCCGCCGCCGAGGTGCCGGGCGGCCTGCGCGCCGTGGCCCGCTTCACCCCCGGCAAGCGCGCCCGGCTGGGCGCGGCGCCGCTCGCAGCGGCGCTGGAGGGCGACGTGGCCTTCCGGCAGCGCGTCGCCGACCGGGTGCGCGCGGGCCTGCCGGACCTCGCGGCCGCGCTCGAGGGGGGTGCCGACCTGCCCGCGGCGCCGCCGGAGGACGTGGCGGCCGCGGCGTACCTGCTGCGCGCCCCGGGGTGGCAGCAGCGCGTGCACGACCTCGCCGCGGAGCTGTCCGCCCAGCAGGAGGCGCGGGCCGGGGCCGTCGAGGTCGACGCGGTGCGCCGGCTGACCGAGCAGCTCGAGGCCGTGCGGGCGCAGTCGCGGGCGGAGAACGACCGGCTGCGCGCCGAGCTGGACGCGGCACGCGCAGAGGTCGCGACGGTGCGCCGCCGGGTGCGCGAGCTCGGCGACCGCGCGGGGCGCGCGGAGACCGGGCAGCGCCTGGCCGAGCAGGCCCTCGCCCGGGAGCGGGCCGGCGGCGCGCAGGGGCGCGCGCAGGAGCAGGAGCAGGAGCGGCGCACGGCGGCGCGGCTCGCCGAGGCCGAGCAGGCGCTCGTGGCGGCCCGCTCGGCCGCCCGCGAGGGCCGGCACAGCGACGAGCTGCGCCTCAGGGTGCTGCTCGACACGCTGCTCGGGGCCGCCGGCGGCCTGCGCCGGGAGCTGGCCCTCGCGCCGCTCGAGGGGCGGCCGGCGGACGCGATCGAGGACGAGTACGCGCCCGGCACGGCCGCCGGTCCCGCCCTGCAGGGCCGCAGCGCCGACGACCCGGCGCTGCTGGACGCCGTGCTGGCCGCGCCGATGGTGCACCTGCTCGTCGACGGCTACAACGTCACCAAGGGCGGTTACGGCGACGTCAGCCTCGAGGCCCAGCGCGGCCGGCTGCTCGCGGGGCTCGGCGCGCTCGCTGCCCGCACCGGCGCCGAGGTCACGGTCGTCTTCGACGGCCAGGAGCGGGCGCTGCCGCTGGCCGCCGCGGCGCCGCGCGGGGTGCGGCTGCTGTTCAGCCGCGAGGGCGAGACGGCGGACGAGGTGCTGCGCCGGCTGGCGCGCCACGAGCCGCCAGGCCGGCCGGTGGTCGTGGTGTCCAGCGACCGGGAGGTGGCCGACGGCGTCCGGGCCGCCGGTGCGCGGGCGGTGCCCAGCGCGGCGCTGCTGCGCCTGCTCAGCCGCTCCTGACGCGCGGCCGCGGTGCGCGGTGCGCCGCTCCCGGGCCGGCGCCGGCCCGGACTTGTCGTACCCCGTGCCTAGCGTCCCGCCGTGCGGGTGGAGGACCGGCCCGACGGAGATGGTGGAGGCTGCTGTGCTGATCGACTGCGACGGGTGCGCGATGCGCGACCTGGCCTGCGGGGACTGCGTCGTCACGGTGCTGCTCGGGGCGCCCGGGGCGGAGATCGAGGTCGACGAGGGGGAGCGGCGAGCCCTCGACGTGCTGGCCGACAGCGGCCTCGTGCCGCGCCTGCGGCTCGTCCCGGTGGGGCCGCCGGGCCGGGAGCTGCCCCGCTCGGCCACGGGCTAGGCCGGACCCGCAGGGGTGGCCCGCGCTCTCCGGGCCGCGTCCCCGTGCAGGCGAGGCAGCGGCGTTGACCGCCGACCTACGATCCCCGGGTGCCCGCCGCCGCCTCCTCCCGGCGCGTCCGGCTGATGGCGACGGCGCCCGCGCCGGCCGTGGTCGGCCCCCGCACTCCAGGGACGACGCCCGTCGCCGTTGCCGGCGGGAGCTCCGGCCCGGCCGCGCCTCCGCCCCTCGTGCGCCCGCAGGCGGTCGAGGCGCTGCCCGCGGTCCGGGGTCGCGCCCTGCTCGGGCGCGACCACACGGCGTCCCGGGCGCGGGTGGACCCGCGGGGCCCGGCGTCCCGGGCGCGGGTGGACCCGCGGGGCCCGGCGTCCCGGGTGCGGGTGGCCGACCCGGACCCCGCGCCCGACCGGTCGCTGCAGCCCCCGCGCACGAGCCTGCGCCGCACCCTCTCGTGAGGCCGGCCGCGGCGGCCCGGCCCGCCGTCGTGGGCGCCGTGCTGCTGCTCGCCCTCGTCGCGGTCGCGCTCGCCGTGCTCCCGCTGGGCCTGCTGCCCGCTGCCGCCCCGGTCGACGTGCTGCGCGACTTCACGCCGGAGCAGCTGGCCCGGGAGGAGGCGTTCCACCGCGCACTGCGCCCGCCGGCCTACGCGTCGCTCGCGCTCGGAACGGCCGTCGCCGTCGTGCTGGGGCTGACCCGGTCCGGCGCGCGGCTCGTGACCGCCGTCGCCCGGCCCGCCGGCGGCGGCTGGGCGGCCGGGGTCGTCCTGGGCACGCTCGTCCTGACGGCCGTGGGCCGGCTGGTGACCCTGCCGCTGGACGTGCGCAGCGAGCAGGTCCTGCGGGCGTACGGGCTGTCGACCCAGGACTGGGGCGGCTGGCTGCTCGACGTGCTGCGCTCGCTGCTGGTGGGGAGCGCGACGGCGGCGCTGGTGCTGCTGGCCGTCGTGGCGCTCGCCCGCCGCGCGCCCCGCACGTGGTGGGCGTGGGCCGCGGGCAGCGTGGCCGTGCTGGTGGTGCTCGGGTCCTACGTCTACCCGGTGGTCGTCGAGCCGGTCTTCCACGACTTCCGCCGCCTCGAGCCGGGGGCGCTGCGCGACGACCTCCTGGCGCTGGCCGCGCAGGACGGCGTCGCCGTGTCCGACGTGCTCGTCGCCGACGCGTCGCGCCGCACGACCGCGCTCAACGCCTACGTCAGCGGCTTCGGCTCCACCCGGCGCATCGTGCTGTACGACACGCTGCTGGCCTCCGCGACGCCGGCCGAGGTGCGCCTGGTCGTCGCCCACGAGCTCGGGCACGCCGAGGCCGACGACGTGCTCGTCGGCACGCTGCTCGGCGCCCTCGGCGGGGCGGCGGCGGTGTGCCTGCTCGCCGCCGCCCTGCGGCCGCGCCGGCTGGCTGCCTCCGGTGCGGCCGGGCTCGGCGACGCCCGGGTGGTGCCGCTGCTGCTCGCTGTCGCGGCCGTCGGGTCGCTCGTGAGCACGCCCGCGGTGTCGTTCGTGTCCCGGCGGGTCGAGGCCCGCGCCGACCTGCACAGCCTGCAGCTCACCGGCGACGTCGCGACGTTCGTCGCGAGCGAGCAGCGCCTCGCGGTCAACAACCTCAGCGATCTCGACCGCGGGCCGTGGGTGGCGGGCCTCGGGGGTACGCACCCCACCCCGCCCGAGCGCATCGCCCTGGCGCGCGCCCACGAGCAGCAGGAGGCCGGACGGTGAGGACCCTCGTGGTCACGAACGACTTCCCGCCGCGCCCAGGCGGCATCCAGGCCTTCGTCGCCTCGCTCGCCCGGCGCCAGCCCGACGGCGAGGTCGTGGTGTACGCGCCGGCGTGGAAGGGGGCGCCGGCGTACGACGCGGCGCAGCCGTTCCCGGTGGTCCGCCACCCGGGTACGCTCATGCTGCCGGTGCCGGACGTGCTGCGGCGGGCCCGGCAGGTCGCCGCCGCCGAGGGCTGCGACCGGGTGTGGTTCGGCGCGGCCGCGCCGCTCGCCCTGCTCGCCGGGCCGCTCGACCTGGCCCGCTCGGTCGCCTCCACCCACGGTCACGAGGTCGGCTGGGCCGCGCTGCCCGGCTCGCGCCAGGTGCTGCGCCGGATCGGGCGGCAGGTCGACGTCGTGACCTACCTCGGGGCGTACACCCGCTCGCGGCTGGCCGGCGCGTTCGGTCCGCGCGCCCGCCTGGCGCCGCTGCCCAGCGGGGTCGACCCGGAGGTGTTCCGGCCGGGGGCGGGCGGCGAGCAGGTCCGCCGGCGGCACGGGCTGGCCGACCGGCCGGTGGTGGTGTGCGTCAGCCGCCTGGTGCCGCGCAAGGGCCAGGACGTCCTGATCTCGGCGCTGCCGGCGGTCCGGGCGCGGGTGCCGGGAGCCGCGCTGCTGCTGGTGGGCGGCGGCCCGGACGCGCCGCGGCTGCGGCGGCTGGCGGCCGAGAACGGCGTGGCCGACGACGTGGTGCTGACCGGCAGCGTGCCGTGGGAGGAGCTGCCGGCCCACTACGACGCCGGTGACGTGTTCGCCATGCCGTGCCGGAGCCGGTTCGCCGGGCTCGAGGTCGAGGGGCTCGGGATCGTCTTCCTCGAGGCCTCCGCGACCGGGCTGCCGGTGGTCGCGGGGCGCTCGGGCGGCTCGCCCGACGCGGTGCTCGACGGGGTCACCGGGCGGCTGGTCGACGGGATGCGCGTCGCCGAGGTCGCGGACGCGGTGGCGGGCCTGCTCGCCGACCCGGAGCGGTCCCGGGCGATGGGCGCCGCCGGCCGCGAGTGGGTCGAGCGGGAGTGGCGGTGGGACGTGCTCGCCGCCCGCCTGCGGGCGCTGCTGGCGGGCGGGCCCGGGCAGGACGGCTAGCCGCGGGCGACGGCCTCGACGACGCGCGAGCGCACGACCGGGTCGTCCCAGCGGCGCAGCGAGGACAGCACCGACCGGCCCGCGAGGCCGGTCACGGCGGCCCCGACCAGCAGCGGCAGGACCCACGGCCCGGCGTGGGCGGCCGTGCTCAGCGCCAGGCCGGTGAGCGTCACCGCCGCAGCGAGCCGCAGGCTGGCCAGGGCGAGCGCACCGGGCGGGGCCACGGCGTCGCGCGGGCCGCTGAGGTCGGCGCGGTAGGGCGAGCGCAGCGAGGTGCGCAGCGCCACCGCGACGACGACCGCGGCGGACGCGACGACGGCGGCCGCGACCGCGGCGAGCTCGGCGGAGGTCGGCGTGCCCGGGCTGCGGGACGCGCCGGCCAGCGCGGTCACCAGCGCGGCGCCGAGGACGGTCTCGGCCAGCACGCGGACCTTGGCCCGCGCCACGAGTCCGGGCGGGTGGGGCAGGGAGGCCAGCCAGACGGCGCCGGGACCGTCGAGGCAGAAGGCGTTCACCCCGAACAGGAGCCCCGCGGCGGCGGCCACCAGCCCGGGCAGGACGATCAGCGAGGCCCAGGGCAGCTCCGCGGCCGCCGCCAGCAGCCCGGGCAGCAGGGCCAGGACGACCGCGCCGCGGCGCAGCGCCGGTGCCCGCCACACGCTGGCCCGGTCGACGGCGACGAGCTCGGCGAGCGCCGAGGCCCGCGGTGCCCGGCGGCGCCGCGCAGGAGCGGCGGCGGCCGGGGCGGGCTGCCGCAGCGACCAGGCGCACAGCTCCGCGCCGAGGCCGAGCGCGACGACCAGCCCGCCGAGCAGCAGCGCGGTGCCGGCCGCCCACACCAGCAGCTCCCCGGCCCCGCCGGCGACGACCGCGCGGACGACGGCCCGGCTCGGCCCGGCGCCCAGGGCGGAGGCGGCGCCGGCCGCCTGCACCAGCAGCACCCCGGCCAGCAGCAGCGCCGCCGCCCCGGCCGCCAGCACGGCGCGACCGGCCCGCGACGTGCGCAGGCCGGCCACCCCCCAGGCGAGCGCCTGGCCGACGGCGGTCGCGGCGGCGACGTACAGGGCCGTGGTCACCAGGCCGGGCAGCAGGCTGCCACCGGCGGTCAGGCAGCCGGTGACGGCGGCGAGCACGAGCAGCTGCACGACCCAGACGAGGTTGAGAGGTGCCAGCAGCAGGCCGCCGAGGAAGTGGGTCGACGGGCGCACCGGGAAGGCGACGAGCTGCTCGGGCGGCACCACGTCGCTGCCGCCCGCCGAGGTCAGCGGCGCGGCGACCGCGAGCAGGGCGAAGCCGCTGTAGACCTGCGGGGACAGGGCGGCCACGGTCTCGAGGACCGGCGTGTCGAGCTGCCCGCCCAGCGACAGGCACAGCCCCAGCAGGGCCAGCAGGGCGGTGCTGCCGAGCAGGCCGGCGACCCGGGTGCGCGGCCGCCGCACCATCTGCCAGCGCAGGGCCAGCAGCGCGCGGACCTGCGGGCCGGCGCCCGGCGTCCGGGCGGTCACGCCAGCAGCGCCCGGTAGCGCTCGCGCCCGCTCTCGCCGCCGAGCTCCGCCGTGGGAGCGGCCGAGACGACCACGCCCGCGCGCAGCACGACGGCCTCCTCGCAGGCCTGCACGGCCAGCGGGAGCAGGTGGGTGCTCACCAGCACCGCCGCCCCGCGCTCGCGGGCCTCGTCGATCAGCTCGAGCGCGACGTCGACGCCCAGCGGGTCGACCCCGTCGAACGGCTCGTCGAGCAGCAGCAGCGCCGGTTCGGCGAAGGCGGCGAGCAGCACCGAGAGCCGGCGCGACATCCCGTGCGAGAACCCGGCGGTCGTCCGGTCCGCCGCCTCGGCGAGGTCGAACCGCTCCAGCAGCTCGCGGGCCCGGCGCTGCCACCCGTCGGGGAGCCCGCGCAGCCGGGCGGCGAGCCGCAGGTGCTCCCACGGCGTCGCCCGCGGCACCAGGCCGCCGACGTCCGGGCAGTAGCCGACCGCGGCACGCAGGCCCGCCGGGTCGAGGGCGCCGTCGACGCCGGCGACGACCACCCGCCCCGCCGACGGCGGCAGGACGCCGGCCAGCACCCGCATCGTGGTGCTCTTGCCCGCGCCGTTGCGCCCCACCAGCGCCACCGAGCTCCCCGCGCCGACGGACAGGTCGAAGCCGGCGACGGCGCGGACGCGCCCGAAGTCCACGACGAGGCCCTCGGCGACGAGGACGGGCGGTACGGGCACCGACCCAGCGTGCCGCCCGGGCGTCCGGCTGTCGCGCCGGCCGGGGTCAGCGACCGGCGTAGAGCGCCTCCACCTCGGTCCCGAACTCCGACAGGACGACGTTGCGCTTGAGCTTCATCGAGGGCGTCAGCTGTCCGGTCTCCTCGGTCCAGTCGACGGCGAGCAGGCGGAACTCCCGGATCGCCTCGGCCTTGGACACGGCGAGGTTGGCCTCGTCGACGGCCTCCTGCACCGCGGCGCGCACCTCGGGGTCGTCGACGAGGTCGGCGACGCCGGCGTCCTCCGGCCGGCCCCGGCCCTTGAGCCAGGGTCCGACGGCCTCCGCGTCCAGGGTGACGAGGCAGGCGATGTAGGGCTTCTGGTCGCCGACGACCATGCACTGGCTGACCAGCGGGTGGGCGCGCAGCCGGTCCTCGAGCACGGCCGGCGCGACGTTCTTGCCGCCCGCCGTCACGATGATCTCCTTCTTGCGGCCGGTGATGCGCAGGAACCCGTCGGCGTCGAGCGCGCCGAGGTCACCGGTGTGGAACCAGCCGTCGCGCACCGTCTCGGCCGTCGCGTCGGGGTTGTGCCAGTAGCCGCGGTAGACGTTCTCGCCCGACATGAGGATCTCGCCGTCGTCGGCGATCCGGATCGTCACGCTGGGCGAGGGTCGGCCGACCGTCCCGATCCGCAGCTGGGTCGGCGTGTTGACGGCGCCGGCCGCCATCGTCTCGGTGAGGCCCCAGCCCTCGAGGATGGTCACGCCGATGCCGCGGAAGAAGTGGCCGAGACGGGCGCCGAGCGGGGCGCCGCCGGACACCGCCCACGCGACCTGTCCGCCCATCGCGGCCCGCAGCTTGCCGTACACCAGCCGGTCGAACACCGCGTGCTGCGCGCGCAGCGCCAGCCCCGGGCGGCCGCGCTCGAGGGCCTCGCTGTAGGAGACGGCCACCCGCTCCGCCGCGTCGAAGATCTTGCCCTTGCCGTCGCCGTGGGCGCGCTGCTTGGCGGTGTTGTAGATCTTCTCGAACACGCGCGGGACGGACAGGATGAACGTCGGCCGAAAGCTCTGGAAGTCGGCCAGCAGGTTCTTGACGTCGGCCGAGTGCCCCAGCCGCGCGCGGCTCTCGACGCACGCGACCTGGATCAGCCGGGCGAACACGTGCGCCAGCGGCAGGAACAGCAGCGTCGAGCCCGCCGGGTTGAACAGCTCGGGGAGGACGGCGCCGGCGTGCAGGCCCGTGCCCAGCATGTTGCCGTGGGTCAGCTCGCAGCCCTTGGGGCGCCCGGTGGTGCCCGAGGTGTAGATGATCGTGGCGAGGGACTGCGGCGTGAGGGCCGCCCGCCGCTCCTCGAGCGCGCCGGCGGGCACCTCGCGGCCCGCCTCGGCGAGCTCCTCGAGGCCGCCCCCGTCGATCGTGAGCACCGTCCGCAGGTCGGGCAGGCGCCCGGCCACCCCGTCGTACGTGGCGCGGTGGGCGGGCGTCTCGACGATCAGCGCGACCGCACCGGAATCGCCGAGGTTCCACTGCACCTGCTCGGCCGACGACGTCTCGTAGATCGGCACGGTGACGGCGCCGGCGGTCCAGATGGCGTAGTCGCAGAGCGTCCACTCGTAGCGGGTGCGGCTCATCAGCCCGACGCGGTCGCCGGCCGCCACGCCCTGCGCGACCAGGCCGGCCGCGAGCGCGGACACCTCGGCGGCGAACTCGCGTGCGGTGACCGGCGCCCACTGCCCGTCGACGCGGCGGCTGAACACCACGTCCTCCGGCGCGGTCTGCGCGTTGCGCCGGACGGCGTCGACCAGGCTCGCGCCCGCATCCAGCTCCAGCAGGGTGGGGGCGGAGTACTCCTGCACTGAGACGGCTCCTCGAGGTGGGCGGGTCCCCGGGCGGGGCCGTCCCACGCTAGCGCCTGGGGGAGCCCCCGGCGGCGCCTCGGCGGCGTGGTGCTCAGGTGGTCGCCCGGGCCTGCCGAGGACGTCCCCGTGGCCCTGGACCCCTCGGTGGACGACGACCGGACCGCCGCCCGGTCGACCCGCTGCCCGGCGTGCGGCGCGGGGCTGCGCGCGGGCGCCCCCTGGTGCACCCAGTGCTGGCGGGACCTGCGCGCCCCCGAGCCGGACCCGGCACCCGTCGCGCCCCCCGTCGCGCCCCCCGTGCCCGCCGCGGGCCCGACGGCGACGGCGGCCCCGTCCTGGCCCTGCCCCTGCGGCGCGAGCAACGACCTGGCCCACGACGCCTGCGCCACCTGCGGCGCCGGGCTGTTCGACGCGCTCCGCCAGGACGACGGTCCCGCGCTGGCGCTGCCCGTGCTCGGCGAGGTCGCCGGCCTGAGCAAGGTGCAGATCCGCGCCGCGGCCGTCGTCCTGCTGGTGGTGCTGCTCGCGGCGCTGCTGGCGGCGCCGGCGCTCGTGGGGGCGCTGCTGACCTGAGGCCGGCCGGGACCCGGCCGACCGGGTCCCGGCCCGCGGCTAGCCTGCGTCCACCCACCTCCAGGAGGACCGCGTGGCCGACCGGACCAGCTCGAGCACGACCGTGGCGGCGTCGCCCGAGGCCGTGCTCGCCGTGATCGCCGACCTGCACGCCTACCCGGAGTGGAACGGCGAGATCAAGGGCGTCGAGGTCCTGGAGACCGTCGCGGACGGCCGTCCCCGCGAGGCCCGCTTCAGCATCTCCAGCAGCGGCATGGCCGACGAGTACGTGCTGCGCTACGACTGGGCCGCCGACGGCGTGCGCTGGGAGCTGGTCGCCCCGAGCGCCCTGCAGAAGTCGCAGGTCGGCTCGTACCTGCTCGCGGCCGCCGGCGGCGGGACCGAGGTCCGCTACGACCTGCAGATCGACGCGCGGATCCCGATGATCGGGCTGATGCGGCGCAAGATCGAGCAGCGGATCGTCGCCGCCGCGCTGCAGTCGCTCAAGGCCCGGGTCGAGTCGCTGCCCACGCCCTAGCGGTAGCGTCGCGCCCTCCGCCGCGATCTCACGGGAGTGCTGTGCGCGTCCTGCTGTTCACCGGCAAGGGCGGTGTGGGCAAGACGACCACCGCCGCCGCGACCGCAGCCCTCGCCGCTGCGCGCGGCAAGAAGGCGCTGGTGCTGTCCACCGACCCGGCCCACTCGCTGGCCGACGCGCTCGCGACGCCGCTGCGCGACGAGCCGACCGAGGTGGACACCGGCCTGTACGCGATGCAGGTCGACACCCAGGCCGCGTTCGAGCGGTCGTGGGGCGACGTGCGCTCCTACCTGCGCACGGTCCTGGCCCGCGCCGGGGTGGACGAGGTGCAGGGCGAGGAGCTCACGGTGCTGCCGGGCGCCGAGGAGGTGCTCGCGCTGCTCGAGCTGCGGGCCCAGGTCGAGTCGGGCCGCTGGGACCTCGTGGTCGTCGACTGCGCCCCGACGGGGGAGACGCTGCGGCTGCTGGCGCTGCCCGAGGTGCTGCAGTGGTACGTCGACAAGGTCTTCCCGGCCCACCGGCGGGCGCTGCGGGCGGTCCGTCCGCTGCTGCCCGGCGCCGCCGGCGCGGTGGTGCCGGCCGACGGCGTGGTCGCCGCCGTCGAGCGGCTGCACCGCGACCTCGCCGCGGTCCGCGCGCTGCTCACCTCGGCCTCGACGTCCGTGCGCCTGGTGCTGACGCCGGAGGCGGTGGTCGTCGCGGAGGCCCGCCGCACCCTCACCTCGCTCGCGCTGTACGGCTACGCCGTCGACGGCCTCGTGGTCAACCGGGTGTTCCCGGGCTCGGACGACCCCTTCGTCGCCGGCTGGGTGGCGGCGCAGGCCGAGCAGCTGGCCGCGGTGCGCGCCGACGCGGGCGGCCTGCCGGTGCGCGAGCAGGCCTACCGGGCGAGCGAGCCGGTGGGCCTGGCGGCGCTGACCGCGCTGGGGGAGGACCTGTACGGCGAGGACGACCCGTGCGCGCCCGCGACGGGCGGGCCGCACCCGCTGACGGTCGCCCGCGACGGCGACGGCTACGTGCTGACGGTCGCCCTGCCGCTCGCGCAGCGCCGCGACCTCGACCTGGCGCGGGCCGGCGACGAGCTGGTGCTCACCCTCGGCGGCCACCGGCGGCTGCTGGCGCTGCCCAGCGTGCTGCGCCGCTGCACCGTCGCCGGCGCCGTGCTCGCCGACGGCCTGCTGCGGGTGCGCTTCCTGCCCGACCTGGACCAGTGGCCCGTCTCCCTCGGCGGGCGGGCGTGAGCGGCGTGGGGTCGGCGCCCGACGAGGCGCTCCGGCTGCTGGCCGCCGCGGAGCACTGGGCGCGCACGCGGGGCGCCGCGCTGCTGGAGTCCGAGCACCTCGCCACCGGCTCGGCGGAGTGCCTGGTCTGCCCGCTGTGCCAGACGGTCGGCGCGCTGCGGCAGGTGCGCCCGGAGGCCGTGGGCCACCTGCTCGACGCCGCCGGGTCGCTGGTGGCCGCGCTCAAGGCCGCCGTGCCGGTGCCCGAGCCGCCGGGCGCGACCCCGGGCCCGGGCGTGCAGCACATCGACCTGGACGAGGACTGACATGGGGCTGACCATCGGCGTGGACGTCGGCGGGACCAAGGTGGCCGCCGGGGTCGTGGACGAGGACGGCGCGGTGCTGGCGCGCACCCGGCGCCCCACGCCCGGCAGCGACCCCAAGGACGTCGAGGACACCATCGCCGCGGTGGTGGAGGACCTGCGGGCCGAGCACGACGTCGAGGCCGTCGGCATCGGCGCGGCCGGGTTCGTCGACCTCGCCCGCTCGCGCATGATCTTCGCGCCCAACCTGGCGTGGCGCGACGAGCCGCTGCGCGACGAGGTCGCCGCGCGGGTCGGCCTGCCCGTGGTGGTCGAGAACGACGGCAACGCGGCCGCCTGGGCCGAGCACCGCTTCGGCGCCGGCCGGGGACAGGACCACCTCGTGGTCCTCACCGTCGGCACCGGGATCGGCAGCGGGGTGGTGCTCGACGGCTCCCTCTACCGCGGCCACACCGGCATCGGACCGGAGTACGGCCACATGCAGGTGGTCGAGCACGGCCGGCGGTGCGGCTGCGGCCTGCGCGGCTGCTGGGAGCAGTACTGCAGCGGGCGGGCCCTGGTGCGCGAGGCCCGCGAGATCGCCGACGTGCGGCCCACGTACGGCGAGCGCCTGCTCGAGCTCGGCGAGGGCCGGCCGGAGGGGATCGAGGGGCTCGAGGTCACCCGGGCGGCCCTCGACGGCGACCCGGCGGCGCTGGAGTGCTTCGCCCGCGTCGGGCACTGGCTCGGGCAGGGGCTGGCCGACCTCACCGCGCTGCTCGACCCGGCCGGCTTCGTGGTCGGCGGCGGGGTCGGCGAGGCCGGCGAGCTGCTGCTCGGCCCGGCCCGGCAGACCCTCGGCGAGCGGCTCACGGGGGGCGCGCACCGGCCCCGGCCGGAGGTGCTGAGCGCCCAGCTGGGCAACGAGGCGGGCATGGTCGGCGCGGCGGACCTCGCGCGCTGGAGGTGACGGCAGGGTGAGAACCGCGTGCGGGCGGGTGCAGTCGTTGCGTCTCGGCCCCCGGTACGTCACTGTGGGTGCATGACTGGACACGGACAGCCCACTTGTTGCGGTCGCTCGATGACGAGCATCGGCGTCGAGCAGGGCGGCTCCGCCCTGCAGCTGCACAGCTGCCCGGCCTGCGGCCGGCACGCCTGGCGCTCAGGCGGGGTCGAGGTCGACCGCTCCACGCTGCTCGAGGCCCTCAAGGTGCGACCCGAGGCCGGCGGGCGCAAGCGACCGGCGCGCCCGGCCCGCTCGGCTCCCGCGCCGGCGCCCGCACCCGCCGCCGCTCCCGCACCCGCGGCACCGCCCGCGGCCGTGGAGGACGACCGCCGCTCGGAGCTGCAGCGCCTGCTCGCCGGGTTCACGGTGCACGGCAGCACCTCCTGACGACCCGCCCCCGGCGCGGCTGACCCGTGCTGCGCGTCGCCACCTGGAACGTGCGGTCGCTGCGCGACGACGCCCGCGGGGTCGCCGCCGCGCTGCGCGGGCTCGACGCCGACCTCGTCTGCGTCCAGGAGGCCCCCCGGCTGCTGGGCTGGCGCACCTCACGGGTACTGCTGGGGCGCCGGTCCGGGCTGCGCCCGCTCACCCACGAGCGGGCCTGCGGCACGCTGCTGCTCGCCGGCCCGCGGGTGCGCCCGCTGGCCACCGGCACCGTGCTGCTCCCGCCCCGGCCCGGCCTGCACCGCCGGGCCGCCGTGCACGCCACCGTGGAGGTGGACGGCGGCGTCGTCGTGCTGGCGTGCACCCACCTCGACCTCGACCCGGCCGCCCGGCTCGACAGCGCCCGCCGCGTCCGGGCGGCCCTGCCCCCCGGGCCGCTCGTCCTCGGGGCCGACGTCAACGACGAGCCCGGGACGCCGCCCTGGCAGGCGCTCGCCGACGGCCTCACCGACGCGGGCGACGGCCTCGGGCCGACGTTCAGCGTCGTGGAGCCGCGGCGCCGGATCGACGCCCTGCTGGTCTCCCCGGACCTGCGGGTGGTCGACCGGCGGCTGCTGGACGCCGGCCCGGTGACCGACCACCTCGGTGTCGTGGCCGACCTCGAGCCGCGCTGACCCCGTCGCGGTGGCCGGGCTCCGGTCAGGCGGTCGGCGGCACCAGCTCGCGGGCGAGCTGCTCGAGGAACAGCCCGATGTCGGTGACGATCCCGACGGCCTGCGAGGACCCGCGGTCGGCCAGCTTGGTGACGGTCGCGGGGTTGATGTCCACGCACACCAGCGGCACCGACGCAGGCAGCATGTTGCCCGTCGCGATCGAGTGCAGCATCGTCGCGACCATGATCGCGAAGCCCACGCCGGGCAGCTGGGCACGCATCGCCCGCTGGCCCTCGATGACGTCGGTGTGGACGTCGGGCAGGGGACCGTCGTCGCGCACCGAGCCGACGAGGACGAACTCCTTGCCGTGGGTCACGAGCGCGTGCATGATCCCGCCGGTCAGGACGCCCTGCTCGACGGCGTCCGCGATCGAGCCGGCCCGCCGGACCGTGTTGATCGCGCGGATGTGGTGCTCGTGGCCGTGCTCGACGCCCTTGCCCTGCGCGAGGTCGACGCCGAGCGAGGTGCCGTACAGCGCCGCCTCGATGTCGTGGGTGGCGAGGGCGTTGCCGGCGAACAGGACGTCGACGAAGCCGGCCTCGACGAGCTGCACCAGCGCGGGCGCGGCGCCGGTGTGGACCACGCCGGGGCCGCCGACCCACAGGATGCGGCCGCCCTCGGCCTTGACCTCGCGCATCGTCTGCGCGATCTGGCGCACGAGCAGGCCCTGCGGCTTCTCCGAGCTCACCGAGGACGACATGAACTCGAAGCCGTCGCCCACCGTGCTGTGCTCGCGCAGCGGGAGCACCACCTTCACACCACCGGCGCCGCAGACCACCCGCATGCCGGCCTGCACGTCGCTGACCGGGATCGTGCGGACGCGGCCGTCCTCGACGACCAGGCCGCAGTCCATCTCCGGCTGCTCCACGGGCACCCAGTCGGCGCCGAGGCGCACGACCGTCTCCAGGTTGGTCGTGGAGTAGAAGTCCTCCGGGAAGACGCCGTCGCGGTCGACGACGCGCAGCACCGCCTCGCCCGGGTCGACCTGGTTGACGCCGTGGGTCTGCAGCCGCATGAGCAGGCGGGCGAGGGCGTCCCCGTCGTCGGCCGACACGAGCAGCCGGGCGTACGACTCGTCGCTGTGGGCGCGGCCCACGTCGAGCCGGTCGATCACGTAGTCGCCGCCGTACGCCAGGACGTCGTCGAGGACGACGGCGAGCACGCCGGTGTCCATGAGGTGTCCCCGGATCTCCAGGGTCTCGGTGACCGGCACCTGTGCTCCTCCTGCTGGGCGGCTGCGGCGCGGACCGGGTGGCTAGACGACCGCTCCGTCGTCCGGCCCGCTGTCGGGGGCACTGTCGCGCACCCACCAGACGAGCGCACCGGCGCCCCCGCCCAGCAGCACCAGGCCGAGGACGGCCACCGCGGGGTCGGCGGTGCTCACGCCCAGCAGCTGCGGGGCGAAGAGCACGGCGAGGCCGAGCAGGACCGAAAGCAGGGCGGCGAGGGTGCGCAGGCGGACGCGGGGGACCGGCGGCGGGGGCGGGGGCACGTAGTGGCCGTCGTCCGTGCTCCCGGCGGGCCCCGGGCCGGTCGGCTCCGACCAGTCGCGGGGACCGGCGGGCTGCGGGCGCGGCCGGGCCGGCGGGTCGGCCGGCGGCAGGGCGCGCGAGCCGGGCGTGGGCGGCCGGTCCTGCTCGGGACCCGCGCCGCGGGCGGGCGCCTGCCCGGCGGGGTCGTCGCCGCGCCGCCGGCGGCCCTCCGGGGGCAGGTCCTCGGCCTCCGGCCAGCGCCGGCTGCCGTCGCCGGGCGGCTCGTCCGCGAAGCCAGCGACGATCTGCGCGAACAGGGCGTCGTCGTCCAGCGGCGCGTCCGGGGCGGGCCCGCCCTCGGTGTGGTCCGGCGCCGGCCGTTCGGGGCCGGGGGTGGCGGCGGCCGGGCGGGGCGGGTCGGGCAGCGCCGGCGGTGCCAGGACGCGGCGCGCGGCGGTCCGCGGCACGGGCAGCACGAGGTCGTGCGGTGTCGCCCCGGGCTCGTCCTCGGCCAGCAGCGCGGTCAGGTCGGCGACCTCGGAGGACACGACCTCGCGCGCGGCGTCGCCCCGGGTCGCGTCCACCCACAGCCGGTCCAGGGGCCGGCCGGGCATCACGACCGCCCGCGACACCGTGTCGACCGCGGTGGCCGGCTCGACGTACGCCGCCACGCCGGCACCCGCCAGGCGGTCGAGGAGCCCCTCGGACAGCCGGGGGTCCAGGTCGACGAGGGCACCCCAGTCCTGGGCGTGCAGCCCGTTGGCGCGGCGGCCGCCGGGGCCGGGAGCGACGGGAGGGCCGGTCACGCTCAGCCGCCCGTCGGGGCGTGGGAGCGGACGAGGTCCAGGCTCCCCTCGAAGATCGCGGGCGCGTCGTGGTCGAGCGTCGCGACGTGGTAGCTGTCCTCGAGGACGCGCTCCTCGACGGACCCGCCGGCCAGGCCCTCCAGCAGCACCCGCCCGCTGACCGGCTCGACGACGTGGTCGACGCGGCTGCGGTAGACGAGCACCGGGCAGGTGATGCGCGACAGGTCGGCCCGCACGACGGGCCAGGCCCGCTGCAGCGACACGAGCGCCTTGAGCGGGGTGCGGTCGTAGGCCAGCTCGACGGCGCCGGGCCGCTTGATGTCGCTGGCGATGCCGGGCATCGACGGCAGGACGCGGCTGAGCAGGGGCGCGAGCTTCACGTCCCGGCGTTCGCTGGCGAGGGAGGCGTTGACGACCACGAGCCCGGCGACCTGGTCGCCGCGCTGCTCGGCGAGGCGCAGGACCAGCGTGCCGCCCATCGACAGCCCCATGGCGAACACGGTCGTGCAGCGCGAGCGCAGGTCGTCGAAGGCCCGCTCGACCTCGCCGTACCAGTCGGCGAAGCCGGTGCGGTTGAGGTCCTGCCAGCGGGTGCCGTGGCCCGGCAGGCGGGGCGCGACGACGGTCAGCCCGGCCGCGGCCAGGTGCTCGGCCCAGGGCCGCATGCTCTGGGTGGTGCCCGTGAACCCGTGGCTCAGCAGGACGCCGACCGGGCCGCCCGGCAGGTCGACCGGCTCGGCGCCGGGCAGGACCGCGCCGACGCCGGCCGGGGTGGAGGGGGCGGTCACGGCGTCCTCCTGTCATGGCCGGCTCCGGGCGTCCCGGGCCGGACCGAGCGTCATCGTCGCACGCGACGGCCTGCTCGTCCCCGGTCCGCGGGAGCGACGCCGGTGCGGCTCGTTGCCCTGCCGACGCGCCCGGGCCTAGGGTCAGGCTCCCGACGTCGGGCAGCGAGCGCAGCGAGAGGGTGTCCACGTGTTCTACTGGGTCGTCAAGGCGATCTTGACGCCCATCCTCCGGACGCTGTTCCGGCCCTGGGTCGTGGGCGGCGGGCACGTGCCGGCCGCGGGCGGCGCGATCCTCGCGAGCAACCACCTGTCCTTCTCGGACTCGATCTTCCTGCCGCTCATGCTGCCGCGCAAGGTCACCTTCCTCGCCAAGAGCGACTACTTCTCCGGCAAGGGCGTCAAGGGCCTGCTCACCAAGGGCTTCTTCTCCGGCATGGGCCAGGTGCCGATCGACCGCAGCGGCGGCGCGGCCAGCGAGGCGGCGCTGCGCACCGGCAAGCGCATCCTGTCCGAGGGCCAGCTGCTCGGCCTCTACCCGGAGGGCACCCGCTCGCCCGACGGCCGCCTCTACCGCGGCCGCACCGGCATCGCCCGGATGGCCCTCGAGACGGGCGTCCCGGTCGTCCCCGTCGCGATGATCAACACGGACGTGGTCCAGCCGACCGGTCAGGTGATCCCCAAGCTCGGCCGGGTCGGGATCCGCATCGGCCGGCCGCTCGACTTCAGCCGCTACGCCGGCATGGAGGACGACCGCTTCGTCCTGCGGTCCATCACGGACGAGATCATGTACGAGCTCATGCTGCTGTCGGGACAGGAGTACGTCGACACGTACGCCACGCAGGCCAAGCTCGAGCTCGAGCAGACCCGGCTGGCCGCCCGCGAGGCGCGCTCCGTCGAGGCGGCGCCGCCGCAGGCGCAGCGCCAGGCCAGCTGACGCCCGGCCTGCTGACGGGCGGCCTGCGGACGGGCGGCCTGCGGACGCGCGGCGTGCGGCCCCGAGCCGGCGCACCGGACCCGGTGCGGCTCGACACCGCGCTGTGGCGGGCCGTCGCCGTCGCCCGGGTCGCCTGCCTGGTGTACGCCGTCGCGACGGGGGTGTTCCTGCTGCAGGACGGCGCGTACGCCCGCCCCCGCCTGGCCGTGGCGGTGCTCGTGCTCATGGCGCTGTGGACCGCGGTGGTCGTCGCGCTGCTGGCCGACCCGCGGCGGCGCACGCCGGTGCTGCTCGGCGTCGACCTGCTCGTCGCGGCGCTGCTCCTGCTCGCGGGGCTGGTCGTGCAGTCGCGGCAGGGCATCGTCGACGGCCAGCCCCCGCTCACGCTGTCGTGGGGCGCCGTGCCGGTGGTCGCCTGGGCGGTGCACCGCGGCGCGCCGGGCGGGGCTGCCGCAGCCCTGGCGATGAGCGCCGCCACGGTCGCCTGGCGCGGCGACGTCACGCGACCGACCGTCGCCAGCTGCGTGCTCATGCTGCTCGTCGGGGTGGTCGTCGGCCACGTGGTGACGCTCGCGCGCCGGGCGGAGACGGCGTACGCGCAGGTGGTGCACCGCGAGGCGGCGCAGGGCGAGCGGGAGCGGCTGGCGCGGCAGGTGCACGACGGCGTCCTGCAGGCGCTCGCCCTGGTGGCCCGGCGCAGCGGCGACCCCGAGCTCGCCGGGCTGGTCCGCGAGCAGGAGGCCGCGCTGCGCGCGCTCGTGGCCGGCCCCGCGGTCGCGACGCCGGACGGCGCCGTCGACCTGCGGGCGGTGCTGCCGGTGGGCGCCGACGTGCAGGTCGCCGCGCCCGCCGGCCCGGTCCTGCTGCCCGCGGGGACGGCCGGCGAGCTCGCGGCCGCGGTCGCGGCCTGCGTCGACAACGTGCGGCGCCACGCGGGCGGGACGGCGTGGGTGCTCGTGGAGGACGAGCCGGAGGCGGTCACGGTGTCGGTGCGCGACGACGGGCCCGGGCTCGCGCCCGGCCGGCTCGAGCAGGCCGCCCGCGAGGGCCGGCTCGGCGTGGCGCAGTCGGTGCGGGGGCGCGTCGAGGACCTCGGTGGCACGGTGGCCGTCGTGAGCGCGCCCGGCCGGGGGACGGAGGTGGAGCTGCGTGTGCCCCGGGGCTGAGCAGGCGCCGGTCACGGTGGTCGTGGCGGACGACCACCCGATCTGGCGCGACGCCGTCGAGCGCGACCTGGCCGCCGCGGGCCTGCAGGTCGTGGGCTCGGCCGGCGACGGCGACAAGGCCGTGCGGGTCTGCCTCGCGACCCGGCCGGCGGTGCTCGTGTGCGACCTGCAGATGCCGGGCCGGTCCGGCGTCGAGGTGACCCGCGCGCTGTCGGGCTCGCCGACCCGGGTGCTGGTGCTCTCGGCGAGCGGGGAGAGCGCCGACGTCCTCGAGGCGGTCAAGGCGGGCGCCCTCGGCTACCTGCTCAAGTCGGCCGGCGCGGACGAGGTCGTCGACGCGGTGCGCCGGACGGCGGCCGGGGAGGCGGTGTTCACCGCGGGCCTGGCGGGGCTGGTGCTCGGGGAGTACCGCCGGATGGCCGCCGGTCCTGAGCCGTCCGGTCCGCGGCTGACGCCCCGCGAGACGGAGGTCCTGCGCCTGGTGGCGAAGGGGCTGACCGCCCGCCAGGTCGCCGAGCGGCTGGTGCTGAGCCACCGCACGGTCGAGAACCACGTGCAGAACACCCTCGGCAAGCTCGCGCTGCACAACCGGGCGCAGCTGGTCCGCTACGCCGTCGAGCAGGGGCTCACGGACTAGGGCTCGCTCGCCTACGAGGACGGCCGGCGGGCCTGCGAGGTGCGCAGCGCCGCCAGCACCACCGGGTCGATGCTGCCGGCCACGTGCCGCTCCTCGTAGTTCTCCCACCCCATCCAGTCGAACAGCGCCTCGGACAGGTCCTCGCCGGTCCAGTCCAGGTCGGTCAGCCGGCGGCGCACCTCGTCCGCCGTCCCGCCCTCGAGCGGCAGCAGCGTCGCCGGGTCGGGCGTGCCGAAGTACAGGTCGTGCAGGTCGAGCAGCCGCGCCAGCTCGGCGACCGGCGCGGGGGAGTCGTCGACCCGCAGGTCCACGACCACGTCGTTGCCGCCCTCGTAGCCCGCTCCGGCCGAGACGACGTACAGGGCCGCGCTCTGCCGGCCGCGCCGGTCGCCACCCGCCTCGTCTCCGGCGCGCAGGCCGGCCAGCAGCCGGCGCGACAGCGGGGCGTCGGCGTCGCCGGCCAGGAACGCCTGCTCCATCGCGCCGACCACCTCGGGGCCGGTGAGGCAGTTGCCCTGCGCGGCGTAGTCCTGCCCGGTCGCCCCACCCGCCCAGGGGATGCACTCCGCGCCGGTGTAGGACGCCGAGCGGCCCTGCGCGTCGACGACGCCCGCCTGCCGGGAGGCCCGCACGTCGTCGGCGGAGGTCAGCCGCTCGAGCACCTCCGCCGCGGGCAGCCCCTGCTCCAGCAGCGCGAAGCCGTCGGGCAGGTAGCGCAGGTTGAGGAACGACTGGGTCGCGAGCGCCCCGAGCCCGGCGCGCGCCCCCGGGACGAAGGCCCCGGCCGCGAGGAACTTGCTGGCCACGGCGACGCCCCAGCTGGCGCCGTCGCTGCTGCGGGCGACGAGGGAGAAGGTCATGCGCGGACGCTAGCGGTCGGTGCGGCGCTGGCCGCGGCGGCGCTCCTCGAGCGCGGTCGGCTGCACCGACCGGCTCGGGAAGTCGACCAGCGCGCCGCGGTCGTCGAGGTCCCACTCCGGGAACGTCAGGTCGGTCTGCAGGTAGAGCGCGAGCAGCTCGGCCACGCTGCGGATGCCGTCGAGGTGGGTGCGCTCGTGGCCGTGGCTGGAGTCGACGCCGAAGCCGACCAGGGCCGTGCGGATCTCCAGGCCCGCCTCCACCGCGCTGGCCGCGTCGGAGCGGTAGTGGCGGAAGGTGTCGCGGGTGTGCTGGACGCCGTGCTCCTGCGCGAGGGCCAGCAGGCGGCGCGAGAAGTGGTAGTCGAAGGGCCCGGTCGAGTCCAGCATCGCGATGTTGGCGCAGTCCTCGCGCGACTGCTGCAGCGGCGCGACGACGGCGTTGTCGACGGCCACCATCTCCGCCACGTCCGTGTCGAGGCCGTGCGTGGCGCCGTGGCCGACCTCCTCGGCGATGGTGACGAGCAGGTGGGCGCTCACGAGCGGGGTGATGCCGGCGTCGCGGACGGCCTTGAAGGCGCCGAGGGCCGCCGCGATGCCGGCCTTGTCGTCGAGGTGGCGGCTCTTGACGAAGCCGCTGGACGTGACCACCGGGTTGGCCTCGAACGCGACGAAGTCGCCGACCCGGATGCCGAGGGCGTGGGTGTCCTCGGCGGTCGCGACCGGCTCGTCGAGGCGCACCTCGACGAGCGGCCAGCCCACCCCCTGGGTGTCGACCTCGTCGCCGTAGTTGTGGCCGCTGGACTTCAGCGGCAGCACCGTGCCGGTGTAGGCGCGGCCGGGCGCGCCGCACTGCGGGTCGTCGGTGTAGACGAACACGTGGGCGCCCTCGGCGAACCGCGCGCTATGGGTGCCCAGCATGGTCACCTGCAGCCGGCCGTTGTCCTTCACCCGCTCGACCATGCAGCCGATCGTGTCGGCGTGGACGACGACCGCGCGGTCGGGCCGGGTGCGCCGGCCGGTGAAGGTCGCGTTGAGCAGGCCGCGCCGGGTGACCTGCAGGTCCAGGCCGAGGTCGAGGATGCGCTCGCCGACGTACTGCACGACCGCGTCGGTGCGCCCGGTGGGGCTGGGCGTGCGCAGCAGGTCCACCAGGACCTCCTGCACGTACGCCATGTCGATCTCGAGCCGGCGCGTCGGCTGGGGGCCGGTCACCCCGACCGCTGGGTGCCGGGGAACAGCAGGTCCAGGAAGCGGGCGGCGGTGGGCTGCGGCTCGTGGTTGGCCAGCCCCGGGCGCTCGTTGGCCTCGACGAACACGTGCTCGGGCCGGTCGGGGGAGGGCGCGAGCAGGTCGAGCCCGGTCACGGGGATGTCGAGGGCGCGGCTCGCCCGGACGCAGGCGTCCGCGAGCACCGGGTGCAGGTCGGCGGTCACGTCGTGGATGGTGCCACCGGTGTGCAGGTTCGCCGTGCGGCGCACCCGCAGCTCGACGCCGGCGGGCAGCACGCTCTCGAGGTCGTGGCCGGACTCGCGCACGGTGCTCTCGGTGCCCTCGTCCATCGGGATGCGGGACTCGCCGCCGGTCGCGGCCGCCCGGCGGCGGCTCTGGGCGTCGATGAGCCCGCCGACGGTGCTCAGGCCGTCGCCGACGACGGTGGCCGGGATGCGCAGCGCCGCGGCCACGACCTCGTGGTCGATGACCACCACGCGCAGGTCCTCGCCGTCGAAGCGCTCCTCGAGCAGCACGTCCGGGCAGTGCCGGCGGGCCTCCTCGACGGCGCGCAGCAGCGAGCGCGGGTCGCGCACCCCGACGGTGATGCCGCGGCCCTGCTCGCCGCGGGCGGGCTTGACCACGAGGTCGCCCACCTCGCCGAGGAAGGCGGTGTCCTGCTCCGGGGTGGTGGACGTGCGGCCGCGCGGCACGGCCAGGCCCGCGCCCTGCAGGACCCGCCGGGTGATGCGCTTGTCGTCGCAGCGGCTCATGGCCACCGCGCTGGTCAGCTCGGACAGCGACTCGCGGGTGGTGATGCTCCGGCTGCCGCGGGTGAGCCGCAGCTCGCCCCACTCGGCGTCGCGCACCTCGACGGCGATCCCGCGGCGCCGCGCCTCGTCGGCGACGATCCGCGCGTACGGGTTGAGCCGGCGGTAGTCGGGCGAGGCCGGCCCGACGAACAGCGGCTCGTTGATGCCGTTCTTGCGCTTCACCGACAGCACCGGCACGCGCGCGAACCCGACCCGCTCGTACAGCCGGATCGCCCGGCGGTTGTCGTGCAGCACCGTCAGGTCGACGTAGGCCCGGCCGCGGTCGCGCAGCTCCTCGGCGAGCGCCCGGGTCAGCGCCTCGCCGACCCCGGTGACCGTGGCCTGCGGGTGCACGGCGAGGCACCACAGGCTGGTCCCGCCCTCGAGGTCGCCGAAGGCGCGCACGTGGTCGATGCCGGTCACCGTGCCGACGACCCGGCCGGCCGGGTCCTCGGCCACGAGGTAGGTGAAGACGTCGTCCTGCGCGTTCTCGAGCAGCAGCGCGGGGTCGGCGACCAGCATCCCGGCGGTGGCGTACACGTCGTTGACGGCCTCGACGTCGGCCGCGTCGCGCAGCCTGCGCACCGAGACGGCGCCGCTGCGGCGGTCGTCCCCGTCGCCGCCGCGGTAGCCGGCCAGGTCCAGGCGGTAGGTGTGGGAGGGGTCGACGAACAGCTCGCTCGGCGCCTGGGCGACCAGGACGTGGGGCTCGCGGGGGTAGACGCAGATGTCGCGCTGGCCGCTCTCCTCGCCGCGCAGCGCGGACCGCAGGCCGTCGTGGCTGGTGAAGGTCTGGCCGAACACGATGCGGCCCCAGCCGCACTCGAGCACCACGTCGGGCGTGATCCCGTCCGGCAGCGTGGTGCCGGCGCGCTCCCAGTGCGTGCTCAGGGGCTGCGGGCTGGGCTCGCTCACGTCACAGGCCCTGCTCCTGCAGCCACATCTCCAGCAGCCCGAGTTGCCAGAGGCGGTTGCCGCGCAGGGGGGTGAGCGAGGCGTTGGGGTCGGCCAGGAGGCGGTCGACGTACGAGGCCCTGAACAGCCCGCGGGCCTTGGCCTCGGGGCTGGTCAGCGCGTCGCGCACCCGGTCGAAGAACCCGCCCTCGAGGTGGGTGAGCGCCGGCACCGGGAAGTAGCCCTTGGGCCGGTCGATCACCTCGGACGGCACGACCCGGCGGGCGGCCTGCTTGAGCACGCCCTTGCCGCCGTGCGCGAGCTTGAGCTCCGGCGGCACGCGCGCGGCGAGCTCGACGAGCTCGTGGTCCAGGAACGGGACGCGCGCTTCGAGCCCGAACGCCATCGTGGTGTTGTCGACCCGCTTGACGGGGTCGTCGACGAGCATCACCTCGGTGTCCAGGCGCAGCGCGCGGTCCAGGCCGGTCCCGGCGCCGGGCCGGGCGAAGTGGTCGCGGACGAAGGCCAGCGACTCGTCGCGGTCGGCGAGCCACTCGGGCTCGAGCACCTCGGCCATCTCCGCGTGCGGCCGGTCGAAGAACGCCCCGGCGTACGCGGCGACCGGGTCGGCGGCGCCGTGCACCGGCGGGTACCAGTGGTAGCCGGCGAAGACCTCGTCGGCGCCCTGGCCGGACTGCACCACCTTGACGTGCCGCGACACCTCCTGCGACAGCAGGTAGAACGCGACGACGTCGTGGCTGACCATCGGCTCGCTCATGGCCCGGACCGCGTGGTCCAGCGCCGGCAGCACCCGCTCCGGCGTCACCATCAGGCGCGTGTGCTCGGTGCCGAACCGCTGCGCCACGAGGTCGGAGTACTGGAACTCGTCGCCCGCGACCCCGCCGACGGCCTCGAAGCCGATGCTGAACGTCTTGAGCCCCTGCTGGCCCTGCTCGGCCAGCAGGCCGACGACCAGCGAGCTGTCGACGCCGCCCGAGAGCAGCACGCCGACCTCGACGTCGGACACCATCCGCCGCTCCACCGACCGGCGCAGCGCGTCGAGGACCGCCTCCTCCCACTGCTCGGCCGACCAGCCGCTGCGCTCCGGCAGCCGCTCGTACGACGGCGCCCAGTAGACGGTGTCGTGGACCGTGCCGTCGGCCTCCAGCGCGCGCAGCGTCGCCGGCGGCAGCTTGCGCACCCCGCGCAGCACGGTCCGCGGCGCGGGCACGACGGAGTGGAACGTCAGGTAGCTGTGCAGCGCGGCCCGGTCGACCTCGGTGTCGACGCCGCCCCCGGCGAGCAGGGCCGGCAGGGTGCTGGCGAAGCGCACCGCGCCGGGCACCTCGGCGACGTACAGCGGCTTGATGCCGAGCCGGTCGCGGACCATCACCACGCGGCCGCTGTCGCGCTCGACGATCACGACCGCGAACATGCCGAGCAGCCGGTCGGGGAACCGGTCGCCCCACTGCGCGTAGGCCTTCAGCACGACCTCGGTGTCGCCGGAGCTGAAGAAGCGGTGGCCGTGGCCCTCGAGCTCGGCGCGCAGCTCGCGGTAGTTGTAGATCATCCCGTTGAACACGCCGGTCAGCCCGAGGTGCGGGTCGACCATCGGCTGCTGCGCGGAGTCGGACAGGTCGACGATCTTCAGGCGCCGGTGGCCGAGGGCCGTGCGGCCCGCGCTCCAGACGCCGACGCCGTCCGGCCCGCGGTCGGCCATCGTGGCCGTCATCTTCTCCACGGCGGCGACGTCCGCCCCGGCTCCGTCGGTCCGCACCTCACCACTGATCCCGCACATGGCGCCCATCATCGCCCGGCTGCCGGAGCCACGGCCCGCGACACTGTTGCGTGTGCGTTACTTCTACGACTGTGAGTTCGGCCAGACGGCGCCCGGCATCTCCCTCGTCTCGATCGGGGTGGTGGCCGAGGACGGGCGCGAGTACGCCGCGGTGAGCAGCGACTTCGACCCGCTGGACGTGCACCCGTGGGTGCGCGAGAACGTGCTGCCGCAGCTGCCGCCCGCCTCGACGTGGAAGCCGCGCGCGCAGATCCGCGCCGAACTGCTCGAGGTCCTCGGCCCCGACCCGGTGCTGTGGGCCTGGTACGGCGCGTACGACCACGTGGCGCTGTGCCAGCTGTGGGGCTCCATGCCGGAGCTGCCCCGCGCGCTGCCGCGCTTCACCCTGGACGTGCGCCAGCTGTGGGAGCACCTCGGCCGGCCGCGGCTGCCCCAGCAGCAGAGCGGGCTGCACGACGCGCTGGCCGACGCGCGGCACGTCAAGGTCCGCTGGGAGGCGCTCGCGGAGAAGGCGTACCGGCTGGGTCTGGAGGTCTGAGGCCGGCCCTCAGCCCGGCGCGAGGACCCGGGCGACGACCTGCGCCGTGCCGGCGTGGCCGAGCGCGCGGGAGGCGGCCCGGGGACAGGTCCAGGACGCGGTCGCCGGCGTACGGGCCGCGGTCGTCGACCAGGCAGCTGGTCGTCCGGCCGTTCGCCGACACCCGCTGTCGGTGCGGCGGCGTAGCGTCCGCGGCCGGCGACGACACGGGGGTGCGCGGTGCGGATCGGTGTGCTGACAGGGGGCGGGGACTGCCCCGGCCTGAACGCGGTGATCCGGGCGGCGGTCCGCAAGGGCACCGAGGTGCACGGGCACTCGTTCCTGGGCTACCGCGACGGCTGGAAGGGCCCGCTCGAGGGCCTGTCGCGTCCACTCGGCGTGCCCGAGGTGCGGGGCATCCTCCCGCGCGGCGGCACCATCCTCGGCTCGTCGCGCACCAACCCGCTCAAGGTCGACGGTGGCGTCGACCGCATCCGCGACAACCTCGCGGCCGACGGCGTCGACGCGCTGGTCGCCATCGGCGGCGAGGACACGCTGGGCGTCGCGACGGCGCTGGCCGCGAGCGGTCTGCCCGTCGTCGGCGTGCCGAAGACCATCGACAACGACCTCGGCGCCACCGACGTCACGTTCGGCTTCGACACCGCCGTGACCGTCGCCGTCGAGGCGATCGACCGGCTCCACACCACCGCCGAGTCCCACCACCGTGTGCTCATCTGCGAGGTCATGGGCCGTCACGCGGGCTGGATCGCGCTGCACTCCGGGCTCGCCGGCGGCGCCAACGTCATCCTCATCCCGGAGCGCCCGTTCGACATCGACCAGGTCTGCCGCTACGTCGAGCAGCGCTTCGCCCTCGAGTACGCGCCGATCCTCGTCGTCGCGGAGGGGGCCCTGCCCAAGGAGGGGACCATGGCCGTGCAGGAGGACACCGCGCTCGACGCGTTCGGCCACGTCCGCCTCGGCGGCATCGGCCACCGGCTCGAGCGCGAGATCGAGCAGCGCACCGGCAAGGAGGCCCGCGCCACCGTCCTCGGGCACGTGCAGCGCGGCGGGTCGCCCACGGCGTACGACCGGGTGCTCGCCACCCGCTTCGGCCTGCACGCCGTCGACGCCGTGCACGACGGCGACAGCGGGGTCATGGTCGCGCTGCAGGGGACGGACATCGTCCGCGTGCCGCTCGAGGAGGCGACCCGCGAGCTGAAGACGGTGCCGCCGGAGCGCTACGCCGAGGCCGAGGTGTTCTTCGGCTGAGGGCGAGCGAGGGCGAGCGAGGGCGAGCGAGGGCGAGCGAGGGCGAGCGAGGGCGAGGGAGGGCGAGGCCTCGTCCGACGGGCCTTGCCGCGTCCGCGCCGCCTGTTCCCCGTCCGCCTGGCTGCCGCGTCCCCCCGCCGGGTGCGCCTGGCTGCCGCGTCCGCTCGCCTGCCTGTTGCCCTCCCTGCCTGTTGCCCTCCCTGCCTGTCGGCCAGACCGCTGCCCGGCCGAGACCGTGCCGCCCGCGCGCGAGCTGCTCAGTCGTTCGCGTGCCTGGTGCCTGCGCCGCCGCGCCCGGTGCCTTGCCCTGCACGAGGCCCTGTCAGGTCCGCGAGCGGTTCCAGTGCGCTCAGCGGCAGGACTCCCGCAGCGGTGCCCGTCCGGCCTCCGGACCGGCACCAGGCGCCCAGCCGGTGGACCGCGGTCGAGCACGCTCGTCCGACGTTCCCGCCCTGCCGTCCACAGGTGCCGCGAGATCGCCCGCACGCCGTCTGACCTGCGGTTCTGTCGGTGGTCAGAAGTAGGTTCGTGACATGGCAGACCTGCTGAGCGGCGGCGAGGAGGCAGTGCTGCTCGCGCAGCTCGAGGCCTCCTCCGTCGCCGAGGCGGCGCGCTACGCGGAGGACGTCGACCGGCTGGTGCGCCTCGAGCGGCTGTCCCTGCGCAGCGGCTCCACCGAGCGGGGCCTGGAGATGGAGCTCGCGGGGACGCTGCGGATCGGGCAGCAGGCGGCGGCGCTGCGCCTCGGGGACGCCCGGCGGCTGACCGACGCGCTGCCGCTGACGCTGGCCGCCCTCGGTACGGGTGCACTGCTGGTGCCGCAGGCGAGGATCGTGCTGGAGGAGACCCGGCACTGCACCGAGCCGGTGGCCGCCGCCGCCGAGCGGCGCGTCCTCGCAGGTCTCGACGTCGCGCAGCTGGCGGGCTGGACCGCGCGACGGTTGCGCAGCCGGCTGAAGGCAGCGGTGCTGGCCGCCGAGGCCGCCCTCGAGCCGGAGCACACGTCCGAGCGCGAGCGCACCGCCCGGGCCTCCCGCCGCGTCACGGTCCGCCCCGAGCCCGACGGGATGGCCAGCCTGTGGGCGCTGCTGCCGGCCGACCAGCTGCGCACCTTCAGCATCGGCCTCGACCTGCTGGCCGCACGGCAGCGTGACGCGGACGCGGCGGCCGGGATCGAGCGCACCGCCGACCAGCGGCTGGCCGACCTGCTGGCGCTGCTGCCTTCGCTGGCCCTGCACCCCCTCGACGGCACCACCGCGCCCGCCGACGGCAGCCACCACAGCGTCGTCGTCCACGTGCACGTCCCGATGGCCACGGCGCTGGGGCTGTCCGATGAGCCCGGCGACCTCGCTGGCTACGGCCCGATCAGCGCGGGCACCGTGCGGCTCCTGCTGCCCGACGCCCGACTGCGCCGCGTCCTGGTCGACGCCTGCAGCGGCCAGCCCCTGCACGTCGACGCTCGCACGACGGCGCCGGCGAGGCGCAGGGCTCGGCCCACAAGCCCGACAACGAGCCCGACCGCGAGCCGGACCGTCGACCCGGCTGCGGGAGTCACCGCGAGCCCGACCGCGTGCTCGCCGGCGAGCCGGCCCGTCAGCCCGACCGCGGGAGTCACGACGAGCCCGCCCGCGACCTCGCCCGCGAGCCGGGCTGCAGCCCTGACCGCGAGCCCGACCGCCTCGCACCCGCCCGAGCAGGCGCGGTCGGTCGAACGGACCCTGCGCGAGGCGTTGCTGGGCATGCTCGACGACCGGCCGTTCCTGCTCGACGAGACGCCGGAGCCGCAGTACCGCCCGTCCCGGCCGCTCGCCCGGCTGGTGCAGGTGCGCGACCAGCACTGCAGCGGCCCCGGCTGCAGCCGCCCGACCACGGACGCCGATCTCGACCACCGCACGCCCTGGCCACTGGGACCGACCAGTGCCGGCAACCTCGCGCCGCTGTCCCGGCGCTGCCACCGGGCGAAGACCGCGACCTGGTCGCTGAGCCGGGCCCGCGACGGCAGCCACACCTGGACCAGTCCGGTGGGCCGGACCTACGTCGTGACGCCGCCGTGGCGACCGCCGCCGGACCCCCGACCCGTACGGCTGCCGGAGAGGACGCACCCCCCGGGGCACGCCGCGCGGGCGGACCTGACCGACGGCTCCCTGACCGACGGGCTGGGTCCGGACTCGGGCCTGGTCGCGGGACTGCCACCGGCGCTCGACCCGGGTCCGCGCCCGGGACGGCCACCGGTGCGACGCGGGCTGTTCGACGACGACCCGCCGCCCTTCTAGGTCCAGGTACTGGCGCTCGTGCTCCGGCGGGAGCACGCTCGCTGCGTGGCGACCCTCGACGACGTGCGTCGGCTCGCCCTCGCGCTGCCCGAGGCCCAGGAGCGACCCAGCCACGACGGCGCGCCGGCATGGCACGTCCGCGGCAAGGGCTTCGCGTGGGAGCGGCCGCTGGGTCGCCAGGACCGGGAGTCGCTCGGGGCCGCAGCGCCTGCCGTTGGGGTCATCGGAGTCCGCGTGGCTGACCTCGAGGCCAAGGAGTCCCTGCTCGCTGCCCGGTCCGACGCCGTCTTCACGACCCCGCACTTCGACGGCCACCCGGTCGTGCTCGTCCGCGTGGACCTGGTCGAGGTCGACGAGCTGCGCGAGCTGGTGACGGACGCCTGGCTCGACCGCGCCCCGAAGCGGCTGGCCCGCGCGTACCTCGCCGACCGATGAGGAGTCACCCCTGCTGGGCTGTCGGTCTGACCCCTGGCGCGTGACCGGCTCGTGGGCCGCCGGCGGGGGGCCGCGGGCGTCGCTGCGGCGGATCAGCGCACGACGCCGGGCTCGCCTGCCGCTGGCGACGCGTGTGTCAGCACCGGGCGTCGCTGCGCGGCGGACAGGCGCGCAGGAGCCGCCGCCCGACCCGACGCTGCGCGCGAGGCGGGGCCGGGGCCGGGGCCGGCACCCCGGCTGAGCCCCGACAGCTAGCCCGGCTCGCGCAGGTGCGTGTCGAAGAACCGCAGGATGCGCGACCAGGCGTCCTCGGCGGAGGGCTCGTGGAAGCCGAACCCAGCGATCTTCTCGAGCACGAGGAACGGCCCGAGGTTGTGCCGGTTGAGGAACGAGTGCCCGGCGTCGGGGTACTCCTTGACGTCGTGCTCGACGCCCACCGCGGTCAGCGCCTGCTCCAGCTGCTCGGCCGCGCGGGGGAGCCCCCGGTCGCGGGCCCCGTAGCTCGCCACCACCGGGCACGCGCCGCGCAGGACCTCGGCCGGGTCCTGGGGCAACATCCCGTAGTTGGGCGCGGAGGCGTCGAACCCGCGGGTCGCGGCGATCAGCGCGAAGCCGCCGCCCAGGCAGAAGCCGACGACGCCGACCTTGCCGGTCCCGTCGGGACGGCGCGCGAGCCAGCTCCGCGTCGCCTCGATGTCGTCGAAGGCCTGCCCGTGCCCGCTGGACACCGCCGCGAACGTCGAGCGTAGGCAGCGCAGCGCGCCGCCGCGGCTGAACAGGTCCGGCGCCGCCGCGACGTAGCCGGCCGAGGCGAACCGGTCGGCCTGCTGGCGCACGTCGTCGGTGAGCCCGAACGCCTCGTGCAGCACGACCACCCCCGGCCACGGGCCGTCGCCCACGGGCGGCACGGACAGGTGGGCGCGCAGGCCGGTCGCGGCTGGGACGTCGGTGGTCGGCATGCGGGCTCCAGGGGCAGCGGGCGGGCGGGCGGCACGGACGGCCGGGAGGGCACCCGGCGCCGCCGAGTGTGCACGCCCTCGGGGACCCGCCGTGCGCTGGACCCCGACGTCCGTCCACAGCGGCGCTCGTCGCCGCCGGACCGAGACCGCGTCGCCCCTAGGCTGGACCGCGTGACCGCGACCGCCGACCTCGACACCTGGCGCGGCCTGCCCGCCGCGCAGCAGCCCTCCTGGCCCGACCCGGCGGCCGTCGCCTCCGTGGCGCGCCTGCTCGCCGAGGTGCCCCCGCTGGTGCAGCCGGGCGAGTGCGACGCCCTGCGCACCCGCCTGGCCGCCGTCGCCCGCGGCGAGGCCTTCCTGCTCCAAGGCGGCGACTGTGCCGAGACGTTCGCCGCCAACACCGCCGAGGGCATCCGCGGCAAGGTGCGCACGCTCCTGCAGATGGCCGTCGTGCTGACGTACGGCGCGAGCGTGCCGGTCGTCAAGGTCGGCCGGCTCGCCGGGCAGTACGCCAAGCCGCGCAGCGCCGACGTCGAGCCCGCCACCGGCCTGAAGTCCTACCGCGGCGATGCCGTCAACGACCTGCACGGCGACCGCACGCCCGACCCGCAGCGCATGGTCCGGGCCTACGCCAACAGCGCCGCGACGATGAACTTCATGCGGGCCATGGCCACCGACGGCAGCGCCGACCTCGCCGCCGTCCACGACTGGAACACCGCCTTCGTCGCCAGCAGCCCGGCCGGCTCGCGCTACGAGGCGCTGGCCCGCGACATCGACCGCGCCCTGGGCTTCATGCGCGCCTGTGGGCTGGACCTCGAGCGGATGAGCGAGACGCACGGCGTCGAGCTGTACTCCAGCCACGAGGCGCTGCTGCTGGAGTACGAGCGGGCCCTGACCCGGCAGGACGAGGGCACCGGCCTGCCGTACGACCTGTCGGCCCACCTGGTCTGGATCGGTGAGCGCACCCGCCAGCTCGACGGCGCCCACGTCGAGCTGCTCAGCCGCATCAGCAACCCCATCGGCCTCAAGCTCGGCCCCAGCACGACCCCCGAGCAGGCCGTCGCGCTGTGCGAGCGGCTCGACCCGGCGCTGGTGCCCGGCCGGCTCACCCTCATCGCGCGGATGGGGGCCGGGCGCGTGCGCGACGTGCTGCCCGGCATCGTCCGCGCGGTCGAGGCGGCCCGCGGGCCCGGCAGCGTCGTGTGGACCTGCGACCCGATGCACGGCAACACCACCGAGACGGCCAACGGCTACAAGACCCGCCACTTCGACGACGTCATGGACGAGGTCCGGGGCTTCTTCGAGGTCCACGCGGCCCTCGGCACCCACCCCGGCGGGGTCCACGTCGAGCTCACCGGCGACGACGTCACCGAGTGCCTGGGCGGGGCGTACGAGCTGACCGACGCCGACCTGGCCGGCCGCTACGAGACGGCCTGCGACCCGCGGCTCAACAACGGGCAGAGCCTCGAGCTGGCCTTCCTCGTCGCGGAGATGCTCCAGCGCCGTCGCGGCTGACCGGCCGGACCCCGCGGGTCACAGCGCCTCGTACGTCGTCCGGGCCTCCGTCGTGCCGTCGCCCGCCAGCACGACGTGGTCGCCGGTCGGCGCCTGCTCGTCGAGCGTGACGAGCGAGGTCCGGAACGCGCCGTCGTCGTCGGCCTGCGCGCTCGCGGTGCTGCCCGTCCGGCTGCCGTCCAGCCGCAGGTAGGAGACGGAGACGACGCTGCCGGGCTCCCACCCGGTGCCTGTCACGACGACGGTCGCCCCGGCCCCGCCGATCGCGGGGTCGACCTCGACGGCGGCGTCCGCGGGGCTCCCGGTGGGCGTCGGGGTGGGGGTGCGCGTGGGTGTCGGCGCCGCGGTCGTCGGCGCCGGTGCGGCGCTCGTGGTCCTGGGCGGCCGCGTGGTCGCCGGCGGCGGCGGTGTCGTCGGGCGCAGCGTGAAGACCCGGGTCGAGGGCTGCGGGTCGGCCGTCGGGGTGGGGCGCGGGCGGACCGGCACCGGGGTCAGCGGCGGCGCCGTGACGGCGGGGAGCAGCGCCACGTCGGCGGTGTCCACCGCCGAGCGCTGGCTGAGCAGCACGCCGAGCCCGACCCCGCCGACGACGGCCAGGCCGAGCGAGAGCAGCACCGGCAGCGGGGAGAGCAGCCGCCGCGGCTCGTCGTCCTCGTCCTGCTCGGCCGCCGCGGCCAGCAGCGCCGCCTCGGCCGGCAGCAGCGCGCCGGCGCGCTCGCCGACCCGGACCAGCAGCGACTCCCGCTCGTCGTCGGGCAGGGCGACGACCGACAGGCCGGCCAGCAGGCGCCGCACGTCCTCCTGGGCCTCGACGACCGCCCGGCACCGGGAGCAGGCGCGGGCGTGCCGGGCCGTGGTCGCGTCCTGGGGGGCCGGGGCGCCGCCGGCTGCCAGCCGGGCGAGGCCGGGCTCGTCGGTGCGGTGACCCGCCACCGAGGGGACGGGGGCGCCGTCGTCGGGGAACAGGCGGGGGAGCGCGGCCAGGCGGGCGCGGCCCACCAGCAGCGCGGCGTCGTCGGGGTCGGCGCGCAGCGCCGCGGCCACCGTCGGCAGCGTCAGGTCGTACGCGTCCGTCAGCAGCAGCGCGGTGCGGGCCGGCTCGGGCGTGGCGTCCACGACCTCGGCGAGCAGCGTCTGCTGGGCGTCGTCGGCGAGGGGGCCGCTGCCCAGCGGCAGCGCGCCGGGCGCCGAGCCGGCGCCGCTCGCGCGCTCCGCGGCCGCCGCGGCCCACTGCCCGACGAGCACCGGCACCGGCAGGCCCTCGCGCGACGCGCGGCCGACCAGCTCGAGGGCCGTGCGCTCCACGACCTCGGGCGCCTGGCCCGGTGGGCAGCCCTGCCGGCGCACCAGGTCGTGGACCCGGTCGGCGTGGACCCGGACGGCGGCCACGACGGACTCCGCGGACACGCCTGCTGCCCGGCGGTTGCGCACCGCCCCGAGATTAGCGCCGCCCTAGGGTGGCCCCGTGGCTCCCGGACCCCTCGTCGACCTGCGCAGCGACACCCTCACCCGCCCGACGCCGGGGGTGCGCGCCGCGATGGCCGCCGCCGAGGTCGGCGACGACGTCTACGGCGAGGACCCGTCGGTCAACGCGCTCGAGCAACGGGTGGCCGCGCTGTTCGGGCACGAGGCCGCCGTGTTCGTCCCGACCGGGACGATGGGCAACCAGATCTGCCTCGCCCTGCTCGTCCCGCCCGCCGACGAGCTGGTCTGCGACGCCGACGCCCACGTCGTGACGTACGAGCACGGCGGCGCGGCCCGCTACGGCGGCATCTCCTCGCGCACCGTCCCCGGCGGGCTGATGACCGCCGAGGGCGTGGAGCCCTACCTGCGCCCGGCCGGCTGGGGCACCGTGCCGACCGCGGCCGTGAGCGTGGAGCAGACCCACAACCGGGGCGGCGGGGCGGTCCACCCGCTCGCCGACCTGCAGGCGCTGCGGGCGCTGACGACCCTGCACGGGATGGCCCTGCACTGCGACGGGGCCCGCATCTGGAACGCCTCCGTCGCCTCCGGCGTGGCCCTCGCGGAGTACGGGGTCCTGTTCGACACGCTGTCGGTCTGCCTGTCCAAGGGCCTCGGCGCGCCGGTGGGCTCGGTGGTGGTGACCGATGCCGCCCGCGCCGCGCAGGCCCGGGTGCTGCGCAAGCGGCTCGGCGGCGGGATGCGGCAGGCCGGCGTGCTGGCCGCCGCCGGCTCCTACGTCCTCGAGCACCAGCTCGAGCGCCTCGCGGACGACCACCGCCGGGCGCGGCTGATCGGCGACGGCCTCGGCGTGGTCCCGGAGACCAACATCGTCCCGCTGGCGGTGGCCGACGCGCCCGCGCTGGCCGCCGCGGCCCGCGAGCAGGGCGTGCTGCTGTCGGTCGTGGGCCCGCGCCGCGTCCGCCTCGTCACCCACCTCGACGTGGACGACGCCGGGGCCGAGCGGGCCGCCGAGGTCGTGGCCGGCCTGCTCGCGGCCTGAGCCGCGAGCAGGCCGCTCCGTCAGGCGCGCGGGCCGGCGACGAGCTGCCGGCCGAGCACGGGCGGCAGGTCCCGGCAGGCGGCGGCGAGCTCGTCGAGCAGGTCGCCGTACAGCGCCTGCGGCCCGTCGCACAGCGCCGCGGTCGGGTCGGGGTGCACGTCCACGATCACCCCGTCGGCGCCGACCGCGATCGCCGCCCGGGTCAGGGGCACGACCAGCTCGCGCTTGCCGCCGGAGTGGGAGGGGTCGATGATCACCGGCAGGTGCGACAGGCCCTGCAGCACGGGGACGGCCGAGACGTCGAGGGTGTTGCGCGTGCCGGTCTCGAACGTCCGGATGCCCCGCTCGCAGAGCACGATGTCGAGGTTGCCGCGCTGGGCGACGTACTCCGCGGCCATCAGCCACTCCTCGTACGTCGCCGTCATGCCGCGCTTGAGCATCACCGGCCGCCCGGCCGCCCCGACGGCCTGCAGCAGCGCGAAGTTCTGCATGTTGCGGGTGCCGACCTGCAGCATGTCGGCCCACTCGGCGACCAGCGGCACGTCCGCGGCGTCGACGACCTCGGTGACGACGGGCAGGCCGGTCTCCTGCCGGACGTCGGCGAGGATCTCCAGCCCGCGCGCCCCGAGCCCCTGGAAGGCGTACGGCGACGTGCGCGGCTTGTAGGCCCCGCCGCGCAGCAGGGTCGCGCCGGCCGCCTGGGCCATCCGCGCGGCGGCCAGCGTCTGCTCGGGGGTCTCGACCGCGCACGGGCCGGCGATGAGGGTGAAGGTGCCGGGGCCGATCGGCACCCCGCCGACCTCGACGGTGCTGGCCTCGGGGTGGTTCTCCCGGCTGACGAGCTTGTAGGGCTTGCTGACCCGGACGACGTCGCCGACGCCGGGCATCGCCCGCAGGTTGAGGGCCTGGAACTGCACCACGTCGCCGACCAGGCCGACGATCGTGCGGTTGACCCCCCGGCTGACGAACGCGGAGCCGCCCGCCTCCTCGACACGGGCGACGACGGCGTCGACCTCGGTGGGGGCTGCGCCGGGGCGCATGACGACGACCATGAGGTGCTCCTGGAACGACAAGAGCCCCGGGCAGGTGCCCGGGGCTCGCGGTGGTGGAGTGCGCGCTACACGGCACCCGACCGGGAGACCCGGACGGGAAAGGCGTAGGACCAGCAGCGGCGCACGTGCCGACGCTACACCCCCGCGCGATCATCCCCGCGTCCCGAGGGCCCCGGGGGGCGGCTCCCGCCGGGGGCGCGGCACCATGGCCAGGTGACGACGCCTTTCGACCGGCTCGGGTCCAAGCGGCGCGCGCAGGGCCGGACCGACCGCCTGCCGCCGGGGCAGTACGTCCCGCGCGGCTGGCCGGTCCTGCACTACGGCCGCGTCCCGCCCTTCGACCCCGCGACGTGGGACCTCCGGGTGTTCGGGGAGACGGCCTCGGGCGAGGTGACCCGCTGGACCTGGCCGCAGGTGGGGCACCTGCCGCGCACGCAGGTGGACGCCGACTTCCACTGCGTCACGAAGTTCTCGGTCCTCGACAACCACTGGCGCGGGATCGCGACGCGCACCCTGGTCGAGCTCGCGCCGCCGGCGCCGCACGTCACCCACGTGCTGGTCTGGGCGGAGTACGGCTACACCGCCAACCTGCGGCTCGAGGACTTCGCCAGCGAGTCGGCGCTGCTGGTGACCCACCGCGACGGCGAGCCGCTGACCGCCGACCACGGCGCGCCGCTGCGGCTCGTGGTGCCGCACCTGTACGCGTGGAAGGGCCCGAAGTGGGTGCGGGCCGTCGAGTACCTCGACGAGGACCGGCGGGGCTTCTGGGAGGAGCGCGGCTACCACAACCGGGGCGACCCCTGGCGCGAGCAGCGCTACTCCTACCAGGAGGAACCGGGCGACGGGCCCGAGTAGCGGTCAGGAGTCGCGCAGGCGGCAGAGCAGCTCGACGTCCTGACGGTGGCTCGCCGCGTCGCCCGGGGTCTCCACCACCACCGGCACGCCGCGGGTGCTGGCGTGCCGGAACAGCTCGGCGAACGGGTCCTGCCCGATGTGGCCGGCGCCGATGGTCTCGTGGCGGTCGCGGGTCGAGCCCAGCGGGTCCTTGGAGTCGTTGGCGTGCACCAGGCCGAGACGGCCCCGCCCGACGGTCTTGACGAGGGCGTCCAGCGTGCGCTTCATGCCGCCGGGCGCCGCGAGGTCGTGGCCGGCCGCGAAGGCGTGGCAGGTGTCGAGGCAGACGCCCAGGCGGGGGTGGGCGTCGAGCTGGGCGAACCACGGCCCGAGGTCCTGCACGGTGGCCGCGAGCGCCTGGCCGCCGCCCGCCGTCGGCTCGACGAGCACCCGTGGCCCGCCGTCGGGGATCCCGTCGAGCACCGGCAGGAGCAGCTCGCGCAGCTGGCGCAGCGCCTCGTCGCGGTGGGCGCCCGCGACCGCGCTGCCGGCGTGCACCACCACGCCGAGCGCCCCGATGCCGGCGCCGCGCTGCAGCGCGTGCCGCACGGCGTCGACGCTCTTGCGCTGGGTGGCCTCGGTGGGGGAGCCGAAGTTGACCAGGTAGGGGCTGTGCACGAACACCGGGATGCCGGCGCGCGCGCACTCCTCGCGGAACGCCTCGTCCTGCGCGGGGTCGCCCGCGCTCGGCGCCCAGCCCCGGGGGTTGGACACGAACACCTGCACGGCTCCCGCGCCGATCTCGCGGGCGTACGCCAGCCCCTTGAGCAGGCCGCCGGCGACCGGGACGTGGGAGCCCACGGCGGAGGGCTTGCGGGGCGGCACCCGCAGACTCTGCCAGACCGGACGGCTGCCGGAGCGGCCTACAGCACGTAGTAGGTGACGACGCTGCCGCGCCGTACCTGCTCGCCCGCGGCCGGGCTCTGCGTGACCACGCTGCCGCTGCCGTCGGGCAGGTCGAACGCCCGGCCCTCGAGGTCCTGGGCCCCGAGCAGGTCCTCGGCCTCGTCACGGCTGCGGCCCTGCAGGTCCGGGACCACGACGAGGTCGGGGCCCCTGCTGACCACCACGGTGATCGTCGAGCCGCGCGGCGCCCGCCCGCTGTCGGGGTCGGCGGACAGCACGGTGCCCTCGGCGACGTCCTCGTCGAACTCCTCCTGCACCGACGCCTCGAACCCGGCGTCCTCCACGGCGGCGACCGCGTCGCTGCGGCCGCGGCCGACCAGCTGCGGCACGGGCAGCTGCTCGACGCCCCGGCTCAGCACCAGGGCCACCGAGGTCCCCGGCCGCAGCGCACGGCCGCTCTCCGGGTCGGTGCGCAGCACGCGTCCCTCGGGCTGCTCGGACGAGAACCGCTCGGTGACCCGGCCGGGCTCGAGGCCGGCGGCGTCGAGGGCGTCCCGGGCCGCGACGAGGGTGCGGCCGGCCAGGGCGGGGACGCGTCGCCGGTCCGGGCCCCGGCTGAGCACGATCGCGACCGTGCCCTCCTTGCGCACCCGGCCGCTCGGGTCGGGGTCCTGGTCGAGGACGTCGCCGGCCGGCACGTCCTCGTCGAAGCGGGCCTGGTCCTCCCGGACGTCGAGGCCGGCCGCGCGCAGCCGCTCGGTCGCCTCGTCCTCGCTCAGCCCGAGCACGGCGGGGGCGGTGGTCCACCGCGCGGCGGCGAGGTAGTAGGCGCCGCTCGGGGCGGCCACGGCCAGCAGCAGCACCACGAGGCCGACGACCGCGCCACGGCCCGGCCGGCGGCGGCGGCGCGCGGGGGCCGCCGGGGTGTCCTGGCGGGGGACCGGCACCGATCCGGCCGCCCGGCGGGTGCCCGGTGCGGGGGCCCGGCCCTGCGGCGGCACGACCGGCGGCACGACCGGCGGCACGACGGGCAGGGCCGTCGTGTCGTCGTCCTGCCGGGGGACGACCAGGGTGTCCTGGCGCTGCGCGGGTGCCCGGCGGGCACCCGGGACGGCCAGCAGCTCGGCGAGCAGGGCGCCGGCGTCGGGGGGCCGCAGCGCCGGGTCGCGCCGGGTCGCCCGGACGACCAGCTCGTCGAGCGCGGGCGGCAGGCCGCTGACCAGGGTCGAGGGCGGCGGCACGTCCTCGTTGACGTGCCGGTAGGCGACCGTGAGCGGGACGTCGCCGGCGTGCGGCTGGCTGCCGGTGAGCATCTCCCACAGCAGCACCCCGACCGCGTACACGTCGGTGCGGGGGTCGACGGTGCCGTCGACGACGAGCTCGGGCGCCAGGTAGGCGACGGTGCCGATGAGCTGTCCCGTGGTCGACGTGACCTGGCTGGTCTCCACCGCCCGGGCCAGCCCGAAGTCGGCGACCTTGACCCGGCCGTCGTCGCCGAGCAGGACGTTCTCGGGCTTGACGTCGCGGTGGACCAGGCCGGCGCGGTGGGCGGCCGCGAGGGCGCGCAGGACGGCCTCGGCGATCGGCAGCGCCGAGCCGGGGGCCAGCGCGCCGCGCTCCTGCAGCAGGCTGCGCAGGTCGCGCCCCGGCACGAGCTCCATGACGAGGTAGGCGCTGTCGGTCGCCTCGTCGCGGCCGGTGTCGTGGACGGCGACCACCTCGGGCGCGGTCAGCCGGGCGGCCGAGCGCGCCTCCTGCGTGAAGCGCGCGACGAACGCGGGGTCCTCGGCCAGCCAGGGGTGCATCACCTTGACCGCGACCGGCCGGTCGAGCCGCTCGTCGACGCCGGCCCACACGGTGGCCATGCCGCCGCGGGCGATCTTGTCCGTCAGGCGGTAGCGGCCGTCCAGCAGCCGGCCCGCGAGCCGGTCCGAGGCGCGTCCGGGGGTGTCCACGGCCTCCTGCTCCGGGTCGGGGCGGCGACCGCCGGGCCCGGGGCAGGCCGGTCGGCCGGGCGCCCGGTCAGCCGTTCGCGAAGCGCGGGCGCAGCGCGTCGATGCTCCGAAGGTACTGCTCGGTCTGCGGCAGGACGCCCTGACGCGCCAGGGAGCCGAGCCCCTGGTAGTAGCCCGCCAGCACCGCCCGGTCCGAGCCCTCGGAGCGGGCGAGCTGGCGCAGCAGCAGGACGCCGGCCGTGACGTTGTCGGCCGTGTCCTGCAGGTCGAGCTCGCGGCCGGCCTCCGCGCTCAGCGCCCGGCCCGTGCGCGGGAGCACCTGCATGACGCCGACGGCGCCGACCCCGGACACGACGTCCTGCTGGAAGCCGCTCTCCTGGTGGGCGACGGCGAGGGCGAGCGAGGGGTCCACGCCGTACCGGCGGGCGGTCTCGGCGACGAGCCGGCGCGCCTCCGCCCGCTCACCGCCGACCGCGGGGGCGCTGGCGGCGGCGGCGGCCGGCACGGCGAGGCGCTGTCCGGGCTGCAGGAGGCTGCTCGCCGACAGCCCGTTCGCGCTCAGGACCGCGCGGACGCTCGAGCCGTACCGGGCGGCGACCGCGCTGACCGTCTCGCCCGGGCGCACGACGTGCTCGCGCGCCCCGGCCGCGGCCGGGCCGGTCGCCGCGCTGCCGCCGCCGGGCAGGCGCAGGCGCTGGCCCGCCACGATCAGGTCGCCGGACAGGCCGTTGGCCAGCCGGAGCGCCGCCACGGTCGTGCCGTGGCGCAGGGCCAGCCCGGAGAGCGTGTCGCCGTCGGCGACCCGGACGCTGCCGGACGCGCCCGCGGTGGAGACGGCGGCGAGGGCCATCAGGGCCGCGACCGTGCCCAGGGCGGCGCGGCGGGCCGCCCGCGGGGAGGTGGGCGCGGACGGGTCGGCGGTGGGCTGGGTCATGGGAGGTCCCGACGGTCGACGGCAGGGCTGTTCGTGACCGACGGTACGTGCGTCGTGACCGGTGGGGCAAGGCGGCGGCGGGCTGCCGCCGAGGGGCGACGGCGGGCGCAGCGGTGCTCGCCCCGGCGCTCGTCCCGGCGGCGCCCTGCCCCGGCGGCGCCTAACCTCCGCGACATGACCACCGTGAGCCTGATCGTCGCCGGCGTGCCCGAGGAGGTCGCCGCCCCGCTGCGCGACGCCCTCCGGCGCGCGGGGCTGGTCCTGCGTGAGCGGCTGCTGCCCGGCGCCGACGCCGTCCTGGTCCTCGGCCGGCCCGACGACGCCGCCGTCCGGCTGCTCCAGGACACCGCCGGGCGCGGGACGCCCGTGCTGCTCGTCGGGCCCGAGCCCGGCCCGCTGGCGGATGCCGCGGGCGTGCTCCCGGGCGGGCTGACCCCCGTGCACGAGGTGCGGGTGCGGCCCGGCCCGGACGTCGGGGAGGTGGCCGACCGGCTCGGCGGCGACCTGCTCGTGCGCGAGCGCTGGCCGCTGCTGGAGAAGGCCGCGGACGACGTCGAGGTGGTCCTCACCGCCAACGTCGCCTACCGCGACCACCCCGTCGCGACCTGGCGCCCCGCGACCGGGCTCGCGCTGCTGACCGTCGGGTCGACCCGGGCGACGTACGCCGACCCGGCCTGGCAGCGCGTCGTCCACCGCCTGCTGCGCCACCTGGCCGGCGAGCGCGACACGGACCCGGTGCGCGTCGGCGTCCTCGGCTACGGGGCGATCGGGCACGAGCACAACGCCGCCATCCGCCTCACCCAGGGCCTCGAGCTGGCCGCGGTGTGCGACCCGAACCCGCAGCGCATCGCCGCCGCCCGGGAGCTCGCGCCGCAGGTCCGCGGGCACGCGTCCGGGGAGGACCTGCTCGCCGATGACGGCGTGGACCTGGTCGTGGTCTCCACCCCGCCGGTCAGCCACGCGGAGTGGACCCTGCGCGCGCTGGAGGCCGGCAAGTCGGTCGTGGTGGAGAAGCCGTTCTGCCTCACCGTCGACGAGGCGGACCGGCAGGTCGCCGCCGCCGCCGAGCGGGGCCTGACGCTCGCGGTGTACCAGAACCGCCGGTGGGACGCCGACTACCTGGCGCTCAAGCAGGTCGTGCGCAGCGGGCGGCTCGGCGAGGTCTTCCACTACGAGAGCTTCATCGGCGGCTACGGCCACCCCTGCAACTACTGGCACTCCGACGAGGCCGTGTCGGGCGGGGCCATCTACGACTGGGGCAGCCACTACCTGGACTGGGTGATGGACCTGTTCCCGCAGCAGGTGGAGTGGGTGTCGGCGACCACCCACAAGCGGGTCTGGCACGACGTCACCAACGCCGACCACAGCCGCGTGCTGGTGCACTTCGTCGACGGCGTCGAGGCCGAGTTCACGCACTCGGACCTGTCGGCCGCGCTCAAGCCCAAGTTCTACGTGCTCGGCACCGAGGGCGGGCTGATCGGCGACTGGCGCTACGAGAAGGTCGTCGGGCGCTCCCCGGTGGGGACGCTGCTCGAGGACCGGCTCGCCCACTCCGACGCGCCGGCCGACCTGCGCGTGTTCACCCCCGACGGCGCCGGCTGGACGTCGGAGACGCGGCTGAGCGTGCCGCCCCCGCCCGCGCAGCCGTTCCACCGCGAGCTGGCCGACCAGGTGCTGTCGGGCTGGCCGATGTCGGTGACGCCCGAGGGCAGCCGCAAGAACATCGCCCTCATGCAGGCCGCCACCGCGTCCGCGGCCGACGGCGGGCGCCCGGCGCCCCTGCCGGCATGAGCGCGCCCGGCCCCGTCCGCTGGGGCTTCGTCGGCGCCGGCCGCATCGCGCGCACCGCGCTGCTCCCGGCCGTCACGGCGGCGCAGGGTGCGGTGCTGCAGGCGGTGGCAGCCCGCGACCCCGGGCGCGCGGCGTCCTTCGGACCCCGCACCGTGCACCCGACGTACGACGCGCTGCTGGCCGACGACGACGTCGACGCGGTCTACATCAGCCTGCCCAACGACGCGCACGTACCGATGACCGTGGCCGCGCTCGAGGCCGGCAAGCACGTGCTGTGCGAGAAGCCGCTCGGCCTGACGGCGGCCGAGGTCGACCTCGTCCTGGCTGCCGCCGCGCGCACCGGCCGGACCGCGATGGAGGCCAGCTGGTACCGCTGGCACCCGCGGGTGCGCCTGGCGCAGGCCCGGCTCGGTGAGATCGGGCCGGTGGCCCACGTCGCGGCCGGCTTCGCGTTCGACGGGGTGCCGGAGGGCGACTACCGGCTCGACCCGGCCAAGGGCGGCGGAGCGCTGTACGACGTCGGCTGCTACGCCGTCAGCGCCTGCCTGTGGGCGGTCGGGCGGGGGCTGCCCGACGAGGTGGTCGCGCGCTCCGAGCCGTCCCCGACCGGCGTGGACCTGCGCACCCGGCTGGTCCTGTCGTGGGACGACGGCCCCGACGCGGAGGCGGAGGCGGGCATCGCCGGCACCGAGGGCCAGTGGCTCGTCGTCACCGGCGAGCGCGGGGAGGTCGAGCTGCGGGGCGAGTCCTTCACGGCGTACCGCGAGGACAGCGAGCTGTGGGTGTCGGACGGCGACGGCACCGAGCGCGTCGTGGTGCCGGCGGTGGACGCCTACCGGCTCATGGTCGAGGAGCTGTCGTCGGTGCTCACCGGGGGGCCCGGCTGGCTGCTGCCGCTGGAGGAGTCCCGGCAGACCGCGACCGTGCTCGACGCCGCCCGGGCCAGTGCGGCGGCCGGGGGCGAGCCGGTCCGCCCGCACTAGGGTCGTCGCGTGACCGACTCGCCCGACGACACCCCCGACCCGCTCGCACCGGACGTCCCCGTGCTCACGCTGCCGGAGCTCGCCGAGCGGCTCGGGACCGACGTCGTGCACGCCCGGACGGCCGTCAAGGACGGCACCTTCCTCGCGCTGCGCCGCGCCGACGGCGTGCTCGTGGTGCCCGAGCGCCAGCTCGACGGCGCGGAGCCCGTCAAGCACCTGGTGCCGGTGCTGCGTCTGCTGCGCGACGCCAAGTACACCTCTGAGGAGGCGTGGCAGTGGATCAGCACCCCCGACGACTCGCTGCCGGGCAGCCCGCTGGACGCCCTGCACGAGAACCGCGCCACCGAGGTCAAGCGGCGCGCCCAGGCCCTCGGCTTCTAGCGGGAGGCCGGCGTCCGTGCAGCTGATCTACTTCGCGGTCCTGGCCGGCTGCGTGCTCGGCACGCTGCCCCTCGAGATCGTGCTGCGCACCCGCGTGTACGCCCGGCCGCTGCGCCTGCTGCTCACGCTGCTGCCCGTGCTCGTGGTGTTCGTCGTCTGGGACGTGCTCGCGATCCGGGCCGGGCACTGGACGTACGACCCGCGGCAGACGACGGGGCTGGCCGTCGGCGACCTGCCGCTCGAGGAGCTGGCGTTCTTCGTCGTCATCCCGGTCTGCGCCGTCCTGACCCTCGAGGCCGTGCGCGCGGTCAAGGGCTGGCGCGTGGGGGACGAGCAGCCGTGACCTACACGACCGCCGCGCTGATCGGCGTGGTCGCCACCGTGGTGCTGGACCTGTTCGTGCTGCGCACCCGGCTGCTCGCGCGCCGGGCCTTCTGGACGGCGTACGCGATCATCGTGTTCTTCCAGCTGGTGACCAACGGGATCTTCACCGGCCGGGAGATCGTCGTGTACGACGGGGACGTCATCGTGGGCTCGGACCGCCCGCGGCTGCTCGGCGACGGCCGCATCGTCTACGCGCCCGTGGAGGACCTGCTGTTCGGGTTCGCGCTGGTCGTGCAGACGCTGTCCTGGTGGGTCTGGTGGGGCCGGCGCCTGCCGGACCGGCCGCGCGTCCCGGTGCGCCGGTGACCGCCGGCCCGCCGCTGCGCGCCGCCGTCGTCGTCCGGTCGGGGCCCGACGCCTGCCGGGTCGTGGCCGGCGGCGCGAGCGCCGGTGCGGGCTACGGCGAGCCCTTCCGCCCCCGCGCGGCCGAGCTGCGGCCGGGGCACCTCGTGGCGCTGGCGCCGGGGCCGGCCGGCGCCGAGCTGGTCGTGTGGCGCTGGTTCGACGGCGTCGTCGTCGAGGCGCAGGACGGGCTGGTGCGGCTGTGGGAGCCGGCCCACGGCGAGGTGCTCGCCCGGCCGCGGCGGCCGGAGCGGCCGTGCCTGCCCGGCAGCCGGTGGTGGCTCTCGGCGGGCCTGCCCGGGGCCGAGTGGTGGGTGGCCGGGCCCGCCGAGGGGCTCGAGGTCGAGCTGGACGAGGTCGGCCGCTTCTACGCCGAGCACGGCCTGTGGGAGCGCCTGGCCTGACGGGCCGGCCGCGCGGCGGTCAGGTCGCGAACAGGCTGGCGACGGTGAAGGCCGCCACCGCGAGCACGAGCAGCGCGAGGATGCTCAGCGCGAAGATCATCGGGGTCCGGTTGCCGCTGACCGGGCCCATGTTGGGGGTGTCGTCGCGCCGCACAGCGCCGGCGGCGCCGCTCATCGAGTCCGCCGAGGGCGGGGTGTCGCCGGGCTGCACGCCGGTGCCCGCCTCGAGACCGGGGGTGTTCTCCGGGTTCGCGCCGGGGCTGTCGCTCGTCTCGCCACGCTCACCAGAGGCCATGCCTGCAGGATGACCCCGCGCGCCGCGGACGAAACGCCTCAGCGTCGCCGCGCCGCCACGGCGCGCGCCAGGCCGGGCAGGGCGACCCGCGCCCGGGTGACCGGCCCCACCGACACCCGCTGGGACAGCACGTCGTGGTCGGCGGCCTCGACCTCGTCGAGGATGCCGCCGTACAGCGCCAGCGCCGTCTCGATGCACGGCCGGCTGGTGGGGTGCAGCAGCCGGACGCCCGCCCGGGCAGACCGGTAGACCTCCCGCGTGCGGGCGATCTCGAAGGCGAGCAGACGGCGCACCGGCCCGTCCACGACGCCGTGCTCGAGGTGCTCGCGGGTCACCCCGAACGCCTCGAGGTCCTCCTGCGGCAGGTAGACCCGGCCCCGCCGCAGGTCCTCGCCGACGTCGCGGATGAAGTTGGACAGCTGGAACGCCACCCCGAGGTCGGCGGCGTACGGCTCCGCCACCTCCCGCGGCACGAGCGGCTCGAGCACCGGCACCATCTGCAGGCCGATGACGGCCGCGGACCCGTGCACGTAGGTCATGAGGTCGGCGTACGTCGCGTACTCCGTGACCGTCAGGTCCATCCGCATGGAGGCCAGGAAGTCCTCGACGTGCTGCAGGGGGATGTCCCACCGCCGGACCGTGTCCACGACCGCCCGGCTGATCTGGTGGTCGCTCCCGCCGGCCGCGACGTCGGCGAGGAACTGGTCGCCCCAGCCGATCAGCCAGTCGGCCTTCTGCGCGTCGGTGAGCGTGCTGGCGAGGTCGTCGACGATCTCGTCGGCGTAGCGCGCGAAGCCGTACAGCGCGTGGACGTACGGCCGCTTCCACGCGGGCAGCAGCAGCGTCGCCAGGTAGTACGTCCGCCCGTGCCGGGCGTTGAGCCACCGGCAGGCCTCGTAGGACGCCCGCAGCGCCGGGTCCGTGATGCCGGCCGCGTCCAGCTCCCTCCCGCTCATCCGCGCAGTCTGGCAGAGGCGGCGGCGGCGGGCCCTACAGCGCGAGGCGCAGGGAGCGGGAGCGGTAGGAGGTGTCCTTGCCCAGGATGCGCTCGGCGGCCAGGCGTCCGCTGATCAGCACCATGGGCACGCCGACACCGGGTTGCGTGCCCGAGCCGGCGAACACGACGCCCTCGATCTTGGGGGCGAGGTTGGTGGGCCGGAACGGGCCGGTCTGGAAGAACGAGTGGGCCGAGGCGAACGGCGCGCCCGCCGCCATCCCCCGACGCTGCCAGTCCGCCGGAGTGGTCACGTCCTCGACCTCGATCGCGTCGCCGAACCCGACGTAGCCGAGGGCCTCGAGGCGCGCGACGCACTCGTCGCGGTAGCGCGGGCCGACGACGTCCCAGTCCAGGCCGCTGGTCATGTCGGGCGTCGGGAACAGCACGTAGTACATGTGCCTGCCGTCCGGGGCGAGCGAGGGGTCGCTGCGGGTCGGGTTGGTGACCAGCACCGACGGGTCGGACATCAGCTGCTGGCGGTCGATGAGGTCGGTGAACACCTCGCGCCACTGCTTGCCGAAGTGGATGTTGTGGTGGGCCGTCCTGGTGTACTCCTGCGTCGACCCGGCGAGCATGAGGAAGCAGCTGGGGGAGTAGGTGAGGCTCTTGACCCGGCGCGGGGTCGCCTCCGGCGGCAGCAGCTCGCGGTAGGCGACCGGCAGGTCCGGGTTGATCACGACGACGTCGGCGTCGTAGCGCTCGCCGTCGGTCGTCTCGACCCCCACGGCCCGCCCGTGCTCGACCAGGACGCGGCTGACGGTCTGCCCGTAGTGGAACTGCACGCCGTGCTTCTCCGCCGCGCCGGCCAGCGCGCGGGGGACCGCGTGCATGCCGCCCTTGGGGAAGAACACGCCGGCGACGGAGTCCATGTAGGCGATGACCGCGTAGATCGCCAGCGCGTCGTACGGCGAGAGCCCGGCGTACATCGACTGAAAGCTCATCACCCGCTGGGTGCGCGGGTCCTTGAGGTACTGCCCGACCTTCGGGGCCAGCTTGCTGAAGCCGCCGATCGCGACCAGGCGCGCGAGGTTGGGCGTGATGAGGTCCAGCGGCGAGTCGATGTTGCGGTCGATGAAGTCCGACATCTCGTAGCGGTAGAGCTTGGACACGAAGTCGACGTACTGCAGGTAGCCCTGGGCCTCGTCCGGCCCGCACACCCGCTCCACCTCGGCCGCCATCTCGCCGGCGTCGGCCTTGATGTCCAGCACCGACCCGTCCGGGTAGTACGCGCGGTACAGCGGGTCGACCGGGGTGAGCTCGAGCCAGTCCTCGAGCTCCTCGCCCACGCAGTCGAGGGCGTCGGCGATCAGGTCGGGCATGGTGAGCACCGTCGGGCCGGTGTCGAAGCGGTACGTGCCGTCGCCGGACGGGCTGGGCACCTCGAGCAGCCCGTTGCGGCCGCCTGGGACGTCCTCGCGCTCGAGGACGGTGACCTCGCGGCCCGCTCCCACCAGGCGCAGGGCGGCCGACAGCCCGGCCAGCCCGGCTCCGACGATGACGACACGGTCGGTCTTGCCGGGCACGGTGCGCATGCCGCGAGGGTACGGGCGGGGCCCCGTCCCGGCCCCTCGGAGCGTCGGCTCAGCCGCCCTCCTCGTGCCCCAGGTCGGCCGTCCCGATCGGCACGCCGCCCGCCGGGACGTCCCCCACCGGGAACCACGCCGAGCGCGGTCCGGCTGCTCCCGCGCCGGTCGCCGCCACCGCGACCAGCAGCTGCGACGACGTGAGCAGGAGCCCGGCCTCCCGGTCCTGCTCGAGCCGGGCGCGCGCCGACGTGCCGGCTGCGGCCTCGACCGCGAGGGTGGTCTGCGCCTGCACCCCGCGCGGGGGCCCCGGCGGCGCCCTCGCTCGTGCCGTAGGAGACGGCGTAGCCGGTGGCGCCGGGCACCGGCTCCCAGCTCAGCTGCCACGTGCTCCGCCAGGCCACCTGGCCGGCTCCGGCGGGACCGGGTGCCGGCTCCTCCTTCGAGACGGAGGCGACGCGGAAGCCGGTGACCGGGGGCAGGGCCGCGGGCGGCCCGGCCGGCGGAGCGGCGGGGGCCGCGCCGCCCGCCGTGCAGCCGCTCACCAGGACGGCGGCCAGGGCGAGCAGGGGCGGCGTCCTCAGCACGGGACGGCCATTGCGGGGACGGTCACCGCACGACGGTCACCACTCCACACGGCCGAACACCTCGTCGTTCGCGTAGATCGTGCGCGCCGGGACCCGCTGGCCGATCGCCAGCTCGCTGCCGACGACGGCGCTGCGCCTGCCGATCGTCGCGCCGTTGCGCACCAGCGAGCGGAAGACGACGGCGCGGTCGCCGAGCACGACGTCGTTGCCGATGACGGTCGGGGCGGCCAGCTGCGTCGTCGGGTCCACGGCCGGCCGGCCGCCCCCGTGCACGATCACGCCCTCGCCGTAGGTCACCCGCGAGCCGACCCGCAGGTCGCTGCCCTCGAGCGCGTGGAACACCACCCTGTCGCCCATGCTCGAGATCGGCCCGAGCCCGAACGGGCCGCCCTCGTCGGCGCGGATGGAGATGCGGTCGCCGAGGACGTCGTCGAGGCGGGCCCGGCTGTCCTCGAAGCAGGCGTTGCCGATGAGCCGGTTGCGGAAGGCGGGGTCGACGACCTCCGGCCCGGTGCACAGCGCCGACTCGACCCTCGGCGCGTCCCGTGCCCGGTCGAACACGTTGCCGCCGGGGTCCACGCCGATGCCCCGCACCGCGTCCTCGTCCTCGCGCGCCAGCCGGCTGTACTCGCGCGCCAGCCCGACGTTGACCTCGACGACGCCCTCGTTGAACAGGCGGTCGGCCTGCGTGATCGGCCGGACCTTGCCGAGGGCCGGGTCGTCGGCCTCCGCCTGGGTCTGCACGTCCTTGCCGGGCAGCACGATCGTCCCGCTGCGCAGTCGCACGCCGGGCCCGACCCTGCTCAGCGCCGACAGCCCGCTGTCGCGCTCGATCACGGCGCCGTCGACGCGGGCGCCGAAGCTGACGAAGACCCCGGAGTCGTCCTCGGGGCCCTCCTCGCCCGCCGGGAGCACGCCCAGCCGGGCCGGGCCGTGCGCCGACGAGCCGTGGGCCAGGATGACCCGCTCCCCGGTGCGCACGCCCGGCTCCAGCCCGAGGCCCGCGATGCGGCGCCGCTCGGCGGTCGTGCGGTCGACGACCGCGTTGACGATGACGCTGTCCTGCACGTTCGACTCCGCGCCGAGCACGATCGGCGCCGTGGGCTCGGCGAGCAGCCGGGCGAACGGCCCGACGTACACCCGCCCCTCCAGCTCCACGTGCTCGGCCGCCGTGACGCCGGCACTGGGGTCGACGAAGCTGGCCTGGTCGACCGGCGTCTCCTGCGCGCACACGGGCCGGTCGCGGAACGTCGGCGAGCAGGGCCCGGCGGCGGCGGGAGTGGCGGCGGCGGGCTCAGCGGCGGCGGGAGTGGCGGCGCCGGCGGTCAGGGGCAGCAGCGCGCCCGCTCCGACGAGTCCGGTGACGAGCAGGCGGGCGTGGCGTCCGTGCAGCACGGCGTCTCCTCGGTCGTGGTCGGTCGGGCACACAGTGTGCGCGTCGCCGCCGGGCCGGGCCCACGGCCCGCCCGGCCCTCGGGACGGCCCCGCAGGCCGTTGCGCAGTCGTGACCCGCGGCACGCTCAGGCGTCCGGCCGGGACCGCCGAGTCCGGGAGCGTGAACACGCCGATCTACCTCGCCCTGCTGGTCGCCGTCGCCCCCCTGGCCAAGGCCCGGCTCACCGACTACGTCCTGCGCGACGCGCGGCAGGAGCAGGCCGTCCCGCGGCCCCGGCTCGAGGCGGCGCTGTCGCGCGACCGGCGGTGACCCGCCCGACCGATGAGTCGGGGGCGCCGTCGTCGTCCTAGCCCTCGAGCGCCGGGCGGGGAGGTCCCCCGCCGCGCGGGAGGAGCCGACGGTGAAGCAGATCATCCCCAACCTGTGGTTCGACGGCCAGGCCGAGCAGGCCGCGGAGTTCTACGTCTCGGTCTTCCCGGACAGCCGGGTCCGGAGCATCGCGCGCTACCCGGAGGGGGCGCCCGGGCCGACCGGGTCGGTCATGACGGTCGAGTTCGAGCTGTTCGGGCAGCCGTTCGTCGGTGTCAACGGCGGCCCGGCCTTCCCGTTCACCGAGGCCGTGTCGTTCCAGGTCCCGTGCGCGGACCAGGCCGAGGTCGACCACTACTGGGCGGTGCTCACCGACGGCGGGCAGGAGGGCCAGTGCGGCTGGCTCACGGACCGCTTCGGCCTGTCCTGGCAGGTGGTCCCCGACGGCATGGACGAGGTCTTCGCCGATCCCGACCCGGCGCGGGCCCAGCGCGCCGTCCAGGCCATGATGCAGATGACCAAGCTCGACGTCGACGCCCTGCGGCGGGCCGCAGACGGCGTCCCGGTCTGAGCGCGGGCGGGCTACGCCGGCTGGGCGGTGAGGACCTCGGCGCCGTCGTCGGTCACGAGCAGGGTGTGCTCGAACTGCGCGGTGCGCGACCGGTCCACGGTGACCGCCGTCCAGCCGTCGTCCCACACCACGTGGCGGTGGTCGCCGATGGTGATCATCGGCTCGATGGTGAAGGTCATCCCGGGCACCAGCGGCATGCGCGCCGAGGGGTTGTCGTAGTGGTAGACCTGCGGGTCGCTGTGGAACGTGCGGCCGATGCCGTGGCCGACGAAGCTGCGCACGACGCCGTAGCCGAGGCCCTCGGCGTGCTGCTGGATCGCCCGGCCGATGTCGCGGACGACGCCGCCCGGCCGGACCGCGGCGATGCCGAGGTCGAGGCACTCGCGGGTCACGAGGACCAGCCGGCGCGACGGCTCGTCGACCTCGCCGACGAGGAAGGTCGCGTTGGTGTCGCCGTGCACGCCGTCGAGGAAGATCGTGACGTCGCAGTTGACGATGTCGCCGTCCGCCAGGACGGTCGAGTCGGGGATGCCGTGGCAGATGACCTCGTTGACCGAGGTGCAGATCGACTTCGGGTAACCGTTGTAGCCCAGCGTCGAGGGGTAACCGCCGCGGGCGAGGTAGGCCGCGTGGGCGACCGCGTCGAGCTCGTCGGTCGTGACGCCCGGGCGGACGGCGGCGCCGACCTCCGCCAGCACCTCGGCGGCGGCCCGGCCGGCGGCGCGCATCAGCGCGATCTCCTCGGCGGTCTTCGGGCGGGCGCTGCCGCGGTCCCGGGGGCGCCCGTGCCGGTCGGCGACGTAGTCGGGGCGCGCGATGTCGGCCGGGACCTCGCGGCGGGGTGAGAGGCGCCCGGGCCGGACGTACAGGGCGGCCTCGCGCTCGGCCTGCTCGCGCCGGGCCTGCTCGCCCGCGACCCGCTGCGGGTCGAGGTCGGCGAGCCGGTGGCAGCGCTTGTACTTGCGGCCGCTGCCGCACCAGCAGGGGTCGTTGGCGGACAGGGTCGGCGCGGTCATCCGCCCAGCGTAGGTCGCTCAGACGGTGCGGGACGTGGCGGCGAGCGCGAGGTCTCCCAGCACGGTGCGCGCGGGCTCCTCGACCGGCGCGGCGGCGAGGGCGACGAGGGCGTCGTCGAGCAGCTCGGCGATCAGGCCCTCGCTGCGGGCCAGCGCACCGGTGTCGGTGATGACCTCGCGCAGCGCCGCCACGCCCTCCTCGGCGAGGTGGGGGTCGCCGAGGTGCTGCCGGACGACCGCGGCCTGCGCGTCGGTGGCCGCCTCCAGGGCCATCGCGACCAGGGCGGTCCGCTTGCCCTCACGCAGGTCGTCGCCCGCGGGCTTGCCGGTCTGCGACGGGTCGCCGAACACGCCGAGGACGTCGTCGCGCAGCTGGAAGGCCTCGCCGAGCGGGAGGCCGTACCCGCTGTAGCCGTCGAGCACGTCCTGGCCGGCGCCGGCCAGCGCCGCGCCGAGGTGCAGCGGCTTCTCGATCGTGTACTTGGCGCTCTTGTAGCGGGCGACCCGCAGCGCGCGCTCCACCGAGCCGCCGCCGCGGGCCTGCTCGAGCAGGTCGAGGTACTGCCCGCCCATCAGCTCGCTGCGCATGTCGGCGAAGACCCGGTCGGCGGCCGCGAGGCGCTCCGCGGGCAGGTCGGCCGAGCCCAGCATCTCGTCCGACCACGACAGCGCCAGGTCGCCGAGCAGGATCGCGGCGCCCGAGCCGAACGCCTCCGGGTCGCCGTGCCAGGCCTCGGAGCGGTGCAGCGCGGCGAAGCGGCGGTGGGCCGCGGGCTGGCCGCGCCGCGTGTCGCTGCCGTCCATGACGTCGTCGTGGACGATCGCGCAGGCCTGGAACAGCTCGAGCGAGGCCGCGGCGGTGACGACCCCGTCGCTGTCGGGGCCGCCCGCGCCGCGGTAGCCCCAGTAGCAGAAGCCCGGCCGCAGGCGCTTGCCGCCGGCCAGCAGTTGCACCAGCGACGCGGCGAGCGGGGCGAGGTCCTCGCTCACCGCCTCGAGCACCGGCAGCCGCTCGGCGACGAAGGAGTCGAGGCTCTTCTGCACGCGTGCGCGCAGGTCGTCGCGGTCGAGCGGGCCCGGGCTCATGCCTGGCGAGGGTAGCCGCGGGTCGTTGCCAGCGCCCCGGGAGCCCGCGCCGTACGGTTGGCGCATGTCTGGGCGCACGATCCGCGAGCTGCTCGCCACCGGCGAGCGGCTGTTCTCGTTCGAGTTCTTCCCGCCGAAGACCGACGAGGGGGAACGCCAGCTCTGGCAGGCGATCCGCGAGCTCGAGTCCCTGCACCCGGACTTCGTCTCCGTGACCTACGGCGCGGGCGGCTCGACCCGGGACCGCACGGTCGCCATGACCGAGCGGATCGCCTCCGAGACCACCCTGACGCCGCTCGGCCACCTCACCGCCGTCGACCACTCCGTCGCGGAGCTCCGTCGCATCGTGGGGCAGTACGCCGACGCCGGCGTGCGCAACGTGCTCGCGCTGCGTGGCGACCCGCCGGGCGACCCGCAGGCCCACTGGGCGCGCCACCCCGACGGGCTCGAGTACGCCGAGGAGCTCGTCCGGCTGGTCAAGGCCAGCGGCGACTTCTGCGTGGGTGTCGCCGCCTTCCCGGAGAAGCACCCGCGGTCGGCCGACGCCGACAGCGACGTCCGCTACTTCGTGCAGAAGTGCCGGGCCGGCGCGGAGTTCGCCATCACCCAGATGTTCTTCCGGCCCGAGGACTACCTGCGCCTGCGCGACCGCGTGGCGGCCACCGGCTGCGACGTGCCGGTGCTGCCGGGGATCATGCCGGTGACCAACGTGAAGCAGATCGAGCGCTTCGCGGTGCTGTCCGGGGCCGCGTTCCCCGAGGACCTCGCCGCCCGGCTGCACGAGGTCGAGGACGACCCCGCGGCGGTGCGCCAGATCGGCGTCGAGGTGGCGACCGAGCTGTGCCAGACGCTGCTCGCCGAGGGCGCCCCGGGGCTGCACTTCATCACCCTCAACCGGTCGACGGCGACGCGCGAGGTCTGGTCGCGGCTCGGCCTGCACGACCGCACGCCGGTGCACGCGTGAACCTCTCGCACCGGGTGCGGACCGCCGCCACGCCCGCGCAGGTGTGGCAGGTCCTCGGCGACCCCCAGCGCTGGCCGGAGTTCGACCTGTTCCTGCAGCAGGTGCGGGGCAGCAGCGGCCGCGTGTCGACCGGCGACCACCTGCTCGGGATCGGTCGGGTCGTCCCCGTCCGCATCCCCGTCGACGTCGTCGAGGCCGTCGCCGAGCGCCGGCTGGTGCTGCGCGTGCACGTCGCGCCCGGCGTCGTGGAGGAGGTCACGCACGTGCTGACGCCCGGCGTCCGCGGCGGCTGCCACATCGCGGTGTCCGTGGTCGTCGAGGGGCTGTTCGCCCGCGCGGCCGTGCTGCCGCTGTGGCTGGCCCGCGGGCTCACGGCGCGCGTGCTCGCCTCCCGGGTGCAGCGCCTCGCCAGGACCGCCGGCGGGACCGCCGGAGCGGCGTGACCCGCGCCCAGGCGTTCGGGCTCGCCCTGGCCGCCCTGGGTGTGGCGCTCGTGGCGCTGGGGCTGCTCACCGCGCGCCGGCCCGCACACGAGGTGCCGTCGCGGGACGCGTACTTCGACCGCTGGCAGGTGCTGCACGGCGGCTACGACCCGCGCACCGGCAGCGTGTTCCTCAAGGGCTGGCTGTCGATGGTCTACGCGATGGCGCGGCCGCTGGCCCGCCGCGGCGTGCAGCCCGACGTCATCACCGTCTCGTCGATCTGGTTCGCCGGCCTGGTCCTCGTGCTGTCCGAGGTCGGCGGCCGCTGGTGGATCGCCGCCGGCTGGACGCTGGTGGCGAGCGGGCTGTTCGACACGCTGGACGGCTGCGTCGCGGTGCTCGAGGACCGCACCACCCGCTGGGGCTACGTGCTCGACAGCGCGGTCGACCGGGTCAACGACGCGGTCTACCTGGTCTGCCTCGTCGTCGTCGGCTGCCCGCTCGAGCTCGCCGCGGCGCTGGGCTTCGGCTTCTTCTTCCTGGAGTACCTGCGGGCCCGGGCCGGCAACGCGGGCGGCGACGAGGTCGGCCGGGTGACCGTCGCGGAGCGGCCGACGCGGGTCATCCTGCTGTCCGCGTCGATCCACTTCAGCGGCGTCTTCCTGGGGCTGTCCGACGTGCTGCCGGTGGTCGGGCCGGCGGTGCTGCTGGCGCTCACGGTGCTGTCGATCGGGCAGTTGGCGGTGACGGTGCGGCGGCAGCTGCTGGCCGTGCCGGTGGACGCGCCGGGCCGGTAGGGCGGCGGGCGTACAGGTCGCACCGGTCGCCAGGTCGTCGCGCTGGTCGGAGGAGGAGACGCTCCCGCGCGGTCACTGACCGGGATGGCCGGACCGCCGCACACCGGTAGCCCTGCCCGAGCAGCCCGCCCCCGGTGAACGGTGCTGGCGACACGCGCGTGTCGCAGCACCGGTCGCCGGGTGGGGCGGCCGGGGCAGGCGCGCCGCGGGCGACCCGGCGATCGGTGCGGGGACCCGCGCACCCGTCGCCGGGAGCGGTCAGTGCCGCGGGGCCGCCGTGAGGACGAGGGCCGCCGTCGTGCCCGCGGCGACCAGCGCCGACAGCACCCGCCCGGCGGCGAACGGCACGAGGGCGAGCACCACGGCGACCACGACGATCACCGCCACGTGCACCACCACCCGGCGCCCCACGACGGCGACGTCGAGGCTGCGGCGGGGGACCGGCGCGTCCTCGCCGAGCCGCCGGGCGACGGCCCGCCGGACCCGGCGCACGCGGGGGAGCGCGGACACCCCCAGACCCGCCCCGGCGACGACCCCGAGCGACGCCGACACCGGGTCGCGCAGCAGGCAGCCGACGACGACGAGCACGAACCAGGCCGACAGGACGGTCACCTCGACGCGGTTCATGCCCCCATCCTGCCCGCCGGGCCGACCAGCCCGGCGACGATCTGCGCGGACAGGGTGACCAGCGGCAGCCCGCCCCCGGGGTGCGAGGAGCCGCCGACGAGGAACAGGCCCGGCACCGGCGACCGGTTCGCGGGGCGCAGGAAGGCCGCGGTCGCGCCGTTGCTGGAGGTCCCGTAGATCGCGCCGCCCACGGCGCCCGTGCGCTCCTCGAGGTCGGCCGGCGACAGCGTCCGCGACCACAGCACCCGGTCGCGCACGGGCAGCCCGCGCTCGGCGAGCAGGTCGAGCAGGTGCTCGCGGTAGCGGTCGGCGAGCCCGGGCTCGCGCCAGTCGACGGCCCCCGGCCCGGTGCCGTGCCGCGGTGCGTTGACCAGCACGAACCACGCCTCGTGCCCCTCCGGCCGCACCGCCGGGTCGTCCGGGGCGCTGACGTACAGCGTCGGGTCGGCCACCGGCCGGGCGCGGGCGCCGAACACGTCGTCGAACTCGGCGTCGTAGTCGGCGGGGAAGAGCACGTTGTGGTGGGCCAGCCCGGGCGTACGGCCGCGGACGGCGAGCAGCAGCACGAAGCCCGACAGCGACGGCGTCGCGCGGGCCAGCCGGCGGGCGGCGGCGGGCGACGACACCAGCGAGCCGTACACGCTGGAGGCGTCGGCGTTGGCGACCACGACGTCGGCGGGCAGCCGCCCGCCGTCCTCGAGCACGACGCCGGACACCCGTCGCCCGGCGCGCTCGATCCGCACCACGCGGGTGTCCAGCCGCAGGGCGGCGCCGCGCTCCAGCGCGCGGTCGTGCACGGCCTCCCCGAGCCGGCGCAGGCCGCCCGGCACGTACCAGCCGCCGTACTCCTGCTCCACGAACGGCACGCTGGCGAGCGCGGCCGGGGCGCGCCGCGGGTCGCTGCCGGTGTAGGTGGCGTAGCGGTCGAGGTAGGTGCGCAGCCGCGGGTCGCGCAGGTGCCGGCGGCCCAGCGACCGGAGCGAGCGGCCGGGGGCGATCGCCGCGATGTCCCCGGGCTGGCGGACGGCCAGCCGCGCGACGGCGCCCGGCCCGGACAGCGCCGACTCCAGGAACGGGCCGCGGCTGGCGTCCCAGATCCGCCGGGCCCGGTCGGTGAAGCCGCGCCAGTCGTCGCCGTTGCCGGGACGCAGCGCGTCGAGCCGGGCGCAGTGCAGGTCGAGGTCGCTGCTGGCGTCGAAGCCGGTCCCGTCGGCGAACCGGTAGCGCGCGAGCGGCTCCAGCGGCACCAGCGAGAGCCCGGCCGGCCAGCCGCCGGTCGCCTCGAACAGGTCGCGGAACACCTGCGGCATCGTCACCAGCGACGGCCCCGTGTCGAAGCGGAAGCCGTCCTGCTCGTGCAGGCCGAGCTTGCCGCCCACCGCGCCGGACGCCTCGCAGACGGTGACCTCGTGCCCGAGCGCCGCGAGCCGGGCGGCGGCCGCGAGCCCGCCGACCCCGGCGCCGACCACGACGACGCGGCTCACACCGGCCGTCCCTTCCAGCGCAGCGCGCCGCGCCGGGCGGCCAGGTGGCTGCGCGCGGTCAGCCACAGCAGCAGGGCGACGCCGACCGGGTGGGCCGGGGCGTCGAGCACGCGCCCGCCGGTCCGCCGGGCGGTCACGACCCGGCCGGCCACCCCGAGCGCGGTGGCCAGCGCCCCCGCCCGCGAGCCGCGCAGCGCGGCCAGGGATGGGACGACGTACAGCGCGGCGAGCACGAGGGCGGTGCCGACCGGCACGGTGTGCAGCGACTTGGTGTAGCCCGCGACGAGCTCGTCCCAGCCGTCGTACATCCGGGTGGTGGCCAGCGCGGTGCCGTCGGCCACCCCGCCGCGCCCGCCCGCCGCCTTGACCCGCCGCACCAGCGCGACGTCCTCGACGACCTCCGTCCGCACCGCCCGGTGGCCGCCGGCCCGCAGGTACGACGTGCGCCGGACGGCGAGCAGCTGCCCGTTCGCGGCGGAGAGCGACGGCCGGGGCGAGCGCTCGGCCAGGCGCAGCGGCAGGAACGTCAGCCACGACCACTGCAGCAGCGGCTGCACCAGCCGCGTTGCGCCGGGCGCGTCCTGCCGCGGGTACGGGCAGACGAGGTCGAGGCCGGCCTGCTCCAGCAGGGCCACCGTCGCGGCGACGGCGCCGGGCGCGAGCACCACGTCGGCGTCGACGAACACCAGCACCTCACCGGACGCGGCGTCCGCGAGCTGCTGGCAGGCGTGCGGCTTGCCCAGCCAGCCGTCCGGCAGCGGGCGACCGGGCAGGGGGGCGCGGCCGGTGAGCCGCTCCACCAGGGCGGCGGTGCCGTCGCTCGAGCCGTCGTCGAGCACGAGCAGCTCGACGGGCACCGTCTGGGCGAGCAGGGCGCGCAGGCAGGGCTCGACGCGGGCGGCCTCGTCGCGCAGCGGGAGCAGGACGCTGACCGGCACCGCCGGGGCCGGCGGGTCGGCGGGCGGCACGCGCAGCAGGCGGGCGTTGACGGCGGCGTGCGCGGTGAGCAGGCCGACGAGCGCGGCGAGGAGCCTCACGACGACGACCGCAGCGACCGCGCGAACGGCACGGCCACCGCGCCCATCCCGATCCCGCCGACCAGCGCGACGAGCGGCCGGCCGAAGAACACCGCGAAGGCGAGCACCGAGGACGCGTACGTCCAGAGGAACAGCGCGTAGGGCTGCCGGTCGTCGGCCGCGCAGCGGGGGAGCGCCTGCAGCACGCCGATCATGAGCACGGCCACCGTGAGCCAGCCGAGGGTGTTGCTCACCGGGATGCCGGGCGAGCCGGGCAGCGACGCGCGCACGCCCGTCCAGGTCCAGTGGCCCGCCTGGACCATCTGCGGGTCGAGGAACAGGTCCCACGACGCCATCGCCCAGCCGCCCACGAGCGCGGCGCCGAGCGCGGTGCCCGCCAGCCGCTGGCCGACCAGCAGGCACGGGTAGGCGAACATCGCCCAGGCCAGCGGGATGACCACCGGGACGTCCAGCAGCTTCGGGCCGAGCGAGTCGGCGTAGGTGTAGTCGCCGAACGGCACGCCGGTCCGGGTGCCGGCTGCCTCGGCGAGCAGCCCGGTGCCGGCGGTGACCGCGACGTAGGCCGCCGTCCAGCCCGCCCCGCGGTGCTGCAGGGCGTGCGAGGTCGTGGCCAGGAAGAACACGCCGACCGTCGCGATGGTCAGCAGCTCCCGCGGCCGGCCGGAGGTCAGCGGGTAGCCGATCTGGAGCAGGACGACCAGCGCGCCGAGCGCGACGGGCAGGCGCCTCACGCCGAAGTCCGCACTACGGCAGAGGGCGCAGGACGCCGCGCAGCCGCCGCACGGCGTCGGCGAGCGCGCGGCGGGCCCGCGGACCGTGCTCGCGGAACCAGTCGCTGGCCTCCTCGACGAGGTCGTCGTAGGCCTCCTCGACCTCCTCGCCGCGCAGCGGGCGGCCGGCGTCGGGGTCGTCGAGCAGCAGGTGCCACAGCTCGGACACCTCCTGCGTCGTCGGCTCGGGAGCGCCCTTCGCCAGCCAGCCGCCGAGGTCGAGGTCGATCTCGTCGGGCAGCTCGTCCGACAGCTCCAGGCGGGCCTGCTGCGCGGCGTGCTCGAGCGCCGCCCGGTCGCGGAACGCCGCGACCTTCCCGCCCCGGCGCAGCAGCAGGTCGGTCTCCTCGCCGACGACGAAGCCGACGTGCCAGCGCTGCCCGCCGTCGACCAGCAACACCTCGTACAGCTCGTCAGCCACGGACCCTCCTCATCGTGCGGGCGAGCAGCGAGGGGGTGCGCTCGGCGAGCGCGACCCCGGCGGCCGAGCGGCCACTGGCCCCGAAGACGCCGCCGCCGGGGTGGGTCGACGCCCCGCACAGGAACAGCCCCGGCACCTGCGGCACGGTGTAGCCGGACAGCTCCGGCATCGGCCGCCACATGAACATCTGGTCGAAGGCCATCTCGACGTGCATGACCTGCCCCGAGCGCAGGCCGAGCTCGCGCTCGAGGTCCAGCGGGGTCTGCACGTGCATCTGCTCCACCGACGACGCGAAGCCCGGCGCCGCGCGGTCGACGGCCTCGACGAGCTTGGTGCCCTCGCGCTCGCGGATGGCGTCCCAGCTCTCGCCGTTGGACAGCGCGTACGGGTGCCACTGCCCCCACACGGTCACGTTGTGCTTGCCGGGCGGGGCGATCGTGTCGTCGAAGGCGCTGAACGTCATCGCCAGCGCGGCCGGGTGCTCGGGTGGCAGGCCCGCGCTGAACTCCCCGTGTGCCTTGCGCAGCGCCTGCCGGCTCGGGGCGACGAGCTGCATCGCGCGGTGGGTCTCGTGGGTGCCGGCGGCGTACTGCGGCAGCGCGCTGGTCGCGAGGCGCACCACCATGCCGATGCCGTTGCCGGTGCGCACGCTGCGGCGCGCTCGGTCGGCGAGGTCGCGCGGGACGCCGTCGCCCAGCAGCTCCAGGGTGGTGAGGACGTGGCAGCCCGCGACGACGGTGTCGGCGAGCAGCTCGGTGCCCGCGTCGGTGCGCACGCCGCTCGCCCGACCGCCCCGGGTGAGGATCTGCGCGGCGCCGTCGCCGAGCACCACGCGGCCGCCGTAGGACTCCAGGCGGGCCTGCAGGGCCTCGCTGAGCATCCCGCTGCCCCCCTTGGGGTGGCCGGGCGGGCGCAGGTGCATGACGGTGTTCCAGCCGACGAGGTCGGCGGTGGCGACCTCGTGCGTGGGCGGCCCGGACTGGGCGCCCATCCAGGCGAGCGCGGTCTTGAGGCGCTCGTCGTCGAAGTGCTCGTCGAGCAGGCTGTCGGCGCTGGTGAGGAACTGCCTCGACAGCTCCAGGCCGGGCAGGCCGGTGCTCTTGCCGACGCCCCACAGCGTGCGGCCGAGGTGCATCCCGGTCGGCGCCCCCTGGAAGGCCTCGAACACGCGCACGTTGCGGGCGGACCAGTCCAGGACGAAGGCGCGGTAGGCGTCGGCGTCGCGCGCGCCGCAGACCTGCTCGATCGAGGCGCAGGTGCGGTCGAGGTCGACGAAGAAGTGGATGCCCTCGTCGCCGAACGGGGCGAAGCCCCAGGGGTCGAGGTCCTGGTACTCCAGGCCGACCTCGGTCAGGCGCAGGTCCTCGACGATCCCGGTGTGGCGGACCATGATGTGGGCGCTCGAGCCGCGGTCGACCCGGTAGCCGGGGAAGCGCTCGACGGTCGAGACGGCGCCGCCGACGACGGTGTCGCGCTCCACGACCGTGACGTCGAGGCCGGCCCGGGCCAGGTAGCACGCCGCGACCAGGCCGTTGTGGCCGGCGCCGACGACGACGGCGCGGTCGCGGGGGTCGCTCACGGCGCCTCGCCCACTCGCGTGTCCAGCCGCAGGCCGAGGACCGCGAACTCCCGCGGGTCGCCGGGGAAGCGCAGCCGTCGCACCAGGTCCACCCACCCTCCTGCTCGGTAGAAGCCCCGGGCCCGCGTCTCGGTGTCCGGGGTCGTCAGCAGCGCGACCGGCGACCGGGTGCCGGCGAGCAGCCGGTCCAGCAGCACCTTGCCGAGGCCGGTGCCCTGCTGGGCGGGCCGGACGTGCAGCTCGCACACCTCGAAGGCGCCCTGCGCCCACGGCGCCGCCCGCTCGGGGCCGAGCTCGCGCTCCAGGGCCGTGCGCACCTGGTCGTGCCACCACTGGCCGCGGTCGCCGACGTGGCCGTACGCGATGCCGACCAGCCGCCCGCCGCTCTCCCGGCCGGCCACGGCCCGCAGCCCGTCCCGGTCGAGGTGGCCGGCGAGGATCGAGCGCCGCCCCGCGGCGAGCAGCCGCGACACCTGCATCGCCTCCGCGTAGACGTCGAGGACCTCGTCGGTGCAGGCCGACAGGGTGGCGCGGTCCCACTCGACCACGTGCACGTCGCTCATGCGGCCGCCGCGAGCGGGTCGCGGCCGTCCAGCGTCCCGGTGCTCGCCTCGACGGCGAACCGGGCGAACAGCTCCTCGGCGTACCAGCCCTCGGGGCCGGTCCGGGCCATCACCTCGCGGTGGGCCTCGCCGGCGTACGCGAACGCCCGCAGCTCCTCGCCCGAGGCCCACAGGCTGAACGTGCCCTGCAGCCCCAGCGGGGCCTCGCCGATGCCGACCGCGGCGAGCAGGCCGGGGGAGCGGCGCAGGTCGGCGCTCACCGGCGGCACGGCGCGCCAGAAGCGGGTCGACCGGCGGGTCACCAGCCGGGCCCGGGTCAGCGCGGCGACGGGGCCGGTGGTTCGCGTCGGGGCCGGGTCGCCGAAGGGCTCGCGGCCGCTCCACCGCCCGCGGGCCGCGACCGGCCGCAGGTCCGCGCGCCACGTCTCCGCGGCGAGGCGCTGCCAGGCGCGTGCGACGACGGACTGCTCGAAGGCGGCGGCGGCGTCGCGGTCGGCCCAGGTGGTCAGCAGGGCCCAGCGGGTGGGGTCGCCGTCGCGGGGGGTGAACGTGCGGCCGTCGCCGGTGCCGAGCAGCTTGGCGAAGCGGACGCCGGGCGTGCGGCGCACGCGCGGGCGGTCGACGGCCATGCGCAGCAGGGCGGCCGGGACGCTGCGCGGCGGGACGCGCCACACGTGCAGCGTGACGAGCGCGGGGACGGGGGCGCTCACCGGGCCAGCCTGCCACGCCCGGTGCAGGGGGGCAGCCCGGGTCAGCTGGTCGACGTCGGGACGGGCAGCTGCTCGGACTGGTTGTCGGGGTTGCTGCTGCCGGACTGGCTGCCGCACCCGGCGAGGGCGAGGGAGAGGGCGAGGGTGGTGACGGCCAGGCTCAAGGGCTTCATGGCCTGCCTGTGCCCAGCCGGTGGCGCAGGAAGAGTGCCGGGCTCGGGCGTGTTGTCCCCTGCGTGTTGACTGAGAAGGTGAACAACCTGCCCGAGCTCGCCGTCCAGGCGGGCCACGACCTCGAGACCGCCACGGCGCAGGACGTCCTGCGCTGGGCCCACGAGACGTTCGGCGACAAGTTCGTCATCGCCTCATCGATGGGCGACGGGGTGCTCGCCCACCTGGCCTCCAGCGTCGTGTCCGGCATGGACCTGCTGTTCCTCGACACCGGCTACCACTTCGCCGAGACCCTGGGCACCCGCGACGCGGTCGCCCAGGTCTACGACGTCAACGTGCGCACCGTGCTGCCGCTGCTGACCGTCGGCCAGCAGGAGGCGGTGTACGGCGGCCGGCTGCTCCAGCGCGACCCCGACGCCTGCTGCTTCATCCGCAAGGTCGAGCCCCTCGCCCGCGGGCTCGAGCCGTACGACGCCTGGGCCTCCGGCATCCGCCGCGACGAGGCGAGCACCCGGCGCGCCATCGGCGTCGTGGAGTGGGACGAGAAGCGGTCCATGGTCAAGGTCAACCCGCTGGCGACCTGGACCCAGGAGCAGTACGACACGTACATCGCCGACAACGGCGTGCTCGTCAACCCGCTGCAGTACGACGGGTACCCCTCGATCGGCTGCGCGCCGTGCACCCGCCGGGTCGCCCCCGGCGCCGACCCGCGCTCGGGCCGCTGGGCGCAGGTCGCCGACAAGACGGAGTGCGGCCTGCACGCCTGAGCGTGCCTAGGGCGTGACGTACAGGACGTGCCGGCGCAGGCGGTCGGGCACGTCGTCGCCGGGGTGGTCGAACTCGCGCACCCGGCGCAGCCCGAGCCGCTCCATGACCGCGACGGACCGCACGTTGCCGACCGCCGTGAACGACACGACCTCGGCGGCCTGTCGCAGCCCGACGTCGAGCGCCGCCCGGGCGGCCTCGGTCGCCCAGCCGCGCCCCCAGGCCCAGCGCGCGAGCCGCCAGCCGACCTCGAGCGCCCGCTGCCCGGTGACCTCCGACCACTGCAGCCCGGTGAACCCGGCGAACCCGCCGTCGCCCTCGACCGCCCAGAGGCCGTAGCCGTGCACGGCGAAGTGCGTCGCGACCCGGTCGGCGAAGGCGTCGCTCTGCCCACGGGTCAGCGCGCCCCGCAGGTGCTCCGTGACGGCCGGGTCGGCGTTGAGCGCCGCGAACGGCTCCCGGTCCTCCGGTCGCCACTCGCGCAGGACGAGGCGGTCGGTGACCAGCTCGCCGCTCACGGCTGCGGGCGCGGCGGGGCACTCCCGCGGAAGCGCAGGACGAACACCCGCGCGCAGTCCTCGCAGCGCCACTCGCCGTGCCCCCGGTCCGGGTCCTCGCCCCAGGGCCGCAGCGACTCCTCCCCGCAGAACGGGCAGTAGAAGGGCACGGCCCGGGCGGGGGTGCTCACGTCAGGCGCTGCTTCACGTCAGGCGCCGGTCCACGCCAGGCGCCGGTTCACTTCAGGAGGGCCTCGTCGGCCCGCCGCGCCCACACGGCGAACTTCTCGCCCGGCTCGCGGTGCTCGAGGAAGCTGCGCAGCACCCGCTCGACGTAGTCGGCGGCGCCGTCGGCAGTCACCTTGAGCCCGCGGGACTTGCGCCCGAAGCCGGCGTCCTCGCCGAGCCGGCCGCCGAGGTGGACCTGGAAGCCCTCCTCGCCGTCGACGATCGAGCCCTTGAGGCCGATGTCGCCGGTCTGGAAGCGGGCGCAGGAGTTCGGGCAGCCGTTGACGTTGATGGTCAGCGGCTCGTCGAAGTCCGGCAGCCGCTTCTCGAGCTCGGCGTACAGGTCCGCCGAGCGGTGCTTGGTCTCGACGATGGCGAGCTTGCAGAACTCCAGGCCGGTGCAGGCCAGCACGCCCCGGCGGAACCGCGACGGGCGCACCCGCAGGTCGTCGGACTCCAGCTCGTCGACGAGGACGTCCACGTGCTCGTCCGGGACGTCGAGGACGACCAGGCCCTGCTGGGCGGTCGTGGCGACCCGGCCGTCGCCGTACTGCTCCGCGAGGTGGGCCAGGCGCTGCAGCTGCAGCCCGCTGGTGCGGCCGGCGCGCGGCACGGCGCCGACGTAGCTGCGGCCGTCGGCCTGACGGTGCACGCCGACGTGGTCGCGCTCCTCGGTGGGCGGCGAGGCCGGAGCCGGGCCGTCGGGCAGGGGAGCGGTGAGGTACTCGGTCTCGAGGACCTGGCGGAACTTCTCGGTGCCCCAGTCGGCCAGCAGGAACTTCAGCCGCGCGTGCATGCGCGAGCGGCGGTAGCCGTAGTCGCGGAAGACCGAGCAGACGCCGGCCCAGACCTCGGCGACGCGCTCGGGCTCGACGAAGGCGCCCAGGCGCAGGCCGAGCTTGGGGTTGGTGGACAGGCCGCCGCCGACCCACAGGTCGTAGCCCTTGCGGCCGTCGGGCAGCTCGACGCCCACGAACGCGACGTCGTTGATCTCGTGGTTGGTGCAGTGCACCGAGCAGCCGGAGATCGAGGTCTTGAACTTGCGCGGCAGGTTGGAGAACGCGGGGTCGCCGATGTAGCGGTCGCGGACCTCCTTGAGCACCTCGGTCGCGTCGATGACCTCGTCGTGCGCCACGCCCGCCAAGGGGCAGCCGACGATGACGCGGGGGCAGTCGCCGCAGGCCTCGGTGGTGTCCAGGCCGACGGCGTCCAGGCGGTCCCAGATCGCGGGGACGTCCTCGATGCGGATCCAGTGCAGCTGGACGTTCTGGCGGTCGGTGATGTCGGCCACGTCGCGGCCGTACGTCGTGCTGACCTCGCCGATGGTGCGCAGCTGCTCGGAGGTCAGCTGGCCGCTGTCGACGCGCACGCGCAGCATGAAGAAGGGCGCCTCGAGCTCGTGCGGCTCCAGCACGGCCGTCTTCCCGCCGGGGATGCCGTCGGCGCGCTGCGTGTACAGCCCGTACCAGCGCAGGCGGCCGCGCAGGTCGGCGCCCTCGATCGAGTCGAAGCCCTGCTTGCTGTACGTGTCGAGGATCCGCTGCTTGACCGTCAGCGGGTTGCTGTCCTTCTTGACCTGCTCGTTGGCGTTGAGCGGCTCGCGGTAGCCGAGCCCCCACTGGCCCTGTCCGCGCACGGCGGGCATGGGTCCTCCTGAGTCGTCCGTGGTGCGGGGTGGGAGTGCAGGTCGTGCGGGCGGCAGGGTCACCCGCCCGCGGTGCAGTGCGCGTCCGGACGGGCGCAGGACGCCCGGCCGGCCTGTGCGACAGTCGCGGGGTGACGGCCCCGCTGCTGGCCGCTCGTCCCCACGTCGACCTGCAGCGCGTCGCGGGCGCCGTCTGTTCCCGAGCCCGCGAGGGCGCGGCGTCCGCCCGCCGCCTGCCTCGCACCCGTCCGTGCACCCGCCTGTCTGCCCGCCCGACCTGCCACCCCGCCGTCCTGCTGGAGGACCCCGTGACCACCGCCCCGTCCCCGACGCCCGCGCCGCAGGAGGCACCGCAGGGGACGACCGTCTGGCTCACCGGGCTGCCCAGCGCGGGCAAGACGACGCTGGCCAAGGCCCTCGCCGAGCGGCTGTCCGGCCGCGTCGAGGTGCTCGACGGCGACGAGGTCCGCGAGTTCCTCACCAAGGGCCTGGGCTTCAGCCGTGAGGACCGCGACACCAACGTCCTGCGCATCGGCTGGGTCGCCGCGACCCTGGCCAAGCACGGCGTCCTCGTCCTGGCCGCCGTGATCAGCCCGTACGCCGAGACCCGCGCCGCCGTACGCGGGCTGCACGACCAGCGCGGCGCCGGGTTCCTCGAGGTGCACGTCGCGACCCCGGTCGAGGTCTGCAGCGACCGCGACGTGAAGGGGCTGTACGCCAAGCAGGCGGCCGGCGAGATGACCGGGCTCACCGGCGTCGACGCGCCGTACGAGGCGCCGACCTCGCCCGACGCCGTCGTGCGCACCCACGAGCAGTCCCTCGACGAGTCCGTCGAGCAGCTGCTCGGGGTGCTGCGCGAGCGCGGCCTGCCCGCCTAGCCCGGTCTGCGGCGCGCGGGGGATCAGGCCCGGGGCGGCGGCCAGACGGAGACCCACGAGCGCGCGTCGCCGTTGCGGGCGGTGACCGCCGGCGGCAGCGCCGAGGTGGCCACCTGCTCCAGCGTGGTGCTCTCCAGGACCTCGCGGACCGCGGCACGCAGGGCCACCCAGACGTCCTGCAGGCACTCCGCCGGACCGGTGTAGGCCATCTCCTCCGGGCGGTGGCCGTGCACGAGCGCCAGGGGGCCCTCCATCACCCGTACGACGTCCGCGACGGTGATCGAGAACGCCGGCCGTGCCAGCCGGTGGCCTCCGGCGGGTCCGCGCCGGCTCTCCACGAGCCCGCCGCGCCGCAGGTCCAGCAGGATGCCGTCGAGGAAGGACCTCGGGATCTCGTGGGCGGCGGCGATCTCGTCGGCCTTGACCGCCACCTCGCCCTCGACCACGGCGAGGTGGCACAGCGCCCGCAGGGCGTAGTCGGTCTTCGCGGCGATCTGCACGCGCCCATCCTCCCTGGTGTGCCGCCCGGCAGGGGCACCCGGCGCCAGGACTCGCGTGGCACGTCACCCGCCCGCGTTCTTGACGTTTCGGGTCGACAAAGTGCACCATCGACCCGGCCCGGCCGTCCGGCACCCGGACGCCGGCCGCTCCGCCACCTCGAGACCTCGCTCCCGGAAGGGCACCCCGTGACGCTCGGCCGCACCGTCCCCGCCGCTCTCGCCCTGTCCGCCCTGGCCCTCACCGCCGCGTGCGGCGGCAGCAGCCAGGCCTCGTCCACCGCCGACGGCGGCGCCCCCGCGCTGCGCCTGGGCTACTTCGCCAACGTCACCCACGCCGGCGCCGTGTACGGCGTCGCCGGCGGCGGGTTCCAGCGGGCCCTCGGGGCGACCCCGCTGACCACGTCGGTCTTCAACGCCGGCCCGGCCGCCGTCGAGGCCCTCGCCGGCGGCGCCGTCGACGCCGCCTTCCTCGGCCCCAACCCGGCCGTCAACGGCTTCGTCAACAGCGGCGGCAGGCTGCTGCGCATCGTGGCCGGCACCACGTACGGCGGCGCCGCCCTCGTCGTCAAGCCGGAGATCACCGAGGTCTCCCAGCTCGCCGGCAAGAAGATCGCCACCCCGCAGCTGGGCAACACGCAGGACGTCGCGGCCAAGGCCTACTTCCAGGAGGAGGGCGTCCAGGGGGTCGAGGTCCTCAACCAGGAGAACGCCCAGACGCTCGACCTGTTCACCCGCGGCGAGATCGACGGCGCCTGGGTGCCGGAGCCCTGGGCGTCGCGGCTGCAGCTCGAGGGCGGCGGCACGGTGCTCGTCGACGAGGCCGAGCTCTGGCCGGAGGGCAGGTTCGTCACCACCCACCTCGTCGTGCGGCAGGACTACCTGCGGGAGAACCCGGCCGTCGTCGAGGCGCTGCTCGAGGGCCTCGTGGAGGCCACGGACGAGGTGTCCTCCAAGAGCCCGGAGGTGCTCAGCGCGGTCAACGCGCAGATCCAGGAGGACACCGGCAAGGCTCTGCCGGAGCCGGTGCTGAAGGCCTCGTTCGAGAACCTCACGCCGAGCCTGGACCCGATCGCGGAGTCGCTGGAGAAGAGCGCTGCGGACGCGGCGGCCGTCGGCGTCAGCAAGGCCGAGCCCGACCTCCAGGGCATCTACGACCTCCGCCCGCTCAACGCGGTCCTCGAGGCCGCGGGCGAGGCCCCGGTCTCCGACGGCGGGCTGGGCCAGTGACCTCCCGACCCGGCACGCCCTCGTCCTCCCACCCCACCCTGCAGGAGCTCCCGTGACCACCACCTCCCTCGCGCGGCACGCCGCCGCCCCGACCGGCGGCCCCGGACCGGCCGTGTCCGTGCGCGGCGTGACCAAGCGCTTCGGCCGCGGGCCCGTGGTCCTCGACGACGTCTCCCTCGACGTCGCCCCCGGCGAGTTCGTCTGCCTGCTCGGGGCCAGCGGCTGCGGCAAGTCCACGCTGCTCAACCTCGTCGCCGGGCTCGACCGGCCGACGCAGGGCGACGTGCACGTGACCGGGGGCCGGCCGGCGCTGATGTTCCAGGAGCCGGCGCTGTTCCCGTGGCTCACCGCCGCGCAGAACATCGAGCTCGCGCTCCGCCTGCGGGGCGTGGCCAAGGCGGCCCGGCGCGAGGAGGCCCAGCGCCTGCTCGAGCTGGTCCGCCTGGACGGCGCGGGCGCCAAGCGGCCGCACGAGCTGTCGGGCGGCATGCGCCAGCGCGTCGCCCTGGCGCGGGCCCTGGCCCAGGACAGCAGCGTCCTGCTCATGGACGAGCCGTTCGCGGCGCTGGACGCCATCACCCGCGACCTGCTGCACGACGAGCTGCTGCGGGTCTGGCAGGAGGTCGGGGTGACCGTCGTCTTCGTGACCCACAACGTGCGCGAGGCCTGCCGGCTCGCCCAGCGCGTGGTGCTGCTGTCCTCCCGGCCGGGCCGGGTGGCGCAGCAGTACGCCATCGACATCCCGCAGCCCCGCCGCATCGAGTCGCCGGAGGTGGCGGCGCGCTCGCTGCGCATCACCGAGGACCTGAGCGTCGAGATCCGCAGGCACGCGACCGCCCGCCCCGCCGCCGCCCGTACGGACGCGTCATGACCGCCCCCGTCCTGGAGGACCAGCGCGCCGGCGCCGAGCTCGGCTCGGGCCTCGACGCCCTGGAGGTCGGCCCGGTCGAGGCCCGTGCCCCGCTCTGGTACCGGGTGCTCGACAGCGCGCTGCCGCCGCTGCTGGGCCTGGGTCTGATCCTGGGGCTCTGGCAGCTCGTCATCGCGGTCTACGCCCCGGACAACCTGCCGGGGCCGCTCGTGGTGGCCGCATCGCTGCAGGACTCCTGGTCGCAGGGGCGCGTGCAGGAGGCGGTCCTCACCAGCCTCGAGCGCGGCGGCCTGGGCTTCCTGCTCTCGGTCGTGGTCGCCACGCCCCTCGGCCTGCTGCTCAGCCGGGTGCGGGTCCTGCGCCGCGCGTTCGGCCCGATCATCAGCGGGCTGCAGTCGATGCCGTCGGTGGCCTGGGTGCCGGCCGCGATCCTGTGGTTCTCGCTGTCCGAGGGGACGATCTACTTCGTCATCCTCATGGGCGCCATCCCCTCGATCGTCAACGGGACGATCAGCGGCATCGACCAGGTGCCGCCGCTGTACAGCCGCGTCGGGCACGTCCTCGGGGCGCGCGGCTTCGCGCTCGCCCGCTTCGTGCTGCTCCCGGCCGCGCTGCCCGGCTACCTCGGCGGGCTCAAGCAGGGCTGGGCCTTCTCGTGGCGCTCCCTGATGGCCGCCGAGCTCATCGTGACCTCGTCGACGTTCGGGCTGGGCCTCGGCCAGCTGCTGGACCAGTCGCGCCAGCTGTTCGACATGCCGGGCGTGCTGGCCGGGATCATCGCGATCCTCGTCGTGGGCCTCGCCGTGGAGCTGCTCGTGTTCAGCCCCGTCGAGCGCGCGGTGCTCAGGCGCCGCGGGCTCGTCGGCTCCCGGGGGTGACGGGCAGCCCTGACATGCTGACGGGGTGACCCCTGCCCCGGCTCCGCTCCTGCCGCTGCACCTGGACCTGTCCGGCCGGCGGGTGCTGGTGGTGGGGGGCGGGCCCGTCGCGCGGCGCCGGTCCGCCACCCTGGTCGAGGCCGGTGCCGCCGTCGTCGTGGTGGCCCCGCAGGTCGTCGACGGCATGCCCGGGACCGTGCTGCGCAGGCCGTACGCGCCGGCCGACCTCGACGGCGCCTGGCTCGTGGTGACGGCGACCGGGACGGTCGACGAGCAGGTCGCCGCCGACTGCGAGGCCCGCGGCACGTGGTGCGTGCGGGCCGACGACGCCTTCCGGTCGGCCGCCTGGGTGCCCGCGGCGGCCCGCGTCGACGACGTGGTCCTGTCGGTGAGCGCGGGCCGCGACCCGCGGCGGGCCGTGGCCCTGCGCGACGCGCTCGCCCTGGCGCTCGAGACGGGGGAGCTGCCGCTGCGCCGTAGCCGGCCCGGCACCGGGTCGGTGGCGCTGGTCGGCGGCGGGCCCGGCGACCCCGGCCTGCTGACGGTCCGCGGCCGGCGGCTGCTGGCGGGGGCCGACGTGGTGGTGCGCGACCGGCTGGCGCCCGTGGTCGACCTGCCCGAGGGCACGGAGGTGGTCGAGGTCGGCAAGAGCGCGCACGGCCCGTCCTGGCGCCAGGCCGACATCGACGCGCTGCTCGTCGAGCACGCGCAGCGCGGCCGCCGCGTGGTGCGGCTCAAGGGCGGAGACGTGCACGTCTTCGCCCGCGGCATCGAGGAGGTCGCGGCCTGCGTCGAGGCCGGCCTGCCCGTCGAGGTCGTGCCGGGCGTCAGCTCCGCGCTCGGCGTCCCGTCGCTGGCCGGCATCCCGGTGACCGCCCGCGGGGTCAACCAGTCGGTCGCGGTCGTCAGCGCCCACCTCCCCCCCGGCGACCCCGGGTCGACCGTCGACTGGGAGGCGCTCGGGCGCCTCGGCGGCACCCTCGTCCTGCTCATGGCGGTGGAGCGCCTCGCAGCCGTCTGCGCCGCGCTGGTCGCGGCCGGCCGCGCGGCCGACACGCCGGTCGCGGTCGTGCAGGACGGCTCGCTGCCCGGTCAGCGGACCGTCGTCGGGACGCTCGGCGACCCCGCCGCGTTCGCCGGGGTGCGCGCGCCTGCGGTCGTCGTGGTCGGCGAGGTCGTCGACCTGCGGCGGGTGCTCGCGTGAGCGTCCTGCTCGGCGTCGCCCACGGGTCCCGGGACGCGCGGTCCCAGGAGGGCGTGCGCGCGCTGCTCGCCCGCTGCACCGGGCTGCGGCCCGGGCTGGTCACCGCGGACGGCTACGTCGACAACGCGCCCCCGTCGGTGCGGCGGGCCCTCGCCGAGCTGGCCGAGGGCGGCGCCCCGGAGGTCGTCGTGCTCCCGCTGCTCCTGACGCCCGCCTCGCACAGCAAGACCGACCTGGCCGCGTCCGTGCAGCAGGCCCGTCTGGCCCACCCCGGCATGCGGGTCCGGTACGGCCGGCCCCTCGGGCCGCACCCGGCCCTCGTCGAGGTGCTGGACCGCCGGCTCGCCGAGGCCGGCGGGCGCCCGGGCGATGCCGTCCTGCTCGTCGCCGGGGGCGCGCTCGACCCCGACGCCAACGCCCAGGTGGCCGCGACCGCGCGACTGCTCTGGGAGGGCCGGGGCTGGGCGTCGGTGGACGTGGCGTTCGCCAGCACCACCGGCCCGACGGTGGGGGAGGCCCTGGACCGGCTGCGGCGGCTCGGCCACGAGCGCGTCGCGGTGGCGCGCTACTTCCTCGGGCCCGGCCGGCTGCCCCGGCTCGTCGAGCAGGCGGCCCGGGCGTCCGGGCTCGAGGTGGTCGTCACCGAGCCGCTCGGGGTGTCGGACGCGATGGCCGCCCTGGTCCTCGAGCGCTACGACGAGGCGCGGCGCGGGGACCTGCGGATGAACTGCGACGTGTGCCTGTACCGCGTGCCGCTGCCGACCCACGAGGACGCCGTCGGGCGGGTGCAGGAGCCGCACACCCACCCGGAGGACCGCTAGCCCAGCAGGGTCTGCCCGACCCACCCGCCGGGCTGCACGCCCGGGGGCACCGCCCACAGCGACGACCCGGTGTGGCGCAGGTACTCGCCCATCAGGTCGTGGCGCGACAGCGCCCGCTGCACGCTGACGAACGCCCGGCGCGGGTCGCGCTGGTAGGCCAGGAAGAACAGCCCGGCATCGAGGTGGCCGAGCCCGTCCGAGCCCTCGACGAAGTTGAAGCCGCGGCGCAGCATCCGCGCGCCGCCGTGGGCGGAGGGGTGGGCGAGCGCGACGTGCGAGCGCGGGGGCAGGGCCGACGGCACGACGGCGTCGCGCTCCCCGCGGCTGCCGAGCGGCGCCCCCTCGCCCTTGGTGCGGCCCGTGACCTGCTCCTGCTCCTGCAGCGACGAGCGGTCCCAGGTCTCCACGAGCATCCGGATCTGGCGGCCCACCAGGTAGGAGCCGCCGGCCATCCACGGCGCGCCGTCGGCGGCCGACGCCCACACGTGCTCCTCGAGCCCTGCGGCGTCGTCCGCCGTGATGTTGGCAGTGCCGTCCTTGAACCCGAACAGGTTGCGCGGCGTCTGCTCCGCCGTGCTGGTCGTCGAGGCCCGGCCGAAGCCCAGCTGCGCCCAGCGCACCGCGGCGCTGCCCGAGGCGAGCCGGGTGAGGTTGCGGACGGCGTGCACCGCGACCTGCGGGTCGTCGGCGCAGGCCTGGATGCACAGGTCGCCGCCGCTGCGGGCGGCGTCGAGGGCGTCCCCGGCGAAGGCGGGCAGGTCGGCCAGCGCGTCGGGGCGCGAGCCGGCCAGGCCGAAGCGGCGGTCGAACAGCGACGGCCCGAAGCCGAACGTGATCGTCAGCCGGGACGCGCCGTGGCCGAGGGCCTCACCGGTGTCCTGCGGCGGGGCGAGCGCCGCGCCGCCGAGGGCGCCGTGGCGGCCGACCTCGCGCCCGGCGGTCAGCGCCTCGGCGGCAGCGGTCCAGCGCTGGAGCAGGGCCACCAGCCCGGCGCGGTCCTTGGTGGTGACGTCGTACGAGGCGAAGTGCAGGTGGCCCTGGACGGGCGAGGTGATGCCGGCCTGATGCGGCCCGTGGAAGGGGACGACGTCGCCGGCGGGCGCGGACGCCGAGGCGGTGCCGCGCAGGGCCGGGGCGGCGGTCCCGAGGCCCGCCCCCACGGCGCCCGCACCCAGCAGGCCGAGCGCGCGCCGGCGGCTCAGCCCGCCCTGCTCCACGGGGCCGGTCACGCGGTGGCCGCGGCCAGCTGCGAGAGCGGCTCGCCGAGGGCGTCGACGACCTGTGCGAGCTCACGGCGCTCGGCCGGGCCGACCGTGTCGTAGGAGACGTAGCCGTCGCCCCGCTCGTACTGCGCCAGCGCGGCGTCGACCTCGCCGAACGCGGCCTCGAGCGTCGTCACCAGCGCCGGGTCGTTGGCCTGCACGATCGGCCGGAGCACCTCGAAGGCCTTCTCGGCGCCCTGCACGTTGGCGGCGAAGTCGACGAGGTCGGTGTGGGAGAACGCCTCCTCCTCGCCGGTGACCTTGCCGGTGGCGACCTCGTCGAGCAGCTCCTTGGCGCCGTTGGCGATCGACACGGCGGTGATGTCAGCGGTCGCGACCCGGCCCTGCAGGTCCCGCACGTCCTCGACCAGCTTGTCGGCCACCGGCGCCACGCCCTTGGTCGTGCCCGACTCCCACAGGGCCTTCTCGATCCGGTGCCAGCCGGTCCACTCCTGGTCGGGCTCGAGGTCGGCCTCGCGCAGGTCCATCTCGGGGTCGAGGTCGCCGAACGCCTCGGCCACCGGCTCGACGGCCTCCCACGGCACCCGGGACGGCGCGTACAGGTCCTTGGCCTCGGTCACGTCGCCGGCCTGCACCGCGGCCGCGAACTCCTCGACCAGCGGGACGAGCTCGTCCGCCTGCTCCTGCACGTAGGCGCGGTAGGCGGCGACCGCCTGCTCGGCCTGCGGGTCGGCCACGGGGGCGGCCCCCGCGGCCGCGACGGTGACCGGGGTGCGGATGCCGTCGCCGGTCTGGCCGGGCTTGCAGGCCACGACGTGGTCGCCCGCAGGGATGTCGGCCGTCAGCTCGTACGACAGGCCGGGCCCGATGTTCTCCTTCTCGGTGACGATCGCGTCGCCCTGGCCGTAGACGTAGACCTCGGTGACCTGGCTCCCGGTGTTCTCGATCTTGAACACGGTGCGCCCGGCCGTCAGGTCGGTGCGGCTGAGCGCGCAGCTGGTGTCGGTCGCGGCGACCTCGACGACGTCGGCGACCGGGGCGCCCGCGGCGCCCGCGGCCCCCGTGTCGGAGCCGCAGCCGGTCAGGGCGGCGGCGGCCAGGCCGAGCAGGGCGAGCGACAGCGTCGTGCGGCGGGGGCCGGCAGGCACGGGGGAGGTCTCCGGGGACGAGGTCATGCCGCAGCGGCCTGCGGCGTGCGGGTGGGCGAGGCGGCGGGGGCGCTGCCCGACGGGCGGAAGTAGAGGAAGAGCACGGGCACCACGTAGGCGACCCAGACGACGGCCTCGAGCCAGGTGGTCGCGGGGCTGAAGTTCAGCGTCCCCTTGAGCAGGGTGCCGTACCAGCTGCCCGGGGGGACCTGGGCGCTGACGTCGAAGGCGAGCGAGGTGAGGCCGGGCAGGATGCGGGCCTCCTGCAGGTCGTGGACGCCGTAGGCGAGCACGCCCGCGGCGACCAGGACCAGCAGCACGCCGGTGCGGGTGAAGAACTTCCCGAGGTCGAGGCGGACCGAGCGGCTGTAGAGCGCGTAGGCCAGGGCGACCGCGACGGACAGGCCGAGCAGCGCGCCGGTGAGCGGGACCGGGCCGGAGCCGGCGGCCTGCGCGGCGGCCCACAGGAACAGCGCCGTCTCCAGGCCCTCGCGGCCGACGGCGAGGAAGGCGACGACGGCCAGCGCGGAGCTGCCGCCGACGAGCGCGGCCTGCACCCTGCCCTCGAGCTCGCCCTTCAGCGAGCGCGCGGTGCGGCGCATCCAGAAGACCATCCAGGTCACGAAGCCGACCGCGACGATCGACAGCACGCCGCCGAGGGTCTCCTGGGCCGTGAACGACAGCGAGGTGGAGGAGAACGTCAGCACGGCGCCGAAGGCCAGGCTCAGGGCGACGGCGGCGCCGACGCCCAGCCACACGGCGGGCAGGCCGTCGCGGCGGCCGGTGCGCACGAGGTAGGCGATGAGGATGCTGACGACCAGCGCCGCCTCCAGCCCCTCGCGGAGCCCGATGAGGAAGTTGGCCAGCACGTCGTCTCCTCGCGGTCGTCGCCCGACTTAGGTAAGGGCTACCTCAGTAGGGGCAGCGTACGGGTCGACCTCGGCACGTCAACGTGGCGGGCGACTCAGAACAGGGCTGCGCCCGCGTGCGCCGACTCGTGGGCCAGCAGCCAGCGCTTGGTGGGCAGCCCGCTCGCGTAGCCGGTGAGGGTGCCGTCGCGGCCGATCACCCGGTGGCACGGGACGACGAGCCCGACGCGGTTGCGGCCGTTGGCGGCGCCGACCGCCCGGCTGGCGCCGGGGGAGCCGAGCTCGGCGGCGAGGACCCCGTAGGACGTCGTCGTGCCGTAGGGCACCGTCCGGAGCAGCTCCCACACGCGCACCTGGAACGGCGTGCCGACCAGGGCCAGCGGCAGGTCGAAGTCGCGGCGCTCGCCGGCGAACCACTGCTCGAGCTGCTCCGCGGTCCGCCGGAACGCGCCGTCGTCGCGGACGTGGCCCTCGCCGTTGCGCGCTGCGTCGGGACCGAGGGACAGGCTCGCGAGCCCGTCGTCGGAGCCGGTCAGGACGACGGGACCGAGCGGGCTGGGGACCGTGCTGGTGGCCATGCACCGAGTGTGCACCCGCCCACCGACAGCACGGGCTCGCCGTCGACCGAACGCGGTTCTAGTCTGGGGGCTCGCGGCGCCGGCCGCGACCGCCTCCCGCTGGAGCTCCTGTGCCCTCCCTGCTGCTGTCCCGCCGCGACCTCGACTTCCTGCTGTACGAGTGGCTCGACGTCGAGCTGCTCACCAAGCGGGCCCGGTTCACCGAGCACTCCCGCGAGACCTTCGACGCCGTGCTCGACCTGTCCGAGCAGGTCGCGACCAAGCACTTCGCGACCCACAACAAGAAGGCCGACGCCCAGGAGCCGACCTTCGACGGCGAGCGGGTGCACCTCGTCCCGGAGGTCAAGCAGGCGCTCGACGTGTTCGCCGAGACCGGCCTGCTGGCCGGCTCGCTCGACGAGTCGGTCGGCGGCATGCAGCTGCCCGGCGTCGTCTCCGGGGCGTGCTTCCTGTGGTTCCAGGCCGCCAACGTCGGCTCGTCGAGCTACCCGTTCCTCACCCTGGGCAACGCGCACCTCCTGCTCGCGCACGGCACGCCGGAGCAGGTCGACACCTACGTCCGGCCGATGGTCGAGGGTCGCTTCTTCGGCACCATGTGCCTGTCCGAGCCGCAGGCCGGCAGCTCGCTGGCCGACGTCACCACCCGCGCGGAGCCGCAGCCCGACGGCACGTACCGGCTGTTCGGCAACAAGATGTGGATCTCGGCGGGCGAGCACGAGCTCAGCGACAACATCGTCCACCTGGTGCTGGCCAAGATCCCGGGCGGCCCGGCCGGCGTGAAGGGCATCAGCCTGTTCATCGTGCCGAAGGTGGTCGTGGAGACCGGCGAGCGCAACGACGTCGTGCTGGCGGGCCTGAACCACAAGATGGGCTACCGCGGCACCACCAACACGATGCTCAACTTCGGCGAGGGCAAGCACACCCCGGGCGGGCAGCCGGGCGCGGTCGGCGTCCTCGTCGGCGAGCCGCACCGCGGCCTGGCCTACATGTTCCACATGATGAACGAGGCCCGGATCGGCGTCGGGGCGGGTGCGACCGCGCTGGGCTACACCGGCTACCTCAAGTCGCTGCAGTACGCCCGGGAGCGCCCGCAGGGCCGCCCCGTCGCCGCGAAGGACCCCGCCTCGCCGCAGGTCCCGATCGTGGAGCACGCCGACGTCCGGCGGATGCTGCTGGCGCAGAAGGCCTACGTCGAGGGTGCGCTGGCGCTGGAGCTGTACTGCATGCGGCTCGTGGACGAGGAGCACACGGCCGAGACCGCCGAGGAGCGCCAGCAGGCCCACCTGCTGCTCGACACGCTCACCCCGATCGCCAAGAGCTGGCCGTCGCAGTGGTGCCTGGAGGCCAACAGCCTCGCGATCCAGGTCCTCGGGGGCTACGGCTACACCCGCGAGTACGACGTCGAGCAGCACTACCGCGACAACCGGCTCAACCCGATCCACGAGGGCACCCACGGCATCCAGGGGCTCGACCTGCTCGGCCGCAAGGTCGTCGCGCAGGGCGGCGCCGGGCTGGCCCTGCTGGCCTCGACGATCGGCGCGACCGCGGTGCGGGCGACCTCGCCCGAGCTCGCCCCGCTGGGCGCACAGCTGCAGGCCGTGCTCGACCGGGTCGTCGAGGTCACCGGCACGCTGTGGGGCTCCGGCGACGTCGAGGTGGCGCTGGCCAACGCGTCGGTCTACCTCGAGGCCGTCGGGCACCTCGTGGTGGCCTGGGTGTGGCTCGAGCAGGCCCTGGTCGCGGAGGGCCGCACGGGCGACTTCTACGACGGCAAGCGCGCGGCCGCGCAGTTCTTCTTCCGCTACGAGCTGCCGCGCACCGGCCCCCAGCTGGACCTGCTGGCCTCGCTGGACCGCACCACGCTCGACCTGCAGGACGCCTGGCTGTAGCGCGCCGAGCCCCCGCCGCGGGCGGGGGCTCAGCGCTCGGGCGAGGGGATCAGGTGTCCTGCTCGGTGGGCCGGATGAGGATCTCGTTGACGGCCGTGCGCCGGGGCCGGGTCACCACGTAGGCGATGGCGTCCGCGATGTCCTCGGACTGCAGGCGCTCCATGCCCTCGAAGCGGCCGCGGATCGACTCCTGCACCTCGGGCCGGTTGTGGCTCGTGAGCTCGGTCTCGACCGCGCCGGGCTCCACGAGCGACACGCGGACGTGGCGCTTGGTCACCTCCTGCCGCAGCGACTCGCTGAACGCGCCCACCCCGAACTTCGTCGCGTTGTAGACCCCGGACCCGTTGCGGGCGACGCGGCCGGCGACCGAGCTGATGTTGACCATGTCCGCCACCTGGCGGGGGTCGTCCCCGGCGGCCTGCAGCAGGTGGGGGAGCGCGGCGTGCGCGCAGTACATGAGCCCCAGCACGTTGAGCTGGACCATCCGCTCCCACTCCTCGACCGGCGCGTCCTCGAGCGGGCCGAGCAGCATCACGCCGGCGTTGTTGACCAGGGTGTCGAGCCGGCCGAGCTCGCGGACGGTGCGCTCGACCGCGTCGCGGGCCTGCTCCTGCTGCGTCACGTCCGCCTCGAGGACCAGCGCCCTGCCGCCTGCCCCCTCGATGCGGGAGGCGAGGTCCTCCAGGCGGTCCTTGCGGCGCGCCACGACCGCCACGGCGGCGCCCTCGGCCGCCAGGGCGAGCGCCGTCGCCTCGCCGATGCCCGAGCTGGCGCCCGTCACGAGTGCGGTGGTGCCGGACAGCCGGCCGGTCCCGTGGGTGGTCTGGTTCGTCGTCGTCATGCCGCTCGCCCTGCCCCGCCCGGGCCCTGCCCAGTCACCCGGCCGCCCGGTCCGGCGGGTCCGCGCGGAGCCGGTCCCTGCACCTGAGGTCGACAGTTGACGGTCCTGTCGGACGGAGGGTCTACTGTCCGAGTCCTTCGAACACCTGTTCGAAGGAGTGGCGAGGGCCTCGCGGACCTCGCTGCAGGACGAGTCCCGTCCGGCGGTGTGCGACCTCGACCCTCGCACACCGCCGGACGGTCCTCGACCCGGGCGGAGCGTGGGGAAGCGCTCCGCCCGGGTCGAGGGCTCGTCCGCTGCCGCCTTCCCCCGGCACCCCGCGGGCAGTGACCGCTGCCCGCTCGACCGGGAGGAGAGCGCCCATGTCCCGCCTGCACACCGACCTCGTCGAGGTGCGCCGTCGCGACGACGAGCCCGCCGAGTTCCTCTGGCGCGGCCGGCTGTACGTCGTCCGCGAGGTGCTGGCCCGCTGGACCGAGTCCGGGGGGTGGTGGCAGGCCGCCGCCGTCAGCGCGCTGTCGAGCGGCGACGCGTCCACCCCGGGCTCGGCGGGTGCCTCGCCCGCTGCGCTGCAGACCGCCCCCATCCCGTCCTCGCCGAAGTGGGCCCAGCGCGCCTGGGGCGAGCCCGCCCCCGACGTCGGCGCCTCGGTCGGCCCCGCCGGGGTCGACGACGGGGAGCGCGACTGGTGGCGGGTGGAGGCCAGCGCCGGGCGCGCGGCCGGCTCCGGGGTCTACGACCTCTGCTTCGACTGGTCCCGGGGCGCCTGGGCGCTCGCCCGGGTCCTGGACTGACCGCCGATGCCCACCGCGACGATGGCCACGTCTCCTGCCGTGCCGTCTCCTGCCGTGCCGTCTCCTGCCGTGCCGTCCCCTGCCGTGCCGTCCCCTGCCGTGCTGTCTCCTGCCGTCCTGTCTCCGGCGGAGGGGCCGCCCGGCCCCTCCGCCGGCCCCGCGCGGGCGTCGGCCGCCCACCCCGCCCGGCAGGAGCTCGCCGTGCGCACCTCGCCGCTGCCGGCGGACACCCTGCTCGGGCTGTCCCGGCGCGGGCTGCTCGAGGCGGCGTCGGCCCCCCACCCCGTCGACCGCTACGCGGCGGCCCACCTCGCCGCGCTCCGCGCCGCCGCCGCGGTCCTGGCCTGCCGGGCCCGCCCGGCTCCTGCCGGTGGCCGCCGGGCCCGGCCGACCAGCGCCTGGGTGCTGCTGTCGGCGGTGGCCCCCGAGCTGCGGGAGTGGGCGGAGTTCTTCGCCGCCGGCGCCCGCAAGCGGGCCGCGGCCGAGGCCGGGATGCCGGGGGCGGCCTCCGTCCGCGAGGCCGATGACCTGCTGCGCGACGTGCAGGCCTTCCTGGCGGTCGTGGAGACCGCTCTCGGCCGGGCGCACCAGCCGCTGCTCGGGCCGTCCTGACGGCCCCACCGCCTGACGGCCCCACCGCCTGCCCGCCCCACCGCCTGCCCGCCCCACCGCCTGCCCGCCCCACCGCCTGCCCGCCCCACCGCCTGCCCGCCCCACCGCCTGCTCGCCCCACCGCCTGCTCGCCCCACCGCCTGCTCGCCCCAC
>JAABUN010000130.1_pt1 | contig 181705 bp, 181 predicted proteins | sample 5559311 | NCBI WGS metagenome assembly JAABUN01 (sample SAMN10711877, study PRJNA513370) | rock metagenome | isolation source: Antarctica rocks | place: Antarctica: Victoria Land, Siegfried Peak sud
CGGCGCGGCCGGGCAGCTGACCGCCGCGGACCGGCTGCTGGAGGTGCTCAGCGGGCCGGCCGGTCCGGATGATGAGCGCAGCCACGGGCAGCGTCAGCTCGACGCGCTGCTGGCGGCGTTGGTCGCCCGGGCCGGTGGCGCGGTCCCGATCGAGCTGCAGCTGGAGATCCCGGTCACCACCACGACCGGCACCACGACCGGCACGGCGGGCGGCACGGCGGACGGCCCGGCGGGCGGGACCGCTGTCGGGACCGCTGCCGGGACCGCTGCCGGGGCGGCGGTGCCGCCGCCGCCGGAACCGATCGTGATCCAGGCCGATCTGACGGTGGAGCTGCTGCGGGAGCTGGCCGCCGCCGGCGGCCCGGCCGGCCGGGCCGGCCAGCCGCCGGCTGCCGGACCCGCCCCCGAGGACACCGACAGCGCCGCGCCCGAGGACAGCGACACCGCCACGACCCGGGAACGGGGCGCCGCCCGGGAACGGGCCGCCGCGCCGGTTGCGGTCACCGGCACCTCGGGGGACCGTGACGCCGGCGACGCCAGCGACGCCGCTCACACCGTCTCGTCGGAGGACGCCGGCCCCGCTGAGGACTTCGGGGGCGGTGACACCCCGACCGGTGACACCCCGGCCGGTGACACCCCGGCCGGTGACACCCCGGCCGGTGACACCCCGGCCGGGGAGACCGGCGATGCCCGGGACGAAGCCACCGCAGGCGCTCCGGCCGAGACGGACCGCGGCCCCGGGGTCGGTCTGCCGGTGCCGTGGACGCCGCGGCCGGTCAGCCGCCGGCACCGGCCGCACGGCGCCGTCCCGGAGCTGCTCGGGTACGGCCCGCTCGACCCGGGCCTGCTCACCGACCTGCTCACCCACCCGATCGGGCTCCCGCTGGGGCTCGCCGGACTGCAGATCCGCCGGATCTGCCTGGACCGCACCGGCCAGGTCCTGGCCGCCGACCCCACCAGCCAACCCCTGGGAAAGCTCCTCGCCGACAGCACCAGCCACAGCGCCACCGGCGACCCGAGGACCGCCCCGGCCCGGCACAGCGCCGCAGCCCGGCTGCTCGGCCGGCTCCTCACCGACCTGCCCGACCCGCCGCCACCCACCGATGCCTACCAGCCCACCGCCGCCCAGGCCCGGGTCGTCCGCGCCCGCGACCACACCTGCCGCTTCCCCGGCTGCGGCCGCCGCGCCCCCCGCTGCGAGCTCGACCACCGCCGACCCCACCCCGACGGGCCGACCTGCACCAGCAACCTCCAGCCGCTGTGCAAGCACCACCACCGGCTCAAGCACGACGGCTGGAGCTGCCAGCGCCACCCCGACGGCAGCACCACCTGGACCAGCCCCCGCGGCCACCACAAGACCACCCCCCCACCCTGACCGGCGCTGACGCGCGCACCGCGGGCCAGTCGGCACCGGCATGCAGAGTCAGTCAGTGACCGACCCACAGCCGTGGGGCAGCACCGGCCGAGACCTGTCACGGCCCACCGAGCGGGACGCCTCGGCCCGCGGACCCGTCCCCCTCGTCGGGGACCCGGGTGGGCACAGGCTCGACGCCGCGCGCGTGTCGCCGGGCCAGCTCCTGGTAGGCCTGCGGGTTGGTGTCGACCCACCACCGGGCCGAGCCCTCGAGCGGGCCGCGGACCCTGGCCGGTGTCCCGGTCGCGACGACCTCCGGCGGGATCACGGTGCCCGGGGTGACGGTGCTGCCGGCGGCGACCAGCGCGCGGTCGCCGATCCGGGCGCCGTCCTGCACGACCGCGCCGTTGCCGACGAGCGCCTGCGCGCCGACGACCGCGCCGTGCACGACGCACAGGTGCCCGACGGTCGCGCCCGGCCCGATCTCGGTGACTGGGTCCGCCCCGCCGTGCAGCACCGAGCCGTCCTGCACGTTGGCGCCCGCACGGACGACGATCGCACCGAAATCCGCTCGCAGGACGGCGCCGTACCAGATGGAGGCGTGCGCCTCCACGGTGACCTCGCCGACGAGCGTGGCGGTCGGCGCCACCCACGCCTCCGGGTGCACCTGCGGCGACCGGCCCTCGAAGCTGAAAAGCGGCATGCGCCGACCCTAGAGGCGCGCCGGGGCTCGGCGGAGCGCAGACTGCCGGGGTGGTCCCTCGGACCGTCGGGAGGAACCCATGGACACCCTCGCAGGGCGGACGGCTGCGGTCGTCGGAGCCGGGACCATCGGCGTCTCGTGGGCGACGCTGTTCGCGGCGCACGGCATGCAGGTACGGGTCACGGACCCGCGCGAGGACGCCGGGCAGGTCGTCGAGCAGTCGGTACGCCGATTCGCCGCCACCCTGCCCGGCGGGCCGCGCGACACCGACGAGCTGTTGTCGCGGGTCGCCGTCGTGGGGCAGGACGAGGCGGTGGACGGGGCCGACGTCGTGCAGGAGAACGGCCCGGAGCGCGTCGAGCTGAAGCAGGCGCTGTTCGCCGCGGTCGAGCGGGTCGCGCCGGCGCACGCGCTGCTGCTGTCCTCGACGTCGGGCCTGATGCCGACCGACATGTCCCGCGACATGGCCGAGCCGGGACGGCTGCTCGTCGGTCATCCGTTCAACCCCCCGCACGTCGTCCCGCTGGTCGAGGTTGTGCCGGGCGCGCAGACCACGCCGGAGCAGGTCGAGGCGGCGATGGCGTTCTACGCCGCGCTGGGCAAGCAGCCGGTGGCGTTGCACAAGGAGATCGGCGGCTTCGTCGCCAACCGGCTGCAGTCGGCGCTGTTCCGGGAGAGCGTGCACCTCGTCCTGTCCGGGGTGGTCACCGCGGAGGAGCTCGACCGGGTCGTCACCGAGTCGGTCGGGGTGCGCTGGGCGACGGCCGGCCCGTTCGAGAGCTACCACCTCGGCGGCGGCCCCGGCGGGCTGCGGCACCTGCTGGAGCACCTCGGCCCGGGCATGGCGCGCCGGTGGAAGGACCTCGGCCAGCCCGAACTCACCCCGGAGGTCGTCGAGCAGCTCAGCAGCACCACCGAGCAGCGCTTCGCCGACCGGACGTACGAGCAGCGGGTGGAGGCGCGGGACCGGGCGCAGCTGGCGGTGCTGGCGGCCCGCCGGGCTACCGGCGGGTGACCGCGGAGAGCACCTGCGGGTACGCCGCCTCGGCGAGTGCCCGCATCTCGTCGTCGGTGCGGTCCTGGATCGGGTGCGGGACGAGGACGTGCTCGGCCGGGAAGCCGAGGGCCGCGGACTGGGCGGCGGCGGCCTCGGCGAACTCACGCGAGGCGAGGAACACCCCGATCAGCCCCCGGCCTTCGAGGTCGGCGATGTCGTGCACACTGCACGACGTGCACGAGCCTCAATCGGCGAGCGCCTCGACCACCACCTCGCAGTGCGTGGCGATCTCGTGCCGGAGGTCGACCGGCGCCGGCTTGGTGAACGTCGGCTTGCGGTAGCGCAGGGTCCGTACGCCGTCGGCCCGCAGCAGCTCGTCGAGCCGGTCGAGGAAGACGTCGCCGCGCGCCTTGGAAATGTCGAGCAGGCCGACCGTGCGGCCGTCGAGCGACGGCGGCCGGCCGTTGACCTGCCGGGCGGCGGGCGCCCGCTCGGAGGTGGGGTCCAGGACCGTACGTGCCATCAGGGCTCCTCGATCGGGATGGTGACCGGCTCGCTGCCGCTCGCACCGCCCACCCAGCCGGCGATGACGGCCGAGAACATGCCGGCCGTCCCGCCGGCGTGGACGACCAGCAGGCCACCGGAGCGGAACTTGGGCAGCGGCGCGGTGTCGGAGCCCGGCGGCATGCCCTCGTCGATACCCGCGCTGCCGCGGCGCAGTTCGTCGGGCTGCAGCACGAGCAGGGGCTCGAGTTCGGCGAGCAACCGGGCCCGGTCCCAGCCCGCCTCCCGGAGCACCCGCCCGTGCTCCGGGCACACGACGAGCAGCGCGTCCCAGGCGATCGCCAGCTTGGGGTGCGCGACGGCCCGTAGCGCGAGGGCGAAGGTGCGGGCCAGCGACTCCGGCGTGCGGCTGAGCTGGTCGACGACCGGCGACACCCCGGCCCCGGCGAACAGCGTCACGGCGCTGCTGGCGGCAGGCATCCCCCGGCTGACGTGCAGCGGCTCGAACGGCGAGCCGTCCTCGGCCTCGGCGAAGCAGAACGTGTACTTGCCCGGGTTGCCGAGGGCCGCCCGGTCGACCTCGCCGGGCCGGCCGCCGCCGACGTTGCGGACGATGAGCTGCAGGGCCCGGCCGATCGTGGCGTTGGCGCGGTTGCCCTGCCCGAGGGCGTTGCCGCCGCTGTTCATGCCGACGGCCTTCACCACCGGCCCGTTGACGATCACGACGGGGGAGGAAAAGTAGGTCGTGGCCAGCAGGCCGTGCATGTTGAACGTGTCGCTGCAGGCCCCCTGCAGCGCGGTGAGCACGACCGGCAGGTGCTCGGGCAGGCAGCCGGCCATGACGGCGTTGACCGCGACCTTCTCTACCGTGCACGGCACCAGGTCGGGTGGGACGACGGCCACGACCTCGTCGGGGCTGCGCCTGGTGCCGGCGAGCATCCGCAGGACGCGCTCCTCGGTGGGCGGCACGACCGGCAGGCCGTCGGTCCAGCCCCGGGCGTACATCGCCTCGACGTCGTCCTCCAGGTCGGCGAGGTCGACCGGACGGGAGGCGAGCACGCGGTCGCCGTAGCGGCGCTCGAGCTCCTCGGCGACCCCCCACTCCACGCTGCGTGACCCGCATCCCGGGCGGTGGTCGGGCAGGCCCTCACCGAGGCCGGCCACGCCGGACACCCGCTCCCAGTCCTCGCGCCACCAGCCCTGCAGGCGCTCGACCTCCACGCCGCCCTCGACCCGCAGCAGGGTCGGCACCGTCTCCACACCGAGCCGCCAGCTGCGCTCGAGCTCGCTGTCGTCGACGACCGGGACCCCGGCGGGGAACGCCGGGTCGTCCTGGCTCCAGACGGTGAGGGCAGTGGCGCCGGCCAGCCGGCGCAGGACCGGCTCGACGAGCACGCAGGTGGGGCAGTCGCGCTTCACGACCGCGACGAGTCCCTCGGGCAGGTCCACGACGCCGAGGCTAGACCTGGCCCAGCCCGACCACGCCGTCGGCCTCGAGCGACGCGATCCGGTCGTCCGACAGGCCCAGCTCCGCGAGCACCTCGGCGGTGTGCTGGCCGAGGTCGGGGGCCGGACCCCGGGGCGCGATGTCGGCCCCCCGCAGGCGCACCGGCGCGGCCACGGTGCGGAACGTCCCGGCGGTGGGATGGCTGATCTCGGGGAACAGCCCGACCGCCTCGGCCTGCGGGTCCGCGGCGAACTCCGAGACGGTCGCGGCCGGCGCCCAGGTGAAGCCGTGTGCGTCGAACAGCGCCCCCCAGTCGGCCAGCGAACGCTCGGCGAACAGCGCGTCCATGAGGTCGGTGATCTCGGGCATGTGCTCCTTGCGCAGCGCGACGGTCTCGTACGCCGGCTCGGCTGCCCACTCCGGCCGCCCCACCGCGGCGCAGAACCGCGGCCACCAGTGCGCCTCGGGCATGAACAGCAGGATCCACCGCTCGTCGGCGGTGCGGAAGCTCTCCTGCAGGGCGTGCCACCGCCGGCGCCGGCCCAGGATGGGCGGGTTCTGCCCGTCGACGAGCGTCGACGACAGGTCGGTCGACATCGTCCACGCGGCCGTCGCCAGCAGGCTGGCGTCGATCACCTGGCCCACGCCGGTGCGCTCCACCAGGCGCAGCGCGGCGAGCACGGCCGTGGTCAGCGCCAGGGCCGCCGCGTGGTCGCCCTGGGCGGGGCGGGCGCGCGGGGCCTGGCTGCCCGGCTCCGTGATCGACTCGGTGATCCCGCCCCGGCCGAAGAAGGCGGTGATGTCGAAGCCGGGGCGCGCCGCGTCGGGCCCGGTGAGCCCGTAGCCGGTGAGGGTGGCGTGCACCAGCCGGGGGTGCGCGGCCAGCAGCGTGTCGGCGTCGAGCCCGTACTTCTCCTGCCGTCGCCCGAGCAGGTTGGTGATGAACACGTCGGCGTGGCCGACGAGCGACCGGACCAGCTCCTGGCCCTGCGGGGTGTCGACGGCGACGGCGATGCCGCGCTTGCCGCGGTTGTCCATCTGGTAGCCGGCGTCGAGCGGCACGGCGCCCACCGGGCGGGCGGGCTGGCGCAGGACGCCGCGGACCGGGTCTCCGCGCAGCGGCTCGACCTTGACGACGTCGGCGCCCATGTCCCGCAGGATGGCCGCGGCGCCGGGACCGGCCATCCAGCCGGCGAGCTCGAGGACACGTACGCCGTCCAGCGGCGCCGCGCCGGTCACCGGCCGGTCCAGCGGGGCGGGCGCTTCTGGGCGAACGCCCGGGGGCCCTCCTTCGCATCCTCGCTCTGCCGGGCGCGCTGCATGGCGTCGGCGCTGCGCGCCCAGGCCTCGTCCTCGGTCAGCTCGGCGGCGGCCCGCAGCACGGCCAGGCTCTCCCGCACCGCCACCGGCGCGTTCTGGCAGATCCGGTCGGCGAGCGCGCGCGCCTCGGTGAGGACGTCATCGGCGGGGACGAGCCGGTTGACCAGCCCGAGCCGGTGCGCCTCGGGGGCCCCCAGCCGGTCGCCGGTGAGCACCAGCTCGCGGGCCCGCGCAGGCGGGATCGCCCGCGGCAGCCGGAACAGCCCGCCGGCGGCGGCGACGATGCCCCGGGTCACCTCCGGCAGCCCGAAGGTCGCGTCCTCCGCGGCCACGACCAGGTCGCAGGCGAGCACCAGCTCGGTCCCGCCGGCGAGGGCGAAGCCCCGGACGGCGGCGATCACCGGCTTGGTGCGGGGGTAGCGCACCCAGCCACCGAACCCGCCCTCCGGCGTCGCCATGTCGACGCTGAGGCCGGCGGCCATCGCCTTGAGGTCGGCGCCCGCGCAGAAGTTCGCGCCCGCCCCGGTGAGGATGCCCACCCAGACCTCCGGGTCGGCCTCGAACCGCGCGACGGCGTCACCGAGCGCCGCGGCCAGCCCCGGGTCGACCGCGTTGCGCTGGTCCGGCCGGTTGAGGGTGAACGTCGCCACCCGCCCGTCGACGTCGTACAGGACAGGGGCCGTCGAGCCCGGTGCGCTCATGATTCCGCCTCCGCGAGGTAGTCGAGCACGACGGCGGGCCGGCTCAACGTCAGGTCACACAGGATGTGGGACGCCGAGACGACCTCCCGCACCGGCAGGTCGGCGAGCGGCGCGAGCGCGTGCTCGAACAGCTGGAGCCGGGCCGGGCCGGTCCACGCGCCCTTCACGGTCAGGTCGGTGATCTGGGTGCGTACCAGCTCGCAGATCCGCGGCCGTCGGTCGTAGCCCGGCAGCAGTTTGAGCGCGTACGTCGGCCTGGTGATCTGCGCGCGCGCCTCGGCCTCGTCGAGCCCGAAGTGCTTGTAGCCCATCGTGGCCGTCGCGACCCGGATGGTGCGGTAGTCGAGCGTGCCGACCAGGGTGTCGACGTCGAGGTGCAGCCGCGCGTTGCCGAACTTCTTGGGGAAGGCGCTGATCTCCCGTCCGCTGGTGATGGACGCGAGGTTGTCGACGTACATCGCGTGCAGGTACGCCGCCTGCTCGCCCTCGTACTCGACCGTGAGCACCTGCCCGGACTCGGTGAACGCCCCCAAGCCCGACACGTCGGGCATCTTCATCACCTCGAACGTGACGAGCGGGTCGCCGACCGACAGCGGCTCCGGCACCACCGCCCGCATCGCGTCCGGGTCGGTCCGGTAGGTGATGTTGAGGTACTCGCGGTCGGTGAACAGGTACGGGCCGCCGGGCGGGAAGGCCGGTGCGCCCAGCGGGGTGGTGAGCTGGCGGCGCACGTCGTCGGCGTCCAACGGGTCTCCTCGGTCGTGCCGTCCCGGCGGCAGGTGTGCGGTGCCTCCGCCCGGGGACAGTTCTGCCACACTGTGCAGCCGGTCACACGCCCCGGGGCTGTGGCCCCTTCATCCGAGAAGCGGAGGTGCCCATGGCAGGCAAGGCGCTGTGGCGGCGGGTCTACGACGGGGTCGAGCGACCCGTCGGCAGCCGGCTCGAGGGCGCCGTGCAGACGGACACCTTCGCCGACGCGGCGGGCCTGCTGCTGCGGGCGAAGGCCGCGGTCGAGCGCCGCCTCGAGAGCACCACCCGGCACGCGTTGCACAGGGTGAACCTCCCCGCGGCCAGCGACGTGTCGCGGTTGCGCGAGCAGCTCGCGGACGTGCACCGCTCGGTCCGCCGGCTCGAGGACGAACTGCAGGAGGCGCGCCGACAGGAGACGGCGCGCAACGAGGCACGAGAAGGAGCTCATGATGGCGGTGACCGCGGATCCGGCGGACCTGGTGGCGCGCGTGCGCCGCGACGTCGGACGCAACCTGCACCGCGCGCGCAACGGCGTGAAGTACGTGGCGGGGATCGACCGGCCGAAGGTGGGGACGACACCCAAGGACACCGTCTGGCGACGTGACCGGGCCGAGTTGTGGCGCTACCGCAGCGACGCGGTGACGGAGGGGACGCCCGTCCTCATCGTCATGAGCCTGATCAGCCGCAGCTACGTGCTCGACCTCTACCCGGGCATGAGCTTCATCGCCGCGCTGCGCAACGCCGGCTTCGACGTCTACCTGCTGGACTGGGGCGTCCCGGACGAGCGTGACGCCGGCAACGGGCTCACGACGTACATCGACGAGATGCTCCCGGTCGCGATCGACAAGGTGATCGAGACCTCCGAGGCCGAGGCGGTCAACGTCATCGGCTACTGCTACGGCGGGCTGCTCTCGCTGCTGCTCGGCGCCGCCCACCCCGACCTGCCCGTCGCCTCGCTGGTGACGATGGCGACGCCGGTCGACTTCACCGAGCTCGGGATGTTCGGCCGGATGTTCGACGAGGGCCGGCTCAACCCGGAGGACATGGTCGACGACACCGGCAACGTGCCGCCGGAGGTCATCCGCAACGCCTTCCGCGTCCTCAAGCCCACCGCCGACCTCACGCAGTACGCCACCCTGTGGGAGAAGCTCTGGGACGACAAGCAGATGGAGGCCTTCCAGGTGATGGGGCAGTGGACCCGCGAGCACATCCCCTTCCCCGGCCGGGCCTTCCGGGAGACCGCCACCCTCGTGCGCGACGGCGCGCTGATGAACGACACCGTACGGCTCGGCGACCGACCCATCTCGCTGCGTGACATGACCTGGCCGCTGCTCAACATCGTGGCCGAGAAGGACCACATCGTGCCGTGCGCGGCGGCGCTCCCGATCGCCGACCTCGTCGGTGCGGAGGAGACCGCAACACTCCAGCTGCCAGCCGGGCACGTCGGGCTGGTCATGGGGCGCGCGGCGGCCACCACCACGTTGCCGCAGCTGTTCGAGTGGCTGCGCGCCCACCGCGACCTGGGCGAGGACGCCCCGGACCTCGAGGAGACCTGATGGACATCCGCCCGCTGAGCGCCGAGCTGCTCGAGGACGTCGAGGCGTTCTTCCACCGGATCCCCGAGTCCGACCACAACTCCTTCGCCGAGGACGTCCTCGCCCCGGGCACCGTCGCCAGCTGGCTGGCCGATCCCCGCGGGCGCCGGGCGGTGGCGGTCGACGACGGCCAGGTCGTCGGGTACGTCGCGGTCCTGCCGATGGTCGGCTGGTCCGCGCACGTCGGCAGCCTGCGGATCGTGGTCGACCCGGAGTCCCGCGGTCGTGGCGTCGGGCGGGCGCTGGCCCGGCACGGCCTGCTCGCCAGCCTCGACCTCGGCCTGACCAAGGTGGTCGTCGAGGTGGTCGTCGGCGCCGTGGCCGCCATCGGCATGTTCGAGGCGATCGGGTTCGAGCCGGAGGCCATGCTGCGCGACCACGTCCGCGACAAGTCCGGCGGGTTGCGCGACCTCGTCGTGCTCGCGCACCTCGTCGAGGGCACCTGGTCCGGGATGGCGACCGCCGGGTTCGAGGACGAGCTCACCGCCTGACCGGTGTAGGCCCGGCGAGGTCGGGCACGGCTGCGGCATGGAGCACTTCGAGATCGCCGCCGTCGCCGAGAAGAGCGCGGACTTCCGCCGGGTCCTGTGGACCGGCGAGCACAGCCAGCTCGTCATCATGACCATCCCCCCGGAAGGGGAGATCGGCGAGGAGGTCCACGACGAGAACGACCAGATCCTGTCGTTCGTCAGCGGTGTGGGCAAGGCCGTCATCGAGGGCAAGAGCAAGAAGCTCAAGCCCGGCGACGTGGTCGTCGTGCCCGCCGGCACCAAGCACAACTTCCTCAACGACGGCCCCAACCCGCTCGTCCTCTACACCGTCTACGGCCCGGCCGACCACGCCGACGGCGCCGTGCACCGGACCAAGGAGGAGGCCGACGCGGCGGAGGAGTCCGGCAGGGACGAGCCGCCGACCGGCTAGGCCGGACCGGCGGGGGCCAGCCCGGCCAGCAGCAGCGCCTCGGCCAGGCATGCCCGTCGCCACATCCCGAGGTGCAGGCTCTCGTCGATGCCGTGCCAGCGTGAGGCGGGGTCGCCGACGCCGGTGACGAGCACGGTGGCGCCCGGGAACGCCCGGGCGAACTCCCCGAGGAACGGGATCGAGCCCCCGACGCCGGCCTCGACGGCCGCGTTTCCGTAGGCCTCCGCGAAGGCCGCCCGGGCCAGGTCGTACACGTCGCCGGTCGCCGCGAGGGCGTACGGCTCCGCGACGGCGCCGGGCGTCACGACGACCTCCGCGCCCCACGGCGCGTGCCCCTCCAGGTGCGCGGTGAGGGCCGTGAGGGCGCGCTGCCCGTCGTCGCCGGGCGCGAGGCGCAGGCTGACCTTGGCCCGGGCCCGGGGCAGCAGCACGTTGGCGGCGTCGGCGACCGCGGGCGCGTCCAGGCCGACCACGGCCACGGCCGGGCGGTGCCAGAGCCGCTCCGGGACGGTGCCGGTGCCGATCAGCGGGGCGCCGGGTCGCAGCCCGGCGGCGGAGCCGAAGACTTCGGCGGGCAGGTCGGGGGCCGCGGAGGTGCCGACGTGCAGGCCCTGCACGGCGACGTCGCCGCGCTCGTCGTGCAGCGTCGCGAGCAGCCGGCACAGCCCGGTGAGCGCGTCGCCGACCGGACCGCCGAACAGCCCGGAGTGCACCGGCCGCTCGAGCAGCCGGACCTCGACCTGCACGTCGACGAGGCCGCGCAGGCTGGTGGTGAACGACGGGACGTCGACGGCGGCGTTGGCGGAGTCGGCGATGACGATGACGTCGGCGCGCAGCAGGTCGCGGTGCGCGTCCAGCAGCGCCGTCAGGGTCGGCGAGCCGATCTCCTCCTCGCCCTCGACGAACAGCACGACGCCCACCGGCGGGCGACCGCCGAAGGCCCGCAGCACCGCGAGGTGCAGCAGCACGCCGGCCTTGTCGTCAGCCGCGCCCCGGGCGTACAGCCGGCCGTCGCGCTCGGTCGGCGTGAACGGGGGGCTGGTCCACTCCTGCTCGGGCCCGGTCGGCTGCACGTCGAGGTGGGCGTAGAGCAGCACCGTCGGTGCGCCGTCGGGCGCCGGCCAGGTGGCGACCACCGCCGGGGCGCCGCCGGCCGACAGGACCTGCACGTCGGCCGCGCCGGCGCCGGCGGCGAGCTGCGCCACCTGCTCGGCGGCCCGCTGCACGTCGCCGGCGCGCGCCGGGTCCGCGGAGATCGACGGGATGCGGGCGAGCGCCGCGAGGTCCGCGCGGGCTCCGGATAGGACGCCGTCGACGGCGGCGGCAAGGTCGGGTGTGCGCACCGGCCGACCCTACGGCGGTCCGGTGACCAGGACCCGCACCGCGCGGGCGAGGCCGGGGGCGGTCTGCAGCACGGCCAGGCGGGGGTCTGGGACGTCGAGGAAGCGGCCGCGGGGAAGGCCGGCGAGCGGCGCGAGCCGGCGGTCCTCGAGCACGGCGGCCACCGCCGTCCGCTCCCCGCCGGTCACCAGAGCGTCGAGGGAGGCGGCGTGCGGCAGCAGCACGTCGGCGGCGGTCCGCGCCGCCGCGTCGTGGGCGACCCGCACCTGGCCCTCGCGGCGTCGGGCGAAGCGGTGCTGCGACCAGCCGCCGGCGGCCGACCGGCCGTGCACCTGCCGGCTCCCGACCTTGCTGACGACGAGCCGCCCGCCCTCAGCGACGCCGACGGCATGGCCGCCGAGGCGGACGAGGAGCAGGCCGAGCCGGCGTGGCCGCAGGCAGTGCGCGAGCAGGTCGCCGGCCAGCGGCGGGAACGGTACCTCCACCTCGGCGACCGCACCGTCCGGCGCCTCGAAGCGCGTTCCGGTGCGCACCGGGGGGCCGTGCCGGGCGGCGAAGCCGTCGAGCCAGCGCTCCAGCCGCTCGGGCGCCACCTCGACCCAGCGGCCGCCCCCGGCGGCGGGACGGGAGGCGGCCACCGGCTCAGCCTGCCAGGTGCGGCCGCGGTTTCCGGCTTACCGTGCTGTGGTGACCGCCCCTGCCCCCAAGGTCCACCGCCTGCTCGCCCCGCCGCGACCCGGCCGGCGCGGGGCGTGGGCGTACGCGCTGCGCACCACCAACCCGCCGCCCGACCGGCCGATCGCCGAGCTCGACGGGGTCACCCGGTGGCTGGTCGTGACGCGGGCGGCGGTCCTGCCGATGACGCTGATCGGCGGCCTCGTCGCCGGCCTGCTGGCGGTGCGGGCCGACGGCTTCTCGGCGGGACTGTGGGCGCTCGCGACCCTCGGTATCGTGCTGGCGCACACCAGCAACAACCTGCTCAACGACCTCGCCGACACCGACGTCGGGCTCGACACCGACAGCTACCCGCGGGCGCTGTACGCCCCGCACCCGTTCCTGTCGGGCCTGGTGACCCGGCGGCAGCTCCTCAGTGCGCTGCTGGCAATCAACCTCGCCGACCTGGTGATCATGCTGGTGCTGTGGGTCGAGCGCGGCTGGCCGGTCGTCGCCTTCGCGCTGGTCGGGCTGCTGCTGTCGTACGCCTACACCGCGCCGCCGCTGCGGCTCAAGAAGCGCGGCCTGGGCGAGCCCGACGTGTTCCTGACCTGGGGCCCGCTGATGATCGCGGGCACCTACTTCTCGGCCGTCGGACAGCTGCCGTGGCAGGTGTGGGTCGCCAGCGTCCCGTACGGCCTGCTGTGCACCACCGTGCTCATGGGCAAGCACATCGACAAGATCCCGTACGACGAGCCGTCAGGCACCCGGACGCTGCCGGTGCTGCTCGGCGAACCGCGGGCCCGAGCGTTCACCGCCGGGCTGCTGGTGTCCTGCTACGTCACCACCGTGCTCGCGGTCGCCGTCGGCGCGCTGCCCTGGCCGGTGCTGCTCGTCGCCCTCGCCCTGCCGACGCTCGCCAAGGTGCTGGGAGCCCTCCGGGCCGGCCGGCCTGAGCACCCGCCGGAGGGCTTCCCGGTGTGGCCGCTGTGGTTCGCCGCGGTCTGCTTCGTGCACGTGACGCGGGCCGGCGCCGCCCTCGTGGCCGGGCTCGCATTGGCGGCGGTCACGGGGTGGGGCCTGCCACTGTGAGCGACGCGGTGCTGCCGACCGGCTGGCACGACACGCGAGGAGGGCCGGGGCGTGCACGCCCCGGCCCTCCTGTGTGCTGCGGCGGGCCTTACCGGCGCAGCGACGTCACCGTCTCTGCCGACCGGACGCCGTCGGGAAGCCCGGTGGCCACCGTGAAGGCGTCCTCGTCCCGGAGCAGCCCGTTGACGGGGGCGAAGGGGTCGATGTTGCGGGTGTCGGACCAGATCGGGTGCGCGACCGGGCCGGGGGCGAGGACCAGCCCGGTGTAGTCGCCGAGGAACCCGGCCTGCACGCCGTCCGGCGGGGCGAAGGTCGGGGACACGACCCGGTAGGAGTACGGCGTGTCGAGCCCGCGTCCGCCGGCGAGCGCGTAGTCGGACAGGCCCTGCTGCACGCCCGGGTCGCGCCCCGGTGTGAAGCCGTCGGCCGGCGAGGTGTTCTCGTTGGGAACGCGCTCCGTGCGGTAGTAGCTCACGCCTACCCGCCCGCTGTCGTTGGGCCCGGCGTCCACCGCGGCGAAGTAGTGGTCGACGCCGCGGTCACGGTTGACGGTTCTGCTCGGTGACCAGGTGCGACCCCCGTCGGTGGACCGGGCGAGCTGGATGTCCCACTCCCGGTTGCGGTAGTCCTGCCACACCACCGACAGTGTGCCGTCCGGGCTGTTGTTCTGGATCCGCGGGAAGTCGTTCGTCCTGACGAACGTGCCGGGTATGCACTGCTCTGGACCCCGGCCGAAGTCGCAGGTGGGTGACCCGGCGAAGATGTCGTCGCCGACCTTGGTGGGCGTGGCGCAGTTCAGCCGGGCGCTTCCTGCCGGGGAGCTGCCGCGTGGGGCGCAGTGGACGCCGAGCTGCTGGCCGTTGGGGTTGCTGCGCGCGGTGTTGCCGTTGTTGAACACCACCTGCAGGTCGCCGTTGGGCAGCGTCACCGGGTCCGAGCCCTGGTTGAAGTTGCAGGCGTGCGGGTTGGCAAGGGGGTCCAGAGCGTCGCCCTGGAAGCACAGGTCGGCGCTGCGTCCACTGATCTTCTCGGGGGTCGACCAGGTGAAGCCGTGATCGGTGGACATGGAACCGAAGATGTTGCTCTCGCAGTAGGCCGGTGCCTGCGCGGTGCCGCCCGCGCACTTGGCGGAGAAGCGGAACACGGTCCACGTCACGTAGACGTTGTCGCGGTTGGGGCTGCCGGGGTGGGTGTCGGCGGTCACGAAGTTCTTGTCGTGGAAGACCTCGGCGCTGTTGTCCTCGACCACCACGAACCGCCGATCGGTGGCATCAAGGTTGTAGAAGAACGAGCCCTGAGCGCCGCGCGGGGAGGTCGTGACGTAGAGAATGCTCGCGTTACTTGCGACGTCGAACCCGATGCAGCTGAAGAAGCCGCGGCCCTGCGAGTCGAAGGCCAGCGCCGGGTCGCTGAAGGCGTCGTAGGTGTGCAGCGTGCCGTCACCGCCCCGCAGCGTGTGCCGGTTCGGGTCGTCGGCCGTCGGCTCCTGCCCGGACGGCAGGTTGACCTTCTGTCGCTCGGGAGGCAGCAGGTCTCCCCAGTTCTGACCGCCGTTGCGGCTGTAGTCGATGCCGCACTGGTTGTAGCCGACGCGGCTGTCGTTCTGGCCGGCGAGGAGGTTGTCGGGATTGCTGGGGTTGACGGCGATGTCGTTCTCGGCCTGCCGCCGGAACGTGCAGTCCTGGTTGACGCGCACGTTGCCGTCGGGGTTGCGGCGCTCGCAGCCCAGCGTGCCCTGCCCGATCCCCACGTCCGCCTTGGACAGGGTCCCCTGCACGGCGCCGTCCGCGGCCTGCAGCCGGTCGTCGCTGGCGCTGACCCCCGCCCGGGCCGGTTGACCGGCGGCGGTGAGCAGCCCCGAGCTGAGGAAGGGCAGTCGCCGGACACCGACCTGGCGGCCGTCGACAATCACCGGCAGGGTCGCGGGGCCGAGCTTGCCGGTGACGGCGTTCTGCAGCGTCAGGGGAGCGGCGCCCGCGGACCCCGGTGCAAGGACCAGGGCGCCGCTGACGACTGCCGCGGCTACTGACAGCGCCACAAGGGGCGTACGGGATCGTCGTGCCATGCAGGACCTCCGGTGCGAGCGCGACACGGACCCGACCGACGTCGGGCTGTCATGCCGCTTGACCGATGGTTGTACGGGTATGTGCACCTACTCGGCCGCTACAGCTATGTAGTGGCCAGGTAACTACGTCGGGTCATCGTGGCAGCGCACTCCCGCCCGCCACTGCCGAGACCTCACCGGGTGTCGACGATGCGGAAACCCTCGGCGAGCCGGCCCTCGGGCAGGCCGGCGAGCCCGGCGTTGCGGGTCAGCCACATCCGCAGCATCCCTTCGAGGTCGTCCATGTGCGCGGTCTGCGAGACGTGCCGGCGCAGTGCCGCGAGCTTGCGGTCGAACGTGTCGGTGACGTCCACCCAGCGGCTCGCCCCGGCCCCGGTCGACATCACCCAGACCTCGCTCACGCTCCACGCGCCGAGGCCCTCGGCGGCCAGCTCGAGGTGCGTGAACGGGTTGCGGGCGTCGGGGTAGACCGCGCAGAGCGCGGCCTCGCCGGCTGCCCGGTGGTCGGGGTGCGAGGCCCCGATCCGCTCCCAGTTGATCTCAGGCGACTGCATGAGCAGCCGCTGCGGCCGCACCTGGCGGATCACCCGGCTGATGTCGCGGCGCAGGTCGAAGCTCGGCGTGAGCTGCCCGTCCGGGTAGCCGAGGAACACCACGTCCTCCACGCCGACCTCCTTGGCGGCCGCCCGCTGCTCGGCCTGCCGGATCCCGCCGATCTGGTCGCGCGGCACGGCTGAATCGAAGCCCCCGGCGTCGCCGTCGGTGCAGATGCAGTACGTCACCTCGATGCCGCTGTCGGTCCACGTCGCGACCGTCCCCCCTGACCCGAAGTCGACGTCGTCCGGGTGGGCCACCACCACGAGGGCCCGCTCGACCTGCTCCTGCGCCACTGCTGCTCCTGGTGTCCGTACGCCCTTGTTCTAGGACATCATGCGTGCCGTGAGCCGGCGACCGGACGTACGGGGCGGCCGCCCGACCCGCGGCTTCCCACCGGGCTCGGCGCAGGCCCTCGTCGCGCTCGTCCTGGGCCTCGTTCTCGGGGTGACCGGCGTACGGCGGGGTGAGCCGCTGTGGGCGATGGTGTTCTTCGCCCTCGCCGCCCTCGGCGCCGTCGGCCTGCTCCGCCTGCTCCTGCGCCGCTGAGCCCCGCGAGATCATGACCGGCGGGGTGGAGTGCGTCGGGGAGAACGAGAGCGTCCTGGACGCGGCGAAGAAGGTGGACTCTCTCGGCGTGGGCGGTCTCCGGCTACGGGTGGGTCCAGAACAACTGGGTCAACTGCGGCTGAGGTCGGCCGGTCCACCACCGGGTGCCGCGGCCCTAGGCCTACAGGTCTCGACCAGCCTGCATGAGCCTCAACGATGCGCTCGGGGTGGCAGTGTCTCGTCGGCGACTCGTACAACCGTGCGCGTCCTAGGTTGGTGTGGTGACCTGGCCGCGTCCTGTGCCCGTCGTGGGGGACCAGACGTCCGCGGCGCAGCGTTCCCGCGAGCCGATGGCGTGGGCGTTCCCGGAGGCCGCGCGGGCCGCGCTGCACGACATCATCGGAGCCCGTCGTGACATCCGCCGCTTCCGCCCCGACGCCGTGCCGCCGCAGGTGCTGGAGCGGGTGCTGACGGCCGGTCACGCGGCCCCGTCGGTCGGCCACTCCCAGCCGTGGCGCTTCCTGGTCGTCGACGACGCGGAGCTGCGCACTCGGGCCGCGGTGATGGCTGACACCGGGCGGCTGGCGCAGGCCAGCCAGCTCGACCCCGACTCGGCCCGCCACCTGCTGGACCTGCAGCTGGAGGGCATCCGCGAGGCGCCCTTAGGTGTGGTGGTGTGCTGCGACCGGCGCACGGCCGCCGCCGGGGTCCTGGGGAGGGCGACGTTCCCCGACGCGGACATGTGGTCGTGCGCGTGCGCGATCCAGAACCTGTGGCTCGCGGCGAGGGCCGAGGGGCTGGGCTTGGGATGGGTGACGCTGTTCCGCCCGGAGGAGCTCGCGGCGCTGCTCGGGCTGCCGGACGGCGTGGTGACCCTGGGCTGGTTGTGTCTGGGCTGGCCGGACGAGCGGCCCCCGGCGCCGGGGTTGGAACGCGCCGGTTGGTCGCGCCGGGCGCCGCTGAGCAGCGTCGTTGCCCGGAACCGCTGGCCCGGTGCCGCGCCGCCCGCCCCTCCGCTGTCCCGCCTTCGGGCGCCGGACCAGGCCGCTGTCGTCGCGGCCCGCGACGGCGCGGACGTTCTGCTCTCGGCGCCCACCGCGCTCGGGGTCCTCGACCGTGCCGTCGACCGGGTGGTCGCGCTCGGGCACGCCGGCCTCACGACCGGCGCCTTGGTCATCGCTGTCGGCCGTCACCGCGTCGTCGAGCTGGGCGTCAGCGCGTACGACGCGACGGTGGGCGAGAACGTGTTGGAGGCCGCTCGTGCGGGACGTGCCTTGGGTGCGGTCGCTGCGACGGCGGCTGGGCTGCACGTGGTCGTCCTGGACGCCGGGAGCAGTACGGGGAACCTCCGCGACCACGACCCGATGACGATCGCCCAGGCCGAAGGGCTGCTCGCCGACGGCGCGACGAACGGGTCGCGGCTGGCCCAAGGCGGCCTGCTCGCGCTCGGGGAAGTCGGTATCGGCAACACCACCGTTGCCGCGGCGCTTGCCGCCAGCGTTCTCTCGCTCGAGGCAGATGACGTCGTCGGCCTGGGTGCCGGCGCGGACAGCGCCATCCTCGAGCGCAAGACGCAGGTCGTGACTGCGGCCCTGCTGCGCTGGCGGAGCGCGCAGCGCGGTTCCACCTCGCTGGCGTGTCGGTTGGCGACGCTGGGGGGCCCCGAGTTCGCCCTGCTGACGGGTCTCGTCCTCGGCGCCGCCCGCGCCGGAGCCGTGATCGTCCTGGACGGGCTGGCGACGAGCGTCGCCGCGCTGCTGGCCGTCGAGGCCGAGCCGGCGGTCGCCGCCCACCTCGTGGCGGGCCAGCGCAGCAGGGAACGTGCGCATGCTGCCGTCCTGCAGCGGCTCGGCCTGGAACCGCTGCTGGACCTGCGGCTTCGGGCCGGGGAGGGCGTCGGAGCCGCGCTGGGCGCACAGCTTCTTCTCACCGGGCTCGCGGTGCGGGCACGCACCGCTCAGACAGCGCCCCTCTCGGGCGAGTAGGGTCAGCCCCGACCCGCGGGAGCCTCACGGTCCGAGGCTGAGAGGGCGGCAGGCGGCCGCTGACCGTTCGCACCTGACCCGGTTCGTACCGGCGTAGGGAGGCACCCGCCATGACCGCTGTCGAAGACCAGCCCGCCACCGCCGGCTCGTCGTTCCCAGGCTCGCGCAAGACCTACCTGGCCGGCAGTCGGCCGGACCTGCGCGTGCCGATGCGAGAGGTCGTGCTGTCCACCGGCGACAGCGTCGTGCTCTACGACACCTCCGGCCCCTACACCGACCCCGAGCTGCGCACCGACATCCGACTCGGGCTGCCGGCGCTGCGCCAGCCGTGGATCGACGAGCGCGGCGACACCGCCCCGTACGCCGGGCGGGGGGTGCAGCCGGTCGACGACGGCCGCAGACAGCGCGACACCCGCAACCTCGACAGCGTCTTCATCGGCAGCCGCCAGCCCCGCAGAGCGTTTGACGGCGCGACCGTGACGCAGCTGGCGTACGCCCGGCGCGGTCAGATCACCCCCGAGATGGAGTTCGTGGCGCTGCGGGAGGGCGTCAGTGTCGAGCACGTCCGCTCAGAGCTCGCGCGCGGCCGGGCGGTGCTACCGCTGAACGTGAACCACCCGGAGAGCGAGCCGATGGCGATCGGCCGCAACTTCCTCGTCAAGATCAATGCGAACATCGGCAACAGTGCCGTCGCGTCCTCCATCGAGGAGGAGGTCGAGAAGATGACCTGGGCCACGCGCTGGGGCGCCGACACCGTGATGGACCTGTCGACCGGACGCAACATCCACACCACCCGCGAGTGGATCCTGCGCAACAGCCCGGTGCCGATCGGCACCGTCCCGATCTACCAGGCGCTGGAGAAGGTTGACGGAAAGGCCGAGAACCTCACGTGGGAGATCTACCGCGACACCCTCGTCGAGCAGTTCGAGCAGGGCGTGGACTACATCACCGTGCACGCCGGGGTGCTCCTGCGCTACGTCCCGCTCGCGGCGACCCGTAAGACCGGCATCGTTAGCCGCGGCGGATCGATCATGGCCGCGTGGTGTCTTGCGCACCACCAGGAGAACTTCCTGTACACGCACTTCCGCGAGATGTGTGAGCTGATGGCGCAGTACGACGTGACGTTCTCCCTGGGCGACGGCCTGCGCCCGGGGTGCATCGCGGACGCCAACGACGACGCGCAGTTCAGCGAGCTACGAACCCTCGGCGAGTTGACGCAGGTCGCCTGGGAGTACGACGTGCAGGTCATGGTGGAGGGCCCGGGCCACGTACCCCTGCACAAGATCAAGGAGAACATGGACATGCAGCTCGAGGTCTGCTCCGAGGCGCCGTTCTACACCCTCGGGCCGCTGACCACCGACATCGCACCGGGCTACGACCACATCACCAGCGCGATCGGCGCCGCGACGATCGCCCAGCACGGCACCGCGATGCTCTGCTACGTCACCCCCAAGGAGCACCTCGGGCTGCCCGACCGGGACGACGTCAAGGACGGCGTCATCACCTACAAGATCGCGGCCCACGCCGCCGATCTCGCGAAGGGGCACCCCGGCGCCCAGGCCTGGGACGACGCCCTGAGCGACGCCCGCTTCGAGTTCCGCTGGCAGGACCAGTTCAACCTGTCGCTGGACCCGACCACCGCCCGCGACTTCCACGACGAGACCCTGCCCGCGGCGCCGGCGAAGACCGCGCACTTCTGCTCGATGTGCGGACCGCACTTCTGCTCCATGCGGATCAGCCAGGACGTCCGCGCCTACGCCGCGCAGAAGGGCATCGACGAGGCCGCCGCACTCGAGGTGGGCATGGCCGAGAAGTCCACCGAGTTCCTCGAGGAAGGCGCTCGGGTCTACCTACCCGTCGTCGAACTCGACCTCCCCTGAGGGCAGGCAGGCCTAGGCTCGAACGCGTGAGCGAGGTCTTGATCGACGACTACACGCCGGCGGTGCTGGCCCCCCGTGGCCCCTCGCCCGAGCGGTTGCTGACGGGGCTCAACCCACAGCAGCGCGAGGCGGTCGTGCATGAGGGCAGCCCGCTGCTCATCGTCGCGGGAGCCGGGTCGGGCAAGACCAAGGCGCTGACGACCCGGATCGCCTACCTGCTGGCCGCCCGGGGTGTGCAGCCCGGCGAGGTCCTGGCGATCACCTTCACCAACAAGGCCGCCGGCGAGATGAAGGAGCGGGTCGCCGCGCTGGTCGGGGGCCGGGCCCGCGCGATGTGGGTGAGCACCTTCCACTCCGCGTGCGTACGGATCCTGCGGGCCGAGGCGAAGAAGCTGGGCTTCACCAGCAGCTTCTCGATATACGACCAGGCCGACGCGCAGCGACTCATGACCCTGGTCTGCCGGGAGCTCGATCTCGACCCGAAGCGCTTCCCGGCCCGGTCGATGAGCAACCAGGTCAGCGACCTCAAGAACGAGCTCGTCGACTGGGAGACCGCGGCGGCGCAGGCGGCCAACGGCATGCAGGAGCAGGTCGCCGCGGTCTACCAGCGCTACCAGGCCCGCCTGCGGGAGGCCAACGCGCTCGACTTCGACGACCTGATCATGACCACGGTCGACCTGCTGCAGGCGTTCCCCGACGTCGCCGAGCATTACCGGCGGCGGTTCCGGCACGTGCTCGTCGACGAGTACCAGGACACCAACCACGCGCAGTACACGCTGGTGCGCGAGCTGGCGGGGGCGTCCAACGGGCGCGAGCGCGGCCCCTCGACGGCGGTGCCGACCGCCGAGCTGTGCGTGGTCGGCGACGCCGACCAGTCGATCTACGCGTTCCGCGGCGCCGACATCCGCAACATCCTCGCCTTCGAGGAGGACTTCCCGGACGCGAGGGTCGTGCTGCTCGAGCAGAACTACCGCTCCACGCAGACCATCCTCACCGCGGCCAACGCCGTCATCGCCAAGAACCCAGCACGCAAGGACAAGCGGCTGTGGACCGACGCCGGCGACGGCGAGAAGATCGTCGGCTACGTCGCCGACAACGAGCACGACGAGGCGGCGTTCGTCGCGCAGGAGGTCGACCGGCTCACCGACACCCTCGGGGTGCAGCCGCACGACGTGGCGGTCTTCTACCGCACCAACGCTCAGTCGCGGGTGTTCGAGGAGGTCTTCGTACGGGTCGGGATGCCCTACCGGGTCGTCGGCGGGGTGCGCTTCTACGAGCGCAAGGAGGTCCGTGACGCGCTGGCCTACCTCCGGGTGCTGGCCAACCCGGCCGACACGGTCAGCCTGCGCCGGATCCTCAACACGCCGAGGCGCGGGATCGGCGACCGCGCGGAGGAGTGCCTGACGCGGTTCGCCGAGCGTGAGCGCATCGGGTTCGGCGAGGCGCTGCGCCGCTGCGACGAGGTCGGCACGCTGGCCGCCCGCTCGGCCAGGAACGTCCGCGAGTTCGCCCAGCTGATGGACGAGCTGCGCACGCTCGTGCAGGGCGGCATGCCTCCCGCGGAGGTGATCGAGGCGGTCCTCGACCGCACCGGCTACCTCGCCGAGCTGGCGGCGAGCGTCGACCCGCAGGACGAGAGCCGGATGGAGAACCTCTCCGAGCTCGTCGGCGTCGCCCGGGAGTTCAGCGAGCGGGTCCCCGACGGCGGCGTCGCGGAGTTCCTCGAGCAGGTCAGCCTCGTCGCCGACGCCGACCAGATCCCCGACGCCGACGGGACCGGTGGCGTCGTCACGCTCATGACGCTGCACGCCGCGAAGGGCCTGGAGTACCCCGTGGTCTTCCTCACCGGGCTCGAGGACGGCGTCTTCCCACACCTGCGCACCCTCGGCGACACCAAGCAGCTCGAGGAGGAGCGCCGGCTCGCCTACGTCGGGATCACCCGGGCCCGCGAGCGGCTCTACCTGTCGCGGGCGGCAGTGCGCAACGCGTGGGGGCAGACGTCGTACAACCCCCCGTCGCGTTTCCTCGACGAGGTGCCCCCTGCGGTCGTCGACTGGCGCCGCAGCGAGAGCAGCGTGACGAGCACGCCCGCGCTGAGCTCGGTGGCCGCCCGGATCACCGGCACCCGGCGGGCGGCCGAGGCGGGGCCGGGGTTGCGTGCGGTGCCGTCGCTCGACGTCGGCGACCGGGTCAACCACGACGCGTTCGGGCTCGGAACGGTGACCGCGACCCGCGGGGGCGGCGACAGCGCGCAGGCCGAGGTCGACTTCGGGGCGGGCACCGGCCGCAAGTGGCTGCTGCTGCGCTACGCGCCGCTGGAGAAGCTCTAGACCGCGAGCCCGTGCCCGACGAGCCACGGCCACGGGTCGAACGGTCCGCTCGGCGACCGCAGCTCGAAGTGCAGGTGCGGCCCGGTGGAGTGCCCGGTGTTGCCGGACAGGGCGAGCACGTCCCCGGCGGCCACGCCGGCCCCCGGCACGACGAGCACCTTCGACAGGTGCGCGTAGCGCGACAGCGTGCCGTCGGCGTGCGCCAACGTCACCTCGTTGCCGTAGCCGCCCGCGTCGTACGCCACCGACTGCACGACGGCCGTGGTCACCGCCCGCACCGGGGTGCCGACCGCTACGCCGAAGTCGAGGCCGGCGTGCAGGCGGCCCCAGCGCCGCCCGAACGGCGAGGTCAGCGGCCCGTCGACGGGACGCGCGAAGGCGGCAGCCGGGAGGGGAGCGGCCACAGGCAGGAGCGAGGTGTCGGAGGTGTGGCCCGAGCGCGACGCGCGCTTGGTCTCGGCCGTCGCCCGGTCGGCAGCACTCGGGTCGGCGGCACTCGGGTCGGCGGCACTCGGGTCGGCGGCACTCGGGCCTGCCGGCACGGCGACCGCCTGCACCACGACGCCGCTCGCCTGGCTCGGCACCGGCGAGGTGCCCAGGACGATGAGGACGCCGGCAGCGGCGGCGAGGACCACCCCTGGCAGGAAGGCGGGCAGGCGACGACGGGCAGGTCTGGGCAAGGGACGCTCCGGGGCGGGGGCAGGGCAGCACGTGCTCGAGCGGCCGTTACCCGGACGTTACCTGATGGTCGTGCAACCTTGAACGGGGGGTGTGGACAGTTCAGGGTGGCCAGCAGCCGGCTCGCCCCCGGGGCGTACTCTCCGACCGCCAGCCCCTACCCCTGAGGAGGCCCCGTGAGCAGCGCCGCCGGCCGGATCCGCGTGGTCGTCGCCAAGCCGGGCCTCGACGGCCACGACCGGGGGGCGAAGGTCGTTGCGAGGGCTCTGCGTGACGCGGGGATGGAGGTCATCTACACCGGCCTGCACCAGACCCCCGAGCAGATCGTCGAGACGACCATCCAGGAGGACGCGGACTGCGTCGGGCTGTCGGTGCTGTCCGGAGCGCACATGACATTGTTCAAGCGGGTGATGGAGCTGCTGGCCGAGCGGGGCGCCGACGACGTGGTGGTGTTCGGCGGCGGCATCATCCCCGAGGACGACCTGCCCGAGCTGGCGGCGCTGGGGGTGGCGAAGGTGTTCACGCCGGGCGCGACCACCCAGTCGATCGTGGAGTGGGTGCGCTCCCACGTCGGCGAGGCCGCGAGCGCCTGAGGGGGGTCTGCGGACCGACCCGCCCCCATCCCGCCGGGACGCCCTCGTTAGCCTGCGGCGACACTGGCGTCGAACGGACAGGATCCCTCGTGGACCTCATGGAGTACCAGGCGAAGGAGCTCTTCGCCAAGCACGGCGTGCCCGTGCTTGCCGGCGAGACGGTCGACACGGCCGAGGCGGCGCGCGGGGTGGCGGAGCGCATCGGCCGGCCCGTCGTCGTCAAGGCCCAGGTCAAGACCGGTGGCCGGGGCAAGGCCGGGGGCGTGAAGCTGGCCGAGACCCCGACCGAGGCCGTCGAGAAGGCCGAAGGCATCCTCGGCCTGGACATCAAAGGCCACGTCGTCCACAAGGTCCTCGTGACGGAGGCCAGCGACATCGACACCGAGTACTACGTGTCGTTCCTGCTCGACCGGGCCCACCGCACCTTCCTGGCGATGGCGAGCGTCGAGGGCGGCATGGAGATCGAGCAGCTGGCTGTCGAGCGCCCCGAGGCGCTCGCCCGGGTCGCGGTCGACGCGGTGCAGGGCGTCGACGAGGCGAAGGCCCGCGAGATCGTCCAGGCGGCCGGCTTCCCGGCCGACGTCGCCGACGAGGTCGCCGCGGTGCTCGTCTCGCTCTGGCAGGTGTTCGTGCAGGAGGAGGCGACGCTGGTCGAGGTCAACCCGCTCGTGAAGACCCCCGACGGCCGCATCGTCGCCCTCGACGGCAAGGTCACCCTCGACGGCAACGCGGAGTTCCGGCACGCCGACGTCTTCACCGCGTACGCCGACCCGGTGGCCGAGGACGACCTCGAGGGCCGCGCGAAGGGCAAGGGCCTGAACTACGTCAAGCTCGACGGGCAGGTCGGCATCATCGGCAACGGCGCGGGCCTGGTGATGAGCACCCTCGACGTCGTCGCCTACGCGGGCGAGAAGCACGGCGGGGTCAAGCCCGCCAACTTCCTCGACATCGGCGGCGGTGCCTCCGCGCAGGTCATGGCGGACGGCCTGGAGATCATCCTGGGTGACCCGGACGTCCGGTCGGTGTTCGTCAACGTGTTCGGCGGCATCACCTCCTGCGACGCGGTGGCCGACGGGATCGTGCAGGCGCTGGGCATGCTCGGCGACGCCGCCACCAAGCCGCTGGTCGTCCGCCTCGACGGCAACAACGTCGAGGAGGGCCACCGCATCCTCACCGAGGCCGCGCACCCCCTGGTCACGGTCGTCGACACCATGGACGGCGCGGCCGACAAGGCCGCCGAGCTGGCGAGCGGGAGCAACTGATGGCCATCTTCCTGACCGAGCGCAGCAAGGTCATCGTCCAGGGCATCACCGGGGCCGAGGGCACCAAGCACACCCGCCGGATGGTCGCGTCGGGCACGCAGGTCGTGGGCGGCGTCAACCCCCGCAAGGCCGGCAGCGACGTGGACGGGATCCCGGTCTTCGCCAGCGTCGCCGACGCGATGGACAAGACCGGCGCCGATGTGTCGGTGATCTTCGTACCGCCGGCGTTCGCCAAGGACGCGGTCGTCGAGGCCGTCGACGCCGCCATCGGCCTGGCCGTCGTCATCACCGAGGGCATCCCGGTGCAGGACTCCGCCTGGTTCTGGCAGTACAGCCAGGGCAAGGGCACCCGGATCATCGGCCCGAACTGCCCCGGCCTGATCAGCCCCGGCAAGTCCAACGCCGGCATCATCCCAGCCACCATCGCGCCGCATGCCGGGCGCATCGGCCTGGTCAGCAAGAGCGGGACGCTGACCTACCAGATGATGTACGAGCTGCGAGAGTTCGGGTTCTCCACCGCGATCGGCATCGGCGGCGACCCGGTCATCGGCACGACGCACATCGACGCGCTCGAGGCGTTCGAGGCCGACCCGGAGACCGACGCCATCGTCATGATCGGCGAGATCGGCGGCGACGCGGAGGAGCGCGCGGCCGACTTCATCAAGACCCAGGTGACCAAGCCGGTCGTCGGCTACGTCGCCGGGTTCACCGCTCCCGAGGGCAAGACGATGGGCCACGCCGGCGCCATCGTCTCCGGCTCGTCCGGCACCGCCGCGGCCAAGCAGGAGGCCCTTGAGGCCGCGGGTGTGAAGGTCGGCAAGACGCCGTCCGCGACCGCGAAGCTGATGCGTGGGATCATGCAGCAGCTTCACGGCTCGACGCTCTAGCCGGCCCGCCCGGCGAGCCGCCCCCTCCTGCGCGCCCGGGGCTGCCAGAGTCGAGGGCGATGACCGCCACGATCCCCCGCCCCACCGTCCCGGTCCCGCCGCCGTCTGGGCGGGCCGCCGCCCGTCCCGGCCTGCTGCGCGCCGGCCTGCCAGCGGCCGGCTGGGCGGCGGCCGCCGGAGTCGTCGCCGTCGCCGTCCCCGTCCTGCTGCTGTGGGCGGCCGACAGCCGTTCCGGCGCCGGGGCGGGCGCCGCGCTGCGCGCCGTCGCCCAGGTCTGGCTGCTCGCCCACGGCGCGTCCCTGGAGGTGCCCGGCGGCACCTACGGCCTCACCCCGCTCGGGCTGCTCGCGCTGCCGCTGCTGCTGCTCGAGCGTGCTGCCCGGCACGCCGCCGGGCAGCACGAGGTGCGCACCCTCGCCGACGGAGCCCGGCTGGCCGCGGGCGTCGCCGGGCCGTACGCCCTCGCGGTCACCGTGGTGGCGGGGCTCGCCCGCAGCGACGAGGTACGGCCAGCCGCCGTGCAGGCCCTCGTCGGGGCGAGCGTGCTCGGCCTCGCCGGGGCCGGCGCCGGGGTGGTGCGGGCGGCCGGCCTCGCGCCGCGGCTGCGGGCAGGTGCTCCAGGGTGGCTACGCCGGGCGGCCGGCCCGGCGGCGGGAGCGCTGGTCGCGCTGCTCGGCACCGGGGCCCTTCTGGTCGGCGTGACCACGGCGGTCCACCTGGGTCGCGCCACCGAGCTCGCCGCGGCCACCTCGCCGGGCGTCGTCGGCGGCCTCGGCCTGCTGCTGCTCGGTCTGCTGCTGGCGCCCGGCGCCGCGGTCTGGGGGGTCTGCTACCTCGCCGGACCGGGCTTCGCGGTCGGCGTGGCCACGGCCGTGGGGCCGTTCGGCGTGACGCTGGGCCCGGTGCCCGCCCTGCCGCTCCTTGCCGGTCTGCCCGCCGGAGGGCTGCCCGCGGGTCTCGGCGTGCTCGTGCTGGCCGTCCCGCTGGCCGCCGGCCTGCTCGCCGGCCAACTCGCCGAGCGGCGCGGTGACGGTCTTGCCGCCGGACTGCTCGCCGGGCCGCTGGTCGGCGGCGCCCTGGCCCTGCTCGCCGCGCTGTCCGCCGGGCCGGTGGGCGGCGGACGCCTCAGTGAGGTCGGGCCGTCGTGGTGGCGGGTGGGGCTCGCGGTCGCCGTTGAGGTCTCGGCCGGTGCGGCCGCCTGGTGGGCGGTGCGCCGGGGGCGGCGCCACCGGGCCGGTTAGCGGCCGGTCAGCGCCCCTCGATGCCGCGGCGGAGCTGCTGCTCGCACTCCCGGTCCTGCGCGAAGCTCACCGACGCCTTCTTGCAGCCCTGGTAGTCGGCGAGGTCGTCCTGGACGTACAGCCACATCCCGCCGGCGACGGCCAGCCCGAGCGTGCCGAGCACGATTCCGGCCAGCGCGGTGCCCGCGCCGCCGCCGTGCGCCCCGGCCCGGGCCCGCGCCCGCGCCCGCGCGCCGAGCATCACCGCGAGCGTGCCGAGCAGCACCCCACCGACGATCGTCACGCCGAGCACGAGCGCGAGGGCGCCGGCCACCAGCGCTGCCGTGCCCAGACCGCCGGCGCCCGCAGGGGGCGGCGGCCCGTCGCTCGGCAGCCCCGTCGGCGGACCGGGGGCCTGCCCGAACGGCGGCTGCGGGCCGGGGCCGCGGGACGTCCCCGCGCCCTCGCGGTCGCGCGGCGGCGAGGCATAGGGGTCGTCCGGGGCCGTCACCCCCGCCACGGTAGGCGCTGCACCGGCCGTCGGTAGGCTCGGCTGCGGGCGCCGTTCCCCCGCGGGCGCCCGTTCAACGAGGAGGACGTCCTGCCCGCCCGCCTCGTCGTCCTCGCGTCCGGCGAGGGGACGACGCTGCAGGCGCTGCTCGATGCGAGCGCCGACCCGGCCTACGGCGCGCAGGTCGTCGCGGTCGGGTCCGACCGGCCGGCTGCCCGCGCCCTCGAGCGGGCCGCCCGGGCGGGGGTCGACTGCTTCGCGGTGCCGCTGCTCGGCGACCGGGCCGCCTGGAACACCGAGCTCGCCGACGCCGTCGGACGCCACGCGCCCGACCTGGTGGTTTGCGCCGGCTTCATGCGCATCCTGGGGCCGGCGTTCCTCGCCCGCTTCCGGGTGACCAACACCCACCCGGCGCTGCTGCCGGCCTTCCCGGGCGCGCACGCCGTCCGGGACGCCCTGGCTTACGGCGTCAAGGTCACCGGGGTCACCGTGCACCTGGTCGACGAGGGCGTGGACACCGGGCCGGTCGTCGCCCAGGCGGCGGTGCCCGTGCTGCCCGGTGACACCGAGGCCACCCTGCACGCGCGCATCCAGGACGTGGAGCAGCCGCTCTACGTCGAGGCCGTCGGCCGGCTCGCCCGCCGCGGCTGGACCGTCGAAGGAAGGACCGTCCGTCTGTGAGCACCGTCCCCGTGCAGCGCGCGCTCGTCAGCGTCTACGACAAGACCGGGCTGGCCGAGCTGGGCCGCGGCCTCGCTGCGGCCGGGGTGGAGGTCGTCTCGACCGGCTCCACCGCCGCGCGGCTGCGGGAGGCGGGGGTGCCGGTCACGGCCGTCGACGCGGTCACCGGTTTTCCGGAGTGCCTCGACGGGCGGGTCAAGACGCTCCACCCGGCCGTGCACGCCGGCATCCTGGCTGACCGGCGGTTGCCCGACCACGTGCGGCAGCTCGCCGACCTCGGCGTCGCGCCGTTCGACCTCGTCGTGGTCAACCTCTACCCGTTCGCCGACACCGTCGCCTCCGGGGCGGCGCCGGAGGAGTGCGTGGAGCAGATCGACATCGGCGGCCCGGCGATGGTCCGCGCGGCGGCGAAGAACCACCCGTCGGTGGCGGTCGTCGTCGACCCGGCGGCCTACCCGTCGGTGCTCGAGGCCGTCCGCGCCGGGGGTTTCACCTTCGCCCAGCGCCGCGCGCTCGCGGCGCTGGCCTTCCGGCACACCGCGTCGTACGACGTGGCGGTGGCCAGTTGGTTCGCCAGCGCCTACGACGCCAGCGACGCCGAGGGCGGCTTCCCGGCCTGGGTCGGTGCGGCGTACGACCGCGCCGACGTGCTGCGTTACGGCGAGAACCCGCACCAGCGCGCCGCCCTGTACGCGGCGCCGGACGCGGGCGACAGCCTCGCGACCGCCGTGCAGCTGCACGGCAAGCAGATGTCCTACAACAACTACGTCGACACCGACGCCGCCCTGCGGGCCGCGCACGGGTTCCCCGGACCGGCCGTGGCGATCATCAAGCACGCCAACCCGTGCGGCATCGCCGTCGGCGGCGACGTCGCCGACGCGCACGCCAAGGCCCACGCCTGCGACCCGGTGTCGGCCTTCGGCGGCGTCATCGCGGCGAACCGCCCGGTGAGCGTGGCGATGGCCGAGCAGGTCGCCGGGGTGTTCACCGAGGTGATCGCCGCACCGGCCTACGAGGACGGCGCGCTGGCGGTGCTGGCCCGCAAGCCCTCGATCCGCGTGCTGCAGACCAGCGGGCACGCCGGCGTGGGCATCGAGCTGCGGCAGGTCTGCGGCGGGGTCCTGCTGCAGGAGGCCGACGCGGTCAGTGCCCCGGGCGACGACCCGGCGACCTGGACGCTGGCCAGCGGCGAGCCGGTCGCCGACCTCGCCGACCTCGCTTTCGCCTGGCGGGCCGTTCGGGCCGTGAAGTCCAACGCGGTCCTGCTGGCGGCCGGCGGCGCGACGGTCGGCGTCGGCATGGGCCAGGTCAACCGGGTCGACTCCGCCCGGCTCGCCGTGGCGCGGGCCGGCGACCGCGCGGCCGGCGCGGTCGCCGCGTCCGACGCGTTCTTCCCCTTCGCCGACGGCCTGCAGGTGCTGCTCGACGCGGGGGTCCGTGCCGTCGTGCAGCCCGGCGGGTCGGTGCGCGACGAGGAGGTCGTGGCCGCCGCTGCAGCCGCGGGGGTGACGATGTACCTCACCGGCACCCGGCACTTCGCGCACTGACCTCGCGTCGTCGGGCTACGGACGGGCCTCGTAGACGATGTTGAACGGGGTCTCCGCAGCCTGCCGGAACCGGGTGAAGCCGGCATCGGTCACGAGCTGCCGGATGCCCGGCTCGCCCGCCTGGGCACCCAGCGAGTAGCCGCCCGGCTGGGAGAGCGCGTTGGGCACGCACAGGAAGGTCGAGAACGAGTAGTAGACCCGGCCGACCGGGTTGAGGTTGTCCTCGACGCTGCTGCCGGCGAAGGGCTCGACGACCAGCCAGGTGCCGTCGGCGTCGAGCGCCTCGCGGATGTGCCGCGCGGCCCCCAGCGGGTCGCCCATGTCGTGCAGGCAGTCGAACGTTGTCACGAGGTCGTAGCCGGTCCCGCTGAACGTCTGCGCGGACGCGGTCTCGAAGGACACCCGCTCATCCACGCCCGCGTCCGCGGCCCGCTTGCGGGCAGCGTCGACGGACTCCTGGTGGTAGTCCGAGGCGACGAAGCTGGAGGCGGGGTACTCGCTGGCCATGAGGACCGTCGAGGCGCCCAGCCCGCAGCCGATGTCGGCCACCCGGGCACCCGCCCGCAGCTTGCGCTCGACACCCTCCAGCGCCGGGATCCAGCTGGTCGTGAGGTTGGCGACGTAGCCGGGGCGGAAGAACCGCTCGGTGCCGACGAACACCTCGGGGTCGTGCTCATGCCAGCCGATCCCGGCGCCGGTACGGAACGCCTCCACGACCCGCGGCTCGGCCCGTAGCGCGCCGAGGGCGACCTGGAAGGCGCCCGGCAGGAAGAGCGGGCCGTCCGGGTCGGCGAGGGCGAAGGCCTGCTCCTCGGTGAGCGAGTAGGTGTCGGTGGCGGGGTCGTACGTCACGTAGCCGCCGGCGGCCTGCCCGCGCAGCCACTCGGTGACGGGCCCAGACCGCCGCCGGCCTGCCGGCGGTACTCCGCGACGAGCAGGGGACGGTTCTGTTCCGGGACCGACGGCCCGCCCGGGGCTCCGGGCAGGGTCCGGTCACCTCGCTAGGGTGCGGCAATGACCGCCCGCCTGCTCCCCGGGGCCCCCGTGGCCGACGCCGTCTACGCCGACCTGGCACCCCGGATCCAGGCGCTGGTGGCGCAGGGCCACCGTCCCGGGCTCGGCACGATCCTCGTCGGCGGCGACTCGGCCAGCGCGGGCTACGTCAAGATGAAGATGGACCGGGCCGCCGAGCTGGGGTTCACCGGCCCGCATCGGCACCTGCCGGACACCGCCACCCAGGCCGACCTGGTCGCGGCGATCCGTGAGCTCAACGACGACCCCGCCGTCGACGCGATGCTCGTGCAGCACCCGACGCCGCCGCAGATCGACTTCGAGTCGGCGCTGCTCGAGATGGACCCGGACAAGGACGTCGACGGGCTGCACCCGCTCAACATGGGGCGGCTCGCGCTCGGGATGCCGGGGCCGGTGCCGTGCACCCCCGCCGGGATCGAGGCGCTGCTCGCCTTCCACGGAATCGAGGTCGCCGGCCGGGAGGTCTGCATCCTCGGTCGCGGCACCACCCTCGGCCGTCCGCTCGCCCTGCTGCTCACTCAGAAGCGCCCCACCGCCAACGCCGCCGTCACCGTCGTGCACACCGGGGTGCCGGACTGGGCGGCGTACACCCGGCGGGCCTCCGTCGTGGTCGCGGCGGTGGGCGTGCCCGGCATCCTGCGACCCGAGCACCTCTCGCCGGGAGTGAGCGTGGTCGGCGGCGGAGTGCGCTACGAGGGTCGCCGGCTGCTGCCCGACGTCGACGAAGCCTGCGCCGACGTCGCCGGGGCGATCACACCCCGGGTCGGCGGGGTCGGGCCGACCACGGTCGCGATGCTGTTCCGCAACGGCGTCGAGGCCGCGGAGCGGGCGGCCGGTCGGCAGCCCGTCGGCGCGGCCCGGTAGATCTGCTCAGCCGGCCCGGCGCGCCGCGTCCTTGGGATCGGAGGGCAGCGGCCGGACGACGCCGACGCTGATCACCTCGTTGGCGAGCCGCGACCGCCGGTTGACGCCCTCGGCGATCCGGAACTTCGCGTACAGCCGCAGCAGGTGCTGCTTCACAGCAGCCTCGGTGACGACCAGCTCGTCGGCGATCTCCCGCGCTGTCGACGGAGCCACGAACGCGTCCTGGTGCAGCGCGGGTCGGCACAGCGCCGTGAGGACCTCGAGCTCGCGGCGGGTGAGGTCGGGTGCCGAGATACGGCGCATCTCGAGCGTGGCGTCGGACTCCAGGCCCGAGGTGAGCCCGCCCACCCGGGTGCGGGCGACGCCGAAGGACACGACGTCGCCGTCGACCAGCACCCGCCGGCCCACCGGGCGGCCGTTGACGCGGGTGCCGTTGACCGACAGGCCGAGGTCGGAGACGTACACGTGCCGACCGCGCCGCACGATCTCGGCGTGCAGGTGCGAGACGCTGGGGTCGGGGAGTGAGATGTCGACGCCCGGGCCGCGGCCCACGGTGGTCAGCGGGTCGCGCAGGGGGAATGTCTCGCCGGTGTCCTCCAGCCGCAGGTGCGGGGTGCTCACGACTCGGTCCTCCACGGCAGTTGCTTTGCCTGGGCCCCGAGGGCAGGTGTCCTCGAGGGCACACAAGCGGAACCCCGGTCACGGCCGCCTGCCCGCCTGGACACCACTACCCGTTGCGGGGGGAACGACACGACGGCGACGGCAGGTGCTTGTCTGTGCCGATGGGGGCGGGCGGGCGCGGCCGGGGGCGGCAGGCTCGCGTCCGGCAGGCTCCCACGCTCGCGGTCCTCGCCGTCGTCAGCGCGGGGCTGGCGATCGCCAGCAGCGGTCACTGGCGGGTCGGCTCCGGCGTCGTCGCGATGGGCCTGCTGTTGGCGGCCGGCCTGCGGCTGAGCCTCGCGCCGAGGTTTGCCGGTTGGCTCGTCGTGCGCAGCCGGATCTTCGACGCGACCCTGCTGCTCGCGCTCGGCTTCGGCGTGCTGGCGCTGGCGGCCACGATCCCGCGCGGCTGACCCGGCGGTAGCGTCCGGCGTGCTCGCCGACCCGGCCGGCGGGGCCGGGACCGCCGCTCGTACCCTGGGCGCCCTCAGACGATCGTCGACGAGCGGAGTCCTCCCACGATGGCCAGCCCCAGCCCTGTCACCGTGACCGTCACCGGCGCCGCCGGTCAGATCGGCTACGCGCTGCTGTTCCGCGTCGCCTCGGGGCAGCTGCTCGGCCCCGACACCCCCGTCCGGCTGCGCCTGCTCGAGATCGAGCCGGCGCTCAAGGCCGCCGAGGGCACCGCTATGGAGATCGACGACTGCGCCTTCCCGCTGCTCACCGGCATCGACATCACCGCCGACGCGCGGGCCGCCTTCGACGGCGCCAACGTCGCGCTGCTCGTCGGCGCGCGTCCCCGTACGGCCGGGATGGAGCGCGGCGACCTGCTCTCGGCCAACGGCGGGATCTTCAAGCCCCAGGGCGAGGCGCTCAACGCCGGCGCCGCCAGCGACGTGAAGATTCTCGTGGTCGGCAACCCGGCCAACACCAACGCGCTCATCGCGGCCTCGCACGCCCCCGACATCCCCGGCGACCGGTTCACCGCGATGACCCGGCTGGACCACAACCGCGCGCTGTCGCAGCTGGCGAAGAAGACCGGGGCGGCGGTCGGCGAGATCGAGCACCTCACCATCTGGGGGAACCACTCCGCGACGCAGTACCCGGACTGGAGCCAGGCCACGATCGGTGGGCGCCCGGCCGAGGAGGTCGTGGGCGACCGCGGCTGGCTGGAGGGCACGTTCATCCCGACGGTGGCCAAGCGCGGCGCCGCCATCATCGAGGCCCGCGGCTCCTCGTCGGCGGCGTCGGCCGCCAACGCCGCGATCGACCACGTCTACGACTGGGTCAACGGGACGCCCGAGGGTGACTGGACCTCCGCCGCGATCATGTCGGACGGCTCGTACGGCGTGCCCGAGGGCATCATCTCGAGCTTCCCGTGCACCTCCTCCCGCGGCGCGTGGCAGATCGTCCAGGGCCTGCCGCTCGACGACTTCTCGCGCTCGAAGATCGACGCCTCCGTCGCGGAGCTCGTCGAGGAGCGCGACGCCGTGCGCGAGCTCGGCCTCATCTAGGACTCAGGAGACCCCCGCATGGCGAAGATCAAGGTCAAGAACCCGATCGTCGAGATGGACGGCGACGAGATGACCCGCATCATCTGGTCGTTCATCAAGGAGCAGCTGATCCTGCCCTACCTCGACGTCGACCTGAAGTACTACGACCTGTCCATCGAGAACCGCGACGCCACCGACGACCAGGTCACGGTGGACTCCGCGGAGGCCACCAGGCAGTACGGCGTCGCGGTCAAGTGCGCGACCATCACGCCGGACGAGGCGCGGGTCACCGAGTTCAACCTCAAGAAGATGTGGAAGTCGCCGAACGGCACGATCCGCAACATCCTCGGCGGGGTCATCTTCCGGGAGCCGATCGTGATCTCCAACATCCCGCGGCTGGTGCCCGGCTGGACCAAGCCGATCGTCATCGGCCGCCACGCCTTCGGCGACCAGTACCGCTCGACCGACACGAAGATCCCGGGCCCGGGCAGCCTCACGCTCACCTACACCCCTGCCGACGGCGGCGAGCCGCTCGCGCTGGACGTCTACGACTTCCCGAGCGCCGGGATCGCGATGGCGATGTACAACCTCGACGACTCGATCCGCGACTTCGCCCGCGCCTCGCTGCGCTACGGCCTCGACCGCGGCCTGCCGGTCTACCTGTCCACCAAGAACACGATCATGAAGATCTACGACGGGCGGTTCAAGGACCTGTTCGCCGAGGTGTTCGAGAGCGAGTTCAAGGCCGACTTCGAGGCCGCCGGGATCACCTACGAGCACCGGCTCATCGACGACATGGTCGCCGCCGCCATGAAGTGGGAGGGCGGCTACGTCTGGGCGTGCAAGAACTACGACGGCGACGTGCAGTCCGACACCGTGGCGCAGGGCTTCGGCTCGCTGGGCCTCATGACGTCGGTGCTCATGACCCCGGACGGCAAGACGGTGGAGGCAGAGGCGGCGCACGGCACGGTCACCCGGCACTACCGCCAGCACCAGCAGGGCAAGCCGACCTCGACCAACCCGATCGCGTCGATCTTCGCGTGGACGCGCGGCCTGGCCTACCGCGGCCGGCTGGACGGCACCCCTGAGGTCACCGCGTTCGCCGAGACGCTCGAGCGGGTCTGCATCGAGACCGTCGAGAGCGGCCGGATGACCAAGGACCTGGCGCTGCTCGTCGGCCGGGACCAGCCGTTCCAGACCACCGAGGAGTTCCTCGCCTCGATCAAGGAGTCCCTCGAGAAGGCGATGGCCTGACCGGCCAGCGGGCAGGGCACCGGTGAGCCGAGCGTTCTCGGCCGCGGCGGACGTGCCGGCCGACGTCCCCACCGCCTGGCGGACGCTGACCGGCCCGTCCTGGCCGCAGGCGCTCGCGGCGGCACTGCACGACGGCAGCGAGCTGCGGTCGGCCGAGGCGACCGCGGACGGCGGGGTGGTCCTCGTCGTCAGCCGCCGGCTGCCCGACGGGGTCCCGGGCTTCATCCAGCGGTTCCTGCCGAAGGACGGCCGGGTCACCCAGACCGACGCCTGGGGACCGGTCGTCGACGGGGTGGCCCGCGGCACCTGGGAGGTGAGCTTCCCCGGCAGCCCCGGCGAGATCCGGGGGGAGATGACGCTCGCCCCCGCGGCCGGCCGCAGCACCTGGTCCGTGACCGGCACCGTGTCGATCCAGGTCCCGCTGGTCGGTGGCCGGATCGAGGGCTACCTGGCCCCGCTCGCCGCCAAGCTGGTCGCGAGGCAGGCAGAGGTCCTGCGCGAGCAGGTGGGCTAAGGCTACGCCGCCGTGACGGCCCGTCGGGCGCGGCGGCCAGCCTCCCGGCCGACCTCCGAGGCCATCGCCCGCAGGAGCGGGCCGGTGACCAGGCCGCGCCCCAGCCCCACCTCCACGAGCGCCTCGAACACGCCGGGCGAGCGCCCGGCGGCGGCGACCCCGGCGTCGACGACGCCGGACCGGGCGGTGAGCCGGGCGAGGGCGGTGGTGTGGCGCAGGTGCCGGCCGAGCTCGCGCTGCAGCGCCACGGCGTACGCCGTGCCGGGGTCGGCCTGCGTCACCGCCGCCGTCCCAGCCAGGCGGCCACTGTGCACTGCGTAGTAGATCCCCTCGCCGGTCAGCGGGTTGATCAGGGACGCCGCGTCGCCGGCGAGCAGCACCGGGCCGGCCGGCTGGCGGGGCCGCGCCGTCGACAGCGGCAGGTGGTGGCTGACGAGCCGCCCGGCCTCGACGCCCGGCAGCAGCTCGCGCAGCCGCCCGTGCAGCTCGGACTTCCCGCCGCGGCCGGTCGCCCGCAGCCGGGGCAGCAGCATCCCGAAGCCGACGTTGGCGGTGCCGTCGCCGGCGGCGAACGACCAGGCGTAGGCCGGCCAGCCCCGGCGGTCCATGACGATGACCTGCTCGGGCTCCCCGGGCGGCGCCGCCGCGTAGCCGCGTACCGCGACCGCAAGGGCGTCCTGGGGCTGCCGGGCCAGCCCCAACCGGCGGCGCACGACGCCGTTGGCACCGTCGGCGCCGACGACGGCGCGGGCCCGCAGCCGGCCGTCGAGCACGACGAGCCCGTCCGTGATCTCAAGGGTGCGCACCTGGTGCCGGACGAGGGTGGCCCCGGCGCGGACGGCCTCGTCGACCAGCCGGGCGTCGAGCAGCAGGCGCGGGATGACCACGTCGGGGCGCCGCAGCACCGCGGCGACCTCCCGACCGCCGGGGGAGCGCAGCCGCAGCCAGCATACCGGCGTCCGGTCGGCGAGCACGTGCGCGACGCCGAGTCGGGCCAGCTCGTCGAGCGCGTGCGGCGCGACGCCGTCGCCGCAGCTCTTGTCGCGGGGGAAGTCGGCGCGGTCCAGCAGCAGCACCCTGGCGCCGGGGCGGGCGCGCAGCGCGCCCAGCGCGGCGGCCGAACCGGCCGGTCCGGCGCCGACGACGACGAGGTCCCACGGCGCTCCCACCGGCCCAGCCTGCCCCGGCCGCCCCGGGCCGGCATGCCGGCCCGGGGCGGGCCTGGGAGACTGGTCGCATGCCGCCCTCACCCTCCGGGAAGCCCCGCGTCCTGTCCGGCATCCGGCCCACCGGTGCCGGCTTCCAGCTCGGCAACTACCTCGGTGCCGTCAGGCACTGGGCGGCCATGCAGGACGAGAACGAGTGCTTCTACTTCGTCGCCGACCTGCACGCCCTCACCGAGCAGATCGACCCGGCGCACCTGCGGGCCCGCACCCGGGCCTCGGTCGCGGAGCTGCTCGCCATGGGGATCGACCCGAACAGGAGCGTGCTGTTCGCGCAAAGCCACGTCCCCGAACACGCCGAGCTCGGCTGGATCCTCGGCTGCCTCACCGGTTACGGGGAGGCGAGCCGGATGACGCAGTTCAAGGACAAGGGCGGCGGGTCGGTCGGGCTGTTCACCTACCCGGTGCTGCAGGCCGCGGACATCCTCATGTACCAGGCGGACGCGGTTCCGATCGGCGAGGACCAGCGCCAGCACCTTGAGCTGACCCGCGACCTCGCGCAGCGCTTCAACACCCGCTACGGGCAGACGTTCACCGTTCCCGGGCAGTACCGGGCGAAGCCGGGCGAGCGGATCAAGGACCTGCAGGACCCGGCCCGCAAGATGAGCAAGAGCCTCGGCGGGAGCGGGACGCTGTGGGTCCTCGACGAGCCGAAGGTGCTCACCAAGAAGATCAAGAGTGCGGTCACCGACACCGGCCGCGAGGTGGTGGCCTCCCCGGACAAGCCCGGCGTGACCAACCTGCTGACGATCCTGTCGGTCGCCACCGGCACCGCGGTCCCGGCGCTCGAGGAGGCGTACTCCGGCCGGGGCTACGGCGACCTCAAGGCCGACGTCGCCGCTGCAGTCGTCGAGCTGTTCGCGCCCGTGCGGGAGCGCTATGGCTTGCTGCTCGACGACCCCGACCACGTCGACGCCGTGCTCGCCGAGGGGGCCGCCCGGGCTTCGGAGGTCGCGTGCACCACGATGGCGGCCGTACGCGACCGGGTGGGGCTGCTGCGTCCGGCAGCCCGTTGAGCCAGGACGTCAGGAGTACCGACGGTCTGCCGGGGCGGTGAGCCGGGCGGGTCCCCGCCCACGGCGGGTCGGGCCGGGTAGGGGGCCGGGCGCACGTCTGCGGGGCGGTTGGCGGGCGGCGGCGCGGCGGCGCGCCCGGGCCCTGACCACCGCCCGTCGGCGTAGCAGCACGAGCCCGCCGAACAGGCCGGCGCCGGCGGCGACCGGGACGACCGGCGACCGGCCGTCGTCTATAGCGGTGCCCGCCGCCGGCGTGTCCTGCGGGTCGCCGGCGGAGGCGCTTGCCGGGCGCTGCGCTGGCACCGGGTCGACCAGCTGGCCGACCGGCCCGGCGTTGCGCTGGGTCGCCGCGAACCCCCAGTCCAGCAGGGCGGCCGCCTCCTTCCACACCGCCGGGTCGGCGCGCATGAGCGTCACGACAAGGATGCGGCCGTCGCGCGAGGCAGCGGCGACGAAACTGGCCCGGGCCGCCTCGGTGAAGCCGTTCTTCACCCCGATCGCACCGGGGTAGCCGCCCAGCAGCCGGTTGTGGTTGTCGATGTCGATGGTGGTGCCGCCCGGCGCCGGGACGAAGCTGCGCTTCGTGGCGACGTAGGCGCGGAAGTCCGGCATCGCCATCCCGGCCCGGGCGATGAGCGCCAGGTCGTACGCCGAGCTCACCTGGCCCTCGGCGTCCAGCCCGCTGGTGTTGACCGCGTGCGTGTCCAGCGCCTGTAGTCGGGTGGCCTCGGTGTTCATCAGCCCGGCCGCGGCCTGCTGGCCCCCGACGGCGCCGGCGAGCGCGCCCGCCGCGTCGTTGCCGGACACCATGAGCAGGGCGGTGAGCAGGTCCTTCACGGTGTAGGACATCGTCGGCACCAGCCCCACTTTGCTGCCGTCGACACCGACGTCTTGCGGGCTGGGCGTCAGGGGCGCGGCCGGGTCGAGCCGGGGGATCAGCGTCACGGCTGTGAGCGTCTTGAGCGTGCTCGCCGGGGCGTAGCGCCCGTGCGGGTCCTTGGCGGCCAGCACCGCGCCACTGTTGAGATCGGCCACGACGTACGACGCGGCGCTGACTGGCGGCGGCGCCGGGTCGGCGGGGTTGGCCGTGACGACGGCCATGCCGGCGAGCCGCTCGCCCCCGACAGGTCCGTCGGCGACGGCAGGACCCGAGGACACGACGACCACGCCAAGGGCCAGGACCGGCAGCAGCGCCCGCAGGCGACGAGGAGTCGGCATGGTGGCGCGACGGTACCTGCCGCGCCCGTCCCGCCGGGTTCGGACACACTGGGCGGGTGCTGTTCACCCGCCGTCTCGCCGGCTTCCTGTTGCTCGCCGGCGCCTTCCAATGGTTGGTCTGGCCGAATTTTCTGAGGGTCGTCTGGCGCGACGACCGCGCCTTCACCGCCGACGGGGCCCCGACGACGTTCCTGCTCGTCCACGTCGCGATCGTGCTGCCGGCGCTGCTGATCGGGGCGGGCCTGCTGTGGCTCGGGGCGCGCGCCTGGCGCCGGGCGCCGTCCCTCGAGCGGTGACGATGGAGCCGTCACGGCGGACCGGGTCCAAGTGGCCGGGGCCCGCCTTGATCCACCCGGCGCCGCTGCGGCCGCCCGGATGCAGCGAGGAGGGCCCCTTCCCGACCGGCTGACGGCACCGGCGCGGCTACGAGATCTGGCGCCTCATCTGGGCAGGGACTTGCTTTCGCGGTAACTCTGAACTAGACTCGAACACATGTTCGAGGACGTGGTGTTGGTGGCGGTGCAGGACAGCCAGGTCGCGGCGTTGCGGGCGGCGGAGGCCGACGCCGGGCGGGTGTTCGCGGCGCAGTGCGAGGCGTTGCTGGCGGTGTGGGACGACACGTCGGAGGACTGCCGGTGCGGCCGGCGGCCGCAGGTGCTGGCCGAGGCCGGGACGGTGTTGGGGTTGCACGCGTTGACCGTCGGTGGCCGGCTGGGGGTGGCGATGGCGTTGCGTGAGCACCGGCTGCTGCGGGATCTGCTGGTGGCCGGCCGGCTGGGGGTGGCGCACACCCGGGTGGCGGTGGAGGAGATCGAGGCGTTGGGGGATCCGGCGCTGGCCGACCGGGTGCTGACCGAGGTGCTGGCCTCGTACGGCCGGTTGGGGTGGCTGGGCACCCCGGCGGAGCTGCGCCGGGCGTTGCGGCGGGCGGCGGTGCGGTTGGACCCGGACGGGGCGGCCCGGCGCCGGCAGGAGCAGGTCGCCGCGCAGACCGGGGTGCGGCTGCGCCCGTTGCCGGACGGGTTGGCGTGCTGGGTGAGCACCGGCGCGGCCGGGCAGCTGACTGCCGCGGACCGGCTGCTGGAGGTGCTGAGCGGGCCGGCCGGTCCGGATGATGAGCGCAGCCACGGGCAGCGTCAGCTCGACGCGCTGCTGGCGGCGCTGGTCGCCCGGGCCGGTGGCGCGGTCCCGATCGAGTTGCAGCTGGAGATCCCGGTCACCACCACCGGCGGCACCACGACCGGCACCACGACCGGCACCACGACCGGCACGGCGGACAGCACAGCGGACGGGACGCCGCCGCCGCCGCCGACCGCGCCGGAGCCGATCGTGATCCAGGCCGATCTGACGGTGGAGCTGCTGCGGGAGCTGGCCGCCGCCGGCGGCCCGGCCGGCCCGCACACCAGCGCACCCGCCCCCGCAGCCCAGGACGACGACACCCCCGCCCGCGACGACGACCCCCCCGCCCCCGAGGACAGTGACAGCGCCGCGCCCCATGACAGCGCCGCCCCGGAGGGCACCGGCACGTCGGAGGACGCCTGCGCCGCTGAGGACGTCGAGGCCGGCGATGGCGTGGGCACGGCCGAGGACAGCGCCGCGCCCAAGGTCAGCCCCACCGGCGGCACCGACGCCGGCCTGCCGGTGCCGTGGACGCCCCGGGCGGTCAGCCGCCGGCACCGGCCGCACGGCGCCGTCCCGGAACTGCTCGGGTACGGCCCGCTCGACCCGGGCCTGCTCACCGACCTGCTCACCCACCCGATCGGGCTGCCGCTGGGGCTCGCCGGACTCCAGATCCGCCGGATCTGCCTGGACCGCACCGGCCAGGTCCTGGCCGCCGACCCCACCAGCCAACCCCTGGGAAAGCTCCTCGCCGACAGCACCAGCCACAGCGCCACGGGCGACCCGAGGACCGCCCCGGCCCGGCACAGCGCCGCAGCCCGGCTGCTCGGCCGGCTCCTGACCGACCTGCCCGACCTGCCGCCACCCACAGACGCCTACCAGCCCACCGCCGCCCAGGCCCGGGTCGTCCGGGCCCGCGACCACACCTGCCGCTTCCCCGGCTGCGGCCGCCGCGCCCCCCGCTGCGAGCTCGACCACCGCCAGCCACACCCCGACGGGCCGACCTGCACCAGCAACCTCCAGCCGCTGTGCAAGCACCACCACCGGCTCAAGCACGACGGCTGGAGCTGCCAGCGCCACCCCGACGGCAGCACCACCTGGACCAGCCCCCGCGGCCACCACAAGACCACCGCCCCACCCTGACCGCAGGTCGAAGGCCGAGCCCGGAGGATGCCTCGGGACACGGCGCAGCGAGCTACCCGCGACGGAAGATCAAAGCCCGCTTGACCTCTTGGATCGCCTTGGTGACCTGGATGCCGCGCGGGCAGGCGTCGGTGCAGTTGAAGGTCGTCCGGCAGCGCCAGACGCCCTCCTTCTCGTTGAGGATCTCCAGCCGCTCCTCGGCGCCCTCATCGCGGCTGTCGAAGATGAAGCGGTGGGCGGCGACGATGGCCTGGGGGCCGAAGTAACTCTCGTCGGTCCAGTAGACCGGGCACGAGGTCGTGCACGCGGCGCACATGATGCACTTGGTCGTGTCATCGAACCGCTCGCGGTCCTCGGCCGACTGCAGGCGCTCCCGGGTCGGCTCTCGGCCGTCGGAGATGAGGAACGGCTTCACCGCCCGGAAGGCCTCGAAGAACGGCTCCATGTCGACGATGAGATCCTTCTCGACCGCGAGGCCCTTGATGGGCTCGACGAGGATCTCGTCGCCGAGGTCCTTGACGAGCACCTTGCACGCCAGCCGGTTGACGCCGTTGATGCGCATGGCGTCCGAGCCGCACACACCGTGCGCGCAGGAGCGGCGGAAGGCGAGCGAGCCGTCCTGGTACCACTTGACCTGGTGCAGGGCGTCCAGCAGGCGGTCGCCCTTCTCAACCGGAACCTGGAACTTCTGCCAGGAGGAGTCCTCGCCGGACTCCGGGTTGAAGCGGCGGATCTTGAGCGTGACCACCCGCAGGTGGTCCTGCACCGGTGACTGCTGGTCGCCCGGACGCTCCTCGATGACGGTGCTCACTCAGTACTTCCGTTCCATCGGCTCGTAGCGGGTCTGCACGACCGGCTTGTAGTCCAGCCGGACCTCCGACGACGGCCCAGACCCCACCTTGGTCGCCATCGTGTGGCGCATGAAGTTGACGTCGTCGCGAGTCGGGTAGTCCTCGCGGAAGTGGCCGCCGCGCGACTCGTTGCGGGCCTTGGCCGACACGACCAGCGCCTCGGCGAGGTCGATGAGAAAGCCGAGCTCGACCGCCTCGAGCAGCTCGGTGTTGTATCGCTTGCCGCGGTCGGAGACGCCGACGCGGGTGTAGCGGTCCTTGAGCGCCGCGAGGTCGACCTCGGCCTGCTTGAGGGTGGCCTCGGTCCGGTAGACCGACGCGTTGGTGTCCATCGTCTCCTGCAGGTCCTTGCGGATAGCGGCGGCGTTCTCCGTGCCGCTGCCGTCACGCATGCGCTGCAGCAGGGCGACCACGCCGGCCTCCGGGGCCGGGGGGAGGTCGACGAACTCGTGGCTGTTGGCGTAATCCGCGGCGGACAGCCCGCCCCGCCGGCCGAACACGTTGATGTCCAGCAACGAGTTGGTGCCCAGCCGGTTGGCGCCGTGCACCGACACGCAGGCCACCTCGCCGGCGGCGTACAGACCAGGAACGGGATGGGTGTTGTCGCGCAGCACCTCGCCCTTGATGTTGGTCGGCACGCCGCCCATCGCGTAGTGCGCGGTGGGCTGGATCGGGATCGGGTCCGTGTAGGGCTCGATGCCGAGGTAGGTGCGCGCGAACTCGGTGATGTCGGGCAGCTTCGCGTCGAGCTGCTCCGGTGGCAGGTGCGTGAGGTCGAGGAACACGTGGTCGCCGGCGGGGCCGCAGCCACGGCCGGCGCGGATCTCGGTGTAGATGGCGCGGGCCACCATGTCGCGCGGCGCGAGGTCCTTGATGGTGGGGGCGTAGCGCTCCATGAAGCGCTCGCCGTCCTTGTTGCGCAGGATCCCGCCCTCGCCGCGAGCACCCTCGGTGAGCAGGATGCCCATCTTCCAGATGCCCGTGGGATGGAACTGGAAGAACTCCATGTCCTCCAGTGGCAGGCCCTGGCGGTAGACGATCCCCATGCCGTCACCGGTGAGGGTGTGCGCGTTGGAGGTCACCTTGAAGACCTTGCCGAAGCCGCCGGTCGCGAACAGCACGGCCTTGGCCTGGAAGACGTGGATCTCGCCAGTCGCCAGCTCGTACGCCACCACGCCGCTGGTCACGCGCTGGCCGTCGACCTCGGTGAGGGCGAGGTCGAGGACGTAGAACTCGTTGAAGAAGTCGATCTCGTGCTTGACGCACTGCTGGTAGAGCGTCTGCAGGATCATGTGGCCGGTGCGGTCGGCGGCGAAGCAGGAGCGGCGGACCGCCGCCTCGCCGTGGTTGCGGGTGTGGCCGCCGAAGCGGCGCTGGTCGATCCGGCCCTCAGGGGTGCGGTTGAACGGCAGGCCCATCTTCTCCAGGTCGAGGACCGCGTCGATGGCCTCCTTGCACATCACCTCGGCGGCGTCCTGGTCGACGAGGTAGTCGCCGCCCTTGACGGTGTCGAAGGTGTGCCACTCCCAGTTGTCCTCCTCGACGTTGGCGAGCGCGGCGCACATGCCGCCCTGGGCCGCGCCCGTGTGGGAGCGGGTCGGGTAGAGCTTGGTGAGCACGGCGGTCTTCGAGCGCTGCCCGGCCTCGAGGGCAGCCCGCATGCCGGCGCCGCCGGCACCGACGATGATTGTGTCGTAGCGGTGGAACTGCACCATCTGGCCGCGCTCCTTAGATGCTCGGGTCGAAGGTGAAGATGACCAGCGTGCCCAGCATGAGCACGAGGATCGCAGAGGTGTAGAGCAGCATCTTCAGCCAGAAGCGGGTGCCGTCGCGCTCGGCGTAGTCATTGATGACCGTACGCAGGCCGTTGGTCCCGTGCAGCTCGGCGAGCCAGAGCTGGGCGAGGTCCCACGTGCGCCAGAACGGCGAGGCCCAGCGGCCGGCGACGAAGCCGAAGTTGATGCGGTGCACACCCCCGTCGAGCACGTTCATGATCAACAAGTGGCCCAGGACCAACACGACCAGCAGCAGCCCGCTCATTCGCATGAAGATCCAGCTGTACATCTCGAAGTTGGTCTTCGAGCGGTTGCTGGAGGGGCGCTTGCGGCGGGTGCGCGGGTTCTCGATGACCAGGCGGTCGTGGGTGTCGGGCTGCTGCAGGCTGGTGGCGGAGCCGGGGTCCGGCGCGACGGTGGTCATCAGGCGGTCCCGAACATCTGCTCGACGGTGTGCTTGAGCATGAAGTAGGTGCCGGGCACCATCACGAGGGCCGTGACGGCGACGACGGCGTACGTCATCTGCTTCTGAAAGCGCGGGCCCTTCTCCCAGAAGTCGATCGCCATGACCCGCAGGCCATTCATCGCGTGGTAGAGCACCGCGCCGGTGAGCCCCACCTCCATGAGGTTGACGACAGGGGTCTTGTAGGTGTCGATGACCCGGTCGTAGGCGTCCGGCGAGACGCGCACCAGGGCGGTGTCGAGCACGTGCGCGAACAGGAAGAAGAAGATGAGGACGCCGGTGACGCGGTGCGCCACCCAGGACCACATGCCCTCGCGCCCCCGGTAGAGGGTGCCTCCCGGTGCCTTCGCCATCCTGGCGCCCTCCGGATCTGCTGGTCAGACGGCTACCTGACCGGCCGATCCTAACGACGGGCTGCCGGTGCGGCACCCCGGGGGCGGGCCCGCCGGTGTGACCCTGCGCACCCTGCAGCAGGGCCGGCCGGATTACGTCCGGTCAGCCGCCGGCGGGCTGGAAGGCGGCGAGGATGCCCGCGATGTCGCCCCGGGCCGCCGCGAAGTCGTCCGCCCCGGTCTGGAAGAACAGCGAGTGGCCGCGGCCGTTCACCACGAAGACGCGGTTGAGGACGTGCAGCCCCTCGTAGGTGAACTCCCAGTCGGCCGCCGGGTAGCCCCGGTAGTCGGCGGCGGCGATCGAGATCTCCCGGTAGGTCGGGTGCTTCTGCTGGAAGCTGCGGGCCTGCCGCTGCCGGTCGGCGACCGCGTCCGCCTGGCCGGTGCCCGTCTCGATCCGCAGTGTCCGGCCGGTCGCGGGGTCGCGGTACTGCGCGTTGCCGCTGTAGGTGCCGGCCGTCCAGCCCGGCGGCACCGCGGCCGTCCAGCCTGGTCCGCCGCTGTACGTACGCCAGCCCGCCGGGACGGCCGCCGCGTCGGAGCTCCCCACCGGCGCGGCCGCCGGCGGGGCGGCGGGGGACGCCGCGGGGGAGGACGGGGCGGGGGTGGACGGCGCCGGGGAGGTCGGCGCGGAGGTGGTCGGGGCCGTGGGCGCCGCGGACGGGGCCGGGGTCTGGTCGGCCGGAGCCCCGGAGGGGGCCGCCGCGGGGCCGGCAGCCGTCCCAGCCGTGCTGTCCGGCCGGCTCAGCGCGACGCCGCCGCCTACGACCGCGGCGAGAAGCGCGGCGGCGGCCGCCGGCGCCTGCCATCCCCGCCGGCGGGGCCCCTGCTCCCGTGGCCCGGCCGGCACCCGCTCCGGACGGGCCACCGGCACCCGCGCGGGGCCGGTGACGGGGCCCGACACGCGGCCCGACGCGACCGCAGGCAATGCCGCCGGCGCGGGAATCGGTGCCGGCGCGACGTGGGCGATCTCCTGTCGCACCTCTCCCAGATCAAGGGCGGAGGTGTGGCCGCCGCGCTGGCCGCCGCCGGCCGCCGCGGGCCCGAGCAGGCGGGTCGCCTGGGACGGTTCCCGGTCGGCGACCTCCTGCAGCAGCCCGCGGGCCTGGGGAGCGGACAGGCGCGCGCCGGGGTCCTTGTCGAGCAGCCCGTCGAGCACGGGGACGAGCGGGCCGGCGGCAGCGTAAGGCCGGTGCTCACCGGTGACCACCGCGGTGACCGTCAGTAGCGCGCTGCCCCCGTCGAAGGGCGGTTGCCCCTCCACCGCGGTGAACAGCGTCGCGCCGAACGACCACAGGTCCGAAGGCGGGCCGGGGACCTCGCCGCGGGCCCGCTCGGGGGCGATGTAGGCCGGAGACCCGAGCAACAGGCCGCTGCCGGTGAGCGAGGGGTCCTCGGCGGACGTGGCGATGCCGAAGTCGGTGAGCACGACCCGCCCGTCGTCGCGGAGCATGACGTTGGCGGGCTTCACGTCGCGGTGCACGATGCCGCGGGCGTGCGCCGCCTCCAGGGCGCCGAGCACGGCCAGCCCGACCCGGGCGACCTCGCGGGGTGGGAGCGGGCCGGCGTCGGTGACCACCTGCGCGAGGGTGCGGGCCTCGACCAGCTCCATGACCAGCCATGGCCGGCCGTCCTCCTCGACGACGTCGTAGACGGTGACCGCGCTGGGGTGGTCGAGCCGGGCGGCGCTGCGGGCCTCGCGCCGGGTGCGCTCGCGCAGGACCTCCGCCTCCTCCGGGCGGGTCCCGGGCGGGAAGACCACCTCCTTGACCGCGACCTGCCGGCCGAGCAGGACGTCCTCGGCCCGCCAGACGGTGCCCATGCCCCCGGAGCCGAGGTGCTCGCGCAGCAGGTAACGCCCGCCGACCAGCCGCTCGACATCGACCAGTCGCTCCGCGCCGAGCGGCTCCCCCCCGTCGACCAGCCGTTCCCCGTCCACCATGGGCTCATCCCTACCCGCACCGGGCCGGCGCTCACGCCCGGAGCGGGGTTGGCCCTAGCATCGCGCCATGGCAGACGACAGGCCGACACGCGGAGCCGAGCCCGGCCATCTCTCCGAGTCCGGCTTCCCCATCGCCCCGGTCTACGGCCCCGGTGACGTGGCGCCCGGTCTACCGGAGCGGCTCGGCGAGCCCGGCGCCTTCCCGTACACCCGCGGTGTCTATTCGTCGATGTACACCGGCCGACCGTGGACGATGCGGCAGTACGCCGGCTTCGGCACCGCCAAGGAGAGCAACGAGCGCTACCGGCACCTCGTCGCGCAGGGCACCGGCGGCCTGTCCGTCGCCTTCGACCTGCCGACGCAGATGGGCTACGACTCGGACGACCCGATCGCCCACGGCGAGGTCGGCAAGGTGGGCGTGGCGATCGACTCGCTCGAGGACATGCGGATCCTGTTCGACGACATCCCCCTCGCGGACGTCAGCACCTCCATGACGATCAACGCCCCGGCGGCCGTGCTGCTGCTCATGTACCAGCTCGTCGCTGAGGAGCAGGGGGCGCCGAAGGAGAAGATCACCGGCACGATTCAGAACGACGTCCTCAAGGAGTACATCGCCCGCGGCACCTACATCTACCCGCCGGCGCACTCGCTGCGGCTGATCACCGACATCTTCGCCTACTGCAAGACCGAGCTGCCGCGGTGGAACACGATCTCGATCTCCGGCTACCACATGGCCGAGGCCGGCGCGACGCCCACGCAGGAGATCGCCTTCACGCTGGCCGACGGCATCGAGTACGTCCGGGCGGCCGTCGCGGCGGGTCTGTCCGTCGACGACTTCGCGCCGCGCCTGGCCTTCTTCTTCGTGTCGCGCACGACGCTGCTCGAGGAGGTGGCGAAGTTCCGTGCTGCCCGGCGGATCTGGGCGGCGGTGATGCGCGAGGAGTTCGGGGCGAAGGACCCCCGCTCGCTGATGCTGCGCTTCCACACCCAGACCGCCGGGGTGCAGCTCACCGCTCAGCAGCCCGAGGTCAACCTCATCCGGGTCGCCGTACAGGGCCTCGCGGCCGTGCTCGGCGGCACGCAGTCGTTGCACACCAACTCCTTCGACGAGGCCATCGCGCTGCCGACGGTGAAGGCCGCGACGCTGGCGCTGCGCACCCAACAGGTGCTGGCGTACGAGACCGACGTGACGGCGACCGTCGACCCGTTCGCCGGGTCGTACGTCATGGAGGCGATGACCGACGAGGTCGAGGCGGGCGCCCGGGCGCTCATGGAGCAGGTCGAGCAGATGGGCGGCGCGGTCGCGGCCATCGAGAAGGGCTTCCAGAAGAGCGAGATCGAGACCTCGGCCTACCGGATCGCGCTCGGCATCGACTCCGGGGAGCGGATCGTCGTCGGGCTCAACCGGTTCCAGGCCGAGTCGGAGGAGCGGTACGTGCCGCTGCGCGTCGACCCCTCCATCGAGGCCGACCAGCGCTCCCGGCTGGAGGCCCTGCGGGCCGGGCGCGACAACGCCGCCGTCGAGCGGCACCTGGCGGCGCTACGGGAGGCGGCCGCCGGCACCGGCAACTGCCTGCAGCCGATGAAGGAGGCGCTGCGCGAGCTCGCCACCGTCGGCGAGGTCTGCGGGGCGCTGCGCGAGGTGTGGGGCGTCTACACCCCGCAGGAGTTCTTCTGAGCAGTGCCCGGGGCTCGGCGGCCGACCGCGCGTAGGGTCCGGACGTGCAGATCCCCTTCTCCTCCTCCCCCGTCGCCAGCGTCGGCGTCGAGTGGGAGCTCGAGCTCGTCGACCGCGAGACGCGCCAGCTACGCGGCGCTGCCAGCCAGATCCTCGAGCAGCTCTCGCCCGGGCGCGAGCACCCGAAGGCCAAGCACGAGCTGCTCGAGTCGACCATCGAGGTCATCACGGGCGTCTGCACGACCGTCGAGGAGGCCGCCGCCGACCTCGCCCGCACGATCGCCGAGCTCGTCCCGCTCGCGGACCAGCGGGGCCTGGGCCTGATGTGCTCGGGCACCCACCCGACCACCGACTGGCAGACGCAGGCGATCAGCCCCAACCCGCGCTACGCCAAGCTCGTCGAGGACATGCAGTGGCTCGCTCGGCGGCTGCAGATCTTCGGGGTGCACGTGCACGTGGGCGTGCGCTCGCCCGACAAGGCGATCTCGATCGTGAACGCCCTGACGATGTACATCCCGCACCTGCTGGCGCTGTCGGCGTCCTCGCCGTACTGGATCGGGGCCGATACCGGCCTGGCGTCGGCGCGGTCCAAGGTGTTCGAGGGGCTGCCGACGGCGGGGCTGCCCTACCAGCTGTCGGGCTGGCCGGAGTTCGAGGACTACATGGAGACGTTGATCTCCACCGGCACGATCGTCTCCATCAAGGAGGTGTGGTGGGACATCCGACCGCACCCGACCTTCGGCACGGTGGAGCTGCGGGTCTGCGACGGGCTGCCGACGCTGCACGAGGTGGGGATGGTCGCGGCGATCTCGCAATGCCTCGTCGAGACCTTCGACCGCGAGATCGACAAGGGCTACACCCTCCCGGTGCCGAAGGGCTGGGTGGTCCGCGAGAACAAGTGGCGGGCCGCCCGGCACGGTCTCGAGGCCCAGGTCATCACCGAGGACGGCGGCGTACGGCCGGTGCGCGACGCGATCGCGGACCTCGTCCACGAGCTGCGGCCCACCGCGCAGCGGCTCGGCTGCGAGGCCGAGCTCGACCGCGCCACCGAGATCCTCGCCACCGGGGCGTCCTACCAGCGCCAGCGCGCTGTCGCGGCGGCGAGCGGGGGCGACCTCAGCGCGGTCGTCGACAGCCTGCTGCAGGAGTTCGCCGAGGACCGGCCCGGCGTGCTGGCCGTCGTCACCGGCTCATCGGGCGCGCCGGGAGCGGTGCCGGGCCCGACGGCATGACCGGGGCCGACCCCTGGCTGGCCCTGCACGGCGACGAGCTCGTCGCCTTGCGGCGCGACCTGCACGCCCATCCCGAGCTCGGTCGGCAGGAGTACCGGACCACCGGGCTGCTTGTCGAGGCACTGGAGGCGGCCGGGCTCGCCCCGAAGGTGCTGGCCGCGGGCACCGGCCTCGTCTGCGAGGTCGGCGACGGCGACGGCCCGGTGGTCGGGCTGCGCGCCGACATCGACGCGCTGCCGCTGCAGGACGAGAAGGACGTGACCTACCGCTCCCGGGTGCCCGGCGTGTGCCACGCCTGCGGGCACGACGTGCACACCGCGGTGGTGCTCGGCGCCGGCCTGGCGCTGGCCGCCCTGGCGCCGCCGGGTCGGGTGCGCCTGATCTTCCAGCCGGCCGAGGAGATTATGCCGGGCGGGGCGCTCGAGGTGCTCGCCGAGGGCGTGACCGATGGGCTGCGCGTGCTGTTCGCGCTGCACTGCGACCCGTCGCTGGAGGTTGGCCGGATCGGGCTCAAGCCCGGCCCGATCACGGCGGCCGCCGACTCGGTGCAGGTGCGGCTCACCGGACCCGGCGGGCATACCTCGCGGCCGCACAACACCGTCGACCTCGTGCACGCGCTCGCCACCGTCGCCACCGGGCTGCCGGCCGCGCTCGGCCGCCTCGTCGACCCGCGCGCCGGAATGTGCCTGGTGTGGGGGCACATCTCGGCCGGCACCGCCGCCAACGCGATCCCTCGCCAGGGGGTCCTGCGCGGCACCCTGCGGGTGCTCGACAAGGGCGCGTGGGAGACCGCCCCCCAGCTGGTCCGCCGGGTCGTCGAGGGGCTCGTGGCGCCGTTCGGCGCGGTCGCCGACGTCACCTACGAGCGCGGCGTGCCCCCCGTGGTCAACCAGCCCGATGCCACCGCGCTGCTGTCCGCGGCCGCCACCGGCGCGCTCGGCAAGGGCGCGGTCGTCCCGACGCTGCAGTCGCTCGGCGGGGAGGACTTCGCGTGGTACCTCGACCGGGTGCCGGGCGCCATGGCCCGGCTCGGGGTGCGTCCACCCGGCCGGGAACGCCCGCACGACCTGCACCAGGGCGGGTTCGACGTCGACGAGGACGCGATCGCCGTGGGCGTGCGGGTGCTGGTGGCCGCGGTACTCGCCGCGCTGGACGCCGGCTGACCCCGGGCTGGAGACGGCGATGACACAAGGCCGCACCTGGACCGCGCTCGGTCTCGTCTACGTCGTCTGGGGCTCGACCTACCTCGCCATCCGGTACGTCGTGGAGAGCCTGCCGCCGCTGCTCACCGCTGGCGCGAGGTTCGTCGTCGCGTCCGCCCTGCTCGCGACCTTCCTGCTGGTCCGTCGAGGGTGCTCGGCCTTCCGCGCCAGCCCCCGCGAGCTCGGCACCGCGGCCGTCATCGGCCTGCTGCTGCTGTGCGGCGGCAACGGCGGCGTGACGCTCGCGGAGGATGCCCACCTGCCGTCGGGGCTCACCGCGCTGCTCATCGCGGGCGTCCCGCTGTGGGTGGTCGTGCTGCGCGCCACCGGCCGCGACCGCCCGACGCCCCGCACGGTCCTCGGCGTCGCCCTCGGCTTCGGCGGCCTCGCCGTGCTCCTGCTGCCAGGCGCCCGACCCGACGGGGTGACCCTCGGGCCGGTGCTGCTCGTCGTCGGCAGCAGCCTGCTGTGGGCGGTCGGGTCGTTCGCCGCCAGCCGCGCGGCGCTGCCCACCGACCCGCTGTTGACCACCGTCGTGGAGATGCTGGCCGGCGCGGCCGGCCTGGTCGTGATCGGGTTTGCCCGCGGGGAGTCGCTCGACCTGTCCTCCGTGCGAGCCTCGTCGGTCGTCGCCTTCGGCTACCTCGTCGTCTTCGGCTCCATCGTCGCCTTCACCGCGTACTCCTGGCTGCTGGGAACGGCACCGGTCAGCTGGGTCGCAACGTACGCCTACGTCAACCCGGTCGTGGCCGTGCTGCTGGGGGCGGCCTTCGTCGGCGAGCGGGTTACCGGCACGACCCTCGTCGGCGGCGCGATCACCGTCGCCGCGGTCGCGGTCGTCGTCGCGGAGGAGGGGCGCCGGCGGCGGTCCGCGCCGCTCGAGGTGCCGGCCGACGCGCCGGTCACGACGGCCGGGCGCAGCTGACCGACGCCCTCAGGCGCCGGCGGACCGGCAGGGCCGGATGCGCAGCTGGGAGACGTAGTCGTCGGGGGCGCCGGCGTCCTCGGCGGCCTGGGCGAGGACGCCGAGGTAGCGGGCGGAGGGCAGCCCGCCCTCGTAGCCGTCGAGCACATAGACCCAGGCGACGCGCGAGCCGTCGAGGGTGTGCACCCGCACCTTGATCTTCCGATAGAGGCCGGTGTCGGCGCCCTCCCAGGCGTCGAGCGCGCGCGCATCAGCGGCGGTGAGGTCGTAGAGACCGACGTAGACGTGCTCGCCGGGCGACTCGACGAGGGTGGCGAGCGCGCCCTCCCAGCCGAGCTCCTCGCCGCCGAAAGTCAGTCGCCACCCCTCGATCCAGCCGGTCCCGAGCGACGGGGAGTGCGGGCAGCGCTGTTTCATCTGGGTGGAGTCCAGGTTGCTGCCGTAGGCGGCGTAGAGCGCCATGACCTGACCCTACGAGACGGCCGGTGCAACCCCCGCCGCACGGGGGACAATGGATCCGTGACACGCATCGCGATCATCGGTGGCGGCCCGGCGGGCTACGAGGCGGCGCTCGTCGCCGTGCAGCTCGAGGCGGAGGTGACGCTCGTCGACCGGGACGGGGTCGGCGGCCAGTGCGTCCTCGCCGACTGCGTGCCGTCGAAGACCCTCATCGCCACCAGCGAGGCGATGACGTCGTTCGCGCACGCCGACCGGGTCGGGATCACCGCGCACGGGGAGGTGTGCACGCGGCTGCCCGAGGTCAACGAGCGGGTGAAGTCGCTGGCGCTCGCCCAGTCGCGCGACATCGCCGCGGCGCTGACCCGCGCCGGCGTCCAGCTGCTCCGGGGGCAGGCCCGGCTCGCCGGACCGGGCAAGGTGGAGGTCACCGCCGACGACGGCAGCCCGCAGGTCCTCGGCGCCGACGCCGTGCTGCTGGCCACCGGCGCGCGGCCGCGGGTGGTGCCGGGCGCCGAGACCGACGGCGAGCGGATCCTGGACTGGCGCCAGCTCTACGACCTGCCGGAGCTCCCCGAGCACCTCGTGGTCGTCGGCTCCGGGGTGACCGGGGCGGAGTTCGCCGGCGCCTACGACGCGATGGGCTCGCAGGTCACGCTGGTCTCCAGCCGCGAGCGGGTGCTGCCCGGCGAGGACAGCGACGCCGCCGAACTGCTGCAGACGGTGTTCGAGCGCCGGGGGATGGCGATCCGCCGCGGCCGCGCGGCCGGGGTCACCCGGACCGGGGACGGCGTACGGGTGGAGCTCACCGACGGCAGCGTCGTCGACGGCAGCCACTGCCTCATGACGGTCGGTTCGGTGCCCAACACCAGCGGGCTGGGCCTGGCCGAGGTGGGCGTGCGGCTCACCGACAGCGAGTTCATCGAGGTCGACCGGGTCTCGCGCACCTCGGTGCCCGGGGTGTACGCCGCCGGCGACTGCACCGGCGTGCTCATGCTCGCCAGCGTCGCCGCCATGCAGGGCCGCATCGCCATGTGGCATGCGCTCGGCGAGGCGGTGCAGCCGCTGCGCCTACGCACCGTCTCGGCCAACGTCTTCACCGACCCGCAGGTCGCCTCCGTGGGTGTCACCCAGAAGCAGGTCGAGTCGGGCGAGGTCGCGGCGAGCGCGGTCACCCTGCCGCTCGCCACCAACGCGCGCGCCAAGATGCAGGGCATCACCGACGGCTTCGTGAAGTTCTTCTGCCGACCCGGCAGCGGCACCGTCCTCGGCGGCGTGGTCGTCGCGCCGACCGCCAGCGAGCTCATCATGCCGATCTCGCTGGCCGTCCAGCACGGCCTCACCGTCGACCAGATCGCGCACACCTTCGCGATCTACCCGTCGCTGTCGGGCTCGGTGACCGAGGCCGCCCGCCGCCTGATGCTGCACGGCAGCGAGAGCTAGCGTTCCATCGACCTGGCGGTGAAGGAGTTCAACGACAGCAAGGCGTGTGACCGCACGGTGGAGCTGGTCCAGTACGACGACCAGCTCGTCGCCGAAACGGCGCAAGCCAACATGCGCCGGCTGCTCAGCGAGGACAACGTCGACTTCGTCCTGGCGCCGGCCGGGAGCGGCCCGACGCTTGCGGTGCTGCCGCTGGTCAACGCAGCGAACAAGGTGCTGATGAACACCATTGCGCAGACGTCGACCATCGTCACCCCCAAGGGTGAGGCGAAGCCCTACCCCAACGTCTTCAGCTTCGCCCTGGGCAACGTCGTCGAGGCGGAGTTCCTCGGCAAATTCCTCGCCAGCAAGTACAAGACGGTCGGGCTCATCGGGGAGAGCACGCCGTACGGCGACACCGGGCTTACCGAGATCGAACGGGTGCTCAAGGAGAAGGGCACCACCAAGGTCGTGGGTCGCGAGGGCTACGACCAGAAGGCGACGGACGTCACGGCGCAGCTCGCGCGGCTCAAGCAGGCCAACCCGGAGGCGATCGGCCTGGTCGGGCTGGGCAACGACACGGCCACCATCCGCCAGGGCATGGCCCGCCTCGGCATGATGAACATCCCCTTCGTCATCAGCAACGGCGCCGGCACCATCCCCTACGAGGAGCGCGCCAAGGAGCTCGTCAGCGGCACGATCGTGGTGCACTACGCCGCCTTCCCGGGCACGGAGCCGAAGGCCGAGCCGGCCAGGAACTTCGCCCAGATGTACAAGAAGGCATACGGCAACGACCGGTACTACGGCGCCGGTGAGTGGCCCGCGCCGTCCTTCGGGGGAACACCCGCCAGCTCCTACGACGCCACCAAGGTGCTGCTGGCGGCCGTCAAGAAGGCCGGCTGCTCCGTCGAGACCGGGAAGGTCGTCGGCGCCCTGGCGGCCGGGGAGAAGTTCGAGGGCTCGCGCGGGGCGTACGCGTTCTCCGAGACCAACCACTCCGCGGTCACGCCGGACCTGCTGACCGCTGACGTCTACCAGGCGACCCCGGGCAGCCCGATCACCTACAAGCCGGCGGGCTGACGCCGGGCGGTCGCGCCCGCCGGCCCCCCCGCTCCTTGCCGGGCGGGGGTTCCGACAGGCGGCCGGCGAGTGCGAGTCGGGTCAGAAGGCCTTGTCGAGCAGCTCGAGGATGTCGCCCTCGTCGACGTCGAGGGGCGCGAACGCGACCACCATGTCCGCCATCGAGGCCCGCGCTAGCGCGGGCAGGTCGTCACGGCGGACGCCGACCTCCGACAGCCGGCTCGGCAGGCCGAGCCCGGCGACCAGCTCTCGCACGGCCTCGACCGCGGCCGCCGCCGCCTGCTCCCGTGACAGACCGGAGACGTCCACGCCCATCGCGGCGGCGATGTCGCGCAGCCGGTCCGGCACCGAGCTCTTGAGTCGGTCGAGCACGACCGGCAGCATGATGCAGGACGTCTCACCGTGAGGCACTCCGCAGAGCCCGCCGACCTGATGGCCGATGCCGTGGCTCAGCCCGAGCGTGACGTTGGAGACGCCGAACATCGACAACCAGCCGGCCTGCAGGCACGTGAGGCGGGCGGCGTCATCCTCAGGGTCGCGCCGCGTCCTCGGCAGGTTCTCCGTCAGGAGCCTGACCGCGTGCAGGGTCAGGGCATCGGTCACCGGCGTCGGGGTGCGCGACAGGTATGTCTCAACGGCGTGGTCCATGGCCCGAAGCCCCGTCGCGAGCCAAACCAGCGCGCCGTCGCCGTACACCACGCGATCTGTGCGGGGGTAGTGGTAGGAGAACACCAGGACTCCACTCCAGGAGGACCATCCGCCCAGCGGTGAGCGGTGGCGACCGATCAATCGATTCTCGGGCACCGGCCCTGCCTGTCAACGGACCCTCGCCTCGCGAGACCGGGCACCAGCGGGGACCGGGTGGCACAGTCCGCACGGGGCGGGCCCGCGCCCCACGACCCGGAAGGACGGCCGTGGAGCAGGTCCGGCTGGACGACGCCCGGGGCCGCTGGGTCCTGCTGGCGGCGGTGCTCGGCAGCGGCATGGCGCTGCTCGACGCGACCGTCGTTCACATCGCCCTGCCGGCGCTCGGGCAGGACCTGGACGCCGGCTTCGCCGGGCTGCAGTGGACCGTCAACGGCTACACCCTGACGCTCGCCTCGCTCATCCTGCTCGGCGGCTCGCTCGGCGACCGGTTCGGCCGCCGGCGGGTCTTCGTCGTCGGCACCGTCTGGTTCGCGGTGGCGTCCCTGCTCTGCGGGCTGGCGCCGGACGTGGAGCTGCTGGTCGCCGCCCGGATGCTGCAGGGGGTCGGCGGCGCGCTGCTGGCCCCGGGCAGCCTGGCCCTGATCGCCGGCAGCTTTCGCGCCGAGGACCGCGGGCGGGCGATCGGCGCGTGGTCCGGCCTCGGCGGGGTGGCCGCCGCGCTCGGGCCGTTCGTCGGCGGCACGCTGGTGGAGGTGAGCTGGCGGCTGGTGTTCTTCATCAACCTGCCGCTCGCCGCTGTCGTCGTCGCCGTCGCGCTGCGCCATGTGCCCGAGTCGCGCGACGAGCAGAGCGTCGGGCCGCTGGACCTGGCCGGCGCCGCGCTGGGCGCGGTCGGCCTCGCCGGCACGACGTATGCCCTGGTGGCGTACGGCGAGCGCGGGGCGACGGCCGGCGTGGCCGCGAGCGCCGTCGCGGGAGTCGCCGGCCTGGCCGCCTTCGTCCTCGTCGAGCGCCGCTCGAGCTCGCCGATGCTGCCGGTCGAGGTCTTCGCCGACCGCCAGTTCACCGCCGCCAACCTTGTCACCTTCGCCCTCTACGCCGCGCTGTCCGGTGTGTTCTTCCTGCTCGTCGTGCACCTGCAGATCGTGGCCGGGTTCTCGCCGCTGACGGCCGGCACCGCGCTGCTGCCGATCACGGCCTGCATGCTGCTGCTGTCGGCCCGCGCCGGCGCGCTCGCCACCCGGATCGGCCCGCGGCTGCCGATGGCGCTCGGCCCGCTCGTCTGCGCCGCCGGGGTGCTGCTGCTGCGTCGGATCGGCCCGGGTGCGGCCTATGTCGTCGACGTGCTGCCCGGCGCCGTCGTGTTCGGCCTCGGGCTGTCGCTGACCGTCGCGCCGCTCACCGCGACGGCGCTGGCCGCGGTCGCGACCCGCTACGCCGGTGTCGCCTCCGGCGTCAACAACGCGGTCGCCCGGGCCGCCGGGCTGCTCGCCGTGGCGGTGCTGCCGGTCGTGGCGGGGCTCGCCGGCGACGACTACCGCGACCCGGTCGCCTTCCGGGCCGGCTTCCGGACGGCCATGGCGGTGTCGGCCGGGCTGCTCGCGGTCGGATCGGTGCTCGCGGCTGCCACCATCAGCGACGCCCGGGCCCGGTCCACCCCGGTGCGCCGCCGGCACTGCGCCGTCGACGGGCCGCCGGTCGAGCGGGCACCGGCTCCGTGACCGACCTCGACGTCGTCGCCACCCGACGCCGCGCGGTCTCGGGCTTCACGCTCTACGACGTCGCCAACTCGGCGTTCGTCACCACCGTCATCACCGCCGTCGGCGGTCCCTTCGTGACCGCGGTTGCCGGGGCCGCCGCGGACGGCGGCGGCCGGGTGGCGCTGCTCGGCCTGTCGCCGCGCGCCGACGCCGTCTACGCGTACGCCCTGAGCCTGTCGGTGGTGCTGCAGGTGCTGGCGCTGCCCGTCCTGGGTGCGCTGGCCGACCGGGCCGGGGCCAAGCGCGCGGTACTCGTGGCCAGCACCGTCGTCGGCGCGACGGCCACCGTGCTGCTCGCGCTCGTGCCCGATGGGCAGGTGCTCGCCGCGGTCGCCGCCCTCGTCATCGCCAACGTCGCGTACGGCGCGGCCATCACCGTCTACAACGCCTACCTCGCCGACGTCGCCGAGCTGCCCGACCGCGACCGGATCTCGGCCCGCGGGTTCGCCTTCGGCTACGCCGGCGGCGCCTTCGTGCTCGCCGTGGCGCTGGTGCTGGTCAGCTCGGCGGACGCGCTGGGCCTCTCGCGGGGCACCGCCGGGCGGCTGTCGATCGCGCTGTCCGGCGCCTGGTGGCTCGGCGTCGGGATGGTCGCCGTACGACGCCTCGACGCTGCCCGCGACCTGCCACGGCCGGCTGCGGGCAGCGCCCCCGAACCGGACCAGGGCGGTGCGCTCCGGCAGCTGCGCGGGTCGCTCGCCGTGCTGCGGGCACTGCCCGGCACGGCCCGCTTCCTGGTCGCCTTCCTGCTGTTCAACGATGCGATCCAGGCGGTCATCGGGCTCGCGTCGGTGGTGCTCGTCCAGGAGCTGTACGTCGCCCGCGGCCGGCCGGCGGATGACGCGACCGGCTTCCTGCTCACCCTCGTGCTGCTCATCCAGGTGGTCGCCGTGCCGGGGGCGGCGCTGTCGGCGCGGCTCGCCGTCCGGTTCGGCGCCAAGCAGGTCCTGCTCGGCACCCTCGTCGCGTGGGTGGGCGTCGTGCTGTTCGCGGTGCTGTCGCTGACCAGCCAGGCGCAGGCGTACGGACTGGGTGTCGTCATCGCTCTGGTGCTCGGCGGGTCGCAGTCGCTGGCCCGGTCGCTGTTCAGCACGATGGTCCCCGACGGCCGGCAGGCGTCGTTCTTCGGCTTCTACGAGCTCGCCGAGCGGGGCACGGCCTGGATCGGCACGCTGGCCTTCGCGGTCGTGCTGGACCTCACCGGCTCCTACCGCGGGGCACTGCTCAGCCTGCTGGCGCTGTTCGTCTCCGGCGGGCTGCTGCTGGCCAGCACCGACACCCGGGAGGCGACGGCGGCGGCCCGCGCCGGCTGAGCGGCGGGCTACGTCAGTAGCGGGCGCCGACCGGCGCCGGCAGGCGGTCGAGCTCCGCGAGGTCGGCGGGCGCCAGGACGAGCTCGGCGGCCGCGGCGTTCTGCTCCAGGTAGTGCTGCTTCTTCGTCCCTGGGATCGGTACGACGTGCTCGCCCTGGGCGAGCAGCCAGGCCAGGGCGACCTGCGCGGGGGTCGCGTCGAGCCGCTCGGCGACGACCCGCACCGCGTCGACGATCGCGCCGTTGGCGGCCATCGCCTCGTCGGTGAAGCGCGGGTTGCGGGCGCGGAAGTCGCGCTCGCCGAAGCCCCCGGACAGGGTGCCGGTGAGGAATCCCCGGCCCAGCGGGCTGAACGGCAGGAAGCCGGCGCCATGCTGCGCGCACCACGGCAGCACGTGCGCGAGCGGGTCGCGCGTCCACAGCGACAGCTCGCTCTGCACCGTCGCGACCGGGTGCACGGCGTGCGCCCGCTCGAGCTCGTCGACGCCGACCTCGCTCATGCCGAGCAGCCGCGCCTTGCCCGCCGCGACCTGCTCGGCCATCGCGCCCCACGTCTCCTCGACGGGGACGTCCTCGTCCACCCGGTGCAGCTGCCACAGGTCCAGGTGGTCGGTGCGCAGCCGTTGCAGCGACGCGTCGAGCGCGGCGCGCACGTGCTCGGGGCGGCCGTCGCGCCGGATAGCGCCGTCCTCGGCGACGAGCCCGCACTTGCTCGCCAGAACGACCTCGTCGCGGCGGCCTGCCAGTGCCCGGCCGACGAGCTCCTCGTTGGTGAAGGGGCCGTAGACGTCGGCGGTGTCGATCAGGGTGACACCGAGGTCGAGCGCGCGCTGCAGGACTCGGGCGGAGGCGTCGTCGTCGCGCTCCTGCTCCCCGTAGGCCCAGGACATGCCCATGCAGCCCAGCCCGATCGCCCCGACGGCGGGGCCGGACCGGCCGAGCGTACGGGTGGGGATGGGCGCCGAGGTGGGGTTGTCCATGCTCCGACCCTAGGCCAGGGGTTCACTCCTCGTCGTCGCGGCGGTCCCCGGCCGGTGCGGGGCGGGCGCCCGCCGTGGGCCGCCCCCGGCGCCCGTAGATGCCGTGCTCGCCGAAGATCTCCTCGGTCAGCTGGCGGTAGAGCCGGTCCGGCTCCGGCAGGAAGCGCACGGTGTGGAAGGCCTGGTCCTGCCCGGCCGACTCGAACACGAAGGTGCCCCAGCCGTGGCCGGCGAACAGCCGCCCGACCAGCGGCCGCTGGTAGGTCATGTCGGTGACCTTGCGCAGCGGCATGACCCGAGCCGGGGCGAGAGCAGCCCGGTGAAGGGCACCGGCAGCCACGGCCCGAGGATGCTGCGCTCGGGCAGGCCACCGGCGACCCAGCCGAGCAGGGTCAGCAGGCCGAGCAGCCACAGGGTGGGTCGCAGGAGCCGGACGGGGTGCCAGCGGACCTCCGCGACCACCTGCTCGGTCTCGGTGAGGTGGCGGGGCAGGTGGACGGGCCGGGCCGGGCCGACCCGGGCACGGTCACGGGGGCACGACCGTCACCGGGTCAGAACGGTCACGGGGTCACGCGGCGGCCGCGGTGTCGGGCGTCGCGATGACCGAGTAGAGGGCGAAGCCGGCGACGAGCCAGACCAGCACCTTCTTGATCAGGAACTCCTCCTCCCGTCGCCGCCGGGGATTCCTACACAGCGCCCTGCGGCGGGGGGCGCGCCGAGCGCGCCCCGACCGGACCGGCTCCGCCATGCGGGGTACGGGCACGGGGCGGTCCTGCCCACCCCGTGCCCGCGGCGGCGAGCCCTACCGTGGCTGCGTGGACGAGGTGCGGAAGGGGACGCTGCTGGGCGCCGGGGCGTACGCCCTGTGGGGGCTGTTCCCGCTCTACTGGCCGCTGCTGGAGCCCAGCGGCCCGGTCGAGGTCCTCGCCCACCGGGTGCTGTGGTCGCTCGTGGCCGTCGCCGTCCTCGTCCGGGTGCTCCGGCGCTCCGCCGACGTACGCGAGGTGCTGCGGGACCGCGCCCGCGTTGCGCGCCTCACCTGCGCCGCGGTCCTCATCGGGGTCAACTGGGGCACCTACATCTACGGGGTGAACAGCGAGCAGGTGGTCGAGACCTCGCTGGGCTACTTCATCACCCCGCTGGTGTCGGTCCTGCTCGGCGTGCTCGTGCTCGGCGAGCGGCTCCGGCCGGTGCAGTGGGCGGCTCTCGGCGTCGCGGCCAGCGCCGTGCTGGTGCTGACCGCCGAGACCGGCAGCCCGCCGCTGCTGGCCCTGGTGCTCGCCGCGTCGTTCGGGACCTACGGCCTGCTCAAGAAGACCGCCGGGGTACGCGCCGTCGAGGGGCTCGCCGTCGAGACCGCCGTGCTCGCCCCGCTCGCCGGGGCCTACCTGCTCGTGCTGGGCACGCAGGGCCACGGCAGCTTCACCGGCCACGGCACCGGCCACGCCCTGCTGCTGGTCAGCACCGGGGTGGTCACCGTCGTGCCGCTGCTGATGTTCGGCGCCGCCGCCCAGCGGGTGCCGATGCTCACCCTCGGGCTGCTGCAGTACCTCACGCCGAGCATGCAGTTCCTGCTCGGCGTGCTGCTGCGGCACGAGCCGCTCGGCCTCGCGAAGCTGCTCGGCTTCGCCCTCGTCTGGGCGGCCCTGGCCGTCTTCACCGTCGACCTGGTGCGGCACGCCCGCCGCCCCCCTGTTCCGGAGCTCGCCGCATGCTGACCCGCGAGGGCGTGCCGCTCGCCCCCCTGACCACCCTGCGCCTCGGTGGCCCGGCCGCCCGGCTCGTGACGGCCTACGACGAGGCCGAGGTCGTCGAGGCGGTGCTCGCCAGCGCCCGGGTGCCGCTGCTCGTGCTCGGCGGCGGCAGCAACCTCGTGGTCGGCGACGACGGCTTCGACGGCACCGTCGTGCGGGTGGCCTCGCACGGCCTGGCGGCCCGGCGTGACGGCGACGACGTGCTGCTCACCGCGCAGGCCGGCGAGGACTGGGACGCCCTCGTCGCGCACGCCGTCGCCGAGGGCCTGGCCGGCCTCGAGGCGATGTCGGGCGTGCCGGGCCTCGTCGGCGCGACCCCGATCCAGAACGTCGGGGCGTACGGCGCCGACTGCGCGCAGGTGATCGAGCGGGTGCGGGTGCTCGACCGCACCAGCCGCCGGGTGGTGGAGCTGGCCGGGAAGCAGTGCGCGTTTGGCTACCGCGCCAGCCGGTTCAAGGCCGACGTCGACCGCTGGGTGGTGCAGGCCGTGACCTACCGGCTGACTCCGGGCGAGCTCGGCGCGCCGGTCCGCTACGCCGAGCTGGCCCGGGCCCTCGGCGTCGACGCCGGCGGGCGGGCGCCGCTCGGCGAGGTCCGCGAGGCCGTCCTCGCGCTGCGCCGGGGCAAGGGGATGGTCGTCGACGGGCGCGACCCCGACAGCCGCAGCGCCGGCTCGTTCTTCACCAACCCGGTCGTCGACGACGCCGAGCTGGCCGCCCTCGTCGCCCGGCTCGGCGACATCGAGGTGCCCGGCCACCCGGACGCCGGCGGCAGGACCAAGCTGTCGGCGGCCTGGCTGATCGAGCGGGCCGGCTTCGCCAAGGGACACGGGCCCGGACCGGTCGGGCTGTCCGGCAAGCACGTCCTCGCGCTGGTGCACCGCGGCGGCGGCAGCACCGCACAGCTGCTCGACGTGGCCCGGGAGGTGCGCGACGGGGTGCGCGAGCAGCTCGGCATCGACCTGGTCCCCGAGCCGGTCCTCGTCGGCGGCGCCGCGCTCTGACGGGCTTCACCCGCGTGGCGCTTTCCTCCGGGGCGTTCCCGGGTGTTCACTGCGGCAGCGTCGCCCCCGCGGGGGGAGCGTCGCGCAGGAGGTCACCCATGACGCTCGTCGACGACGACATCTCCGCGGCCCGCCGGGCCGCCCGGAGCCTGGAGCAGGCCGTCGCCGCCCTGCTCCGCCACTACGGCGACACGCTCGACGTGCGCCGGCTGCAGGCCGACGTGGGCCGGCTCGACGACGACCTCGACCTGCTGTGCGGCCGGGCGCAGGCCCCGCCGCCCGCTCCGCCGCCACCGCCGCGCGAGGTCATCCCCGACACCAGCTACGCCCACGACTTCTGGATGGACGCCGAGGACGAGGGCCTCGGCAGCGGGCGCGGCCGATGACCGGCGGCCGCGCATGACCACCACCGCTCCGGGCCGCACCGGCGGCGCCGGCCGGGCCGAGCTGGGGGCCCGCACCCTGCGCACGGACCGGTGGTGGCTGCAGCCCCTCATCACCGTCGCCGTGCTGGTGGCGTTCATCATCTACTCGACGGTCCGGGCGTTCGAGAACGCCCACTACTTCTCGGCGCCGTACATCTCGCCGTTCTACTCGCCGTGCCTGACCGAGGCTTGCCAGGGCGAGACCTTCCCGAAGCTGTTCTCCGGTCCGTCGTTCCTGAGCCCCGCGCTCTACATCCTCATCGTGCCGCTGGGCTTCCGGCTGACCTGCTACTACTACCGCAAGGCCTACTACCGGTCGTTCTGGCTCTCCCCGCCGGCCTGCGCGGTCGCCGAGCCGCACGGGACTTACACCGGGGAGACCCGCTTCCCGCTGGTCTTCCAGAACGCGCACCGCTACTTCTTCTACCTCGGCCTGGTGTTCAACGTCATCCTGACGTACGACGCGGTGGTCGCCTTCCGCAACGCCGACGACGAGTGGTTCCACATGGGGCTCGGTACGCTGGTGCTGCTGGCCAACGCGGCGCTGCTGTGGCTGTACTCGCTGTCGTGCCACTCCTGCCGGCACATCGTCGGCGGCCGGCTCAAGCACTTCTCCGCGCACCCGGTGCGCTACCGCGCCTGGACCCTGGTCTCCCGGCTCAACGCCCGGCACATGCAGCTGGCCTGGGTCAGCCTGTTCGGCGTCGCGCTCACCGACCTGTACGTCCGGCTGCTCGCGACCGGGACCATCACCGATCTGAGGTTCTTCTGATGGCTGCTTCTCACGTGACCGAGCTCGAACGGCACGCCTACGACGTCGTCGTCATCGGTGCCGGCGGCGCGGGACTACGGGCGGCCATCGAGGCGCAGGAGCAGGGCGCCCGCACCGCGGTGGTGTGCAAGAGCCTGCTGGGCAAGGCGCACACCGTCATGGCCGAGGGCGGCATCGCGGCAGCGATGGGCAACGTCTACCCGGAGGACGGCTGGAAGGTGCACTTCCGCGACACCATGCGCGGCGGCAAGATGCTCAACCACTGGCGGATGGCGCAGCTGCACGCGCAGGAGGCCCCCGACCGGGTCCGCGAGCTGGAGGACTGGGGCGCGCTGTTCGACCGCACCCCTGAGGGCCTGATCTCCCAGCGCGACTTCGGCGGCCACCGCTACGCCCGGCTGGCCCACGTCGGCGACCGTACCGGGCTCGAGCTCATCCGGACGCTGCAGCAGCGCACCGTCGCGCTCGGGATCGACGTGTTCATGGAGTGCACCGTCACCCGGCTGCTGACCGGCGCCGACGGCGACATCACGGGCGCCTTCGGCTACTGGCGCGAGTCCGGCCGGTTCGTCGCCTGGCAGGCGCCGTCGGTGGTGCTGGCCACCGGCGGAATCGGCAAGTCGTACAAGGTGACGTCGAACTCCTGGGAGTACACCGGCGACGGGCACTCGCTGGCGCTGTCGGCAGGGGCGACGCTGGTCAACATGGAGTTCGTCCAGTTCCACCCGACCGGCATGGTCTGGCCGCCGTCGGTGCGCGGCATCCTCGTCACCGAGTCGGTGCGCGGCGACGGCGGCGTGCTGAAGAACTCCGCCGGCAACCGGTTCATGTTCGACTACATCCCCGACTACTTCCGCAAGGAGACCGCGGAGACGCAGGAGGAGGCGGACCGCTGGTACACCGACAAGAAGAACAACCGGCGGCCGCCTGAGCTGCTGCCGCGCGACGAGGTGGCCCGGGCGATCAACAGCGAGGTCAAGGCCGGCCGCGGGTCGCCGCACGGCGGAGTGTTCCTCGACATCGCCTCGCGCCGCGACGCCGAGTACATCACCAAGCGGCTGCCGTCGATGTACCACCAGTTCAAGGAGCTCGCCGAGGTCGACATCACCGCCGAGGCGATGGAGGTGGGGCCGACCTGCCACTACGTCATGGGCGGCGTCGAGGTCGACCCGGAGACCGCCGCCGCGGTGGTGCCGGGCCTGTACGCCGCCGGCGAGGTCGCCGGGGGCATGCACGGCTCCAACCGGCTCGGCGGCAACTCGCTGTCGGACCTGCTGGTGTTCGGGCGCCGGGCCGGGGTGGCGGCGGCCGGGCACGCCGCCGGCCACCCGGCCGCCGCGCTGCGGGAGGAGCAGATCACCGAGGCGGCGGCGGCGGCGCTCGCGCCGTTCGCCCGCGACGGCGGCGAGAACCCGTACACCATCCAGCACGACCTCCAGGACGTCATGAACGAGCTGGTCGGCATCATCCGGACCGCGGAGGAGGTGACCCAGGCGCTCAAACAGATCGACGAGCTCAAGGTCCGGGCCCGCGCGCTGACCGTGGAGGGGCACCGGCAGTACAACCCGGGCTGGCACCTCGCGCTCGACCTGCCGCACATGCTGCGGGTGTCGGAGTGCATCGCCCGCGCCGCCCTGGAGCGCTCGGAAAGCCGGGGCGGGCACACCCGGGACGACTTCCCCGGTCCCGACCCGGAGTGGGGCGCGCTCAACCTCATCTGCACGCAGGACGGCGACGACGTCGCGGTGCACCGCCAGCCCCTGCCCGTGATGCCGGACGAGCTCACGGCCATCTTCGAGGAGACCCCGTGAGCGGCGCGGACCGGACCGGCGCGGGGCCGGCGGCATGAGCTACGACGCGAAGATGCGGGTGTGGCGCGGTGACGCCTCGGGCGGCGGGTTGCAGGACTTCACGGTCCAGGTCAACGAGGGCGAGGTCGTCCTCGACATCATCCACCGGCTGCAGGCCACCCAGACCCCCGACCTCGCCGTCCGGTGGAACTGCAAGGCCGGCAAGTGCGGCTCCTGCAGCGCCGAGATCAACGGCCGGCCACGGCTGATGTGCCTGACGAGGATGGGCACCTTCGCCCAGGACGAGGTGCTCACCGTGACGCCGCTGCGGGCGTTCCCGGTCATCCGTGACCTGGTCACCGACGTCTCGTTCAACTACGAGAAGGCCGCCCAGATCCCGCCGTTCGTGCCGAAGGCGCGCGACGCGGACGGCAACCACCGCATGCAGCAGGTCGACGTGGAGCGCTCGCAGGAGTTCCGCAAGTGCATCGAGTGCTTCCTGTGCCAGGACACCTGCCACGTGGTGCGCGACCACGAGGAGAACAAGCCGTCGTTCGCCGGCCCGCGGTTCCTCATGCGGATCGCCGAGCTCGACATGCACCCGCTGGACACCGTGGACCGCAAGGCCGGCGCCCAGGACGAGTTCGGCCTGGGCATGTGCAACATCACCAAGTGCTGCTCGGAGGTGTGCCCGGAGGGCATCCACATCACCGACAACGCGCTCATCCCGCTCAAGGAGCGCGTCGTCGACCGCAGGTACGACCCGCTGACCTGGCTGGGCAGGACGATCCGCCGGCGCAGCTGAGCGCCGGCGGTATCAGCGGTCCGTCGGGGTCAGCCCTCCAGGCGGAAGCCGACCTTGAGGGTGACCTGGAAGGCGTCGACCTCGCCGTTCTCCGCGATGTGCCCCCGGATGTTGGTCGCCTCGAACCACTCGACGTTGCGCACCGTGCGGGCGACCCGGGACACGCCGTTGCGGATGGCCTGCTGGACCGAGTCGGGCGACGAGCCGACGACCTCGGTGACGCGGTAGACGTGGTCGGTCATGGTTCCTCCTGGGGAGTGGCGAAGCCGCAGCCTGCCACCAGGCCCGAGGGCCGCGTGCACCCGGGTGGGCCGTCGCCGCCGGAGCGCTACTCCATCGCGCGGAGCATCTCCATGAGCTCGGCGCACTTGGGGCAGATCGGGTACTTCTCGGGGTCACGGTTGGGCATCCACTTCTTGCCGCAGAGAGCCACCGCGGGCACGCCGTCGATGGCGCTGCGCATGATGTCCTCCTTCTTGACGTAGTGGCTGTGCTTCGGGTCGTCGTCGCCGGTGTCGAGGCTGGGGTCGCCGACCGGGCGGGTGTCGAGCTCCGTCATGCCCGTGATGCTACGTCCGGGAGGCCGGCGGGACAGCCCTCGAGCACGACGGCGTACGCGTCCACCCGCCGGTCGCCGACGCTGGTCGGCAGCTCCAGGTGCCAGGCCCCCGAGGGCAGCAGCCCGGCCCCGCCGGAGCGCTCCAGCACCCGCAGCTGCGCCACCACGTCCTCGCCGGCGGAGTCGGCCGGCAGCTCGCGCCAGAACCCGAAGCCGCCGGCGTCCTGCAGCGCCCGCCGGTCGAACAGCACGCACCCCGCCGCCCACGCCACCTTGTAGGCCCGCCAGCCCCGCGGGTGCGGGCCGAGCCGCCGGTCCAGGTGCACGAGGTTGGCGGCGTTGTGCAGCCGCCAGCGCTCCCAGCCGGGCGTGCCCTTGCGCACCCGCTCCGGGGTCACCGGCCCGTCCCACTCCTCGTAGGCGACCTGCTCACCCGGCCGTTCGTCATCGACGTACGACAGGCCCTGCATCGCCATGCCGACGAAGCCGGCGCCGGTGGCGTCCATCGCCTCGGTGACCCGGGCGAGGGTGTCGGGCTCGAGCAGCAGGTCGTCGTCGAGGAACAGGACACGCTCGGCGGTCGCCCGCCCCAGCAGGAAGTCGCGGTGCTCGGCCATCCCGCGGCGCGGCAGGTGCCGGTGCAGCTCGATCCTCGCGCCGTGGTGAGCCAGCACGCGCAGCACGGCGCGCACCACCGGGTCGTCGTACGACGGCTCGCCAGGCGACTGGTCCGACACCACCAGCCGCAGGTCGCGGACGCTCTGGCAGGCCAGCGAGGTGAGCGTCACCGCGAGCGCCCCGGGGCGTCCCGAGGTGGGCAGCAGCACGTCCAGCGACGGCGTCACCACATCGGGGCGGGCAGCGGGTCGGGGGCCGGTGCGGGCGACCGCTCCTCGATCCAGCCGAGCGTGACGACCTCGCCGCCGAGCCGCTCGACGAGCGCGGCCTCGGGCAGCATCTCGGGCGTGTAGTCGCCGCCCTTGACGTAGACGTCGGGCCGTACGGTCTCGAGCAGCTCCGCGGCGGTGTCGGCGTCGAACACGACGAGGTGGTCCACGCCGGTGATCCCGGCCAGGACGGCGGCCCGGTCCTCGACGCCGTTGACCGGGTGGCCCGGGCCCCGGAGCCGGCGGGTGGACGCGTCGCTGTTGAGGCCGACGACGAGCACGTCGGCCAGGGCCCGGGCCTGCCGCAGGTGTGCGACGTGGCCGGCGTGCAGCACGTCGAAGCAGCCGTTGGTGACGGCGATCCGGCGGCCCTGCGCCCGGTGCGAGGCCACCAGGTCGGCGAGCCGCTCGAGGTCGCCGATCCGCTGCTCGTAGCGGCTCACCGCCTCGCGCAGCTCGGCGGCGGTGCAGGGCGTGGTGCCGGGCTGCCGGACGACGACCTGCGCGGCCCGCTGCGCCAGCTCGCCGGCCAGGCCGGGGTGGGCGCCCTGGGCGAGGGCCAGGGCGAGCGCGGCGGTGAACGAGTCGCCGGCGCCGGCGGCGTTGCCGCCCGGCTGCGGGGTGGTGTGCAGCCGTACCGGCGGGCCGTCGCTGAGCACGACCGCGCCGTCGGTGTCGAGGGTGGCGGCGACGACCTGGGCGCCGAGCGCGTCGCGGACCCGGTCGGCGGCGGCGACCACCCGCTCCGCGCGGTCCAGGCCCGGGCCGAGCAGCGGGGCGATCTCGGCGAAGTTCGGCTTGACCGCCCGCGGCCGCGCCGCCGCCCAGCGCTCCGGCTGTCGGGCGTCGACGACGACGCACGGGTGGTGCAGCGCGGCGACCAGCCCGGCGGCGCCGTCGCCGAGCAGGCCCAGGCCGTAGTCGCTCACGACGACGGCGGCGGCGTCCGCCGCGGCCGCCCGCAGCCGCCCGGCGAGCAGGTCGGCGGTGGGCGCGGCGACCGGCCGGCAGCTGCCGGTGTCGAAGCGGGTGAGCATCTGGCTGCCTGCCGAGACGCGTCGCTTCGCGCAGGTCGTGCGGCCCGGCTCGACGAGGACGTCGGCGTCGTCGACGCCGGCCTCGCGGAGCACCTGGCGCAGCAGCGCGCCGTCGGCGTCGTCGCCGGTGACGGCCAGCAGGCGCACCCGGGCCCCGAGCGCGGCGAGGTTGGCGGCGGTGTTGGCGGCGCCGCCGGCGGCGTAGCGGCTGTCGGTGACGTCGACGACGGGCACCGGCGCCTCGCGGGACAGCCGCGTCGACGGGCCCTGCAGCCAGCCGTCCAGGACGGCGTCGCCGACGACGACGACCGGCAGGCCGCGGGCGCCCCGCACGAGGTCGAGCAGGGCCTTCACGCCGGCACCCGCTCGTGCAGCACGGCGAGCCAGTCGCGGACGAAGCGCTCGATGCCGAACCGCTCGCGGGCGAGGGTGCGCGCCCCGGCCGACAGCTCCGCGGCCTCGTCGCGGTCGGCGAGCAGCCGCTGCAGGTGGCCGGCGAGCCGGCGCTCGTCGGTCTCGACGTAGCCGTTGACGCCGTTCTGCACGGCCGTCGCCATCTCGGTCGTGGCGAGCCCGACGACCGGCAGCCCGAGCGCCATCGCCTCGCAGACCGCCAGCCCCATCGAGGTGTAGCGGATCGGGTTGAACAGGCAGCGGTAGGCCGGCAGCCGCTGGTGCAGCGCGCGCAGCGGGACGTCGCCGAGCCACCGGGCGTACGAGCTGCCGTTCATCCCGGCGAGGTCGACGGGCACCTGCGCGGACACCCGGTCGAACACGTCCGGACCGAGACGCCGCCCCCGACGGTAGAGGTTGTTGACGACGGTGACCGCGGCCGCGGTCTCGCCTGTCCAGGGCAGGTCGGGCACGACCACGCCGTGGTCGATGACGCGGGTCGGGGTGGCCCCGCTGTCCCACATCAGGGCGTTGTACGGGGTGACGTGCACCAACGTGGCGTCCTCGTCCTGCACGGGGTGCAGCGCGTCGTTGGGCCAACCCTGCGGCGGGTCGTGCTCGAGGTGCAGACGGGGGAGCTCGCCGGCGCGCCCGCCGAGCAACTCGTGCCGGTCGAGCTCCCAGTTGCGGCGGTGCTGGGTGACCACGAGGTCGAGCTCGGTGCCGGCGACCTCGTCGGCGGGGACCTCCACGACGTTGTCGGGCCAGTCGAAGCCGGCCGAGCGGCCGCCGTAGCCCTCGGGGTGGCCGGGCCGGACCGGCAGCACCCACGTCACCGGCACCTGGCTGAGGTACCACAGGTAGGAGCCGTGCACGTGCCAGGTGAGGACCCTCACGCGGCCACCTGCCGTACGGCGTCGGCGACCGTCTCGGGCGCGATGTCCAGGCACTCGTGGGCGTAGGGGCAGGTGAAGGCCCGGCACGGCGCGCACGTGGTGGGCACCCGGAGCAGCCTGGCAGGCACCGAGCGCGGCGCGAACTGCGACTCGTCCTCGGTGCCCGCGAACAGCACCACCACTGGCGTACCGACCGCGTCGGCCAGGTGCATGCCGCCGGAGTTGTTGGTCAGCGCGACGGCGGCGCCCGCGATCAGCGCGGCCAGCGCGGGCACGTCGAGCCTGCCGGCGAGGCCGACGACCCCCGGCCCGGTGATCCGGTCGACGAGCTCGGCCTCCTCGGCGGTGCCGACCACGGCGACGGGCAGGCCGAGCCGGCGGGCGGTCGCGGCGAACCGCTCAGGCGCCCAGCGCCGCGAGGGGCAGGAGGCGCCGGGGGCGAGGACGGCGTACGTCGCGGGCAGGCCGGCCTCGCGGCGGACCGTCTCGGCGCGCTCCCGGGCGTCGTCGGGCACCCGCAGCGACAGCCGCCGGCCGCGGTCGGGGACCCCGACGCTCGCCAGCAGGGCGAGCGCCCGGTCGGTCTGGTGCTGGCTGTCGGGTGGGGCCGGCAGCCGGTGGGTGAGCAGGCTGCCGCCGAACTCCTTGCTCACGCCGACCCGCACCGGCACGCCCGCGAGGTAGGCGGCGTAGGCGGCCGGCCAGGGCGACTGCGCGAAGGAGGTGAACACGACGACGGCGTCGTAGCCGCGCAGGCGCTCGACGACGGCGAGCTCGCGGGCCGGGTCGACCGGCAGGCGGCCGTCGGCGTCCTGCCAGACGGCGCGCAGCGCGTGCACCTCGTCGACGTCCTCGAGCAGGGGAGCGAGGGCGGCGCCGGCTGGGCTGGCGAGCAGGTCGAGCCGGGCCCCGGGAGCGAGCGCGGCGCGCAGGGCCCGCAGGGCCGGGGTCACCATGACGACGTCGCCGAGGTTGTCCAGGCGCACCGCGAGCACGCGGAACAGATCCGGCCAGTCGATGGCGCCCACGCCCAGCCTCCCCGGTGGGGACCGCGGTGCCCCCGCGGTGCCGCTTCCCGTCGGCGGCGCGGGGGAAACGACCGGCTCGCGTCGCCGTCCCGCAGGCCGCACCGCGCGCCGGGGGGCCGGCGCCGACGGTGCGTTTCCCGGTGGTCCCACCGGGGATCTCGACCGCCACGCCCGCGCCACCCGGAGGACGACATGGCTCCCCGTGCCACCAGGAGCAGGACCGACCAGGCCCACGTGATCCGGGCGTGTGCCCGCGAGGTGTTCGGGACGACGACCACAAGCGCGAGGCCGTGGTCATGCGGGCGATGAGCGAGGCCAAGCCCGGCATCGTCTACACCGCCACCCGCAAGAACGCCGAGCAGTACGCCGCCTCCTTGACCGAGCTGGGCATCGACGCTGCCGTCTACCACGCCGGGATGCGGGCGGCCGACCGCGAGGCGACCCAGTCCCGCTTCATGGCCGGAGGGCTGGACGTCGTGGTGGCGACGACGGCGTTCGGCATGGGCATCGACAAGGCCGACGTGCGCTTCGTGCTGCACGCGGAGGTCGCCGACTCCCTCGACAGCTACTACCAGGAGATCGGGCGGGCCGGTCGGGACGGCGGCCCGGCGGAGGCCGTGCTGTTCTACCGCGAGGCCTACCTGGGGCTGCGTACGTTCTTCGCCTCCGGCAGCGCCGACGAGACGGCCCTGCGCAAGGTGGCGACGCTCGTGCACCACGCGGGGGAGCCGGTCGCGCCGAGGGCGCTGGCCGAGGAGATGGACATGACGTCGACCCGGCTCGTGGGACTGGTCAACCTGCTCGAGGAGGCCGACGCCCTCGAGGTGACCGAGGACGGCGCGATCGTGCCCGCCGACGACGGGGCGACGCTCAGGCAGGCGGCGGCCGCCGCCGTGGAGGTCGCCGAGTCACACAAGAAGGTCGAGCAGTCCCGGCTGACGATGATGCGCGGGTACGCCGAGACCCGCGGCTGCCGGCGGCAGTACCTGCTCGCGTACTTTGGCGAGCAGCTCGACGCGCCGTGCGGCCACTGCGACACCTGCGAGGCCGGCGCCGCGCTGGAGCAGCCGGATGCCGACACGTCGCCCTTCGCGGTGCTGGGGCGGGTCGAGCACAGGGAGTGGGGGGAGGGTCTGGTCATGCGCTACGAGGGCGACCGGATCGTCGTGCTGTTCGACGAGATGGGCTACCGGACGCTGTCGCTGCCGACCGTCGCGCGCCTCGGCCTGCTGCGGGAGCTGTGACGTGCGGACCGGGGTCGCCGGGCCTGCGTTGTCCGCGGGGGCCGAGGAGCCGACGGTGACCGGGGGAGGCCCACGCCGAGCGCGCGAGGTCGACGCCGTGGTCGTCGGAGGTGGTCCGGCCGGGCTGGCCGCGGCGTCCTGGCTGGCCCGCTACCGCCGCTCGGTCGTCGTCGTCGACAGCGGCGACTACCGCTCCGGCATGGTCGAGCGCTCGCACGGCTACCTGGGCCGCGACCCGCAGACCCCCGCCGAGCTGCTCGAGCGCGGCCGCGAGGAGGTCTGCGCCTACCCGACCGCGGAGATCCGGCCCGGCCGGGTGTCCCGGGTCGAGCGTCGCGAGGACGGGTTGTTCGCGGTCGGCGACGATCTCGTCTGCCACCGCCTGGTGCTCGCGTGCGGGGTCCTGGACGCCGTTCCGGACATCGAGGGCTTCGCGACGCACTACGGCGCGTCGGTGTTCCACTGCCCCGCCTGCGACGGCTACGAGTCCCGGGACCGCGACGTGGTGGCCGTCGGCTGGGACGCGCACCTGGTGGGGTTCTCCTCCACGCTGCTCAACTGGGCGCGCTCGGTGACGATCGTCACCGCCGGCCGCCGCTTCAAGGGCGACGAGGCCTGTCGGGCCACGATCGCCGGCAACGGCAACGAGCTCGTCGAGCAGGGCGCCGTCCGCTTCGTGGGCGAGCGCGGCGCCCTCCGGGGCCTGGAACTGGACGGCGGCCGGGTGCTGCCCACCTCGCTGGTCTTCTTCTCCCTCGCCCACTCGCCGCGGACCGACCTGGCCGCCGCGCTGGGCTGCGCCGTCGACGACGAGGGCTACGTCGTCGTCGACGCCGAGGGGCGGACGAGCGTGCCGGGCGTCTACGCCGCCGGTGACCTCACGCCGGGCCTGCAGCTGGTGCAGCGCGCGACGGCCAGCGGAGCGGTCGCGGGCGTCGGCGCGGCGCAGTCGCTGTTCGGCGCCGCCGGTGCCCCCACCTCCCCCACCCCGGCTCCCCACCCGACGGTCCCCGGCCAGGGCGGCTGACCGCGACCTGGCACGACCGTCCGGGCAACAGGACGCCCCGCCCTCCAAGAGTGGACGGGGCGTCGCGGCGGGAGGGAGCTAGCTCACGGCGTCCTTGGCCTTGGCGAAGCCGGCGCCGGCAGCGCCGGTGACGGCGGTGCCGATCGCGGACGGCAGGCCCTTGACGCTGCCCTTGACGACCTCGCTGGTGCGCTGCTGCTCCTCGTGCAGCGAGGAGCTGGCGAGGATCCCGCCGGTGAGGACCGGGATGGCCCACTGCAGCGCGGACAGCTGCTTCTGGGCCTTCGCGACCTCGGCCGGCGTGGTGGACAGCGAGTCGGTCCCACCGGCGACCGGGACGTCTCCGGCGGTCTGCATCTTCTTGCCGAGCACCCGGGAGTAGGCCGTGGCGGCGAGGGCGGCCGCGGTCAGCGCGAACTTGGCGTTGGTGTTGGCGAGCACGCCCTGCTGGGTGGCGACCCGGCCCTTGTTCTCCTTGAGCAGCTGCGCGCCGCCGAACAGGTGCGCGCCGATCGCGAGGGCGTTGACGGGCGTCCAGCGGGCCCAGCCGGCGTTGGCGACCCGGGCCCGCTGACGCGGGTCGTCGACGTCGGCAGCCGCACCGTTCACACCGATCGCGCCCATCAGCGTGCCGCCGAACCACGCCGCGAGGCCGGCGTCGTGCAGGAAGTGCGCGAGCGTGTTGCGCTGAGCCATGAGGTTCCTCCGAGATAAGGGGCAGCGGACTGCGTCACTCCCGACTACCCCCGGTCCGCGCGCGCGGAACCCTCGTCCCGGCCCGGCCCTTCCGGTCGCCGGCACGATCTGCCACAGTCGGCGCGAGCCCGGCGCCCCGGGCCCTGACGGAGGAGGTGGGGGTCGTGCCGGCAGCGCCCGAGGGGACCTCCGAGGCGTACGCGGTGGTGGTCTACCGCACCGACGGCGTCTGGCAGGCCGGCCTGCTCCCCGATGCTCTCACCGAGGACCTGGACGGGCTGATCTCGGCGGTCCGGCAGCACTCCGGCGACGGCGGCAGCTTCGCCCTCGTCGACGTGGCGCACGAGTTCTTCGTCGTCGTGCGGGTCGTCATGGGCCGCGTACGGCTGCTGCTGTCGGACGTGACCGCGGCCGTCGCCTGGGAGCTGGCCGGGCAGGTCGTCGAGCACCTCGACCTGGAGGTGCCTGGCGACGACGACCTGGAGGACGTCTGGCCGGCCGGTGACCTCGGCGTGTTCGACGACCTGGGGATGGACGAGATGGAGCTCGGCACGGTCCTGGCCGACCTGGATGCCTACGCCGACGAGATGCTGTTCACGATCGCCAGCCGGATGGGGTTCGCGGACGTGTACGAGCGGGTAGTCGACGCCGTCGTCGACTGACTCGCTGCTTCCTTTCGGAGATCCGCTGTGCCGTACTTCGCCGCCGCCCTCGCCCGTGCCGCGGGCGGCTGGTCCGCCTCGGAGGTCGATCTCGACGAGGTCGAGGACCTGGAGGAGCTGGCCGAGCTCCTGCGCGAGCTGACCGGTGCGGGCGAGGGGCCGGCGCTGCTGCTGCTCGAGGAGGACGACGAGTACGTCGCCGTGGTGCGGGTCGACGGGGGGCCGGGCGCGCTCGATGAGCCGCGGATCTTCCTGTCCGACCAGCGGGCCGTCCAGGCCAGCGCCGTCGCCGCGATGCTGTGCGAGGACGCGGTGCTCGCCGAGCACGCCGACGACGACGAGGGCACCCGGCCGGTCGCCGAGCCGGTCGGCGACACCGGCCTGCTCGCCGACCTCGGGACGCCCGCCGACGACCTGCTCGGGCTGTGCGCGGAGGAGGGCCTGCTGCCCGCCGACGTGCTCACCGCCCTGTGCGAGCGCGCCGGCTGCCTCGAGGCGCTGGAGCAGGTCCGCGAGGGGTGAGCCGGTACGACGGGCCGATGCGCGAGGCCCTCGCCCAGGCCGTGCTGGCGCCCGGGCACGGCGACGTGCCGGTCGGCGCCGTTCTGCTCGACGAGGCCGGCGCGGTGCTGGCCGCCGCGCACAACGACCGGGAGGGCGCCGGCGACCCCACCGCGCACGCCGAGCTGCTCGCGCTGCGCGCCGGCGCGGCGGCCCGGGGGCGGTGGCGGCTGGACGGCTGCACCCTCGTCGTGACCCTCGAGCCCTGCACCATGTGCGCCGGCGCGCTGGTGCTCGCCAGGGTGGCGCGGGTGGTCTTCGGAGCTGTCGACCCGAAGGCCGGCGCGGCGGGCTCGCTCTGGGACGTGCTGCGCGACCGGCGGCTGAACAGCCGGCCGGAGGTCGTCGGCGGCGTGCTCGAGCAGGACTGCGGCGCCCTGCTGCGGGACTTCTTCCAGGGGCGGCGAGGGCTCGGCTAGGATCGCCGGCGGTGGCGTGTCCGAGCGGCCGAAGGAGCACGCCTCGAAAGCGTGTGACGTGGCAACACGTCCGTGGGTTCAAATCCCACCGCCACCGCCACCCCACCGCCACCACCCACCACCCACCGCCACCGCCAGGCCAGCTCCGCTCGCCAGCATCGCCTGGTCTGTGACGAGGGCCCCTTGCACATCGCCTGGGGCCCTCGTCACAGACGCGTCGGACCTCGGCGGAGGCGCTTCCGCCGTCTCCGTCATCGGCCATTGCGCGCAGGTAGCGCTGTTCCGACCGGGTGGCGCGGTCCCAGCGCCCGGAAGAAGCCGTCGTCCAGGGTTGCGCGACCCTTGGCTGCACCGATGCGCGTCGGCCGGGGTCATGCCGGGTCCAGGGGCGTCGTTCCAGGTGTCCTGGCCGAACTGTTGGAGGAAGTACAGGTACCCGGACGTCTCCTGCACGATAAGAGACACGGCGTCCTCCTCCCCATGCACTACACGTCAGTAGAGATTATGAGAACTGGTCCGCGTACTCGACCCGCTCGGCGCGACGAGGGTCACGGCGTCGAACCCCGACGTGCCTGCCTGGTCAGGGCTGGACACGCCGTAGGCGCCGGCTCGTCACTCCTGGGCCGCCGCGCGTTCGGCAGATGCTTACCTGTTGGCACCAGGGTGGGGCCGACCCTCCCCGAGCTACAGGAGCGCAGATGCCCGCGTCCGAACCCTCCCCCCTGTCCCGCCGGTCTTTCCTCGGGCGGTCGGCCGCCGCTGGTCTCGGCGTCGCGCTCGTCGGCAGCGTCGACACGCTGTTCGGCGCCAACGCGGCCGCCGCCGACAGCGCCGGCGACCCGGTCGGCTACGGCCCGCTCGTCGACGACCCGAAGGGCATCCTGGCGCTGCCGTCGGGCTTCTCCTACACCATCGTCGCCGAGTCGGGGGTGACCCGCCTCGAGGGCGGCGACCCCACCCCGTCCGACCCGGACGGCACCGCGTCGTTCCGGCGGCCGGGCGGGGACGGCAGCGTGCTGGTCAACAACCACGAGATCAGCGGGGACGAGGAGTTCGGGGTGCCGCTTCGGCCGGGCTTCGTCTACGACGAGCAGGCGCGCGGCGGTACGACCACCATCGTCGTCGACGGGCAGGGCAGGCGGGTCAAGGAGTACGTGAGCCTGGCCGGCACGCACAACAACTGCGCGGGCGGCCGTACGCCCTGGCAGACCTGGCTGACCTGCGAGGAGACCGAGGAGGTGCTCGGCAAGCCGCACGGCTACGTCTTCGAGGTCGACCCGCACGACCAGGACGCCAACCGTGACCCGCAGCCGATCAAGGCACTCGGCCGGTTCGCGCACGAGGCGGTCGTGGTCGACCCCGACGAGGGCCGGCTCTACCTCACCGAGGACGCCTCGGAGCCCCACGGGCTGCTCTACCGCTTCACGCCCCCCGCCTACGCGCAGCCGCTGGGCAAGGGCTCACTGCGCGAGCTGGGGGCCAACGTCGGCCGGCTGGAGGCGCTCAAGGCCTTCGACGGCAGCGGCCGTTTCGTCGCCGACCTGTCGGTGGCCAGCCGACCGGGGACGACGTACGGCACCGAGTGGGTCGTCGTCCCGGACCGCGACGCGACCACGGTGCCCACCCGGATGCAGTTCGGCGACCGTGCGGTGACCCGCAGCCGCAAGCTCGAGGGGATGTGGTGGGCCGACGGCGGCGCCTACTTCGTCAGCTCGTTCGCCCGGACCGAGGACGGCAGCGCCGCTCAGCACGACGGGCAGGTGTGGTTCCTGGACCCGCTCGCCGACACCATCACCCTCAAGCTGCGCTTCGCCTACTCGCCGAGGAACCAGGACGTCAACCCGGACGGGCCCGACAACATCACCGTGTCGCCGTACGGCGGGGTGATCCTCGCCGAGGACGGCGAGGGCGTGCAGCACCTGCTGGGCTCCAACTCCCGCGGCCAGACCTTCTTCTTCGCGCGCAACGACATCAGCGAGGGCGAGTTCGCCGGGCCGAACTTCTCCGCGGACAAGAAGACGATGTTCGCCAACATCCAGGACCCGGGGCTCGTCTTCGCGATCACCGGGCCGTTCGCCCGGCTGCCGTAGCCGAGCGGTCGGCCCGGAGGCAGCACCGGGCCGGCCCTCAGGGCGTGGCCATCGCCCGGCTCAGCGCCCGTGCAGCCAGTCCCGCAGCCGCGGGTCGGACGCCTCGGCCCGCACCTGCGGCCAGCGGGCGGCCGCGGCCTCGGCCCGGGCCTGCTCCAGGCCGTGCAGCCGGCCGAAGGTGAAGCCGTTCTCGCCCGCGCCGTACGCGATCACCGCGAGCTCGCGCAGCACGTCGCGGGTCACCACGCCGTCCTGGTGCTCGCCGAGCACCTCCTGCAGCCGGGTGACGGCCTTGGCGTACGCGGTGGCCGGCTTGCCGTAGAGCGAGGCCACGGCCTCCGCGGCGTAGCGCGCCCGCTTGGCGTCCTTGCGGGCCTCGTGCAGCAGCAGGTCCTGCTCCGCGGCGGTCGCGTCCTCGGCCGCCGCCATCTCGCGGTTCAGCCGCTTCCAGGCGCGCAGCACAAGGTTGGGCAGGACGTCGCGGGCGCGGTCGCGGGCCAGCGGCAGCAGCGGTGGGTCGGTGACGAGGGCGTCCAGGGTGTCGAGCAGCCGCAGGTAGCGCTCGCCCTCCAGCTCGACGAGGACGGCGTCGTGGGCGCTGCGATAGCGCTTCTCGAGAACCAGGTCGATCCGGGTGGCGACGGGCCCGAGGACGAGCTCGGGGTCCTGCTCCGCCACGAGCCCGCGCAGGCGGGCGTGCATGACCTCGGTGTCACGGACCGCACCCAGCACGGTCGCCAGCCAGCGCAGCTCCTCGCGCAGCGGGTCCGTGGCGCTGCGGTCGAGCAGCGGACGGAACGTGCTCAGTGCACTGCGCAACCGGCGGGTCGCCACCCGCATCTTGTGCAGCGCGTCCGGCAGGTCGCGGCGCACCTGCGGGTCGCGGACCACGAGCTCCTCGACCTGCTGCTGCAGGTGGGCCTGCAGCACGCCGGCGGCCGTCACCTTGCGCGACGACAGCGGTCGCTGCCCCCACCACGGCGCCTGCCCGTCGACGACGGCCCGCCGCCCCAGCACCCGGCCGACCTTGGAGCCGGAGCCCGACGGCGTCGCCCCGGCCGCGAGCAGCCGCTCCTGCACCTCGTCGAGCATCGAGCGCGGACCGTCGACCAGCTCGACCTCCCACTCCCGCCAGACGAGGTCGGCCGCGTCCGCGCGCGACGTGCGGCCGCGCACGAGGTCGTCGGCGAGCTCGGCCAGGACGTGCCCGCCCTGCCCGACCAGGCGCCGGACACCACGGCTCGTCGTCAGGTGGGCGACCGGCAGCAGCGGGCGCTCGCGGGTCCGGGCGCGCACCAGCGCGTGGAGCTCCGCCGGCACCTCCGTGGCCGCGTCGTCGCCCGGCAGGGCGATCTCCTCCCGGTCCGCGCCGTACGGCAGCTTGAGGTGCCAGCCGGCGTCGCTGCCGCCGGTACGGCGCCGCAGGGTGATCCCGGCGGCGCGCAGGCGCAGGTCCTCGGTGTCGAAGTAGGTCGCGTCCAGCTCGTACCGCTCGGCCAGGACGCGGACGACGCCCGGCAGCCCGGCCAGGTCCGGCAGGTCGGTGTCGGCGCCGACGTCGTACTTGCGCTCGACCTCCACCATCGCGGTCGTCACGACAGGTCCTCCTCGTCCGGCGCCGGGTCCAACTCTGTCAGCCTGCCCACCCGGCGGTCCGACACGCCCCGGCCGTGAGTGCCGGAGCGGTTGACCAGGCGTCGGCGTCACGCGACGCGCTGCGACATCAGGCTGGTTTGATGACCCTTCCACGACCGTCGAGGAGACCCGTGCCCGTCCCGCCGTCCGCCCTGACCCGGCGCCGCCTGCTGACCCTCGGCGCCGGCGCTGGGGCCGCCGCCCTGCTCGCCGCGTGCGGGGAGGGGGCCAGCAGCACGTCGGCGGCGGCCGGGGGCGCCAGCCCCACCGGCGACCCGGTCACCGTCAAGACCTGCGTGTACGCCAAGAACCACGCGTCCTCGGCGCTGTACTGGCAGCAGTTCGCCCCGAAGAACTGGACGATCGAGGTCACCCCCGTCACGGGGTCGGCCCAGATCCAGGACGCGCTGGAGTCCGGGCAGCTCGACTTCGGCCTGCTGGGTGCGTACACGACGGTCATCGCTGCCTCCGAGGGCAAGCTCACGTCGAAGATCGTGGGGATGATCGCGCGGCAGGGCATCGGCCTGATCGGCCGCAAGGGCGAGGTCGCGACGGTGGCCGACCTGCGGGGCAGGAAGGTCGCCGTGCCGCCGCCCGGCGCGCAGGTGCTGATCCTCACCGAGCTGCTGCGCACGGCCGGCCTCACCCTGGGCGGGGACGTCACCGCCGTCCCGCTGGGCTACGCCGACCATCCCGCGGCCCTGGAGCGCGGCGACGTCGACGCCTACATCGGCACCGAGCCGCTGTGCACGCAAAGCGTCGTCAACGGTGTAGGCGTGCGCCTGCCCGAGGTCTCCCGCACCCCGCTCGGCGACTTCAACACCGCCAACTGGGCCTCCGGCAAGATCCTCAAGGAGCGGCCGGACGTGGTGCGGACGGTCGCCCGGCTGCAGAAGCAGGCGGCCGACTACCTCACGCCCGGCGGCGTCAACGACCGGGCGCACTGGCACGAGCTGCTCGTCGACCAGTTCGGCTACACCGACCAGGTCTACGAGGCCGTGCTGGACGATGTCGGCGCGGTGTGGACGTTCGACAAGGCCCGCGAGGACCAGGTCGTCGGCGCCGGCCGACTGCTGCTCGCCAGCGGCGTCATCAAGGCCGAGCCGGACTACGAGGGCCTGTTCGCCCGCGCCTACTGGGACGCGTGAACCCGCCGTGACCCCTGCCGCCGGGAGCCTGCTGGACCAGGCCCCCGTCGCCGTGCTGCCCGGCACGGTGGCGGGCCGGCGGACCCGGCGGCCGCGCCGGCTGCTCGGCCTGCTCGCGCCGCTCGCCCTGCTGGCCACCTGGCAGGCGGTGTCCGCGGGCGGGCTGGTCTCCACCCGGCTGCTGCCGGCGCCTTCGACGGTGCTGACGTCGCTGCTGGAGTTCTTCCTCGGCGAGCGGCGGCGCACCTTCGCCGGCGTCGTCCCGTACGCGGGAGCCGGCTTCGAGCACCTCGGCGCCAGCCTGACCCGGTGCGCCGTGTCGTGGCTGCTCGCGGTCGCCGTCGGCAGCAGCGTCGGGCTGCTGCTCGGGCTCTCGCCGCTGTGTCGCGACCTGCTCGACCCGGTGCTCAACGCGCTGCGCGCGGTCCCGCTGTTCGCCTGGTTGCCGCTGGTGCTCATCTGGTTCGGCATCGGGGAGGGCGCCGCCCGGGCGCTGATCTTCCTCGGTGCGCTGTGGCCGGTGCTCGTGGCCACCGCCGACGCCACCGCCCGGGTGCCGCGGGCGCACATCGAGACCGCGCGCATGCTCGGCACCCCGCGGCGGGCGCTGTGGCGCGCCGTCTACCTCCCGAGCGCGCTGCCCGAGGTGCTCACCGGTCTGCGCCTGTCGCTCACCCTCGCCTGGACGTGCGTCATCGTCGGGGAGCTGTCCGGCACCGACCTCGGCGTCGGCGCGATGATGAACGCCGCCCGGGAGACCGGCCGCACCGAGCAGGTCGTCGTCGGCATCGTCGTGTTCGCGACCGTCGGTCTCGCCGCCGACCTGCTGCTGCGCGGCGTCACCCGCCGCTGGGTGCGCTGGGCCGACCGGTGAGCGCGGGCACGCTGCGCGTGCACGGCCTGTCCCTGTCGTACGGCGCCCTGCCCGTCCTCGACCGGGTCGAGCTCGAGGCGCGGCCCGGGCAGGTGCTCTCGGTGCTCGGACCCAGCGGCTGCGGCAAGTCGACGCTGCTGCGGCTGCTCGCCGGCTTCGAGACGCCGACCGCCGGCGAGGTGCTGCTCGACGGGGTGCCCGTCCGGTCGCCGTCGCCCGCCCGGGGCATGGTGGCCCAGGCCGGCGGCCTGTTCCCGTGGCTGACGCTGCGCGACAACCTGGCGTACGGCCCGAAGGCGCTGGGCATGCCCGCCGACGAGGTGCGCGGGACCGTCGCCGACCTGCTCGCCGCCACCGGGCTCGAGGGCTTCGCCGACGCGCTGCCCCGGGCGCTGTCCGGCGGGATGCGACAGCGGGCCGCGATCGCGCAGGTGCTGGCCAACCGCCCGCCCGTGCTGCTGCTCGACGAGCCGTTCGGCGCGCTGGACGCGCAGACCCGGCTGCGCATGCACGAGTGGCTCGGCGCGCTGCTCGCCGAGCGGCCGACGACGACGCTGCTCGTCACGCATGACGTCGAGGAGGCGCTGCTGCTCGGGGACCGGCTCGCGCTGCTGTCCGGACGACCGGCCCGGGTCGTCGACGAGGTGCCGGTGCCCTTCCCGCCGCACCGCGGCCGGGCCGTGCTCGCCGACCCGCGCTTCGTGCGCCTCAAGGCCGAGGTGCTCGAGCGGGTCCTCGCGGCCTGAGGTCCCGGCGGCCCGGGAGGCTCGGCGGCCCGGGAGGCTCCATCCGCTCGAGGGTCGGGTCCCGACCCGCATGCAGGCCTGCAAGCGGGTCGGGACCCGACCCTCGCGGGCTTGCGGCTCACTGTCAGCCGGCGCCCGGGCTCTCGGGTTCGATGTCGCCTGCGGCGCCCGGTGGGGTCGACCCGCGGTTTCCGGCGCCCTCGCTGCCGCTGCCGCTGTCGGGGCAGAAGACGCTGCGGTCCGAGCTCACGGCGCAGTTGAGGTCTTCGCCGCCGCCCGGGCCGATCTTGCCCGGGGATGGCTCGGGAAGTGGGATGTCCCGCGGCGCCGGCGCGACTCCGGCGAAGACCGCCGAGCCGCGCCGGGCCAGCGACGCCGGGTCCATCGCCACGACGCCCTGCGGCGTCACCGCGTAGCCGATGTCGCCGTCGATGAGCACCCGCTCGACCGTGGTGCTCGGGCCGACGTCGAGCCGTCCGGCCTCGACCAGGTGGAAGTCCGGGGTCACCCGTACGCCGAGCGCGAAGGACCGCGACCGGTCCGTCCCGGGCTGCCAGGAGGTGAACGGCAGCGTGCCGAGCCGCCGCTGCGGGTGGTAGCCGAAGGCCCGGGAGTCCTCCGAGGCCGGGCTGTGGCCCTGGCCGAGCGCAAGCCGGTCGACCTGCCTGGGGTGGGCCCGGTCGGTGAGGTCGAACAGCGACAGCTGGAAGCCGGTGATCCGGCCGGAAGCGTCGGCGTCCTGCCCCACCGCCAGCAGCCGGTCGTCGCCGACCGGGTGCAGGTAGCTCGAAAACCCCGGGATCTTGAGCTCGCCGAGCCGCCGCGGGCGTGCCGGGTCGCTGAGGTCGAGCACGTACAGCGGGTCGGTCTGCCGGAAGGTGACGACGACGGCGAGGTCGCCGAAGTAGCGGACGGCGTGGATGCGCTCGTCCTGGCCGAGGCCGTCCAGCCGGCCGCGCTCGACCAGCCGGCCGCCGTCCTCCGCGAGCACGACCATGCTGGACGAGGTCTGCCCACCCCCGTCCCACGGTGGCTGCAACGTCGTCGCGACGCGCAGGTGACCCTCATGCTCGGACAGCGCCCAGCGCCCGTACAGGTAGCCGTGCACCGACCCTGAGCCGAGGTAGCGGGTGCTGGTCGGCGAGGACGTGTCGAAGGCGTGCACCTCGGTCGTGACGTCGTCCGGTGCCGCCGCGATGGCCCGGCGGGTGCCCGGCTGGACCGGTCCGACCGTGCCCCAGCGGCTGGTCGCGACGTACAGCCGGTCGGTGGAGGCGTAGACCAGATCGCCGTCCGTGGTGACCGCGGTGCTGCGCACGGCGGTGAGCCCGGCCGCAGGCCGCAGCGTCGTCACCAGCAGCGTGCCGACACCGGGGGCGCCGCCCTGCGCGTGCTGGACGGCGCTGCAGTCGACAGCCGGCGCGTTGGACAGCTCGGCCCCGTCCGGTCCCCGGTGTACGGCGGTGGGCAGGATCTGGCCGACCGTGGCCTGCCCTTCGGCCCGGCGGTTCTGCTCCAGGGCCGCCCGCTCCTGCCCCGGCCCCGACGGCTCGGCCGGCGATCTCCCGGCGACCCGCGGCGTCGACGTCGTCACCAGCCGGACGGTGCCGTCGACCAGCCGCGCGGAGAGGTACCGGCCGTCGAGGTCGAGCGTCTCGAGGATGCGCGGCGCGCCAGGGTCGGCGATGTCGACGAGCACCAGCCGGACGACGTGGTCGCCGGGGAGCGGGATGCCGATCGGCATCGACCCGACGGGCCCGTCGGCGCCGGCGCCCACGGCGGGCTCGGGTGTGGCCGGCGGCGGCGCGACCGGGGTGACCGAGCTCCCGGCCGGCGGCGGGGCCGCCGCCATCATCCGGTCCCCGGCGCCGCCCGGCCCCGCCCTCCCGTCCTCGGCGACGGGCCGGCCGCCCGACCCCCCGACCGGGGGACGCCGACCTCGCGAGCTCACCCCGGTAGTGCTCCAGCATCGCGTCGCAGTCGGGCCACGGCACCAGCCCGGCGGCGTACGCCGTGCGGGCGCCCCCCGGGAGCACGGTCAGCACGCCGGCGCCCACGGCCAGGGCCACGACCACCCCGACGCGGACGTACCTAGAGCGTCGAGCCGGTGAAGCAGGCGCCGGTGAAGCGGTCATCACGGTCTCCTCGCGAGGTGTCCTGCTCGCTAAGACGCAGCGCGAGCCGACTCGGCTCCCCTGTCGGGCGCCGATCTGCCCGTCCGCGTCCCGCTGGGGGCAGGTGGGGAGCTGTCCGCCGTGCCCGAATTGGTGGAGGCGTAGCCACGGCGGATCGAGCCTGGGCCGTCCTAGACAGCGCGGTCGCGGCCCTGCCAGGAGGGCGCGCGCAGTTCGCGCTGAAGCACCTTCATCGCCCCGGGCAGCGGGAGCGGCTCCTCGCGGAACGTCACCGTCCCGGGAACGTTGTCGCCGGCGACCATTCCGTGGCGCTCACAGCGCGGCCTGCTCCTCGCGGTCGAGCTCCACGCTGCGGCGCAGCGCGGCGTGCAGCGAGGTCGGGGTGAGCACCCCGAGGTAGCGGTCGGTGCCCGGCTCGAGGACCGCCACCCAGCCGGCGTCGTGCTGGAGCATCTCGGCCATCGCCACCTTCAGGGTCGCGTCGGAGGACACCGACGCGGGCAGGCGCTGCAGCCGGTCGGTGACGGCCCCGTCGCCGGCGAGGCGCTCGGCGGAGACGTAGCCGCGCAGGTCGCCCGACGGGTCGAGCACGACCGCGAAGCCGCGCGCCAGCACGCGGCGGGCCTCGGCGAGGGTGTCGTCGGGCGCGACCACGGTGGGCTTGTCGAGGTCCTCGGTGTCAATGGGCGTGACCGCCAGCCGGCGCAGGCCGCGGTCGGCGCCGACGAAGTCCGCCACGAACGGCGAGGCGGGCGAGCCCAGCAGGGCGGCCGGGGTGTCGTACTGCTCGAGCACACCGCCCTGCCGGAACACCGCGATCCGGTCGCCGAGGCGCACCGCCTCGTCGATGTCGTGCGTGACGAACACGATCGTCTTGCGCACCGCCTCCTGCACCCGCAGGAACTCCGACTGCAGCCGGTCGCGGGCGATCGGGTCGATCGCCGAGAACGGCTCGTCCATGAGCAGCACTGGCGGGTCGGCGGCCAGCGCGCGGGCCACCCCGACCCGCTGTCGCTGGCCGCCGGACAGCTGTGCCGGATAGCGGTCGCGGTAGACCGCCGGGTCGAGCCCGACGAGCTCGAGCAGCTCGTCGGTGCGGGTCCGGGTGCGGCGCCTGTCCCAGCCGAGCAACGTCGGCACGGTGCCGACGTTGTCGCCGACCTTCTGGTGCGGGAACAGCCCCACCTGCTGGATGACGTAGCCGATCCGCCGACGCAGCTCGACCCGGTCGACCCGGGTGACGTCGTCGCCATCGAGCAGGATCCGGCCGGTCGTCGGCTCGATGAGCCGGTTGACCATCTTCATGGTCGTGGTCTTGCCGCATCCGGACGGCCCGACCAGGCAGACCAGCTCGCCCCGGCCCACCTGGAGGTCCAGGCGCTCCACCGCGACGGTGCCGTCGGGGTAGCGCTTGCTGACCCCCTCCATGCTGAGCATGGCCGTCGCGTCCGTACCGGGCCCGTGACCGATCACGGCCGAAGGGTAGGGGACAGTGGCGGAGGATGCGAGATTCGAACTCGCGAGGGGTTGCCCCCAACACGCTTTCCAAGCGTGCGCCATAGGCCAACTAGGCGAATCCTCCGCCGCTGACTCTAGCGGTCCCCGGGCAGGCGCCGGCGACCCCGCGGGACGTCTACAGTGACCGGCAGACCCCTCGCGCGGCGCGCACCTCGCTGAACCCCCCCAGGGCCGGAAGGCAGCAAGGGCAGGCGGGCTCTGTGCGGGTGTGCGAGGGGTCCTTCGACGTCCCGGAGGTCTTGTTGAGCCTGGCGCTGTACCGCAAGTACCGGCCGGGCACCTTCGCCGAGGTGAAGGGCCAGGAGCACGTCACCGGTCCGCTCCGCCAGGCGCTGACCAACGGCCGCATCCACCACGCCTACCTGTTCAGCGGGCCGCGTGGCTGCGGCAAGACGTCCAGCGCGCGGATCCTCGCCCGTTCGCTCAACTGCGAGCAGGGGCCCACCCCTGACCCGTGCGGGGTCTGCGACTCGTGCGTGGCGCTGGCGCCCAACGGCAGCGGATCGCTGGACGTCATCGAGATCGACGCGGCCTCTCACAACGGCGTCGACGACGCCCGAGACTTGCGGGACAAGGCCTTCTACGCGCCGGTGTCCGCCCGCTTCAAGGTCTACATCATCGACGAGGCGCACATGGTGACCACGGCGGCGTTCAACGCGCTGCTCAAGCTGGTCGAGGAGCCGCCGGAGTTCGTGAAGTTCGTCTTCGCGACCACCGAGCCCGAGAAGGTCCTGCAGACCATCAGGTCGCGTACGCACCACTACCCCTTCCGACTGATGCCGCGCCGGGACCTCACTGCGCTGCTCACCGAGGTCCTCGCCGCCGAGGGCATCGCCGCCGAGCCCCCGGTGATCCCGCTGGTGGTCCGGGCCGCCGCCGGCTCGGCGCGCGACGGGCTGTCGATTCTGGACCAGGTGCTCGCCTCGGCCGGGGAGGGCGGGGTCACCCGCGAGGCCGCCGCGGGGTTGCTCGGGGTGACGCCCGACGTGCTGCTCGACGACGTGCTCGACGCCTTCGCCGTCGGCGATGCGACCGCTGTCTTCGGCACCGTCGACCGGGTGATGGAGGGCGGGCACGACCCTCGCCGGTTCGCCGCCGACGTCCTCGAGCGGCTGCGCGACCTCGTCATCCTCGACGCGGTGCCCGACGCGGGCAGCAAGGGCGTCCTCGACTGCCCGGCCGAGCAGCTCGAGCGGATGGCCCGGCAGGTCGCTGCCTTCGGCACGGCCGGGCTGTCGCGGGCCGCCGACCTGTTCCACGCCGGGCTCACCGAGATGCGCGGCACCACCGCGCCGCGGCTGCTGCTGGAGCTCGTCTGCGCGAGGGTGCTGCTGCCGACGGCGTCCTCGGACGCGGTCGTCAGCAGGGTCGAGCGGTTGGAGCGGCGGTTCGACATCGGGGGACCGTCCCCCGCCGCGCCACCCGCCGCCGCGCCGCCCTTCGTGGCCCACCCCCCGCCCTACGTGGCCCCCTCCCGCGTCACCCCCACCCCCGCCGCCCCCGGCCCGCTCGCGTCGAGCTCAGCCGCCGCCGACCCCGCCGTCGCCGGCGCGGCGTCGAAGACTCCCGTCGCGCCGGAGCGACCACTGCCCGGCACGCCGGACGACAGTTCGGACCTGACCGCCTGGCCGCCCCCGGCCGCCCCCGGCGGTGCCTCGGCGGCTTCGGCCGCGGTGTCCACCGCAGCCCCGTCGGCCACAGCCCCGTCGGCCACAGCCCCGCCGGTGGCCGGCCCGGCCGGAAGCCCGGAGGCGGTCGGCCCGGGAGGCCTCGACGCCGCCGAGGTACGCCGGGCCTGGGACGCCATCCTCCTGCGGGTCAAGGAGTCCAAGCGGGTCACCCACGCGCGGCTGTCCGAGACCACGGTCGCGGCGCTCGAGGGCACCCGGCTCTCGGTGTCGTTCACCACCCCGACACTGGCCCGGCAGTTCGCCGAGGGGGTTCACGTCGACGTCCTCAAGGAGGCCCTGCGGGAGGTGCTCGGCGCTGACCTGTCCGTGGTGTGCGTGTCCGGCGGCTCGCCGGGCGGCGGCAGCGGCGGCCGGCGCAGCAGCGGACGGGGTGGCAGCAGTGGCCCGCCGGACGCCTCCCGACCAGGGAGACAAAGCGGTCTCGGGGGTAGCGGCGGGCCGGGGGGCGATGCCTCCCGGCCGGTCCCGGTGCCCCCGCACGAGGGCTTCGCACCCGGTGACGAGGCCGCCGACGACGACGGCGGGGACGTTCCGGTCGAGCGAGGCGAGGATGCCGCGCTGCGCCTGGTGGAGCGGGCGCTCGGGGGGCGGGTCGTCGGCACCATCGGCGAGTGATGTCGCCCAACTCTGCTCGCTGGGCCGGGATCAGCTGTGGGCGTGCAGAGCCGGGGCGGGGCCACGTTCACCTATGGCCGGACGCTCGCCAAGCCCTGCCGGCCCGGGGAGGTGATCTTCCGGCTCGCAGGGAGGTCTCAGCCGGCGCCCCGCTGCCCCGCCCCCGTACGCTCGGGTGCACCCGACAGCAGGAGCACAGCGTGAAGCCAGGCGGCCAGCCCAACATGCAGCAGCTCATGAAGCAGGCGCAGAAGATGCAGCAGCAGGTGATGGCGGCGCAGGAGGAGTTGGCCCAGGAGCAGGTGCAGGGCAGCGCCGGCGGCGGGCTCGTCACGGCGACCGTGACCGGCTCGGGTGACGTCGTGGCCGTGAAGATCAAGCCGGAGGCGGTCGACCCGGACGACGTCGAGAGCCTGGAGGACCTCGTGGTCGCGGCGCTGCACGACGCGGCCCGGGCGTCGGCCGCCCTGCAGGCCGAGCGCATGGGCCCGCTGACCGGCGGCATGGGCGGCCTCGGCCTGCCCGGGATGTAGGCCCGCTCCTTGTACGAAGGTGCCGTCCAGGACCTCATCGACGAGCTCGGCCGGCTGCCCGGGGTGGGACCCAAGAGCGCGCAGCGGATCGCCTTCCACCTGCTGGCGTCCGACCCGACCGACGTACGCCGGCTGGTGCAGGCGCTGACGGAGGTCAAGGACAAGGTCCGCTTCTGCCGGGTCTGCGGCAACGTCAGCGAGCAGGACGAGTGCCGGGTGTGTCGCGACCCGCGGCGCGACCTGACGGTGATCTGCGTGGTCGAGGAGCCCAAGGACGTCGTCGCGATCGAGAAGACCCGCGAGTTCCGCGGGCGCTACCACGTGCTCGGCGGCGCGATCAGCCCGATCGAGGGGATCGGCCCGGACGACCTGCGGGTGCGCGAGCTCATGGTGCGGCTGCAGGACGACGCGGTGACCGAGCTCATCCTGGCCACCGACCCCAACCTCGAGGGCGAGGCGACCGCGACCTACCTCGCCCGGCTGATCAAGCCGATGGGGCTGAAGGTGACGCGGCTGGCGAGCGGGCTACCGGTCGGGGGCGACCTCGAGTACGCCGACGAGGTGACCCTCGGCCGCGCCTTCGAGGGTCGGCGACAGGTGGATGTCTGACCTGGCCGCGGTGGCCGGCGGCGCCGGTAGGCTGCCGTCCCATGGGCCTGGTCGTGCAGAAGTACGGTGGCTCGTCGGTCTCTGACGCCGAGCGCATCAAGCGCGTCGCGGAGCGGATCGTGGCGACCCGCAAGGCCGGCCACGACGTCTGCGTCGTGGTGAGCGCGATGGGCGACACCACCGACGAGCTGCTCGACCTCGCGCAGCAGGTGTCGCCGCTGCCAGCCGGGCGCGAGCTCGACATGCTGCTCACCGCGGGCGAGCGCATCTCGATGGCGCTGCTGGCGATGGCGATCGCCAACCTCGGCGCGTCCGCCCGGTCCTTCACCGGTTCGCAGGCCGGCGTCATCACCGACGGCACCCACGGCAAGGCGCGCATCATCGACGTGACGCCCGGTCGCATCACCGCCGCGCTCGAGGCCGGGCACATCGCCATCGTCGCCGGCTTCCAGGGCGTCAGTCAGGACACCAAGGACATCACCACGCTCGGCCGAGGTGGCTCCGACACCACGGCTGTCGCGCTCGCCGCCGCCCTGCAGGCCGAGGTGTGCGAGATCTACACCGACGTCGACGGCGTGTTCTCGGCCGACCCGCGGATCGTCCCCACCGCCCGGCAGCTCACCGCCGTCTCGTACGAGGAGATGCTCGAGCTCGCCGCCTGCGGGGCCAAGATCCTGCACCTGCGCTGCGTGGAGTACGCCCGGCGCTACGGCGTACGTCTCGTGGTCCGCTCGTCCTTCTCGACCCGACCCGGCACCACCGTCACAGGAGATCCCGTGGAGCAGGCCATCATCAGCGGGGTCGCGCACGACCTCTCGGAGGCGCGGATCACGGTGGTCGGCGTGCCCGACAAGCCGGGCGAGGCCGCGGCGATCTTCCGCGCGGTCGCCGACGCCGAGGTCAACATTGACATGATCGTGCAGAACGTGTCGGGCGTGACCGACCGCACCGACGTGTCGTTCACGCTGCTCAAGAGCGACCTCACGACGGCGATGGCGGCGCTCGCCCGGCTGCAGAGCAGCGTCGGGTTCGAGGCGCTGCTGTCCGATGAGCACATCGGCAAGGTCTCCCTCGTCGGGGCGGGCATGAAGAGCCACCCCGGCGTCACCGCGACCTTCTTCGAGGCGCTCGCGGGCAGCGGCGTCAACGCCGAGGCCATCTCCACCTCCGAGATCCGCATCTCGGTGGTCTGCCGCGACACCGACGTGCCCAGTGCCGTTCAGGCGGTACACGAGGCGTTCGAGCTCGACGCGCCTGACGGCGACGGCGCCACCGTCTACGGCGGGACGGGACGATGACCCGTCCCGAGCCGCACCGCCTCCGCGTCGGTGTCGTCGGCGCCACCGGCCAGGTCGGCGCGGTCATGCGCGGGCTGCTGGCCGAGCGCGCCTTCCCGCTGGAGGAGATCCGGTTCTTCGCCTCCGCCCGGTCCGCCGGCACGACGCTGCCCTGGGCGGGCGGCGAGGTCGTCGTCGAGGACGCTGCCACCGCCGACCCGTCCGGGCTGGACGTCGCGCTGTTCTCCGCGGGCGGCGCGACCTCGCGCGCCCAGGCCCCGAGGTTCGCGGCCACCGGTGCCGTCGTCATCGACAACAGCTCGGCCTGGCGGATGGACCCCGACGTCCCGCTGGTCGTCAGCGAGGTCAACCCCGAGGCGCTGCGCGAAGCCCGCAAGGGCATCGTGGCCAACCCCAACTGCACGACCATGGCCGCGATGCCGGTGCTCAAGCCGCTGCACGACGCGGCCGGCCTGGTACGCGTCGTCGCCAGCTCCTACCAGGCCGTCTCGGGCAGCGGCCTGGCCGGCGTCGAGGAGCTCGCCGCACAGGTCGCGGCCGTCGGCGACCGCGGCCCCGAGCTGGTCCACGACGGCGCCGCGGTGCCCGGCTCGGCACCGGTGACGTACGTCGCCCCGATCGCCTTCAACGTCCTGCCGATGGCGGGGGCGCTCGTCGACGACGGGTCGCAGGAGACCGACGAGGAGCAGAAGCTCCGCAACGAGAGCCGCAAGATCCTCGGTATCCCGAGCCTGCGGGTCTCCGGGACCTGCGTACGGGTGCCGGTCTTCACCGGCCACTCGCTGTCGCTGCACGTCACCTTTGCCCGGCCGCTGTCGGTCGAGCGGGCCGGCGCGCTGCTCGCCCGGGCCCCCGGCGTACGGCTCGTCGACGTGCCGACCCCGCGCGACGCCGCCGGGCGCGACGAGAGCCTCGTCGGCCGGCTCCGCCAGGACGGCGAGGACGGGCTCGCGCTGTTCGTCTGCAGCGACAACCTGCGCAAGGGCGCGGCCCTCAACGCCGTGCAGATCGCCGAGCTCGTCGTCCGGCAGCTCGGGGTCGCGGTCGGCTGACCCGCACTCCCTGACCCGCCTGACCGGAACGCACTCACGAGAGGACGACGTGACCGACACGACAGCGCTGTCGGACGGGCCGCCCGGCGCTCGCATCGGTGGCCGCTACCGCCTCGTCGAGCTGGTCGGTCGCGGCGGCTCCGCCGAGGTGTGGGCTGCCGAGGACGAGGCGCTCGGCCGGCGGGTCGCCGTCAAGCTCGTGACGAGTGCCAGCGGCGACGACTCCGGGCGGGTCGGCGACGAGGCACGCACGCTCGCCCGGCTGAGCTCCCCCGGCCTCGTCCCCGTCTACGACGCCGGCACCGACGACGCGGGGCGCCCCTGGGTGGTGATGGAGCTCGTCGTCGGCGAGACGCTGGCCGACGCCGTCGGGCGCGGCGCGCTCCCGGCCAGCCGGGTCGCCGAGATCGGCAAGGTGCTCGCCGAGGCGCTCGGCTACGTGCACGGCGAGGGCCTGGTGCACCGCGACGTCAAGCCCGCCAACGTCCTGCTCGGCCGGGACGGTCGGGTACGGCTCACCGACTTCGGCATCGCCCGGCTCGTGGACGCCGCGAAGGTCACCGCGACCGGCCTCACCGTCGGCACGGCGTCCTACCTGTCGCCCGAGCAGGTCACCGGCGGCCACGTGGGGCCGCTCTCCGACGTCTACTCGCTCGGCCTCGTGCTGCTGGAGTGCCACACCGGCCACCGTGAGTACCCGGGCAGCGCCGTCGAGGTCGCCCTTGCCCGGCTCAGCCGCCAGCCCGTCGTACCCCCGACCCTGCCGTCGGGCTGGCCGGGTCTGCTGGAGGCGATGACCGCGCGCGACCCCGGGCCGCGACCGACCGCGCACGAGGCCGCCCAGCAGCTGGCCGCGATCGTCGCGGGCAGGGACGCGACCACCGTCGTCACCCCGGTCGCGGCCGACGGCACGCAGACCATCGAGCGCACCCAGCTGCTCGACCGTACGGCCATCGTGACCCGGCCCGAGCCGGACCCGCGGCCCGCGCCACGACCCCTTCCCCGCCGGGCTGCCCCCGTGCCCGCCAGGGGCGGCAGCAACTGGCTGTGGGCGCTGCTGCTGGCCCTGCTCGTCGCCGCCGCCGTGGCGTTCTTCGCCTACGACCGCCTCTCGAACGACCCCGGACCCCGACCGCCCGCGATCAGCCCGGAACTGCCGGACCAGCTCCGCCAGGACCTGAAGCGACTGCAGGACGAGGTGGGCCCGTGAGAACTCCCGCCGTCACCCTGCTCGCTGCCGCACTGCTGCTGTCCGGCTGCTCGAGCTCACCCCGGGCCGACCTGAACAGGGCGCTGTCCGACGTCACCGGCGCGGCGAACGACAAGGACGCCGCCGGCCTGCGCGCGGCCGTCGACGACCTGCTCGCGGTCGCCAGCCGGCAGAGCGGCAGCGACCTGCCCGCCGACAAGGTGCAGCGGATCCGCGCCGCCGCAGAGAAGGTGAAGGCCGACGCGGCGCTGCTCGAGGTGGCGCCGACGAGCCCGGTGCCCACGTCCGCCTCGCCCGCGCCGACCCGGACGAAGACCCCGACGTCCAGCTCGACGACCAGCGCCACGTCCAGTCCGACGCCGAGCCCGACGCCGAGCCCCACGCCCAGCCCGACCAAGAGCCCGACCCCCAGCCCGATCCCCAGCCCGACCCCCAGCCCGACCAAGAGCCCGAAGCCCAGCCCGACCGAGAGCCCCCCGCCCAGCGCGACGGAGAGCCCGCCGAGCCCGACCGGGAGCCCGACGTCCAGCCCCACCAAACCGGCGAAGAGCCCGGGGGCAGCGGGCGCAGGCCCGTCGCCCACCGGCCGGCCGGCCGGGGAGCCGGTTGCGGGTCCCGTCGCGGCACCGCCCGCCCGCCACGGCCACGGTCACGGCTGAGGCCGGGGACAGCGCGCTGGTAGCCGGCGCGTCCCTCCCCGGCGCACCTGGACCCAGCGCGTTCGTGCTCGGTGGCGGCGGCGTCCTCGGCGCGGCCGAGGTCGGCATGTTGCGCGCCCTGCTCGAGTTCGGCGTACGTCCCGACCTCGTGCTGGGGACGTCGGTCGGAGCGTTGAACGGTGTCTTCGTCGCGGCCGACCCGACCGCCGGGGCCGCCGTCCGGCTCGCCGACCTGTGGTCCGAGCTCGCCGGGCAAATTTTCGCGGGCTCCCTGGCGCGCCGGGTCGGGACGGCGGTGCGCACCGGCACGTCGCTGCACCGGCCCGCGCCGCTGCGCCGGCTGCTGCTCGAGCACCTGCCGGCCCGCACCTTCGCCGACCTCGTCGTGCCGTTCTTCTGTGTGGCGTCGTGCATCGAACGGGCAGCGGAGCACTGGTTCACCGAGGGCCCACTCGTCGACGCCGTCCTGGCCTCGGCCGCGGTCCCCGGCCTGCTGCCCCCGGTCGAGGTGGGCGGCGAGCACTTCCTCGACGGCGGCCTGGTCAACAGCATCCCGGTCGGAGAGGCAGTGCGCCGCGGTGCCCGCACGATCTGGGTGCTGCAGGTCGGCCGGGTCGAGCGGCCGCTGCAGCCGCCCCGGCAGCCGTGGCAGGTCGCCTCCGTCGCGTTCGAGATCGCCCGGCGGCACCGGTTCGCCGCCGACATGGCCGACGTCCCGGCCGGTGTCGACGTGCACGTCCTGCCGACCGGTGCGCCCGAGGTCGGCCGCCTGGACGACCTGCGCTACCGCGACACCTCGCGGGTCGCGGAGCGGGTCGCGCGGGCGTACGACGCGACGTCGGCCTACCTCGCCGGGCTCCCGTGCTTCGGGCCCGTACGGGACGGGCAGGCGTGACCGTCCCGCCGCCCTGGGCGCGCCGGCCGGTCGCGGTGCTCGTCGTGACCGCGGCGACGTACGGCGTCCTGTCGACCCCGTGGCCGCTGGCCGTCGTCGGGCTCGGCGCGCTGAGCACCGTCGTGCCGGGCCGGTGGCGGCCGGTGCGGCTCCTGGCGTTCGCCGTCGTCGGCGTGCTCCTGGAGGCCGCCGGGCTGCTGGCCTGGCTCGGGCTCAGCGTGCGCTATGCCGGCCGGCTGCGCGGTGACGCCTCGCAGCGGGCGCACCTGGCCGTCCTGCGCCTGCTCCTGCAGGTGCTCGTCGCGGCCGCCCGGGTGCTGTTCGGGCTGCGCCTGCGCACCGACGCCGTCTCGTGGTCGCCCCTGGACGACGGGGTGCCGGGCTCGACCAACGCGATGCTCGTGCTGAGCCGGCACGGCGGGCCGGGCGACTCGCTGCTGCTCGTGCACACCCTGCTCAACCGCGACCACCTGCGGCGACCGCGGATCGTCCTCAAGGACACCCTCGTCCTCGACCCGCTCGTCGACCTCTACCTGAGCCGGCTGCCGAGCGCCTTCCTGCGCCCGGGGGACGGTCCGGAGGTCGTCGGCGGGCTCGCCCAGGGGCTGGGCGAGGAGGACGCCCTGCTGATCTTCCCGGAGGGGGGCAACGTGACGCCCGCCCGGCGGGTGCGGGCCCTGGCCTCCCTGCGCCGCAAGGGCCTGGCGGTGCGGGCGGCCCGGGCCGAGCGGCTGCGGCACCTGCTCCCGCCCCGGCCGGGCGGTGTGCTATCGGCCCTCGCCGCCGCCCCCCACGCCGACGTCGTGCTGGTCGCCCACACCGGGCTGGAGCATCTCGACAGCCTCGCCGACATCTGGCACGGCCTACCGCTGGACACCACCCTGCAGCTGCGCTGGTGGTTCGTCCCGGCGTCGGAGATCCCACGCGACAGCCCCGGGCAGACCGACTGGCTCGACGCCCGCTGGGCCGAGCTGGACTCCTGGGTCGCCGCCCACGCGCCCCGGACGTAGCGTCCCGGCGGCTGCCTCAGGCCGGCGCGGCCAGACCGAGGCGCCGCGCCACGAACTCCAGCTCGGCACGCATCTGACGGACCCGCTCGTCGACCACCAGCGAGCCGTGGCCGGCGTCGAAGCGATAGACCTCGACGTCCCTGCCGAGCTCCTCGGCGGCCGCCAGCCAGTTGTCGATCTGCCGGATGGGGCAGCGCGGGTCGTTGGCCCCGGCGAGCACGAGCACGGGGGCGCGCAGGTCGGCGACGTAGGTCAGCGGGGAGCTGCGCTCGTAGACCTCGGGGACCTGGGTGGGGGAGCCGCCGAACAGCGACCGGTCGAAGGCCTTGAGCGGCTCCATCTCGTCCTCGTAGGCGGCGACGTAGTCCGCGACCGGCACCGCGGCGACGCCGGCGGTCCACAGGTCGGGCTGCGTGCCAAGGCCGAGCAGGGTGAGGTAGCCGCCCCACGAGCCGCCGGTCAGCGCGATCCGGGTCGGGTCGGCCACACCGGCGGCCACCAGGTGCGCGCGTGCGGCGGCGAGGTCCTCGAGCTCGGTGAGCCCGGGCCGGCCGGTGAGGGCGTCGCGCCACTGCCGGCCGTAGCCGGTGGAGCCGCGGTAGTTGACCTCGACGACGGCGCAGCCGAGGTCGACGTAGGCCGCCCGGTCTGCGGCGAACGCGTCGCTGTCGTTCCAGGTCGGGCCGCCGTGCACGAGGAAGACCGTTGGGTAGGGGGCGGTGCCCCCCGGCCGGGCCAGCAGGGCGTGCACCGTGCCGCCCGGGCCCGGCGCCTCGACGTCCTCCACCGGGACCGAGCCGGGCGCGGGCGGGCCGGGTGGGGTCAGCACGACGGCGCCGCTCGTCGAGCGGACGACCGTCGGCTCGGCCGCGGACGACCAGGTGTACTCCACCGTGCCGTCGGGCCGGGCCGTCGCGCCGGAGACCGTGCCCCGCGGGGTGGGCAGCGCCGTCAGCGTGCCGTCGGCCAGGTCGAGCCGGTGCAGCGTGGCCCGCCCGCGGTGCTCGGCGTGGACGAGCAGGGCCGTGCCGCCGGGGTACCAGTCCGCGGACAGGTCGCCGGCCAGGGCGGCCAGGTCGAGGTCGACCTGCCCGCCGGTCGTCGGGTCCCACAGGAACGGCACCGGCCGACCGGTGCGCTCGTGCACGGCGAGCAGCCGGGGGTCGCCGTCCACCGGCGAGAAGCCCAGCACCGACAGCCCCAGGCCCTCGCCGTCCCAGAGGTCGGCGACGACCTCGCCGTCGACGGTCAGCACGCGCAGGGCCTTGTGCCGGCTGTCGCCGTGCTCGCTGTGCTCGAGCGCCACGAGCCGCCCGTCGCGGGACAGCCCGGCGACGTCGGCGTCCTCGGTGTGCCGGTAGAGCACATCGGTGCGGTCGGGGCGTACGACGTAGGCGGTCGACCCGCCGTCCCCGGAGCAGCCGACGACGGTGAGCGTGCGGCCGATCTCCAGGCCGGCGGGGTAGGCCGCGGGTACGCCGGGCAGCGCCTCGGTGTCGGGGCCGCCCTCCCAGGGCTGCCGCCGCCACACCCCGAACTCGTCGCCGCCCGAGTCGTCGAACCACCAGACGTCCCGGCCGTCGGGGGGCAGGGCGCCGTCCCGGGTGCCGTCGGGCCGGTCGGTCACCTGCCGGACGCTGCCGGTCGCGCGGTCCCAGGCGTACAGCTCGTACGTGCCGGTCGCGTTGCTGACGTACAGGCACCGGTCGGGCGCGTCCTGCGCCCACTCCGGCAGGGACACCCGGGCGGCCCGGAGGCGCTGCTCCCACAGGGGGGTCTCGGTCACGCTGGCGAGATTACGGGCCGCACAGCAGAAGGGCCGCTCCGGGAAGGAGCGGCCCCACGGCTTCGGGAGGACTGCTGGTCGGGGTGACAGGATTCGAACCTGCGGCCTCTGCGTCCCGAACGCAGCGCGCTACCAAGCTGCGCCACACCCCGGTCTCGTGCACCTGCCCGGACGAGACTACAACCCTGGCGTACGGAGCCGATGACGGCCGCTGGTGACCGGGCGCGGAGGCGGCGGCGTGCGCCCTGGGGCGGGGTGGGGTCCGCGTAGCCTCGCTGCGTGTCCCTCAAGGAGCAGCTGCAGGCCGACCTCACGACCGCTATGAAGGCGCAGGACGACGTCACCCGGGCGACCCTGCGGATGGTACTCACGGCGGTGAAGGACGCGGAGGTGGCGGGCAAGGCGGTGCGCGAGCTGTCCGACGACGAGGTGCGCGCCGTCCTCGCCCGAGAGGCCAAGAAGCGCCGCGAGGCCGCCGAGGCGTTCCGCTCAGGCGGGGCGGCCGGGCGGGCGGAGCGTGAGCTGGCCGAGGGCGCGGTGCTCGACGCGTACCTGCCGCAGCAGCTGTCCGACGACGACCTCGTCGCGCTGGTGCGCGTGGTCATCGCCGACACCGGCGCCTCCGGTCCGCAGGCGATGGGCCAGGTGATGAAGGCCGCCGGTCCGCGGGTCGCCGGCCGGGCCGCCGGTGGCCGGGTCGCCGCCGCCGTGCGGGCAGCCCTCGCCGATTGACCGGATCGGGGCGCACCGCGGTCGGAGGGTCAGCGGGATCCGGGCGTGGGAGGCGCGGACCGCGCGGCGGACGGGGCGGCTGCCGGTGCCGTCGGGTCCGAGGTGGGTCCCGCCGGGGCGGGCGCCGACGTCGGCGGGGGTGTCGGGACGGGCGCCGGCGCGGTCGGCGAGGGCACCCGCGGTGCGCGGGGCGCCCGAGGCTGGGCGGGCACCCGAGGCTGGGCGGGGACGCTCGGCCGGGGGGAGACGCGGGGCGCGGCCCGCCCCGTGGAGCGGTAGAGGTAGACGGTCGTGCCCGGGGCAGCGGACCGGCCGGCCCTCGGCGAGGTGTAGGCCACCCGGCCCGCCGGGAGGCGGCTGGCGACCGAGCGCCCCGAGGTGGGCCGGAACCCGGCCGCGGTCAGCGCCGCCACGGCGTCGTCGTAGGAATCGCCGGAGACGTCCGGGACGGCGCCGGCGTCGCCGCTGCTGTCGCCCCGGGCCACCCGCGGGTCGGCCGGCAGGAAGCCTTTGACGGGCACCCCCTCCAGTGCCTCGAGCATCGCCTGCTTCCAGATCGCGGCGGGCAGGGTGCCGCCGTAGACCTGCCGGTAGCTGCTCTTGTTGATGCGGATGTTCGTCATCGGCTCGGGGTTGGGTGCGTGCCCGACCCAGACGGCGGTGGCCAGCTGCGGGGTGTAGCCGACGAACCAGGCGGCCCGGCTGCTGTTGGTCGTCCCCGTCTTGCCTGCCGCTGGCCGCCCGATCGACGCCGACTTACCGGTGCGCCCGGGGGTCCCGCCGTCGATGACGCCGGTGAGCACGGAGGTCACGGTGTCGGCGATGCCCGGCTCGATGGCCTGCGTGCAGTCGGTCGCGGGCACCGCGAGCGCGGCACCGCTGGGGCCGGTGATGCCGAGGACGGCACGGGGCGTGCAGTGCACACCGTGTGCGGCGAACGTGGCGTAGGCACCCGCCATGGCCAGCGGGCTGACGGTCGGGCTGCCCAGCACGGCCGACGGCACCCGGGGCAGGGGCTTCTCGGTCCCCCGGTCGATCGCCCTGACGCCGAGTGACTCGGCGAGGGCGAGCGGCTTCTCCAGCCCGGTGCGCTCCGCGAGCTGCACGTAGAAGGTGTTGACCGAGTCGTGCGTGCCGGTGCGCAGGTCGTAGGTGCCGGCCTCGCTGTCGCCGGCGTTGCTCACCGACTGGGGCTTGCCGTCGTCGCCCTTGTAGACGAAGGCCTTCGGGGTGTAGTCGGCCGGCGAGTAGATCCGGGTCGACAGCGGGATGCCCTGCTGCAGCGCCGCCGCGAGGAAGAAGGCCTTGAACGTCGAGCCCGGCTGCACGCCGAGGCTGCCCCCGGTCGCCAGGTTGACCTGCGTCTGGCCCTTGGTCTTGTCCTCGCCGTACGGCCGGTCCACGGCCATCGCCCGGATCACCCCGGTCCCCGGCTCGACGCTGTCGACGGCGGCCGCCACGCCACTCGGGTCACCGTTGGGCACCTGCTCGTCGACCGCCTTCTGGGCGGCGAGCTGGATCCGGGGGTCCAACGAGGTCTGGATCGTCAGCCCACCGCCGAACAGCTTGCTCTGCCGCTCCTCCCTGGTTGCCCCGAGCGCCGCGCCGACCGGGGTGTCCTCGAGCTCGTGCCGGACGTAGTCGCAGAAGAACGGCGCCGTGATGGCGGCGGCGCCGCAGTCCTGCCCGATCTTCTGAGGGTTGACCGGCGTCAGCGGCGTCGCCGCGGCCTCCGCCCGGGCCGGCTCGGAGATCGAACCGACGTCGCGCATCCGGGCGAGGACGGTGTCGCGGCGGGCCACCAGCTTGGCGGCGACCTCCGGGTCCTTGCTCGCGACGTTGTAGAGCGTGGGGTTCTGCACCACCCCGGCCAGCAGGGCACTCTCGGCGAGGGTGAGCTGCTCGACCGGCTTGTCGAAGAAGTACGTCGACGCGGTGCCGACGCCGTAGACGCCGTCGCCGAAGTAGGCGATGTCGAGGTAGCGGTGCAGGATCTCGTCCTTGGACACCTTGTGCTCCAGCGCCAGCGCGTAGCGGGCCTCGCGCAGTTTGCGGTCGGCCGACTGCTCCGTCGCGGCCTGCTGCCCGGCCTTGTCCGTGGCGGCCTCGATGAGCGCGTTCTTCACGTACTGCTGGGTGAGGGTCGAGCCGCCCTGGGCGACCTCACCGCTCCTGGCGTTGGTGATCGCCGCGCGCAGCGTGCCCTTGTAGTCGACGCCGTTGTGCTCGTAGAACCGGCTGTCCTCGATCGCGACGATCGCCTGCCGCATCGTCAGCGGGATCGAGTCCAGCGGCGCCTCGACCCGGTTGACCCGGTAGAAGGTCGCGAGTAGGGAGCCGTCGGCGGCGAGCACCTGGCTGCGGGTGGCCAGCGCGGGGGTGTCCAGGTCGGCGGGCAGCGCCATGAAGTCGTCGCTGCTGGCCTTCGCGGCCAGGCCCACCCCGCCGACGAACGGCGCTGCGAGGCCGGCGACGAGCACGCCGGCCAGCACGCTGATGAGCAGAGCCAGGCCGACCCGGGGAAGGACACCGGCCGGCTGCGAGGGGCGGGCCACCTACCGAGCGTACGTGCCGGGGTCGCGCACGGTGCGCTCCGGCGGGCCCGATCGCCCCCCAAAGGTAACTGTCATGACATGTCCGTCGTGCGACGATAGCCCGAACGGACTAGCCCGAGACCGTCCATCGGGGCCTGTTGCCGGTGCCGACCTGTTCCTACGCTCATCTCAGGCCGAAGCAGCATCAACCTTCCTCTCTCTCGCAAGGACAACCATGAGCGTCCCGATGAGCACGCTGGTCCCGCAGGACTGGACGACCCGCTCGGCCTGCCGCACGGGCGACCCCGACGAGCTGTTCGTCTCGGGGGCCGCCCAGAACCGCGCCAAGATGGTGTGCCTCGGGTGCCCCGTCCGGACCGAGTGCCTGGGCGACGCCCTCGACAACCGGGTCGAGTTCGGCGTCTGGGGCGGGATGACCGAGCGCGAGCGGCGGGCGCTGCTGCGCCGCCGCCCCGACGTCGACAACTGGTCCGAGCTCCTGCAGACCGCGCGGCTGGCGCACGAGCGGGCCTCGCGCGCCAGCTGACGTCCGGTGCTCGCCGCTCAGGCGGGGATCGAGGGCGGCACGGCGCGCCGGCCGCCCGCGAGGTCCTCACCGACCGAGCGCAACCCGTCGAGGTCGTGCACGTCCCCGGGCAGGGCCGCGACCTCCACGACCGGCACCCCCGGGTGGGCCCTGCTGAACCGCTCCTGCAGGTGCGCCTCCCGCTCCGCCAGCGCCACCCGACCGGCGTGCAGCCGGAGCACCGCCGCCGTGAGCGGCCCGTCGCCCCGCTCCTCGAGCGCCTGTGCCGCCGCCAGCGAGCGCTCGACGCTCAGCGCCGCCGCCGACCGGTGCACCCGGTTGACGACCAGCCCGGCGAGCGGCATCCGCTCGGCCGCCAGCCTCTCCACGAAGTACGCCGCCTCGCGCAGCGCGTCCCGCTCGGGTGCGGCCACCACCACGAACGCGGTGCCCGGCGCCTTGAGCAGGTCGTACGTCGCCTGCGCCCGCTCGCGGAACCCGCCGAACATCGTCTCGAGTGCCGCCACGAACTGCGACAGGTCCGTGAGGACGTCGGCGCCGATGATGCGGGTGAGCACGCTGGTGAACACGCCGAGCCCGGCCGTCATCGCCTTGAGGTAGACCTTGCCGCCGGCCTTCGCAGGAGCCAGCAGGATCCGCACCATCCGGCCGTCGAGGAAGGTCGTGAGCCGCTGCGGCGCGTCGAGGAAGTCCAGAGCCGAACGGGTCGGCGGGGTGTCGACCACGACCAGGTCGTACTGCCGGGTGGCGACGAGCTGGCTCAGCTTCTCCATCGCCATGTACTCCTGCGTCCCGGCGAAGGACGACGACAGGGCCTGGTAGAACGGGTTGGTCAGGATCGCCTCGGACTTGCCGGGCTCGGCGTGGTCGACCACGAGCTGGTCGAACGTCCGCTTCATGTCGAGCATCATCGCGTCGAGCGAGCCGCGGCCGCGCAGGCCCGGCACCGCCCGCGGGGTGTTGTCCAGCTCGGACAGCCCCATCGACTGGGCCAGGCGGCGAGCCGGGTCGATGGTGAGCACGACGGTGCGCCGGCCGAGCTCCGCGGCGCGCAGCGCCAGCGCCGCCGCGGTCGTCGTCTTGCCGACCCCGCCGGAGCCGCAGCACACTAGGATCCGGCTCGTTCTGAGCGTCTCGTCGATGTCCAGCGTCGGCACCTCGGCCATCCGTCCCGCCGTCGTCCGGTCCGGCGCGGTCATGCGATCCCCTGCTCGTGGAGCGACTGGGCCAGGGCGTAGAGGCCGCCGAGGTCGACGGCGTCGGCCAGCATCGGCAGCTCGTAGGTGGGGCGGGACAGCCCGGCGAGGGAGTCGCGGCCACGCTCCTCCAGCGCCACCCGGGAGGCGTGGTCCACGGCCTCACCGGCCAGCGCCGCCACGAGGGTGTCCGTGGCGTCCAGGCCGGCCTTCTCCAGCCCGGCCCCGAGTGCGGCGACGTCGAGCGTCCCGTCCTCGGCGGCCTGCAGGTCGGCGGGGGCGAGCAGGGGGGCGCGTACGGCGTTGATGATCACGCCGCCGACCGGCAGGTCGACGGCGCGCAGCTCGGCGACGGCGTCGACCGTCTCCTGCACCGGCATCTCCTCCAGCAGGGTCACCAGGTGCACCGCGGTCCGCGGCGAGCGCAGCACCCCCATGACGCCCTCGGACTGGGTCTTGATCGGCCCGACCTTCGCCAGTCCGCTGACCTCGTGGCTGATGTTGAGAAAGCGGGCAACCCGGCCGGTCGGTGGCGCGTCGAGCACGACGGCGTCGTAGACCGGCCGGCCGTTCCTGGCACGGACCGCGGCTTCCTTGACCTTGCCGGTGAGCAGGACGTCCCGCATGCCCGGCGCGATCGTCGTGGCGAAGTCGATGGCGCCCATCCGGCGCAGCGTGCGGGCCGGAATGCCGGTGGGCGACAACTTGTAGAACATGTGCAGGTAGTCGAGCAGCGCGTCCTCGGGGTCGACGGCGAGGGCGAAGACCTCCCCGCCGCCGGGGCCCACCGCCACCGACTTCTCCTGGTAGGGCAGGGGCGGGCTGTCGAACAGCTGCGCGATCCCCTGCCGGCCCTCCACCTCGACGAGCAGGACCCGCCGGCCCCCGCCGGCGAGCGCGAGCGCGAGTGCGGCGGCGACCGTGGTCTTGCCGGTACCGCCCTTGCCGCTGACGACGTGCAGCCGCACGTCCGGGAAGTCCGCCACGGATTCAGCGTAGAGGCCGGCCACGCGGCACGCGGGCCATGTGGCACGCGGCCCAGGCGCGACGTGCCCTTGCTCCCACCACCGGGCTCCGGCCGGCCCGACGGCGGGAGGACCGCTGCTCGCTAGGCTCCGGCCATGCAGACGTGGGAGTACCTGACGGCGCCGCTGCTCGTGCACGCGACCAAGCAGATCCTGGACAACTTCGGCGCCGACGGGTGGGAGCTGGTGCAGGTCGTTCCCGGGCCGGGCGGCAGCGACCAGCTGGTGGCGTACTTCAAGCGGCCGAAGACATGACCGGCGGAGCCGGCGAGGACATGACCGGCGGAGCCGGCGAGGACATGACCGGCGGAGCCGGCGAGGACATGACCGGCGGAGCCGGCGAGGACATGACCGGCGGAGCCGGCGAGGACATGACCGGCGGAGCCGGCGAGGACATGACCGGCGCCTTGCCGTCCGCGCGGCTCGCCGCGCTCGGGCTCGCGCTGCCGCCGGTGGTGGCGCCGGTCGGGGCGTACGTGCCGGCAGTGCTGTCCGGCGACCTCGTCTTCACCTCCGGGCAGCTGCCGGTCGCCGGCGGCGAGCTCGGGGCCGTCGGCAAGGTCGGCGCGCAGGTCTCGCCGGAGCGCGCCAAGGAGCTGGCGCGGGTGTGCGCGCTCAACGCCCTCGCCGCGGTGGACGCCCTCGTCGGGCTCGACCGGGTCGCCCAGGTCGTCAAGGTGGTGGGCTTCGTGGCCTCGACGCCCGACTTCACCGGGCAGCCGGCGGTGGTCAACGGGGCCTCCGAGCTGTTCGGCGAGGTGTTCGGCGACGCCGGGCGGCACGCGCGCTCCGCGGTCGGCGTGGCCGCCCTCCCGCTCGACGCCCCCGTCGAGGTCGAGGTGGTCGTGCGGGTCACGGCCCCGCCCGGGAGGTGATGGCTCGATGAGCCGCTGGGACGGCCTCGCCGAGCGGATCCGCGGCCTGGCCGACGGCACCCTCGAGGCGAGCGCCCCGCGCGACGCCGCCACGGTCGTGCTCCTGCGCGACCGGCCCGGCGGCCCGGAGGCCTACCTGCTGCGGCGGGTGGCGGCGATGAGCTTCGCGGCGGGCATGCACGTGTTTCCCGGCGGCTCGGTCGACCCCGCCGACGCGCAGGCTGAGATCGGCTGGGCCGGGCCACCGGTCGCCGAGTGGGCCGGCTGGCTGTCCTGCGACGAGCCGCTGGCCCGCGCACTGGTCTGTGCGGCCGTGCGCGAGACGTTCGAGGAGTCGGGGGTGCTGCTGGCCGGGACCGGCGCCGACAACGTGCTGGCGGACGTCAGCACCGACGACTGGGAGGCCGAACGGGTCGCGCTGGAGGCCCGCGAGCACTCGCTGTCCGAGCTGCTGGCCCGCCGCGGGCTGGTGCTGCGCGCCGACCTGCTCCGGCCGCTGGCGCACTGGATCACCCCGGCGGCGGAGCCCAAGCGGTTCGACACCCGGTTCTTCCTCGCCGAGCTGCCGTCCGGGCAGGTCTGCCGCGACGTGGGCGGCGAGGCCGATTCGCGGCTGTGGGTGCGGCCGGCCGAGGCGCTGGCCCGGGAGCTGGTGATGATGCCACCGACCGCGGCCGCGCTGCGCGAGGTCGCCGACGTGCCGGACGTCGCGGCGGCCCTCGCGGTGCCGCGCCGGATCGTGCCCGTCATGCCGGCGTTCGTGCTCGACGACGACGGCGTCGTCCTGCGGGTGCCGGGGGACGCGGAGCGATGACGGCGTCGGTGCCCGCCCGGCGGGTGACGGCCACCGCGTCGGTCGTGCTCGCGCCCAACCCCGGCCCCATGACGCTCGAGGGCACCAACAGCTGGGTCCTGCGGGGGGTCGGCGCCGAGCACTGCGTCGTCGTCGACCCCGGACCGCTGCACGAGGGGCACCTGTCCGCGCTGGCCACCTGCGGGCCGGTCGCCGTCGTGCTGCTCACCCACGGCCACGCCGACCACAGCGAGGGGGCCGCCCGCTTCGCCGCCCTGGTCGGCGCCCCCGTACGCGCGCTGGACCCGGCGCACCGGCTGGGCACCGAGGGGCTCGGCGAGGGCGACGTCGTGGCCGCCGCCGGCCTGGAGCTGCGGGTGCTGGGCACCCCCGGCCACACCGCCGACTCCCTGAGCTTCGTGCTCGACGACGCCCCCGCCGGGGACGGGGCAGTGCTCACCGGCGACACCGTGCTCGGTCGCGGTACGACCGTCGTCGCCCACCCCGACGGCGTGCTCGGCGACTACCTGCGCTCCCTGGAGCGACTGCGCGAGCTCGGGGACCGGACGGTGCTGCCCGGCCACGGGCCGGAGCTCGCCTCCGCCGCCGCCGCCGCCGAGCACTACCTCGCCCACCGACGGGAGCGCCTCGGGCAGGTGCGGGAGGCGGTCGCGGCGGGCGCGACGACGGCGCGCGCTGTCGTGGAGGCCGTCTACGCCGACGTCGACCGGGCGCTGTGGCCGGCCGCGGAGCTCTCGGTGCGGGCGCAGCTCGCGCACCTGGGTCTGCCCGCGTGACCTGCCCGGCGTGCGGCACCCCCGCCGTGCCGGGCGCCCACTTCTGCTTCCACTGCGGCGCCCCGCTCGGCGGCGCCCGGCCCGGCGACCTCGAGACCGAGCGCCGGGTCGTCACCGTGCTGTTCGGCGACCTGTCCGACTTCACCAGCTGGGCCGAGGACCTCGATCCGGAACGGGTCGGCACCGTCACCGACCGGGTGCTGGCCTCGCTGGCGCACGCCGTCGGCGAGTTCGGCGGGCACGTCGACAAGCTCACCGGTGACGGGATCATGGCGGTCTTCGGAGCGCCGACCACCCATGAGGACGACGCCGAGCGGGCCGTACGGGCGGCGGCCCGCATGCAGGCCGTCGTGCGCAGGCTGGTCGAGGAGGAGAGCGGCGGCGGCCGTCGACTGGGGCTGCGCGTCGGGCTCAACACCGGCGAGGTCGTGGCGGGCGTGCAGGCGCAGCTGAGCTACACCGTCATCGGGGACGCGGTCAACACCGCCGCCCGGCTGTCCGACGCCGCCGGGGTGGGTGCGGTGCTCGCGGGGCGCGACACGGCGCAGGCGACGACGTCCGCGGTATCCTGGCGGAAGCTGGCGCCGCTACGGCTGAAGGGCAAGCGCGAGCCGGTTCCCGCGTACGAGCTGATGGCCCTGCGGCCGTCGGCTGCCAGCCGGCTGGGGCTCGGCGACGAGGCGCCTTTCCTCGGTCGCGAGGCGGAGTTCGGCACGCTCGTCGGCCGGCTGCTCGATGCCGTCGACGGCGACGTCCCGCGCACCGTGCTGGTCGTCGGCGAGGCCGGTGTCGGCAAGACCCGCCTCGGGCAGGAGCTGGCCCGGTTCGCGGGCGAGCTGCCGGGCGCCCGGGTGCTGTGGGGCCGGTGCGCGCCGTACGGCGAGGGGCGCGACCTCGCGGCCGTCGCGGACATGGTGCGCACCGCGTGCGGCATCGTCGACAGCGACGACATCGACACCGCACGGGCCCGGGTGTCCCGCACCGTCGCCCGGCTCGAGCACCCGTCGTACGTCGGTCCCCTGCCGGCGGCGCTCGGCGAGCGGCTGCGCGCGCTGCTCGGTCTGGAGGAGCCGGCCGGTCCGGCCGGCGGCGGCGCGACTCCGGGCGCTCCCGTCGGCGGCGACCGGGTACGGCAGGCCGTTGCGGCGCTGTTCACCGCCCTCGCCGCCGCCGCGCCGCTCGTGCTGGTCCTCGACGACGTCCACTGGGCGACGGGGGCGATGCTCGAGGGGCTGCTCGACGTCGCCCCGCAGGTGCGCGGTCGGGTGCTGCTGCTCGTGCTCGGCCGTCCCGACATGCTCGACGGCGGGGTGGAGCGGCCCGCCGGTGGGCCGGCGGGCCGCGGGCCGTCGGGCGGCGAACAGTCCCGGAGCGGCCCCGGGTGGTGGCACGCCCTGCCGGGGGCCGAGCTGCTGGCGCTGCCGCCGCTGGAGGAGTCCGCGACCGAGCGGCTGCTGCGGGCCTACCTCGGCGTGCCGGCGGGGGCGCTCGACCAGCGGGTACGCGACGCGCTGCTCGAGCGGGCCCAGGGCAACCCGTTCTTCCTCGCCGAGCTGCTGAACCTGCTGGTCGACCGCGGTGTGCTGCGCCGGGAGGACGACCGCTGGGTGCTCGACGGCGACCTCGGGGAAGCCGGGCAGCCGGGGGGAGCGCCGGCGCTGCCCGCCGGGGTGCAGGCGGTGCTCGCCGCCCGCATCGACGGCCTGGACGGCGCCGCGAAGGGCGTCCTGCGCGACGCCAGCGTGCTCGGCCTGTCGGTGACGCCGGCGGCGCTCGAGGCGATCGGCCGGGCGTCGGGTCACGGGCAGCCGGCCGTCGTGCGGCGCGCGCTCGGGGTGCTCGTCGACCGGCGGCTGCTCGAGCCCGTCGACGACGACGGCGACCGGCTGCGGTTCGGGCACACGCTGGTCCGCGACGTCGCCTACGCGGGGCTCGCGAAGGCCGAGCGGGCCCGCCGGCACGCCGCCGCCGCGGAGCACGTGCTGGCGAGCGCGGCCCGCAGCAGCGAGGACGACCTGTTCGCGGCGGGGCACGGTGAGCGGGCGGTGCGCCTCGCGGCGGAGATGGGCCTGCCGCGCTCGGACCCGGCCTGGCGGGCGCGCGGCATCGCCTACGCGGCGCTCGCCCGGCTCGGGCAGGCGGCGCTGGCCCGCGACGACCACGTGAGCGCGGAGGGCGCGTTCGCCCGGGCGCTCGCGCTCGCCGGCACCGGGTACGGCGAGCCGCTGCCCGCCGACCTGGTCGTCCCCGTGCGGGTCGCGCACGCCCAGACGCTCGCCGCCCTGCACCGCCTCGAGGAGGCCGAGGTCGAGCTCGCCCCGGCGCTGGCCGGCGCGGAGGAGGCGCTGCGCGCCGGCGCGCTGTCGGTGCTCGGCGAGGTGCGGCGACAGCGCGGCGACACCGGCCGGGCACGTGAGGCGTTCGTGTCGGCGCTGGCGTCGGCGAGCTCGGCGGGGGTGGACCGGCTGGCGGGGGAGGCGCTGCGCCAGCTCGGCCTGCTCGACTACTTCGACGGGCATCTGCGCGACGCCGAGGAGCGCTTCCGGCAGGCCCACGCGCTGGCCCGGCAGGTGCACGACCCCCGGGGGGCCGGCTGGGCCCTGCAGCACCTGGCCTGGAGCGCGACCACCCGGGGCGACTACGCCCTCGCCGACGAGGTCCTCGGGCAGGCGTCGGAGGTGTTCACCGCGCTCGGGGACACCGGCGGCCTCGCCTGGGTGGCCGGCACCGAGGGGTTCGTACGGCTGCTGCAGGGCCGGTTCGCCGAGGCCCGCGAGCTCGCCGGCTCGGTGCTGCCGCTCGGCGAGGCGATGGGCGAGAAGTGGGCCGTCGCCGCCCTGCTCGTCATCGACGCCCTCGCCGCCGCCGAGCTCGGGCAGGTGCGGCTGGCGGCCGCCGAGGCGGAGCGGGCCGGCCGCGGCTTCGCCGAGCTGGGCGACGCGTGGGGCCAGGCGCTGGCGCTCACCGCCGCCGGGGTCGCGGCCCGCGGCGACGGCGAGCCGGACCGCGCGGTCACGCTGTTCGACGAGGCGGTGCGGCTCGCCGAGCGCCGCCACCCGGTGGTGGCGGGGCTCGCGCTCGTCGCAGCCGGCTACGCCCACCTCGACCGGGGCGACCTCGAGGGGGCCGAGGGTGCGGCCTGGCGCGCCGCGGCGCTGCAGGCCGGGCTCGACCTCGAGCCGCACGCCGCCGTCGGCGGTCAGGTGCTGCTCGCCCAGGTGCTGCGCCGCCGGGGGGAGCTCGCGGCTGCGCTCGCCGAGCTCGACGCCGCCCTGGCGGCGGCGACCGCGCCGGCGCTGCTGTTCCCCATGCGGCAGGCCCTGGCGCACCGCGCCGGCACCCTGCTCGACCTCGGTCGCCCCGAGCAGGCACTCGTCGCCGCCCGGGCGGCCGTGGCGACCAGCGCCGAGGACGTCCGCTCCCGGGTGCTGTCGCTGCGCGCGCTCGGTGCCGCGCTGCGGGCGTGCGGGCAGCCGGACGAGGCGCACGCGGTGCTCCTGGACGCCCTCGACGTCGCCCGCTCGACGGGCATGCGGGCCGAGATCGCCACCACCGAGCGGGTCCTTGCCGGCAGCTGACCGGGCCCACCCGGCTCAGCGGGCCCGGCGGGCCAGCCGCTCGGCGTCGAGGATGGTGACGGCCCGGGAGTCGACCCGCATCCAGCCGCGCGAGGCGAAGTCGGCCAGCGCCTTGTTGACCGTCTCGCGGGAGGCGCCGACGAGCTGGGCGAGCTCCTCCTGGGTGAGGTCGTGGTGGACGCGCACCCCGCTGTCCTCGGGGGTGCCGAAGCGCTCGGCCAGCTCCAGCAGCGCTTTGGCCACCCGGCCGGGCACATCGGTGAAGATGAGGTCGGCGAGCGCGTCGTTGGTGCGCCGCAACCGGCGGGCGAGCACCCGCAGCAGCTGCTCGGCGATCTCCGGCCGGTCGCTGATCCACGGGCGCAGGGAGGCGTGCGCCAACGACGCGAGCCGGCCGTCGGTGAGCACGGTGGCGGTCGCCGTGCGGGGACCCGGGTCGAACAGCGACAGCTCCCCGAACATGTCCGACGGTCCCATCACCGAGAGCATGTTCTCGCGCCCGTCCGCCGCCCGGCGACCGATCTTGACCTTGCCGGTCTCGACGATGAACAGCGTGTCGCCCTGGTCGCCTTCGGCGAAGACGGTCTCCCCGCGGGTGTAGTCGGCGTGCTGCAGGGCCTGTGCGAGGGCGTCAGCCGCCTCCGGCGACACGCCCTGGAACAGCCCGGCCGCTGCCAGGACCTCGTCCACGCCCGTACCTCCCGCTGTTGTCCCCCGGCGCGCTGATCTTGCCCGGTGCGGGAGTGTCCCACGTCACCGGGAGAGCCGGGGGATCAGGCGGGCGAGTCGTCGCCGCTTCCAGTACCGCTCGAGTGCCGGCGCCAGCCCGTCGCTGATGAAGGCCTCCACCTCCTCGGGCCGCGCGGTGTCGAGGAACTCGGCGAGCTCGTCGGTGATCGAGGCCGAACGCAGGGGGCGCTCCACCCGCTCCATGCTCAGCAGCAGGCCGAGCAGGAACAACGGGAACAGCAGCGTCACGGTCAGCGCCCCCACCCCCACGTCGTGCCCGCTGTGTCCCTGGCCACGCGTCCCGCCGGCCTCAGATCCGCAGGCAGGGCCGGCTCTTGCGGGTCAGGGTGACTGCGAATCGCGCAGCGGAAGGGCGGACAGGCACAGCCCCGGCTCCTGCCGGTAGCGAGCGATGAGCTCGTCGGTGGCGGCGGCGAGCCGGGCGTGCAGGGCGGTGCGGTAGGCGGACAGCTGCTGCTCGGCGTCGGAGAGGTCCTGCTGGAGGGCGACGAGGCCGTCGTCGTCGCCCGGGTCGACGCGGCGCTCCCACAGCTCGCCGAGGGCGGGCAGCGGGGGGATGTCGTCGACGGGGAGCACGTCCACGAGCGCGTTGCGCAGCGAGCCGACCCGGCTGTCGGTGAGCACGGGGCGCAGCGTCGCGGCGTCGAGCGTGCGCGTGCCGCCCAGTGCGCTGCCGGCGCGCACCACGTCGAGGCGGGCCTGCAGGATGCGCCGCCAGTACGACACCCTGCCCTCCTCGGCCTGCAGGGTGGAGCGGTACGCGCGCAGCGCGGCCAGGGTGAGGTGGTCGTAGGCGTCGGACACCTCGGGCGCAGGGCGGGGAGCCGGCCGGCTCCGGGGCGGGCGTCGTGACGGGCCCACACCAGCGGTGCGCTCCGGGTCGGCGGCGGTCCGCCCAGCGACGGTGGCCGTGGAGAGCGAGCCGTGGGCTGCGGTCGGCGCGTCCATGCGTCCTCCTCGAGGGCCGCTCGGTGCGGCCGTTCCTGACAGGTCGTCAGGCGAGGCGTCCTGCTTGAGCCCGGTCACCCGGTGGCGGCGGGCCACGCCGAGCGGCCCGGCCGGCTGCGCCCGTACGCTCAGGCAGTGGGCGCAGCGGCAGGGGAGGCGGACGGCGGGCGGCCCGAGACCGCCCTCGCGCTCCTGCGCCGCGCCCGCCGGATGGCCCGCGAGCTGGCGGTGCTGCACCCCGACGCGCACTGCGAGCTCGACTTCACCACCCCGCTGGAGCTGGCCGTCGCGACGGTGCTGTCGGCGCAGTGCACCGACAAGCGGGTCAACGAGGTGACGCCGGCACTGTTCGCCCGTTACCCGACCGCCGCCGACTACGCCGCGGCCGATCGCGCCGAGCTCGAGGAGCTCATCCGCCCGACCGGGTTCTTCCGCAACAAGGCCGCGAGCCTTCAGGGCCTTGGCGCCGCGCTCGTCGAGCGGTACGGCGGCGAGGTGCCCGACCGGCTGGCGGACCTCGTCACGCTGCCGGGCATCGGCCGCAAGACCGCCAACGTCGTGCTGGGGGACGCCTTCGGCGTGCCCGGCATCACGGTGGACACCCACGTCGGCAGGCTCGCGCGGCGCTTCGGCTGGACGCGGGAGGAGGACCCGGTCAAGGTCGAGCATGCCCTCGGGGCGCTCGTCCCGCGCACGGAGTGGACCCTGCTCAGCCACCGGATGATCTTCCACGGCCGGCGGGTCTGCCACGCGCGCCGGCCGGCCTGCGGCGCCTGCGGCCTGGCCCGCTGGTGCCCGTCCTACGGCCTCGGGCCGACCGACCCGGACCTCGCCGGGTCGCTGCTGAAGACGCCGGCCGAGGTCGAGGTGTCGCCGTGAGCCGCGGGCGCCTCGCCGGGCTGCTGGCGGTGCTGGCGCTGCTGGGCGCCGCGCTCGTCGTCGGCAGCCACGGCCAGGGGCCGGGCGCCGCGCGCGCCGGGGCCCCGACCCTGTCGCCGGAGCTCGTCGCGGCCCGGGCCGCCGCCGCGCTGCCAGGCTGCCCGGCCGGCCTGAGCACCGACCTGCCCGACCTGCGGCTGCCCTGCTACGCCGGCGGCCCTGACGTGCCGGTGTCGGCAGCCCCGGGCCGGCCGACGCTGGTCAACCTGTGGGCGACGTGGTGCGGGCCGTGCGTGGCGGAGGTGCCCGAGCTCGTTCAGTTCGCGGCGGAGGCGGGCGACCGGGTGGGTGTGGTGGGGGTGGTCCACGAGGACACCCCGGAAAGCGTCTACGCGTTCGCCAAGCAGTTCGGCGTCAACTACCCGCTGGTGCGCGACGACCTCGGGCAGGTGCTGCGGCGCTACGGCCCCGGGCCGCCCATCAGCCTGCTCGTGCGCGCTGACGGCACCGTCGCGCACGTGCAGGTGGGGGCCTACCCGACGCTGGCCTCCGTGCGGGACGCCGTCGCCACCCACCTCGGCGTACGCGTGTGACCGTGCCCGACTGGCTCGGCACCCTCGTCGCGGCGCTGCCCGGGGTGCGCGCCGAGCAGCTGAGCCGCTTCCTGCCGCCCGAGCAGGGCCCGCACCGGCACGCGGCCGTGCTCGTGCTGTTCGGCGCCGGGCCGGCCGGTCCCGACCTGCTGCTCATCGAGCGGGCAGCGACGATGCGCTCGCACGCGGGCCAGCCGGCGTTTCCCGGCGGCGCCGTGGACCCCGGCGACGACGGTCCGGTGGCCGCCGCGTTGCGGGAGGCGCAGGAGGAGGTCGGCCTCGACCCCTCGACCGTCGAGGTCCTGGGCACGCTGCCCGACCTGTGGCTGCCGCCCTCCGGCTTCGTCGTCACCCCCGTCGTCGCCTGGTGGCGGGACGCGCACCCGGTCTGCGCCGTGGACCCCGCGGAGGTGGCCACCGTCGACCGGGTGCCGCTGGCGCGGCTGACCGACCCCGAGCACCGGCTGCGCGTCCAGCACCCCAGCGGCTGGGTCGGCCCCGCCTTCGACACCGGCGACATGCTCGTCTGGGGGTTCACCGCCGGCATCCTCGACCGGCTGCTCGCCTTCGGCGGCTGGGAGCGCCCGTGGGACCACAGCCGCGCCCGCGAGCTCGACCCGGAGGTCGTCGCGCTCGCCCGGGCCAGCTCCCCCGCCTTCGACCGCACCGACGACCCGGCGAGCACGCCGGGCGCCAGCCCTCCCCTCAGGAGCCCCGCACCGTGACAGCCCGCCGTCCCCTCGCCCTGCTGCTCCTGCTCCCCACGCTCGTGCTGGCCGGCTGCGGCGGCGGGGGGAGTGACGCGCCGAGCACGTCCGGGGCGGCGACCGCCGCCGGCGCCGCAGACGCCCAGACCGCCACGGTCGTCGGCAACGCGGCCCTGAAGTTCGTGCCGGAGACGGTGCAGGCGAAGGTCGGCAGGCTCGCGCTGACGGTGAGCATCGAGGGCGGCGTACCGCACGACCTGCAGTTCGTCGACACCAGCCTGGGAGCACCGATCCCCGTGACGACCTCGGGCTCGAACACGCAGACCTACACCTTCGGCAAGCCCGGCACCTACCGCTTCGTCTGCACGCTGCACAGCGGCATGGTCGGCCAGGTCGTCGTCTCGTGACCGCCCACCGGCCGCCGTCGACCCGGCCGTCCGCCTCCTAGGTCTGGCCGATGCGCGGGGACCTGCTCGACGTCCTGCTGCTGGTGGGCACCGGCCTGTTCGCGGTGTCGGGCTACCGGCAGGGCTTCGTCGTGGGGGCGCTGGCCTTCGCGGGGCTGGTGGGCGGTGGCGTGCTGGGGGCCCGGGTTGCCCCGCGGGTGGCCAGGACCGAGGTGCTGGCCGGCCTGGACCCCACGCTCGTGGGGCTGGGGGTCGTCGTCGTGCTCGCCGCCCTCGGCCAGTTGCTGGCCTCGCTGGTCGGCGGCCGGCTGCGGGAGGCACTCACGTGGCGGCCGGCGCGGGTCGTCGACGCCGCGGCCGGCGCGGTGCTGAGCGCGGTGAGCCTGCTGCTCGTCGCCTGGCTCGTCGGCACGGCCGTCGCGTCCGCGCCCTACCCCGCGCTGGCCTCCCAGGTGCGCCGTTCCGTCGTCGTCGCGGCGGTCGACGCCGCGCTGCCGCCCGCCGCCCGCAGCTCCTTCGAGGGCTTCCGGCGGCTCATCGACGACCGCGGGTTCCCCGACGTGTTCGGCGAGCTCGCCCCGACCCGCAGCCGCCCGGTGGAGCCGCCCGAGCCGGCACTGGCGGCGAGCCCCGCCGTCGCCGCGGCCCGCGACGAGGTCTTCAAGATCACCGGGAAGGCGTCGTCGTGCTCGCGCCGTCTCGAGGGCACCGGGTTCGTCTACGCGCCCGAGCGGGTGATGACCAACGCGCACGTCGTGGCGGGGGTGTCGGACCCGGTCGTCGAGGTCGCCGGCCGCGGCCTGCGCGCCCGGGTCGTGGTCTACGACCCGGACCGCGACATCGCCGTGCTGTACGTCCGCGGACTGCGCGCGTCGCCACTGGCCTTCTCCGGCCCCGCCCCGGCGGGAGCCAGCGCCGTCGTCGTCGGCTACCCCCGGGACGGGCCGTTCCGCGCCGACGCCGCGCGGGTGCGGGAGACCCAGCGTGCCAGCGGTCCCGACCTCTACGGCCAGCGCACGGTGGTGCGCGAGATCTACGCCCTTCGCGCCCTCGTGCAGCCTGGCAACTCGGGCGGCCCGCTGCTCGACCCGCAGGGCGGGGTGCTGGGCGTGGTGTTCGCCGCCGCAGCCGACCGCACCGACACCGGCTACGCGCTCACCGCCGCCGAGGTCTCCGGCGACGCCGCGCAGGGGCGGGTGGCGACCGACCGGGTCAGCACCCAGACGTGCGCCTGAGCGCGGCGACCTCCGGCCCGGCACCCGGGGGCCCGCAACCGGGCGGGCCGGGCGGGGTGCGGTGGGTGGCCGCGCTCACGCCGGCGCGGGTCGACGGGCAGCACCCTTGTGCTTACAGTCGCAAGCACGATGCCTAGCCCGAGGAGGTACCCGGTGCTGACCGACCCCGCCCGCACCAGGGTGGTGCTCCGGATCGCGGCCGACCCGACGAGCGCCGCGCTGTTGCTCGCCGGCCCTGCGGCGGTCGACCTGTGGCCGGGGGTCCGGCGGGTCGGGGACGCCGGCGGACAGGCGTTCGTGGGCGCCCCAGGTGCGGAGCCCGGCAGCGCAGCCCTGAGGACGGCCGGCCCGCCGAGGCGCACCCCCACGGCCTACGTGTCCCGCTTCGAGTGGTCGGCCCCCGGGGTGCCGCCGACGACCGCGACGCTCACCCTCGCCTACGCCATGTCCGGCGACGGCCTCCCGGCCACGCACGCCGCGCTGCAGCTCGACAGCACCGAGGGCAGCCGGATCGACGAGGCCCGGCTGCGCGCCCTCGCCAAGGGCTTCCTCGCCAACCTCGGCCGGGCCGCCGAGCAGCGCGCCCAAGCGGCCTAGCCACCCACGTCGGGGCCACCCACGTCGGGGCCACCCACGTCGGGGCCGCCCCCACGCCGGGCGCCCCCGCTGGCGCCGAGCCGTTCGCGCGGGCGTCGCAGCCGCACGGGCGGGACGTCCCGGTGGCCGGCGTCGACGCGGTCGGCCAGCCGCTCCGCCTGCGGCCCGAGCTGCGGGTCGACGCCGTACGGCGGGTCGGCCGGCAGCCGCCCGGCGGCGCGGCGCAGCAGCCGGGCCGCCCCGACAGCGTTCCCGCGCTGCAGGTGCGTCAGCCCCACGCACAGCTGCGCGAGGCCCTGCCAGAGGTCGCGCTCGTTGGCCGGGGCGGCCTTCCACGACGCCTCGAGCACCTCGTGTGCGCCGAACGCCCGGCCCTCGTCGAGCAGGGCCTGGGCGAGCGCGAGCGCGTCGTCCGGCGGCAGGGCCTGCTCCGGTACGGCCGGGACGGCGGCCGGGTCGCCGGCCGGTATCGGCCGGCCGAGCCGGTCACGCCCGCGCATGGCCCAGCACCGCTGCCGTCACCGTCTGCGGGACTTCCTCGTGCGGGAAGTGCCCGACCCCGGCGAGCACGCGCAGCTCGTAGCCGCCGTGCGCCCACGCCCCCGAGCCCTGCCCCGTCGCGGGCAGGACGCAGGTGTCGAGGGCGCCCTGCAGGTGCAGCACCGGAGCGCGCAGCCCGCGGCCCAGGACCTCGCGGAAGCGCCGTCCCTCCGGCCGGGCCTGGGAGCGCACCGCCCACCGGTAGTACTCCAGCGCGCAGTGCGCGGCGGCGGGCACGGCCATGGCCTGCCGGCAGCGGGCATCGGTCTCGGCGTCGGGGAAGCCAGGGCCCCCCCAGCGGGCGAGCAGGTCCCCGACCAGCACGCCGCCCCGCAGCCGCGCCTCGGGTACCCGCGGCAGCTGGAACCCCGCGATGTAGGCCGACGCGCGGGCCTGCCGGCGGTCGCGCAGGCCCGCCCCCATCCGCAGCGGGTGCGGCGCCGACAGCACCGCCAGGCTGCGCACGCTGCGCGGGTGCAGCGTGGCGGTCGTCCAGCCGAGATAGCCCCCCCAGTCGTGGCCGACCAGGTGCGCGTCGTGGGCGCCGAGCGCCCGCACCAGGCCGGCGACGTCCGCCGACAGTGTGTAGGCGTCGTAGCCGCGCGGCGGCTTGTCGGTCGCACCGTAGCCCCGCAGGTCGGGGGCGACGGCATGGAAGCCGGCCGCGCCGAGAGCCGCGAGCTGATGCCGCCAGGCCCACCAGAACTCCGGGAAGCCGTGCAGCAGCAGCACCAGCGGGCCGTCGGCCGGGCCCGTCTCGGCGACGTGGAAGCGCAGTCCGCCGGCGCTGACGTCGCGGTGGTTCCAGGGACCGTCGACGAGGACGACGCTGTCCTCGGGCGGCACCCCGAGAGGGTGCCACACCCGCCGGCGCCCGGCGGGGGAGCGCTCAGACGGACGTGCGCCGCGTGGGGGCGATCGTCGGGTGCTTGGCGAACGCCACGTCGTCCTTCACCGTCTCGATCGTCTTCTCCGGTGGACCGACCTTGGCGATGCTCTTCTTGCCGATCAGCGCGGCTACCCCGGCGACAATCAGGTAGAGGACGCCGACGGTGAGGAACCCCAGCCCGACGTGGTCGCCGTAGAGCGCGCTGAAGGCGTAGGCCAGGGCGATCGACAGGAACAGCAGCCCCACCAGCCCGGCGAAGCCGGCGGCGCCGAACGCGCCCGCGCCCTTCCCGGCGTTCTTGACCTCGCGCTTGATCTCGACCTTGGCGAGCTCCAGCTCCTTGCGCATGAGGGTGGAGATGTCAGCGGTCGCCGAGGCGACGAGCTCGCCCAGGCTCTTGTCCTGCGTAGGGCTGGTCACGCCTGCTCCTCGAGAGGGACGCGGTCACGAGTGCTCCGCTGGGGCAAAGGGGCGGTCGCCCCCCGGCGAGCACTACCCCGCATCCGCGAGGCGACACGGCTCCACCGAACGCACCTCCACCCGGCCGCCGGGTGGAGGTGCGGGCGACCGGGTGGCGGAGCGTCAGTCCTCGGCCTTGCCGCTGCCCATCTGCGAGTTGATCGCGTTGACGACAGCCGGGTCGGCGAGCGTGGTCACGTCGCCGAGCTCGCGGTGCTCGGCGACGTCGCGCAGCAGCCGGCGCATGATCTTGCCGCTGCGGGTCTTGGGCAGCTCGGGGGTGATGAGAATCTGCCGGGGTTTGGCGATCGGGCCGATCTCCCTGGCCACGTGGTCGCGCAGCTCCTTCGCGAACGCCTCCCCGCCGCTCTCCTCCTCCCCGACCGACCCGCGGACGGTGACGAACGCGACGATCGCCTGCCCGGTGGTCGCATCCTGGGCGCCGACGACGGCGGCCTCGGCAACCTTGGGGTGGCTGACCAGCGCGGACTCCACCTCGGTGGTGGAGATGCGGTGGCCGGAGACGTTCATGACGTCATCGACGCGCCCGAGCAGCCACAGCACGTGCTCGTCGTCCCACTTGGCGCCGTCACCGGCGAAGTAGCGCCCCTCGAAGCGCGACCAGTAGGTCTCCCGGTAGCGCTGCTCGTCGCCCCACACGCCGCGCAGCATCGCCGGCCACGGCTCGTCCAGGGTGAGGAAGCCGCCGCCGACCTCGCCGACCGACTCGCCCTGGTCGTCGACGACGTCGATCGAGATGCCGGGCAGCGGCGCCATTGCCGAGCCGGGCTTGGTGGCCGTGACGCCGGGCAGCGGGCTGACCATGATCGCGCCGGTCTCCGTCTGCCACCAGGTGTCGACGATCGGGCAGCGGTCGCCGCCGATCACCCGGCGGTACCACATCCAGGCCTCGGGGTTGATGTTCTCCCCGACCGAGCCGAGCACCCGGAGCTTGCTCAGGTCGTGCGCCGCCGGCAGCTCCTCACCCCACTTCATGCAGGTGCGGATGAGCGTGGGCGCGGTGTACAGCAGCGTCACGCCGTACTCCGCGGCGATCTTCCACAGCCGGTCGCGGCCACCGGCGTCGGGCGTCCCCTCGTACATCACCTGGGTGGCGCCGTTGGCCAGCGGGCCGTAGGTGATGTAGCTGTGCCCGGTGACCCAGCCGACGTCAGCGGTGCACCAGTAGACGTCGGTCTCGGGCTTGAGGTCGAACACCGCCCAGTGCGTCCACGCCGTCTGGGTGAGGTAGCCGCCGGAGGTGTGCAGGATGCCCTTGGGGCTGCCGGTCGTGCCCGAGGTGTAGAGCAGGAACAGCGGGTGCTCCGCGGGGAAGGCCGCCGCCTCGTGGGTCTCGGGCTGTGCGTCGACCACGTCGGACCACCAGACGTCGCGGCCCTCGACCCAGCCGACGTCCTGCCCGGTGCGCTTGACGACGAGCACGCTCGCGACGTCCGGGCAGCGCTCCAGCGCCTCGTCGAGGATCGACTTCAGGCCGCTCGGCTTGCCCCGCCGGTAGCCGCCGTCGGAGGTGATGACGACCTTCGCCTCCGCCCCGGTGATCCGGTCGACGAGGGCCTGGGCGGAGAAGCCACCGAACACGATCGAGTGCGGCGCCCCGATCCGGGCGCAGGCGAGCATCGCGATGACCGCTTCGGGGATCATCGGCAGGTAGATGCAGACCCGGTCACCGGTCTGCACGCCCAGCGAGGTGAGGGCGTTCGCGGCCTTGCTCACCTCACGCTGCAGGTCGGCGTAGGTCAGGTCGCGCCGGTCCTCCTCCGGCTCGCCGACCCAATGGATCGCCACCCGGTCGCCGTTGCCGGCCGCGACGTGCCGGTCGACGCAGTTGACCGCCACGTTGAGGGTGCCGTCGGCGAACCACTTCGCGTACGGCGGCTGCCAGTCGAGGACCTCGGTGAACGGCGTCTCCCACTGCAGGCGCCGGGCCTGCTCGGCCCAGAAGGCGAGCCGGTCCGCGGACGCCTGCTCGTACGCCTCCGCGGTGACGTTCGCGGCGGCCGCTAGCTCGGCCGGCGGCTCGAACCTCCGGTCCTCGTGCGACAGGGCCTCCAGGCCGGACTCGGTCGTGGTCACGTGTGCTCCTTCGCGTGGGGTGCGTCCCGTCGGCGTCCCGTGGCGTGTGCTGCGGGTCACAGTGACCTTTGCGTACGGGGGACGCGAGGACAACTTTCCTCGCCGCCGCGCGGAGGTGAACGGCGGGGCCGGTTCCCGGCTAGGATCGGTCCAGCGCACGCGAACGGCGTCCGACACCGCAGGGGTGTGCCATGGACCTGCTGGACCAGGTGGGACCACCTCTGCGCCTGGTGGACGGGCTGCGCCGCCTGGACCATCTGGCGGCCCTGGACGGCTACCAGGGTGAGATCGTGAGGCTGGTCGGCGGGCTGCTCGGGGAGCGGGACGTGGACGTGCTCGCGGTGACCCAGGCCATCGCCGGCGTCAACGACGCCCTCACCCGGCGGCTGCTGACGCTCGCCGAGGCCGAGCTCGGCCCACTGCCCTGCGACTACGCCTGGCTCGCCCTCGGCTCGCACGGCCGCGGCGAGCAGGTGCTCTCCAGCGACCAGGACAGCGCCTTGGCCTACCTCGACGGCGCCGTCGGGGCGGCCGCGTACTTCGGGCGGCTCGCGGAGGTGGTCGTGGCGGCGCTGGCCAGGGCCGGCCTGCCGCGGTGCGACGGCGGCTACATGGCGACCCAGTGGTGCCGCCCGCTCGGCGAGCTCCGGGAGATGTTCCACGACTGGGTGGACCAGCCGGAGCCGGCCGCGCTGGTCCGGGCGGAGGTGTTCCTCGACGTCCGCCCGGTGCACGGCGAGCTTCCCGTCGGGGTCCTCGAGCGGATGCTCGTCACCGGCGGGCAGCGAGGACCGTTCCGGACGCAGATGGCGCGGGCGGCCGTGACGTTCCGTCCGCCGCTGAGGTGGTTCGGCGGGCTGCGGACCGTGGACTCCGCCCTCGACGTCAAGCGCGCCGGGACGGCGGCGGTCGTCCTGCTCGCCCGGCTGTACGCCCTCGCCGGCGGGTCCGCGGCGCACACCACCCTGCTGCGCCTCGCCGCGGCCGCCGAGGCCGGCACGCTCAGCCGGAGGGGTGCCGCCGACCTGGCTGACAGCTACCGGCTGCTGACCCGGCTGCGCCTGCGCCACCAGGTGGAGCAGGTCCGGCAGGGCCGGCCGGCGGACAACCTGGTGCCGCTGGACGGTCTCACCGCGGCGGACCGGGCCCGGCTGCGCACGACGCTGCGGCACGTCCGCGATGTCCAGGCGGCGACCGCGCTGCGCTTCTCGACGCATACGGTGACGTGAAGCACCCTCGACCGGAAGGGCGGGCGTGGTCATGAGCGTACGCGGCGCGGCGCGCCTGTGGGCCGTCGCCGCGCTCGCCTTCCTGGTGTTCAACTACCCCTTCCTGGCGGTGTTCGGCGGCGGTCCGGCGCGCGTGTTCGGGGTGCCGCTGCTGTGGGCCTACCTGTTCTCGGTCTGGGCCCTGGTGATCGGTCTCGTCGGCTGGCTCACCAGGGACTCCTGACGTGCTCGCCACCTGGGTCGTCGTGCTCGCGTCCGCGGCCTATCTCGGGTTGCTGTTCGCCGTCGCCCGCTACGGCGACCGGCGGGCCGACCGGGGTCGCAGCGTCATCAGCAGCGGGGTGATCTACGCGCTGTCGCTGGGCGTCTACGCCACGTCCTGGACCTTCTACGGCAGCGTCGGGCACGCCGCCTCCTCCGGCCTGGACTTCCTGCCGATCTACCTCGGCCCGACCGTGACGATGGTGGTGTGGTGGCTCGTCGTGCGCCGGATCGTCCGGATCTGCCGGCGCCACCGGATCACCTCGCTGTCGGACTTCCTGGCCTCGCGTTACGGCAACAGCACCGGGCTCGGCGCGCTCGTCACCGTGGTCGCGGTCGTCGGCGTCGTCCCGTACATCGCGCTGCAGCTCAAGGCGGTCTCGACCACCTTCGACGTCCTGCGTGGCGCGGCCGTCCCGAGCCCGTCCCCGGCGACCCAGGCGGTGCCCCTGCTGCAGGACACCGCGCTGTACGTCGCGGTGCTGCTGGCCGCCTTCGCGATCGTCTTCGGCACCCGGCACCTCGACGCCGCGGAACGGCACGAGGGGATGGTCGCCGCGATCGCCTTCGAGTCGCTCGTCAAGCTCGCCGCCTTCCTCGCCGCCGGCTGCTACGTGGTCTTCGGGCTGTTCGACGGCTTCGGCGACCTGTTCGGCCGGGCAGCGGCCCGCCCCGAGCTCGCCCGGCTGCTCACCTTCGAGCAGACCGGCAGCTACGGGTCGTGGATGTGGCTCACCGTGCTGTCGATGCTGGCGATCCTGCTGCTCCCCCGGCAGTGGCAGGTCGCGGTCGTCGAGAACGTCGACGAGCGGCACCTGAAGACGGCGACGTGGCTGTTCCCGCTGTACCTGCTGCTGCTCAACGTCTTCGTCCTGCCCCTGGCGCTCGGCGGGCTGCTCACCTTCGGGCCAGCCGCCGACCCCGACACCTTCGTGCTGGCGTTGCCGCTCGCCAGCGGGTCGTCGGCGCTCGGGCTCCTGGTCTTCCTCGGCGGGCTGTCCGCGGCGACCGGCATGGTGGTCGTCGAGACGATCGCGCTGTCCACGATGGTGTCCAACTCGCTGGTGATTCCGCTGCTGCTCCGGGCCGGCGGCCCGTTGGCCCGCCGGCAGGCGCTCGGCGGCCTCATCCTCGGCATCCGCCGTGGCACGATCGCGCTGGTGCTGCTGCTGGGCCTGCTCTACCTGCGGGTCGCCGGCGAGGCCCGCGAGCTGGTGTCGATCGGGCTGGTCTCGTTCGCGGCGGTCGCGCAGTTCGCCCCGGCTCTGCTCGGCGGCCTGTTCTGGCGGGGAGCGACCCGCCGGGGCGCCACCGCGGGCCTGCTCGCCGGCTTCCTGGTGTGGTCCTACACCCTGCTGCTGCCCTACGTCGCGCAGTCCGGCCTGCTTCCCGTCGGCTTCCTCGACGACGGTCCCTTCGGCGTCGGCAGCCTGGCACCGCACGCGCTGTTCGGGCTCGACGGCCTGGACGAGATCAGCCACGCCATGACGTGGAGCATGCTCGCCAACGTCGGCCTGTTCGTGGGGTTGTCGGTGACCGGCCGCCGTGACCCGGCCGAGCACCTGCAGGCGGCCGCGTTCGTCGACGTCCTCACCGGCTCCCCGCCCGGCTCGAACGGCCTGCCGTACCGCGGCACCGCCACCGTCGGCGACCTGCAGGGCCTGCTCGAGCGGTTCCTCGGGCCGGACGGCGCCCGGGAGGCCCTCGCGGCCCACGGCGCAGGCGCCGGCGCCGACCTCTCACCGGAGCGCGCGGCGGACGCCGGGCTGGTGCGCCACGTCGAGACCCGGCTCGCCGGCGCGCTCGGCTCGACCTCGGCGCACGTCATGGTCGCCTCGGTGGTGAACGAGGAGCCGCTCGGGGTCCGGGAGGTCATGGAGATCCTCGACGAGACCTCGCACGTGCTGGCCACCAGCCGGGCGCTGGAGCGCAAGTCCCGGGAGCTGGAGGCGGCGACCACGCAGCTGCGGGCAGCCAACGAGCGCCTGCAGGAGCTCGACCGCCTCAAGGACGACTTCGTCTCCACCGTGACGCACGAGCTGCGCACGCCGCTGACGTCGATCCGGGCCTTCTCCGAGATCCTGCTGGACAACCCCGACCTCGACGCCGACGAGCGACAGGGCTTCCTGCAGACGATCGTCGACGAGACCGGGCGGCTGACCCGGCTCATCAACCAGGTGCTCGACCTGTCCAAGCTCGAGTCCGGCCGGACCGACTGGCAGATCGAGCCGGTGGACCTCGCAGAGGTCATCACCTCCTCCGCCCAGACCGCCGGCCAACTGCTCCGCGCCAAGGACGTGACGCTGCAGCTGGAGCTGCCGGAGCGGTCCCCGGTCGTCTACGCCGACCGCGACCGGGTCGTGCAGGTGCTGGTCAACCTGCTGTCCAACGCGATCAAGTTCGTGGAGCCGGGGACCGGGCGGATCCGCGTCGGGGTGCAGGTCGGCGACGGCCTGGCCCGGGTGGACGTCCGCGACAACGGGCCCGGCATCGGCGCCACGGACCAGCAGGTCATCTTCGACAAGTTCCGCCAGGCCGGGGGCGGCGCGGGCCAGCGGCCGGCGGGGACGGGCCTGGGCCTGCCGATCAGCCGGGAGATCATCGACCGGCTGGGTGGCCGGCTGTCGGTCGAGAGCACCCCCGGGCAGGGTGCGACCTTCTCCTTCACCCTGCCGCAGGCCCCCGTCGCCGCGGTCGGTGGCGCCGCGGTGGGCGCCGGGACGGAGGACTGATGCCGGCCAGGGTGCTCATCGTCGACGACGAGCCGAACATCGTCACCTCGCTGCAGTTCCTCATGAGAAAGAGCGGGTTCGAGACGTGCGTCGCCCGGGACGGCGACGCCGCGCTGGCCGAGGTGGAGCGCTTCCGGCCCGACCTCGTCCTGCTCGACGTGAACCTGCCGCACCGTGACGGGTTCGAGGTCTGCCAGACGCTACGGGCATCGGGCTGGACGGACCTGAAGATCGTGATGCTGACGGCGAAGGGACGGGAGGCCGAGGTCACCAAAGGCCTCGAGGTCGGTGCCGATGCCTACGTGACCAAGCCGTTCTCCACCCGCGACCTCGTCCAGCGGGTCGCCGCGTTGCTGGCCGGAGGCGATTAGGTGCGCCTGCGCGCGCTGCTGCGCAGCCGGCTCGCCCGGCTGGTCGCGGGCGCCGTCGCGTACGTCGTGGTGGCCTGTGCCGCGTTGGCCGGGGCCGTCCGGAGCGGGCTGACCCCGGGGCAGCGGCAGACGCTCGGCGAGGTGCTGGCCGCCCAGGGCGGCCCGCTGGTCCTGGGCGCGGTGGTCGCCCTCACCGGCCTGGTGCTGCTGCTGGTGCGCGGCTTGGGCGGCTACTCGGCGACGGCGCGTCGGCTGGCCGCCGACGTCCGCCTGCTGCTGGGCGCCAACGCCGGACATCGGCTGGACCCGGCCGGCCCGCCCGAGCTCGGCGAGCTGGCGGCGGCGGTCAACGAGCTCGCCCAGCGGCGCCAGACGGCCGAGACCGAGGTGGCCCGCGAGGTCCAGGCCGCGCGTGCCGACCTGGAGCAGGAGCGCAACCGGCTCGCCGCACTGATGTCCGACCTCACCGTCGCCGTGCTGCTGTGCAGCAGCGGCGGGCGGATCCTGCTCTACAACCCCGCCGCCCGCACGCTGCTCGCCGACGACCCGATGCTCGGGCTCGGCCGCAGCGTCTTCGAGGTGGTGGACCGCGGCCTGATCACCCATGCCCTCGAACGCGTCCAGGACGGCTCGGTCCACGCGCACGCCTCGACCGCGCTGCGCGACGGCCGGCTTTTGCAGGTCCGGCTCGCCCCCGTCCGGGCCGGCGGGAAGGAGGTCACCGGCTTCGTGCTCGTGCTGGAGGACATGACGGGCCAGTCCCAGGACAGGCACCGTCGCGACGAGCTGCTGCGCGGGCTCACCGAGGGCACCCGGGCCTCGTTGGCCAGCATCCGGGCGGCTGTCGAGACGGTCCAGGACTACCCGGACATGGAGCCCGTGGAGCGCCGGCAGTTCGTCGAGATCATCCGGGAGGAGGCGCAGCGCCTCGGCGAGCAGGTCGAGGGGCGGGTCGCCGAGGCCGCCGGTCTGGCCGGCGACTGGTCGCTCACCGAGATGGCGGGGGAGGACCTGCTGGCCGTCCTCGGGCGCGAGATCGAGCGCGAGACCGGCGTGGTGTCCCGCGCGGCACCCGACCCGGCCCGGCTGTGGCTGCGCGTCGACAGCCACGCCCTGGCGCGGGCCCTCGGGCACCTGGCGGCGCGGCTGCGCGACACCTGCGGCCCCGAGCAGCTGACCCTGTCCGTCGCCCCCGTCGGGCGGCACTGCCGGCTCGACGCGCGGTGGGCCGGGCGCGCTCCCGACGTCGACGTCTTCACGGCCTGGCTCGACGAGCCGCTCGTGGGCGTGGTGGCGGCGAGCGTCCGGGAGGTCGTCGACCGTCACGACGCGGAGATCTGGTCGGGCGCCGACCCGGACGCGGGGGCCTACCTGCGGCTGCTGCTGCCCGTGACCGACGCTGCACCCCAGCAGCAGGCGCCGGACCACCTCGACCCCCACGGCCCCCCGGAGTTCTACGACTTCGACCTGTTCGACCTGCCCGAGGAGTCACTCGCCTGGCGCGACCGGCCGCTCAGCGAGCTTGCGTACACCGTGTTCGACACCGAGACCACCGGCTTCCACCCCACCGAGGGAGACGAGATCATCTCTCTCGGTGCCGTGCGGGTGGTCAACGGACGGCTGCTGCGGCACGAGACCTTCGAGCGGCTGGTGGACCCAGGGCGGCGGGTACCGGCCTCGGCCGCCGCGGTGCACGGCATCACCACCGAGATGGTGGCCGGGCAGCCCCCGCTGGAGGTCACCCTGCCGGTCTTCGCGCGCTTCGCCGAGGGCACCGTTCTCGTCGGCCACAACGTCGGGTTCGACATGAGCTTCTTCCGGGCCCGGCAGGAGCGGACGGGCGTCCGGTTCGCCCAGCCCGTCCTCGACACCCTGCTGCTCGACGCGGCGATCCACCCCGACCACGAGCGGCACTCCCTCGAGGCGGTCGCGGAGCGCCTCGGGGTCGATGTCACCGGGCGGCACACCGCGCTGGGGGACGCGCTGGTCACCGGCGAGGTCTTCGTGGGCCTGCTCAGCCTGCTCCGGCAGCGCGGCATCCACACCCTCGGCGATGCGCACGCCGCGTCCCGGGCCACCTATCAGGCACGCCTGGACACGAGGCTGTACGGCAGCTGAGGCCGTCCCGGGGCGTCGAGCCGGCGCCGGCGGTCACCCGCGTCGACGACAATGCCGGCCATGCGACTGTTCCCGCGCAGGCCTCGTCACCTGCCCCTCGCGCTGCCCCGGCTCGACGGGACCGGCTGGCCCGATCCCGCCGCGGTCGGCCGCCCGTCGTTCGACACGTCCACCTTCTATGAGCTGGCCTGCCGCAACGCCTACGAGACCGAGGCCCACGAGGTCGCCGACCGGCTGGTCGGGGCGATCCTGCCCCAGGTGCCCACCGGCGTCAGCGCGCGGGACGAGCCCTACCTGCGCAAGGTGTTCCACACCGCGGCGCGGATCGGGGCGGGACTGGCGATGGTGGAGCGGACGCTGCCCACCCCCGACCCCCGCTCGGTGGACCGGCGCATCGCCGGCGCACTGTGGCAGGCTCGGCGCAGGCAGCCCGTGATGTCCCCGGACTGGGCCCGGACCGCCGCCTACTTCCTGCTCGCCGGCTACTACGTCGCCAGGACGAGCCCCGAGGTGATCCCCAGCCTCGTCCGGGAGGTGACCTCCCCGCCCGACCCGGCCTAGGCTCGGCGGCGGGCAGACCTGGAGGGACCATGGGCGACCGGACACCCGAACCCTCCTCCGACCCTGACCAGCCGCACGAGGTGTCCCCGTGGTCCTGGCTGGCACAGCCGCTGCCGGGTCACGGCTCCCGCAGCGACCGCACCTGGGCCGTGGTCACCCACCTGAGCATCTTCGTCCTGGGCATCGCGTTCCCGCTGGCCGTCGTGCTCGTCAGGGGCCACCGGTCGCCGTACGTGTGCCACCAGGCGGTGGAGGTGCTGAACTTCCACACCACCGTCCTGCTCGCCGTGCTGGTGTGCTCGATGGCCTCTGTCACCCTCGTCGGGGCGGCGTTCCTGCCGGTCGTCGTCGTCGGTGCAGGCGTGCTCGCCGTCCGGGGCGCGGTGCACGCCAGCCGCGGCGACTGGCACCGCTACCCGCTCACGCTGCGGCTGATCTCCTGACCCCGATCTCCTGAGCCTGGGGCGCACGAACAGCGCGGGCCGCCGGGAGGGTGCCCCGGCGGCCCGCCGCGTCGTTGCGGGCCAGCTGATCTAGTGCTGCAGCACCTCGTTCGACGAGCCCGAGCCGGTGAGCGACCGGACCTCCATCTCGGCGTACTTGGCGGCGTTGTACTCCTTGCTCGTCACGGTGCCGAGGAAGCCGAGCAGGAACGACGCCGGGATCGAGATGATGCCGGGGTTGGACAGCGGGAACCAGGCCCAGTCCGAGTCCGGGAACATCGCGGCCTTGTCGCCCGACACCGCCGGCGAGAACGCGATCAGCGTGATAGTGATGATCAGGCCGCCGTAGATGCTCAGCAGGCACCCTCGGGTGTTGAACCGCTTCCAGAACAGCGAGTAGAGGATGGTCGGCAGGTTCGCCGAGGCGGCGACGGCGAAGGCGAGTGCCACGAGGAACGCGATGTTCTGCCCGTTGGCCGCGATGCCGCCGAGGATCGCCACCGCCCCGACCACGAGGGCGGCAATGCGCGCGACCCGGACCTCGGACCCCTCAGGCGCGGCCCCCTTGTGGATGACGCTGGCGTAGATGTCGTGGGCGAAGGACGCCGACGCGGTGATGGTCAGACCCGCCACGACCGCCAAAATCGTCGCGAAGGCAACGGCGGAGATGACCCCGAGCAGCAGGGTGCCGCCGAGCTCATAGGCGAGCAGCGGCGCCGCCGAGTTGGCCTTGCCAGGCGCCGCGTTGATCCGCTCGGAGCCGACCAGCGCCGCCGCGCCGTAGCCCAGGGTGAGGGTGAACAGGTAGAACAGGCCGATCAGCCAGATCGCCCAGACCACGGATTTGCGGGCCTCCTTCGCCGTGGGCACGGTGTAGAAGCGCATGAGGATGTGCGGCAGCCCTGCGGTGCCGAGCACCAGCGCCATCGACAGCGAGATGAAGTCCAGCTTGGAGGTGCCGGAGACGCCGTACTTCTTGCCGGGCTCGAGCTTGGCGCCGGCCTCCGCGCCCTTGCCGAGCAGCTCGGAGAAGTTGAAGCCGAACTTGGCGAGGACCCACACGGTCATGACCGCGGCGCCGGCGATGAGCAGCACCGCCTTGATGATCTGGACGTACGTCGTCCCCTTCATCCCGCCGATGAGCACGTAGGTGATCATCAGCAGGCCGACCGCTGCGATGACGAGGCTCTGCTGGTTGCGGTCGGTGATGCCGAGCAGCAGGGCCACCAGGCCGCCGGCCCCGGCCATCTGGGCGAGCAGGTAGAAGAACGACACCACGAGCGTGGACGTCGCGGCCGCCGTGCGGACCGGCCGCTCCCGCATGCGGAAGGCCAGCACGTCGGCCATCGTGTACTTACCGGTGTTGCGCAGCAGCTCGGCGACCAGCAGCAGGGCGATCAGCCAGGCGACGAGGAAGCCGATGCTGTAGAGGAAGCCGTCGTAGCCGCTCAGCGCGATCGCGCCGGCGATGCCGAGGAAGGAGGCGGCCGACAGGTAGTCGCCGGCGATCGCCACGCCGTTCTGCCGGCCGGAGAACGCGGCGCCGCCGGTGTACATGTCGCCGGCGCTCTTGCCGGTCGTCCGGCTCGCCCGGATGACGAGGGTCATCGTGACGATGACGAAGGCCCCGAAGATCGCGATGTTGAGAGCCGGGTTGCCGACCTTCTCGGCGGCGGCGGCCAGCGCGGGGGCTGCCGATGTGGTGCTCACCTGCGGCCTCCCTCGAACTCGTCACGGATGCGCGAGGAAGCAGGGTCGAGGACCTTGTCCGCGTGCCGGATGTAGAGCGCCGTGACCAGGAAGGTCGTGACGAACTGCAGCAGCCCGGCGATCAGGCCTATGTTGATGTTGCCCAGCACCTTGTGGCCCATGAAGCCGGGCGCGTAGGCGGCCAGCGCCACGTAGGCGAAGTACCACACCAGCGACCCCACCGCGACGGGGATGACCCACCCGCGGTAGCGCTGCCGCAGGTCCTGGAAATCGGGGCTCTGCTGCATGTCGACGTACCTCGCCTGCTCCGGCGTGTACGTCGCACGACTCCCATCGTGCTGTGTGCTGCTCACGAACCCTCCTCGGGACGACCGGCGGGCCGCTGCCACGCCACCTACAACGAAACCACGGGCAGCATCGCCGCTGTGACCGGTGTCATGGTGACCGCTCGGCGTGTCGCGGACAAGGGGTGCCGGCCAGTCGGTGACCCGCCGGTGTGCTCCCGGTGCGCCGCCGGCCGGGACTAGCGTGTCCGGGTGGCTGACGACCCGCTCACCCCGCTGCTGGCGCTGCCCGGCGTAGGCGAGGCGGTGCGGCAGGCTCGCGTAGACGTCGACGGCCTGCTCGGGCACCGGGTGCTGCGGCGGCGCTCGGCGGAGGTCACCGCGGAGTCGGCGCTGCGCGGCGCCCGTGCCTCCGCCCAGCTGGAGGGGGCCGGCATCGAGCTGGAGCGGCTGCGCGGCCAGCTGCTGGCGGGTGGCACCGTCGAGTCGCACGACCGTGATGCCCGCACCGGCCTGGTGGTGCAGGCCGCGGTGCGGCTGCACGCCGACCTCGGCCAGGTCCTCGACGCGTGGCGCCGCTCGCCCGCGCAGGCGCTCGCCCGCCTGCACGTGCTCGCCGGGTCCGAGCTCGTCGAGGGCGACGACCGGCTGGGCCGACCGCGCGCCGCCGGCGTGCCGTACGACGATCCGCTGGGCCTCGGCCCGGCCCCCGACCCGCTCGAGGTGTCTGCCCGGCTCGACGGGCTGTCGAGGGTGCTGCTCGCGACCAGGGTGCCGGCGGTGGTGGTCGCCGGGGTCGTGCACGGCGAGCTGCTGGCGCTGCGGCCGTTCGGGGTGGCCGACGGGCTGGTCGCGCGGGCGGCCGCCCGGCTCGTGCTCGTCGACCGCGGCCTGGACCCGAAGGCGGTCTGTGCCCCGGAGGTCGGGCACGTGGAGCTCGGGCACGAGTACGAGCAGGCGGCGCGGGCCTACGTCGCCGGGGGCCCCGACGGCGTCGCCTTCTGGCTGGCGCACTGCGCGCGGGCCGTAGGTCTCGGAGCACGGGAGGGCCGGGCGGTGTGCGAGGCGCTGGTCCGCGCGACCCCCCGGGCCTGACGGCGCGGCCGATGACGGGGACGGCGCCCCGACCGGAGTCGGGGCGCCGCCGCCAATGCGTGGGCCCGGGTGACCAGGCGTGCTGTCGGTTCGTCGTCCCGGGTCCGGTGGGCCCGCTCGACGTGCCATCTCGTGGCCGGTCGCACGTGGGTGCTCGGGTCTCGCGCACGGACCGCCGTCGGAGGGATCTGCGTCCGCCCGCAGGCGGTGGCCCGTGCCATGTTGGTACGCCTCCTCGACCGGCTGGTCAAGGACTTCTTGTGACGACTATCACACGGTTGGTGGGCGGGCGGCCCACCACGTCAGCCCGACGGCCCCGGCGGCGACGGCTCCCCCGGCGTAGGCGAGGAGGCGGCCCGGGTGGCGACCGCACCTTCGGCAGCCGGCCGCGCATACGCCCCGGGCGGCGGAACTCCCGCAGCCGCCAGCCCACCTCGGCCGCGTGCCGGCGCAGCGCCTTGTCCGGGTTGACGGCACCGGATTGCCGACGACCTCGAGCAGGGGACGGTCGGTCCACGAGTCGCTGTAGGCCCAGCACAGCGCCAGGTCGTAGCCGCGCTGGCGGGCCAGCTCGCGGACCGCCGTGCCTTGCCCTCGCCGTACGCGTAGAACGCGATGTCACCGGTGTGCGGCCGTCCGCCACGACCATGCGGGTCGCAATGACGTGGTCGACACCGAGCATCTCGCCGATCGGTCCGACCACCTCCTCGCCGCTGCTGCTGACGATCACGACGTCACGGCCGGCGTCGTGGTGCTCGTCGAACAGTTGCACCGCCTCGGCGTAGACCATCGAGGCGATGAGCTCGTGGAGCGTCCCCGCGACGATGGCGTTGACCTGCTCGACCGGCCAACCGGCGCACAGCGCCTTGAGGTAGTCGCGCATCCGGTCCATCGAGTCCGCGTCGGCGCCCAGCAGCAGGTAGACGAACTGCGCGAACGAGCTCTTGAGCACGGCCCGCCGGTTGACCAGCCCATCCCGGTAGAACGGCTTGCCGAAGGCCAGGGTGCTCGACGTCGCGATGACGGTCTTGTCGAGGTCGAAGAACGCGGCGGCGGGCACGGCCGACGAGCTACGACGGTCGTCTGCCGCTCCAGGACCCCGACAGGGCGACCTACGAGGCGGCGCCGCCCCCGAGCTGACCCGGCACCCCACCGGCAGCCTGTCGCCCGGCCGGCCGCTCACCGCGTGTGCACGACATCGCGCCCTGTGGACACTCCGGCGGACCTCGACCTCGGCTCGGCACACCCTTCGCAGCAGTGCGCCGCACCCGCGGCGCCGCTGCCTGGAGGCACGAGTGAGCGTCGACAGCACTGCCGGCTACCGACCGGCCCGCCCCCTGGTCGTCACCTCCGACACCGACCTGCTCGACGACCTGCTGCGGCTGGCTGCGACCGCCGGCGCGGAGGTCGACGTCGCCCCGGACGCCGTCGCCGCGCGCCGATGGTGGGCCGCGGCCGGCTTCGTCGTCGTCGGTCACGATGCCGTGCAGCACTGCTCCCGGGCACGGCTTCCCCGCCGGTCCGGGGTGGTGCTGCTCGGCGGTGGACTCGACGACGCAGGCGTGTGGCAGCGCGGCGTCGAGGTCGGGGCGGAGCGGGTGGTCTTCCTGCCCGAGGACGAGGACTGGCTGGTGACGCGCTTCGCCGAGGCGTTGGACGGGGTCGGCCGGGACGGCGTCGTCGTCGGGGTCGTCGGGGGCCGGGGAGGGGCCGGGGCGACGACCCTGGCGTGCGCGCTCGCGGTCACCGCGACCCGGGCGCGTCGCCGCGCGCTGCTCGTCGACGGGGACCCGCTGGGCGGCGGCATCGACCTCGTCTTCGGCGGTGAGGCCGACCGTGGGCTGCGGTGGCGCGACCTCGACGGCGCACAGGGCCGGGTCCCCGCCGCGGCCCTGGCCGAGGCGCTGCCGCGCATGAACGGGCTCTCGGTGCTGTCGTGGGACCGCGGTGCGGCTGCCGCCGTGCCTGCCGACGCCATGACCGCGGTCCTCGCCGCCGGGCGGCGCGCTCACGACCTCGTCGTCGTCGACCTGCCCCGCAGCCTCGACGATGCCGCCCGGGTGGTCCTCGAGGCCGCCGGGTGCGTGCTGCTCGTCGTGCCCGCGGAGGTCCGCGCCGCCGCCGCCGCCGGGCGGGTCGCGGCGGCGATCGGGATGCTCTGCCGCGACCTGCGGCTCGTCGTACGCGGGCCCGGGCCGAGCGGCCTCGACGGCAGGGCCGTCGCCGGGGTGCTCGGGCTGCCGCTCGCCGGGCAGCTGCGACCCGAGCCGGGCCTCGACGTCGCCCTCGAGCGAGGAGAGCCCCCTGCGCGACGCGGCCGGGGCCCGCTCGCCGACCTGTGCGCCCGGCTCGTCGACGAGCTCGCGCCGGTGCTCGGGCGCGCCGCGTGACGAGCCTGGACGCTGCGCTGCTCGAGCGGGTGCGTCGCCGGGTCGCCGAAGGCGGCGGCCGTCCCACGGCGGCGGCCGTCGCGACAGCCCTGCGCGAGGAGGGCGGCGCCCTGCGCGGTGACGGCCAGCTCCGGGCCGTGCTGCACGCGCTGCAGAGCGAGATCGTCGGGGCCGGCCCGCTGGAGCCGCTGCTGCACGACCCGCTCGTGACCGACGTGCTCGTCAACGGGCCGGCGGAGGTCTGGGTGGACCGTGGGGACGGCCTGGAGCGCAGCCCGGTCCGGTTCGCCGACGACAGCGCGGTGCGCCGGCTCGCCCAGCGGCTGGCGGCCCCCACGGGTCGACGGCTCGACGACGCCCAGCCCTGGGTCGACGCCCGACTCGAGGGCGGCGTACGGCTGCACGCCGTCCTGGCGCCGGTCGCCCCCGAGGGAACCTGCCTGTCGCTCCGCGTCCCCCGGCGGCGGGCCTTCACCCTCCCCGAGCTCGTCGCCGCCGGAGCCCTGCCGCCCGACGGCGCCGCACTGCTCGGCCGGGTGGTGGCGTCCCGGGCGGCGTTCCTCGTGACCGGCGGCACCGGCACGGGGAAGACGACGCTGCTGTCGGCCCTGCTGGGCCTCGTCGACCCCACCGACCGGGTGCTGCTCGTCGAGGACGCCGGTGAGCTCGCCCCCGCCCATCCGCACGTCGTCCGGCTGGAGGCCCGGCCGGCCAACCTGGAGGGGGCGGGTGCCGTCACGCTCCGCGACCTCGTCCGGCAGGCCCTGCGGATGCGTCCTGACCGGGTGGTGGTCGGCGAGGTGCGCGGTGCGGAGGTCGTCGACCTGCTGGCCGCCCTCAACACCGGTCACGAGGGCGGCTGCGGCACGCTGCACGCCAACTCCGCCGGCGACGTGCCCGCCCGGCTCGAGGCCCTCGCGGCCCTCGCCGGACTCGGCCGGGAGGCGCTGCACAGCCAGTTGGCCTCCGGTCTGCGGCTCGTCGTGCACCTCGCCCGAGCGCCTGGGGGTGGGGTGCGCCGCGTCGCGGAGGTGGCCGTGCTCGGCCGCGCCGCGGACGGGCTGGTCGCAGCCCGGCCTGCCTGGACCTGGGACGGCGTCGCCGGCACCGGCACCTCCGGAGACGGCGGCACCGTCCTCGAGGCGCTGCTGACGCAGCGGCCGTGAGGACGGTCCTGCCCGCCGTGCTCGCGGGTGCGGCGGCGGCCGTCGCGGCCGGTCTGCCCAGGGCGGCAGTGCTCCGCCTGCGCGGGCTGGTCGCCGGAACGGCGGCGTCAGCGTCGGCGTCGGCGTCGGCGTCGGCGTCGGCGTCCGGGGGCACCGGCGCCCTCCGCACCGACCGGGCGGAGGTGCTGTTGCTGTTCCCGCTGCGGCCGGGCCTGCTGCTGGTCCTCGGCGCTGCCGGCCTGCTTCTGGTCGGCCCCGCCGGCGCGCTGCTCGGGCTGGGCGCGGCGGTCGGGGGTTCCCGGCTGCTCGCAGCGCGGTGCCACGCCCGGGCACGGGCGCAGGAGCGGGCGCGTGCGGTGGAGGCCTGCGCGGCGCTGGCCGCCGAGCTGCGGGCCGGCCGCACCCCGGCGCAGGCGCTGGACGTCGCGGCCGTCCTGGCGCGGGGCCCGTCCCAGGAGGCGCTGCGGGCCGCCGCCGCGGCCGCCCAGTGGGGCGGGGACGTGCCTGCCGCTCTCCTGGTCGCCTCGGCGACCGCGGTGCCGGAGGTGCTGCGGGGGCTGGCGGCGTGCTGGCAGGTGTGCGCGCGGGCGGGCAGCGGCCTGGCCGCCGCCGTCGAGCGGCTCGCCGACGGCCTGCGCGCCCGCCAGGCGCAGGAGCGGGCCGTCGCCGCGGCGCTCGCCGGCCCCCGGGCGTCCGCGGCCCTGCTCGCGCTCCTGCCACTCGCGGGCATCGCGCTCGCCGCCGGTCTCGCCGCGCACCCCGGGCAGGTGCTGCTGCACACGCCGCTGGGCCTTTCCTGCCTGCTCGCCGGGACGGGGCTCGACGTTGCCGGGCTGTGGTGGACCGGGCGGCTCGTCGCGCGCGCGGCGGGTGCGGGCAGGTGAGCAATGCGCTGCCGGCCCTGTTGGCCGGGCTCTCCGCCGCTGTCGCCCTGGCCTCCGCACCCGCACCCGGGCGGCTGACGAGCGTGCTGCCCTCGCCAGCACCGCCCGCCCGCCGCGGCAGCCCGCGCCGCGGGCTGCAGGTGGCCGGGCCCGCCGCGTCCTGCGCGCTGGGCGGCGTCGCGGTGGCGCTGGTCGTCGGCGGTCCCGTGGGCGTGGTGCTGGGGCTCGCCCTGGCGCTGGCCGGCCCCCGCGCCCTCGCCCGGCTGGAGCCCCGCTCCGTCCGGGCGGACCGTGAGCGGCTGGCGGCCGACCTGCCGCTGGCGCTCGACCTGCTCGCCGCGTGCTTGGCCGGCGGCGCCCCGCTCACCGAGGCGGTGCGCGCCGTGGCCTGCGCCGTCCCGGGACCGTGCGGGGCCCGCCTGGGCCGGGTGGCGGCCGCCCTGGAGGTCGGGAGCCCGCCGGGAGAGGCCTGGTCGGCGCTGGCGCCCGGACCCGACTGGGGGTCCGTCGGCCAGGACGAGCTGGCGTCAGCCGCCGTGCGCGCGCTCGCCCGCTCCGGCGACGGGGGCGCGCCGGTGGCGGCGGCCGTGGCTCGGCTCGCCGCCGAGGCCCGTGAGGCGGGAAGGGCGCGCGGGCAGGCCGCCGCCGAGCGCGCCGGCGTGCTCGCCGTCGCGCCGCTGGGACTGTGCTTCCTGCCCGCGTTCGTGCTGCTCGGGATCGTCCCGGTCCTCGCCGGGCTGATCGGCCCGCTGCTGGCCGGCCGGTGAGGGTGCGCACCGCCCCTGAATTGCCCCGGAGCGTTGCTGCACAGCCACACCGCCCGTCCACGGTGGACCTGTCGTCAAGGACGACGGCTGGCAGCGTTCCCTGCCGGGCCGGCTACTACTCCCAGTGCGACAACGTCAACCCCGGCGGCAAGATCGCAGCGGACCTCGTTCATCGGAGGCCCGGACGCCGCGGGCGGCCTGGACGGGATGCAGGCCGAGTACGTCCGGGTTCCGTTCGCCCACGTGGGCGCGGTGCGACTGCCCGAGAGCGTCACGGACGACCAGGCAATCATGCTCAGCGACATCTTCCCCACCGCCTGGTTCGGGGCGCGGCTGGCCGTGGCGGTGCTCGGCGCCGGGCCGGTCGGGCAGATCGCGGTGCTGTTCGGCGCTGCGGCAGGGCGCCGGGCAGCGTGCTCGTGGTCGACGGGACCGCCTCCCGGCTCGAGGCCGCCCGGCGCCTGGGCGGCGAGGCCATCGACATGAACGACGAGGACGTCGTCGCGGTGCTGCAGGAGCTGACCCAAGGCTCCGGGCCCGACAAGGTCATCGACGCGGTCTGCGTCGACGCTGAGCGGCCCAGGACCGGGCCGGGAGCGCCGCAGGGCGAGGAGCAGGCCGAGTAGCACGCCCAGGAGACCGCCAAGAACGCCCCAGAGACAGGCGGGCAGGGCGAGCAGTGGAAGCCCGGCGACGCTCCCCGCCAGGGCCTCAGAATCCACGGCAAGATTTTCGTCAGGCTGTGCCGCGATCAACTCGTCAGTGAAGCTGCTGCGAGCACGGTCGACCAGCTCGTGGGCGCGGGTGCGGCAACGCGCTTCGACCCGCGGGGCCGACGGCCCCGCACGAGGGAGTGCGTCAGCGTGCCCAGCGAGCGAAGCTGCATTCGGTAGCCGGTAGCCAGTGAGGCTTCGCCACAAGATTGACGAGGGTCGGCGCTCGATGGGCCGGGGGCTTGCAGGCCATCCTCAGACTCGGCGGCAGCGCCAGCCGACGTCGTCCACAGGGCGCGGCTGCCTCCACAGCTCGCCCTTCAGGGGTGCCGCCGGTCTCGGCGACCCGGCACGGTCAGGGCGTCGGGCGATCGCCCGACACCCCCGTCCGGCCCTGTGCCGGCGCTGTCCCGGAGGTCGCCATGCGCGCTCTGTCCGCCGTCCGCACCGCACCCGTCCGTCTCTCGGCCCGCCTGCACGGCGAGGACCCGGAGGCCGGCATGAGCACCGCCGAATACGCCGTGGGCACCGTCGCCGCATGCGGTTTCGGCGGGGTGCTCTACAAGGTCATCACCAGCCCGGCAGTGCTCGAGCTGCTCAAGGGGGTGATCTCGAAGGCCTTCAAGCTGTCGTTCTGACCTGCCCCCGCCCCGGGCCGGTCGGCCGGTCCGGGGCCCGGCCGGGGGAGGACCCGTGTCGATGCGCAGCTGCACGAGGGCACGACGCCGGGGGGCCGGCGAGCAGGGGATGGTAACGGCAGAGGTCGCGGTGGTGCTGCCGGCCCTGCTGGTGGTGCTGGCAGTGGCCGTGTGGGTGCTCGCGGCGGTGGGTGCGCAGCTGCGCTGCACCGACGCGGCCGGCGTCGCCGCCCGCGCGGCGGCCCGCGGCGACAGCCCGACGGAGGTCGCCCAGGCCGGGCGGTCGGTGGCACCACCCGGCGCTGACATCGACGTGCAGGTCGACGGCGAGCTGGTGCAGGTGCGGGTGCGTGCCCGGGTGCGTGCCCTGGGTGGAGCACTCGCCACACTGCCCGCGCTGGACGTCTCCGGCCGCGCGGTCGCGGCACGCGAGGACCGCGTGGGGGTGCCGTGAGCGGTCCTCGAGCCCGCGGCCGGGTGGTTGTCCGGTGGCCCGTCCGAGCGGTGCGAGCGGCCCCGGTCCGGCGGTCCGGCGATGCCGGTTCCGGCTCGATCCTGGTCCTGTCCCTGTCAGCGGTCGTCGCGCTGGTGGCATGCGTCCTCGTCGCGCTGGGCGCCGTCGCGACCAGCCGGCACCGGGCGGCGTCCGCCGCCGACCTCGGCGCTCTCGCGGCCGCCGGGCAAGCCCTTGAGGGCGAGGGCCTTGCGTGTGCCCGGGCGGCCCGCGTCGTCCTCGCTGCTGGCGCATCGGTCGTGGCCTGCCGGGTGAGCGGGGACGTCGCGGAGGTCGACGTCGAGGTCCGTCCGGCCGGCCCCCTGGGGGTCCTCGGCTCGGCGCACGGCCGCGCCAAGGCAGGCCCGGCGAGCAGCCCGGGGGTGAGTAGGCCCCGGGACAGCGGCACAGCGGAAGCCGAGGCGCGCCCGGCGGGGTGAGCAGGCCCCGGCCGGGCTGGTCGCGGTGGGCAGCAGCACAGCGGGACAGCAGCGTGGCGCGCCGACGGGCCGGGGCCGGCAGGAGCCCCGTAGCGTGGTGCGGTGGCAGTGCTCGTGGACCCGGCGGTCTGGCCATGGCGCGGCGAGCGGTGGTCACACCTGGTCAGCGACGTCTCCTACGACGAGCTGCACGAGTTCGCCTCCCGGCTGGGCGTGCCGCTCCGCGCGTTCCAGGGCGACCACTACGACATCCCGCTGTCCCTGCGGCCGCGGGCGGTGGCGCTGGGAGCCGAGGCGGTCCCCGCGCGCGAGCTCTTGCGCCGGCTCAAGGCAGCGGGCCTGCGGCGTCCGAAGGTCCGGTGAGACGGTCCAGCTCCGCCTGCAGGTTGACGCGTGCGGCGCGCTGCCACCGTCGCTGTCCCTCCGGGGTGCTGAACAGCTGCGGCCGGTGGAGCAGCTCCCGGAGCACGGCGGCCCGGCCCCGGCGGAAGTCGTCGTCGCTCAGATGCGCATACTCCTGACGCACGGCGGCCGCGTACGCGCCGTAGCGAGGTTGGGCCGCCGCCAGCACGGCCAGGTCGGCGTCGCAGAGCAGGGCGCCGTGCGCATCACCCGCCTGCGGGTCGTGGCCGGTCGTGAGCAGGACAAGCCGGGTGACCTCGTCGACCAGCGTGTGCGCCAGCCCCAGCCCGTCGAGAGCGGCGGCGGCCAGGTCCACGCTGCGCCGCTCGTTGTCCGCAGCGGTCGGGTCGTAGACCGCGTCGTGCCAGAACGCCGCGCAGACCACGGCGAGCGGCAGTTCCGCCCCTGCGCTCAGCAGATCGAGGGCGTGCAGCACCTCCCGCAGGTGCTGCACGTCGTGGTAGCGCCGGTGCGCCTCGGTGTAGCGGCGCACCAGCTCGCGACCGGTGACGACCGCGCGCGGCGAAGGACCCAGCGCGTCCACCCACCGCTGCAGAAGGTCGTCCATCAACAGCACCTCCCAGGGCATGGGTGCTCGCGAGCAGACCTGCTGGGCACGGCAGGCAGTCTGCCGGCCAACGGGATCTCTCGGCGAGTTCCGGCCGCCCGCGCAGGCCGGTCGGCGCCGCAGGGTGACAGCGGCCTCACCGGATGGTCGTCCCCGTCGAGAAGGTTCTCGCCGGCCGGGTGGATGGGACGGAGCCAGGTTGTCCAGCGCGGCTGCGGGGCAGTTCCTGGGGCATGAGGACCGTTGTGATCGTCGTGGTCGTGCTTGTCGTGCTGCTCGTGATCGCGCTGTTGGTTGTTGCGCAGCGGAAGCGCGCTCAGGCGAAGCTCGGGCAGCGTCGCGAGCAGGCGCGGGAGCATCGACTGCAGGCAGAGGAGGTGCAGCTGGAGGGAGATCGCACCGCTGCGGAGGCGCAGGCGCAGGTCGCCCGGGTGCGCCAGGAGCAGCTCCAGGCCGAGCGTCGGATGCAGGAGGCCGAGCAGCGCAGGGGCGAGGCTGCGGAGCTGCACGCGCGTGCGGAGAAGATCGACCCCGACGCGGCCGGGGACGAACGCCGCTGAAGCCGGGTCGGGGGGTCGGGGCGTCGGCGTCGGGTAAGCCCACGCCATGAGACTCGGCTCGCTGTTGCTGATCGTGTGGCTGGTGATTGGCGGGGTCGCCGCCGCGCAGCGGGGCTACTTCAAGAGCTCGGACTCCAGCTGCGCGGGGCTGGGAACGACCGCGGTGACGGTGGTGGCGGGCCCCCTCAACTACGTCGGGGTCAACCCCAAGGTCAAGGACTGCACGCTCCCGCAGCCCAGCCAGTAGCGCCGAGGGGCCCGTGCCTGAACGGGGAGGTGGCAACCGAGCCCGGGGTCTCGAGGAGTTAGAACCGCATGCCGCGGCGAAGGGCCGGCGTCCCAGACCCCCCGGGCCGCCGCACCGGGGTGGCCGGTGACCGGCCCCGGTACGGCGGCACATCGGATCGCCGCGCTAGGCGCTCGCGGACACCTTGCTGCGCAGCACGTTCAGCGCCTGCTGAGGTAGCCGCCGAAGACCGCGTAGTTCTCGCTCATCGGGGAGTGCCCGATCTCCTCCATCTCGATGAACTCGGCGTTCTTGATCTTCGACGCGCCGCGCCAGGTCTCGGCGCTGTCTGGCCTGCCCGCGAACTATGTGGCCCGTCCGCGAACGCCGCGGCCGCCGGCGGCGCGACGCGCGAACCGCACGGGTACGCCGGGGCCGGCCGGACCCGCTGGCTGCCCCCCGAAGATCATCCTCTATCGTGCGCGCATGGACGTCGTGGAGTTCGTGCCCTCGTTCGAGCAGTACGCCTTCACCTTCGGAGGGGTCGCCCCCGTCCGCCGGGTGACGCCAGGGACGGCACTGCGGTTGTGGTCCGACGACGCCTTCTGCGGCGCCTTGCGCGCCGCGACCGACCTGTCCAGCGAGAAGGTCGACCTGCGCTACGTCAACCCTCAGTCGGGGCCCTTCTACGTCGAGGGGGCCGAGCCCGGCGACACCCTCGCCCTGCATCTGGTCAGCTTGGAGCCGGCCCGCGACTGGGGCGCATCGGCGCACATTCCGTTCTTCGGCGGCATGACGGGCACCGACCGGGTGGTCAACCTGCAGGACGCCCTGCCGGACCTCACCTACATCTACGAGCTGGACCGGGCCCGCAGCACCGTCACCTTCGCCGCGAAGCGCAGCGAGGTGCGCATCGACCTGCCGCTCGAGCCGATGCTCGGCACGGTGGGGGTGGCGCCTGCCGGCCGTGAGGTCCGCAGCTCTCTGGTGCCCGACCGCTTCGGCGGCAACATGGACACTCCGCAGATGCGAGCCGGTGCGACCTGCTACCTCGGGGTCAACGTCGAGGGCGCGCTGTTCTCCGTCGGCGACGGGCACTACCGCCAGGGCGAGGGCGAGGCCTGCGGGACCGCTGTCGAGGGCGCTATGACCACTACCTTGATCGTGGATCTCCTCAAGGGGGGCGCCCCCGCCTGGCCGCGGATCGAGGACGACACGCACTGGATGGCGGTCGGCTCCAGCCGGCCGCTGGAGGACGCCTGGCGGATCGGTCAGGCCGAGCTCGTGCACTGGTTCGGCGAGCTGTACGGGCTCGACCCGATGGACGCCTACCAGCTGCTCTCCCAGATCACCGAGGCGCCCATCGCCAACGTCGTCGACGCCAACTACAGCTCGGTCGTCAAGGCCCGCAAGGCGCTGCTGCCGGCCGCGGAGGCCTACGGCGGGCAGCACGCGGACCTGCGGGCCCGCGCCGCGACCCTCGTCTAGACGACCTCCACCCAGGGAAGGCACCGCCATGGACCTGCAGCTCTCCGGCCGTCGCGCGCTCGTCACCGGCGGCACCCGCGGCATCGGCCGGGCGATCGTTGAGGCGTTCCTGGACGAGGGCGTCGATGTCGCCTTCTGCGCCCGCGACGCCGCTGAGATCGCCGCGACCGAGCAGGCGCTCACCGGGCGCGGCGGGTCGGCCTCCGGGTCGGTCGTCGACGTCGCGGACGGGCCGGCGCTCTCGGCCTGGGTGGCCGGGTCCGCCGCGTCGCTGGGAGGCATCGACATCGTCGTCTCCAACGTCAGCGCGCTCGCCATCCCGGAGAGCGAGGAGAGCTGGCGCGCCTCGTTCGAGGTCGACCTCATGGGCGCGGTGCGGATGGTCAACGCCGCGCTGCCGCACCTGGCGGCCAGCGACGCCGCCGTCATCGTCGCGGTGTCGAGCGTCTCCGGGCGGGAGATCGACTTCGCTGCCGGGCCGTACGGGACGATGAAGGCGGCCTTGGTGCACTACGTGCAGGGGCTGGCCTACCAGCTGGCGGGTAAGGGCATCCGCGCCAACACCGTCTCGCCGGGCAACACCTTCTTCGCCGGCGGCGTCTGGGACCAGATCCAGCAGGGCAACCCGGAGCTGTACGCCACGGCGCTCGCGCTCAACCCGACCGGCCGGATGGGCACCCCGCAGGAGATGGCCCGGGCGGTCGTCTTCCTGGCCAGCCCGACCTCGAGCTTCACCACCGGCACCAACCTCGTGGTGGATGGGGCACTCACCCGGGGGGTGCAGTGGTGAGCCCGTCGTCCTCGAGACCGAGTTGGAAGGGCAGCGCGGCGCGGCGGACCTTGCCCGCGGCCGACCGGGGCAGGACGTCGACCCGGTGGTACTCCTTGGGCCGCTTGGCGGGGCTGAGCCGGGCCGTGCCGAAGGCGCGTACGTCGTCCTCGGTGGCGCTGCCGGCGTAGGCGACGCACACCCGCTGCCCCCACTGCCGGTCGGGCCGTCCGAACACCGCGACGTCCACGACGCCCGGGCACGCCGACAGGGCCACCTCCACCTCCAGCGGGTAGACGTTGACGCCGCCAGTGAGCAGCAGGTCCTCGCGCCGGCCGTCGAGGTGCAGGTAGCCCTCGCCGTCGAGCCGGCCGAGGTCACCGACGGTGAACGCGTCGCCCCGCCAGGCCCGTGCGGTCTTGTCCGGGTCGCGCCAGTAGCGGAAGCGGGCGTACGCCGGGACGCAGCACCAGATCGTGCCGTCGGCGTCGACGGACAGCTCCCGTCCGGGTCGGGCCCGTCCGACGCTGCCGGGGTGGGAAGCCCAGTCGGCCGTCGAGCAGGCGGTGAACTGCCCCTCGGTGGAGCCGTAGAACTCCCAGACCGAGCCTTCCGGGAAGGCCTCGACGGTGCGGCCCTTGAGCGGGGCCGGGCACGGGGCGCCGGCGTGGGCGAGCAGGCGCACGGACGACAGGTCGGGCAGGCGGGCGCCGTCGTCGACGGCCGCGAACAGGCGCTGCAGGTGGACGGGCGCGCAGAACAGGCTCGTGGGGCGCAGCCGGGCGAGCGCGCCGAGGGCCGCGGGCGCGTCGAAGCGGGGGAGGACCGCCACCTCGCCGCCGGCCAGCAGGGTCGTGGTCGCGAAGCGTAGCGGGGCGGAGTGGTGCAGCGCGGACACCACCAGGTGCCGGTCGTCGTCGCGGAACCCCCACAGCGCCTGCTCCTCCGCGAGCAGGGCGGCGGCGTCGGACTCCTCGAGCACCCCCGACCACACCCCCTTGCGGCGGCCGGTCGTGCCGGAGGTGTAGTGCATCGGCCGGGCGAGCGGCACCGGCGCCAGGTCCGTCGCCGGTCCCGCCAGCAGCGACCGCAGGCCCTGCGCGTCGTCGACGACCAGCGACGGCTGGGCGTCGCCGAGGACGTCCCTGCGCTCAACGGGGGTGAGCGCCGGGTCCAGCAGGACCGGCACGACCCCGGTGCGCAGGGCGCCCAGCACCGCGCTGAGCAGGCCGCCCGATCCCGGCAGCAGGAAGGCGACGCGGTCCCCCGCCCGCAGGCCGAGCGCGGCGAGCGCCCCGGCGGCCTGGTGCTGCTGCTGCTCGCTGCGGGCGGCGGTCAGGACGTCCATCGTCCCCGTCCCGTCACGAGGCGGCGGCCGCGGGCTCCAGGGCGCGCACCGTGGTGGCGAGCGTCGCCCGGTCGATCGTGAGCATCTGCCCGTTCCCCAACTCCGCCCACCCCGACCCCCAGCCGCTGGAGCTCACGAGCACCGAGCCGGGGGCCGTCCGGTAGCGCAGACGGTAGTAGTCGGGCTCGGCCTCCCGCTCCTGGGCCCCGGGGTCGAAGCAGCAGACCGCGTGCAGCTGGGTGGGTGACAGCAGCATGCTGTTCAGGCTGCGCAGCGGGACGGTCTGCGTGATGGACCGCACGGTGTCGGCGTAGGCGCGGGCCACCTGGTCGTCCGCGAGCTCCCCCTCGGGCAGCCGGGACAGCACGGCGAGGAAGAACCGTTCGCTGTCGGTGTCGCCCTGCCGCTGCTGCCGCGCCCGGTCGGTGAGCAGCGGGTCCAGCGCGGACGGCGGAGCGATGGAGCCGTTGTGCGCGAACGCCAATCGGCCGTCGGTGAAGGGGTGGGCGTTGCGGGCGACCACCGGCAGGCCCAGCGTCGCCCACCGCAGGTGCACCATCGCGAGGTCGGCGGGGCGGGCGTGGGCGACCTGCCGGAAGTGCTCGCTGCGGCGCGCGGAGTCGGGAGCCTTCTCCACCTCCACCGCGCCGCCGGCGGCTGCCCGGGCGGTGCCCCAGCCGTCGCCGTGCTTGACCGACAGCTCGGTGAACTCGGCGAGGTCGGCCTCGCCGAGCAGCGTGGCGAGGGTCGTGGGGGCGCTGGTGGCGTAGCCCAGCAGTCGGCACATGCCTCCGCCTCTTCCGTACGTCGTGGGTCGCGCCAACCTACCGAGGGGGGACCCGGCGAGCCGCTGCCGCGGGCCACGATCGGGAATCGTCGGCGGCATGATGCCGGTCTCGGACCAAGGTCACAGCGGGTTGTCAGCCCGATGTGTCGCGTTCGTAACCTGCGGCGACGACCCTGGAGGCATGGTCAGCAGCACCCCCTCCCTCCACCCCCAGCCCGACGCCGATGTGCGGCTGCGCCGGCCCCCCGGCGGCACGAGACCACGCGCTGCCCGGCGGCACGTCGCGGCCGCGGTCGACCGCGCTGTCCTCGGGCTGATCCCGCCCGGCCGGATCCCCGGGCTGCGTACCGCGAAGACGACGCTCGCCGCCGTCCTCGCGTTCCTCGTCGCCGAGAAGCTCGGCACCAGTCCCCAGCCGGTGCTCGCGTCGCTGACGGCCCTGCTGGTGGCGCAGCTGACGACGTACAAGACGCTCAGCAGCGGGCTCGATCGGGTGGTGAGCGTGCTCGCCGGTGTCCTCGTCGCCGTCGGCCTGGCGTCCCTGGTCGGGCTCACCTGGTGGAGCCTGGGTACCGCCGTGGCGCTGTCGCTGGTGCTCGGGCGGCTGCTGCGGCTCGGGAGCAACCTGCTGGAGGTGCCGATCAGCGCGATGATCGTGCTGGCGGTGGGCGGCAACTCGCAGGAGGCCGAGGGGCGGGTCTACGAGACCCTCATCGGCGCCGCGGTCGGTGTGGCGGTCAACCTGGCGATCGCCCCCCCGCTGCACGTGCGGCCCGCCGCCGACGCCCTGGCCGAGCTGGCCGACCGGATGGCGCAGGTCCTGCGTGGGTTGGCCGGCGACCTGCGGGGCGACTGGTCGCGCGCCAGTGCCGACCGCTGGCTGGACCGCGCCCGCGCTCTGGGCGTCGAGGTGGCCCGGGCGGACCAGACGCTGGTCCGTGCCGAGGAGAGCTCCCGCTTCAACCCCCGCGGAGCGGTAGCGCGCGAGGCCCAGCCGCGGCTCAGGACCGGGCTCAGTGCCATGGAGCACGGCTACGTCGCGTTGCGCAGCCTGTGCCGGGCCCTTCTCGACCGCAGCTACTACGTCCCGGAGCACGAGCAGGCCTACAGCCCGGCGGCGCGCGACGCCCTGGCAGTGGTGCTGGAGGAGGTGGCCGACGCGTTGTGGACCGTCGGCGCCTACACCTCCTCGACGGCCCCCGACGGGCGGCACGAGCCCGGCCTCGGCGAGCGGTTGGGCACCCTGCGCGACAAGCGCGACCGGCTCAGCGCGCTGCTGGTCGTCGACCCGCTGCACGACGAGGCGGCCTGGCAGCAGCACGGCGCCCTGCTCGCCGGCGTCGACCGGCTGCGGGTGGAGATCGAGGCCGCGGTCGCGCCCACGGTCACGCCGTGGCGACCCCCGCCGGTGCTGGCGCGACAGCACCGGCCCCGGCTCGGCCTGGTCGCGCGCCGGAAGGGGAGGGACCTGGAGCCGACCGCCGAGACCCCGCGTTGATCGCCGCTGGAGAAGCCGGCCGTCAGATCAACCGACCGTCAGAGACGCCGGCTGCCCGGATCGTCAGTGACGACGGTCGTGCGCTCGGTCGTCGCCAGCTCCTGACGCAGCCGCGCGTTCTCCTGCTCGAGGGTCTCCGCCTGGCCGCGCACACTCTTGACCTCGCGCTTGCGCTCGACGGTCTTGTGCCGCTTGCGGGCTCCGAAGCCGAGGATGAGGGACAGACCGAGCATGCCGACGACGCCGGTGACGACGCCGGCGAGGAAGAGGCCGCCGAGGGAGACGTTGGACAGCGACACGCCGAACACCGTCAGGTCGGTCGCCGGGGTGCCGTTGGTGAAGATGGTGCCGAGGGTGAACAGGACGGCGAGCACGAGCAGGATGGTGCCGAGGACGATCACGAGGTGCTCCGGGTGTCGAGGGCGGGACGGCTACCTCACCCTTACCCACCCAGCCCGCTGCCGAGCACCGCGTCGAGCAGGCGCACCGCGCCGGCCTTGTCGAGCGGCTCGTTGCCGTTGCCGCACTTGGGCGACTGCACGCAGGACGGGCAGCCCGCCGCACACTCGCAGGCGGCGATCGCGTCCCGGGTGGCCCGCAGCCAGGCCGGGCCCCGCTCGTAGCCCCGCTCGGCGAAGCCGGCCCCGCCCGGGTGCCCGTCGTAGACGAAGACGGTGCATGCGCCGGTGTCCTCGTGCAAGGCGGTCGAGACGCCGCCGATGTCCCACCGGTCGCAGGTGGCGAACAGCGGCAGCAGGCCGATGGCGGCGTGCTCGGCGGCGTGCGCAGCCCCCGGCACGTCGGCGTACCCCAGCCCGGCGTCCTCGAGCAGCTGCTCGGACACCGTGTACAGGACCGCCCGGGTGCGCAGCTGGCGGGCCGGCAGATCCAGCGGCTCCTCGCCGAGCACCTCGCCGCTGCCCAGGCGCTTCTTCAGGTACGACACCACCTGGTTGGTCACGTCGACGGTGACCAGCGCGAGCCGTACGCCGGCGAACGCCTGGCCGCGCAGCTCCTCGACCACCCGGAGGTCGGTGACGTCGCGGGCGGAGGTGGAGAAGTCCGGCTCGTCCCGGCGGACGAGGGCCACCGCCTCGGCCAGGTCGAGCTGCTCGACGACGTACGTCTCCCCCTGGTGCAGGTAGACCGCGCCGGTGTGCGCCTGGCTGTGCGCGGACGAGGCGTCCACCGTGCCCAGCAGCCGCCCGGTGCCGGTCTCGACGAGCCGAACCGGCGGGCCGCCGCCGCCCCGCAGGTCGGCGTCGGGCCGCTCCCGCGACGTCCAGAACCAGCCGGCCGGCCGGGCCCGGAGCAGCCCCCGGCGTACCAGGTCGGCCAGCAGCAGCCGCACCTGCTGCTGCCCGTCGGCGGACGGCTCGCCGAACAGCGGCAGGTCCGCTTCGGTGAGCGGCAGCTCGGCCGCCGCGCAGCACAGGTGTGGGCCGAGGACGTACGGGTTGGCCGGATCGAGCACGGTCGCCTCGACCGGCCGGCCGAACAGCGCCTCAGGGTGGTGCACCAGGTAGGTGTCGAGCGGGTCGTCACGGGCGACGAACACCGCGAGCGCGCCCTGCCCTGCCCGGCCCGCCCGGCCGGCCTGCTGCCACACCGAGGCGACCGTGCCGGGCCAGCCGGTCAGCACCACCGCGTCGAGACCGGCGACGTCGACGCCCAGCTCCAGCGCGTTGGTGGCGGCGACCCCGAGCAGCTCGCCGGTCTGCAGCCGCCGCTCCAGTTCGCGCCGCTCCTCCGGCAGGTAGCCGGACCGGTAGGCCGCGACCCTGGACGCCAGCTCCGGCGCGGCCTCGGTCACCGCGCGCCGAGCGGACAGCGCGACCGACTCCGCACCGCGGCGCGAGCGCACGAAGGCCAGCGTCCGGGCCCCCTCCACCACGAGGTCGGCGAGCAGGTCGCCGGTCTCGGCCGTCGCCGACCGCCGTACCGGGGCGCCGTGCTCTCCGCCGTGTCCGGCCGTCAGCGGTGGCTCCCACAGCGCGAACTCGGTCGCCCCGCGCGGGGAGGCGTCCTCGCTCACGGCGAACACGTCGAGGCCGGTCAGCCGGGACGCCGACCCGGCCGGGTCGGCGGAGGTCGCGGAGGCGAGCACGAAGACGGGGTCGGCCCCGTAGCGCGCGCAGACCCGCCGCAGCCGCCGCAGCACCTGCGCGACGTGCGAGCCGAACACCCCCCGGTAGGTGTGGCACTCGTCGACGACGACGTACTTCAGGCCACGCAGGTAGCTGGCGAAGTCGGCGTGACGCGGCAGCACCCCGCGGTGCAGCATGTCGGGGTTGGTGAGCAGCAGCGTGGCGTGCCGGCGGACCCAGTCCCGCTCCTCGCGCGGGGTGTCGCCGTCGAAGGTCGCCGCCCGCACCGCCATGAGATGCAGCGCCCGGACTGCCCGCAGCTGGTCGGCGGCCAGAGCCTTCGTCGGCGCGAGGTAGAGCGCGGTGGCCCGGTCGTCGGTGAGCAGCGAGGACAGCACCGGCAGCAGGTAGGCCAGCGACTTACCGCTCGCGGTGCCGGTGGAGACGACCACCGAGGAGCCACCCCACGCGAGATCGGCCGCGACAGCCTGGTGCTCCCACGGCGCCGGCACGCCGCCGAGGGCCAGCCGGTCGACGAGCAGCGGCGGCACCCAGACCGGCCAGTCGGTACGCCGGCCCTCGCGGGCGGCCACCTGCTGCACGTGCGTGACCCGCTCTGCGCGGGACGGGTCGAGCAGCAGCCGCGACAGCAGGGCGCGCGAGGTCGACGTCCCGTGGACAGGGCCCTGCGTCCCGGGACTGGTCATCGGGCGCCAGTCTCCCAGACGCCCGGGGGCGGGGCGCCGCGGTTTGACGCGTGCCCGCCGGGTACGGCGCCTGGAGCCCTGCTCAGCGGGCCTGCCGTCGAACGCGCACTGGAGGAGACCTCGTGGACCTGTCCCTGTCGACCCGCACGGAGAACGGCCCGGCGGGTGACCGCACCGTGGTGGTGGTGGGGGGCGAGATCGACGTCTACACCGCGCCGAAGCTGCGCGAGCAGCTTATCGACCTGGTGAGCAGCGGCCAGTACCACCTCGTGGTCGACATGGAGGGCGTGGAGTTCCTCGACTCGACCGGGCTCGGGGTGCTGGTGGGCGGCCTGAAGCGGGTCCGCGCGCACGAGGGCTCGCTGCGCCTGGTGTGCACCCAGGAGCGCATCCTGAAGATCTTCCGCATCACGGGGCTCACGAAGGTGTTCCCGATCTACTCCTCGGTCGACGAGGCCGTCGCGGCGACGGACTAGCGGGCCGCGGCATGGCCGTCGTCGAGATCCTGCTGCCCGCGCTGCCCGCACACGTCCGGACCGCCCGGCTCGTCGTCGTCGCGGCCGCCCGCCGGGCCGGGCTCAGGGACGATCTGGTCGATGACTTCCGGCTCGCCGTCGGCGAGGCCTGCGCGCGTGCCGTGCGGCTGCACGCCCGGCACGCGCCCCAGGAGCGGGTCACGGTCACGGTCACCGATGACGTCCTCGGGCTCACCGTCGCGGTGCGCGACCGCGGCCCGGCCGCTGGACCCACCGTCGACGACGTCGCCGGGGAGATTTTGGACGGCGGGCCGGGCGCGGACGGCTTGGGTGCCCCCTCGGGCGACGACGCCGTCGACCCCGACGTCGCGCTCGCGCTGCTCGTCGGCCTGGTCGACGAGGTCGACGTGGCCGCGCACGACGGGGCCGGCACGACGGTCACCCTGCGCTGGCCGCTCCCACCGCGGCTGGTCACCGGGCCGGCGGCGACGCAGGCCGCCACCCTGTAGACCGCGTGGCGGGCCCGCCGCCCTGCCCGATTGGCTATGCTCCGGCGGCTCCCGCAAGGGGGCGGCCGGAGGTGTCTGTGGCCCTCGGTCTGCCGGCCCGCGGTCGCGGGACGGTCCGCGTGCCAGACCAGGAGGACGCATGTCCGCGCTCGAGTTCGTCGCGGTGGGGAGCGATGCCTCCGTCACCAGCGGCGACAAGGGGCTCGTCGTCGGGATCCTCGTGGTCTCGCTCGTCGCCCTCGGCTTCGCCGGCCTGTTCGCCCGGGAGGTCCTCGCCGAGGGCCAGGGCACGCCCAAGATGATCGAGATCGCGAAAGCGGTGCAGGAGGGCGCGGCGGCCTACCTCCGCCGGCAGTTCTCGACCCTCGCGGTGTTCGCCGCACTGGTGTTCCTGCTGCTGTTCCTGCTGCCCGCCGACACCGGCGGCGTACGGATCGCCCGGTCGGTGTTCTTCCTCGTCGGCGCGGGCTTCTCGGCGCTGGTGGGCTTCATCGGCATGACGTTGGCGACCCGTACCAACGTGCGGGTGGCCAACGCCGCCAACACCACCGGCACCAAGCGCGCGCTGCGCATCGCGTTCCGGGCCGGCGGTGTCGTCGGCATGTTCACCGTCGGGCTCGGCCTGCTCGGCGCCTCCGTCGTGCTGCTCGTCTTCGACGACAACGCCCCCGACGTGCTGGAGGGCTTCGCCTTCGGCGCGGCGCTGCTGGCCATGTTCATGCGTGTCGGTGGCGGCATCTTCACCAAGGCCGCCGACGTCGGCGCCGACCTCGTCGGCAAGGTCGAGCAGGGCATCCCCGAGGACGACCCGCGCAACGCCGCGACGATCGCCGACAACGTCGGCGACAACGTCGGTGACTGCGCCGGTATGGCCGCGGACCTGTTCGAGTCCTACGCCGTGACGCTCGTCGCCGCGCTCATCCTCGGGCAGGCGGCGTTCGGCTCGAAGGGCCTGGTCTTCCCGCTCATCGTCCCGGCGATCGGCGTGCTCACCGCGCTCGTCGGCATCTACGCGACCAGCCCCCGCGACGGCGACCGCACCGGCATGAACGCGATCAACCGCGGCTTCTTCCTGTCCGCCGTCGTGTCCGCGGTGCTCGTGGCGATCGCGGCCTTCGGCTACCTGCCCGGCTCGTTCGCGGGCTTCGGCAACGGCGACGAGGGCGTCCAGGCCCTCGATGGCAACCCACGCACCTTCGCGGTCGGCGCCGTGGTCATCGGCATCGTGCTCGCCGCGGCGATCCAGGTGCTCACCGGCTACTTCACCGAGACCAGCCGCAAGCCGGTCAAGGAGATCGGCAAGAGCTCGCTGACCGGCGCGGCCACGGTCGTGCTGGCCGGCATCTCGGTCGGCCTGGAGTCCGCGGTCTACAGCGCCCTGCTCATCGGCGGCGCGGTCTACGCGGCGTTCCTGCTCGGCGGCGGCTCGACGGTGCTCGCGCTGTTCGCCGTGGCGCTCGCCGGCACCGGCCTGCTCACCACGGTCGGCGTCATCGTTGCGATGGACACCTTCGGCCCGATCAGCGACAATGCGCAGGGCATCGCGGAGATGTCCGGTGAGGTGACCCCCGCGGGCGCGCAGATCCTCACTGAGCTCGACGCGGTCGGCAACACCACCAAGGCGATCACCAAGGGGATCGCGATCGCCACCGCGGTGCTCGCCGCGACCGCGCTGTTCGGCTCGTTCCGGGAGGCCGTGGTCGCCGAGCTCGGCAGCCGCCCGTTCTCACTGTCGATCGAGAAGCCCAACCTGTTGTTCGGGCTCATCATCGGCGCGGCGGTGGTGTTCCTGTTCTCCGGGCTGGCCATCAACGCGGTGTCCAGGGCCGCCGGCCGGGTGGTCTACGAGGTGCGCGAGCAGTTCCGCACCAAGCCGGGAATCATGGACTACACCGAGAAGCCCGACTACGCCGCCGTCGTCGACATCTGCACCAAGGACTCCCTGCGCGAGCTCGCCACCCCCGGCCTGCTCGCCGTCCTCGCGCCGCTGTCGGTGGGCTTCCTGCTCGGCTACGCCCCGCTCGGCGCGTTCCTCGCCGGTGCGATCGCGTCCGGCGTACTCATGGCGGTGTTCCTGTCCAACGCCGGCGGCGCCTGGGACAACGCCAAGAAGCTCGTCGAGGAGGGCGCCCACGGCGGCAAGGGCTCCGCGGCGCACGAGGCGACGATCATCGGGGACACCGTCGGCGACCCGTTCAAGGACACCGCCGGCCCGGCGCTCAACCCGCTGCTCAAGGTGATGAACCTCGTCGCCCTGCTCATCGCCCCGAGCGTCGTCAAGTACGGCACCAACGGCGCGGACGAGAACATCGGGCTGCGGCTCGCCGTCGGCCTGCTCGCCGCCGGGGGCATCGTCGTCGCGGTGACGATTAGCAACCGGCGCAGCGTCGCGGGCGCCGTCGAGATCGCCGAGGGCGCGACCGCCAAGGTCTGACCCGTCCAGCTCGCGTCGGTCCGGTCCCGCTCGCGGGCCGGGCCGGGCCGTCGCGCGTCCCCCGTCCCCACAGCTGACCCCCGGTACGGTCCGGTCGTGAGCCTCGCCGACCCCGCCGCCCTGCTCGCCGGCGCGCCCCGCGTCCGCGATGCCCTCGACGCCGCCGGCTGGTCGGCGGCGTCCCTGGACGAGCTGCTGGGGGTCACCGCGCGCACGCACCTCGACCGCGACGAGCTGGCGCCGCTGCTGCGCCGCACCGCGGGCGGCAGCCCGCTCGACACCCTCGCCCGGCTGTTCGTCGTGGGCGTTCCCGTCGAGGCGGCAGCGGCCCGACGGGCCGGCGTGCCCCCCAGCTGGCTGCACCCCGATGGCAGCGGGCGCGTACGTCTCCAGCCCGTCAGCCACGGCGGCGTCGAGGTGCTGTGCCCGCACGACCCGGGCCGGGCTGCCACGGGGGTCGACCCGGAGCAGGTGCTCGGCGTCGGTGCCGCGAGCCTGACCCTCGCCGCGGCCACCCCCAGGGACGTCGTCGGCAGCGTGCTCGACCTCGGCGCGGGGTGCGGGGTACAGGCGCTGCTCGCCGACGACCACGCCCGACGGGTCGTCGCGACCGACCGCAACCCGCGGGCCACCGCGTACGCCCGGCTGGCCGGAGCGCTGAACCGCGTGGACCTCGACACCCGCACCGGCGACCTGCTCGAGCCGGTCGAGGGCGAGCGGTTCGACCTGGTGGTGAGCAACCCGCCGTTCGTCATCGGACCCGGCCGCCGCTACACCTACCGCGACTCAGGGCTCGGCGGCGACGAGGTCTGCCGTCGGCTGGTGCAGCAGGTGCCGGCGCACCTGGAGCCGGGCGGGCTCGCGGTGCTGCTCGTCAACTGGTTGCACCTGGCGGGCGAGGACGGCGACGAGCGGGTGCGCGGCTGGTTCGCGGGGACCGGCTGCGACGGCTGGGTCGTGCAGCGCGAGCTGGCAGCGCCCGAGGACTACGTCACCGCCTGGCTGCGCGACACCGACGAGGGGCCGCGCTTCGACGCGCTGTACGAGACATGGCTCGACGCCCTGCACGGGGTGGAGGCGGTCGCCTTCGGCGTCCTCGCGATGCACGCCGGTGGGCGCGAGCGGGTGCGGCTCGACGAGGTGCACCAGCCGGTCGCCGCGACCTGGGGCGAGCAGGTGCGGGCGCATTTCGCGGCGCAGGACCTGCTCGGGACCGACCTCCGCGAGGCCCGGTTGCGGCTGCGCGACGACGTACGTCTGCACTCCGTCGCCCGGCGCACCGACGACGGCTGGTACGCCGACACGCAGCTGCTGCAGCAGGAGGCCGGGCTGCGCTGGTCCGGCGGCGTCGACGTCTACGGCGCGACCCTGCTCGCCGGCTGCGACGGCACCCGGCGGCTCGGCGACCTGCTCACGGTGCTCGCCGGCAGCGCCGGGCTGTCCGAGGGGGCGACCGCCGAGCAGGTCCTGCCGGTCGTGCAACGGCTGGTCGCGCAGGGCTTCCTCCGCCCGTGCTCCGCACCCGACCGCTAGGGCGTGTGCCGCAGCACCATCGTGTTCCAGTTGGCCAGCGGCAGCCGAACCTGGTCGGCGATGAACTCGGTCGCCATCCAGATGTCGCCGCGCTCGTCCGCCACTGCCGAGGAGTAGTCCCCCCAGCGGCACCCGCGGTCGCGGCTGCCGACGAAGGCCTGGTAGCAGGTGAACCCGTCGTCCGGCCGTTGACCGAACTCCGGCACCCGCACCGGCCCGCTGGCGCCGGCCAGGCCCATCTCGACGTAGGCCGGGCTCGGGTAGACGTTGGGACCGGCGAGGGTCATCACCATGGCCCCGCGTCCCGCCGCGTTCACCCCGATCGCGGGGTAGATCACGCTGTTGTTGTCACCGACCGCGACGTAGCCCTGCTGCACCACCCGACCGTCGACCCGGCCGCCGCTGAACGTCGGCTGCACCTGCACCCAGAGCACCCCGTCCCGCTGGTCGCCCTTGGGCCCGACCGCGGTGCCGATGGCCCCGAACAGGCGACCCTGGACGTACTTGACCTCGCTCATGTCGCTGCCGCTGTCCAGCTTGTTGAGCGGCTCGCCGACCAGCTGGGCCAGCGGGGCGCGACCCGGCTTCTGCACGACGTTGGGCTCGAAGGAGTAGTTGAGGCTCGGGACCGTCCGGTGGGTGAGCCGCACGTCGGGGTTCGCGGCCCGCAGGCTGTCGGTGTTGTCCAGGGCCCACACCCCGATCTTGTTCTCGTTCGCGGTGTCGAAGTCGGTGGTCGACAGGAAGTACTCCCGGTCCGGGGCGTAGCTGCCGCCAGGGGGAGTCGTGGCCGGCTGGACCGTGAACGACGGCAGGTTGTCGATCGGTCCGGCGTTGATGCTCACCAGGGTCGGGGCGTCGCCCGTCCCGGCTGCCACAGCGGCCAGGCCGCGCTTGGAGACGGCGTAGATCTGCGCGCCGTTGTAGAACGGCCCGTTGAGCGAGAAGCGGTTCGCGGTGATGTAGAACCCGTTGGCGTCGGCCCCGACGTGCGGGAAGTCGTCGAAGCACGGACAGCCGCGATCGGTGGCGTCGCCGTTGCTGGTGTCGATACCGAAGAACGCGTAGTCGCCCAGTGGGTTGGACGTGGCGCTGACCGCGAGGAACAGGTTGCTGCGGCCGGTGAAGGCACCGCTGAAGACGTCCTGGTCGAGCTCGGTGACGACGTAGAACCAGCGCTGGACCTGCGGGTCGAAGTAGCACACCGGGTCGAAGGCGAAGGGCCCGAACGTCGGTTGCGTCGACTCGCGGTTGAGCGCCGGCGCCAGCCCGAAGAACTCGTTGACGGCGACTGTCGGGGCCAGCTGCGCGCCGGTGCGGTCGTAGACGGCGATCGCGGTGTTGACGCTGGCGAGGGTGTAGCCGGCGCCGACACACAGCGCCTGGTCCGGCGGCTCGTTGGTGAACTGGTTGCCGCCGTTGGCATAGCGGCTGTCCACCGCCGACAGGCTCCCGAACGGCAGCGTGCCGGGGAACTTCCCGACCACGGGGGTGGTCCCTGGCGTCGGCGTCACCGCCGGCGTCACCCGGTTGTCGGGGGCGGCGTTGGGGCGCTTCGGTCGGGGGATCTCATACCTCGGGTCGGCACTGGCAGGCTGCCCGACGCCCGACGCGGCGCGGGCCGCCGCCGCCCGGTCGGCGATGTCGCGCAGGTTGCCCCGCCCCATCGTCCGCAGGTCCGGCTGGCTCTGGCTGGTCGAACCAGCCACCGGTACGTCGGGCTGACTCGCCTGCTGCCCGGCGGACGCCGCCGGCTGCACCGCCGCCGTCAGGGCGAGCGCGAGAGCCCCGACCGCGAGTCGACCGGCGGGCCGCCTGGTCCGGAAGAAGAGCATCTGCGCCGTCCTCTCGCTGCGGCCCTGCCCGACCCGCGGCGAACGCGGAACGTAGCACCGGTATGACGCAGAGAACAGAGCCGGAGCGCTGCGTTGCGCCGACGTGGCCGCGACAGCGCCGCACATCTCCTACTGTCAGCCGGGGACCACCCCACGCCGCTCGTCGCCACACCCACTCGGGACTGCCCCCGCAGCCCCTCACGCACCGACCTGGAGACCCGTGCCCGCCACCGAGACCGCCCGCGCGACGGCACCGACCGCCGCGAAGAAGGCGCCGACCAAGCGCCCCGCGGCGGCCGCCGGCGGACGGCGCCTGGTCATCGTCGAGTCGCCCGCCAAGGCGAAGAAGATCGCGTCCTTCCTCGGCGCCGGCTACACCGTTGACAGCTCGATCGGCCACATCCGGGACCTGCCGCGCAACGCCGCGGACGTACCCCCGAGTCACAAGGGCAAGCCCTGGGCCCGGCTGGGCGTGGACGTCGACCACGGCTTCGAGCGGCTCTACGTCGTGCCGCCGGACAAGAAGGCCCAGGTCGCCAAGCTCAAGGCCCTGCTCAAGGACGCCGACGAGCTGTTCCTCGCCACGGACGAGGACCGCGAGGGCGAGGCCATCGCGTGGCACCTGCTGGAGACGCTCAACCCCAAGGTCCCCGTCCGGCGGATGGTCTTCCACGAGATCACTCCCGCCGCGATCCAGCACGCCGTCGACACCCCGCGTGAGCTCGACACCGCGCTGGTCGACGCGCAGGAGACCCGACGCGTGCTGGACCGGCTGTACGGCTACGAGGTCAGCCCGGTGCTGTGGAAGAAGGTCATGCCGAGGCTGTCGGCGGGCCGCGTGCAGTCGGTGGCGACCCGGATCGTCGTGGAGCGCGAGCGGGCCCGGATGCGCTTCGTGCAGGCCGGCTACTGGGACATCGACGGCAGCTTCCTCGCGCCGGAGCAGTCCGACCCGACCGCGCCGACCAGCCTCAGCGCGACGCTCGTGGCACTGGACGGCAGACGGCTCGCGACCGGCGCCAGCTTCCAGCAGGAGACCGGCCAGCTCAGGGACGGCGCCGACGTCGTCCTGCTTGACGAGGCGAGCGCCCGGCACCTGCTCGAGCGGCTCGAGGGCGCCGACTTCGCGGTGCGCTCGGTCGAGCACAAGCCCTACACCCGCAAGCCGTACGCCCCGTTCATGACCAGCACCCTGCAGCAGGAGGCCGGGCGCAAGCTCCGCTTCTCCGCCCAGCGCACCATGCAGACCGCCCAGCGGCTGTACGAGAACGGCCACATCACCTACATGCGCACCGACAGCAGCAGCCTGTCGGAGACCGCGATCGCCGCCGCCCGCTCCCAGGCCCGCGATCTCTACGGCCCGGAGTACGTGCCGGACGCCCCGCGCCGCTACGCCAGCAAGGTGAAGAACGCGCAGGAGGCGCACGAGGCGATCCGGCCCTCCGGGGACGTGTTCCGGACACCGGGGGAGCTGGCCGGGGAGGTGTCCGGCGACGAGCTGCGCCTGTACGAGCTGATCTGGCAGCGCACCGTCGCCAGCCAGATGGCCGATGCCCGTGGCACCAGCGCGAGCGTGCGCCTCGGCGCCCGCACCGCCGACGGCACCGACGCGGAGTTCGCGGCGTCCGGCAAGGTCCTCACCTTCCCCGGCTTCCTGCGGGCCTACGTCGAGGGCAGCGACGACCCGGACGCCGAGCTCGAGACCACCGAGCGCCGGCTGCCGCAGGTTGCCGTCGGCGACCCGCTGGGCGTGTCCTCCCTGGAGGCGCAGGGCCACACCACCAGCCCGCCCGCCCGCTACACCGAGGCCTCGCTGGTCAAGCGGCTGGAGGAGCTCGGGATCGGCCGGCCGAGCACGTTCGCGAGCATCATCAGCACGGTCCAGGACCGAGGCTACGTCTGGAAGAAGGGCAGCGCCCTCGTCCCGACGTGGCTGGCGTTCGCGGTCGTCGGGCTGCTCGAGCAGCACTTCGGCCGGCTCGTCGACTACGGCTTCACCGCCTCGCTGGAGGAGGACCTCGACCTCATCGCCGGCGGCGACGGCAACGGCGTCGACTGGCTGACCCGCTTCTACTTCGGCTCGGCCACCGGCAAGGCCGATGGCGTCGCCGCCCAGGGCGGCCTGAAGAAGCTGGTCGGCGGCAACCTCGACGAGATCGACGCCCGGGAGATCAACTCGATCGTCCTCGGCCGCACCGACGACGGCGTCGAGGTCGTCGTACGGGTCGGCCGCTACGGGCCGTACGTCCAGGTGGGCGAGGAGAAGGCGGCGCTGCCCGAGGACCTCGCCCCGGACGAGCTGAGCGTGGAGCGGGCCGTCGAGCTCGCGCACGCCCCCAGCGGCGACCGGGTGCTGGGCACCGACCCGACGACCGGCTACCAGGTGGTCGCGAAGGCCGGGCGCTACGGGCCGTACGTCAGCCTGGTGCTGCCGGAGGACGCCAAGGACAAGCCGCCGACCGGCTCGCTGTTCGCGAGCATGGACCTGGAGACGGTCACGCTCGAGCAGGCGCTGCAGCTGCTGACCCTTCCCCGCGTGCTGGGCGAGGCCGAGGACGGCGAGCAGGTCACCGCACAGAACGGCCGCTACGGGCCGTACGTCAGCAAGGGCAAGGAGTCGCGCACCCTGGACAGTGAGGAGGCGCTGTTCACCGTCTCGCTCGCCGAGGCGCTGCACCTGCTGGCGCAGCCCAAGCAGTACGGGCGGCGGGCGGCGGCACCCAAGCCCCCGCTCAGGACGCTCGGCAAGGACCCGGTCAGCGGCGGCGAGATGGTCGTCAAGGAGGGCCGCTTCGGGGTGTACGTCACCGACGGCGAGACCAATGCCTCGCTGCGCAAGGGCGACACGACGCAGGGCCTGGACGACGAGCGGGCGGCGGAGCTGCTCGCCGAGCGGCGGGCCCGCGGCCCCGCGACCAGGGCGGCCAAGGCCCCCGCGAGGGCGGCGAGGAAGGCCCCCGCGAAGAAGGCCCCCGCCAGGAAGGCGGCCGCGAAGAAGGCACCTGCGAAGAAGGCCGCGGCGAAGAAGGCAGGCGGCTGACCCGCCCGTACGCTGGGCGGGTGGCGGCAAGTGGGGTGCGCTGGCCGGGTGCGCTCAGGCACCGCGGCTTCCGCCGGCTGTACGTCGCGCTCGTCCTGTCGAGCTTCGGCGACTGGCTGGGGTTCCTCGCCACCACGGCGTTCGCGACACAGCTCGTCGACGGCTTCGGCGCGCAGAGCTACGCAGTGGGCGGAGTGCTGGCCTTCCGGCTGCTGCCGGCAGTCCTGTTCGGGCCGGTCGCCGGCGTGCTCGCCGACCGGTTCGACCGGCGCGGCCTCATGGTGGTCACCGACCTGCTGCGCTGCGCGCTGTTCGTGTCGATCCCGCTGGTCGGCACGCTGCTGTGGCTGCTCGTCGCGACCCTGCTCGTCGAGACCCTGAGCCTGTTCTGGATCCCGGCGAAGGAGGCCTCGGTCCCGAACCTGGTGGGCGACGACCTGGAGTCGGCCAACCAGGTCTCGCTGGTCGCCACCTACGGCACCGCGCCCCTGGCGGCGGTCGTCTACGGCGTGCTCGGGCTGCTCGGCGGCAGCACCGGGCTGCCCGCCGCCCACCTCGGGCTCTACGCCGACGCGGCGACCTTCCTGTTCGCGGCGGTGCAGGTCGCCCGGATCACCGAGATCCCGCGCCGCTCCGAGGGCCCCCGCGCGGCCTCCGCACCCTCGGTCGTGTCGAGCGTGCGCGAGGGCCTGCGGTTCGCCGGCAGCAGCCCGGTCGTGCGCGGCGTGCTCGTCGCGATGCTCGGCGCGCTCGCCGCCGCCGGCACCGTCGTCGCCAACGGCAAGCTGTTCGCCGAGACCGTGCTCGGCGGCGGTGACGCGGCCTTCGCGCTGCTGTTCGGCACCGTCTTCGTCGGCATCGCGGCGGGCGTGGCCCTCGGCCCGCGGCTGCTCGGCGACCTGTCGCGGCGACGCGCCCTGGGACCGGTCATCACCGCGGCCGGCCTGTGCCTGATGTTCCTCGCGGTCGTGCCGGTGCTCGCCCTCGTGGTCGTGGCCACGCTGTTGCTCGGCGCCTTCGCGGGGCTGGCGTACGTGCTCGGCCTGACGCTGCTCGGCGCCGAGGTCGGGGACGAGGTGCGCGGCCGGACCTTCGGTCTCGTCAACTCGCTCATGCGCATCGACCTGCTGCTCGTGCTGGCCGCCGCCCCGCCGCTGGCCGGCGCGATCGGCCAGCACAGCATCGCGCTGCCGGGCCGGGGGGAGCTCGCGGTCAACGGCATCGGCGTGACGATGCTCGCCGGCGGCCTGCTGGCGGTGCTCGTCGGGCTGGTGTCCTACCGGACCATGGACGACCGGCCGGGGGTGCCGCTGCGCAGCGACCTGTGGGCGCTGGTGCACCGCGACCGGGCGGCGCCGAGCTTCCCGGGGCTGTTCGTGGCCTTCGAGGGCGGCGAGGGCGGCGGCAAGTCCACCCAGGTGGCGAAGGCAGCGGCCTTCCTGCGGGGCCGGGGCCGTGAGGTCGTCCTGACCTGCGAGCCCGGTTCCACCCCGGCCGGCGCCCGGCTGCGTGCCCTGCTGCTCGACCCGACCAGCGAGCTGTCCGCCCGGACCGAGGCACTGCTGTACGCCGCCGACCGCGCGCAGCACGTCGACACCGTCATCCGCCCCGCGCTGCAGCGCGGCGCGGTCGTGGTCACCGACCGCTACGCCGACTCCTCGCTGGCCTACCAGGGCGCCGGCCGCGACCTGCGGGTCGACGAGGTCGCCAGGCTGTCCGGCTGGGCGACCGGCGGGGTGCGGCCCGACCTCGTCGTGCTCCTCGACGTCGACCCGGCCGTCGGCCTGGCCCGGGCCCGCCGGGCCGGGACACCCGACCGCATGGAGGCGGAGTCGCTGGCCTTCCACGCCCGGGTGCGGCAGGGCTTCCTCGATCTGGCCGCTGCCGCCCCGGACCGTTACCTGGTGGTGCCGGCGGACCAGCCGGCCGACGTCGTGGCGGCCGCCGTCCGCTCCCGGCTCGAGCGACTCGTGCCCGCCGCGGCGGGCGCGGTGCCGGTATGAGCCTGTTCGACGGGCTCGTCGGGCAGGAGGCGGTCGTCGCGCAGCTCCAGGTGGCGGCGGCGGACGCGCGCGCGGTCGTCGCCGGCACGTCGGCGGGCCACGGCGCGATGACCCACGCCTGGCTGTTCACCGGCCCGCCCGGCTCCGGCCGGTCGGTGGCGGCTCGCGCCTTCGCCGCCGCGCTGCAGTGCCTCACCCCGCCGCCGACCGGGGGCGGCTGCGGGCACTGCGACGCCTGCCACCAGGTGCTCGTCGGAACCCACCCGGACGTCGCGCTCATCGTGCCCGAAGGCCTGTCGCTGGGCGTCGAGGAGGCCCGAGAGATCATCGTGCGGTCCTCCCGCGCCCCCACCCGCGGCCGCTGGCAGGTCACCCTCATCGAGGACGCCGACCGGCTGACCGAGCCCGGCACCAACGCGGTGCTCAAGGCGCTCGAGGAGCCGCCGCCGCACAGCGTGCTGCTGCTGTGCGCGCCGAGCACCGAGGACCTGCTCCCGACCGTGCGCTCGCGCTGCCGGCTCGCCGCGCTGCGCACGCCGCCCACCGCCGCGGTCGCTGCCGTGCTCGTCGACCGGGACGGAGTCGACCCGGCGATGGCGGCCTTCGCCGCCCGCGCCGCGCAGGGCCACGTCGGCCGCGCCAAGCGGCTCGCCACCGACGAGCAGGCCCGCCGCGAGCGACGCGACGTGCTGTCCCTGCCACGCTCGCTCGGCACGGTCGCGGCGGCGCTCACGGCCGCCCGCGACCTGGTCGACGCCGCGAAGGACGAGGCCGACCGGCGTACGGCCCCGCGCGACGCAGCCGAGAAGGCCACGCTCGACAACGCCCTCGGCGCCGGCGCGACCGGCAAGGGCGTCGCAGGGGCCCGGGGCGGCGCCGGCGCGGTGAAGGAGCTTGAGAAGCGCCAGAAGAGCCGCGGCACCCGCACCAGCCGCGACGCCCTCGACCGTGCGCTCGTCGACCTCGCCGCGTTCTACCGCGACGTGCTCGTCGTCCAGCTGGGCACCGGCACCGCGCCGGTGCACGCCGACCTCGGCGAGCAGGCCGCGGCGATCGCCCGCGCGACCACGCCGGAGTCGACGCTGTGCCGCATCGACGCGGTCCTCGCCTGCCGCGACGCCGTCGGCGCGAGCGTCGCCCCCCTGCTCGCCGTCGAGGCGCTCGCCCTCGCGCTGCGTACCGGCTGAGCCGCAGCCCGGTCCCCTACACTCGTCCCGGCAGCACGCCGCCTTAGCTCAGTCGGCAGAGCACCTCACTCGTAATGAGGTTGTCCGGAGTTCGATTCTCCGAGGCGGCTCCACCCCGCACCCACGCAACGGGAGCGGCGGGCCGTAACCTGAACCGCCGCATCCGCCCAGCCGCCCCGTGGGAGGATGACCGGACCGTCCGGCCCGCGCGGGCACCCCGTGCCGTTCTCCCTGGGAGTCCTCGTGTCTCGAACCTTGCGCGCCGTGCTCGGTGCCGGCCTGCTCGCCCTCGCCCTCCCCCTGCTGTCCGCGGCTCCCGCCTCGGCGGCCGGCAACGACGCGACGGTCACCGTCGTGCACGGCGTGCGCGGCCTGATCGCCGACGTCCGCCTCGACGGCAACCTGGTCCTGTCCGGCTTCGCCCCCGAGCGGGTCACCGACCCCCTGACCATCCCGGCCGGCAAGCACCGCGTGCAGGTCTCGGCCTCCGGCTCCGCTCCCGACGCGACCCCGCTCATCGACACCGAGGTCACGTTCACCGCCGGCCAGCAGGTCACGGCGGGCGTCGGTCTGGGCCCCGACGGCAAGCCGGTCATCACCCTGTTCGACGACGCCGCCCTGCTCGCCTCCGGCGGCAGTGCCACGGCGCTGGCGGTGCGCGGCCTGGCCGCGGCCGACCCGGTGCGGGTGGTGGCCGGCGACCGTCAGGTGGCGGGCGAGCTGACCTCGACCCAGCAGCAGGTGCAGCAGCTGCAGCCGGGCACCTACCCGGTCTCGGTCGTGCCGGCCGACGGCAGCGACCCGGTCGTCCCGGCCCAGGACATCCCGCTGGTCGCCGGCCGGGCTGTCGCGCTCTACCTCATCGGCTCGCAGACCGACGGCACGCTCGGCTGGGTCGCCCAGACGATCCTGCCGGCTGCTGGCGGCGCCCCCAACCGGGTCGACACCGGCGTGGGACCGGTGCCGGTCGCCGGCGACCCGGGCACCACCGCGCTCGTCCTCGGCCTGCCGATCGCCCTGCTGGGTGCCGTCGCGGTGCGCCGCCGGCTGCGCACCGCGTGACCCCGTCCCGCTGCTGGCTGGCGGGACTGCTCCTCGTCCTGGCCGGCACCGGCTGCGGGCAGGCGGGTCCGGTCGCGGAGGCGGCGCCGCCCGCCCCGCCTGCCGCCCGGCAGGACGCCCCCCCGCCGTCCCCCACGGCCGCCGGCGGCCTGCTCGGCTCCCGCCCGGCCACCCTCGACGCCCTGCGCGCCGAGCAGGGCCGGCGGCCGGTCTCCGTGCAGGTGCCCGGAGTGGCCACCCCGGCGCCGGTGGAGGCCCGCACCACCGACCCGGTCAGTGGCGGGCTCGACCTGCCCGACGGTGCGCGGAAGGTCGCCTGGTGGGCCAGCGGCGCCACCCCGGGCACGGGTGAAGGCTCGGTCGTGCTGGCCGCGCACGTGTCCTACGACGGGCAGACCGGGCCGTTCACCCGGCTGTCCGCCGTGGCTCCGGGCGCTGAGCTGGTCGTCACCAGCGCCGACGGCAGCACCCACCGCTACGCGGTGCGCAGCACCCGCAACGCCCCGAAGACCGCTCTGGACCGCGCCGAGCTGTTCCGCGTGACCGGCCCCGCCGCGCTGGTGCTGGTGACGTGTGGCGGGCCGTACGACCGGGCCACGCACAGCTTTGCCGAGAACGTCGTCGTCACGGCCACGCCGGTCTGACTCGCGGCTACCCGAGGACGTCGTAGGCCAGCCGCAGGACCAGCGCCGTGACCACGACGAGGAACACCCGGCGCACCCACGCACTGCCGCGCCGGATCGCCAGGCGGGCGCCGACCTGCGAGCCGGCGAGGTTGCTCGCGGCCATGGCGGCCCCGAGCCCCCACAGCACGTGCCCGCCGAGGCCGAACAGCAGGAGCGCGGCGAGGTTGGTGGCGGTGTTGACCGCCTTCGCGGTGGCGCTGGCGTGCAGGAACGACAGCCCCACCATCCCGACGAGCAGGAAGACGAGGAAGCTGCCGGTCCCGGGCCCGACCAGCCCGTCGTACGCGCCGATCCCGGCGCCGCCGGCGACAGTCACGGTCCGCTGGTGACGGGGCGCGAGCCGCAGCGCCTCGACCTCCCCGAGCCCGGGCCGCCGCCAGGTGAAGACCAGCACGCCGACGAGCGCGAGCAGCACGACGGGCCGCAGCGCCGCGGCCGGGGCGACGGTGGCCAGCAGCGCCCCGGCGCCCGACCCGGCGAACGCGGCGACCGCCATCGGCCCGGCGGTGGCCCGGTCGACCGGCACCCGGCGGGCGTACGTCATGGCGGCCGAGGCGGTGCCCACCACCGAGGCCAGCTTGTTGGTGCCCAGCAGTGCCACGACGGGCGCGTGCGGGAGCACGAGCAGCAGCGCCGGCAGCTGTACGAGACCGCCGCCGCCGACGACCGCGTCCAGGCCGCCGGCCAGCGCGGCGAAGGCGCACAGCAGCAGGACGTCGGAGGCGGTCACCGGCGGCGCACGACAGCGGCGCCCCGCCCTGCTGTCCGTCGCCTAGGTCGGTCGGCTCACTGCACCGGGGCGATCTCGTCGAGGTCCCGGGCGCGCTCCGCGGCGTGCGGGTCACCGGAGTGTGCGACCGCCTGCGGGTTGTCGATGAACCGCTGCCGGGAGGCGACGATCTCCTTCTCCGCCTCGCTGCGGCTCGCCCAGGCCGCGCCCTCGACGCTCTTGCCGGGCTCGAGGTCCTTGTAGACCTCGAAGAAGTGCTGGATCTCCAGCCGCTCGAACTCCGGCACGTGGAAGATGTCGCGCAGGTGCTCCTGGCGGGGGTCGGCCACCGGCACGCACAGCAGCTTCTCGTCGGGACCAGCCTCGTCGCTCATCCGGAACATGCCGAGGGTGCGGCAGCGGATGAGGCAGCCGGGGAAGGTGGGCTCGTCGAGCAGCACGAGGGCGTCCAGCGGGTCGCCGTCGCCGCCGAGCGTGTCGTCGACGAAGCCGTAGTCCGCCGGGTAGCGGGTGCTGGTGAACAGCATCCGGTCCAGCCGGATCCGCCCGGTGTGATGGTCCATCTCGTACTTGTTGCGCTGGCCCTTGGGAATCTCGATGGTGACGTCGAACTCCACGGGCGTACTCCTCGGGCAGACGGGTGCGGTCGGGACCCGCCTAGTGTCGCGTACGGCCCTCGCACACCGGACGGGGGGACGAGCCCGGAGGACGAGCGGTGCGAACCCGGGTGCTCGTCGCGCTGGCCGCGGTGCTGCTGGGCGGGTCCGGCGCCGGTGCGGCGCTGGTCCGCGGCGACGGCCCCTTGCTGCCCGGCAGGGCCGCCGCGCCAAGCGTGCCACCGGAGCCGAGCCGCCCGCCGCTGCTTCCGTCCCCCGGCCAGGTCCCGGTGCCGACCTCGGCCGGCCTCAGCGCGGTCCTCAGCCAGGCGCTCGCCGACCCCGCGCTCGGCGGGGCGGTCGCCGCCTCGGTCGTCGACGCCCGGACCGGCACGCCGCTGCTCGACGTGCGGGGGGCCACGCCGGTCGTCCCGGCCTCCACCGCGAAGATCGCGACGGCCGTCGCGGTGCTGTCCGGCCTCCCGCCGGACACCCGACTGAGCACCCGCGTCCTGGCCGGGCCGCAGCCGGGCGACGTCGTCCTGGTCGGCGGCGGCGACGTCACCCTCGCCGGCCCGACGGCTATGCCGGGGAGCCCCCCACCCGCCCGGCTGGCCGACCTCGCCGCGCGGGCCCGGTCCGGCCTGGCGGGGGCGCCGGTGAACCGCGTGCTCGTCGACGACACGGCCTACCTCGGGACGACCGGACCGGGCTGGAGGCCGGGCTACGTGGCCGGCGGCGACGTCGCTCCGGTGAGCGCCCTGTCGGTCGACGGCGGACGGGCCGTGCCGGGCCACGACGGCCGGGTGGCCGACCCGGCGCTCGCGGCAGGCAAGGCCTTCGCGGCGCTGCTCGGCGCGCCGGCGGCCCCGGTGCTGCGCGGCACCGCGGCGCCCGGCGCACTGCCGCTCGGCGCGGTCGACAGCCCGCCGGTCCCGCTGCTCGTCGAGCAGATGCTCACCCGCAGCGACAACGACCTCGCCGAGACGCTGGCGCACCGGCTGGCGCTCGCGCAGGGCCGGCCGGGGACCTTCGAGGGAGCGGCGGAAGCCGTCAGGGCCACGCTCGCCGAGGTCGTCCCGGAGGGCGGGATCGCGCTCGTCGACGGCAGCGGGCTGTCCCGCGACAACCGGGTGCAGCCGGCGGCCCTCGCCGGGCTGCTATCACGGGTGGCCCGCGAGACCGGCGACGGCCGGCTCTCGCCGGTCCTGTCCGGGCTCCCGGTGGCCGGATTCGACGGCACGCTCGAGGGCCGCTACCGCACCGGGCCCTCGCTGCCCGCCGCCGGCGACGTGCGGGCCAAGACCGGCACGCTCGAGGGCGTCAGCGCGCTCGCCGGGCTGGTGCGCACCGCCGACGGCGGCCTGCTCGCCTTCGACGTCACGGCGGGCGCCGTACCCGTCGGGGCGACCCGCGCCGCGGAGGCCGCGCTCGACCGGGTGGCGGCGGCACTGGCCTCCTGCGGCTGCCGCTGAGCCGGGGACGCCACGACCACGTACCGTCAGGCGATGGTCAGCCCCGTCGACTACGGCCTCGCCGTGGCCACCGCCCGGCGCCTGGCCCCGGCCGGCCCCGTGCTGTCGCTCACCGAGGCCGCCGACGTCGTCGGCGAGTTGCGGGAGGTCACCGCGCAGGCCGATCAGCACGTCCGCGACGTGACCGGGCTGGTGCCTCCCGGCCGGCCCGGACCGGCGACGGTGGTCGACCGCGGCGGCTGGTCGCAGGCCAACGTCGACGGCTTCCGCGTCGTCCTCGAGCCGCTGGCCGACCGGCTGCTCGGCGGCAAGCAGCCGAGCCGGGCGGCGGCCGCGGTCACCGGCAAGGTCGCCGGCCTGCAGATGGGCAGCATCCTTGCCTGGCTGTCGAGCAAGGTCCTCGGCCAGTACGAAGCGTTCACCGGGCCGGGCCAGCCGGGCCGGCTCGTCCTCGTCGCTCCCAACATCGTCGAGACCGAGCGGCGCCTCGGCGTCGACCCGTCCGACTTCCGGCTGTGGGTGGCGCTGCACGAGGTCACGCACCGCACCCAGTTCACCGCCGTGCCGTGGCTGCACGGGCACGTGCGCGGGGAGGTCGACGAGCTGCTGCAGGCCGCCGACCTCACCGACCCCGGCCGGCTGCTCGCCCGGCTCAAGGAGGGCATCGGTGCGCGCCGGCCGCTCGTCGAGCTGCTCCAGACCCCCGAGCAGCGGCTGGTGCTGGAGCGGGTCACCGCCTTCATGTCGCTGCTCGAGGGCCACGCCGAGCACGTCATGGACGGGGTCGGGCCGGCCGTCGTGCCCAGCGTCGGGCAGATCCGGGCGCGTTTCCAGGAGCGGCGCAGGCAGCGCGGCGGCCCGCTCGACCGGCTGCTGCGCCGGGTGCTCGGGCTGGACCTCAAGGCCCTGCAGTACGCCGAGGGCTCGGTGTTCGTGCGGCACTGCGTCGATGCCGTCGGGATGGCCGGATTCAACCGGGTGTGGGAGTCGCCGCAGACGCTGCCGACCCGGCAGGAGATCCGCGAGCCCGCGCAGTGGGTGCGCCGGCTGCACGGCGACGCCGCCTACGTGACCTCGGCCTGACCCGTGGCCGGGCCGTCGCCGGCCGTCGCCGCCGTACGGGTCGCCGTCCGCCGGGCGCTCGCCGACCTCGCCGCCGCGGCGCCGGTCACCGCCGCCGTCTCCGGGGGCGCGGACAGCTTGGCGCTGGCCGCGGCGCTCGCCCACGTCCGCCCGGGCAGCGGTGCGGTCGTCGTCGACCACGGCCTGCAGGACGGCTCGGCCGCGGTCGCCGCCCGGGCCGCCGGGCAGTGCGCCGGCCTGGGCCTGTCCGCGCGGGTCGTCGCCGTCCGGGTCGACGGTTCCGGCGAGGGCCCGGCGCGAGCCGCCCGCCTCGCCGCGCTGGAGGCGACCGGCGGCACCGTCCTGCTCGGCCACACCCTCGACGACCAGGCCGAGACGGTGCTGCTGGGGCTGGCCCGCGGCTCCGGCGCCCGCTCGCTGGCCGGGATGGCGGCGGTGCGGGGCCCGTTCCGGCGGCCGCTGCTCGGGCTGCCGCGCGGCCTCGTCCGGCAGGCCTGCGCCGACGCGGGGCTCGTCGCCTGGGAGGACCCGCACAACACCGACCCGGCGTACGCCCGGGTGCGGGCGCGGGCGGTCGCCCTACCGGCCCTCGAGGCCGCCCTCGGACCGGGCGTGGCCGCGGCGCTAGCCCGTTCGGCGGCGGCGCTGCGCGAGGACGCCGACGCCCTCGACGCGCTGGCCGCGGCCGCGGCGACCAACGAGGTCGCGGCGCTCGCGGCGCTGCCGGCCGCCGTGCGGGTGCGGGTGCTCAAGCGCCTGGCGGAGCAGGCGTGCGGGGCGCGGGTGACGTCGGCGCACCTCGCGGCGCTGCGCGCGCTGGTCGAGTCCTGGACCGGACAGGGGGCCGTCTGCCTGCCCGGGGGCGTGCGGGTGGAGCGTCGCGGCCCGCGGTTAGTCTGCCTCGCGTGAGCGACCTCGCGGACGTGCCTGACGCCGTCGAGCGGGTGCTCATCTCGGAGAAGGAGATCGCCAACAAGATCGCCGAGCTGGCGGAGGCGATCGACGCGGACTACCGCGGCCGCGAGATCCTGCTCGTCGGCGTGCTCAAGGGCGCGGTGATGGTGATGGCCGATCTCGCCCGCGCGCTGCGCACCCCGGTGTCGATGGAGTTCATGGCGGTCTCGTCGTACGGCTCGTCGACCTCGTCGTCGGGGGTCGTGCGGATCCTCAAGGACCTCGACCGCGACATCGTCGACCAGCACGTCCTCGTCGTGGAGGACGTCGTCGACTCCGGGCTAACCCTGTCCTGGCTGCTGCGCAACCTGCAGACCCGAGCGCCGGCGAGTGTCGCGGTCTGCGCCCTGCTGCGCAAGCCCGAGGCCGCCAGAGCCGACGTGGAGGTGAAGTACGTCGGCTTCGACATCGGCAGCGCCTTCGTCGTCGGCTACGGCCTCGACCACGCCGAGCGCTACCGCGACCTGCCGTTCGTCGGGCTGCTCAAGCCCGAGGCCTACACCTGAGGCATGGCACCTGAGGCATGGCACCTGGGGACGGCGCCGCGCCCGGGTGGCGGAACACCGCCCCACACCCGACCGTTGTGGTCTGTGTGGGCAGCGCCTTCCGGTGTACCGTCCAAGACCACTTCGTACCAGGAGGGACGGGGCGTCTCGCCCCGCGTCGATGAAGCTCAAGCGCCTTGCCCGGGGACCTTTCCTCTACATCACGCTGGGCCTGCTCGTGGTCCTGGCGCTGTCCAGCGCGTTCCGAGGCAACGGGGGCTACGACCCCTCCACCACCGCGACCGTGCTGGAGCAGATCAAGGACGGCAACGTCGTCAACTCCGCCCGCGAGCCGGCGCTGCTGCTCGACAAGGAGCAGCAGGTCCGCGTCGAGCTCACGGACGGCAAGAAGCTCCAGGCCAACTTCCTCATCGACCAGGGACGGCAGTTCGCCGACGCCTTCGACGCCGCCGACGTGCGCTACGACGTGCAGGTCAGTCGAGACAACGTGCTGGTGTCGATCCTCATCAGCTTCCTGCCGTTCCTCATCATCCTCGGCCTGCTGTTCTTCTTCATGAACCAGATGCAGGGCGGCGGCTCGCGGGTCATGCAGTTCGGCAAGTCCAAGGCCAAGCTGGTGAGCAAGGACACCCCCAAGACGACGTTCGCGGACGTCGCCGGGGCGGTGGAGGCCATCGAGGAGCTCCATGAGATCAAGGAGTTCCTGCAGGAGCCGGCCAAGTTCCAGGCGGTCGGGGCCAAGATCCCCAAGGGCGTCCTGCTCTACGGGCCGCCCGGCACCGGCAAGACCCTGCTGGCCAGGGCGGTCGCGGGCGAGGCCGGTGTGCCGTTCTACTCGATCTCCGGCTCGGACTTCGTCGAGATGTTCGTCGGCGTCGGCGCCAGTCGCGTCCGCGACCTGTTCGAGCAGGCCAAGCAGAACGCTCCGGCCATCATCTTCATCGACGAGATCGACGCCGTCGGCCGGCACCGCGGCGCCGGCATGGGCGGCGGGCACGACGAGCGCGAGCAGACGCTGAACCAGATGCTGGTCGAGATGGACGGCTTCGACGTCAAGGGCGGCGTCATCCTCATCGCCGCCACCAACCGCCCCGACATCCTCGACCCGGCGCTGCTGCGCCCCGGTCGCTTCGACCGACAGATCGCGGTCGACCGGCCGGACATGCAGGGCCGCCGGCAGATCCTGGAGGTGCACAGCAAGGGCAAGCCGATGGCCCCCGACGTCGACCTGCAGGTGATCGCCCGGCGCACCCCCGGCTTCACCGGCGCCGACCTGGCCAACGTCGTCAACGAGGGCGCGCTGCTCACCGCCCGCACCGGGCAGAAGACGATCACGCTGACCACCCTCGAGGAGTCGATCGACCGGGTCATGGCCGGGCCGCAGCGGCGCACCCGGCTGATGAGCGACAAGGAGAAGAAGGTCACGGCCTACCACGAGGCCGGCCACGCCCTCGTCGCGCACGCGCTGCCCAACACCGACCCGGTGCACAAGATCACGATCCTGCCGCGCGGTCGCGCCCTCGGCTACACGATGGTCCTGCCCGAGGAGGACAAGTACTCCCAGACCCGGGCCGAGCTGCTCGACACGCTGGCCTACGCCATGGGCGGCCGAGCCGCCGAGGAGCTGGTCTTCCACGACCCGACCACGGGTGCGAGCAACGACATCGAGAAGGCGACCGGGGTGGCTCGGGCCATGGTCACGCAGTACGGCATGAGCGAGCGGCTCGGCGCCGTCAAGTTCGGTGACAGCGGCGGCGAGGTGTTCCTCGGGCGCGACATGGGCCATCAGCGTGACTACTCCGAGCAGGTCGCGGCCGTCGTCGACGAGGAGGTCCGCACGCTGATCGAGGCAGCGCACCACGAGGCGTGGGAGATCCTCGTGGAGTACCGCGACGTCCTCGACGACATGGTGCTCAAGCTGCTCGACAAGGAGACGCTCTCCAAGGACGAGGTCCTGGAGATCTTCGAGCCGGTCGAGAAGCGGCCCGAGCGCGCGCACCCGACCGGTAACGGTCTGCGCCCGCTGTCCGACCAGCCGCCGGTGCTCACGCCCGCGGAGCTGGCCGTGATGGGCCCGGCCGACCTCGAGGACCTCGCCCGCGGCCGCAGCAACGGCGGTAGCCGCAAGATCGCGCTGCGCAAGCCGGGCGGCCGAACCGCGCCCCGCGGGCACAGCACGGTGAAGCGGGAGGCCGAGGAGCCCTCAGGGCAGCTCGACCGCGAGGCGAGCGACCAGCCGACGGCCGACCCCCCGGCGACCCGCACGCTGCGGCCGCGCCCCGCCCCCGGCGACGCGACGTCCTGACCGCCGGCCTGCCTGGCCTGCCCGACGCGGGCCGCAGTCTCGTGATGGGGGTCGTCAACGCGACACCCGACTCGTTCAGCGACGGCTATCCCACCGCCCGGGGGGCGGTGGACCACGGGCTGGGGCTGCTCGCGGCGGGGGCGGACCTGCTCGACGTGGGCGGCGAGTCGACCCGCCCCGGCGCGCGCCGGGTCGACCCCGACACCGAGCTCGGCCGGGTCGTGCCCTGCGTGCGCGAGCTCGCCGCAGCCGGCGCGCTCGTCTCGGTCGACACCACCCGCGCGCGGGTCGCCGAGCAGGCGTTGGCGGCCGGCGCCGTGCTGGTCAACGACGTCTCCGGCGGGCTCGCCGACCCCGCGATGCTCCGGTTGGTCGCGTCCACCGGGTGTGCGGTCGTGCTCATGCACTGGCGCGGTCCGAGCGCCGACATGGCCTCGCGGGCGGTCTACACCGACGTCGTCGCCGAGGTGCGCGATGCCTTGCGGGAGCGGCTGGAGGCGGCATCGGCCGCCGGTGTCGCCGAGGGTCAGGTGGTGCTCGATCCCGGGCTGGGGTTCGGCAAGACCGGCGAGCACAACTGGGAGCTGCTCCGCGCGCTGCCCGAGCTCACCGCCCTGCGGCGGCCGGTGCTCGTCGGGGCGTCCCGCAAGGGCTTTCTCGGGGCGCTGCTCGCCGGCCCCGACGGCCCTCGGCCCGCGGCGGGGCGGGACGCCGCCACCGCCGCGCTCACCGTCCTCGCGGCGCAGGCCGGTGCGTGGGCCGTGCGCGTGCACGACGTCGCTGCCAGCGCCGACGCCGTACGCGTCGTCCAGGCCCTGCGACCGGCGCCGACATGACCGGTCCCGACCCGACCGACGTGGACCCGCCCGGCCGCGACGGCGGCAGCGCCGACGTGGCGGCCGCCAACGCCGCCTTCTACGCGGCCTTCGAGCAGGCCGACGTCGACGCCATGGCCGGGATCTGGGACGACCTGCAGCCCGAGGCACTGACCTGCATCCACCCCGGCTGGCCGGCGCTGCGCGGCCGCGAGCAGGTGCTGCGCTCCTGGTCGGCGCTGATGGCCAACACCGAGTACATCCAGTTCTTCCTCACCGACGTGACGGTCGCGGTGGAGGGCGACATCGCGGTCGTCACCTGCACCGAGAACGTCCTCACCGGGGTCAGCGAGACCGGCGGGGCAGGTGCAGCGGTCGCGACCAATGTGTTCCGCCGGCGGGGGCATGGGTGGCGGCTGCAGGTGCACCACGCCGGGCCGCTGCTCTCGGAGCTCGACGGTCAGCCGTGACCGAGGCCCCCGGCACCGCTGCGCGACCGGAGCCGACCGACCGGCTGGACGGCCCGGACCGCACCCACCCCACCGACCGGATCACCCTCTCCGGCCTCACGGTGCGGGGCAGCCACGGGGTCCTGCCCGAGGAGCGCCGCGACGGCCAGGACTTCGTCGTCGATGCCGTCCTGGCCCTCGACCTGCGCCCGGCCGGCGCCAGCGACGACCTCGCCGACACCGTCGACTACGGCGCCCTGGCCGGACACCTTGCCGACATCGTCGGCGGCGAGCCGGTCGACCTGCTCGAGGCCCTGGCCGACCGGCTGGCGGGGGCGTGCCTCGCCGACCCACGGGTGCGCTCGGTCGAGGTCACGGTGCACAAGCCGTCGGCACCGATCCGGCTTCCCTTCGCCGACGTGGCGGTCACCGTGGTGCGCCCGTGACCGCGGTGCTCTCGCTGGGTAGCAACCTCGGCGACCGCCGTGCGCACCTGCGCTCGGCCCTCGGCCTGCTGCGGCCCACGGCCGTGTCCTCGGTCTGGGAGACCGCCCCGGTCGGCGGGAGGGAGCAGGACGACTTCCTCAACCTCGTCGCGTTCGTCGACGCCGACGCGGGACAGGCCTGGGAGCTCGCCCAGCAGGCCGAGCGCGAAGCCGGCCGGGTGCGCGAGGTCCGTTGGGGTCCCCGCACGCTCGACGTCGATGTCGTGCTGGCCCTGCCGCCCGTACCGCCGGGGCTCGTCGTCCCGCACCCCCGCGCGCACGCCCGGGCCTTCGTGCTCGCCCCCTGGCTCGAGATCGACCCGCAGGCGACGCTGCCCGGTCGCGGTTCCGTCGCCGCGCTGCTGGCCGCTGTCGGCACCCAGGGCGTACGGCAGGCGGGCGGGCTGTGAGGCCCACCCGCCCGGGTGTGCTGCTGCTGTGTGCCGCGGTCGCGGCCGTCGCGGGCTACCTGCTCGCCGGCGCGGCCTACAGCGACCTCCCGCCGCTGCCGCGCTACGCCCCGGTCACGCTCGTGCTCCTCGCCGTCGTCGAGCTCGGCATGGCCCGGGTCGTCCGCGACCGGGTGCAGGGCCGGGCGCGGCGCGGTGCCCGTGCGCTGCACCCGCTGCAGGTTGCCCGGGCGGTCGCGCTCGCCAAGGCCTCCTCGCCGACCGGTTCGCTGCTGCTCGGTCTCTACGTGGGGCTGCTGGTCTGGCTGCTCCCCCGCGAGGCCGAGCAGGCCAGCGCGGACGCCGTGGTCTGCGCCGTCTCCGCGGCGGCGGCCCTGCTGCTCCTCGTCGCGGCGCTGCTCCTGGAACGTGCCTGCCGCACGCCGCAGCCCACCGACGGGGACCGCGGGCTAGGGTCGCGGGCGTGAGCGCCACTCCCTTCGAGAGCCTCGACGAGCTGACCACCGAGCAGCTGCGGCAGCGGGCCTTCGACAAGGCGCGGGCCGCCCACGACCGGGCGTTCTTCTGGGACCTCGCGAAGCACCTGCGCGGCTCACGCGCGATCGCTGCCGAGGACGGCTCGTCCGGCGGCATCACCGGCACGCTCGCCGAGCTGGTCGACCTGGGCCGGGAGATGCTCGGCAAGGGCCTCGGCGACGACGAGCCGCTGGTGCGCGCGCGCTTCCTGGACTACCTGCGCGGCTGACCTCCGCAGCTACTTGTCGACGTCGCCGATGACGAAGAACAGCGACGCGAGGACGACCGGCAGGTCGGGCAGGCGCACCCCGGGCAGCAGAGCCGGTAGCACGCTCACGTTGTTGAACGACGCCGTCCGCATGGCGAGCCGCCAGGGGGTCGTCCCGCCGCGCGAGACGAGGTAGTAGCCCATCGCGCCGAGCGGGTTCTCCGTCCAGCAGTACGCCGCGCCCTCCGGCGCCCGCACGCTCTTGGGCAGCCGCACGTCGACGGCACCGGCCGGCAGCCGGTCCAGGCAGGCGTCGACGAGGTCGAGCGCGACGTCGACCTGCTGCAGCAGGCAGCGAAAGCGGGTGAGGACGTCGCCGTCCGCGCCGAGGACGACGGCGACGTCCAGCGCGCCGTACGCCAGGTAGGGGTCGTCGCGTCGCAGGTCGACGTCCACCCCGCTGGCCCGGGCGACCGGCCCGGAGACGCCGTACGACAGGACGTCGGCGGCCGGCAGCACGCCGACGCCGGCGGTGTGAGCGAGGGTCGCCTCCAGCGCGGTGGCCACCGCCGGGAGCCGGGCGCGTACCGCGGCGACGGCCGTCCGCACCCGGTCGGTCCACCCGGCGGGGACGTCCTGCAGCAGGCCGCCGATGCGGTTGGCCATGTAGTGCAGCCGCCCGCCGGTCGCCTCCTCCATGACGGCCTGCACGCCCTCGCGCTCGGCGAAGGCCGGGAAGCCGGGCAGCGACGCGCCGAGGAACATCAGGTGGCTGAGCACCCGGTTGAGCTCGGCGAGCAGGGTGCGCAGCCATACCGCGCGCTCCGGCACCTGCATGCCCATCATCCGCTCGACCGCCATGGCGATCCCGAGCTCGTTGCTGAACGCCGACAGCCAGTCGTGCCGGTTGGCGAGCACCAGCACCTGCCGGTAGTCGCGGACCTCGAACAGCTTCTCCGCGCCGCGGTGCAGCAGCCCGACGACCGGGTCGGCGCGCACCACGACGTCGCCGTCGAGGACGAGGGCGACCCGCAGCGCGCCGTGCGTGGAGGGGTGGGACGCCCCGAGGTCGAGCACGAGGTCGGCGGCGGAGGCCGCCCCGACCCCCGCCACCACCTCGCGCGTCACCCGGTCATGCAACCAGCCGCGGCCCCTTCCTCGAAGGGGGATCGGCGTCGACCCCGGCTGTCAGGCCACCGCGGCGGGACCGGTGGTCACCGGGCAAGCCGCGCGCTCACAGCACGGGCTCCATGCCGACCTCCCGTACGAGCCAGCCGAACCCGCCGAGCCCGGCCGGATCGAGCAGCTCGGCCTCGTCGGACGCCCGCTGCAGGCCGGCGGCGTACCCCGCCGGGTCACCCGCCCAGACGGGCAGGGCGCCGTCGACGTCGAGCTCGAGCAGGGCGGCGCGCTGGGTGAGCAGCTGGGCCCCGGCCGCCGCGGCGCAGCTGTCCAGCGCGACGTGGGCGGTGACGTCGCACGAGCCATCGGGTACCGGCGGCACCTGCCGGCCGGCGCGGTAGCCGGTGAGGGTCGGCCGTCGCGCCGTACGTACGTGCCCGTAGTCGACGGCGACCGCGAGCCCCCGGCGGACCCGGGCGACCGCCGCCTGGAACGCCCGGTCGCGGGACAGCCCCACCTCCGCCCGGCCGGCGGGCCACCACCGCTCGCACCAGGCGCGCAGCTCCGGCGGCGCGGGCGGGCCGAGCGACTCCCGGCCGTCGCGGTCGACGAGCACCAGCCGGCCGTCCTCGACCACGTCGAGCGGCACGTCGTCGAGCCACTCGTTGGCGATCAGCAGCCCGGTCAGGGCGGGAACCTCCGGGAGCCACCGCAGCCCGGTGCCGGGGTCGGGGGCCCGCTCGACCGCCGTGAGCCGCCAGCGCCCCGGCACGTCGGGCAGGGCGTGCAGCAGCTCGCCGCACCCGGTCCCCAGGTCGACGACGTCGTACGGGTCGGGGTGGCCCAGCGCGTCGTCGACCCGTCCGGCGAGCACCCGGACGGCCTCCGCGTACGCCGGGGAGCCGTTCGCCGAGGTGCGGAAGTGGTCGCGCGGGCGCTCCCGGACGAAGAACCCGGCCGGTCCGTAGAGGGCCTGCTGCCAGCGCGCGCTCCACGGCTGCATGCTGGTCAGCATGGCTGACGACATCATCGGCAGGGACCTCGCCGCCGGACCGCACCTGTGGACCACCCTCGGTTACCGGCGGGTGTCGTGGGGTGAGGGCAGCACCACGATCGCGTGGGACGCGACGCCGGAGTACGGCTTCCCGACCAAGGGCGGCCACGTGATCCAGGGCGGGCTGGTCACCGCGGTGCTCGACGCGGCGATGGGCGGGGCGTGCTGGTCGGTGCTCGACGCCGAACAGGCGTTCCTCACCGCCGACCTGCGGGTGGAGTTCCTGCGCGCGACCAGGGTGGGGACGGTACGGGCCAGCGGCACGGTGGTGCGCCGCACCCGGCGGGTGGTGTTCTGCGAGGCGCAGCTGTGCGACGCGGACGGCGTGCTGCTGGCGGCCAGTCGCTGCACCCAGGTGGTCCTGCCCGCCGACGCCGGGGGAGGCCGCGCCGAGCCCGCCGGCGACTCCCCGCCCACCGACGCACGGGGCTGACCGCTGAGAGTTCGGCCACACCCCTGGGTGCGGGGCGTTCCGGCGGCGTTACGATCGCGCGGCACTCCGACCGGTACCCCTTCGAGGACTGGAACGGCCCGTGGATCTCCCCCTGCCGGCGCGCGGCGCGCGCCTCGACGTCGGCGTCGTCGGTGCCGGTCGCGTCGGCGCCGTGCTCGGCGCCGCCCTGCGCCGCGCCGGGCACCACGTCACCGCCGCCTCGGGGGTGTCGGACGCCTCCCGCGCCCGCGCCGCCCTGCTGCTGCCGGGGGTGCCCCTGCGGCCCGCCGACGACGTCGCCCGCTCCTGCACGCTGCTGCTGCTCGCCGTCCCCGACGACGCGCTGCCCGGCCTGGTCGCCGGCCTCGCCGAGACCGGCGCGCTGCGCGCCGGGCAGCTCGTCGCGCACACCAGCGGCCGGCACGGGCTCGACGTGCTCGCCCCGGCCGTCCGCGCCGGGGCCCTGCCGCTCGCGCTGCACCCCGTCCTGCCCTTCGCCGGCACCGAGGTCGACCTGGCCCGGCTGACCGGTGCGTCGTTCGGCGTGACGACGCCCGAGGGGCTGCGGGCGGTCGGTGAGGTGCTCGTGCTGGAGATGGGCGGCGAGCCGGTGTGGGTCGAGGACGCCCTGCGGCCGCTGTGGCACGCCGCCCTCGCGCACGGCGCCAACCACCTCGTCACGCTCGTCGCGAGCGCTGCCGACCTGCTGCGGCAGGCGGGTGCACACGACCCGGGCGCGGTGCTCGGTCCGCTGCTCGGGGCCGCGCTCGACGGCGCCCTGCGCAGCGGCGACGGGGCGCTGACCGGCCCGGTGGCCCGGGGCGACGCGGGCACGCTGGCGGCGCACCTCGCGGTGCTGCCGGACGACGTACGACCGGCCTACACCGCCCTCGCCCGGCTCACCGCCGACCGGGCGCTGGCGTCGGGCCGGCTGCGCGCGGACCAGGCCGCCGACCTGCTGGCGGTGCTGTGATGATCACCGCCACCACCCGGCAGGAGTTGGAGGCGGCCCGTAAGGTGCTGCCCGGGCGGGTCGCCGTCGTCATGACGATGGGGGCGCTGCACGAGGGGCACGCGGCGCTGATCCGCGCGGCACGCTCGCGCGCCGACCGCGTCGTCGTGACCATCTTCGTCAACCCGCTGCAGTTCGGGGCGGGGGAGGACCTCGACCGCTACCCGCGCACGCTCGACGCCGACCTCGAGGTCTGCGCCCGCGAGCGCGCCGACCTGGTCTTCGCGCCGGCCCCCGACGTCGTCTACCCCACCCCGCCGCTGGTGCGGGTGCAGGCCGGCCCGCTCGGTGACGTCCTGGAGGGCGCCGTACGCCCGGGGCACTTCGACGGGATGCTGACCGTCGTCCTGAAGCTGCTGCACCTGGTGCGCCCCGACGTGGCGCTGTTCGGGCAGAAGGACGCGCAGCAGCTGGCCTGCATCCGGGCGATGGTGCGCGACCTCGATGTCGGCGTCGACGTCGTCGCGGTCCCGACCGTGCGCGAGGCCGACGGCCTCGCCCTGTCCAGCCGCAACCGCTACCTGTCGCCGGTGGAGCGCACCGCCGCGGTCGCCCTGTCGCGGGCGCTGGCCACCGGCGAGGCCGCCGCCGGCCGTGCGGTGCTCGACGCCGAGCCCGGCGTCCTCCCCGACTACCTCGAGCGCGTACGCAGCACCGACTTCGCGGCCGACCCGGCCGGCGACCTGCTCGTCGTCGCCGCCCGGGTGGGTGCCACCCGCCTCATCGACAACGTCCTCCTTCCCGAAGGCGCCCCCTGATGCTCCGCACCATGCTCACCAGCAAGATCCACCGGGTGACGGTCACCCAGGCCGACCTGCACTACGTCGGCTCGGTCACCGTCGACGAGGACCTCATGGACGCCGCCGACCTGCTCGAGGGGGAGAAGGTCGCGATCGTCGACGTCACCAACGGCGCCCGCCTGGAGACCTACGTCATCACCGGCCCGCGCGGGTCCGGGATCCTCGGCATCAACGGCGCGGCCGCCCGCCTGGTGCACCCGGGCCACCTCGTCATCCTCATCGCCTACGGCCTGCTGGACGACGCGGAGGCCCGCACCCGCCGGCCGAAGGTGGTCTTCGTCGACGCGCACAACCGCATCGTCGGCACCGGCCACGACCCCGCCGAGGCGCTGCCCGGCAGCGGCACCCTGCGAGGGGACCAGCTGCGCGGCGCGCCCGTCCCCGCGCGGTGACCCGCCTGCTCGCCCCGCCCCCCGGCTGGATGCTCTCGGCCGACGTCGTCGTCGTCGGGTCCGGGGTCGCCGGCCTCACCGCCGCCCTGCACACCGCCGACGCCGGCTCGGTGCTGCTCGTCACCAAGGTGCTCGTCGACGACGGCTCGACCCGCTGGGCACAGGGCGGGGTCGCGGCCGCACTCGACCCGGCCGACAGCCCGGAGGAGCACCTGCGCGACACGCTCGTGGCCGGTGTGGGGCTGTGCGACACCGGCGCCGTGCGCGTGCTGTGCACCGAGGGCCCGCAGCGGCTGCGCGAGCTCGTCGCGCTGGGCGCCGCCTTCGACCGCGACCCCTCCGGCGAGCTGTCGCTGACCCGCGAGGGCGGGCACTCCCGCCCCCGGATCGTGCACGCCGGCGGCGACGCGACCGGCGCCGAGGTGTCGCGGGCGCTCGTCGCCGCCGTCCGGGCGCACCCCGGGATCCGGCTCGTGGAGCACGCGCTCGTCCTCGACCTGCTCCAGGACGCCGCCGGCCGGGCCGCCGGCGTGACGCTGCACGTGCTCGGCGAGGGCACCGAGGACGGGTGGGAGCCGTACGTGCCCGGGCCGTCGTGCTCGCCACCGGCGGCATGGGGCAGGTCTTCGCCAGCACCACCAACCCGCCGGTCTCCACCGGGGACGGCGTGGCCCTCGCGCTGCGCGCCGGCGCCGGGGTCACCGACCTGGAGTTCGTGCAGTTCCACCCGACGGCGCTGCACCTCACCGCGCCGGGAGCGCCGGCCGAGGGCCAGCAGTTCCTCGTCAGCGAGGCCGTCCGCGGCGAGGGGGCGGTGCTCGTCGACGCGACCGGCGCGCGGGTGATCACCACAGCGGACCACCCGCTGGCCGACCTCGCCCCCCGCGACGTCGTCGCGAAGGCGATCTTCCGGCGGATGCGGGAGCTGTCGCAGGACCACGTCCTGCTCGACTGCCGCCACCTCGGCGCCGACCTGCTGCTGCGGCGCTTCCCGACGATCGTCGCCCGCTGCCGGGAGGCCGGCATCGACCCGGTGACCGAGCCGGTGCCCGTCTCGCCCGCCGCGCACTACGCCAGCGGCGGCGTGCGCACCGACCTGTCCGGCCGCACCTCCGTGCCCGGCTTGTACGCCTGCGGCGAGGTCGCCTGCACCGGCGTCCACGGGGCCAACCGGCTCGCGTCCAACAGCCTGCTCGAGGGGTTGGTGTTCGCCGCCCGGATCGGCGCCGACCTCGCCGCCGGGCTCCCGTCGCCCGGCGAGCCGGTGCCCCACGTCGGCCCGACCGCGCTGCTCGACCCCGCCGTCCGCGCCGAGCTCGGCCGCGCCATGACCGTCGGGGCGGGGGTGCTGCGCAGCAGGGCCTCCCTGCAGGACGCGCTGGTGGCGCTCGACGCGCTGGGCCGCCGGGGCACGGCGGAGCCCTCGCCCGCGGCGTGGGAGGCGACCGGCCTGCACGCCGTCGCCCGGGCGCTGGTCTGCGCCGCGCTGCTGCGCGAGGAGACCCGCGGCGCGCACTGGCGCGAGGACCACCCCGACCCCGCCGACGCCTGGCGGGGCCACCTCCTCACCACCCTGGCCGGGACGTCGTTCGAAGGGCTTCCGGCATGACCGACCGCCGGTGGGGGGCGGCTGCGCCGGCGCTGTCGCCCCCCACCCTGGTCGCGCTGGCCGCGGCCGGGCTCGACGCCGCCTACGTCGAGGACCTCGCCCGGCGCACCGTCGCCGAGGACCTCGCCGGCGGTGCCGACGTCACGAGCGTGGCCACCGTGCCGGAGCGGCTGCGCGGCACCGCGGCGTTCGTCCCGCGTGCGGCGGGTGTCGTCGCTGGCATCCCTGTCGCGATGGCCGTGCTCGACGTCGTCGGGAACGTGCTGCTCACCGCCACCCCGGACGGCCGCCCGGTCGGGGCCGGCGAGACCGTCCTGGTGGCAGCGGGACCCGTACGCACCCTGCTGACGGCCGAGCGCAGCGCCCTCAACCTGCTGTGCCACCTGTCCGGCGTGGCCACGCTCACCCGCCGCTGGGCGGACGCTGTCGACGGCACCAGCGCCCGGATCCGCGATACCCGCAAGACCACCCCCGGCCTTCGGGCGCTGGAGAAGTACGCCGTGCGCGCCGGCGGCGGGCAGAACCACCGGATGGCGCTGTCGGACGCCGCCCTCGTCAAGGACAACCACGTCGTCGCCGCCGGCGGCGTCGCCGAGGCCTTCGCGGCCGTCCGTACGGCCTTCCCGGACCTCGCCGTCGAGGTGGAGTGCGACACCGTCGCGCAGGTGCGGGCGGTGGTCGCCGCCGGCGCCGACCTGGTGCTGCTCGACAACATGCCGCTGGCGGACCTGCGCACCTGCGCCGCCCTGTGCCGGGCGGCGGGCGTGCTCACCGAGGCCTCCGGGGGCCTGTCGCTCGACGTCGCTCGCGCCGTCGCCGAGACCGGCGTCGACTTCCTGGCGGTCGGCGCGCTCACCCACTCCGCACCCGTGCTCGACCTCGGGGTCGACCTGACACTCCAGACAGGGGTCCCGGCATGCTCCTGACCGTCGACGTCGGCAACACCAACACCGTCCTCGGCCTGTTCGACGGCGACGAGCTGTTCGAGAGCTACCGCATCAAGACCGACCCGCGGGTCACCGCCGACGAGCTCGCGCTGATGTTTCGCGGGCTGCTCGCCGACCACCCGCCCCCGGACGGGGTGTCGGTCTGCTCGACGGTGCCCGCGGTCCTCGACCAGCTCAGCGCGATGTTCCAGCGCTACTTCGCCGACGTGCGTACGGTCGTCGTCGGCCCGGGCGTGAAGACCGGCGTCCCGCTGCTCACCGACAACCCGCGCGAGGTGGGGCCGGACCGGGTCGTCAACACCCTCGCCGCCCACACCCTCTACGGCGGCCCCGCGGTCGTCGTCGACTTCGGCACGTCCACCAACTTCGACGTCGTCAGCGCCCGCGGCGAGTTCCTCGGCGGCCCGCTCGCCCCCGGCATCGAGATCAGCGTGGACGCGCTGGCCGCCCGCGCGGCCCGGCTGTTCAAGGTCGAGCTCACCCTGCCGCGCGCCGTCATCGGCAAGAACACCAACGAGGCGCTGCAGTCGGGTCTGGTGTACGGCTTCGCCGGGCAGGTGGACGGCCTCGTGCGCCGCATCGCCGCCGAGCTCGGCGCCCGTCCCGTCGTCATCGCCACCGGCGGGCTGTCGCACCTGATGTTCGGCGTCTGCGACACCCTCGACCACCACGAGCCCGACCTCACGCTGCTCGGCCTGCGCCTGGTCTACGACAAGAACGTCTAGATGATCGATTCCAAGCCCTCAGTGGTCATAGGCGAGTAGCGAGCGCTTGACGGGCTGTCCGGTGTGGTCGTTGTGCCAGATCGCGGTGGTCAAGGCCAGGAGGCGTTGTACGACGCGGACGAA